>Ga0213832_1000014_pt1 | contig 624189 bp, 537 predicted proteins | sample SWATP13_FD_161660 | JGI IMG/M metagenome (GOLD analysis project Ga0213832, IMG submission 161660) | Coastal seawater microbial communities from Marineland, Florida, United States - SWA TP1 #3 | ecosystem: Environmental > Aquatic > Marine > Coastal | place: USA: Florida | collected 2016-08-06 | reverse complement strand
ATCGATTCCACAATAATATGGATGCATGTTATTGTAAAAGTTCATTGAGCTTTCTCCTGTAAGGTTGGTTGCCTTTTCAGCGTAACGAATAATCGCGATGCTGGGGAGGAGGCTCAATGAGTATCAAGGCGCTCAACTAGGACAAAATTAAATAAGCTCGTCGCTTCGCTCGATTTTAGCTTATTTAATTTTGCCTGTTAGCTAAGCGTTAAGCATACTAAGAGATTTACTTGATACCTATATCAGTTATTTTTACATTGGCATTAGCTAAACTAATGTTTCGAGACAGGCAAGACTTCATAGAATGCATTTTATCATTCGTCAGACTAGAGTGGATTAGCATTTATAGAGGTACATTTTGGCAAGATATGTGGTCACAAAATAAATTAATTATATGGTTATTAATATCTTTAGGTGCAGGATATTCTTTCTACAAATGGTTAATTTAACCTCGCATGCTTAACAAGGCCGTTAAACCAAGGACACAAAACAGCAGGCTTGTGCTCCTTCGTCGCTAATTTTAGCCTGCTATTTTGTGCCGTTTACGGCAAGCGTTAGCCATAGGACTGACCCAAAAAAAGTAGACACCATCTATAGTTAGATAGAGGTGATTTATGAGTCAAAAAAAGCAAAAGCAATCCTACACAGAAGAGTTCCGAAGAGAAGCAGTACGTAGAGCAGATCAAAAAGGCAATACCAATTCTTCGGTTGCAGAAGAACTCGGTATATCAGCCCAGCAAATTTATAACTGGCGAAGACAGTTTAATCGTTTGACAGATAAGCAATTTAGCTCGATTAATGGCGTCCAGTTTAAGACCTCTGATTCGGCGGAAATGAAGCGACTGAAGCAGGAACTAGCTGATTTAAAAGAAGAGAATTAGTTTCTAAAAAAGGCAGCCGCGTACTTTGCGAAAAACCAAGAGTAAAGTACGCCTTAATAAAGCAATTCAAAGAAGTTTATCGCATTACCATAATGTGTAAGGCATTGTGCGTATCACGCTCAGGTTATTATCGATTTTTAAATCGAGCGCCAAGCAGTAAAGAGGAGAGAAGACGGCATCTTGAGTCTCATATTGTTACTTACTTTGAGCGTTTTAAAGCGCGCTATGGTGCACCAAGGTTGACAGTAGCACTGAAACAAAACGCGATTAAGTGTAGTTTGAATACGGTTGCGAAGGTACTGAGTGAAAGAGGTTTACGAGCAAAGAATGGGCGTAATTTTCGCTACTCAAGGTTTAGCTACGCGACACTAAATGTGGCTGAAAATGTTTTAAACAGGCAATTTGTTGCGGCATATCCAAACGAGAAGTGGGTGACAGATATCACCTATATAAGGTGTAAAGGACAGTGGCTCTACCTTGCTACAGTGATGGACCTATTTTCTCGAGCAATAGTTGGGTGGTCACTTGATACACAAATGACAGAGTCGCTGATAATGAACGCGTTGAAAATGGCAATAGAGCGTAGAGAAGTCAGAGCAGGCTTGATTATTCACTCGGATAGAGGTGTCCAATATAGAGCGTTAAAGTACCAAGGGTTAATAAGTAAAATAGGCGCTAAAGCGAGTATGAGTAGAAGAAGCAATTGCTGGGACAATGCGGTGATGGAGTCATTCTATTCTAGGTTAAAGGTGGAGTTAGTATTTTACGAAAAATATCAGTCGCTTGAGGAAGTTAAATCGAGTATATTTGAATATATAGAAGTGTTTTATAACCGCGTACGGCTGCATTCAGCATTAGGGTATTTAAGCCCAATGGAATATGAAAGGCGGTATGCATAATTAAGGTGTCTACTTTTAGTGGGGAACACCAAAGCCTAGGAGGGTCGAGCTTGAGAGTATTATTCATCCTTTTGATAGCGTTGTTATCAGTAAGCTCCTTGGCAAATAAGGATACCGAAGAAACCGTTGTAAATTTTTTCACTCTATCTGCTGAACAGGCTTTTTTTGACAACCAAAAAGTAACAATTCGTGGTTGGATTAAGTTTTACGAATTTCCTCAAAGAAAGGAGGTGTTACTATTTCACTCTGTCGCGGCAATGAATGAGTATAGAAAAGACGAGGCCATAAAAATTGTTTTGCCTGACGTTCATTTTAAAAAATCTATGCAATACCTAAACAATCAAAACGTAACTGTTCATGCAGTTTATAAAGCGAGTAAAACTATTGGCCTGTTTGGGAAATTGGATAGAGTAAAAGATATTGATATTATTAACGGCATATAACAAAGCAAATTAAAGCGCGGACAAAAAAACAGTTGGCTTTGTTCCTGCCTACAATTTTAGCCAACTATTTTTCCATTTATTTACAGTGTTACATACACAAGGAGCAGTAGTGTTAGTTTGGGATGAAACTGATGTATTAACAGTATTAGAAGTAATACCAAAAGAAGATGCAGATGGTATTTGGCATCAATATTGTGTTGTAAAAGATAGCCTTAAATTATTAATTACAATCTACCAATATGATGGTGATGTTCTTTTTGAGTTGATCAATACGTCAAATAATTTGAGCGTTTTTAACATGAGGCTTATTGACTGTAATGGTGTATTGCGCAAAAAAGATAGCACTGGTGAGTATCTTCAATTTGCGCCTTCAAAGTGCTTTGGTAATAGATACGATGGGGAATCAAGAATTCCTTTTGGAGTGAGAGTTTCAGTTAATCCCAGTATAAATGTCTCTTTGTATGGCTAGTCTCAGTGTTGCATAGGTATATAAATAAACGCTTTACCGAAAGGGCAATTTTGTGCTCGTTAATTATCTTGCAGTTCGCTCTTCAATTTACAATTTAAAATAATAGTTAGATTGTTACTTTGTCAGAACAAGAAAGTTATAGTTCATCGCATTAAAACTGTGAAATAAAGGTTCGCTATGTATAGTCCTCTAACATTATTAGTTGTTGAGAATCTTGTTGTTTATCAGTAATTTTATACTGAAGTTTTAGGATAGGAATTACTTGAGCAACTTACTGACTGTATTAAATTAAAGTCTGGTGGTCATGAAATCATAATGTTTTAAGGTACCAAAAAGGCGAGTAATTATGACCATGAGTACAATACTAATTCTACTCTATTGCTTACAGTAGATAACTTAGATAAATGTATTAAAATATTAAAGTCTTACAATATCGAATTTATACATAAAACGCCAAATAAGCATAGCTGGGGAAGGTATACGGCCTTTAAAGATCCATCTGGTATTGTTCATGAGTTATTTGAGCTTAATGCTTAAATATACATGATTTTACTAACTAACCTTAGCTCTAGATAATAAATATATCTCCAGCGGCTACTTTCAACGTTAGCTGTGTTTAATTTACTTGCAATAGGCCAGTTATTGACGCTTAAATTCGCCTTGTTATCCCTAAAAGTCTCCGGCTGCAGACTTGAAAAATTGACAGTTAGATCACGCATTTATTAAAGAACAAAAAAGCCCCACCATTGGAGCTTTTCAATTTACAAGTATTAAGGTTTATTCTGCTAAACCAAGTACTTCTAGTCTTTCTTTTGCAAGCAGATATCTTGCGCGAACATCTTCAATTTGTTCTTCTGTTAGTTTCTTACCTAAAGTACGTAACCCACCTTCAGCATCATTGTGATGAACACCAAACGCAAACTTTAGGTACTCGAGTAGTAATGGCTGAGCGTCAAGGTATGAGATTGAGTTCATCGCCTGTGAAATTTGGTTAGCTTCAGCCCATTGACCATTGTTTACATACTCTTGCATTGTTACGCTGGCTTTCGGGAAGATACAACCTACACCAGTTATACCGCCACAAGCACCTGCAAGACCAGCGTGTACGGTTACAGTATCAACACCCGCTAAAACTTTTAAGTCTTTATTTTCTAGCATTAATGTCTCAATCACTGATACGTCAGTTGTTGAAATTTTAAGCGCTGTAACTTCTGGTAATGCTGCTAGCTTCATTAGCAGAGAAGTTGACAGGGCGTGGTAGCCTGCAGCGTCAGGATTGTTATAAGGCATGATTGTTACACCAGCTTCTTTTGCTGCAGTCGCTGATAACGCGTAATAGTCATACATTTCATCGTCAGATGGCGTTTCTTTTGTTTTTGGTGGCATCACCATCACTGTATCAACGCCAACTTTTGCTAACTCTTTTACGATTTCAGCTAATTCTTCTTTTGTTTCTGCTGCTGCACCACTAATTAATGGTACGTTAAATTCTTTGGCTACCTCTGATAGCGAAGCAAGTAAAGAAAGGCGTTGTTCATTTGTTAAATAGCTATTCTCGCCCAGAGTACCAGAGCCGACTAGACCACCCATTCTGGTTCCTGCTTTACCTTCAACTCTTAAAATATCTGCAGCATATTTTTGTGTTGCAGCTAGATCAATTTCAAGTGCGCCAGACTCAGACTCTTTTAACCAAGTAAAAACTGCTGGCATAACCGTATAACGCCAATCTGTACTATTTGTTTCCATCGTAATACCTTAAAAAATAAAAAACGTATCATAAACTATGATCGTATAAAATATACAATCTGATTGTAACAGCTAATTTTAAATCGTCAAAGGTTCTGTGTTAGTGGTTTAAACGAATCTCTTTGGTTTTAATGCTCATGATCTTTACTGAAAACCTTGGGGCTTGTGATTCTAGAAAAATGTCGTGATTAACAATATAAATTATATTGTTTTTTCATACTTTTTAGATACGATAGCAAAGTTCTAATTAGCTCATTTTTATAAGAGGATCTGATGAGTAAAAACAGAAGCTATCAGCACGATCATCATCGTGGCGAGATAAAAGACAACGCAGTTAAAGCGCTTGTAACAAGTGTATTGTTTAAGAGTAAAGTTGAAAAGCCCAAAAAAGGTAAGGGGAGTTATCAACGTAGTAGTAAACACAAAGGCCGAGAGCCTTATCTTAAAGCAGCCTAAGTTTTAAGATAAGGCTCTTGTTCTAAATTTAAAAGACTGCTTTATATTTAGTGTTTCTAAAAGCTTCAGTGAAACACTTAAGCTAATTGGTAAATTCATTCCATAGCATAAGGTGCTTTAGATTAACATTGTGCTATGACAACTACATTTACTAATCAGTATTTTCTCGCTATGAAACCACTAACCATTACGCTTCTTTAAAATTAATAAGCAGCAAGAGATTGTTAGCCTAAGGTGTTTATTCTTTTAGCTGTAATTCTACCACTTCTTTATTCGATATTAGTCTTTCTGTTATAAGCAAATTATTATTTTTTATGTCGTTGATGTTCTCAATGCTTTTAGTAAGTGTATGAATTGTTTCTAGTGTTTTGGTTTCAAGGTTGTAACGCCATACTTGATTTTGATTGTTTAAGCCGTAAACTTTATTATCTTTTATAAAGAAGCGTTTGTTATTGCCGCCTTGTTTTTCTAGCTCTGTAATTGGTTGATATTCAACGCCACTAGAGGCCCAGAATTGGTCCATATGATCTGTGAGTACGATTGTACCTTGCTTGGTTATGCTTGCCCAGTTTACTCGCATATCCGTAAGCTTATGTACTCTTCCAGTCGCTAAATCAACTTCAGCGAGTTTTTTTAAACCATTGGATTGGGCAAATACTAGCGCCGTATTCTGGCTTTCGGCCCAATGTAAGAGTGTTAGTATGGGCAAGTTAGTTTTAATCTCTGTTTGCTGTTTGTCTAGGGGGATATGAAATAGTGAACTGTTTGCGCTCACCATTACGCTTTTGCCATCATGTGACCATTTAATGCCTGTTATATAAGTGTCAGTGGGAAAGTCACTTAGTTGAGTTGTTGTATTTTTATTGGCTATCCAAACTTGTGCATGACCTGAACGCCGTGACTCAAAGGCAATATAAAAACCGTTTGGTTGATGCACAGCATTTTTTTCAGCAGTATTTGAACGAGAAATAATGTGAGATGTGTCATCCGTTAGATTAACTGAGACTAAGTCAGTATCGTAATTGCCTTTAATAACCAATCCTCTATCACCCCTTGGGTGAAATATAGGACTAGATAAAGGTTTGTCTACAGGAATACTTATGTTCTGTATCTCACCTGTATATGACAAGGTAAACAGCTGTCTTCCTGTACTGAAAATTAGGGTGTCTTCAATGGGGGAAAAGTTGGGGCGAATAAAACGATAACCTGCAATTTCGGGTGGTAAATTAATGGGGTGACTAGAAACGATTGTTCCATCGGTATTTATTATATCAATATAATATTGGCTATCTTCTTTGATGCTCGTGATTGCAAGTAGGTCTTTTTTAGTGGAGTAATCATAGTGGTATACAAAACCATCATGTATTACCTTGTTTTTATTCTCGTCAAAATCATAACTTACTAGTTGCCAGTGCTCAGCTTGCCTTTGCATTAGCGAAATATTGCCATTGTTTAGCCAAAATGGTTGTCTTATTTCTGAGTTGTTGCACTCAAGGATTAGATCCATTTCTTGTGGTGAATTTAAAGCTTTCTCAAAATCTAGACTCTTTAATTGATAGCATTTTTTCTGCGTGATTGGCTCTCCGCAATCTGCGGTTCTTATCACAATAATTTTTTTCCCATTTTTTGAAAATCGTTGCTGTCCGTAAATATCCATATTTTTAGTGAGCTTATGTTCTTGTTGTGTTACTAGATTTTTAGCCCAGATATCATTAATACATTCTTCTTCTGAATAACGATGAAAAATAATGTACTTGCCATCAGGTGAATAAATACTGGCTAATTCTTTACCGTCTGTTGCCGTAAGGGCTTTGATCTGTCCAACTGAGAACGGTTTTGAAGGCGTCGAAATTAAATAAAAACTGGCTATGATAGTGACTAATATTAATGCAAACAAAGCCAAAATATAAATGTTCTGTGATAGCGGCTTTTGAATTTGTGCTTTTAAGTTTGGTTGTGTTTCAGCCAGATTTTTAGGTGGACTACTCTCGGCATGTGAAGCCGATTTAAGAATATTATCTGTTTGTTGTTCTTTTGTTAGCCATTGTACATTTTGTTCTAAGCTGTAACCTTGTTTGGCATGTGTCTTAATGTAGGCCTGTTCTTTCCCATCATCACCTAAGGCCTTTCTTAGCTGCGCAATACTACGCTGTAAGGTGTTAGGAGAGACAACGGTACCTTTCCAGACATTGTCTAGTAACTCGTCTTGACTAATGACTTTGCCTTGATGTTTGGCTAAATACGTGAGTACGGCGAGAGCTTTGGGCGGTATGATCTGTGGTTCTTTGTTTAGTGTAATCTGATTGCGCGAAAGGTCGATAATGAATTCGCCAATGATATATTGCTCTGCCATGCCAGCTCGACGTGTTATCTATTTTTAGTTGTTTTTAATAGATTACCTTTAGGTTTTATAGCAAACAAGGCTGAAATTTATTTGAGTTGATAAAGTTATGCTTGAAAACACTAACTGACACTATTGTTAGTATTAGGTGACGAAAGGTCTGTTTACGTATTTAGCCTATCTTTAAACTGTTAGCGCGTTTGAACATAACACATGGTTTTAAATTTAAGACTCTTGTTTATTAAAATTACCTGTAATCAATCATTATTTATAAAACTTAATTTTTTAAAAATCGCATTTTGTAGAAGTCTTCAAATTCCTTTGAGGATTGCTCATTCTTCCACCATGATGTTATGGCTTGTTTGTAATCATTGGTATGTTTTATTTCGTTGAGTACCTGATTAACTCTTGTTATTACTTCCTTCCCCCATTCATTTTTGGGGCAGGCAACATACCCTAACGTGTAGGTAGGTATATTTTTAATGTAATAGCTTGTAAATACATCATCTTTGATTTTATTTTTTTCAATAAAGTAATTAAGCTCAAACGGGAAAGCGATGGTGAAGTCTACTCGCTTCTTTTTAACCATCTGAAAAACAGTGCCAAGTTCAGTACTTGCTAAGAGCTGAGAGTTTTTGTCGGTGTAGTGGCCAGCAATTTTATCATCCACATCTTGCCCATAAGAACGCTGCTTTATAAGACTGAATGAAAACTGTCTACTATCTAAAACTTTCTTTAAATCAATGTATTTTCCTTCAGCGTATTGGTCAAATGTGCCTTTTCGGGCAATAACGCGATTGCTTGGGTTTATTATTGATGCATTTGAGAAGGCAATAAATTTTTCTCGCTCTTTAGTTTTGTAAAGAGCTGGATGACAGACACTTTTCTCTGTTTTTATATCTGTTAACGCACGGGTTAGCGAAGCAATAGGGAAGTCATGATGGTATTCAGGCATGTGTTTAATGATCAAGCTTAACGCCTTTTCAACGAACCCGGAGCCTTGGTCTAATCCTTCTTTTATGATCCCTGGAGGCCTGTGGTAGGTTTGCCATGAAATTTTATTATTTTCTGTTTGTAACAATGACTCAGAAAAAACATCAAAGCTCATTGCCATTAGCCATAGAAAAGTCAAAGTAAGCTTATATTGCATTAATAATCTCGTTAACAGATTGATTAACTTAGTATAGCTAAAAAAATAAATTTATTTTTATAACGTTAGTTTTAACAATTAGGATGTTGCTAAGTATTGATCATGTTCGCGTGTTTCTATCGCATTCTCCTTTTCAAATCAGCCATTATTTATGTACTCTTACGTCGTTTTATTTTTTAAAGGAAATTCGCGATGTTGCGAACAGTTTTATCAGTCAGTTTAGGTTTGGCTTTTAGTGCTGGCGTATTTGCCAGTGAGGTGATGACACCTGAAAAGTTGTGGGAAGTAAAAAGAGTCAGTGCTTTAGGCCTTAATAAAGACAAAACTCATGTTATTTATAAAGTAACCACGCCAAGTGTTGAAAACAACAGTTTCACAAGTAAGGTTTATCAAGTTTCTTTAAATGGTGGCGATTCACAACTTTTAGAAAATTACCAAGGCGTTGTGATCGATAAAAGCCTATCACCTGATGGCACAAAAAAACTTTTTCATAAAAAAGTGCAACTTGAAGAAGTGCTTGCAACCGATCGCCATAAAGAATTAAACAAAGCTAATGCGTATGTATTTGATGATTTAAACTACCGTCATTGGGATACTTGGAAAGATGGCAAGTTTAAGCATGTGTTCTATCAAGATCTAAAGACAGAAGAAAAAGTCGACATCATGAAGGGCATGCCGTTTGATAGCCCAACATCGCCGTTTGGTGGTGTAGCTGATTATACATGGGGTCCAAAAGGTGAAAACATTTACTATGTTAGTAAAAAACTCACTGGCACAGAGTATGTAAAAAGTACAAACACAGACATTTATCGTTATAACCTGAAAAGTAAGAAGACGACCAATATCACCGAAAGTAACTTAGGGTACGATAAGTACCCTGCGTTCTCTGCAAAAGGCGACTTAGCTTGGCTTCAGATGGATGAAGCAGGTAACGAAGCAGATAAAAACGACATTATCGTTAAAGTTAAAAATCGTGAGCTTAACTTAACTGCGCATTGGGATGGCACAGTTAATAGTTTTAAGTGGAGTCACGATGGTAAAAGCATTTACTTTATCGCGCCTATAGATGGCACAGTTCAGCTTTTCCAAGTTGCTGTGAATACTAAAACAAAAGCACAACCAAAAGTTAAACAGCTTACTAAAGGCCAGTTTGATCTAAATGGTATAGTTGCAGTGCTTAAAGACAAACTCGTTGTTACCCGTAACAGTATGAATGCGGCACGTGAAATTTATCGCTTTGACCTTCGCAGCAAAAAGCTAACTGCGCTAACCAAAGAGAATGATGCTTTCTATGCGGGCCTAGATTTGCCAAACGTTGAAAAGCGTATGGTTAAAACGACGGATGGTCAAGAGATGCTAACTTGGGTGATTTACCCTCCTAACTTTGATAAGAAGAAGAAATATCCAACACTTCTTTATTTACAAGGGGGCCCTCAGTCAGCACTTTCACAGTTCTATTCTTTCCGTTGGAACTTCCAAGTAATGGCTTCTCAGGGCTATATTGTTGTTGCCCCTAACCGTCGTGGTATGCCAGGTCACGGTGAACAATGGAACAAAGACATCAGTAATGATTGGGGTGGTCAGGTAATGGAAGATTACCTTGCTGCAATCGATGATGTCGCGAAAGAGTCTTATGTTGATAAATCTCGAATCGGTGCTGTGGGTGCGAGTTACGGTGGTTACTCTGCGTTTTATTTAGCAGGCAACCATGAAGGTCGCTTTAAAACCTTTATTGCGCACTGTGGTATTTTCGATTTACGCAGCATGTATGGCACAACGGAAGAGCTGTTCTTCGTAAATAATGAGCTTGGCGGTGCGTATTGGGAAAATAACGCTTCTACAAATAAAGCATACGGTCAATTCAACCCAATCAATCACATTGATAAGTGGGATTCGCCTATGTTTGTGATCCACGGAGCAAAAGATTACCGTGTACCACTTGAGCAAGGTATTGCGGCATTCCAAGCTGCTAAGCTTCGCGGCCTAAAGAGCCGTTTCATGCTATTCCCAGAAGAAAACCATTGGGTACTGACACCGCAAAACGGTATTGTGTGGCAGCGTGAATTCTTCAAGTGGCTAGAAGATACACTGTAATTTAACTGTTTGAATGGTTAGCTTAGATGCCAGAGTAATGTACTCTGGCATTTTTATTTCTATGCGCGTATTTTGACAATTTAAGTGCGCCTTTACATACAACTTTGTCGCTTCATTTGAGCATTTGATTAAGGAACTAGCTTGTTTATTAAATTTTTAAAAAAGTTATTATTAGTTGCTGTTATTTTTTCTGTGTCTGGTTGTGGTGGCTCTGGTTCTAACGCCTCTGATAATAGCTACATGCCTGAGCCTAGCTTGCCATTTGAAGCTGGTATTCGCTCAGTTTTAGAACCAGTTGCATCTGGCTTCACTGGGGTTGAATATCCTATTCAACTTTATTTACCTAAAAATCGCATTACCGGGAAAAAATATCCTGTTATATATGTTTTAGATGCTGAATGGCACTTAAAAAGAGTTGCAGACAGCCTAGATAGGTTAGAGCTTGAGGCAATTATTATCGGTATTGAGAATTTTGTTGATGCACAATACAAACATCGAGAAGATTACTCGCAATGGCCTTTGGCACAAGACTACTTTGATTTTATCGTTAATGAATTAGCACCTAAGCTAGAGCCCAATTATCCAATAGATACATCAAAGCGAGCTATACTCGGGCATTCTTATACTGGGTTATTTGCTGGCCTTGCCATGATTATGGATGATCCTCAAGCGCCATTCTTTACCCGTCATGTTTCGTTTGATGGCAGCTTTTGGGCGCACACAGAAATAACCCCGCAATTGATTTCTGATAGAGGTGTACTTGATGAGCGATTAAAAAGTAAAGCCATATTGATTGCAGCAAGAGGGAAAGTAAGTAATGGTCGATATGTTGATTGGTTTCAAGCAATGCTTGAATATGAGCAGTTTAAAGGGCTTGAAATGATAAAGCTGGAATACGATGTAGATCATATCCCAGTTGTGGAGCATGCAATGGATGATGCGATGAAAGCGTTACTCATCGATCAGTGATCTGTTTCATTAAAAAGGCCATATCAATTTATGGCCTTTTTAATATTTAATTATTTAGTTTTTCTTTTCTGAGTTTACTATCAGCTTTTCTTTAATTAACCCTAAACCCATAACCAGTCCGCCGATGGCACCAATTAAATGTGCTTCAATGGCGACACGCGATTGGATCAGTGCGCCTACTTCAGCGCTTGGTCCAGAATACTGCTCCCAAGCGAGTTTTCCCCAAATTCCTATGAATAATAATATGCCAGAACGCATACCGACCTGAATATCTTTAAGTGCTCCCCAAACAATAACGCCATGTAACAGGCCACTTAGGCCGGTATAGACTTTTATATCAGGTACAAACAGCCAAATGCCCAATCCAGTCCATAAGGCTAAAAAACCAGTATGAGTATAATATTGCTTTTGTGTCCTATGCTCTGCATGTAGAAGCCATATAAATCCAATACCTACAACGTTAAGTAATAAGTGAGTTGGGTTTGCGTGTACAAATTGGCCCGTAAAGATCCGCCAAAATTCACCTGCAGCGATTTTGTCACGGTGGAACTCTAATAAGTCGTTAGTATTTAAAACCATTAATGCACAGCTTAATAATGTAAGCATAATAGGCGGTAGTATGTATTTTCTAGCTAGTGGCAGTTGGATCATCAATTAAAATTCTTTTTTATTTTTGCATATTTTGCCCGTTTACTCTTATCATGCAAACAAGAACTTGAAAAATTAATGACAACAACTATGACATTCAAATCTCTGCCTTTCGCGTTATCGCTTTGTTCACTGGCTTTATTAAGTGCCTGCTCTAGTCAAATCTCACCCAAGCAAGAAATAAGAGAGCCTGAAGCTGCCACTGGTTTTACAAAAAAGCAAAAGCTAATTGCTAATGAGTATATGATTGCCGCCGCAAACCCTTATGCTGTGAAAGCGGGTAAATTAATGCTTGATAAAGGTGGCAGTGCAATTGATGCGGCAATAGCAACACAATTAGTATTAACGCTTGTTGAGCCTCAATCTTCTGGCATCGGTGGTGGTGCATTTATTTTGCATTACGATAAGTCTGAAAAATCGTTAATTACACTTGATGGTCGCGAAACTGCACCGGGTAATGCCACTTCAGGTTTATTCTTAGATGAAAATGGAAAAGCCGCTCCTTGGATTAAGGCCGTTGTAGGTGGACGCTCGGTGGGTGTACCCGGTATTCTGCATGCTTTTGACAAAGCGCATAAAGATCATGGCAAATTGGCTTGGGCAGACTTATTTGAACCCGCAATTGAATTAGCAGAGCAAGGATTTATTGTTTCTCCTCGTTTGAATATGTTGCTTTCTAAAAAATTAAACCCAGGTTTGACTCAGCTGCCAGAAGCAAAAGCGTATTTCTATCCAGATGATCAACCATTGTCTGTGGGCAGCATTCGTAAGAACCCCAAATTAGCAGCGCTATACAAGAATTTATCAAAGCATGGGATTTCGGCGTTTTATACAGGTCAACATGCACAAAATATGGTTGATGCAGTGCAAACCTCTAAGATTGCCCCTGGGTTACTGTCTTTATCAGACCTAGAAAATTATCAAAGTAAATATAGAGACGCTATATGTACGTCTTATCATGCTTACAAAGTGTGTTCTATGGCACCACCGAGTAGTGGTGGCGTTGCTGTACTGCAAATTTTGAAATTACTCGAAGGTAAAAAATTAAGCCAATATCAGCCTAATGACCCTAAAGCGTTGCACTTATTCACCCAAGCTTCACGATTAGCATTTGCAGACAGAAATCATTATGTGGCGGATCCTGATTTTGTAACCGTGCCAACTGATGCATTACTTGATGACACATACTTAGCTGAACGCGCAAAACTTATCTCAGATAAAGATAACCACAAGGTACCTGTTGGCAAACCGCTAAACGGCGCATTAAGTTATGCCGAAGATAATAGTTATGAGTTACCTTCAACGACACATGTTTCAATAGTAGATAAAGAAGGCAACGCTATATCTATGACCAGTTCTATTGAAATGGCATTCGGTTCCACAGTAATGGTTGACGGCTATTTGTTAAATAACCAGCTAACCGACTTTGCGCTTTCTCCAAAGAAGCATGGTCAATTGCGCGCTAATCGCGTTGAAGCCAATAAACGTCCGCGTAGTTCTATGTCACCTGTTATGGTGTTTAATCAAGATGGCAGTTTGCGTTTAGTTGTTGGCTCTCCAGGAGGCAGTCGTATTATTAATTATGTTGCACAAACAGTCATAGGCGTACTAGATTGGCAGTTAGATATTCAGTCTGCTATTAATCTTCCAAAGATAACTAACCGCAATAAAGTAACGACTTTAGAAAAAGGCACTGAGCTTGAAAAGCACCAAGATTATTTCGAAAGTTTGGGCCATAAAGTCTTTATTCGAGATTTGAATTCAGGTTTACATGGTATCGAACTGGTCGGAGGTCGACTCGTAGGTGGCGCAGATCCTCGACGAGAGGGCATTGTGCTCGGTGAATGACAGCTAAACCCGTAGGTTTAGTGATATTTTTAAGATATACTGCAAGGCTCTTTAATTATTTAGTTGTGTTAAAGCGCCTTTTTATTTACAAGCAATTTTTTGCTTTCTTGCTTATTCACAGCTAAGTAATAATAAAATCAGCCAGACGTATCATTACAAGTAAATATGACTAAACAAACCGATCCAAATTATCTATATATTCCATACTCAGGTCCTAACCTGTTAGAAACGCCTTTATTAAATAAAGGTAGTGCATTTAGTCAATCAGAGCGTGAGAACTTTAACCTGAATGGTTTATTACCACCGCGTTTCGAAACCATTGAAGAGCAGGTAGAGCGTTGTTATCAGCAATATTCTTCATTCAAAGATAACTTAAATAAACATATTTATCTGCGTGCAATTCAAGATAACAATGAAACTCTTTACTACCGTCTAGTCCGTGATCATTTAGAAGAAATGATGCCTATTATTTATACGCCGACGGTAGGTGATGCATGTGAAAAATTCTCTGATATCTACCGCAGTTCTCGTGGTTTATTTATTTCATATGAAGAGCGTCACAATATCGATGACATTTTACGTAACGCCACAAAAGGCAAGGTAAAAGTGATTGTTGTTACCGATGGCGAGCGTATTCTTGGTTTAGGTGACCAAGGTATCGGTGGTATGGGTATTCCTATCGGTAAACTATCTCTTTACACCGTATGTGGCGGTATTAGCCCTGCATACACGCTACCTGTTATGCTGGATGTGGGTACTAATAACGAGAAGTTGCTTGCTGATCCTATGTATATGGGTGCACGTCATAAGCGTATCAACCAAGAGCAATATGACGAGTTCTTAGACTTGTTCATCAAAGCGGTTAAACGTCGTTGGCCAAACGTACTTCTTCAATTCGAAGATTTTGCACAACCAAACGCAATGCCTTTACTTAAGCGTTATAAAGATACGATTTGTAGCTTTAATGATGATATTCAAGGTACTGCGGCGGTTACTGTAGGCTCTTTACTTGCTGCTTGCCGTGTTAAAGACGTAAAACTGAGTGACCAAAAGGTGGTGTTTGTAGGTGCAGGCTCTGCGGGTTGTGGTATTGCTGAGCAGATAATCAGTCAAATGGTATCTGAAGGTATCTCTGATGAGCAAGCGCGTAGCCAAGTGTACATGGTTGACAGATTTGGTCTACTTACTGAGGGTATGGAAGGGTTACGTGATTTCCAAGCTGCGCTTGTACAACAGAAAGATGCGTTAACTGATTGGCAATATAGCGGTGACTTTGCGTCTTTATTGGATGTAATGCACTGTGCGAAACCAGACATTTTGATTGGTGTTTCTGGTCAGCCAGGTTTGTTCACTGAGCAAGTGATTAAAGCGATGCATGCAGGATGTGAGCAGCCAATTATCTTCCCTTTAAGTAATCCTTCACGCCAAGTTGAAGCACATCCAAAAGATGTTATCGAGTGGACGAATGGCCAAGCGATTGTTGCAACTGGTAGCCCATTTGGTGAAGTGGAATATAACGGTGAAAAGTTCATTATTCCTCAGTGTAACAATAGCTATATTTTCCCAGGTATCGGTTTAGGTGTTATTGCAGCTAAAGCTAAGCGTATCACTGATGCAATGCTGATGGTATCAAGTGAAATGCTTGCTGAAGCTTCACCTCGTGCAAACACAGGTAAAGGCAGTCTATTACCTGCGCTGGTGGAGATTGAGCCATTAAGCAAGAAGATTGCGTTTGCTGTTGCGAAGAAAGCGATGGAAGAAGGTGTTGCATTAGAAATGTCTGATGAAGCTATTCTTAAGGCAATCGATAAAAACTACTGGTACCCTGAGTACCGTAATTACAAGCGTTGTAGTATTTAATACATAATTTGTAATATGAATTGAGCCAGCAAGATTGCTGGCTTTTTTTATGTCTAATTTTACCAAGCTTCTATACTTATTTTAACTATGTAGTGAGGCAAGTTGATGAAGTATGCGCTAGTGTTCTTTTTTGGACTATTCAGTATCGGACTTTATGGTGCGCCTTTAAAAGTGAATATCGCTTCTGACTATGTACCGAGCCCTAACAGCAGTGCCGATATGGTCACGCGTTTATTAATTGATATTTCAAAAAGGTTATACCCGCAGTTAGAAATAGATTTTATGCCCGCAAGTCGCATTCGCGAATGGCGAACTTTGAGTATGTATCCAAATACATGCTTGTATAACAAAGTTAAAAACCCAAAACGTGAAGCCCTAGCTTATTTCTCGGCCAGACCGCTTACGGCATTTCCTGCGAATAGATTAGTTTTAAGAGATAAAAAAGGGTTCTCCGCTGATGTTGCTTTAAATGATTTAGTCAAAACAGACTTTAAAATTGCCATAACGAAAGGCCGAAGTTACGGAAAAAACATTGATGATTTTATTAAGTCCCATCCACAGCTATTTGTTGTGAATGAAGGAGAAGAAAGCGCTAAGCGTCTACGCAAAATGCTCATGCAAGGTCGCTTTGACGGCATGATTGAATATACGTCAGTCATAATAAGCGAGTATGCGGAGGTACTAGGTGAAAATAAAATTAGTTTTCATCGCATAATTGATCAAGCACCGAGTGTATTTGGTTATATTGCTTGTGCAAAAACATCGCAAGGAAAACAAGCGATTAATTTATTTAATAAAAAAATGGCCGAATCTGAGGTTCAAGAGTTGATAATTGAAGCGCATAGAGACTTATTCTCACCTCATGAGCGTGACTTTATCAGCGACTCTTTAAAAATTGCCTTTTCTATTCAGCCATAATTAATCAAGCTTTTACTTTAATAGCGCATCTTTGGCCAAATTAAGCGGTTTGTCGCTTATATTGGCTTAATACCTAGAAATGGAGCAGGTATGTTTAATAAATTACTAGCCGTATCGTCTTTACTTTTATCTTCAAGTTTTAACTACGCATATGCAGAGCCGACAAGCCCTCATCTAAGTGTGACAGGGTACGCTGAAGAGCTTGTTCAGCCAGATCAAGTTGTTTTAAGTGTTGCGATTTCTCACTCCGATAAAAACATCAACAAAGCAAAAGATGAAGTTGATAGTGTGATCGCTCGAGTTATTAAAGTCGCCAATAATTTTAATGTCAGTAAAAACAACATTGATGCTTCGCAACTTAATATTTATCGCCAACATGAATACAACAGAGGCACGCAACAGCAAGAGTTTACGACTTTTCAGGTAACACGTAATGTTGAGATAAAGCTGACAGACGCCGATAAATATGCGCAATTTTTACAACAGCTTGTTGAAGCCGGCGTCAATGAAATTGGTTTTACGCAGTTTTCTTATTCAAAGGCTGGTGAAGTGCAAGATAAACTAAAAAAATTGGCTATTAAAGACGCAAAATCTGAAGCAAAAGAGCTTGCCAGCGCATTCGATGCGAAATTAGACCGTGTTTATTCTGTAAATTTTGCACACTCGCCGTCTATGCCCACACCGTATGCAAGACAATCAATGATTGAATCAGGTCGAGCACATAAGCAGGCGTATAATGTCTCTGATATTGTTATTTCTTCAGAAGTTTTCGTCACTTATTTAATTAAGCAATAAATTTTTCGTTATAATGCGCCTTTACTATTGTAGGGCGCATTATGAGTAAAATCTTTATTATCGGGTTACCGAGAACCGGCACGACAAGCTTATGTGCCGCATGCATTAAACTTGGTTTAACGACGGCACATACAGCTTATACAATAGAGACATTTAATAACGCGCAAGTCATTGCCGACACGCCCGTATTTAATGATTATGCGTTGCTGTATCAAAAATATCCTGGTGCTAAATTCATTTATTTAGAAAGAGACTTAGAAGTTTGGCTACCGTCTATCTCTAAATTATTAACGCGCATGTCAGGAAACCTCTTTTCTGATAAAGGTGGCTTTAATGACACCATCAAGCGCTGTTTTTTAAACTCTTTTTCGGGATTAGATGCCGAGCACCTTGATAACTTCGAATTTCTTACAGCGTGTTACGAAACACATAAAGCCAAAGCCATTGCGTTTTTCGAGGACACTCAAGCACAGCATGTTTTTTTGAATGTTAGCCAGCCAAACAGTTTTACAAAACTGTGTGATTTTCTAGAAGTTGATCCTGCTAGCACAGAAATTACAAACATGCCTAAACTCAACGTGAATGGTAAAGTTACGGCTTGGAATGACTTAAAGCACCTACTTAAAATCAGCTCTACACGCATGGGGAAAGTAGATAAAGACGCCGATTTACTTACATTTATGCAATCGGTTTAATTCGTGTATATCCTACGCTAGAATACCCGCAGTTTATATTGATTAAGAATGTTTATGTTTGAACTGAAGTATCACACCCCGTTTAATTGGACTGAAAAAGTACTTGCTGATTTTGATACCTTTTTACAAGATCACGCTGCCGCAGAGAAAAAAGCTTCTGGCATGGCGATGTCTATGTTGGGTCATTACCCAGACAGAATTAAGCTTGTGAAAGCGATGACCGATTTAGCCATCGAAGAGATGATCCACTTTAAACAAGTGTTGAAATTATTAACAGAGCGTGGGGTTACCTTAGGTAACGACCAAAAAGACCCTTATATTAAAGGTATGCGCGCATTATTTAGACAGGGCACTGATGAATTCTTAATCGACCGTCTATTAGTGGCTGCAGTGATTGAAGCGCGAGGCCACGAACGCTTTTCTTTAGTTGCTGAAGCCTTACCTGAAGGTAAAGAGAAAGACTTTTATGTGGCCATTGCTAAATCAGAAGAGAAACATAAAAACCTGTTTATAGAATTGGGCTACGAATACTTCGATAAAGACATTATTGATGCTCGCCTAGTTGAAATACTGGTAGCTGAAGCCGAGATCTGTAAAAAAATCCCATTTACAGCGGCGCTTCATTAATTCTTGCATTGCGGCTGAATAAATAAGGACTATCGAATGAAAACCATTATTTTTGGAAACTCAGGCTCAGGAAAATCAACACTTTCAAAGCGTTTAGCGCAAGAACATTCAGCCGCACATTTAGATTTAGACACACTTGCTTGGTTGCCAACGTCACCACCAACGCGGGCACCACTTGAGTCTTCTCTCGATAAAATCAACGAGTTTATTCAGTCCCATTCAGATTGGGTGATTGAGGGTTGCTATAGTGATCTCATTAAACCGATCGCAGGACAATGTCAGCATTTGGTGTTTATCGATTTAGATATGGAGATCTGTAAAGCCAACGCTAAAGCGCGTCCTTGGGAGCCGCACAAATACCCATCAAAAGAAGCACAAGATGAAAATCTAGACATGTTATTGGCTTGGATTGAAGACTATGACACCAGAGACGATGTATTTTCAAAAGCAGCCCATACAAAACTATTTGAGACTTTCACTGGCAATAAAGTGCGTTTAGAAAGCAATCAGCAAAGTAGGGCGTTTAGCTTGAAGTAGTGCAATAAACCCAACCTCTTAAAACAGAGCACTTAATATCGAAAATTAGAATAAAAAACTCAGCGGCTTGGTAAACATCAAGCCGCTTTTTTTTGCCGACTTTATTCTAAAAGCGCTCCATAGCGCGACTTGGTAACGCTGTTAAGCTTGCCGATATGGCTAATTATACATATACTGTATTTGTATACAGTATATGTATTTTGGTGCAGTATGAAAGTAATACCTGTTAAAGCAGCAGCGGGGATCACCGGTTTTGAGTCTCCCGCAGCCGAATATAAAGAGCTAGGTTTATCCCTTGACCAACTTATAGTTGGTGATCCTAACGCCACTTTTTTGGGCCTCGCATCTGGTGACTCGATGCAAGGCGTTGGTATTTTTGATGGTGATTTATTAATTGTAGATAGGGCGGCCGAGCCAAAACACCAAGATGTCATTGTTGCCAACTTTAACAATGAGTTTGTATGTAAAATCCTTGATATCCATAATCGACGGTTATTGTCTGCATCACCTTTGTTTAAACCAGTATTTATCAGTGATTGTGATGTTTTTCAGCTCGAAGGTATTGTGACTGGTTCATTAAGAATGCATCGGCAAAACATGAGATTAAAACAATGTATGCGTTAATTGATGCCACATCGTTTTATGCTTCAGCCGAAAAAGTATTCGACTTATCAATACGTAAGCGACCCGTTGTGGTGCTCTCAAACAACGACGGCTGCATTGTTGCTGCATCTCCTGAAGTAAAAAAACTTGGCGTTCCAAAGTTTGAGCCTTACTTTAAATTAAAGCCTATTTTAGATAAGCATAATGTAGTGATCCGCTCCTCAAATTATGAGTTATACGCCGATTTAAGCGACAAAATGATGGCCGTTATCAACCGTTTTAGTGATCAACATTATGTATACTCCATCGATGAGTCATTTCTAAAGTTTGATGGCTATAGTGATTTGGTGAGCTCTTGGTATGAATATGGTCATCTTATTCGTCGCACAGTCTGGCGAAAAACCAAATTACCAGTGGGGGTAGGTTTTGGGCCAACACCTACACTTGCGAAAGCCGCCAATCATGCAGCTAAGAAGTTTGTAGGCGCAACAGGCGTTGCCGTTATTGACAGTGAAAAATCTCGAAAGCAAATTTTAGCCAATATGGCAGTATCGGACATTTGGGGCGTAGGGCGCCGATTAACCAAGCAACTTAAGTTATTCGGCATCGAAAGTGCGTTAGATTTGGCTAAACAAAACCCAAAAATGATGCGAAAACAATTTAGTGTTGTGCTTGAGCGAACGATATCGGAGCTTAACGGGATATCATGTTTATCATGGGATGATGTTAAACAGCGCAAAAAAGAAGTATTCAGCACCCGCAGTTTTGGTGAGCGCGTTGAAAACCCATTCGCACTTAAAGCATCATTAGTAACGCATTGTTCAATCGTAGCCAAAAAGCTACGCAAACAAGGCTCTTTAACGAAGCGATTAATTATCTTTGCTCATAGCTCACCACATGAAGATAATTATTATAAAAGGTCGTTTATTCAGAAACTTGCTGTGCCATCGAATGATAGTATGGTATTTGCCAAACAAGTCGACTTGGTGTTCAGCCAATTATTCCAGCCTGGAGTGCGATATTACAAAGCGGGTATTGGCGCCATTGAACTCGAAGACGATATGCACCAACAAATTGATATGTTTAATGTTTCTGACGATAAGCCTGAACTTATGCAGTGTTTAGATACAATTAATAAACGCTACGGAAGTAGTAGCTTACGTATTGGGACAGAGTTACAAAGCAATCAGTGGCAAATGAAACGAGATTGGTTATCGAGAAGATATACAACGCGATGGCCTGAGATCCCGCTAATAAAATGCCAATAAAAAAATGGTAGAAAATCTCGGTTGGAAAAAACAAACTATACTCAAAGCAGTAAAGCTAACGCAAAGTGCTTGTGGTGAAGGAATATGTTAAACAAATTGATATTTGCAATGGTGATATTATTAAATTCAAATTTAGCAAACAGTACAAACAATGAAATTTCAATTGGTATTGCTGTCAAAGAAAACAAATATATTGCAGATATAAAAGAGATTGTCACACAAGCTTACAACGAATTAGATAAAACCGTTATTTGGAAAAGCTTGCCAACAAGCAGATCGCTCAGGTTAACGAATAAAGGTAAGTTAGATGCAGAATTTTTGCGAGTCAATTCAGTTGCTGATGAATATGAAAATCTAATAAAAATAGATGCGCCATTAATTTATGCATCTATCAATCTGTATTGTAAAAGCCCGAAAGATTGTGAAATGGCATTACAAGGAAAAATTCCGGTTGGCTATAACATGAGTTATAAAATCTATGAACATATCTGCAGAAAAGAATATTTGTCATGTTATGGCGTTAACACTAAGGGCGATCCAAATGTACTATTCAATCACAATCAACTAGACGCGATCTTATCTAACGATTTAGAAATAGCAGCTAGCTTATCAAGCTTCGAGCAAGTTTTGTTTAAGAGTAAAAAATTAGAAGATGTTACAGGGCATCACTATATAAACAAAAAACATAAAAGCTTAGCTTCAAATTTAGAAGCTCAACTCTCGAAGCGCAGTAAAAACATAAAAACCAATTCGAAATCGATTTCAGATCTGGTAAAAAATAACAAACATATAAAACAATTAGATTTTTAGAAACTTGGCATTTGAAAGTTAAACCTTTGGAGAAGAGCATTAATAAGAGTAATAAAAGCTTAAATAAATCAAAGGTAGTGTATGTTTAATCCAGTTATTTACTCAATTTAACATAATATAAATTATGAGATGAAAAGTAACACTTCCTACAAATAAGCACTTCACCACTTTAAATATTAAAAATACACTTCAATGTCCAATACTAGATGGTATCGGACATTTTAAAGCGGTCTAATGTATTGTTTAATCTTGGCTGTTATCTTAGTATGAAGAAAAAATTTTTAAGAAGTAAAAACATATGGAATTTGTTAGACCACTAGAACCTATTTTAATTATCGACGACTCAGTTGAAGCCCGTGAGTATTTAGGCAATATATTAGAAGAACTCGGGTTTGAAGAAGTATCAGGTTCTGAAGACTTCGAGTCTGCAAAACATCTCCTTGAAAAAAATCCCCCTAACTTAATTTTCCTCGATATTGAACTACCTAACACTGATGGTTCAGGCATTTTAGAATATTTAAATGATCATTATCCTAAATCACATGTCATTATGTGTTCTGGTCATAATAGTCTGGAGTGTGTACAAAATACTTGGGAATGCGGTGCTAAAGATTTTATAGAAAAACCATTTAATGCCAAGAAAGTTGATACCGTATTAAAAAGATTAGAACTGGTTACATGAATACAAAAATAAATACGCTCCTAGAAGCGCTTTCAACCGTTATCTATGACAAACAACCACAAGTAAAATTGGCGATTTGTAGTTTACTTTGTAAAGGCCACCTACTGATTGAAGATTTACCTGGTATGGGTAAAACCACTTTGTCCCATGGTTTAGCTGAAGTGTTAGGTTTAACCTATCAAAGAGTTCAATTTACCAGTGATTTACTGCCTGCTGATATAACTGGCTCAACTATATTTAATACAGATAAACAAAGCTTTGTATTTCATGAAGGCCCTGTTTTTACACAGGTTTTACTGGCTGATGAAATAAACCGAGCGAGCCCAAAAACACAAAGTGCATTACTTGAAGCCATGGAAGAAAGACAAGTAACTATGGATGGCCAGACTCATCACTTACCTGAACCTTTCTTTGTAATTGCAACACAAAACCCACTTCATCAATCAGGTACACACCCCCTGCCAGAATCTCAATTAGACCGATTTTTTATGCGTGTAAGTTTAGGTTACCCGTCTAAAGATGCTGAGAAAAAACTGATACTTGGTGATCATGGTAGAAAAACAACGCTTACACAATTGATGGACTTAGGCACCCTTTCTGAATTGCAATCAGCCATTGAAGAAATGGAAATAAAAGAGCAAGTTGTTCAATACATACTAGATTTAGTGAGTTTCACTCGAGAGTCTGGGTTATTTAAAGATCCCCTATCACCACGTGCGAGTATTGCATTAGGAACAGCTAGTAAAGCATGGGCCATGATCCACGGTAGAGACTATGTGACCCATGATGATGTGCAGGCTGTTTTTCCAGCTGTGGCTGGTCACAGGCTCAACTTAGATGCTATGGAACAATTTAGAATCATCGAAGATATATACGCACAAGTGCCGGTTAAGATGTAATGATTAAACTGCCCCAACCCGCTTGGTTTGATGCTTTGTTATTAAAAAAGCATCAAGGAGAGAGTATAAAACTCAAACATGACACCATATATGTTTCACCATCTAAATCAGGACTGGGATTTTTAGGGATCGCAGTCTTAAACTTTATATTAGGCATTAATTATCAAAATAATTTGATCTTAGCAGTCTCATATTTAATGTTTGTTCTTCTGCTCATGTGCTTGATATATGCTTTTAGTAATTTCAATGGCTTGGAGATTGAAATTGCAGCAATTAAAGATGATTTTGAAGATAAACGACCATCGGTAACCTTCAAAATTGAAAATCAAAAACAACGTTACGATATTCAGATTGAGCATATTGAAACAAAAGAAAAAAGTATTTTAAAAAGAATAAAAAGTAACGAGTTTCTCGACGTGTTCTTGCCTGTAAAACGTGGTAAGCATACACTCGGTCGTTTTAAAATTCTGACTCACTATCCGTTTGGCTTAGTTACTATTTGGAGCTATTTAATAAGCGAAAAACACGTCTATGCCTACCCAGCACAAATCGAAACAGAGCTTCCGAAAGATAGCTTCATTATTTCCGAAAAAGGCGAAAAAGCACTTGATGATCACGCTTTAGCTGAAGACTTTAATGAATTAAAAACTTATCGCGAAGGGATGAGTATACATAGGATATCTTGGCGGCATTTTGCCAAGAATAAAGAGCTCTTAGTCAAAGACTATCAATCTCCAGATAAATCAGCCAGTTATGGCTTTGATTTTGATAAAGTATCAGGCACAAAAGAAGACAAACTATCACAGCTAAGTTTTTTAATTGTGCAGGCCGAAATCGAGCAACAAAGTTATGCCCTTAAATTACCAAATCGGCTCATAACTTTAAGCCAAGGAAGCAGTCATAAAAAGCAATGTTTGGAGGCCCTAAGTGAAGCTTAATCAAATTGCTTGCTCTGTGATTTATCTATTACTTGCTTGGCTAATGGCCAGCGACCTTGGCTTCGTTATCGTATCTTATATTACGGGCTTATTTGTAGCTTACGAGTTGAACAGAGTAATCTATAAAAAAAACATAACTAGCAGTATTATCAATGGCAGTGCATTGGCGGGTATTGCGCTGTTAATGGGGTTTGTTGGTGTAAAAAACTCAGTCGCATTTTTTGTGTCTATGATGTTACTTGCATCATTGCTCAAAATCTATCAAGCGCAAAGCGAAAGGCAGACCATGCAGGTTTTTGTGCTTAACTTTTTCACAATCCCCTGTTTATTTATTTTTTCACAGAATTTCATTTCAGCATTGCTAGTATTTATATTAATTGGGTTTAATTTAGCCTTAATGCTGATCCATCAATATGAGTTTTCACCAAAAGAAGCCATTAAAAACGCATTCAGTAAACTGGCTTTTACGATTCCAATCAGTGTACTGTTGGTGCTTTTTATTCCTAAACTACCGGCATTTTGGCAACTACCTGGACCTAACTCTGCTAAAACTGGCTTATCAGAGAACGTTGACCCGTTTGAAATATCAAAATTGTCCGAGTCAAATGAATTAGTCTTCCGAGCTATTTTTCCAAAAGAACGAAATATAGAAGGCCCCTTTTATTGGCGCGCACTTGTGCATGATGAATTTGATGGTACAAGATGGAATATGTCGTCATTGCAAAGTGTTTCAGCGAATTATCAAGCTAGCGATAACTCTCATAGCTACACTATTATTGCTGAGCCCAGTCATTTAAAGTGGTTATATGCGCTCGACAAAATGACAACAGAGCAAGATTTAGTTGCTATTAATGTATTTGGTCTGCCTTATAGAAAGCGCCCTGTCAGTTCAGCATTTGAATACAAAGTTTATAATGTCGTAGACACTCAAGATACCAGTATTACCCGTTGGCAATACAGACAAAATATTCAATTACCAAGTGATTTAAACCCACAAGCAAGAGTACTGGCTGAACAGTTTGATAAGCAAAGTACTGATACTGAAGAATTTATTGCTTTATTAAGAAACTATTTATTAGAGCAAGGGTTTACCTATACGCTTAATCCACCTATCAGTCAATCTAATAACAAAATTGATGAATTCTTATTTAACAACAAAGCGGGTTTTTGTGGGCATTATGCTTCTACTGTGGCCATGATGATGCGAAGTGTTGGGATCCCGGCAAGATTAGTATCGGGTTATTTAGGTGGAGAACTCAACACAGAAAATAACTACTACAGTATTTATCAATACGATGCGCATGCCTGGCTTGAATACTATGTGCCTAATCAAGGTTGGCTTGAATTAGATCCAACAGCATGGGTATCGCCGGAACGCCTAAATGGTTCTTTGTCACAACATAGTCAGTTATCGGAAGAGTTAAAAAGTAACATAGGTATGACTTTGATGGGCTTATCAGATGTTCCATTAGTTAATTGGCTTCGTTTGAAACTAGAAGCATTCGATTATCAATGGACACGTTGGGTTTTAAATTTTGACGACCAAAAGCAAAGTAGTTTTCTAAAAGATATATTTGGTGAAAAAGCTAAAATGCTTTCAGGTATTGCCGTAATCATAGGGCTTAGCCTGTTGTTTACCTTAGTGTATTGGGTATTACAACGCAATTCACACCCACCCACTCCCTTGCCTGTTAAACTGTTACGTAAATTACAAGTTAGCGCTTTTGGAGAATTTGATAATACTAAAACGTCAGGGCAAATCATTTCAGCTATTCAATCCAAACATCCAAAGCTAGAAGCAGAACTGAGTAATTTTTTATATGAGTTCGAAAAAGTCCGATACGGAAATAAAAGTGAATTAGCAGAATTAAAGAAACACTATTTAGCATTAACAAAACAATTTAAAAACAATAAAAGAGATTAGTATGAATTCAGTATTAATTGGGGTTTTACTCATGTTAGGCCTGTCTTTGGCCAGAGTGAACGTGATTGTAGCAATGACAATCAGTGCACTTTCAGCAGGTTTGATTGCAGGCCTTGGTTTAGGAGACACATTACAAGCATTTAACAGTGGTTTATCTGGTGGCGCAGAAATCGCATTAAGCTACGCCATGCTAGGCGCATTTGCAGTAGCCATATCAAAATCAGGTTTAACACTCATTCTTGCCGATAAATTACTGTCAAAAGTAGACAAAGCACACTCTAAACATATGCAAACGTTAAGTATGCTGATCATGACCATCATTTTGGCATGTGCGATTGCCTCACAAAATTTGGTCCCCGTACATATCGCATTTATACCTATTTTGATCCCGCCATTGTTGGTTGTCTTTAATAAGCTACAGCTTGATAGACGTGCTATTGCTTGTATTCTTACATTTGGACTTGCGACTTCTTATATGGTTCTCCCTTATGGCTTTGGCGGTATTTATCTATATTCGATTTTACATAAAAACTTAGCTGAAAATGGCTTAGAAATTGTTAATACAGATGTACCTGAAGCTATGATTATTCCTGCGCTAGGTATGCTTGTCGGCCTGATCATCGCCGTATTTTTTAGTTACAGAAAAGATAGGCACTATTCAGATAAAGAGTCAGAAAAATCATCGACCAAAATAAATGTCGAGAACCCAAAAAAAGTGATGATTATTGGTGGTATAGCTGTTATATGCTCATTACTGGCACAAAATGTCAGTGGTTCAATGATCTTAGGCGGACTTGTTGGTGTGATGATTTTTAGCATATTCGGCATCGTAAAGTGGGAGCAAAGCTCTGATGTCTTTAGCCAAGGTGTTGCTATGATGGCCATGATTGGCTTTATTATGATTTCAGCTCAAGGCTTCGCGTCAGTGATGAAAGCAACGGGTGATGTCGCGAGTTTAGTTAACACTACAGCTGATATTGTGGCGGGTAATAAACCCTTAGCGGCAGCGATGATTTTACTAGTTGGTTTATTAATCACTATGGGGATAGGTAGTTCGTTTTCAACCGTGCCAATTATCGCCACTTTGTTCGTACCACTTTGTCTTACTATCGGATTCTCACCAATGGCAACTGCTGCATTAGTAGGCACCGCTGGTGCTTTAGGCGATGCAGGCTCCCCTGCTTCTGATTCAACTTTAGGTCCAACATCTGGGCTTAATGCTGACGGGCAGCATGACCATATAAAGGACTCAGTGATCCCGACATTTATCCACTTTAATATTCCATTGCTCATATTTGGTTGGATTGCAGCCATGGTGCTATAAACCAAAGATATAAAAGAACAAAATTAGCCGCATTCTTTCCTGATGCGGCTTTTTTATGAAAAGTACAACTTTTAATATAACTAAATTAAACAGTGAAGATCTAAATTGTAGTTGAAGTGGTTTTAAAAATGTCTTTTCAAGAGAAATAAAAAAAGGCCGCTAAACGCGGCCTAAAACACATCATGGGTAAACATGAGGGATAAGTGTGAAAACAAGATTATTGTAACCTTCCCTATGTAAAATAAAACCACATTATAACGTCTAATTGATTCGGTAAAACCTGATTAAATTGCTGGTGCTATTTCTACTCTATTACGACCGTGCGCTTTTGCTAGATATAAAGCCTTGTCTGCAGAAGCAATAAAATCCTCTAGAGTTTGCTTTTGCTTATAAAAGGCAATGCCAAAACTGGCTGTGATATTTCGAATTGATTTTCCTGATTGTTTGCCTTTCACTGAGAGCTTTTCAATATCTTGTCGAATAGCTTGACTGAAATTTAATGCCTCACTAACACTTTTAAAGTTAGCAAGGATACAAAACTCTTCTCCACCAAATCTGTAAACGTTTGCTTTGTTGATACAATGTCTTGAAAGTTTATTAGCAACAACTTTAAGTACATCATCTCCTTTTTGATGGCCAAAATCATCATTAAACTGCTTAAAGTGATCAATATCGACAAAAATAAGCGTTTTGGAAATACTGTTACTATTAGTAAAGTTATTGATATGAAGCTCAATGTCCTCGTCGAACTTCCCTCGATTAAGTAATCCAGTTAGTTGATCTGTAACCGCGGCTTCTTGTGTACTAACAAGCGCTTCTTTTAATTCTGTGATTTCACTGTAAGCTGCTTGCAATTTCTTTTGAAAAGAAAAAGCGGTTTGCTGCATAACAACAGACTCTTCAGTCAACTTATCGACATAACTCAATACATTATCAAAACTGGATATATCGTTTTTATCTAACGCATTGAGGTCAGATTTACATTGCAACAATACTGAGCTAAAGCTTTGTGAACTAGCGAGTGTTGTATCTATATCAGATTGGACTGATTCTATTGTACCTTGAAAGGTATCAGATAATTGGTGAAAAAGGGCTAAATCTTTATCAGATAAATATTTGTCGAAAAGATAACGCGATGAAGACGCAGGGCAAGTACCATGCTCAGCTAAAATGTTATCGAGTTCAACGTTTAAGGCAAGATTGCTGCCTAGTACGTAACAATACCAAATTGCATAATTTATGGGTGTTACAGGAATTTTATATTTTACCAGTAGCGGAATTGCTTGTTTAAGACACTGGGCAGAATGAGATAACGAGGTATTAAAATCCATAGTCGAGAGAACTCATATTGGCATGACTATATTGTAATGCGCTTTATTTTTGTACAATGGCAAGAAAAAACTAACCCTTAAGTGCTAAATTAATTGAAAAGCAGCGCTATATCAATTTAATTTTCCAGGATTATGAGAGAAAGAGATAAAGATATTAGGGACTGAATAAAAAACTAATACTTTTAACTAGTTAAATTAGAATTTCAATATTTGCCCCTATAATAGAGAAAATTCAACCAATTGAAAAATAAAAACTTTAAATAATAACCTGGTTTATAATTATTTTATTATTAACAAGACTCACATCAGCATCTGCACCATTAACCAGTGTCAAGTTAGGAGAAACATGGCCAATATCTAGATTTCCAAAAACTGGGATATTTAGATCAGCAAACACTTCATTCAAAATACCTTGTTCGTTTCCAAGGCAGTTATTGGAATACTCGAATTTATTTCTGCCAATAAAAATACAGCTACACTTAGAAAAGACCCCTTTAATTTTAAGACTCAAAAGCGCACGCTTATATTGTGTTGGAGTTAACTCAGCATTTTCTAAATAAACTATAATGTCTTTAGAATCCCCTATATTTTCAAGAGACAAAAACTCTGATCCCATTGTAAGCTGGAGTGTGTCAATACATCCTCCAATCAATAAACCTTTTAATGTTGTTTGTTCATTGTTATTAATAGCGATCAATTCACTTGATGTATCTAATGAATAAGACGACAACGGGTCACTTTGATAATCTGGATAATCAAATTCATGAAAAGAAGAAGACTTCTGTTCAAACGAATAACCCTCTGCTGCATTAAAAAGTAAATCAAACAGTGATTTAACATAATTACAGTTTTCATTTCCTGCAATTTGCATCAAGTTCGTACTATGAATGGTATACCAACCTATTCGACTTGTGATAGCCGTAGTCAAAGTGCTGATATCTGAGAAGCCAAAAATCCATTTAGGTTTCGATTTTGCAATCCCATCCCAATTGAGTAAAGGCAAAACCTCTAAAGCAAAATCTCCGCCCCACGGCGCAATAACCGCATCATACTTATCGGCACATAGATATTTATTTAATGAATTTGCAATGCACTGTTTTGAAATGGCTACATCAGATAAGACATTTTCATCTACATCCACGTTAAGTCCTTTTGACTTTAAAGTCTTAATGCATTCATTAAAACGCTTTTCAAAGCTCAGAGGCACTGGTGATGAAAAGGTGCAAACTGCAACATTACACCCTGCTTTTAATTTTGTTGGGATCTTCATTGTTTTCCTTGTTTAACTACAATATTTATAACATTGATCTATTTTACACTCAATCAGTATGATGTGTTCTATTCCATATCATATAGACATAACCGAATACAACAAAACTAGAGATTAATAATAAACAAGGTTAAGATACTTAAAATTTAATTAAGCCGTAACCTAATGAGCAGCAACTTAAAAGAAGAATTTAGTGCCTATTTTCAAGTAGAAGAAGCAAATCAAGTCAATCTGTTTGCTGTAGAAGAAAGTGAAGTACCAGAAACTAAACAAGCGCTAGAACTTTCCATCCCTCCACTTTTTAGATTGGCAAATGAAGTCAATGAATTAGACGTCAATGCATTAAGGCCACTGAGAAATTTAGGAGATGTTGCTTCTGAGCTTGCTGAATATTTAAAAGCACAGTCTAGAAAAATAGACCTAATAATGAGTCATATTCTCGCAACAGAACAACCCGACGACAGCAATCAATATTGTGATAGTTATGGCGGTGGCGGTCTTAAAGTAACGTGTACTTCTCCCTTTCCTGTTGGTCAAAACTTAAGAACCAAAATATTTTTAAATCATGAAGCCAGTGCGATTTATTGTTATACACAAGCCATTGAAGTGGAATATTTAGGTGAAAATCAATATCAGCATACTTTGGCTTTTGTACAAATAAGAGACGACGATCAAGAGTTAATGGTCAGAGCTAGTCTCCATGCACAAACCCGACAACTAAAAAAGAAGCAAAATAAGTAACGAGCAGACAAAAATACTGACAGTTCGAGTGTAAATGATAAAATAGAGAATTATATTTCTTTTATGTCAATCGCTAATGCAATTTACACTTTTACCAGAATGGGCCGAGCAGGATGCAGTCATGCTAACTTGGCCTCATTTAGATACTGATTGGTCTGATATTTTAGACAAAGTTGAACCTGTTTACGTCGCTTTATGCCAGCAAATTTCACAAGTGGAAGATGTGGTAATTGTTGCCCACAATGAATCACTTAAAGCTCATATTTCGAACTTACTAAAAAACCATGAAGTTGACCTTACAAAAGTTCATTTTGTAGTTACCCCGTGCAATGATACCTGGGCTCGAGACCACGGCCCTATCACAACTCAAAATGCCGAGGGTAAGTTATCCATTAAAGACTTCACCTTTACAGGCTGGGGTAATAAATTTGCCGCTGAACTAGATAATAAAATCAATAAAGTACTGGTCAATGAACTTGCCAGAACAGAAAATGATTATGATGTCGTCGACATGGTACTTGAAGGTGGCGGTATTGAAATTAATGAAGCGGGTACATTATTAACAACTACCGAGTGCTTGTTAAATGATAACCGCAACCCAGAATTGTCAAAAGATGACGTTGAAGAAATCTTAAAAGATAAATTAGGCGCTAAAGATATCTTATGGGTCGATCACGGTTATTTGGCAGGTGATGACACCGACAGTCACATCGATACCCTAGTCAGATTTGCACCGAAAAATACCTTAGTTTATGTTGGCTGCGATGATGAAAATGATGAACATTACGCTGCTTTGACTAAAATGGCTGAACAATTGCGCTCATTTCGAACACCTTCAGGTGAGGCTTATAAACTAATTGAGTTACCTTGGCCAAAAGCCATCTTTGATGATGAAGGCTGCCGCCTACCAGCAACTTATGCGAACTATTTAATCATGAACAAAACAGTACTCGTGCCTGTTTATAATGATGAAAAAGATGCACTTGCTCTTAAACAAATTCAGCTAGCTTACCCAGAGCATACCGTGATCGGGGTTGATTGTGTTCCAATCATTCATCAATTTGGTAGCTTACACTGTATTACCATGCAATTGCCGAAAGGCTTTTTAAAGAGGATTTAACATGTCTAACAAATTAAAAGTGGGCATTGTTCAACACAGTAACTCAAGTGACGTTACAGAAAACACCAATAAAACAGTCGCTGAAATTAGAAATGCCGCAGCGCAAGGTGCAAAGCTAATTGTGCTTCAAGAGCTTCATCGAAGTCTCTATTTTTGCCAAACAGAAGATACAGAATTGTTCGATTTAGCAGAAACAATCCCTGGACCTTCGACTGAACTGTACGGTGAGCTCGCGAAAGAGCTTAAAGTTGTTATTGTAACCTCTCTATTTGAAAAGCGTGCTACGGGTTTATATCACAATACTGCTGTTGTATTAGACACTGATGGCAGCATAGCTGGAAAATACAGAAAAATGCATATTCCTGATGATCCTGGTTTTTACGAAAAGTTCTACTTTACGCCAGGTGACTTGGGCTTTGAACCAATTCAAACGTCGGTTGGAAAAGTAGGTGTATTAGTATGTTGGGATCAATGGTTCCCTGAAGCTGCACGTTTAATGGCTATGGCAGGTGCTGAGTTATTAATTTACCCTACAGCGATTGGTTGGGACCCTCGCGATGATAAAGATGAGCAAATCCGTCAACGCGACGCATGGATCATCTCACAACGTGCACACGCCGTTGCAAATGGGGTGCCTGTTATCTCCGTAAATCGTGTCGGTCATGAAGCAGATCCATCAGGTCAAAGTGAAGGCATTCAATTTTGGGGTAACTCCTTTGTAGCAGGCCCTCAAGGTGAAATGTTACTTCATGCTGATGAGCAAGAAGAACAAACCTTAACGGTAGAAATTGATCAGGCTCGCAGTGAATCTGTTCGCCGTATTTGGCCGTATCTACGTGACCGCCGTATCGACCATTACGGTGACTTACAAAAAATTTATAGAGATTAAACAGAGGTGGTGTTATCCACCTCTATACAATCCTCAGCATTATTATAATAAATAGGAGCTTTCATGGCGTCTGCGCATTGGCAATCCATGCCTTGGGTAAAAAATAACAAAGATAAAATTAGTTGGGGACAATTAACAGGCAGTGGCTTAGCACTCACCATCAGTGCAAACATAGCTGATAAAAAAACCATGACGGTTATTGTCACCCCGGACACCCCTTCAGCTTTACGCCTCGAAACAGAGTTAGACTATTTATTACAAGGACATAAGGTGATGACTTTCCCTGACTGGGAAACACTTCCTTATGACCACTTCTCGCCACACCAAGACATTATTTCACAGCGCCTTGAAACGTTGAATGCATTAAAGCAGCAAAGTAAAACTGTTTTAATTATTCCAGTTTCAACACTCATGCTTAGAACAGCACCACCTAGTTTTATTTATGGTCAAGCACTTAAATTTAAATGTGGTGATACTGTTGATGCGCAGCAGCTAAAAGATTCATTAACAGAATCGGGTTATCGACATGTTCAACAGGTCATGGAACATGGTGAATTTGCAGTAAGGGGCTCTATTGTAGATTTGTACCCAATGGGCAGTAAAACGCCCTACCGTATTGATTTTTTTGACGATGAAATAGATTCAATCCGTTTATTCGATATTGAAACTCAGCGCTCTAGTGATACCGTTAAAGAAATAGACCTATTGCCAGCCCATGAATTTCCAACTAATCCAGAAGATATTGAAAGATTCAGAATTGCTTATCGAGCTGAGTTTGGCGCAAGCTCTGAGCAAGACTCTATCTACATGCAGGTTAGCAAGGCAAATTGGCCGGCTGGTATCGAGTATTATTTACCTCTATTCTTTGAGTCACTTTCTACCATTTTTGATTATCTTCCAGAAGATGCGGCAATTATGCATCTTGCAGACATAGAACATGCAGCAAAGAGTTTTTGGGATGATGTTGAAAAGCGATATGAAAACCGACGCGTTGACCCTTTAAGGCCGCTATTATCGCCTGAAAAACTCTACTTACCAGTAGAGTCGCTGTATCAACAGTTTAAACACTTCGCACGAGTAAATTTATCTCAAGCCAGCTTACCTACAAAAGCGGGGAATACAAACGTAGATGCGACTTTAATTGATGGCATTCGAATCGACCATAAAAAAGCCGACCCTTACGATGCTATTTTGAAGTTTGTTGCCGATCAAAAGAAGCAAAAAGCACGCATTTTATTTAGTGTAGAGTCTGATGGTCGTCGAGAATCACTACTTACATTATTAAAAACAACAAATTTAAAACTTAAGCAATTCGAACATCTCAACGATTTTATCACTGCCTCTAATGATGTCGGTATTATTGTCAGTCCACTTGAGCAAAGTATTTCACTTTCTGGTAAGCCCAAACTTAATATTATTACTGAGCAAGAATTACTTGGTATTAAGGTTTCGCAACGACGCCGAAGAAAACATAAATATGAACAAGGCCAAGATGCTTTAATTCGTAATTTAGCCGAGTTAAAAGAAGGTCAACCGATTGTTCATTTAGATCACGGTGTGGGGAGATACCTAGGTTTACAAACCATTGATGCTGCCGGCGTTGCAACCGAGTTTGTCACCATCACCTATGCGAACGAAGCTAAACTATATGTACCGGTATCAGCTTTACACATGTTGAGTCGTTATTCTGGTGGTGAAGAAGCATCCGCGCCACTGCATAAACTAGGTTCAGATGTATGGGAAAAAGCGAAAAGACGCGCTGCGGAAAAAGTTAGAGACGTTGCCGCTGAATTACTCGATATCTATGCTAAACGCCAGAGTAAACCTGGATACAAATTTAAACTTGATGGTCAGGGCTATCGTGACTTTGCCGATAGCTTCCCATTTGAAGAAACGGACGATCAGCGTAACGCCATTGAAGCTGTACTTGCAGATATGCAATCCAATCAAGCGATGGATAGATTAGTGTGTGGTGACGTAGGCTTTGGTAAAACAGAAGTGGCGATGCGTGGTGCATTTGCCGCGGTTAACGATGGCAAACAAGTTGCTGTACTGGTACCAACTACACTACTTGCTCAACAACACTTTGAAAACTTCAAAGACCGTTTTGCAGATTTGCCCGTTGAAGTTGGCGTATTATCTCGATTTAACAGCACAAAAGAACAAAAAGAAACATTAGCTAAGTTAGAAAATGGCACCATAGATATCGTCATCGGTACACATAAACTGATCCAAGACAATATTAAGTTCAGTGATTTAGGCTTACTTATTGTTGACGAAGAGCACCGCTTTGGCGTGCGTCAAAAAGAGAAAATTAAACAGCTTCGTGCTGACGTTGATATATTAACGCTGACAGCTACACCAATTCCAAGAACGCTCAATATGGCGATGAGTGGCATGCGCGATTTATCTATCATCGCTACACCGCCGGCAAAACGCCTGGCTGTGAAAACATTTGTTCAAGAGCGTAATGATGAGCTAATTAGAGAAGCCATTTTGCGTGAAATAAAACGTGGTGGCCAAGTGTATTTCTTACACAACAATGTTGAAACCATTGAAAAAACCGCATTTGATATTTCAGAACTTGTGCCTGAAGCCAGTGTCGCCATTGCCCATGGTCAAATGCGCGAGCGTGAATTAGAAAACCTGATGAGTGATTTTTATCATCAAAAACATAATGTACTGGTGTGTACGACCATCATTGAAACGGGTATTGATATTCCATCTGCAAATACCATTATCATGGATAGAGCTGACAAACTTGGTCTTGCACAACTTCATCAATTAAGAGGTCGTGTTGGCCGAAGTCATCATCAAGCTTATGCTTATCTGTTAACGAGAAATAGCCAATCTCTCAGTAAAGATGCAGTAAAACGTTTACAAGCCATAGAGTCACTTGAAGACTTAGGCGCTGGTTTTGCGCTGGCAACACACGATTTAGAAATTCGTGGTGCCGGTGAGTTGTTAGGTGATGATCAAAGTGGTCAAATCCAGTCAGTAGGTTTCACTCTATATATGGAAATGCTCGAACATGCTGTTCAAGCGCTACGTGATGGTAAAGAGCCTACACTTGAGAACTTGTTACAACAGCAAACTGAAGTAGATCTTAAAATACCTGCACTAATACCAGATGACTATATTCCAGATGTGAATATTCGACTCAGCATGTACAAACGTATCGCCTCTATTGCAAATGCCGATGAAATCGACGAAATGAAAGTTGAACTTATTGACCGATTTGGACTGCTACCAGATGCGACTAAAAACTTGTTTGCTATACAGCAAATTAAACTTCAAGCGAACAAAATTGGCGTGAGTAAAATAGAAGCAAACATCAAAGGCGGCTACTTCGAGTTCAGTTCTGATACAAAAGTTAACCCAACGTTCATCATTGCTCTGATACAAAGTAATCCGTCAGTCTATAGAATGGAAGGTGCAAATAAGTTACGCTTCAATATAGAAGAAAAAAATGGCCAAGAAAGACTAAAATTAATAAGCGCCATGATAAATGATTTTGATAAAAAGGCATCTGCATGAAGCATAAGCTTTTAAAGCTCACAACATTGACGTTTTTAACTGCGTTTGCAGCCAATGCAAACGCAACCCGTTGGTTTGAAATTGAACTCATTGCTTTTGAGCAAAAACCAACGCCTGAGTTACGAGAAGATTTTAAACTTGAGCGTAAACCGATTCAGGCTCGAAAAACATTAGATATGATAGAAACAGGACTAAACAATCAAGGTCAGATCCAATGTTTGGCAGGTGAACAACAATTTGATCCTAGAGAATTAAGTCAGCAAATTGTGGCAACATCTAGCTCTTGGCAATGTGATGATGATAGAAATTATCTTGAACAAATGCAGGCCTTGCCATTAACACCCTTCGCAGATCCGCAAGAGCATATGGATTCAATGTATTTGCTTGCTGAAGAACAGTTTCAATTTGAATCTGTTTTAAATAAATTAAAGCGTAAAGGATTGAATCCTATATTACACACTGGCTGGCGCTTTCCTGAAATGAGTAGCCGACGCGCGCCAAGTATTGAAATCATAGCTGGCCAAAAAATCGCTAAGCCGACCAGCTATAAAGCAATTAATAATATCAGTAATGATGGTTACATTAGCCTTTTAGATAAGCCCATACAACATCAAGCGATTAACGATGAGTTTAAGTGGCAAGTTGAAGGGCTAATGAAAATTCATGTCAGACATTATTTGTTTGTTACTACAGACTTAGATATCAATTTCATTGATGACGAAGGTGAATTACAACAAGCAAGAATGTCTCAATATACTCGTGTTTATAGTGGTGATATACATTACTTAGATCACCCTAGACTCGGGATAATATTTCAAATAAGAAAATATAAACATTAAGCACGAGGGGTTAATATGAAAAAACTACTACTAGTTGCAGCACTACTTACATTAGCTGGCTGTTCAAAAGTAAATAAAGAAAACTACGACAAAATCAAAGTCGGTATGGACAAAGCTGAAGTTGAAGCAATTATTGGCTCAGCAGATTCGTGTGAAGAAAAAACATTACACACAAATTGCGTCTGGGGCGGTGAAGAGAAAAACATCACAATCACACTCGTGTCAGATAAAGTAACCTTATTCTCGAGCAAAGGCTTAAAATAATTTAACAGCTCACAAGAAAATCCCCACAAATGTGGGGATTTTTTATTTCCACTCAGTATTTATAAAATCAGATGGTTAAGCAGCATCAGATATAACCCGATCTCTCCCCTGCTCTTTTGCATCGTATAATAGCTCATCTACACGTTTAAAAATGTTCTCTGTTGTTTCGCCTGAGCGATATTCAGTTACACCGATACTTGATGTTACACACAATGATTGCGCATCACTCACAGCAATAGGTGTTTCTCTTAATCGTGTAGCAATTTCGTGTGCAAGTTTTAAAGCCTGAGCATTTGACTTATGTGGTAGTACTATTAAAAATTCTTCTCCGCCATAACGTGAAACTATATCAGTACTTCTTACCGAATTTAATAATACAGAGGCAGCCTCTTTCAGTACCTTATCACCAGCAATATGACCAAATGTATCGTTTATACGCTTAAATCTATCTAGGTCAAACATAATAACTGAGAACTTAATTGCTTCAGATTTTAAATGTTCGATCGAACGTAATAAAACACGTCTGTTTATCAATTTAGTTAAAGGATCAACTGTGGATTCTCTATAGAGGTGCATCAACATTGAAAGTTGCGCAATTTGCAGCCATAAGCTAATTCCAGCGAATAGTACAAATAGCCAAGTATTATTAAACAGTGACCAAACATCGCCTTGATAGAAAAGACTTTGTACAATTGCAAACGGACAAAATATAAAAGCCATTAGAATAAGGCTTCCCCTAATCGTTAGAGGAAATAATCCGACCATAGCTAAAATCAAATAAGGTAGCATGGAGAAAATAAATGGCACGTCAGTGAGACTATCAAATGTCATCATTGAAGCTAAATAAAACAATGAAGGTAAGAAAAAAGACAGCGCGACCACTTTTTTAATGAGTAAGGCTGAACAACATTTTTTAATAAAATAAGCCATTGCGAACAGACTGACTGACAATACAAGTCGACTAAATAATATGGTAGTTGCTTGCTCATATTCGAAGGCGTAAAAATCATAAATTGAAAAAAAAGGTACCGAAATGGCAAAGAAAATACACATTACCCAAAGTCGTTTTCTAATATAAATAGAGCGCTTTTGAGTAAAGTCGTTTGAATGGTTATTTGAACTCAATAAGTCTAATAATGTGTTCTGTTCAAGCCCTAGTAGTTTCAAAACCGTATTTAACTGCCACTTCCTTTTGTTTCCATTGTTAAAGTTTATCGAATCTGTTGAATGTACCATGCCTGAAACTCATCTCATTATGTAATGAACATTATTATGATGAGATTTTAGGCTGGGCAAAAAAAGTACTGTTAATTTAGATCAAGTTTATTGCAGAATTTAGCTTAAACTCGGGAGGTAATAGTAAAGGCACTACTGCTCCCAAGTTTTCATTTTTCGATAAATAGTTGAAGGGCTAAGCTCTAACATGGCAGCTGCTTTGGGGATATTATTACCACAAATTTCAATTGCTTGTTCAATATACTCTTTTTCAACAATCCACATCGGTCTGATATCAAAATGGCTTTGCATTGTAGCAACTGGTTCATTAGGTGTTGTAACAGGTGACCCTGTTTGAACTTCATCAAATGATGGGTTAGGCGTTGATTGTACATTAACTTGATTGGAGGGAGCAATTTGTTGGACGGTGCTATTAGTAACAGGGAAAGCAGGAAACATATGCGCATCAATAACTTCACTATGATTCATAACTAAGGTATTGCGGATCATGTTTTCTAGCTGACGTACGTTGCCAGGCCAATCGTAATTAAGCAGTTTTTGCTTTGCATTTTCAGTTAACTTTTCAAAAAATTTGCCTTCTTCTTTTGCAATTCGTTCAAACATGGCTTGAGCTATCTGCACAACGTCCTCACCGCGGTCTCTAAGCGGTGGAAGCTGAATCGGGATAACATAAAGACGGTAATATAAATCTTCTCTAAAACGCCCTTCTTGTACTTCTAACCAAGGATCACGGTTTGTTGCACATACAAATCTAACATTTACTGACTGTAAGGTTTCACTACCTACTTTTTGAAAAGTACCGGTTTGAATAAAACGGAGTAACTTACTTTGTAGACCAAGATCCATTTCGCATAATTCATCGAGAAATAACGTACCGCCGTCAGCTTGACCAGCTGCACCTTCGCGGTTTGAGGTCGCCCCCGTAAATGCACCTTTGACGTGACCAAAAATTTCACTTTCTATTAAATCTTTGGGGATCGCTGCACAGTTTAATGCAACAAAAGGGGCTTGTTTTCGATCACTACACTCATGCACCGCTTTGGCACATAACTCTTTACCCGTGCCACTTTCACCTGTAATAAAAACAGTAGCTTTGGAGTTCGCCGCATTAGAAATGATTTGATAAACACTTTGCATTGCAGAAGATTTGCCTATCAACTGGCAAAAACGACCATTTTCAAACGTTGATTGATACTCTTCAACTTTTTTGCTGAGTGTTTTTAATTTTAAACCATTGTTAACGGTGATCCTAAAACGCTCAGCGTCAATCGGCTTTTCGAGAAAATCGATAGCACCGTGACGAATTGCTTCTACAGCAAGTTCTTTACTCGCATGAGCTGTAAGTACGATAACATCCGGGCGATTTTGTTCTGGTAATTGCGCTAAGATGTCCATGCCACTCATATCAGGTAGCATGATATCCAAAATGATTAAATCAGGTTGATTAGCATCTAAATAATCTAATGCAGCTTGTCCAGTACCGGCCACAAAGGTTTTTAACCCTGTTGGAATAAGGTAAGACTGATACAGTAATGCAAGGGACTCTGTATCTTCTACAATTAAAATACTCGCTGGCATAGCAACCTCCTGATTGCAAAATCATTTCCTATACTTTATTAAGAACCAGTAATGTTGAATCGTCAATCTCTTTTGTTAATTCAGGTAGGCATTTTTGCCAAAGTTGTGTTTGAAATTCAGTGCTTTGAAAACTCACCTCACTCAGCTTATTTTTAATAAATTCATCTGACGCACTAAACTTGTCACTATTCTCGTGAAGACCATCAGTAAAAGCGACGATGTAAGCTGACGTGGGTAAAATCAAAGATTTTGAGTTGTATAGATATGTAGAGTTTAACCCTATGATAGGCTCGCTAGACTCTAATGACATCACTGTGTCGTTTAGTTTATCAATGAGTAAAAAACTAGGTTGACCAATATTGATGTATTCAAGCGTGTCGTCGACAAATTTAAACCCCAGCAAAGTGAAAATTTTTTCTTTATTAATACAAATTCCGTTAATTACAGCGTCATTCAAATCATTCATCATGCTCGATAAATCATTTGAGTTCTTTACTAGCCCATAAATAAAGCCTTTTAATTCACTTGCCGTGTTTGCGGCAACTTCACCATGTCCCATGACATCGACCAAGAATACAAAGTGTTCACCTTTTTCTTTGTTGCTGTAATTTAGAACAAAATCTCCACTTCTTTCGTGTGTTGCACTGCCAAACACAGACAATGATTTGTGCGGATCTAACTCTATTAAATTATTGCTGTATACATTTTTAACTTTTGATCTGAGCGAGTCTTTTTTTCGTCTTAAAACACGTTCACAGATAAGTTGAATGTCTTCTTTGTTGAGCGGCTTAACTACATAGTCATCTATACCCACTGACACTGTTTGCTTGATCGTATCAATCGCATCGTCAACAGACATAACTATAATCCCAAGGTTGGCTAAATGCTGGTAACGGTTTATCTGTTCAATGAACTTGGTTGCCAACATCTGATTTAAATTCAAATCTATTAGCAATAAATCAACGTCATGCTTTGATATAAAAGAGTGTGCTTTATATTCACAGTCGAATGCATACACGTCATAGTCATCTTTTAGATAGCACTCGATTAATTTTAAAGTTGATAGTTCGTCCTCAATTATAACGACTTTGGTTTTATCTGAAGTGCTGGTGAGTGTGATTCTGAAATGGTTTTGCTCAGACTCTTCATAATATTGATATTGCGGAAAGTAGTGATTGATCAGTGCCAAACCCATACCACCTTCCCTTAACTGCCCATCGTTTATCACTACACTTCGATCGTTTTGTTCGTCTTGAGCAAATTCAGCAAAAAATTTTGTATTATCAATGATTGTTAAGGCAACGCCCCCTTTTATATTATCTATTACTAGGGTCATTACGCCATCTTCACCTTCTGAATGACGTATTAAATTAGATAGATACTCTGTTAATACAAGACCCGTATTATCAATGTCTTCATTAGATACCTTCATCTGCTTAAGATAGTGATGCAATATTTCTCTAACTGACTGAATTGCTGGCCAGACTAAATTAAACCTTCTATAAAACAGTGTCGACATAGTCACCTCAGACCGCTTCAAATAGCCACTTTTGTTTCTTAATCGCGGTGATTAATTTTACTTTGAGCCATGGAAAGCGGTTTAGTCTATGCTCAACACTTTCGATCAATCGCGGGCCTAGCGGAGGTAGAGCAAACTGGCTCACGACGACTTCAATATGTTTGAAATTGGCTTTTTTGATTTTATCAACACTGACCTGGACTTGTTCTTCATTGTTAATGCCTAGAGCCACATTTAAAATCGCCATGTCCGTTGCACTTGAAATAACATGTAGCGGTATATTTTGTCGATTATTTTGCATTAAAGGTGGCATATCAAAGATGATATAAGTGAACTCCTGCTCAAGCATTAAAATAGCTTGCTGTAAGATGCCAAACTCCCTTACTTGCGCGTCTTCTTTCAATTCTTTCACCGTTAGAAAGTCAAATTGCTTTAAACGTTTTGTGTAAAGCTGACAGCTTATATCATCAAAACTCCAACCTTGGTCGTCCATCTGCTCTTCTAACCAATCAAATGACATTGGGTTATAAGAGTTTAAGTCGACTAATAACACTTTCTTGTCGATGGTTTGTAGTCTTCTTGCTAGGCAAACCGAAATTGAACTTGTGCCCTCTTCTCCAACAGGAGAAAAAACACATAAGCACTTGGCTTTTTTGTCTACAATACTTTTATAGACAGCTTCAACTTCTTGATATTCTGTAGGAATTAACTTCATAGACCCACCGCTAATGCAAGTATTGTTAAGAAATCGACAATTGAACTTTTCGCTCTTTGTCCAAAGTCTTGGCCTTGATCAGGTATATATACGGTATCGCCTGCACGTAAAACAGGAATGCGCATTGAGTTCGGTTCGCGTATAAACTCTTCAAGATCGAAACGTCTTGCCTGCTCTTTACAGCAAGAATGATTTATCACAACAATATTTTCGATTAAAGCACTTCCTGTCGGTCCACCAGCTTCGGCTAATAAATCAAGTAAAGTCATTGAATCATCAAACGAGTAACGTCCGGGTGTTTTTATCGCCCCCATCACACGAACGACATTTTCTTTTTTTCGACTTAACCAATCTCTTGATTTTTCAGGAATATAAATTGTGTCACCTGGCAGTACTTTAGGAAAAAGTGTTTCGTCACCGGTCTCAAAATAAAGTGCTAGGTCAAGTTTACTTACTCTGGCTTCATAGCCATTACGGTGTGTGATGCGGATATTTCTTATATCAGCGTTACTGTTAGGGCCGTCAGCTGCAGATAAAATGTCAATGAAATGCAGTGACTCATCAAATGCATATCTACCAGGGGCACCGACTTGTCCCATCACATAAATTGAAGTATCTGGATCTTGTCTTACCCACTGAGATTTGTTGTCTTTAGGGTCATGAGGTAATTCTTCAACTATGATTGTATCCCCTGCCTGAATGCTAGGTAGCGGGTAACTACCATCTGGGCTGTTTACATAGTCGTCCATACTAAAGCGCTGTAGTACTTCGCCAGCTCTAAAAATCTTGATATCATTAACATTAGCCCCTTTAGTTGGGCCACCAGCGTGAGCAAATAAATCCGTGAAATCCATTTCATCACTCCATTCGTAACGACCAGGACTATTCACTGCACCCATCACTTTTACTGCACGTTGAGGCGGTACTTTCAGCCAGCTTTTTTCATTGATATCTGTTTTTTCTGGCACAAACACCACATCACCAGGGTCAATTGGAGGGATTGGTGAAGTCGCTACGCCATCACTGTAAGATTGCAAATCAAAGTAAATACTTTCACCAGATGGCTTCAAAATACGAATTTGTCGTGTTTCAGCAAAACGAGTAGGTCCACCAGCATTGGCAAGAATATCTAGAAAGCCAATTTTATCAGTTGATTCATAGGCACCTGGTTTTTGAACTTCGCCCATAATATATACGGTTCTAGCCGTGGTATTCACATCTTCAACCATAATCGGCACATAGATTGTGGTACCACCCTCTATTCTTGGTAATAAAGATTCTTCGCCCGAGTCTAAATACTGTTTCAAATCGAATATTTCAGGCTCACCGTTACGTATTACACGAATTTTTGTTACATCCGCATAGCGCGTTACCCCTTCTGCACGCATTAATGCATCAATAATATTCATATCTTCTTTGTAAGAAAAACTGCCGGGGCTGTGTAACTCGCCAAATAGTGTTACGGCTTTTTCATTGCCTTCAGCATCACCTGATGCAGATAGAGTTTGGGCGTCGAAATCGATTTGTACATTACCAAGTAGCGGTGAAACTGGAACAAAGACAATATCCCCCGATTTCAGCGCTGGAAGCTTATCTGGGTCGCCACTGTCTAAATAAGCCTTATAATCAAAACTAATGCTTTCGTCACCGCGACGGATCTGAAGCTTATTTAGCTGAGCACCCGGTTTTAGCCCACCGGCTTGTGAGATAACCATTTGTATATTGCCATCTTCAGGAATACTCACTTGAGAGGGCTCATTGACATAGCCTAGAACAGTAACTAGTAAATCTCTTGCTCTGATTTCTACATAAAACTGCTCAAGACCTTTGTATACTCCACTCAACTGCAATTTAATTTCATTTTCGACACGTTGAATGGTTTTACCTGCCACTGTTACCTTGCCAATTTCAGGCACATTGATTTGGCCTTTTTTATCTACCTCAAATACATCAGCGAAATCTGCTTCATTGGGCATATTCAAAAATAATTTATTGCCGACTTCTATAATCGTCGTCTTACCTTCCGTTGAGGATGTTTCTTCTGCAGAAGAAGGCAAAGCAATGCTCGAAGCGATAATTAAAAGCAAAAAAGGTATCAGGCTATTTAGATTAATTCTTACCATCACTTCGCTCCTTAGTCAGCTCATCCGTCCACGATGTAAGTGGTTTTAGCTGAGTTTCTGCATCGATTTGTGATTCAGCATTGAGAATATACGCATTTACACGTCTATCTGAATGGCGGCTTACCGCATTGTTATCGCTTTCGCTGTAAGGGGAAAGACTCCCTTGCGTGACAGTGGTAATCGTTGCAGGATTAACACCATACACACTTAACCAATGCTTTACCTTTTCTGCCCGCTTAAAGGCGAGCTCATAATTATCAGAGTCAATGCCCTTCTTATCTGTATGACCGACAAGAAGTAACTCAATTTCAGGAACTAGTTTCAATAGATCAGCGGCTTGGGTGAGCCTTTTCATGTATTTTGGTGTCACTTCGAAACTATCAAATGCAAACTGATTGTCACTGTTCAGCAGTGATTTGATCTGTTTAATTATTTTGAGTGAATCGTCTTTGCTCGTGTCGTTATTTGCCATAGCACACCCCGTGAGCTTTAGGACACGTTCAAAGTGGTTTTGTAATAAATTCAGTTGATGATAAAAAATTCTTAAATCAGCCTGTGCATCTGAATACATCTCAGCCGCAAGCATTCTTTTTATTCGATTAGATAACATTTCAGCTTGATATACTTGTGCAGGCATACACTTGTTAATGCCACGCACTTTCAACCAATCTAATTTCATTTGAATATGTTCATACTCATTTGCAATGTGCATCGGTGCTGATGCATACCAGGTTTCGCTATTTTTCTCATTGTCAGGGTGATACTCTTCAGCCCAACCACCTTTTCCTTGCTCGGGCCATGTACTACAGCCCGAAACCACTATCAGCATTAGTAAAATATACATCCATCTCATAGCAACTCTCCTGGTTTTAATTTTATCTACTCATCAATAAAATCAATGGTTAAGTCTACTCTTAGTAAGGTCATCAATTTTCTTGGTTGACCGTTTACTTTCAGTAATTGCATATTCACGCCACGTTGCTCAATCCGCTTGAATAAGAACACCATTGCACCAATACCGGACGAATCAATAAACTCTGTCTTATTGAAATTTAGTACAATGTTGTCCTGATGTGTATTTGCAAGTGAATCAAATTGTTCTCTGTATCTGTCTACAGACATACCTGAAAAGTCACTTGGTAGTTCTACAATGATTTTGTCGTCGATTACTTCTGTTGGTAGTTGCTGATACATGATAGTTATCCTCTCGTTAGGTTTAACTTTAACTATCAAGTTGAGTGCCAGACTTTAAGTTATTGAAATTAGATACTTTTATAGTTGATAAATTTTTATTTTCGCAAATTGCAATGGGTGAAACAGTAAACAATTGCAAAATGCGAGTCACTTGTGAATTAAGAATTGGATATACGCGAAAGGCTTAATCGAAAGGAAAAAGCCAAGTAAAACTTGGCTTGGATTTATATCAAAGCGATAATTTATATAGATTACTTCCCTTTCCCCATAAGCACGACTTGAATGGTTTTAACTAAAATGCTCATCTCTGTTCTGTACCAAGATGAAAAGCGAGACAATGACAGAGCATAAGCATAATCCCAGGCTATTTTTCTTCTTACACCTTCAATATTTTCATCATAGCCGTTCATTACTTGCGCTAAACCAGAAATACCTGGTTTTAGTTGATAAGTACGGTGTGTGAAGTAAGGTACGTTTTCTTCTAAATTTTTATAAAATACTGGGCGTTCAGGGCGCGGACCGATTAAAGACATTTCACCTTTTAATACATTCCACAATTGAGGTAATTCATCTAAACGTGTCTTTCTTAGAAAACGACCAACACGTGTGATCCTAGGATCGTTATCAGAAGCCCAAACAGCGCCACTGCGCGCTTCTGCATCAATATACATACTTCTCAACTTATAAACGTAAATTAAGCTTACAAAGTTGTCTGTAGACTCGCCAACTCTTAGTTGTTTGTAGATGATGCCCCCTTTTGAATCTAGCTTAATGGCAATGGCTACAAGTAACAGAATAGGTGCAGTTAATACCAGACCAAGTGAAGCGCCAATGACATCGATAATGCGTTTGGTAATTAAAATGCGTTTTTGCTCTGAGTTAATTTTTTTAGGCACACGAGACCAACTTTGTTTATAGACACCTTTATGAAATTGAACGATTCCGTATAAACCCACTAGATAACTAAACAACATATAATTTACAGAGTCGATTACAGGGAGCTTAAAGCTGAACAGTCCACGGATTTTAGCTAAACCAATCAAGTTAGTTATTAGTAACCCAATTGCAGCAACTGAATATAACCCACCTACCAATAGAGCCTGACTGATTAAAGAAATATAAAGCACAGCGATACAAATCGGCATGACGCCTCTTAGCCCTTTGCTAGAAGTAAAAATAAGTTTTTGCCACAGGTTAAAAGATCCGAACTTCTTAACTAGCAAGCCAAGTTGTTGCCAATTTCCTGCACAAATACGAACACGGCGTGTATAGTCTTTGTCTAGCGCGTCTTCTTCCATCTCAACCATGTTGATCTCTTCTGAGATTGCAATCACGTGCTCTTTATCAACTGCTTGCACCGCTTGAATGAAGTCGTCATTAATGGTGCCTTCATCGAGAGGTTTAACTAAGTGACTTTTAATGGCAAGTAAAGAGCCTGAAACACCATTCACCGCGCCAAAGATACTTTCATCTAAACGCGTTTTGTTTTGCAGTGCCCAGTAGCCGCTCTGTTCATTGTTAGCTTGGTCATATACTTGATATAAGCCTGATACGACGGCAACTTTCTTATCTGCCATCTTGCACGCGACTTCTTGAAAAGCGTTTATACTTAGCATGGCGCTCACATCTGAAAACAACACCACATCATAATCACTGCTGTATAAGTTAATGAGATGATTGATTGCGTTTAACTTGCCTTTATTCTCATCAAACACATCGATGTGACAAAATATGTTTTGTTCAGCCAGTCTATCAAGTGCTGGAGTTGCGCAAGCGAGTGTGTCATCAGTACAGCCATCTAGAACAAGGTGAATGGCAATTTTTTCATTCGGGTAAATTTGACTGGCAATATTGATGAGCTTGTCATAGATATATGTTTGCTCATTATGAGCAGCCATGAACACCGCAATTTTTGGCTGATACGCTTTAATACAATCGCTTTGCAAATTGCGACGCTGTTTGTATTTTGCTACAACACTAAGTGCCAAAGGGTAAATCCCGTGGTGATAGATCACTAAACCAATACAGATGATGAGAATGATATCCATGGTATTCATAACTTACTCCTAGCTTTTTATGCTTTCATATAAGTAGTCATAACGTTTTGTCATTTTTTTCGAACAACCAAGCTCTAAAGCATGTGCTCTGACCTTAGTGCCGTTTTGTAACGACAAACCTCTCTGTATAGCATCTGGCAAACAATGGGCCATATTTACGTTTAATAAAATACCACTTTGTTTACTGACAATTTCTTTAACGCCACCGACATCAGAAGCTATGACAGGAATGTTACAGGCCATGGCTTCGAGCAAGGTAAGGGGAAGGCCTTCACGCTCTGAAAATAAACAAAACACATCAATGGCAGAATAAAACAGCGGCATTGCATCGACTTTACCGAGCCAATGTATTCTATCTTGTAATGACTTTTCTATACCGTATTTAGTGTAAAACTCACGTTGACTGCCATCTCCCGCAAAAACAAGGTGAACGTGATCTGGCAAAGATTTAAGGCTATCAATTAGGGCTATATGGCCTTTCCCCTTCTCGACTCTTGCAGCACAGCCAACCAGTTTAATACCGCTTGGTAAACCTAAGCGACAACGTGCAAGGTACTTAGAAAAAGGTCTGAAAAGCTGAGTGTCTATGCCATTATGCACAACATAATCCGCTTTAATTGAGGTTTGATGTGTCAGTTCAGATGCCACTGCATTCGCGTCTGTCACTATGGTAACTTTAGTCAGACTATGAACTAATTTAGTCAGCAAACGCTGTTTAAAATTATTTAAATACCAAGCATCGTGCATTGTGTGAATGTGTTTAACATAAGGCCTGTGCATTTTGACTATGGCGCCATAAAATAAAGGACCAACATGATGGCTGTGAATGGTATCAATGCCCCACTCGTCAATGAGTTTGATGAGCTTTTTAACTGTTTGGTAAGAAATACCTGGTTCTTTATCTAAACATTCAAAATGAGAAAGCTCTTTTAATGCAGGCCATGCTGATAAAGCTCGATTAGTTGAGCCCTCAAGGGCAACTAAAGCCATTTTATTTGAGAACTTACTTTGCTGACACAGGGTAAGAACCATCTTCTCTAAACCACCCACCAGTGGATGCTGAATTAGCTGTAGTACGTTATTCATAAGAACTCCTCGATGCTTCAATAATGATCTCTCGTTCAAACTCTTGATGAACTATCGGCATGACGGTCAGTACTGGTTGCTCTGTAAGATGGGCCACTGTCTTCATGTCTTTAATGCGTGTATCAAGTAGTGCATAGACAAATACAAGTGCTATGCCACAAAATAACCCAAGGACAATACCAAGGACGACACTAATCCATAATGGGTTATTAATTGGCACGCTAGGGCTATAAGCACGTTCAATTGTCTTAACTTTATCAGGACCTTCGTAACGAACTAGCTGACCCGTGACCTTAGACATTTCATAACGCTCTAACATATCTTTATAGAGATTTTGTTTTACTTCTAAATCACGTTGCAATTTGCGAAGCTTTTTATCTATGTCAGTGGTACTACTTAAACGTGCTGCAATAAGTCGAATTTGCTCGTCTAACATATCCAACTCTTGTTGATGTTGAGCCAGGCTATTTTTAGCTTCTTCGAGTGTTAATAATTGAGAGACCAACAAGGCGTTATTTTGTTTTTCTCCATCTTGCGGCAAGGTATTGGCGATTTGCCAAAGCGAATCTAGATCGGTTGAATCAATTGATTGATGTTTTTCACTGATGGTTTGCTTATGCGCTTTTAGGTTTTCAAGCTCTTTTAATTTAGCCTGTAATTTGCTGTGCTTATCGGTATAGCGTGTTCTTAAAAGTGCAATTTCAGCCTCAGTCCGAAGAATTTTATCTTCAATATGACCTAGAATTGGGTTTGCTTTACTCATTTTCTTTGCAAGGGTATTAAACTTGGCCTGCGCCCCACTGAGCACCACGGTTTTCATTTGCTTTTGTTGCTCAAGACGTGACATGGTTTCTTGGTTAACACTCATCAGTTCAGGCAAAGCATCACGGTTATCTGCTTTAAATTGCGCTAATTGATCTTCTGACTTTTCAAGTTCGGTTCTCATTAGCTCGAGTTGATCTAAAAAGAATTGCTCTGAGGTATCTAAAGACGATTTAGTTGGTGCTAGTAACCGCTCTATAAACTTTTCAACAACCAGCTCTAGAATGGGTTTCATTTGCGCTTGGTTGTTCCATTTAAAGCTAATTTTTACTAGTTCATCACCAACGACTGAGATAGAAATTGCCTGGCCCAACTTCTGGCGCATTTGCTCAACTTCTCTAATCGGTGCACCCTCAGGGACTAATTGCATTTCTTCAACAATTTCAGCTAAATTATTTCTACTCAATACCAAAGTGCGCAGTGCATCTATGCGCTCTGATAGCTCGAATGAAAAAGACAATTCATCTAGATAAGGATTTAATAGCGCTGATTCTTCAATCAGGATACTGGCGTGATTGGTATATTGCTTTTCAGCCGTTGCACTCAAGCCTATGACAATGATTGGTACTATGATAAATGGCAGCAAAACTAACTGATAGCGTTCATACACGGCGTATAACGCTAAATACAGTAGTCTTTTAATTTGAGCTTGTGCCAATATCATACAATTCATCCGTTTTGCATTTTGCAAAGCAAAATTGAACCCGCTTGCAAAATGTCAGTTAAAAACAAAGATTTCATATCTTTGTTATGAACAGTCGCAAGAAAAGAACCAACTTTAAAAATAGAATGGAATTTTAGATTTGAAAGATGCTAGGTATTGCATACCCACCCACTAATAATTAATGCGCCTTAATTCAGTGGGTTGGTATGAAAGTTTTTGCACTCTGATAAAACAAATTGGGCTTTATGATCCCAGCTATGGCGTTTAACTAAATCACTTGAATGAGATTTCCAAGCGATTTTTGGAAAATGATTTATAGCAACGGCTATATCGAGGCGATTTAAAAAGCCTTCTTTCGAGTTTGATATTAAAACCGCGTCTTGAAATCGTCTTACTGCAGGGAAATCGGTTGCCACAATCGGCACTCCTGCAGCTAAATACTCTTTCAGCTTTAATGGATCGCATGACTGAATTTGTCCATTATCTTTAAAAGGCAAAATTGAAGCTTGCCAGTGCTGTGAAAAACCAGCTAATTTTTTGTGGTCAATTGCTCGAAGATGAGTAACATTATTAAGGCAAAGTAATTTTGAAATATCTACCTCAGCTTTTCCAACCAATACAAATTGGTATTCTGGCCTTTGTCTCGCGCAGTACTCTAATAAATCTATATCTAGCCAACTTGAAATAGATCCATAAAAGCCAATGACATTATTTTTACCTGATAACTCATCTGCTTTGGGTTTTGGCTGATTAAACAAATTAAAATCGACACCATGTTCAAGTAGCTGTGTTTTATGTGCCGGCATCTTACGCATCAACTTATCACTGATAACAAAGATCCTATCTGCTTTTTCAATTAATGCTTTTTCAAACCCTTCAACCATTTGGTGGTCAACACCTGCAAGTGATGAAAAATCATCACCACAATAATAAATAAGCTTGTCTTGCGGTCTTAACTTTATTGCATTGATGGCGGTGGCGACACTTAACCAATAAATTATTGGCTCTTCGTTTGATGTATCGATTAATTGATTTATTTTGAATGAGTTAAATACTGAACACAATGTATTATCATGCCATGGCAAAACCAATGGGTTCTGCACTTTAGGAGAATGTGATGTATCTTTTTCATTGTTTTTTTCATGTGTTTTGTGCTTATTAGTTAACTTGCTTTTTATCATCAAAGAAAGCTTAGTAACTATCCGATTTATGTCTTTTAAGTTTAAACCTGGCTTTCTCATACCAATTGAATTAAACCAAATGACATCATGCTCTTTTGCGATACGAGCAAAAAGATGCTGTGTGCTGCTTGGGTGACTGCCCCAATCTTCAGCGAAAACGACAAATCGCATGATAACCTCCTATAAAGCTCTGATGACTTTAGCTGGATTCCCACCTGCTAGAGTGAATGGTGGTACATCCTTGGTAACAACAGAGTTTGCAGCAATAATGGCCCCTTCACCAATTGTCACACCGGCGATGATCGTTGAGCCTGTACCAACCCATGCACCTTTTTTAACGATGATGTCACCTACTTGATCGTCGGTGTCTGGTAAACCTTGTGCGCGAAGCTCACAATCAACGGGATGGCCTGGAAATCCGGCAAGAAAAATCTTCCCAGCAAAACGAACATCGTCTTCAATAATAACTTTGTTGCCAACCGAAATCGCATTTTGCCACCCTATGTCGACATTGTTACCTATACGCAACTCTGGGGTTTGTTTAGATACCGCACGACCGCAAAATGTTGTAATACCTGACATACGTACATCATCACCAATGGAGATATCAAGTGGTCCAAAAATTTGCGGCATACCGCAAAATAATGAGAGCCTTTTTTTGCTACCACTTACTCGAGATTTAAACATGGGTGTGAAATAAAAGAATTGCGTTGCAGAATGCAAAAGGTTTTGCATAAAGCGATGAGTCGAATAAAGGCCTTTGTGAAATAGAGGGATCACTGGGAATTCGATATGTCTAATACCAAATACAAGTTTACGAACTAATTTACCGAGTTGAGAATTATCTGTTTTAACCCAATTTTTCAATGCAATATACATAACTTACCCCTTGTCATCTTCCTCTTTCGTCAATAAACGCTCTAGTGCAATTGTTAACGAAAGTACTATGTATAAAGGCCAAGTGAAGGCTTGAGTTAAAAATGTACCTGACACCATAAAACCAAATAGTCCAGCTTGAAGAATATGAACATTAACAAGCAGCGATTCTTTGTTCTTACTTTTGCAGTACAAATTACTCCGTCTTAAACTTTTAAAAATGGATACTATGAGCATCGCGAAAAGTATAAGACCAACAAACCCCATTTCACCTAAAACCTGAAACCATGTACTGTGTACTGCATGATTCTTGCCATCCCAATGTGGACTATAGAAAAAATAATTTACGTAGAAATTACTGATCCCGACTCCGGTAAATGGGTTAGATAATGCCATGTTAATTGCAGCCTGCCATGCATAGATACGCCCCATCGCTGATGCATCAACCCCTTCTTCGGCTGCACCACCACTTTGCCTATCATTTATCCCTGCAACCGCTAATAAGAACAGGCCTGCTACAGCACCGATGCCACCAAGGACAATTGGGTTTTTTATTCTTTTTGAAATAAAGAAACCCAGTATAGTTAAAATACCCAGTAAGCCGCCACGGCTTTGCGTTGCAATGATCCCCCAGCACATAAGCAACATGCCGAGTAATGCGAGGAACCTAAAAAAAGGTTTGTTATTTGAGTTGAAAACTTCGCCAGCAAAAAATGCCACAGGAAAAAGTAACACTAAAGATAAGTCGTTTGGATCACCAATCTGTGAACGATATTCTCGAGAGATTGTCACCCGAGTGCCTTCAATAAGACCGATACCATTGAGTTTGTTGTAAATGGCGACACCGGCTAATAGTGCGCCAGAGATCATTATGCCTATACGGGTATAGGTCATAAGCTTTGCGGTATTAATGAGCCAACTAATAACGAACACCATCAAGAATACTTTTGATAGTGTGCCTGTGTACATCGACATCGCCTCTGCACGGTTAGTTGCCATAAAAACACACACAGTGATCCAGAAAAAAAAGATGGTAAACATGGCATGGCAAGTATGCCAAAAAGGTTTGAGTTTCAAGCTAATGAATAAATGCCAGACAATGCCAAGCATGGCAGCCAGAGCCAACATTTTTGGAATTTTGAAGTTATATAGAACAGGAAATGCCTCGTGAAGTCTGAAATAACTAAATAAGATAAACAGTATGACAAAGGCTGTACTTGCTTTTATTGTGCTGTAAAGAGCAAAGGGTAAAAGCAGCAAGGCAAAAACTGATATAACCCCAAACGTGGTGTACAAAACATACGTCAACATACACAACATGGCGGCAGCAGACCAATACTGTAATTTTTGATTCTTACTTTGGTTTATATCCATATTGCTACCCTCTTAGAAGATGCATGACTTGTTTACGTTGAATAAAGCCAACACTTAAAACAATCAGGCAAGCACTTGCAAAAAGTATCAATGCATACAACTGATAATGGGAAACAAGCAATGTCTGCGCCACTAACAGGCTTATCATGCAAATCAAATATTTGTATTTATAAGGTAAGTTCACCAATATTTGACTTCTGATTAAGAACATCAAACTACGGATCGTATGAACTGCAATGAGTACATAGAGCATCATGTATAAATCATAATATTTTAAACTCAAGTAGCAGCCTAAAATGGCAAGCACAGCGCAAAGCCCATTTATGATGGGTGCTGCTCGTGCATTGTTTTTGTAATAACAACCAAGGTTCAGTAATTCAGATATGGTTTTAATAAAGAAAACAACGCATAACCAAGGAAGTATTTTTTTAGATTCTGCATATTCGTTAGGTAGCAGTAAATCAATCATAAATGGTCCTAGTGTCATCATGGTGATCACTATGAGGAGCGCGTACGCTAAACCATAGAGTGGGATATCAGCTGCTTTTTGCTCATTATTTTGAAACGTATTGAATCGTTGTGGAAACCACCACAGTCTGAATGGTTCAAATGCAATAGAAGTTACAAGCGCAAATTGTGTTGCAACAAAATACATAGCGAGTGTTTCTTTGCCCTGAAACGACACTAAAAACCAATTTTCGGCGCCATTTAAACCATAAGCGAATAAAGAAGATAAAGTAATAGAAAGAATATAAAGGCCATGTTCATTCGTTATGTTTGTTCCACCCTTTTCGTTTACAGGGATAAAGTCTCTATAATTCCAAGTTAGAAAAAAGAGAATAAACCAAACAACTGTAGCGCCAGATAACATCACACCAACAACGCCGTACCCTTCTTCGAGTAAAAACAATGTTAAAATGGCTTGTAGCACCCCTTGTGATACAGAGGTAAACATAAATGCTTTTGCTTTGCCGTGTATCCTCAATATTGCAAGTGGTAGTGCCAACACCACACTGCCTCCTATGTTTATGAATAGCAGCCTTAATGCCTCAGTCGACACCTGAGTTGGTAGTAGTGTTACTAAGATATCGACAAAGAAAATAGCAAATATAAAACACAGACCGGCACTACAAAGTGCAACCTTCAAACAAGCTTTGTAAAATCGTAAGCGCTGTGAATTATTTTTAAATGAATTAAATCTATATAACAATTCACTAAGACCAAGAGACAAAACAATACTCAACATACTGGCAATGCTGACTAGGAAATTCAGCATGCCGTAATCAGATACACTGAGATAGCGAGTCATGATCGGCATCATAACCAAGCTAATGCCTTTTAAACTTAAAATCGCTAGTGCGTAGTAGAGTATGTTTGTCGTCTTATTCATGATTAAGCCTGCTGTATCCAATTAGAAAGTTGCTTGGCTTGTTTAAATGCATCAAATTTTTCAAGTACACGCGCTCTAGCAGCAAGACGCATTTTAGCTCTTTGTTCTTTACTTAAATGTACATATTGATTAATTGCGCGTGTTAAAGCTTGTGTGTTACGACTTTCGACAAGATAACCCACTGAATCATCGACTATCTCAGCACACCCCATAACATCACAGGTGATCACAGGCAAAGACATAGCCATAGCTTCTTTTAGAACGACTGGACCCGTATCTTTGTCACCGTTTTCAGCAATACAAAATGGCGCTAAGAATCCATCATAACGCTTTGCCATACATCTAATATCTTGCGGTTTTTTTGCACCTAAGAACTGAATATAGTCATTGAGTCCCATTTCATCGACTTGATACTCTAAAGCACTTCTAAGCGGCCCATCTCCCACAATGTCTAGTTTTGGTCTGATCTCAACTGGTAGGTTAGCAAGTGCACTGATCGCATAACTGAGCCCTTTTTTTTCTACTAACCGCCCAACAAAAAGAAGTTTAACTTCTTTATTAGCTTGTAGTGTGTCGGGTTGGAATATTTCAGTATCTACACCACAGTGCAGCAACTTTGCTTTTGTAGGAGAAAATCGATGTAACAATTTGAGCATGTCTTCGCATACGGCTACGCAAAAGTCACATTCATGTACTTTTGCTTCTAAATCCGCGCTGTTTACATAAATATCATGACCATGACCAATTGATGACACACTGATATTGGCAAGTTTTGCTGCAACCACTCCATATGCCAAACTGTTATGCATAAAGTGACAATGCATATGCTCGATTTGGTTTACTTTTATTATTTGCGCTGCTTTAGTCGCGAAGAATAATAATGAGGTAGTGCTAATTGCACTTTGTCTCACTGATGCCTTAATGCCTTTAGCTATTAAAGCAAAAGGCAGTTCAGTGAGGTTAAATACTGTGTCTATTAGATGCGTTTTTTTTAAAACATGCACATCACAAAGCAACTCAATGTCGTTTTCACATTGCTCAAAAGTAATAACAGATACTTTATGACCTGCTCTTTGTAATGCTTTGATCTCTGTAATGACAAATGTCTCAGAAGGTACGGGAAAGCTTGGGACCATAATTGCGATATGTTTCATTTTTAAAACTCCACCATAAGATATGGTTAACTACCGCAATCTCTGTGCCGCTTAAAAAGTATCTCTAATTGCAAATAACCATCTTGATTTTGCAATTTTTTTGCATTTTGCAACGCAATATCACAAATACAACTAAAAAAAACACTTTAAAGGCTGGAACAAAGCTTGCCGTAACTAATGCAAATATGAATTGGAGATACGATTATGCAACCAGATGTCAGTGTGATAATTCCGAATTACAATTGCTTAGAGTTTTTACCTAAAGCCATTGATTCTGTAATGATGCAAAATGGTGTTAATTGCGAAATCATTATTGTAGATGATGGTTCAACAGATGGTTCTGTAGACTGGCTATTAAAGCAACAAGTAAGAAATCCTCAGATCCGTTTAATCACACAAGCTAATCAAGGTGTAATCGCAGCAAGAAATCGCGCGATTAAAGCTGCAAGCGCGCCATACATCGCCTTTTTAGACGCTGATGACTTTTGGTATAAAGATAAATTAGAGAAACAAATTAACTATTTTAAAGCTAACCCTAATTGCGGGTTATCTTTTACAAACTATGACCATCTCACCATGAATTATGAATACATCATTGATTGTTATGGTTATTGGCCGGAGTTTTCTAAACATAAAAATAAGAGCCGAGGTAACTATGTAAGTTTAGATGATGCTGTAAACTTTTTACTCACCACCAATGTCATCGGTACATCATGCGTTGTAGTGAGAAAATCCACTATCTTAGAAGCCGGAGGTTTTGATCCAAGCCTCAGAAGTGCCAGTGATTGGGACTGCTGGTTGAGAATTGCACTTATCAGCGACATTGCATATACCGCTGACAACACCATGGGCTATTTAATGCGACCAAATTCAATTACATCAAATAGACAAAAACGCTTAGATGCCATTGAAGACATCATCAACCGTATAGGTCAACACGAAACAGTCTCTGAAAAAGCCAAAGAGCATGCTCAGGCTTGGCTATTAGAGTCATATGGTGAAATGTATCGTGAAAATCAAAACTACTTAAACTCAATGATGTTTTCACTTAAAGCATGGCGCCTATACCCACACATGAGACACATAAAACAATGTGCTCACGATTTAAAAGCGTTATTTAAGCACAGTCTAAGTTTGTCTGTTTAGGTTTTTTATTCTAGCATTTATGAAGATACTCAGGTATCTGAACACTAAGGAGTTATTATGGCGCACATATTACTAGTAGATGATGAGCCTGAAGTACTAAACGCCATTAGTCGAGTACTAAGAAAAGATTATAAAATCAGTAAGGCCAATGGTGCACATGAAGCACTCAAGCTCATAGCTGACAACGAATTCGATATTATTTTGTCAGATATCAGAATGCCTAATATGGATGGTATCGAGTTACTGACTCAAATAAAACGAACGAACCCAGAAATTGCGAGAGTTTTACTATCAGGTTATTCAGATATGGATGCATGTCAAAAAGCCATAGAAGATGAAGTGGCAAGTATCATTTTGACAAAGCCTTGGGATAACTTTGAGTTAAAAAACATCCTCAAGATAACGCTTAAAGCTCAGCAACTTGAAATTGAAAATAATCAGTTAAAAGCCCAGCTCAGAGCGCAAATCGCGTAATATAAAATAAGCCCCTATTAATGGGGCTTATTACTTTTGCTTTCTATTTATCTAGATTTTAAGTCGTTGCCGTTTGTTTGCTACTGTTACCCATAACTCTTTCAACAAGCATGTAATTCACTGGTACCAACACCAAAGTGATCAAAGTAGCAAATACGATCCCAAACCCGAGTGATACTGCCATAGGGATCAAAAACTGTGCTTGAGTTTGTTGCTCGAATAACAAGGGCATCAAACCAAAAAATGTTGTGATACTGGTTAACATAACTGGCCTAAAACGCGCAACGCCCGCATGCAATACCGCCGTATCGACAGATTTGCCCTGCTGCTTTTGCTTGTTGATATAATCCACCAAGACCAATGAGTCATTTACTACCACACCGATAAGCGCCAACATACCCAACAAGCTCATAATGGTTAAATCCATGCCCATGATCCAGTGCCCTATAACCGCGCCTATCATGCCAAATGGAATCACGCTCATTACAATGAGTGGTTGTATGTAAGATTTGAAAGGAATAGCTAATAGCGCATAGATAATGAAGAACACAAATATTAACGCCCAACCCAAAGAACCAAAAGATTCTCTTTGCTCTTTCGCTTCACCTTCTAATGAGTGATTAATACCCGGGTATTGCGCTACGAGATTATCTAAATAAACTTTTAGTTCTTGCTGTAACACTGTCATATTGGTGTTGTTCTTCTCAACATCCGCCACAACATTTACTGTACGGTATCTATCAATACGGTAAATCGTTGAAGGGCTCTGGCCTGGTATGAGCTCGGCAACATGATTTAGCGGTACGATTCCACCGTTAGGCACTTTTATCAGTAACTCATTTAGCGTTGTCAGCTTACTTCTTTCTTCAAGCGGCAAACGCACCATGACTCTGACATCATCTCTTCCACGCTGAATACGTTGCACTTGTGCACCAAAAAAAGCACTTCTAATTTGCCTTGAGATTTCGGTTCGAGTTAAACCTAAAGCTTCGCCTTGCTCCGTTAATTCAACTCTTAATTCATCTTTACCATCACTGAGACTATCTGCAATATCAAATATAGTTGGATAAGTTGCAAGATGTGTTTTGATCTTTTCAGCAGCCTCTTTTAACTGAGTTAAAGAGGTACCTGTTAATTGCACATCAATGGGATCGCTAGAACGGCCGATTTCGGCTCTGAAGGTGAAAGATTCAGCTCCTAGTATCACACCAATCAGTTGACGCCACTCTCTAACAAGTTGTCGTGAATCTATATCTAGATTTCTTGACTCAGGTGGCGTAATTTCAAAGCGCACACCCCCAACATTACTTGCGCCGCCTCTACCACCTGTTGTCGCTAGTATATGGACGACGATACTTTCACCTGTTTCTGGATCTATATATTTATCTTTTAGAACTTGAGCCTTATCAGCCATTAAATCGATATATTTTGCCGTCACATCAAATGGAGTACCAGCAGGCATAGTTAAATTTGCTCTGACTGTCTCGCTCGGAATACGAGGGAAGAAAATGAATTTAGTCCACCCTGTCATGATAAGTGTCAGAATGACAAAGAACACGCCAATAAAGCCTGCCAGTGTCGCTAACTTATATTTCAATGCTTTTTTGAGCACAGGTTGGTAGTACTTTAAAATAAACTGTTCAAAACCGTCGGCAAATCTTTGCTGGAATAAGCTGAACTTACTGACGCTTTGTTTCTCATTTCTTAGTTTTAAATATTTAAGGTGTGCAGGTAAGACGAATTTAGACTCAACAAGCGACATTAATAAAACAGGGATAACAACCACAGGTATTTGTGCGAATAATGCTCCACGATTTCCCTCTATGAAGGCCAAAGGTAAGAAGGCTGCAACTGTGGTCAATACACCAAATGTAACCGGAGTAGCCACTTCTTGTGTACCGCGTATCGCTGCCATTTCGCCGCTTTCTGAAGTTTTAAGGTGGGTATAGACGTTTTCTCCAGTCACGATGGCATCATCAACGACAATCCCGAGCACTAGAATAAAACCGAATAAGCTCATTATATTAAGGCTAATGCCAAATATCGGCATCGCGATAAACGCCCCCATAAATGAAATCGGAATGCCAATAAATACCCAAAACGCAATTGAAGGACGCAAAAACAAAGTAAGAAGCGCGAGGACTAAGATCCCCCCTTGGATGGCATTAGACGTTAAGGTTGCAATCCTATTTTTTACTATCACCGAATCGTCATCCCAATAGCTCATTTCAAAGCCTACCGGAAGATTTGCCTGTGCATCGCTGATGTAGTTTTTAACCTTATCAGCGACATCAATGGCACTTTGATCGCCAATCCGGTAAACCTCGATAAATGCAGCTTGTTTGCCATCGAAACGAGTTCTAACCGGTGTTTCTTCAAAGCCATCAAGGATAGTTGCAATGTCTTTTAAACGAATTATGGAGCCATCACTGTTGGTTTTGATTGCGATGTTTTCAAATTCGTTCTTTCTATAAGCTTGTCCTTTAGAGCGAAGTAATATGTCACCACCTGATGATTTAAGATTACCTGCCGAAATATCCGTACTTGAACTGGCAATTAAATTAGAGATCTGAGCAATAGTTAAATTGTATTGTCTAAGCTTATCTTGGCTGATTTCGATGGCAATTTCGTAATTACGTACCCCATCTAGTTCAACTTGTGTCACACCAGGAATACGTAAAATGTCATCTCTGACTTGCTCAGCAAATTCTCTGGTTTCAAGCTCACTGTAATCAGAAGAAATCGTGACATTGATGACATCCCTTCTGCGTTGGGCAAGAGATACAATCGGTTTTTCTGCATCAGCGGGAAAAGTGTTAATTGCATCTACACGGCTTTTTATGTCTGCCAACATTTCTCGTGGGTCGTAGCCAGAATCGACTTCAACGGTCACACTCGCTGAATTCTCAGAGGAACGAGACGTGATGCGTTTGATCCCTTCTAAATCTTGAACGGACTCTTCAATGCGAATTGCAATGCCCTGTTCGACATCTTCAGGGGTTGCACCACGTAAGCTCATTGAAATGCTGATGCGATCGGTTTCAAATGACGGAAAGATCTCTAAAGGAATTTTATTTGAGAGTGAAAACAAACCTGCAAATAAAATTGCAATCATTAAAAGGTTTGCCGCCACATGATTTCGCGTAAACCAAGCTATCATGTGTTTTCTCCATTTTCTGCATCACGTTCCTTTTTACTTCTATCTCGTTTTCTTTCACCTTTATTATGACCCTTATCGTCACCAATTAGAGTGACAGGTGTGCCTGAACTAACCTGACCAAGGGGGGTTGTGATCAAGGTATCTCCGAGCTTAAGGCCATTTTGCACTAAAGTGATAGATTCGTTTTGCCAGTCATAATCAATATTAACGCGTTTTAATAAATTACCTTTTTGTAGCACATATACATAAGTGCCTTGATAAATGGCTTCGTTAGGTATCAATAAAGCATTGTTAATCGTTTTACCTTTGATTGTCGCATTGACGTACTGACCGATTTTAATGGCATTTTTGGTTGAATCGAAGGGTGATAAGATTTGAGCCACAACATAGAGCTGCTGAGAATTATTATCTATGGCGCTTTCTGTTCTCACTAACTTACCTCGCCACTTTTGCTGACCAATTAAGTTAGAAATAAATAATACTTCTGTGTCTACAGCATTACTTTGTCCAAATCGATTGTGCTCAGGTAAATCTATATAAGCGAGATCTCGGTTATTGATTGGTAGACGCACCTCAACATAATCTGTCGCATAGATATCAGCAAGTTGAGTATTCCCATTGACGACCTGACCAACATCGACTTTCTTCGACAAAATTCGACCTGCATAAGGTGCAATGATTTTTGTACGTTCGAGAGAGAGTTTTGCTTTATCTAATTTTGCTTTGGCCGATAACACATTAGCTTGCTGAGCGGCTAGTTGGGGTTTTCTTAAAACCAGATCGTTTGCTTCTGAGCCATCACCGAGTCTTTGCCAATCAGCTAGGGCTTGTTTACTTCTGGCCTGCTCTTCTAGTAAAGATTGTTCCGCATTCAGTAATGCAGCTTTGGCAATATCGACTTCAGCTTGGTAATCCCTTTCATCAATTTTTACCAGCAACTCACCTTTTTCGAAAAACCCGCCATCACGGAAACTGTCACTTATATAGCTGACTTGCCCAGAGACTTGAGAAACAAGCACACTTTGAGTTCGTGGTTTCACAACTCCAAAACTGGCGATAGATACTTGAAAGTCTTGGCTTACAATTTTTTTTCCTTCAACAAGAATTTTTGCACTTGCTTGAGGGCGACCTCTTTCATTACTTGGTTTATTATTAACGATAAGCAGTATGATCATGGCACTAATAACAACCACCAATATCGGTAGTACAGCCTTTTTTAAATTGGTTTTACGATCATTCATTATTGTAATTCCTGAGAATCGATTAGGTATTTACCACCAATTGCTTGGTAAAGAGAAAAACGATTTTGTAATAATTGGTTATTAAGAGAAATGAAATTACTTTGCGCATCAAAACTACGCTTCTGCGCATCTAATACTGTGGTATAACTGACGAGCCCTTTTTGGTATTGCTCAAAAGATAATATCGCGGCAAGTTTGGCGTTTTCAGATGAGTGTTTTACTTTCTCAAGTCTGGCAATAAGCGCCTGCTCGTTAGCCAAACTGTTTTCAATGTCTTTAAAGGTCGAATTAACACCCTCTAAATAACTCAGCTCAAGGCTCTTTAAGGTTAGCCTTTGTTTTTCTTCATTGGCAGCAAGTCTCCCTGCATTAATAATTGGCGCTGTAATACCAGCTAAGAAATTCCAACCGATTTGATCGAATCGGATTACATCAGAAAACTTTTCATCCGATGAATCAACACTCAAAGACAAATTAAAACTTGGGAATCGCTGTTTGTGTGCATAAGCCAATGCTGCATCTTGGGCTAATAATTTGAACCAAGCAGATTGAATAGCCGGCTTTTGTTTTATAACCTCACTTGGCAGGCCAAGCGAATTAAGTGAGCTCAATTCTGGAAAATCAGCGTCAGTAATTACATTAGCATGTGGATATTCAGCCAATAAAGTTTTGAGGTCACGTTGTAAACCCTTATTACTGTTGATCAATTCAAATAATTTTGCTTGCTCGTTATTTAATTCCGTTCTTGCCAAGTACACGTCGAGTGCACTGTTTAAGCCTTGTCTGTAACCCTTTTCTATAATATCAACGCTTTGCTTAGTTAGTTCTGCTCGTTCTTTTTGCAATTTGATTTGTTGTTCTGATTCAACCAAAGAGAACCAAGATTTAGATACGCTTGTGACTAAATTGATTAGCTGTTGATCGTAACTAGCAAGTGCTGAGAGATAATTAAGATTCGCTTGACGACTATTGGCACTGAGCTTTCCCCAAACATCAAGTTCATACTTTAAATCAAGGCCAATACCATAACTTGATGATGCACTATCTTGGCTTGCTTGTTTCCTTTTGTTGTAATCTAAACTAGATGAAAGACTTGGTAAAAAGTCTGCATCTGCAATAATGAGTTGTTGCTTGGCAATGTCTAATTCTAATCGCGCTTTACGAATTGAACGATTATTGGTAATGGATTGCACTATCAACGTGTGTAAGTACATATCTTTATTGATTTCTTGCCAGCTGTCAGAGACTTTCCCTCCAGACTCATATTCGAACCAATTATTCGGCACGTTGTCTTCGGGTAATTTATTTAATTCGAATGTCGAATTACATCCAGCTAAAGCTGCACATATTATCAACACAAGGCATTTCTTTTGCATCGTTGAACCTATTAATTCATGTCCATTTTAAAGTCTATATTTGAAGAAATCTGTCAACAATCATCTTTACAAAGACTTACATTGAACTGTTAAGGCTGAATACGTTATAAACGCTAATTTAGTTTTGATGCTTTGATTATAGAAATAGAAGATAAAATTTTGAGAAAAGCGCGATGCGCTTTTCTGTTAAAAAATTGAAAGGTATAAAATTGAAATAATCGAGACCAGCATAGTTGAGAATGTAAGTAACATGCCGGATACACGAAACTTTAAATTTTCTTTGGTTTGAGAAACACCATAAGCATGAAGTACTCGTCCAATTAAAAGCGCTGCGCCGAGACAATGCACAAGAGTAAAATGCCCTTTTAGTAATTCAACTGACAAAATCAATAACAAAGTGATTGGCACATATTCAGAGAAATTAGCATGCACACGCATGGCTCTTAGCAATTCGGGGTTATCTCCTGTGCCAACACCTATTTGTAATCTTTTTCTTACTTTGATCGTTTTAAAACTTAAGAATAAAAATAATATCGCCAATAAGGCAACGTAAATTGGAGTGATCATCTTGATTCCTTTTTTTGTTGTTTTCTTTCATTGCAAGTATTCATAATTACTTGTTTTTCATTATCTGACAACGAATTCCACTTTAAAATTTCATCTAAGTTTCTAAAGCAACCAACACAGACATCATTTTCATTCAAGCAGCATTGACGGATACAAGGTGATTCTATGTTTGAAGGTTTTTCATTGCTCATGTTTAAAAGCCTATAAAAAAGGCCCCGCATGGAGCCTTAGTAATTAAGCTAAATTGTTTTCTGTATGTTTCACTTCATCTTTCATTAAAAAGCTCAACAAAACAGGAACCAGGATCAGTGTAAAAATTGTAGAAACAACAAGTCCACCCACAACAACTGCACCAAGCCCACGATATAATTCACTCCCTGCCCCTGGCATTAATACAAGTGGTAACATCCCACCGACAGAGGTGAGCGTTGACATCATAATTGGCCTGACTCGGCTTTCAACTGAAGATCGGATAGCAAGCTGCCCGTTCATTCCGCGCTCTTTTTGGTTATTTAATGCTTGGTGCACAATTAGAATCGCATTGTTTACGACCACACCTGCCAAAATTACAAAGCCAAGTAATGTGAGTACATCAAGGTTTTGAATTGGCGTATATCGGTCAAACACACTGGCCCAATGCACTGCACTTAAGCCCATAAATCCACCTAATGTTGCCAGCGGTACCGTGACCAAAATAACCAGTGGATACTTCCAGTTTTGAAACAAAATGACCATCACCAAATAAACCACGAACATAGCTAAGAACATGCTCGAACTTAACGTGCCAAATAAACTGCCGTCACCTAACAGTGCATTTTTTAAATCCGCTAACTTACCTGCACTGCCCGCCATATTTACATCAACATAATGAGACATCGCACCTTGGCTTTTTAATTCACTCACCATAGCGTTAACCGAGTTGATGGCTTGCTCAAGTGGCATACCTGCTGGTGGCGTAAATTGCAAAGTAATTGCCCTTTGTCTAGCAACGTGTTTAATTTGATCTGCAGTCTGAGTTCGCTCTACTAGTGCAATAGATTGAAGATCGATAACAGCGGTTCCAGGAGTAGCAATGGGTAATTGCATTAAAGATTCAATTGGATAATCTGATTGTTGAGCTTGCGTGACTACTTTGAGATCTTTTAGCTCTCCACCTATGGCAAAGCTGTTCATTAATATCACACCATCACCATTTGTTTGCACAGCTAAACCCAGATCTCTTCGGGTCATATTTAGTTCAGCCAAACGCTCATCTAATGGTTTAATACTTAACTCAGGGGTCGGTAAAATGAAATTAGCAGGCTCAGGAATGGTAGCATAAGGACCATAAGTACCAATCAATTTAAATAACAACGCAGTTGCGCTTTGTGTTATTTGCTCTAAGTCATCTCCCACCAAATCAATTTGGATGGCTGACCCAGTTGTGCCGCCAGTACTAAATAAAGGAAACTGAAAAGCAAAACCGATAACATCCGGCGCGTTTACGCCCATTAAAGTTTGATTCAGGAAATCAACTGAATCGACGGTTTTAATAGGGTCTTGTGGAATAAGGCCGTGCAAAACTTGCCCACCCATTGCCACTAAGAAGTAATGATCAACCTTTGGCGCATCTATCATAGAGCCATCCATTAATTGAATGCTTGGCCTATCAGCTTCGGTTGCACGTTCACCTTGTCTAAAATATTGTTCAGCTTGATATTTATCTTCTGTTAGCTCCCAAGCAGGACGTAGCTTTTGTTCGATTCGGTCGCCAATTTCTGATATTTGATCTAAGTTGTAGCCTGGCGGTGGCACCATAAAACCAAATGCAAAGTTACGGTTACCTTTAGGCAAGTAATCTAATGGCGGAATTAAAATTGCGATACCAGCAAGAGTAATAACGGCAAAGCTTGATATTACAATTAACTTACGTTTTGTTGTTTCTGTCAGATAAGTAAATATTGCCCCTATTGTTTCAGGGAGTTTTGCCGCTTTTGTCTCAACCACTTTAAACCAATTAAAGTTGATTTCTACTTGCTTAGACTCTGTTCGCATTCTCAAGAAGTAGCTCCCTGCGACCGGAATAACTAAGATTGAAACAATGAAACTGATAAAAACCGCAGCCATTATGGCAAGCGAAATATCTCTAAATAACTGACCGGCACTATCACTAATAGTTAAGATAGGAATAAACACAACGAGCGTTGTCATAGTCGAGGCAAAGACCGCCCCAGCAACTTCTTGAGTACCATCGACACTGGCTTTAAGTGGTCTCTTACCCATTTCAAGGTGTCTAAATATATTTTCGATAACAACGATGGCGTTATCTACCACCATGCCTACCGCGAAAGCCATGCCAGCCAAAGAGACAATATTGATAGATCGGCCAAGTGCAACTAAAACCACAACAGATGCAATAACAGAAATAGGAATAGCAATGGCGATTACACCTATGGTTCTTAGTGAGCGTAAAAATAACAATAAAGTGAATACGGCTAACATGCCACCAACTACAATATTGCTTTGTACAAGCTCGATGGCATTTTCTACGTAGGTTGATGAATCCCATGTTAGAACCAGTTCAAATGTACCGTTAATACCAAGTTTTCTAGCATGTTGCTCAAGCATCCCCCCCGGTTTATTAAGTTCGGCCATTTCTGCTTTTAAGGCGTTCATGGCTTCCAGTAAGTTAGCACCGCGAGTTAACTGAAAATTAAAAAATGGCATTTTTACGCCACGGGCTCTCACCCAATCAGTCATATCTTTATAATCAATGACTACCTCAGCCACATCACTGATATACACAGGGCCATTGTTATCTCTGCGCAATACGATATTTGTAACTTCAGATACATCACTGAAACGACCATGGGCTTTAACACGAATATCATTTTTACCATCAGGAAGTCTGCCTCCTGAGTAGCTTGTGTTGCTCAGTTGTATGGCATCAACAAGTTGGCTGTAAGTCACACCGAAGTTTGCCAGTTTTACTGGATCTACTCTGATCTGAAGCTCCTGCTCACGCGCGCCCATCATGCCGACTTTAGATATGCCTTTGATGTTTTCAAGACGAGGTCTTAATCGTCTTTCCATAAAGTCATATAATGTCGTATTGTCAAAGTTCGGATCGGTTGCGGCCAAGCCTACCCATGCAATGTAATCAACAGACATGGGATCTACCCCTTCAACCGTAGGCTGAGAGACTCCCATTGGATATGCTGGTACTTCATTGAGTTTTTGAACCACTTCAGCTTGCGCTTTATTAATGTCAGTACCAGTTTCAAACTCTAATCTAAGTTGTGCCGCTGAGTTTTGACTAATACTGGTTAACGAAACTAAACCCGTGACATCAGATAGCACTTTCTCTTGCTCAATCACAACATCAGATTCAATTTCTTCTGGACTGGCGTTTTCCCAAAATGTACGGACACTAACGACAACCGAGTCGACAGTTGGGGTCATTTGAACTGGGACTTTTGTGAATGCCAATATGCCTGCTAGCACTGACAGAATAACGGCAACCACAACTGAAATTGGTTGTTTAACCGCAGCTTTAACTACATTCATAAATATCCTTTTTAGTTCACATTTTCTGAAACAGGCTGTGAACTGACTTGCGTATCTGGTACTGCTACTACAGGGCCAGGCATTAACCGCTCATTCCCCTCAGTAACGACTTTATCGCCATTTACTAAGACGGCACTATCAATAGCAACCCAACCAGATCTATGAAACTTAACTTTTACAGGCACTGATTGCGCAGACTGCTTGTCTCCGTCAGTATTCACCTTATAAACAAAATAACTGCCACCGCGTTGGATCAATGCATCTTTGGGTACCATCAATGTTGATGATTTGGCATTTGTAGCAAGCCAAGCACTGACTGACATACCGGGCATAAATCCAGGATGGCTTATTTCAGCAATGACTTTGAAAGTACGCGCTCTAGGGTCAATTTGATTGATGACTTTAACTTTATTTGAGGTCGCTAACGCACTAGCACTTTGTAATGGAACTGATAATGCCTCACTATGCTTAAGGTGAGAAAGTCTCTCAGGTACATCAAGCCATGCTTCTAGTTTATCGAAAGAAGTGACTTTAAAAGCAGTATCACCTGCTGATAGCCATTGACCTAGTTCAGCATGACGCGCTACAACTTGCCCACTAAATGGCGCAACTAACTGCGTATCAGCAAGCTTTACTTCGGCAAGTGTTAGGCTCGCCTTTACTGCATCCACGTTCTGTTTCGCTGCGAACATATTCGCTTTCGCAGAGTTAGCTTCTGCACGGCTTCTTTCAAGCTGTTGTTTAGACACCGCATTATTTTTTTGTGAAGTTAAATATGCTTGATAATCACTTTTTGCTCGTTCAAATTCGGCTTCCGCGGCTTTTAAGTTTTCTTTTGCAGCAGCATGTTCTGCACGTAATTGGTCAACTTGCGCATTAAGGCGTCTATCATCAATTTTTAGAAGTTGATCACCTTTTTTAACGTAATCGCCGTCATTGACCAACACTTGTGTCACCAGACCTGATTCACTGATGGCAATATTAGCTGTTTGGTAGGCTTTTAGCGTTCCGACTACTCGGATCTGTTCTTGCTCTTCTTTCTCTACTACTTCGCTATAACGTACCACTTGTGCATGGACGTTTGAGATAAACATTAACGATAAAAATAAGAGCGACTTAGTCAGTCGTTTTTTTCTAAAAAATAAGTTTGCCATTAGGGTTCCTTGTAAATACACCAGTTTTGGCAACTGAACTCAGTACTGCTATGCAGCATTACATAGCTATAAATAAAAGTAGCAAAAATGTGATTTGTACACTTGTACTAAGTATAGAATGAAATAAATTATTGGTTTTTTGGTGGGTTAATTTGATAACTCATTATCAAGCCTCTTTATTATTCTAATGAATGGTTAAAAAATCAACCTAATTTTCGCTTGTATTCTTTTTAAATATAGGTGTTAAAATATTAAAAACAAAAAGTTAAGTATCTGATATGGACTATTTAAATATCAACAAAGCAACATGGGATAAAAGAACGAATATTCACCTTGAGTCTTCATTCTACGATGTTAAATCTTTTATTAATGGTAAATGTAGCCTGAACCCGCTTGAGAAAGAATTACTTGGTTCAGTCGAATCTCTAGATTTACTTCACTTACAATGTCACTTTGGACAAGACACGCTTTCACTCTCTCGGCTTGGGGCAAAAACAACCGGTGTTGATTTATCAACTAAAGCAATTGATGCTGCAAAGCGGCTTTCCTCTGAGCTTTGCCTCGATGCCAACTTTATTTGTGATGACATAGTTCAATTTGGCGAAAAAAATGACAAGCAATTTGACGTAGTTTATACATCTTACGGCGTCTTGTGTTGGTTACCGGACTTGAGTCAATGGGCAAAGACCATTTCAAATGCATTAAAAACTGGTGGTAAATTTGTATTGGTTGAGTTTCACCCATTGAATGATCTACTAGCAGGCTATGATTATTTTGAAAAATCGTCTGCTGATATAGAAATAGAAGGTACTTATACTGAGAACTGCGATGGTAAAGAATCTACCATTGTCACTTGGTCACACTCTGTTAGTGATGTGATCCAAGCCCTAATTAACGCTGGACTTGGAATAAAGCAATATATTGAATCACCTTACTCCCCTTATGATTGTGAGCAAAATTTGCAGCATGTCGACGGGAAAGGATTTGTAAAACACCATAAAGGTAAGTTGATCCCGCAAATTTATGCCATACAGGCTATCAAAAAATAAGAATAAAAATGAAATCAGATTTAAAAAACACAATCCAGAATTTAGGCCCTGGCATTTTAATGGCAACGGCTGCCGTTGGTGGTTCGCACTTAGTTGCTTCGACCCAAGCAGGCGCATTATTTGGTTGGCAGCTTTTCGCGTTTATTATCATTGTGAACTTATTGAAATATCCTTTTTTTAAGTTTGCAGTTGCATACACGGCCAGAACAAATAAAAGTTTAGTTGAAGGCTATAAAGAACATAACACAACATTATTTTACTTGTTCACTTTGCTTAATATCATCTCGGCGGTCGTTAACACTGCTGGGGTTCTATTGCTTACAGCACTTCTGTTGCAATACGTCATACCATTCCAAGTCAGTTTGACTAGTTTATCTATAGGTATTTTATTTTCGTGCTTATTGATTTTACTGCTTGGGCACTACAAGGCACTTGATAAAGCAAGTAAGGTCATTATGGGGTTTCTGACCTTATCGACACTTGTCGCCTTTATTGTTGCTTTATCAAATGGCCAAGTACATCCTGAACCAGCTACTCAGATTTCTCCTTTTTCAATGGCAATGCTTGGTTTTATGGTGGCATTAATGGGTTGGATGCCTGCACCCATTGAAATTTCTGCGATAAATTCTCTATGGATAAAAGCGAAACACCGCCATAAGCACATAGATATTAAACAAACACTTTTTGATTTCAAATTAGGTTACGGGCTGACATTGCTACTCGCCCTGCTGTTTTTCTCGCTTGGGGTCCTGCTTCAATATGGTCAGGATAAACCAATTGAACTTGCTGGCGTTGCATTTTCTAAGCAACTTATTGATATGTATGCGCTTACGATAGGTGAATGGTCGCGGTGGTTAATTGCAACGGTAGCATTCTTATGTATGTTTGGCACCACCATTACTGTTTTAGATGGGTATAGTCGAACATTGAATGAATCCTATACCCTAGTAACTAAGTCACCTAAGAACCTAATGTGGTTCATTTTGATCGCTCAAGCAATTTTAGGTTTGATTGTTATTTTATTTTTCAAAGCGAATATCAAAGATATGCTGATGCTTGCGATGACACTGTCTTTTTTAACGACTCCCTTCTTTGCATGGTTGAATTATCAATTGGTAAAGGGAGAAGTATTTAATTCTGAGTCAAAATTTATAAAAACTCTAACTGGCTTAGGTTTTATGTTTTTGGTTGGTATCTCAGTATTATTTGTTTTATGGAAAGTGTTTTAAATATGTGAGGGTGTAATGCCCTCACACCAATTTGCGTTCTTCAAGAACAAACTATTTATAAACTTGAAAAGAAATTTTCAGGTTTATGGCGTACTGGTTTAGTACACATCACAGTGGGTGTACCCAAATATAAATAGCCGATTATTTCATCTTTACTATCAAGCTCAAGTAACTCTTTTACCTTTTCACTTTGTGCAAAATAGCCGGTTCTCCAAACGCCTGAAAGACCTTGTGCAAAAGCGGCTTGTTGCATTGCAAATACACTACAAGCAGCACTTTCAATTTGCTCTATTCTTGGTACTTTAGGGTGCTCCATGTAAGGGCTAACAGCAATGATAAGCATAGGTGCTCTTTGCGGCAGTTCTTTTGCCCTACTTATTGTTCTTTCATCTTGTTGTTCAGCAACAGCTGCTTGATAATAAATTTCACCCAATTTATCGCGACCATCTTCTTCGACAACAATAAATTTCCATGGCGCTAAACCGCCATGGTCTGGTACCTTCAATGCTGCTTTTTTAATTACTTCAAGTTGCTCTAAATTTGGACCAGGAAAAGACAAATTACTGTCTGATTGCCTTGTTGTAAGAAGCTCTAATGCATCCATGATAATTCTCTTTAGTAAACATACTACTAGAATAACAAGAAATCAGACTTATTCGCATCCCCAGATTAATGAAATCATTTAAATATCCAATAATCTAAACTGACAAACCGACCCGCGCCTGTGAATAAAAGGCTTAATAACATAGCTAAATATATGGCTGCGAATTCAATACCGTTATTCAAAATAGCGACGGATCCTTTTTCCAGCAGGTAGCTCGGAAAACCATGAGTCTCAATTATTTCATTTATTTTTGAAAGCCTTTGCGATATTTCACTAGAATTTTCTAGACTTTGCTGTGCAGCTTCAATATTGAACCAGCTAAGCACTTTTGCTGGACTAGAATCACCAGAACTTGGGGCAATTGCAAACCAACCGTTTTGCCAATGAACACTGGTTATGGCAACCAGCATAGTGAAAATCAATGGTATTGAAACTAAACGCGTGAACAAACCAAGCAATAATAGCCAGCCACCTAAAAACTCGGTCCACCCAGCTAAAAAAGCAAGTAGATCAGGAAAAGGTAATCCTAAGCCCCACTCTGTATTACCAAACCAAGCTACTACATTTTCATCAGCAAGCAACCGAGAAAACAAAGATACACCTGGATTGCCCAGATTTAATTTATTGAAGCCCGCAATGATCATTGTGGGCGCAAGTATCAGCCTAAACAGTAAGGGTGATATGAAGTCAACTGACACAAGCTTTGACTTGATGGTTTTTACATAATTAGGATCTTTAAATTGCATGCGAGTTCTCTCAGCTTTTTTTCAATAAGACCTAAGTAACCAACATTTAATTTCTCATTCTTAAAATAAAAACTGCTTAATTTTGTCGTCAAGTAATTTACTGTCTAGAGGTTTTGTCAGAACATCGTTCATACCCGCTTCTAAACATTTTTCTTTATCTTGTAATCCAGCATTGGCGGTCAAGGCAATAATTGGAAGTTCATTTAAATACAACTCTTGCCTAATTGCCTTTGCAGCAGTAACACCATCCATAACTGGCATCATCATATCCATCAACACTAAATCAAATTTATCATTTGTAAGTACAGTAAGGGCTTCTTGTCCGTCGTTGACTATAGTGACTTTGTAGTCCCTCTTTTCGAGAATTGCTTTGATCACAAATTGGTTTGCAATGTTATCTTCCGCAACTAGTACTTTTAGTGACGCTTTAGGCAAGTTTGAGAACTCAGCATATTCATTTTTTTCATCTGGTAACTCAATTGAGGTGTATGGCACTCTGATAATAAATTCTGTACCTTCTCCCACCGTTGAATAACACGTTATACTTCCTCCCATTAGATTCAATAATCTTCGCGTTATACTTAAACCAAGACCTACGCCCTGTTGACGGCCTTTTTGTCTAGAGTGAAATTGCGTAAACGGCTCGAACAGTTTCGAGATATCTTCTTCGCTTATCCCTATACCTGTATCAATAACTCGGAAGATTATTTGATTGTCACTTTTATTAAGATAGAGTTTAACGCTGCCTGCATGAGTAAACTTAAATGCATTACTCAAGAGGTTAAGTAGTATTTGCGATAACCTGACACCATCGCAGTTTATTCTCTCGGGTACACTCTGATCGATTGAGCACTCAAACTCGATACCATGTTTGATAGCCTGAGTTTCAAATTGCTTAACCAAATTTTTGGTTAAATTAATCAGATTAGTATCTGCTAGCTCTAGTTTTAGGGTACCTGATTCTATTTTGGCAAAATCTAACGTATCTGAAATCACACCTTGCAATAACCTTGTACTACTGCGCATGTAATCAATTAACTCATGTTGTTTTGAACTAGGGTTTGTGTCTTCAAGAAGCTCAAGCATGCCTAAAATGGCATTCATAGGTGTCCTGATTTCATGAGACATAACAGCCAAAAAATCTGACTTTGCGGCATTGGCTTTTTCTGCTCGCTCTTTTTCTTTTTGTAAGTCTATTTCCCGCTGTTTGGCATAACTGATGTCTCTTCCTATACCCATATAACCAAGATACTTACCTTCTTCATCAAATTGCGCTTTACCACTGATACTTATCCAAAAAGTTTTGCCGTCGGACGCTTTGGCTTCATATTCAAAGTTGTGTAATTCTTGGTGATTATTGATGAAATTAAGAAACATGCCCCATTTCTTTTGCTGTTGTTGTTCATCGTATGAACGAATTTCAATGGGAGTTTTTCCAATAAAGTGTTGATATCTATGAGCTTGAAACTCATCTTCGGCACTCGATATATATTCGTATCTAAGTTGGTTATCTGTTTCCCAAAACCAATCAGATGCGAGCTCTGCGAAGGCTTGGAATCTAGCCTGACTGACAGTTAAAGCAGCGGTTTTTTCATTGAGAAGCCTAGATGTGTGCGCTATGTATTCAAGCTTTAAAAATGTATGGCGGAATATAGGTAAAAGCGAATGGACAAGCGTTAATTCTTTAGGTGTTAATAACGCCCTATTTTTGTAATAACAAATAATAAACCCATTTGCGTCATTAACTTTTGTGTAAACAAGAAATGCCTTTAAATCGAATTGATTTGATTTTGTGAAAGTGACGTTCGACAGTGAAACAGGAAGAGCATCAACCTTTTTATCAATTAAAAACTTAGTTTGTAAGTCATGCCATAATTCATCAAGATCATTAAAATCAACAACTCTTAATTCACTTGTCGAAGCTAGCTCATAAAACCCCTTAGCCTCATTTATAAAAGCTGAAATATGGTAAACATTAAGATAATCGCTCAATCCAATTTTAAGACGTAAGAGAGCTTCATTGTGATTTTTTGAGTTATTAATACTATCAATGAACTCAAGCGCTTTTGACGATAAGACACTCTCCATGTATTTTCCTTCATACCTTAACTTGATACTTCTAATTTAGACCAATTACCAGAATAACTCAGCTTTTTCGTTTCTGATAATATCTACGGTTTCTAGCACTAAATCAGTAATATTCATGATTAATAACTTATTTGCAATGCAAAATGCGAAAGTTACAGAAATTCAACTATAGTTTAACCTGATTCACACAATTATGTTGGCCTAGTTATTGATTGGTATAACTGGTGTTAGAAGGAGGCAGTTATGAGAATCGTGTGTATTGGTGGTGGTCATGGTTTATCAACCGTCTTAGAAGCCTTGAATTCTGGAAATCATCATTTAAGCGCAATCATTGCGACCACTGATAATGGTGGCAGTACAGGACGACTTAGAGCTGATAAAAGACTCGTTGCGCTAGGTGATATAAGGCGTTGCATTGACTCTCTTGCTAATAAGAACCATCTTATGTCTGTACTATCACAACATCGCTTTGGCTTTGAACATGATGTTAAGGGACATAGTGTTGGTAATCTTATACTAAGTGCCTTGTGTGAACTTACACAAAGCCCGAGCAAAGCAATACAAGAATACGCTAGATTATTAAACGTAGACCATGCTATTTACCCAATGAGCGAATCTCCAGTCGATTTAATTGCGACCGCAAAAAATGGTACTCGTATCAAAGGAGAGTGTGAAGTTGATGCGTTAAGTGATTTACCCCAAGCACTTTACCTAAGTGATAAAACTATTTCTGCAGTCCCCGAAGCTGTCCGTGATATCTACAATGCTGATATGATTTTAATTGGCCCTGGCAGTGCCTTAACAAGCGTTACCCCTCCTTTGCTGGTTAATGATATTAAAGACGCGTTGTTGAACACCTCTGCATGCCGTGTTTTTATCGAAAATGTATGTAAAGAAAACAGTGTAATGTCTAGTATTTCTCCGTGCGAACATGCCGCTTGGCTCGCTGACTTAATTGGCTATAAGTTTTTTGATTTATGTTTGAGTGTCGATGCTCTCGGCGCGATGGACACCAGAGTTGATTTTAATAATTTAAATAACAAATCAATAAGTACTCATAATAAACAACAACTTAAGTTTGTGATCGAGAGCATGATTGCACATCCTAAAAAAGAGAAGTTACCCTCTCTAATACATTAGACATTGCTAAGCTGAGTATTTTTAGTTAATTCAGTTTAGGTAACGAAGTGAGTGTTTTTTTATGCACTTCACTGAGTAGTGAAATTTTAGACTCTATATTTGCTAATTCTGGACTGCTTTTTGCTGTAGTCTCTATATCAGCAGCAATGTCCGCTAATTGGTCAGCACCGTAAGAACGAGCACAGCTTTTTAAACTATGTGCAAGTCGCTCAATTTCGTTTTGTTGAACTGATTTTGCCGTAAGTTGCTCTACCAGCTTCGTACTTTCAGTAAGGAAAACTTGCATCAACTGAGCTAAAACGTCGACACCCACATCATCTTTTAATTGTTGTATGGTATTTGGGTTAAACATTTATACGATCCAAATGAGGTGACTATGAAATCAGTAAAGACCATTCTTTTCTTAGATTCAAGCCTTTATGGAGGTATTGAAACACATATCGTGCAATTAGTAAGGCTATTAAGAAGTCGCAACCTTGTCGTTGAAGTCTTGTTTTATCAAGATCATGGCAATACACAACTTTATCGTAATTTAGATGATGCCCAATGCACTTACTCATTTCTTGACGGTAAAGTCGCCTCTCTATATAAGTTTTTAAAAAAGCAAAAAGCGTCTTTCAATCTTCATACCCATGGTTACAAAGCAGGCATTATCGGGCGTTTAACCTGCAAGATATTAAATGCTCGTTGTATCTCAACATACCATGCAGGTGAAACAGGTACAGGCTTAGTCTATTTGTATAATTATATAGATAAACTCACCAGCTTCTTGTCAAAAAACTTTGTTGTGTCTGATCGATTACTGGCACAAGTTCACAATGCCGAAGTGCTAGACAATTTTGTTGATATAACAAACTCAACGTCATTCGAATATAGTGAGAAATTGAGAGTCGGGTTTGTTGGCAGACTCTCTCACGAAAAAGGTCCTGACAATTTTGTTGAGCTTGCTCGAAGACTAGATAGAAATCCAAGCATAAGTTTTAATGTGTTTGGTGATGGCCCAATGGCATCTGATTTACAATCATCTAAGCCCACCAATATTAAATTTCATGGACACCAAACCCACTCTGATTTTTGGGAGAAAATTGATGTACTTATAATCAGCTCCCGAGCAGAAGGTTTACCTATGGTGCTGTTAGAAGCAATGGCTAGATCTAAATGTGTGATTAGTTTCGATGTGGGCGCTGTAGCCAAAGTTATTTCTCACAATACCAATGGATTTATATGCACTAGCAATTGTATTGATGAATTAAGCGATACCCTTGTTAGTTGGTCTAATACAGACAAAGATAAGAAGAAACAAATAACTCAAAATGCATTTCAAACGATCCAGCAAAATTTCAGCGGGTCAAAACAGTTTGAACAATTAACGCGCGCATACTTTGGCTGATATATATTTGCTTATTCGATTTAAAACCTAGTTTATTAGGTAAGCTTCTATTTTCTTAGCTTTTTCTGAAAAGTAATTGGCTTTCTCGGTTGCACCGATTGAGCCGTAATAATTCGCTGCGATCTTATAACACTTTGCCGTTTTAGCTGCGTTTTCTTGTTCAGAAAAAAAGCGGAGCATTTCAGTTAACACTGTTAGTAATTCTGGTTTTTGATTATCAGCAAGTATTTTTAGATATTGTATGCCTACGAAAGTTAATATTTCTATATTTGCGAGTTTATTCTCTTCGTATAGCCTGTAAAGAAAATTGAAATCGTTATCTAAATTGCTTGATGAATCACTATTTAAATTTTGCTTTTCTAACTCAGATTCAAGTTCTTGTTGCAACCAATTTGTATATATCTTTTGCTCTTTTGTTTTAAAATATCCCTTATTTGATTTTAATAGTTCTAATGCTTGTTCATGTTGTCCAAGGTGTTTTAGTACTGTTATTTGCAAAATATTAAATTCTTCAGAGGACTCTGGGATTTCGTGTGCTAGAAGTTTTTTTGCAGAACTTAGTTTTGCTAAAGACTGCGCTCTCTTACCTTGTTGACTTAATACTAACCCCTGCCTTGCCAGAATAAACAATTGCAACCTCAAGTTGTTTCTTTTCAGTGCAAATTCATAAGATAACTCATAGTTTTTAAGCGCTTTCGTTAATTCATTATTAATCCGATTTTTTTCTGCAAGTTGATACCAGGTTAATGCCAACTTATTTACTTCATTATTTACTTTTTTTTCATTAGTTACTTGAGAGCAAGCACCTAAGAAAAGGAAAAATAACAAGATTGTAATTTTCTGCTTCATTGAACTTCTACCGTCAGTGAATCATTTACTTCTTTGATACCACCCTTCAAAACTGGATTATTGTTTAATGCTTGTAATGTTTTTTCCAGTTCAGATAAAACTTGCTGGCTCTGGTAAATAGTCAACATTACTTGTGCCCGTTCAGTATGTACTTCTGAGAGCATGCCTTTAACTAAGTCAAGATTTTGATTAATGCTCGTTAGCACAATTGGTAGCTGATTATTTGTTACTTTACCAACGAGCATCTCTGGCGACTTATAGTTATTGATTACGGTTTCAGAAGTGACCAACAATTTATCAACTTTCAAAAGTGAATCATTCAATTTTTCCACAATAATAGGCAATGTGTTTAACCACGATTCTGCCTGTTCGATAGTTTTGTCAGCCTTATTCACAATTCCACTTTGTTCAATTGTTTCAGCAATAAGTAACAATTGCTCACTTATTTTGGCAACACGGTCTAGAGCTCTAAATAATGAGCCAGCATGTGGGTTATCCTCCTGCTGTAGGTTTGTAAGAAGGGTATTTACACTTTGAATAATTGAATCAAGATCATCTTTTGGAAAAGCAGATTCATATTGAGTTGCTAATAACTTTGCAGCTTCACTAGAGGCGTGCAACACAAGACTGTGCTCATTTAGATATAACTCTGCATCTTTATATGCAGCATCCGGAGTGAAAAGTGTGAACGAATAAATTTCATTAAATATAGGGTGTAGTTCACTTTTCAAAATAGAGTGCTTTGTTACCATGTTCGAAAAATCAGTTAAAACCCAGAAGTCCACACGGATCTTTTGAGTTTCATAATTAAACTCAAAATGTTCAACTCTGCCAATTTCTATACCACGGTAATAAATAACTGGTAGTGACTTGAGCCCAAGCGCATCATTCATTTCAGTATAAAATCTAGTTTTATCAGAAAAAGCATAATTCGAACTTAAAACTGAAAGAATGGCAATGACTAAGAAAAATACACCAGTGACAACAAAAGCAATGACTGCCCTATGTTCTTTTACTAAGTTATGCTGCATAACACTGGCCTTTTTCTAAGCGGTAAACATGATGACCTAGTCTTTCAATAATTTTCCTATTAGATAATAGGATCTGTGTAACCCCTCTTTCCTTGAGGTCTTTTATTAAGTTAATTTCATAATCAGTCCAGTGACTATCAACTTCAGAAATTGGTGAGTCCCAAACTATTACTTTTGGCTGAAGCAAAGCAGCCCTGATAACACCGACTAAAGAAGCCATACCAATTGATAAGTGCTCTGTTCTTAAATTTAAATAATTCTCTAGACCGATATCTATGCACTTATTTTCAACCATAGATATTTTTTTTTCATACGATTCATCAGGATAAAAACGATTGAGTGGTAAAAGTAAATTCTCTTTTAAAGTTAAATTTGATATCAAAGCCGGTAGTTGAAATATAACACCTGTATGTTTTTTATAATTGAAATACTGCGATTCATTCATTTTTGATATTTCAATTCCATCAAATATGACCTCTCCCTGTTGTGGTCTCGAAATATCGCATATCATATTAAATAATAATGATTTCCCTGAGCCTGAATCACCAGAAATTACACAACACTCTCCATTATTTACTTCTAAATAAAGCTCATTAAATAACACATTATTACCTAAACGATGGCTAATATTCTCTAGGCTAATTTTCACTTTACACCTCAATTAAGCAAAATAAATGAGCTAAGTAATAAATGAAGTAAACTGATTACAAAAAGACTTTGTCCTACTGCTTTGATATTCCTTTGTGGTACTTCTGTGGTTGCTTGCCCTACCTTTAACCCTTGAAAACATGAAATTAAAGCAATAAACAATCCACTTAATGACACTTTAAGAAGCATGATGATAATGTCGCTAAGATTGGTATGATTTAAGAGCTCATATATGAATGTTAGTAAAGGAATATGACTAAAAACAGAAGCAGTTAAAAAACTACTCACAAAGCCTGAAACAAAAAAATAAGCCATCAAAAGGATCATAGAGAAAAACATTCCAAGTACTCTTGGCACGACAAGATATGAAATAACTGAAATACCCATCGCATTCAACGCATCTATTTCTTTAGCGACAGCCATATTGCCGAGCTCTGTCGTGATGGCGGTACCGGAACGGGCCAAAACAATAAAACAAACTATGAAGGGACCACCGTCTCTAATTATTCCAGCTATTAGAATGTCGTAAATCAAAGCTTGCTGGCCTATAGAAGCCATTACAGGGTAACCTTGAGCGACAATTAAAATACTCAATACAAATGAAATGGTTATTATTAATGATAACGCTTGTAAACCTGTAAACTTTATTTGTTTAAAGAGTACGTCAAGGCTGATTGATTTATGACTATTAAAGTCGAAGCAATCGGCTATCACATAGTAGGAAAACGGAATAAAACCCAGTCTGAGCATGCCTTCTCCTGCTTACAAGCTTAAAAAATTAATTATTGATTAGTGTATTAACATCTATGCTGTCTATTTGTTCAGGTTTTAAAAATTGATTTGCGTAGTTCAGATAAACTCTTGATTTGATGAATATTTCGAATAAATCAGGGTCTAAGTGATTTTGTTCAGTCATTTTCTTCATTATAAATAAACATTCACTTAGAGGTTTTGCTTCTTTATAAGGTCTATCTGCAGCTGACAATGCTTCAAAGATGTCCGCAATCGCCATCATTCTTGCTGGGACTGACATTTGCTCTCTAGTTAACCCTTTGGGGTAACCTGTTCCATCCATTTTTTCATGATGACCACCAGCGAACTCAGGCACTCTTTTCAAATGTTTAGGGAACGGCAAAGCTTCGAGCATAGAGATAGTGATATCCATATGTTTATTAATGATATCCCTCTCTTCTTTAGTAAGCGTTCCTTTTGCAATGTTCAAATTATAAATTTCATTCTTTGATAACAAAGACTGCTTAACACCATCGATTTCAACATGATATTTGTTTGCCAATGAAATAACACGCTGTTGACATTCTTCACTCATAAACTCACCTCCCAAGTTTATTTGCTTAAGAAATGCCAATTCAGATTCTAGAAACTTTATTTCATTATCAAAGTCTTCTTTATTATTTGTTGAAGCGGAATAATAGTCTTTAGAAGGATTAAGCTGACTATTTAAATAGTTAATTTGTATATCTCTTTTAGCAATTTCAACTTTACACTTAATTAATTCGATTCTATCGAATATACATTCAAGTTTAGTTGATTTATCCATAACAGATTCTGGTATGGCAATCTTTCCGCAGTCATGAAGCCAACCCGCAACAGATAATTCGTGTTTATCTGCATCAGACATTTTAAAGTCTTTCATCGGCCCAAAATCATAATTATGAACTGCATCTGCAATCATCATTGTCAAAATTGGAACTCTTCTACAATGACCGCCTGTGTATGGTGATTTTTCATCGATTGCTTTTGCGATTAAACGGGTAAATGATTGAAACAACTCTTCCATGTTATCAATCAGCTGCCTATTGGTTAATGCTACGGCAGCTAAAGCCCCTATTGAACAAATAAGGTTAACTTGTTGACTTGTGAAATGAGCAATTTGACCATTCGATCTTGGGTTTATAAGTTGTAGAACACCATTTAGTTCATCTTCATGGTTTTGTAGCGGAATAGTCAGAACTGATTGTGTGTGATAGCCTGTTTTTTCATCCATCAGTCTAGCTGCGGATAAATCGTATTCAGTACAAGCATATACATCTTCAATGCAAATCGGCTTCCTTGTAGCCGCTGAAATTGCCACTAGAGCTTTATTGTTTAGCTCATTATTAATGAAAATAGGTATGGGAGTATATGGAATATCTTTATCAGTTGTTCCGCCTAAATGCAGGTTTAGGGGTTTGTTTATCAGCGTTGAGAAAGCAAGATACTCTTGATCTAAAACTGAATAAATTGTGCCGCCATCACAATCAGTTAATTCCATTGCGCTCAATAAAATGTTCTCAAGTAGGCGCTCTGTGCAGCGCTCTGACGCCAGTTCTACAGCTAACTTTAACAGATGTTGTAATGCAAGTTGACTGTCATTAACTTGGCTTATACTTGAGTTTTCTTTTATAGCCTGTTCCATATTTAAACCTTATTTAGTAACGTGTTTGTAGCTACCATCCCACTGCTCACCAAGATTCGTTTTTTTAAGATTCTGAATACGCTCACAGAAAACTGTATAGATCTTCTCGTTAGGGTGTTCATTCTTAAGTGTAGTTAATACTTCTAATGATTCCTCCCAACTTTGATTTAAATATGAAGACCAAGCATATTTGTGACGCTCGATTATATTTTTTTGTTCATCAGTGAGGTTATCTAGCAAGCAAATGGGTTCATAAATGGTTACAGGCTTTGCTTTTCCTTTTACTTTAACCCTATCTATAGGTCTGAATGCGATACCATCACATTTAGAATAGGTATCATCACTGACTAGTATCTTCACCCCATAAAACTTCGTAATTCCTTCTAATCTTGATCCCAGATTTACTGCGTCACCTAGAACCGTATAGGCTCTTCTGTAGATTGACCCCATATCTCCAACATTCATATCTCCCGTATTTATGCCAATGCCTATTTCAATTTTTGGCATATTTTGGTCTGCTAAAATGAGCTCTAACTCTCTGACTTTATCCTGCATTTTTAAAGCACATAAGACAGCTAACTGTTCATGATTGTTAACTTCCAATGGCGCGTTCCAAAAGGCCATAACCATATCGCCAACGTATTTATCTATTGTCCCTTCGTATTCAAATATAATCTGTGTTATCGGAGTAAAATAAATATTCAGCATTTCTTTTAAATCTGTCGCATTCAGTTGCTCAGAAATACTGGTGAAATTTCTAATGTCAGCAAACAAGACTGTCATATATCGCCTTTCACCTGACACTGACATAGCTTTAGGATCAGAAAGTATTGAGTTTATGTGTGCAGGAGGGACATACTGATCAAATATGCTTTTAATCTGTAATTTTTGCTTATGTTCGTTAAAAAAACTTAAACTACCGAGTATGATCACTTGAAGTATTATTAAGGACAATATTGATACTTGTGGAAAGTCTAAATAATGCTGACTCCAGCTGTAGACGTTTAACGATAAAAACAATGAAATAGTGATAAAGAAGTATAAAATAATACCAATTAATTCTAGTACAGGTAAAACAAAAACACCTACCAAACCAACTATGATGATTATTAAAACCACAGCGCCATCTATCCAATCAGGTCTACGGGGTAATAACTCTGGAAAAATTAAGCCTTCGAGAAGATTCGCATGTACTTCCACTCCTGGATATTGAATACCCACAGGTGTTGTTCTTAAATCAGCATGACCAACAGCTGATGTACCAATAAAAACTATCGACTGTTCAAATAAAGAACTATGAAATTCTTTTTCAAGTACATCACTTGCTGAAACATAGGGAAAACTAAATGCTGGACCTCGAAAAGGAATTGCGACTCGACCATAGTCATCAGTTGGGATTACCTCACTCCCAAGTTTTACCCCTGTTATCGTATAGTCATCACCGAACTCTTCTGACTCAATTTTTAAAGTGTCAGTTAAAGTGTAAAGCCTAGCAACTTCAAGAGCTAAAGATGGGTAAAGTTGGTTATTGTGTTTTGCTAGTAACATTGCATAGCGTACGAATCCATCTTCGTCTGGTGCACTATTAATAAACCCATTTCCTAGTGCACTACTTTGCAAAATATCGAGTCCCGCAACATAACCTGAAAAGTCAGGAGCTGGTAAAAATTCTGTTGGAACATTACTTTCAAAGATAGGCTTAGGCAATGCCCCAACCTTCAAGGTTTGATTATGCTCAAACAGCATACCAATCACTGCATCATTTTGAGATAACGCATCAGAAAACAGTTTATCAGCATCATAATTTGCTTTAATTTCTCTAAGTGTATTGTTTAGCCTTTCATCAGTACTTTTAATTATAATTCTATCAATTGGGTTTATTTCAGGTTCAGAAAATAAAACGTCATAGGCTACTACAGAAACACCCGCATCAACTAAGTTGTTATGTAATTTTGCAACTAAAGACCGACTCCAAGGAAAACGTCCAAATTTTTTAATACTTTTCTCATCAATATCCACAATAATGATAGGTAGGAATTCTCGCTTGGGATGAATCGTTAACGTTGACTGTAATCTAATATCGTAGGCTAACCCCTCAATTCGCTTAAAAAACTCACCTTGTTCAGTACCGGGTACAAGGAAAGACAAATGAACAAAAACACAAAATAGGGTGATAATGAAGCCGCTAAGCCATTGATATTTAAAATGTGACCAATTTTTTTTGGCACCCATTAAAGTGTTAACCCTTCATACGCAAATATGATATTAAACGGGTAATCACTTTGACTTAACTCTGCTTGTAACTTATCAATTTGATCATCGGTTCTATCTGGGTCATGACTTACGAGTACTAGGTTTTTAACTTGTGCTTGCAATGCAAGGTCTAGGGCATGTTGAATTTGACTATGCCCCCACCCTCTTTTGAATGGATAATCTTCAGGCAAATATTGTCCATCATGAATTAAATAATCTACCTGTTTTGTAAAAGCAATCCATTCATCAAAAGCTGTTTCAACTGGGTACGGTGGAAACAGTTCATTATCTGTTGCATAAACAATGGATGTATTGTCAACCAGAATTTTATAAGCGCTGCCTCCTCCAGGATGATTCATTTTACGACGCTCAATCTGATAAGAGTTATGATGCCAACAGTTTTCTTTTATTGGTTTGATTTTTATCTTTGCAGAAAGATCCTCTGCATTGATTGGAAAAAAACTGCCTTTCATCTGCTGTAAAATTGCATCAGGCTCTTCAAGATCCGTTAGTCCTGGGATTATTGTAATTTGATTTTCCGGCATATATGCCGGAACAAAATAAGGAAAACCCTGTATATGATCCCAATGGTTATGACTTAATAGAATATAAATATCATGCTCAGTGTTTTGTATATCAAGGCCTAACTGACGTATACCTGTTCCTGCATCTAAAATTAAAAGCTCTTGATGATCACTTTCCAGTAAAATACTTGTAGTATTCCCACCATATTTGACTGTCGATATTCTAGGAGTCGGTACTGAACCTCTAACACCATAAAAAGTTAGTTTCATTTTAACCTCATGTTATTGCTCAGTTATCATTATCGCTGTAACAGCAATTCTTTTTTCGACACTATCCTGTAAAATAATCAAGAATGATTCATTATCATTATGATATTGAACTTCGACTAACTCTTTATTTACTCCAAAGTTAAGTGATTGGTAACCCAGTTCATTAAATGCTAGATCTAGAGGTTCGGTGCTTTCTGATACTAGCAGCCGAGTAATGTAAGTATCTTTACTTGTTTGTGATTGTGAAAATACCAGTAGTTTGTTTTGTGAATCAAACATTACCTCCTTGATATCTACAAAGTCATCAAAGTAAATGCTGTATTTATAGAGGCCGTTCGTTGCAAATGTACTATCGATAGCCCCTTGATTATTCACTTTTACAATGAAGTTATCTTCATTTATATTGCCATAAATGTAAAAACTACCTTCAGGATCGACTATATACCCAGAAATAGAAACAATATCACCAAGTGCACTCCCAATATCAATGACTGCTAATCCAGCATCGCCAAAGCTAGGAATGTAGTTGCCTTCTGTGTCAACATTGGTAATTACAATACGAGGGGAAGAATAAGTCTGTGAATCTGTTCCAATGCCATATATCCCCAGTTCTGATACGTATATTTTATCTAGTTTAAATACAGAATCTGAACATTCATAACCTGTTGGAGGTTCAAAGGTGTAGCTATTTACCACATCACCTATAGCTGATAAGTAGATGCCAACAGATTTATTGATACAGCCATCAAATAATTCACTTAAAATCAACTGCTCTTGATTAGGGAGTACCTTTAAATCTAAAATTTTGATCGTTTCAGATGCAAAGTCAGAAGCGGGTATGTAGCTTGCATCATTACCATGAGCATAACTATTGTCAGCAATACCTGTATCAGTTACTTTTGCCACGAAACCTGAAATTTCACCTTCATTTCCTGTTAAGTATATGGCGCCATCTTCTGCGACAGTAAGAGTGCTTGATGTAGTATCAGAGTAAAAATTAAGTCTACTTAAGCCTTGCTTTCCAAATGATTTATCTACAGCACCCAAGTCATTTAAACTATATATGTATGGAACTTTTTCGTTTTGCCAGTTAAGAGTGTGGCCTGACAACAATAAATTACCATTACCCTGCTTGGCACTGGATATAAAAATTTCGTCAGAGGATGATGAATTTAAAGTCGATTGTCCTAAATATCCAAACGTATTGTCTAAAGTCCCTGCTAAAGAGATTTTTGCAAGCCATTGACTAGCGAAATAGTTATAACCAACATTGTGATGATTATGACCGAATATTACGAAACCTTCAGGGGTTTGAAGTGCTCCGTGACTACGTATCCCGTCTATTTCATAAAAAGTAATTCCACTATATGGTGATAACCAGCTTGAGTCTATTTCGCCATTAAGATCAACCTTCATCATCTGCACAGCAAAATTTGTATTGTGAATTTCTCTGTTTATTGTAATAAATATTGAGTTATCTAGTTCTTTCAAATCGACGCCTTGAGCACTCAAACTCAGTAAATCAACATCTTCTGAATACGTTGGTAACTCAGTATCAGCATAAATTCTAAACCCAGTGCCATTAAAGCTTGTATCTAAATTACCTGCTATATCCATTTTCAACAGGAACAAACTAAAATCAGTGGATGATGAAAAGTCACCCAGGTTTATTAAATGATCGCCAGTCATTAGCAGCATATTATCTGATAGGCTTATGAGAGATTTGATTCGGTTATCTACGCTTTCACCTGCTAAATCGATTGTCATAGATCCTGCGTTTTGGAAACTGGTGTCTAATGTTAAATCTGAGATATTGAATTTATTTAAAAAGATATCAGCGTTGTTATTGGCATTGAGGGTATTACCAAATACCATCAATTGACTGTTTGATAGTACGGTAAACCCAGTCGCCTCAGTGCCTACTTCAGCAATTAAGTTAGCATTATGGGTTATTGAGAATGTACTTGTGTTGAAACGAATTAAGCGACCTTCAATCAATCCGCTAATATCATAATTTACAAGACCAAGAATCGCATTATCTTGTAAATCTAATGCTACCGAAGATGCTCTTTGACCGGTATCAGAAGCTAAAATAAAATAACCGTCGTTAGCAAAGCTAGTGTCCAATTCACCTATTTCAGTTAACCGTAAAATAAAGAAGTCCTGAGTAGTGACTTGATCGATATAACCTGACACATAAATAAGCTTATTTAGCTCATCATATACAAGGTTTTGAGCAACAACATTTTGAGGAAGACCTTCAACTAAAATACCTAAACTTGTCTCAAAGACGCCTTCATTTGCAAAAGTACTATCAATGTCACCAGATGAATTGACTTTAGTTATTGCAGCCCTATGAATATTTCTTCCTTGAACTTCATCGTAATAACCTATACCACTCGCAATTAAATAACTACCATCAGGTAATGTGATAGCCTTACCAACCTCATGGTATTCTAGAGAGCCACGTAAATTAACTTTAGCGAAACCGTTTTCTGCATAATCAGTGTTTATTACAGCAATTTCTGTCGGTAAAATTTCTTCAACATTTACAGTAAGTGTTGATTCAGCACACAATGGTGGGTCAATAACATCACAAACTTTTGTATTAACAATATATTGCGCATTACCATTAGCAATGATCGACTCCATATCATTAATGCTAACAGCTCCTGATTGATTGACAGTAAATAATGGAGCGAACTCACCCAATAGTTCATATATGATTTCATCATTGTCAGGATCTGAAGCTATTAAGTTTACTATCGTATCGCCATTATTAAACTCTGTTGTAATGTTAACCTCTGCGGGTTGAATGATTGGTATGTAATTCTTATTGTTAACCAAAATATTTACCAAAGCCGCCTCTGAACTCTCACCTTTGTTATTAACAGCCCTGTAAGTAAACGTATCTGTACCGACAAAATTGAAATTTGGCATATAACTCAATTGTCCAGTCATATTCTCTATGAAGATTTCACCATGACTTGGTTGAACTTCAATCACTACTGGATTTTGTGAAACTGAGATATCCTTGAAGTTATCATTACTTAAAACATTAAAACTGACCGATTGATTCTTAGAGGTTTCAACACTGTCAACAAGTGCTATGGGTGAAGTATCAACTTGGTTTATTTCAATATTTACTGTTGCGATATTACTGTTTAAACCTTCATTGTCTTTAACTCTGTAGGTAAAACTATCTACAAATATATTTTCTGATGAACTGGTGTAAACTAAAGCGCCATTCGAAGTGGTTTCTAACGTACCAGACTTAGTTGTTTCTATAATTTCAATAGAAGAGGTATCAATTGAACCATCAACGTCTGAATCGTTTAACAGTACATCTATAGGTGATGCCACATTTTGAGTCACAGTAAAGGAATCATTATTCGCTATCGGCGCTATATTTACTCTCGCTACTGTTATATTAACTATTGCAATATTAGACTCAGCGCCTTCATTATCATTAAACATATAAGTCAAAGAATCTGAACCAAAATAACCGTCAATCGGGGTGTAAATTAAAACGCCTTGTTGAGTCGAAAAGATTGCTTGTCCATTTTCAGGGCTCGAAATGATCTTAACTGAACTTATATCAATAGAACCATCTGGGTCTGAGTCATTTAATAGTATATTAATTTCAACAGCCTGATTTTGCTCTGTTTCAGCTATATCATTTTCTGCTATTGGTAACGTATTTATTCCGCTTACATTTACATAGACTGTTGCTATGTTTGATTCAACGCCTTCACTATCTGAAACAGAATAGGTGAATGAGTCTTGGCCTCTAAAATCACTATTACTTTTGTATGTAACAGTTCCTAAAGTCGAATTTATTGACACACTTCCGTTAGAAGCTGATTCAATAATTTTAAGTGACGCTTTATCTATATCACTATCTACATCTAAGTCATTTTCTAAAACAGAAATTTCAATTGCTTGATTTTGACTAACAGTGATCTGATCAGTTAATGCTAACGGTGCATCATTCACTGAATTAATATTTAAAGTGACAAATGCTGTTGTTTTCAAGCCGGTAGAGTCTTCCAGTTCATAAATAAAATAATCGATACCGTAGAAATTCTCATTCGGAAAATATCTAAATGCCCCAGAACCTGTTAGTTCTAAAGTCCCATTAAGAGTTGGTTGGCTAATTGATAAAGACAACTGCTCGAGGGCTTCGCCTTTATCATTACTTAATATACCTGGCAGTTCGATTGATAAGACTGCATCTTCATTTAAAGTATATTCGTCATTCACGCTAATGTGGGCAGGTTCTAATACCTCATTCGTTACAATAAGTTTCACTTCAGCGGTCGCAATTCCGCCTCTTCCATCTTCTAATTGATAAACAAAAGAGTCTTCACCTTCGAATCCTTCATTTGGTAAATAACTAAATGATCCTGTGGCTGAAATTGTAAGCGTACCATTAGACACATCTTCTACAGGTTCAGTATTTATGGAAAGCTCATCTCCATCAAAATCTATATCATTTAAAATTAATTCATTATTACTAACGTTATATTGTTCATTTGCGGGTACTATAAAATGATTAAATAGAGCGAGAGGAGGGGTATTGATCTGCTTAATATTGATGATTACAGAAGCTTCAGCAACAATGCCTTGTGGGTTAACAATGCGGTACTTAAACGAGTCAAATCCAAAAAAGTTATTGTTCGGCTTATAAGTAAAATCACCATTTTCAAATAATGTTAATTGACCATGCTCAGGCGCAATGACAGGTTCAAGGTTTAAAGTAATTGGCCCAAAACCATTCGCCGAATCATTCTCAATTAAATTGCCTGTTAATTCACTAAACTGTTCAATTTCATATTCATCATTCACTGCAATTGGCGTAATAATTTCACTTGCGTTAATGAGAATATCTTCACTAAATGCACTTTCCCCACTTCCATCTATGCCAGTGATCAAACCATAGTAATTTTTTCTTGGTTCAAGCTGTTCAAAAACATGGTTTGTTGTAGCTAAAGATAAAAACCGTTGATTTACATCAGAAAGTATAAAATTATCAATATTATCAATTGGGCTATCGGAAATGTATGCATTATATCGAATTGAATTCTTCGAGTTCGCCCAACTTAGCGTTACCCTATCAGCTTCTCTATTAATCTCATTAATTATAATATTGTTGGGTAGCCAGTTGACCTGCTGAGTTTCTGCTAAAGAAACATTACCTATTTTATCTTCTATCCAGATTTGTAACTGCAGAATCCCAGGCGTTTGGGAATAGTTAAATGGGTTTACACCTGTTTTAAATAGCTGGTAAGGTGAATCACAACCGCCGCTGCAGATAAGTTTCGCTTTATCACTACCATTAAACCCTAACCATATTTCTTCTATTCCATCCTCATCTTCAATATCTTTAACTTCAACCGTAATGTTTCCCCTAACAACCTCATTATTTGACGGGGTCAGAATGTCTGCTGTCGAATTCAAATAATCAATCGTGACAAGACTTTTCGATGAGAATGATTTACCTGAAAGTTTTCTCTGATAATTAAAAGTCTGAACATCAGCGATTTGCTCCTCCGTTATATTTGTTTCATCACTGATATTTTCTTCGATACTGTTATTTTTGGCTTCTTCTGAAGCCCCTCCACAACCAAAAAGTAAAGTAAACAGTGATGCAAAAATGGTTTTTTTTAAAGTATTCATCATCACACCTACTTTTCTTTAACGACAAAAAGTCCACCAGCTCTGGTGGTGATATTCTCTACTTCATATAGCTCAAAGTTCCCTCTAATTTTACTTAACTCATCGCTAAACTGTGCTTGAATATCACCGCTTGCTAAATTTTGACCATGGCTGGCGTAGTTAATGCCTAATTGCATTCCCTGCGCATTAATCAAGCCATTAAAAACTGCAAACCACTCCCCGCCATCGTCATTAAACGAAAGCAGACCTTTTGGCACTAGGGCATTGTCAAAATCGACATTTATACTCATTTTAAAATTATTAACTTCTCCGCTTGAAGAACTTAATGCAAAGTTTTCGATATCGGAATATTCAACTACACCTGTGCGTTGTGCTATTAATTTGTCGGTATCTTCTGTAACAAAGTTATCCAGAACTTCCTCATTCAAGAAACTTGTATCTTCGATTTCTTGTTTTACACTTCTTACAATAGTTACTTTTTCATTTTCAGTTGTTTGCGCTTCAATGTTTGCTGTATTTGACTGAATTGAATTAGAAAGAGCTGCGACTTTTTCGTTTAAATTTTCTGCCTTTCGTTCACTTTCAGCAGACAAGGACGTTAATTCTGTTGGTGGTTTTAGAAGAGGTTGTATATCTCCTTTTTGAGATATTTTTGCAAAAGCATAACTTCCTTCACTTCCTAGAATGAGCGGTTCAGAAAGAGAGGCGCTTGAAATCTCGATTGAACCATCCCAAACAGCCATAAATAATTCACCGTTTACGATTTCAACCTCATAATGAGTACCTCGAATACCAATGCTACCTACAGGTGTTTTAAGTTTGTAGTTATTGGAATTGCCTTTAATAGAACCTGTGATTGTTCTTAACCCGCCAGAAACCAGCTCCATTACCACAGACCCACTATTGCCATCACTACTTAAAAAATACTCCTCAATATTTATTGCAGTATTAGCTTTCAATGCTAACAATGCACCATCGACCATCTTTAGCTGAGCTTGACTTTGTTCAAAAGTTGATACCTGATCGATTTTATAAATTGGCGACCTTCTTTTTAACCCTCTTGCCTGTGACGTTTCTAGCGATAAAGCTTCAACTTTTCCCTTTGCCAATAGTGTTTTACCAGCTTCTTTTATTGTCTCTGAATTTACAAAAGAACTACAAAACGCCATGATTGAGAGTGATAATACAATTGTCGTTTGCTTAAAAATCATAACTAGCTCCTAAATACAATTCATTTCTATCAAACTCATATATTGGCAAAGTACTGGTTTTATCATAAAAGCTATAACGTGTTTGCAAGAACCATTTACTTGTTAATTTATAACGCCATTCAAGTGAAACACTTTTTAATGTTTCATCGCGCATTATCAGGAAAAATGGGTGGGCTTTATGGTGTTCAATATTTCGATATTGACCATTAATCAAAAAGGTATGTGTTTGCGATACGTTATAAGAAGTAAAAAGTGCAATACCAGTGTAATCTCTACCAAAGTGTTCGGCGATTTCAAGTTCAGCATCTTGTTTACCATATAAAGCTGTTAGTTTTGCTATTAAATTTGATTTAAGATACGTAACGCCAAATAACAGCTCATAAACCTTACTATCTAAATTCTCGTTTTGAACATTGTTTACAAAAGAAACTTTGCTATTAACATCGAATGCCCACTGCTTTGAGATTTGGCGCTGAACATTTGAAGTCATGCCTATTTCTTGTTGATAGTTCGCTTCATCTAAAGCCAAAAATGATGCTATTCCTTGAAGGCTCACCCTATAAGGCGATCTAGTATGCAAGTAACCGAACCTTATATTGCCTTGACTTCTGTTATATTGAGATAAATTTTGGTGAGACTGTTGAGCAAGATTAAAATCTAATCGCCAGGCATCATACTGATTACGTTTCCAATTACCTGTAAAATCATAACTTGCTCTAGCAAATCCATCTGATGTTTCTAAACTTTGCTCATCTAGTAAAATCTCAACGCCAGAAACCACAACTCTATCATCCAAAGAGCCACTATTTACGTTCGAATCATGTCCAAAGAATAATGAAATCCTTTGATTAATATTTGATTCTAAACTTTGTCTTTTGTTCTTAACTAATTGCAGTGTTTCTCTAATGTTACTGCGTAAATTTGCAGGGATCGGTAAGGTAAGTAAAGTATTAAGCACTTTTTCAGACTGATTTAAATTCTTTTGTTTTGCATAACTGAGCGCTAAAAAATAAAAGGATTTATAGTCTGTCGGGTTTTCTGAAACCGCTCGCTCTAAAGCGAATACAGCTTCGTCGATTTTATTTATTTCAAAGCAAATTTGACCAAATAATGCATCGAAGTCCGGAGTCCCTGCGAATTCGTCAAAGTATGTATTTGCGATGTTAAACGCACTCTCTGCACCTTTGTTTTTATAGGTGTCAGTTATAACAAGTATCGGGTGAGATGGTGAAGTTGCAGATATAACTGCTCCAACAAACAAACAACAACACAAATACAAAGTGTAACGCCACATAATTGATCCTAACTAATAAAAAGTTCATGAATCAAAAGTAATCATGCTTGAAACAACGTCTATACAAACGAGGTTACTTTGTTATATACAATTTCAGTATAATCAAGATTGTGCGTTCGTCAGTAACAATAAGAGGAACAAAGCCCATCTTTTTTACAAGAAAGGCTTTATTTGTTGGGATTTAGAAAGGACTAAATTTTTCGAGCAACCTGAAGCGCTTCAAAAATTGCTCGTTTAGCATCTATTGCTGCAGCAAGTTTCGCACCACCAATCACATGATGATTATCTGGTAACGCGTCTTTTTCGAATATTTCATTATTTGAAACCTGGCCGATACAGGCTATAACGGTATCAACATCTAGGTATTGCTCTTTACCTTTATGTTTAATCTTCAAGCCTTGCGCATCGAAACCTAAGTATTCACACTCTGATAATTGTTTAACATTATGCTGTTTCGCAACCTGTCTGTGGATCCAACCGGTTGTTTTACCAAGCTCTGATCCAAAGCGCCCTTCACTTCGCTTTAACATATAAAGCTGTCTTTGAGGTCCTGTATGCTGCTGTTCAGTTTCTATGCCCCATTGCGCTTTAAATTCCTCAATCGATTGCTCAGGCTTTTCTTGCAGAAATGCAACCATATCAAAACCAATACCACCAGCACCTAGAATGGCAACTTTGTCTCCAATTTCAACTTCACCGCGAATAACTTCATCATAGTGATAAACGCGCTTGCCATCTTTGCATGGGAAACTTGCTACACGCGGTTTAACCCCTGATGCAAAAACAATATCATCAAAGTTACTGTCCATATCAGGTGAGTATTCACAGTTTAGTTCAAGATTAATGTTTAAACGCTCTACCTCTTGCAAGAAATATTTTAATGTCTTTTTAAAATCTTCTTTCCCAGGCACTTGCATCGCTAGATTGAACTGCCCACCCGCGTAGCTATTTCGCTCTATAATTTTTACCTTATGACCTTTTTTAGCTAAGTATATCGCCGCTGATAAACCTGCTGGACCGGCACCGACAACTAATACATCTTTTTCTTTAGAGGCTTTTTCTAATGGATAGTCAAGCTCATAACAAGCTTGAGGGTTCACCAAACATGTTGCACGTTGGCCCTTAAACACATGATCTAAACACCCTTGGTTACAGCCTATACAGATGTTAATTTGTTCTGATTTATTCTGCTTGTACTTATTAAAGAATTCAGGATCAGCCAATAAAGGTCGTGCCATAGAGATAAGATCAGACTGGTTAGCATTTAATATCTCATTTGCAATTTCAGGCGTATTTATACGGTTCACAGCAATGACTGGCACATCTACCCATTCTTTCAATCTGTGTGATGCTTCTCTGAAAGCGCCGGCCGGTACCATGCTCGCAATTGTCGGTACTCTCGCCTCATGCCAACCAATACCTGTGTTGATAACATCAACGCCAGCTTTAACAAGCTCTTTAGCCTGATATTCGACTTCATCTGTAGTAGAACCATCAGGAATTAAATCCATGACAGAAAGTCTAAAGATAATCATGAATTTATCAGATACTTGACTTCTAACGGCTTCAACAATCTCTTTTGCAAGCCTCACTCTATTTTCAAGACTACCACCATAACTGTCTTTACGCTTGTTAGTATATGGCGCCATAAATTCATTAATTAAATAGCCCTCAGAGCCCATGATTTCAACGCCATCATAACCCGCCTTCTCAGCCAACTTAGCTGATTTAGCGAAGCTTTTCACCGTAGCTTTTATCTGCCCTAATGACATTGCTTTTGGTTTGAATGGTGTAATTGGCGCCTTTAATGCGCTTGGTGCTACACTGAAAGGGTGATATGCATACCTTCCTGCATGTAGTAATTGCAAGCATATCTTGCCTTCATGCTTGTGGACTGCATCGGTGTAGGCTTTGTGTTTGATGACATCAAACACTGTGTTAAATGAAGATGCAAATGGTGTCAACTTGCCACGTACATTAGGGCTATAACCGCCTGTTATTATCAGGCCTGTTCCGCCTTTGGCTCGCTCTTCATAAAATGCAGCCAATTTCTTTCTATTTGACCACCCTTCTTCTAAGCCCGTATGCATCGAGCCCATAACGAGTCTATTTCGCAACCTTGTATTTTTTAATTCTAATGGTGCTTCTAACATGGATTAATTTCTCAAAACTGGTCGTACCTCCTGAGACCTTAGCAATTTTTAACAAATTAGCAAAGATTATCTTTTAAAAAAGCTTAATTTTGATCTAACTGTTCGTTCTATAAGCTTATAAATACTTAGTTACGTTTTAGGTATAACACTCTTAAATTAACTCAGTTATTATAAAAGTAGTGAAAAAGATTAGATTTAGACAATAAAGGTGAGCTTTGATTTATATAGGTAAATTCTTTAAAGGCCTGTGGGCCACAATAAATTTTTCGAGAAAACTCGTATTAAACTTATTTTTCTTCGGCCTTCTTGCTGTGATTATTTTATCGATCCCACAGCAAGAGACACAGGTAAACGTACCTGATGGCGCTGTTTTAAACTTAAACCTTAATGGTTCGCTAGTTGAAGAGCTAACATACATAGATCCAGTCGATGCTGCCTTCGGCGAAGTATTTTCTAGTAATGACCAACCAAAAGAGATTTTGGTCGACGATGTCGTCAATGTCATCAACTCTGCAGCTCGGGATTCTCGTATACAAGTTTTGCTTCTAAATCTGAAATCTTTACATGGTGCTCATTTAAACAAGCTTGATGCTATCGCGCAGGCAATCGTTGAATTCAAAAAATCTGGAAAAAAAGTCATTGCACATGGTGCTTATTACTCGCAAAGCCAATATTTTTTGGCTTCATATGCTGACGAAGTCTCTCTTCATCCATATGGTGGCGTTGAATTAAGAGGCTTTGCAAACTACCCGCTTTACTTCAAAGATGCACTCGAAAAGCTAAAAGTAACTCAACATATATTTAGAGTGGGTACTTATAAGTCTGCAGTAGAGCCTTTTATACGTAATGATATGTCTCCTGCCGCAAAAGAAGCCAATCAGCTATGGTTAGATGAGTTATGGGCTCAATACAAGTCAGATATTGCCGCAGCGCGTGAGTTTGAAGTCAGTAATTTTGATGAAAAAGCAGACCAATATTTAGCTAAAATCCAGGCTGTAAACGGTGATTATGCACAATACGCATTGCAAAATAGCTGGGTAGATACGTTACAAACAGATCAACAGCTTCAAGCGAAACTTATAGAACAAGTCGGTACAAATGCTTCGGGTAATACATTTAAAAACATCAGTTTTAACAAATATCTAGAATCGTTAAATAACCAGCCTAGCTTAACAATGCCTTCTGATAATAAAGTTGCTGTGATCGTAGCAAGAGGCAATATTGTAGATGGTAAGCAAAAAGCTGGTCGTATTGGTGGTGATTCAACAGCCGCACTTCTAAAAAAAGCTCGCTTGAACGAAAAGGTTAAAGCGGTAGTACTTAGAATTGATTCTGGCGGTGGCAGTATGTTCGCTTCGGAAATCATTCGAAACGAAGTCCTCGCCATTAAAGAAGCAGGTAAACCGATTATTGCATCTATGGGCTCTGTTGCAGCTTCTGGCGGCTATTGGATTGCAATGTCTGCAGATGAAATATGGGCCGCACCAAGCACTATAACAGGCTCAATTGGTGTATTCGGTACTATTTTAACATTTGAGAATTCGTTAAACTCAATGGGGATCTACTCTGACGGTGTCGCAACAACGGAGTTAAATAATATCTCTTTATCAAGAGGTATTTCAGATAAGCTTTCTCAAGTATTCCAGTTGGGCGTTGAAAATGCGTATGACAAATTTATTTCCTTAGTTGCTCAAGAGCGTGGATTGGAAAAATCGGCGGTTGATGAAGTTGCACAAGGTCGGGTTTGGACTGCTACTCAAGCACAAAGCTTTGGTTTAGTTGACAAATTAGGTGACAAGCAAGATGCAATTATCGCAGCTGCTTCTCTTGCACAACTTGAAGAATTTGATGTCATTACAATTGAGCAAACGCTCTCAGAGAAAGACAAGCTATTAAGAGACTTATTAGGCTCTGCAATGATCAGTTCATTGATTGAAACTGATGGCTCGTCTGACAACATTATGGCTAAGCTATCAAAGTTATTTGGTGGTTTTGGTGAGCAAGTTTTTGAGCAACTAAATATTATTAACGAGTTTAATGACCCTAATCACATCTACACACGCTGTTTAACGTGTGAAGTGACTTATTAATCCCCTGTCATAAATTCAAGCTTACGAATATAATAAGCCCAGATTGATATCTGGGCTTATTTTTATGAAAAGAAAAAAAATCTACATCGCCTATACTGGCGGTACAATCGGTATGAAACAGTCGTCTCGTGGATATGTACCCGTTGCTGGTTATTTGACAGAAACTGTTAAAAACAATGCCGAGTTTACCCGAGAAGAAATGCCGCTATTTGATATTCATGAATATTGTCCGTTAATAGACTCTTCTGATATGTCTCCTCATCATTGGCAATTAATCGCTGATGATATTAAGTCAAAATATGATCAATACGATGGTTTCGTTGTCCTTCATGGCACGGATACCATGGCTTATACGGCTTCAGCTTTATCATTCATGTTTGAGAACCTGACAAAACCTGTCATTGTCACAGGTTCACAAATTCCACTTTCACAATTGCGCTCTGACGGTCAAGTCAATTTACTGAATGCAATGTATTTAGCTGCAAACTACCCGATAGCTGAGGTGAGCTTATTCTTTAACAATCAGCTTTTCAGAGGTAATAGAGCTACAAAAGCACACGCGGACGGTTTCAATGCTTTTGCTTCTCCAAATCTTTCACCTCTTGCACAATCAGGTATAAATATTCAGTTGATTGAGGGAAAATTAAGCCCATATGTTGAGCAAGCGCTGCAAGTAACTTCGGTGCAGTCACAAAAAATAGCAATTTTATATTTGTACCCTGGTATCTCGGTTGAAATGGTTAAAAATGTCATCACCGAAGACGTCAAGGGCTTAATATTGCTTAGTTTTGGTGTTGGTAATGCCCCACAGCAACCTGAGTTTCTTGAGATCCTTAAAAATGCCACAGACAACGAAACCGTGATTGTAAACCTCACACAATGCATTCAAGGCCAAGTGAATATGGGCGGCTATGCAACAGGTAATGCATTGTTAAATTGTGGAGTGTTGAGCGGTTATGATATGACGTTGGAAGCGTGTCTAACTAAGCTACATTATTTGTTTAGCCAAGACTTAGAGCTAGAAACAGTCAGACATCTTATGCAAGATAATTTACGAGGTGAATTAACTCGATAACAAACCAAATTACTATCTTCTGGATACAAAAAAGGTCAGCGATGCTGACCTTTTAAATTCTAATTGATTGCTTATCTGACTTTTGCGTCAATCTCGACTAAGTCCGTCAGGTGACACGTTTCACCCGAATGGGTCTTAATACCATGCTCGCCAAAGTAATCACGCTGCGCTTGAACAAGGTGACCGTTACTCGGTGTGCTCAATGTTGCGATGTAAGTTTGCGTTGAACTTAATACAGGGAAAGCTAGGCCAGAAGACACTGCAAGACCTGTTACTTTACGAAGTGCTAGTGATTCTGCTTGTAACGTATCGATGAACTCGACACCTTCAGCAATATCATCAAGGTAATCTGCTCTAATGATACAGCCTGCACGCCAAGTTTGTAGCGTTTTACCAAGGTCAACCTTCCACTGATGCGCACGTGAAGCACCTTTGATTAACGCTAAACCTTGGCGGTAACATAGTAGGCTTGCAAGATAGAAAGCTGATTTAAGCTCATCTAAATCAATATCGATTTTAGCCGTTTGCTGCGATGCATAAGTCATTTCTTTAGCTGCATGTGTATCGATGGTATTGGTTAAGTGACGCGCTTGAACTGCAGCAACTAACGAAGGTACTGCAATACCTAACTCTAATGCATTTTGTGCAGTCCAAAGACCAGTGCCTTTTGCACCAACTTTGTTGTCAATAAGGTCAACTAATGACTCTTTATTATCAGTTTCAAGCTCTAGGATATGACTTGAAATCGATAATAAGTAGCTATTTAACTGTCCTTCTGACCAAGATTTGAATACTTCTGCGACTTCTTTTGGTGTTCTACCTGTGCCATGTCGAAGCAGTTGGTACATTTCAGCGATCAATTGCATTAATGCATACTCAATACCATTGTGTACCATTTTTACAAAGTGACCAGAAGCAGATTGACCAACACGAGCAAAACAAGAATCACCGTTATAGCTTGCAGCTACTTTTTCGAACCAAGGAATAATACGTTCCCAGCCACCTTCTGAGCCACTTGCCATCATAGCAGGACCGTGACGTGCACCTTCGGCACCGCCTGAAATCCCCATGGTCGCGAACTCAAATTTATTTTGATATTTAAGTTTTCGTGCAATACCGTCTTTATAATTACTGTTACCGCAATCAATGATGATATCGTCTTTATCTACACCCGCTTCTACTAGATCAGAACACACTCTGTCTACTAACTCACCGGCAGGAACAAGTAGTAAAATTGAACGAGGTGTTTCTAAGCGGCGGATCATATCACCAAGGTCAGAAACAATGTGCAAGCGTTCAGCTAAGCCAAGTGACTGAGCACAGCTTAAAAGCTCAGCACCTGCGTCCGGGTTTCTGTCGTAGGCAACTAACGTTAAACCCTGTTCAATGAGATTTAGTGCAAGGTTTTTACCCATTACACCTAAACCAACTAATGCAACTTGCATTAAGTTCCTCCTCGGTAACAACTAATTTGAGCAATACTTCAGTAGCTTATTATATGTCTTAGCTTTGTAAGATACCAATTACTACTATTTAAATCTTTTATACAAACAAACTTTATATGGGGTTAAAGAATCTCCAAGAAAAATGGTTTAACACCATACCCTCTTGGTTTCTTTTGATTCATTTGTACATAAAGACACCAGAATCTTGTGATTGACGCATCCTGACACCGGTGTCATAATGATGTCATATAGATCATATAACTTAATTACGGTGTTAAAAAGAGTTAATGCAAATTCTTTCAACATCTAATGCGTTTTTAATCAATTATTGAGCTATCTTTGCTTAAATTTGTTGGTTTTATTTCGCATTCATTAATATCTACCTATCTAAATAGGCCTACAGGAGAACCTGATGCTTAGACGCACAAAAATTGTAGCAACCCTTGGACCTGCAACTGACCGCGATAACAACTTAGAAAAAATCATAAAAGCGGGTGCAAACGTAGTTCGCCTAAACTTTTCTCACGGCGTTGCTCAAGACCATAAAGACAGAGCACAAGCTGTAAGAGATATAGCAACCAAACTTAACAAACATGTTGCAATCCTAGCTGACCTTCAAGGCCCTAAAATCCGTGTATCTACTTTTAAAGATGGTAAAGTAAATCTTGAAGTTGGCGCGAAATTTATTCTTGATGCTGAAATGGCTAAAGGTGAAGGTACTGTTGAGGCTGTTGGTATCGATTATAAAGAACTACCTCAAGACGTAAAACCAGGTGACCTACTTCTTTTAAACGACGGCTTAATTCAGCTTGTTGTTGACTCGGTAGACGGTGCACTTGTTCATACCACAGTTAAAGTCGGTGGTGTGTTATCAAATAACAAAGGTATTAACCGTTTAGGGGGTGGTTTAACTGCTCCAGCATTCACTGAAAAAGACGAAGAAGACTTAATTACTGCGGCTGAAATTGGTGTTGATTATATTGCGGTTTCGTTCCCACGCAGTGGCGACGATATGCGTTATGTGCGTTCACTTGCTGAAAAAGCCGGTTCTAACGCTCAACTTCTTGCAAAAATCGAGCGTGCTGAAGCCGTAGAAACGGTTGAAGCTATTGATGATATCGTTCTTGCTTCTGACGCAGTGATGGTTGCACGTGGTGATTTAGGTGTTGAGATTGGTGATGCTGCTTTAGTTGGCAAGCAAAAGTTAATTATCAGTCGTGCTCGCTCTTTAAACCGTACTGTTGTAACTGCAACCCAAATGATGGAATCAATGATTGATAATCCAATGCCAACACGTGCAGAAGTCATGGACGTGGCGAACGCAGTATTAGATGGCACAGATGCAGTTATGCTTTCTGCAGAAACTGCTGCAGGTGATTACCCTGAAGAAACGGTAGCGACGATGGCGCGTGTATGTTTAGGCGCTGAATCACAACCGGAAGCACATATTTCAAAGCATCGATTAGACAGCATGTTCTCAGACACATCAGAGACACTTGCATTGTCTGCTATGTATGCGGCAAACCATCTAGACAGCGTGAAAGCAATTGTGACGCTTACTGAGTCAGGGAAAACTGCAAAGCTAATGTCACGTATTAGCTCTGGTCACCCTATTTACTCATTGTCTCGTCATGCTTCTACACTTGGTCAAACAGCGTTATACCGTGGTGTATACCCAGTTTACTTTGATTCAACTAAGCATGATCAAGAATGTATGATCAAAGACGCACTAGATACACTAGTTGAACGAGGCTCACTTGTGAAAGGTGATACCGTTATACTTACACACGGTGACAAGATGGAAACCGTGGGTGCAACTAACACAATGAAAATTATTACTGTATAAATACAGAAGTAATTATCAAAAAAGGAGCAGTCTAAAAACTGCTCCTTTTTTAGTGCAAAGAAGAAAAATTAACTCGCAAGCGCCGCTTTTACTTTATCTCTATAGCTACGGCTGACTTTTAGCTCTTGCCCGTTATCTAACACTAATAAATACTCACCGCTTGTTTGTGTTACGAGCTTGCTTATCTGTTTAGTATTAACAATAGCTGAGCGGTGGACACGAACAAATAATGCAGGGTCCAACTCTTGCTCAAGCTCCTTCATTGTTTTACGGAGTATATGTGTTTTGCCATCACTACAATGTAAACACATATAATCACCAGCAGCATCAACCCATTGTATCGAAGAAGTGGTGACTCGGATTATTTCCCCCTGCTCTTTAACTGCCAAAGACTCAGGATATTTTTTGTCTTCTAACGCATCACCTGTTGCTAGTTTCTTTAAAATTTCTTCACAGTTATTTCCAGTAATACCTGCAACGAAACTCGCTAGTTTTTTCTTGTGAGCGTTATCTTGTTGTGTTTTTAAATAACTTTGCACTTTATCGACCGCCTGTTCTAATCGGTTGTCATCAACGGGTTTTAAAATATAATCGAGGGCATGGATCTCAAATGCTTGTACCGCATATTGATCAAAAGCAGTAACAAAAACCACAGCTGGCATAGGACCTGGCTTTTCACTTAATGTTTTGGCAACTTCAAAACCATTCATACCTGGCATTTGAATATCAAGAAATAGTAAGTCAATATCATTCTCGTTGCAGGCCTGAATGGCTTGTTCGCCTGTAGGACATAAATCTACTACTTCTAACTGTTCAAATTCCCTTAAACGAACAGCAAGGCCTTTTCGGGCCAATGGTTCATCATCGACGATTAATGTTTTAATTCTACTCATTACTTTCTGCCTTCTCGTATGGAACGCGAATATTAACCTTTAGCCCGTTTGGATTATTGTGTGATAGCGCAAACGAGTAATTATTTTCGTATAAAGTTTTCAATCTATCCTGAGTGTTAGCTATACCCACTCCTGACGCATTCAATAATTTGCCATTTTCAATTTCAGCACCGGGACCATTATCCCCTACTTCTAATAGTAATTCATTGGCGAATACTTGCGCTTTTATCTCTAACTGACCGCCTTCTGTCATATTTGCAATGGCGTATTTAATTGAATTTTCAATTAATGGTTGCAATATAAGGCTTGGGACTAAAGCGAGCTTGGCATCTTCAGTGATATCAACGTCAATTGCTAACCGTTCATCAAATCGGACTTTCTCAATCTCCAAGTAAAGATTTAATGCATGAATTTCTTGTTCTAATGGTACTTTTTTTATGGGATCAGTATTAAGTGTATAGCGCAAAAATTCACTTAATCTTGCAACCATTTGGTTAGCATCTTTATTTTCTTCAACAAGGATCAGTGTTGAAATTGCATTAAGCGTGTTAAAAAGAAAGTGAGGATTTAGCTGATACCTAAGCATTTTTAATTGCGCTTCATGCGCCATAGTGTTTGCTTTTAATGCTTTTTGACGTTCACTTTGTAAGAGCTGATAGTATTTTATACCGAAGTACAAACCGCTCCAGCATAATACGATATAAACAGAGTCTAGGCCTTGCTGGAAATAGTAGAACCATTCGGTCGGACGATAACCATGCCGATAAATTTCCCACAAGTTGAACTTTTGTACAACTGACCACAATGTGCCTGTGAAGTAAGATGCACTGAAAACTACGACAATTAAAACCCAAGGCTTTGAGTTCCATATTTTTCTATAGAGATAACGTAACGGCACCGTCATCAAACAGCCCGCATAGGCATTCAATACAATGACGAATACATATATGTCTCTCATTTCGAAAACTTTTGAGCCAATATAATTGACCAATGCATAGCCAATCCAGCCTGCAATTTGAAGCACCCAAAAGAATCGTTGTCGGTTATCGACTAAAGCTTGCCATTTCAATGGATTATATAACTCCTATTTAATGGTTAAATTATACGTAATGCATCTGTGCATCGCACTGCTACCAATCTCATAATTTCATCTGCTTACCGCAAAGAAAAAGGGCACAAAATTGTGCCCTTCTATCCAATCAAGTTAGATTTTTATGCAAGTTTGTCTGATGCAACCTTGTAATTCGGGTCTTCGATAACATTCACTTCTACTAAATCTTTCGCCTTATTAAGTAACTCTATACAGTCAGGACTTAAATGACGTAAATGGACTGTTTTACCGGCTTTTTTATAACGCTCAGCCAAGCTATCAATCGCCTCAATAGCACTGTGATCTGCAACTCTGCTATATTTAAACTCGATAATGACATCATTTGGATCGTTGTTAATATCAAATAATTCAGCAAAGTTTTTTACCGAACCAAAGAATAATGGACCATGTAGCTCGTATACTTTTGAACCCTGTTCGTCGATATAATTATTTGTGTAAATATGCTTTGCATGCTCCCATGCAAATACCAGTGCAGATACAATCACACCAACACATACTGCAATTGCTAGATCGGTTATTACCGTGACACCTGATACTAGCACTATCACGAAAGCATCCGTTTTAGGTATACGTTTCATTAATCTGAAACTAGACCATTCGAATGTGCCTAAAACAACCATGAACATCACACCAACAAGTGCCGCCAGAGGGATCATTTCAATTAAACTTGCTGCAAACAAGATAAAGCCAAGTAGTAAAACGGCTGCTGTAATGCCTGATAAACGGCTACGACCACCAGAATTAATATTGATCATTGATTGGCCAATCATGGCACAACCGCCCATTGCACCAAACACACCACATGTGACGTTTGCCGCACCTTGACCGATACATTCTTTATTTGAGTTACCACGCGTTTCTGTGATTTCATCAATTAATGTTAAAGTTAGAAGCGACTCTATCAGGCCAATCGCAGCTAAAACTAATGCATAAGGGAAGATGATTTTGAAAGTCTCAAAATTGAACGGTACAGCCGGAATATGGAACTCAGGGAATCCGCCTGCAATTGTTGCATTCAAATCGCCTGACATGTCTTTTAGGTAATCAAGTACAGTGCGAGATTCTAGATCTAAACCAATCACTAGGCCTGTCACTACCAAGATAGCAGCAAGCGATGATGGAATTGCTGTTGTAAGTTTAGGTAAGAAATGAATGATTGCCATCGTTAAAGCAACTAGACCACCCATCACATATAGCTCTGAGCCTTGCATCCATTGAAGTTGACCATTACCGTCCATTACTTTGAACTGCCCTAATTGAGCTAAGAAGATAACAATTGCCAACCCATTAACGAAACCCAACATCACTGGGTGTGGAACCATTCTAATGAATTTACCAAGCTTAAATATGCCCGCCAATATTTGCAGCACACCCATTAATAAAACGGTAGCAAATAAATATTCGACACCATGCTCAATAACCAAGCTCACCATGACAACAGCTAACGCACCCGTTGCACCTGAGATCATGCCTGGACGACCACCAAAGATAGAGGTAATTAAGCCGACGATAAAGGCCGCATATAGGCCAACTAAGGGGTCAACATGCGCAACAAATGCGAATGCTACAGCTTCAGGTACCAGTGCTAATGCAACGGTCAAGCCGGAAAGGATATCGTTTTTAGCAGAGCTTGGTGCTTTGCCTATCAGATTAAACATTCATTTCCTCGATGTGTTAGATGTGTATTTATAATAATTATGAACAGAAAAGCGCTGGATTATAGCGAAATCCAGCGCTTTTAACAAACTGACTACATCAGATAAGTATAGTCGAAATACGTGACAGGCGTTTTAAAGTGGTAAAGCCGTTGTTCTCTTTACACACGTCATAGTTACATTTGAATGCACTTCTTGAACATATTCCAAATTCAATAAATTATCACGAACGAAGCGCTCATAGCCATCGATGCCTTTTGAAATGATTCTGAGCATGAAATCCATAGTGCCCGCCATGGTGTAACATTCTGTCACTTCGTCATAGCTTAAAATTAGCTCTTCAAACTCCGCAAGGTTATTTCGCCCGTGGTTAGACAACCTAACGTTGGCATAAACCAACATATCAAAGCCCAGCTTTTTGTCATCTAATAAAGCGACTTTACCTTTGATATAGCCATCTTGCTCTAGCTTTGCAATTCTGCGCCAGCATGGTGATTGTGAAAGGCCAACTTTATCTGCAATCTCTGCTGTTGATAAACTTGCATCCTGTTGGATTAAGGCCAATATTTGTCTGTCAACTTGATTTAAAGACATATTTAATACGTTCTCTTAAAATTATGAGAATTTTATTCTCTTTCTTAGATTAAATTTTAGTGCGTTTTAGCCGAATCGGCCACTCATAAAAGGATTATGTGCCTTCTCATAACCAATTGAAGTATTTGGTCCATGCCCAGAAAAAACTTCAACGTCATCTGGTAAGGTAAAAAGCTGTGTTTTGATTGATGTTTTTAATTGCTCACTGTTTCCTTTCGGAAAGTCAGTTCTGCCAACTGAGCCTTTGAATAAAACATCACCTACAAATACAACTTGTTTACTGGCCTCATAAAAAACAATGTGGCCAGGCGTATGACCTGGGCAATGTCGTACTTCAAAATTTAAATTACCTAAGTTAAATACTTCACCATGTTCTAACCAACGGTCGGGGTAAAACACTTCATGAGGATCAAATCCAAACATTTGCGATTGCATCGGCAAAGCATCAAACCAAAAACGCTCTTCTTCGGTTGGGCCGATAATTTGAATATCAAGTTTGCTTGCTATTTCTACACTTGCACCAACATGATCTAGATGACCATGCGTTAGCAAAATACACTTAACTGTGAGATTATTACTAGTTATGTGCTCTAATAATAAGTGTGCATCTCCTCCGGGATCGAGTATTGCTGTATCACCGGTTTCTTCACAAGTAATGAAACGCGTATTTTGCATAAATGCAGTGACAGGCTTGGTAACGACTTTCACTGTTTATTTCTCTACTTCTTGTTGCTTTAGTTTATATTGCATCAAAATTGGGTATTTTAAGTAGCCTTGATCATAATATGGCGTTTTTGAATACAACCAATTTAAACGTGCTTTAGGATCAGATTCAAAGTTTTTGTCTTCTCTTAACTTTTTATCAAACTCCAACGCAAGTTTAGGGTTATCTTTTAACATTGAACGTGCGTAAGGTACTAATGCATAATTTTCAACATATTCTGTTCTTTGGAATATTGTATGAAAGCTTCCCCATGAGAAAAAGGAGTCTGGGGCTTCAGGGTGGAGTAAATGAGTTGCCAGCTTTCCTCTTGCTTGTTGCGTCGTTACTTTATACCAACCTGCTAAATTTTTTTGTTCAATGGCGCTATAAGCGAACTGGGCTGTCACTCTAAAACGCCCCTCAAAAGGTGTTTTATCAAAAGAATACTCACTTACTGTTGCAAGTTTTAAGTTAGAAACCAAATCAGTAGAAGTCACTGTTTCGACATTGATACCGTGTATTGATAATTTATCTACAATGAAACTATATGACTGAGGTATATAAAAGGCATCAGGAACGACTACTTCAGAAACAACCTCTTTTTTCCAATAGATTGGTAGCTTTTCGTAGTGCTTTGGCTCTCCAAGATACTTAACCTCTTGTTGCCCAGAAAGCGCGCTGTTAAATCGCTTATATTTAATCCCTTTGAAGCTAATAAAGTCAGGCTCTGTTGCATACTTTCTGCTAAGCACTAGACGTTTTGGCGTTTCACGCTCTTTTTTAACTGCACCTTCAAGGGCTTGAGAATGAATAGATAAAGCATCTATTGCGCCATCTAAAAATACATAAGTACCTAATACTCGTTGCTTATAGGGTTTAAGTGAGTGATTTTCTACTAAAATCGTTGGGACATTAGCAAGCTCTCCCCAACCGTTTGAAAAACGTGGTCCCGCAATCCAACCAGCAAGGCCACTCTTAAATTCTCTTTTATCCATTACAAAAACAAGCGGCCCAGGAATATGGTCGTATTTTTCTAATGTTTTATCGATATGAGGCTGGAACTTTTCAGCTAGCACAGTGGCAATTTGTGGTGATTCACTTGCGAATGCGGGAGTGTAGCCATAAGTAACATCATATTGGTAATCTGCACCATCTGTGACATGAACATCAACGTACAAATCTGGCTCAAATTCATTAATTACCTTCAATACAGCCTTTACTTCTGGCGTATCTAACTTAGTGTAATCACGATTAAGATTTAGGTTGTTGCCATTCGTTCTGAAACCCATCTCTATTGGGCCACGCTGGTTAATTCGATTAAACTCGCTTCGACGCTCATGGCCATCAACATTTAAGATTGGTATAAACAGTATATTTACTTTCGTTAGCAGATCTCTTCTTTTGCCCGTTGCTATATCTCTTAGCAGCATAAAGCCTGCATCTTTACCGTCAATTTCACCAGAATGAATACCAGCTTGAATTAAGATTGTCGGCTTACCATTACTTTTGATCATGTTTGCAGAAAATTGGCCATTTTCGCTGGCAACAATCATTTTGATTTCACGCTGACCAAAACTTTCACCAATTGATAAACTACTGAACTGGGTTGGATTTGCCGCAATCAATCTATCAACGAATTTCATTGTTTCTTCATAAGTTGGCGATACTTCCCCACCACTTAATTCAAAGTCTGTTGTTAAAGGACCAGAACTTTGAATTAGCTGCAAACTTTTCCCTTGCCAAGGTATTAATGGTGGCAAATGACCATTCATACTCAATACAGTGGATAACATTATGACGTTTGCAAACATGTAAAAGACTCATTAATAATTTATAAGTTAGATGAATTATATCAATCTTTTACAAACCAATTTAGAATGTGCGGTGATTCAACAAAAAAATGCAGCAAATGACATATTTGGCATTTTTTATCTACTTTAATACAGCGAATTAACAAAATGAAATCAATCTTGATCACGGGTTGCTCCACCGGCATCGGTTATCACTGTGCAAAAGAACTACAGAAATCAGGTTATAAAGTCATAGCCAGCTGCCGTAAAAATGAAGATGTTGTGCGGTTATCAGAAGAAGGTTTAACCTGTATTAAATTAGATCTCGCGGACCAGACAAGTATAGAGCAAGGCTTTAAGACAGCTCTTGATATGTGTAACGGGCAGTTAGATGTATTGTTTAACAATGGTGCTTATGGACAACCTGGGGCAGTAGAAGACTTGGCAACAGATACATTACGCGCACAGTTTGAAGTCAACTTTTTTGCTTGGCACCATCTCACAAATTTGGCAATTAAACATATGCGTTCAACGGGACATGGTCGAATTATTCACAATTCATCCGTGTTAGGTTTTGTAGCACTACCTTATCGAGGTGCCTACAATGCCAGTAAGTTCGCATTAGAAGGGTTAACAGATACATTAAGGATGGAATTAGCAGATACGAATATCCATATTAGCTTAATTGAACCAGGACCGATCGCTTCTAAATTTAGAGAAAATGCAAAACAAGCGTTTATAAAAAATATCAGTATTGAACAAAGCGCACATAATGATAATTACCGTATTCAGCTAAACAGACTAGAAAGTCAAACTGCACCACAAAAATTTACCTTAGGCCCTGAAGCTGTTCTTGAAAAACTTTTGCATGCAATGAATGCAGAAAAACCTAAGCCGCGTTACTACGTGACATTCCCAACCTATTTTATGGGCGTGATGCGAAGAATATTAAGCACTAGATTACTTGATAAAATATTAATAAAAAATCGTTAAAACTAAAAAAGGAGCCATTGGCTCCTTTTAAATCAATAAGTTCAGGACTTATTAAGCAGCAAGACCTTCTTTTGCTTTAGCAACTAATGCTGCGAAAGCTACTTGGTCGTATACTGCGATATCAGCTAGGATCTTACGATCGATCTCAACAGATGACTTTTTAAGGCCATTGATGAAACGGCTGTAAGAAAGACCATTCTGACGTGAAGCTGCGTTGATACGTGCAATCCAAAGTTGACGGAAAGTACGTTTCTTAGCACGACGGTCACGGTAAGCGTATTGACCTGCTTTAGTTACAGCTTGGAACGCTACGCGGTAAACACGTGAACGTGCTCCGTAGTAACCTTTAGCTTGCTTTAATACTTTTTTGTGACGTGCACGTGCGATAACACCGCGTTTAACTCTTGCCATTTCTGATATCCTCTATTAAGCGAATGGTAACATACGATCGATTAGTCCTAGGTCATTCTTATGAACCATAGACTTAGCACGAAGGTGTAGTTTACGCTTTGAAGATTTCTTAGTCAGAATGTGACGAAGATGCGATTGTTTACGCTTGTAACCGCCTGAAGCAGTCTTTTTGAAACGCTTAGCTGCGCCTCTGTGTGTTTTTAGCTTGTAAGCCATTGCAATAACTCCAAATGTATTGCGCTAATCAATGTAACAAGGCGGGATAAACCACTTGTAGAGCCTTATTACAACCTAATTTCTGGTGAGAAACTAATCTACTTTTTACAGACCAGTTGAACTAGGTAGCCGAAGCATTTGAGACCTAGTTCAAAATCGGAGAGTATTATGCCGTGTTTATGCTTTTTTAGCAATAGGCGCCAACATCATAATCATTTGACGACCTTCTACGCGATTTGGAAAAGACTCTACTGTTGCGATGTCTTCCAAATCAGCTTTAACACGGTTTAATAAATCTAGACCAATGTCTTGGTGAGCCATTTCACGGCCGCGGAAGCGAATTGTAACTTTTGCTTTGTCTCCACCCTCTAAGAATTTTCTTAGGTTGCGTAGCTTAACATTGTAGTCACCAGAATCAGTACCTGGACGGAACTTGATCTCTTTAATTTGGATCTGCTTCTGCTTTTTCTTTTGTTCTTTTTGTACTTTTGCTTTTTCGAAAAGGAACTTACCGTAATCCATCACCTTACAAACTGGCGGTTCAGCATTTGGACTAATTTCTACTAAATCTACACCTAGTTCATCAGCAATAGCTTGAGCTTCTCTTAACGAAACAATGCTTGGTTCCTGGCCTTCAACGCCTGTTAAGCGAACTTCTCTCGCTGTGATTTCTTCGTTAATACGATGTTGTTTTTGAGCTGTTGGTTGCCCTTTTTTGCCGCCTCTAATGGTACGATCCTCCAAAAAATCAAAAGATAAAGCGTGTAGCTTGATATATTGTTGTTAGCCACACGCCATAATTTTATTTACGGTCTTTAATCTCTTCGCTTACCTTTGCGATAAAGTCATCAACCGAGAACTTGCCAAGATCTTCACCTTTGCGTGTTCTAACCGCAACTTCTTGCTGTTCAACTTCTTTGTCGCCAACAACAAGTAAATACGGAATACGTTTTAAAGTATGCTCCCGAATTTTAAAGCCAATCTTCTCATTTCTCAAGTCAGCACAGGCTCTAATTCCAAGTTTATTTAATTTTTGCACAATTTCTTGTACATAATCAGCTTGTTTATCGGTGATATTCATGATCACCACTTGCTTTGGTGCTAACCAAGTTGGGAAAAGACCCGCATATTCTTCTGTTAAGATACCGATGAATCGTTCGATAGAGCCTAAAATTGCACGGTGGATCATAACAGGCGTCTTACGCTCGTTATTTTCTGCAACATAAGTCGCTCCTAAACGACCCGGTAATGCAAAGTCTAACTGCACAGTACCACACTGCCATGCACGGTCTAAGCAATCATACAATGTGAATTCAATCTTAGGACCGTAGAATGCACCTTCACCAGGTAAATATTCGAATTCAATATCGTTCGCTTTTAAGGCATCAGCCAATGCTTTTTCTGATTTATCCCACATTTCATCGTCACCAATACGCTTTTCTGGGCGCGTCGATAACTTAACAACAATGTTTTCAAAACCAAACGTTGAGTACGTGTCATATACCATTTTGATACAAGCGGATACTTCATCCATCACCTGCTCTTCTGTACAGAAAACGTGCGCATCATCTTGAGTAAAGCCACGAACACGCATTAAGCCGTGTAATGCACCTGATGGCTCATTACGGTGACAACAGCCAAACTCGGCCATACGTAATGGTAGATCTCGGTAAGATTTTAGACCTTGATTGAAAATTTGCACGTGACCTGGGCAGTTCATCGGCTTAATAGCATATTCACGTTTTTCTGATTCAGTTGTGAACATGGCATCAGAATACTTATCCCAGTGGCCAGACTTTTCCCAAAGACCACGGTCCATCATTAATGGGCCTTTTACTTCTTCGTAGCTGTACTCACGTAACTTTTCACGAACAAAGTCTTCAAGTTCACGGTAAATGCTCCAACCATCATTGTGCCAGAATACCATGCCTGGCGCTTCTTCTTGCCAGTGCCATAAGTCTAACGCTTTACCAATTTTACGGTGATCACGCTTTTCAGCTTCTTCAAGACGCTTTAAGTATGCTTTAAGCTGTTTCTTATCGGCCCAAGCTGTACCGTAAATACGCTGTAGCATCTTGTTATCTGAATTACCACGCCAATACGCGCCAGCTACTTTCATAATCTTGAAGTGTTGACAGAACTTCATATTTGGCACGTGAGGACCGCGACACATGTCAACGTATTCTTCGTGATGATAAAGGCCTGGTTTGTCATCCTTCGAAATATTTTCGTCTAGGATTTCAATTTTGTAAGTTTCACCACGTGCTTCAAACGTGTCTCTTGCTTCTTGCCAAGTGACTGTTTTCTTAACAACGTCATAATTCGTTTTAGCAAGGTCAAGCATGCGCTTTTCAATTGCATCTAGATCTTCTTGTGTTAAAGAGCGATCTAAATCGATGTCGTAGTAAAAACCATTGTCGATGGTTGGACCAATCGCCATTTTCACATCAGGGAAAAGCTGTTTAATTGCATGACCAATTAAGTGAGCACATGAGTGACGGATAATTTCTAAGCCGTCTTCATCTTTTGCTGTGATGATTTGTAGATTTGCATCTTCAGTGATTAAATCACATGCATCAACTCTTTCACCATTCACTCGGCCAGCGATGGTTGCTTTGGCAAGACCAGGACCGATATCTTGAGCTACTTCTAATGTTGTTACTGGGTTTTCGAAAGCACGCTGACTACCGTCAGGAAGCGTAATTACAGGCATGATAATTCCTATTTACAGTGGTGACACCTACCAAGTATCACGTGTATTAAAGTTTAAAAAATGAGTACCTTTTACAACACTTTTACGAATAAGCATTGATAAACTTATTTACTAAGTTAACTAAGGGTTTTAAGTGAAGCTTATTTTGGCCTTCACAGTGACTAAATTCAAGGGAAAGACTAAAATTAACCCTGTAAATTGATGAATAAATGAAATTTTAAATGCCTGAACAAAAATCTATAAAAATTGCTACGTTAAATCTGCTTAATTTTGCAGCACCGCCTTATCGCTTTTATTCTGAATTTGAAGGCTACACACACAGCCAGTGGCAATCTAAAACTTTATTTATTTCTGAATTATTGGCTCATATGTCACCTACCGTGGTTGCCTTTCAAGAAGTATTTTCTGTCAAAGAACTAGAAGAGATTTGTAAAGAACAAGGACTCCCCTATTTCTCTGCCGTTTCTGCTGTCAAACACGAAGCGTTAAAACCCGATGTGCTGTATTCACCCGTTGTTGCAATCGCTTCTAAATATCCAATTGAGTCTTTAAATTGTCTGTTGCCAAATAAAGACTTGCTTGATTATTTTGGCCATCAAACACCATTTGGTTTTAACCGCACGCCAATCAAATGCAAGATAAACTTGCCTGACGTGGGCTTTGTCAGTTTTTATGTGGTGCATTTAAAATCTCAGCGACTCATCACTGATGGAAACCTATTCGAGCAAATCAATGCAGAGCCAAAACTTAGGCATTACTACGAACAATCTTTTGCATTACTTAGAAACAGCCAAGATCGCTCCTTAGAAGCCTCCATAATCATGCATGATGTGATGACCAATAATCAAAATATGCCTGTTGTCGTGTTAGGTGACTTTAATCATAACCTTGAACACGCCAGCTTACTGCCCTTTAATATTGCCAACGATCATTCATTCAAAGACGTACCTTCAGAAAGTGGCTTAATTGATAGCTACATACTTTCACAACAGGCAATGGCGGGTAAACAAAAACCAGCAACACACTTTTATCGCGGTAAAGGCAACGTATTAGATTATATTTTACTGTCTAAACACTTCGACCCTGTTCATGATAACTGTGTAATTAACGAATTAAACTATGCTACTTTTGACGGACACTTAACCACACAAAGAGACGGAGAAGACATTCGTTATTCAGATCATGCCGCCATCATGATCGATTTATCAGTTTAAGCTTTTGCTTTATTCGTCTCACCGTTATAATTACTAACTAGTTTCAATATATTGGAAAGATTATGAGAACATGTGGTGTTGAAATCACAGGCAGTGAAGTACTTTTATGCTTGCTGACAAAAGAAGAAGACGTTTTTGATATTCGCGATGTACGTCAAACACGCTTTACCCTTGGACAAGTTGGCCAAGACACTGAAGATATGCGCAAATTCCAATTTGATTTTGCAAAATTATTAGAAGATTATCAAATTGACTCTGTTGCTATAAAGCAACGCGCACCAAAAGGTAAGTTTGCAGGGAGTGCGACAGGTTTCAAAATCGAAGCTGCCATTCAATTAATAAAAGACGTGGATGTTAAAATTTTATCTGCAACTGAAATTAAAGAGCAATTGAAACGTAACCCTTTACCAATCGATTTTGAAGAAACTGGGCTTAAGAAATATCAAGAAACGGCATTTGTTAATGCATACGTTTATATCATGATGAAAACATACCGCCCAGAAGAGCTATAAATAGCAGACACAATAAATATCCGGCGATATCAGGCCGGATATTTATCTCACTGAAGACAGGTTTATTCATGTGTTTCATATAAAGAGTTCGACACCTTTCTTAAATCCACATTATCTATATAGTCATCACTTAACGTCAGAATTGCATTTAAGTTATTTACTAACTTTTCTTTTTGCAACTCACCCGGCTTTAATGCGGTTTGCAATAAATGCAATGCCATATCGGCCATAAGCAAACGTTGTTTTTCTTGCCAATTTTCATCAGCACGACTTGCAGGATGCATCCTGATAGCTTCTTCAACTTGGTCGTGTATCGACCAGCTTAAAGTTAAAATATCTTGTCTCTGCTGCTTTTCCATAGCGCACCTCTAGGATTGAAATTAGCTCGTGAATATCTTATTTATTTAATACAAGGCTCAACAAGTATTTAGCTTTGATCAATATGCTAGGATCTTCAATACGCCTTTGGTCATATCTTATAGTGAATTGTTTTGTGCTTTGGGGTTTCTTGGGTAGTAGTTTGTAGGCTGGCTCTGGCATAAATCAAATTCACGGGTATTTTTGTAAGGTAACTTCATAAAACCCGCCACGCCAAAGTTGTCGATGCACAATGCATACTGCATGATTTCTTCTAAAAGCGCTTTAAATTGCGCTTCTTTAGACGCATCCAACAAGCGGTAATAATGGTGGATCTTTAAACGGTTTTCAACCGATTCAAAAATAATACATCCTGTGTGGTGAATTTTGTTCAACTCAAAAACACATTGAATAATACTTTTTGGCAACTGCAATTGCTCGTCAGGGTCTTTACCATCTTCGAAATAACTATGTGGACGGGTTATTTCTTTACTACTGGTATCAACAACCGAGTAATGTAACTGAGGTAATACATCGAAAATAAACGCCCCCGTGCTGTCTCTTTCTAACTGAATTGTTTGCCTTGCATCGAATAGGCAACATTTGAACAGGCCTTTTTGAGTAATGCCTTGTGCAAGCATGACCGTCGCATTCACAGAATCGGTAAATGCTTGATGTAAAGTTTCATCGTGCAAAATTAGACTTGATTCAATATGCAGATTTTCTTCTCGCCAATGAAAGCTTAAGCCACCAACCACGGGAAATTTGGCAAGGCGACTTATCGACGCTAAGAAAGCTTTTTCGGTATCTCCGGTATCAAACAAAAACTCTTTATAGTATCTATCTAATTGCGCATCGTTAACATCAAGCAGTTGTTGATTATGATCTGCTCTTCGTAAGAACTCTTTACGAGAACTATAAACCACAGTGTCAGGTTCAAATTCAAATTCATTAACCCAAAAAGGGATGTTCGCTTTGACTGTTTTGTTATCTAATTCAGGCAAGTAAACTTTAGCCATACTTGGCATATTGCGGATAAAGTAGTCTCCTGCTGCATCTCGTAATTTTTTGTCCTTAGACAGCATATTGTCTATGACTGTCGCAAACTCTTGCGGCAGCCCTAGGCTTGCAGCTGGAATAACACCCACACCAAAACGGCATGATTGTGCACTAGCCAATGCATAGAGTGTTGACGCAACCCCTTGTTCATCAAATCGAGGTGATGACTGCATACCTGACATTTGTTCATCACCAATAAAATACACATCGCCCATGCGGGCATTGGTGCTCGATAAGTCTGCTGACATTAAGTCCATGATGTTGCTGGCCACGACTTCTCCATATTCATCAATTTGCGCATAGACAGAGCTTCCCCAATCAACCAGAGAAAACTCATCTGTATCAACATCCCAAACAATATTAGAGGGTTTGATGTCACCGTGGACAATAGGTTGTGGGCTTAAACCATTTTTATGTCTGCGCAAGTCAAGTAATACATTTCTGAGTTTTAACGCTAAGCTCATAATGTCTTGAACTGAGAAACGGCCACGTTTAAGAGAGATTTTTTCTAAATCTTCCCCCTTGGCTCGCGCCATCATCAAAATGCCTTGTTTTTTTACCCGTTCAAAAGCAAAAAATTTAGGCACCATGGGATTATTGATTTGCGACAACATATAAGCTTCGTCTTCAAGCCTGTCTCTGACACTTTGAGCAAGAGTAATTCGAGAGAACTTAAACACCCACTCTTGCCCTTCTTCACCAATGCCTGCGAAAACAAAGCCAAACGCACCAGAACCAATTTCTTCAACATCACTATAACCCAATAACTGCAATTGCTTCTTACATATATTTAGCCATTGCCTATGCTTTTTTGCGTCATGGTGAGAGAGCAGATAAATAGATTGCTGTTCGTTTATATAGAAATTATTGATTGATTTGGCAGTCATAATTATTGTTATTTTGATCAAAAAAGGCCGATAAATCGGCCTTTTACATTGAAGATTAAGCTTGTTCTATTTTAGCCCAAGAATCTCTTAAACCAACTGTTTGGTTGAATACAAGACCTTCTTCTTTATTGTCGCGGCAATAATACCCTAAACGCTCAAATTGAAAGCCTTGTTCAACGGCTGCTTGAGCTAAAGACGGCTCAAGTTTCGCTGACTTAATCACAGTGAGTGAATCAGGGTTAAGCGTTTCAACAAACGACTCAGCTGCGGCTGGGTTTGGTACATTGAACAATCTGTCATACTGGCGTACTTCAGCTTCAACACAGTGTGTAGCCGACACCCAGTGAATAACACCTTTTACTTTACGGCCATCAGCTGGGTTTTTGCCAAGTGTATCTGGATCATAACTACAGAAGATAGTTGTGATATTACCCTCAGCATCTTCTTCAATACGTTCAGCTTTAATAACATAAGCATTGCGTAAGCGTACTTCTTTGCCAAGTACTAGACGCTTGAACTTCTTATTCGCTTCAACGCGGAAATCTTCACGCTCAATGAATAACTCTTTCGTAAATGGTAATTCACGGGTGCCCATAGACTCTTCAGAAGGATGATTTGGTGCAACTAATTGCTCAACTTTACCTTCTTCGAAGTTTTCTATCACAATACGAACAGGGTCAATAACTGCCATCGCACGTGGTGCGTTATTGTTTAGGTCATCACGAATACATGCTTCTAACATGCCCATTTCAACCATGTTATCTTGCTTGGTGATACCGATACGCTTACAGAACTCACGAATTGAAGCTGGTGTGTAACCACGACGACGAAGGCCTGCGATAGTAGGCATGCGTGGGTCATCCCAACCATCAACATGATTCTCAACCACTAAATCATTTAGCTTACGCTTTGACATAACCGTGTATTCAAGGTTTAAGCGAGAAAATTCGATCTGTTGTGGGTGACACTCTAAAGATATGTTATCTAAAACCCAGTCATAAAGACGACGGTTATCTTGGAACTCAAGTGTACAAAGTGAATGTGTAATGCCTTCTAACGCATCTGAAATACAATGCGTGAAGTCATACATAGGGTAAATGCACCACTTATCACCTGTTTGGTGGTGATGTGCAAAGCGAATACGGTAGATGATAGGATCACGAAGTACCATGAATGAGCTAGCCATATCAATCTTAGCTCTAAGAACACATTCGCCCTCTTTGAACTCACCTTTACGCATTTTTTCGAATAAAGCTAAGTTTTCTTCAACTGGTGTGTCTCTGTATGGACTATTTTTACCTGGCTCTGTTAATGTACCGCGATATTCACGCGCGTCTTCAGGCGATAAGAAACATACATATGCCAAACCTTTTTCGATAAGTTCAACTGCGTAGCCATGAAGCTTATCGAAGTAGTTAGATGAATAGCAAATTTCACCATCCCAGTTAAAACCTAACCAAGATACATCTTCTTGAATTGACTTAACGTAGTTGATGTCTTCTTTTTCTGGGTTTGTGTCATCAAAACGTAAGTTACATAAACCTTGGTAATCTTGAGCAATGCCGAAGTTTAAACAAATAGATTTCGCATGGCCAATGTGTAGAAAACCATTTGGCTCAGGTGGAAAACGTGTATGAGTAGATTGATGCTTGCCACTTGCTAAATCAGCATCAATGATATTTCTAATAAAGTTAGTTGGGCGATTTTCTGTTTCCGCCATAGATATGCATTCCTCTGAATCAAGCATTCTTATACATGCCGCATTATTACAAAAACAATTAAGAACTAACAGATGTTAGAGCTTATTATTTGTATAAACTCGGCTAGATTTATCTTTCCGTTCAAAATTGTGACAATTGTCGCAAATATTGTCCTAACGCAATAAATCTTTCATGAAAACTCGTTAATGTTCGCCACAGATTGATTACCAAGGATTAAAGACAATGGCATCTAGCAGTTCTAACCGAGTTTATATTCCAACAAACGCAAGAAATAACCAGTACATTTTAGCTGAATTCAAACCAAGCGATGAGTTTGTTTCAAGCTTTGACAATATTGATAGTTGTTATGAGCGTATTGCTCGAAAGTTATTTTTAGCCTGTGAAGAAAATGGCTTGTACAACGTTCATATGATTGCCAACGATAAGTTGCCTATTACACGTTTTCATGAAGAATCATATTGCCTACAAACAGAGAAGCAAATGTTGTTTTTCTACAATCCAAAATACCATGAAGCGCATAAGTCATATTGGCAACAAGGTGAAAGAGCTAAGAAAGTTCGTCTATTATTTTTAGCAACTGGTGATGAGCTAAGAGCAAATGCTGCAAATTTTCACAATAAAGTACAAAAGACTCTACATGATTTAAAAGTAAACTTGGGCGTTGAAGATACTTTTAAGATAAGAGACCACCAGCATTTAACTTACGATTTATTTGCTCGCGTTAAAGGGCATAAAGAAACATATGGATATAAACTAAGAAGTTTATATCCACGTTATGAAGCTAGAAAATGTGAAATTCCAGCCGAACACACTGAAATGACCTACGTCACTTTCAATATTCCAGTGACGCGTGCTTTAAAAACACAATTTCAACACTTACTCGAAGACGAACATTACACACAATTTTATTCATTTATTGAAGATAAGTTTTTCAGTGCTTGTGGCTATAAGCAGATCAGCCAAGCTGCTTTCATTGCTGATGGGCGGTTACCACTAGTTAGAAATAGTAAAATCGATAAGTCTGCACAAAATAGTGAGCTACAGAAATTAAGCTTTGATATTTGCTCTGAAGAAACACAATACAAAGCGCATTGGGATAAAAACCAGTTAGTAGATACGTTACATTTTGTTGTAGTTGCAAAAGCCAGTGATAATAAAGATGTCGGATATGGTAAGTTTATGAATAATGTGGAGTCTATGATCCGAGGTCTATCTCAGACATTAGAATTGTCAGCGCAACGACAAGCACTCAATGTTCGATTTTTCCAACACATAAGCTATAACGCTTAAACTGCAAAACTAGAAAGGTGTTGTACTGATAAATACCAAACAACACCTACTACCTTAATGGGCCGAGTATTTACGAACAATTTCTTCAATTTTTCCTGCTCTTTGAAGTTCTATAATGGCGTTGTTCAATAAGGGTAATAAATGTATTTTTGTCTTATTCAACCTTATTGTAAGTTCACCCTTGGTATGAAGCTGATCCAGTCGAATTGAAACATTCAACTTGTTTGCCCAATATTTCGCAGGTAAATCACCAATTAAAATACGCTCAACTCTATTTTTCTTTAATGCTAAAACGAGCTCTTTCTCAGAAGCGAAGTCGATACGTGTAAAGGTATTATCATCGAAATAATAATACCCGAGTATAGTGCCCACTTCTTCTTTATAAACCATTGGTCCAAGTTGAGTTCCATCTAGGCTCGCGTAATACTCTTCAATACCAAACAACTTGTGTGAAAAAACAAACTGTTCACCTGCATCACCGCCTGGAAACCACACAGGTGAAACTACATCAAAATCAAGTAGGCCATTTTCCATTGCATAAATGGTCCGTTTTGGAGGAAACCGTAACTCAATACCATGAATGTTTGCTTTCTCTAAAATCAGTGGAATTAATTCACCTAAAATACCTGGTTTGTCTTTGTCTGGTATATAGTAAGGATACCAAGAGTCAGATGCTGCAGGGTTATATCTTAATGACTCTTTTGCATGAGCCTGTGCAGAGCTTAGTAAGCAAATGATTAATACATTGGTTAATAACGTAATTCTCAAGTACTCACCTTCTTATTGCTCTTGTTTTAATTTGAAAAAACTTAATCGGTTACTGACTTCCTTTGTTGACCCTTCAAGCTTCGACATATCTTGAGACATTTGTTCAAGCATAGAGGTATTTTGTTGCGTAGATCTATCAAGGTTACTAACCGCTGAATTAACCTCACTGATACTGGTACTTTGCTGTCTAGTGGCGTCATTTAAATTATGCATCATGGTATTTACTTCCGAGATATTATCCAGAATATTTTCTAAACGTTGATGTGAGTCTTGTGAGCTATTAAAACTAACTTCAACTTTATCTATATTCTCAGAAACTAACTCTTTGATTTTTTTAGCTGCGTCTGCAGAGCGCTGAGCAAGTTCTCGCACTTCGCTTGCCACCACAGAAAAACCTTTCCCCTGCTCCCCTGCTCTTGCAGCCTCAACGGAAGCATTAAGGGCAAGCAGGTTTGTTTGAAACGCAATTTCATCAATCATAACCGTAATTTGTGCAATCTCTCGGCTAGAATCTCGCATACTTTGTGTTACATCCACAGATCCTTTCATTACCTCCATGGCATCTTCAGCAATTTGCTTCGAATCTTGCATTTGTTTTGTAACAACCAGGCTTTGATCTGCTGTTTCATTTACGCTTGATGCCATTTGTTCCATAGAGGCGGCAATTTGCTCAAGGGCGACTGCTTGTTCAGTGCTTCGTTTCGAAATATCCACTGCAAATTGTTTTTGGTCGGTACATAATGCAAGAGTATGATTCGCCGATTTATTTACATCTGTAAAAACACTTTTAAGCTCATTGGATGATGCATTAATGGCAGAGCATATTTTATTTAAGTCTCCAGTAAAGTTATTATTTATTTGATGGTATAAAGCGCCTTGCTGTTGTAATTCTGACGATGTTTGAATTTCTTCCATCGCACTATTTAATAAGTGGAGCATTTCATTCATATCGGCTTTTAAAGTGGCGTATTGTCCATGCATATCACCTTGAATTTTTTTATCAAACTGACCCAATTTAATGCTTTCGACAACACCTGCTAATTCATTTAATACCTCTTCAATCCTCTCACTTGAAAGATTCATTGCTCGTTGCAGTTTTTCTAAATGACCTGAGTATTCTCCAACAACACGAGAGCTTAAAACACCTTCACTTTGATGCACTGAAACTTGGACTATGTTAAGAATGGCATTTTCTAGATTTTCAAGTGAAGAGTTTACATTTTTCTTAAGCGAAGCCAATCGGCCTGCATATTCATTAGTTATTCGAGACGAATACTCGCCCACTTGCAAATGCTCAAATAGCCCTTCAATGTCCGAGACAAACTGCTCTATATTCTCTGATGATTCGTTAAAGGTATTTTTAAGTTGTAACAAGCGACCACTGTAATTACCTTTCAGGCGCTTATTAAATTCACCATTTTTTTGAGACACTAGCGAGTCTGAAATCTCATTCATTGCATTTTCGAGCGATGACATGCTTTCATTAAATGCTAACTTTAGTACATTCAATGCGCCTTTTTGTTCAGATAAGATGCGACCTGAAAAGTTACCGTTTTGTAGCTGCTCCATACTTTTAGCAATTTCTTTAATGGCACTATCTATGGTTTCAATTGAATTATCGACCTTAACTCTCAGCGGGCCTTTAACACTTGGAGACATTCTTACAGTAAAATCACCTTCAGCAAGTCCATTCATGACTTCATCTAGCGCATTCATAGTAAACTCAAGCGTGTTACTACTATTATTAACTCCTTCTTTAAGAACAGACATATCGCCTTTACAGGGGTAAGTTACTCTGTGACTGAAATCACCATTTGAAACTCGGCTCATTACTAACTGAATTTCATTATTAACCGCATTTAACTCTTGTAAAAAGCTATTAAATGACCGTGTTGCTTGACCAACCTCATCGTTAAGTTCTGAGCTAATCGATTTGGAAAAATCAAAATCTTGGTTGACTTGATTTATAAATCCACTGAGATGCTGCAAACCTTCATTTAGACATTTGGCGACTCGTGATGCGAAAGTCACAATTAAGTAAGTAATAATCAAACAGCTAACTAAAGAAATAATTAGAAATGACATGGCTTTAGTTTTGGTAGATTGCGCATATTGACTGATTAATTGCGATTTCTTATCAGCAATGCCTTTAATCGACTTTATTCGGCTTGTTGCATCGATAAACCAGTTAGAGTTATCTCGCCCTGAAAAAACTAAATTACCGCTACTGAGCTGTTCTGAGATAAATGTACGGTATGACAGTATTTGTTCATCAAGGTTGTCTAGCTCAGAAAATTCTGACTTAAATAATTTAGGATCAAGTAATTGCTTAATGAAATCTACTTGTTGTAGTTGGTCACTTTGAAATAAAGATAAACTAGCAAGTTGAGGCAGCGAAATATTGCCGCGATTAAAAACGCCATTTAAAAGGCCACGCTCTTGACCTGCACGCTCTTTCATCCAAAGAATAGCGATTAAGCTCTTCATGCTTTTGGTTGCGTGAGGGTCATCTGTATAATTAGCAAAAGTACTTGCTGCATCAAGCGCATACTTATTAGCTTTAGAATAAAATGCAAATGCGCCTGATTGTTTGTCTAGCTCATCTACTTTTGCTCTTACTGTTTCTAATTCGTTAAAATGCTCAACAAGATCATTAATAATGAGTTGGGTGGATTTAGGAAAATCATCAAGCTGCGCTTCTGTAAGTTTGAAAAGTTGTTTTTTTGCAATATCCGCTTTTTTTCTTTGTGCGAGTACCTTTTCTTTTCCTTTGCCACCACTAGCAAGAAAGCCTGCTGTGAGGCCGCGTTCAACAGCGAAGTTGTGTGCGGTTTGATCAAGCACACTGACCGCATTTACATAAGCTTCTAATCGAGAAGCAGTTGTATAATTTAAGTACTGAGAAAAAACTAAATAAATAAAACTAACTAAAACGAAAAATGTTGGGATAACACTGAGCAGGGTAATTTTTGTTTTAATTTTTAAGTTATTAATTAAGCCATCAAACATGACTGTCAGTCCATAGCGCAAAAGTATGTACTTAAAAGATAGTAAACAGCTGAGAAAATAGGAAAAAATTTGCAGAAAAAAAGGCCTTGCATGGTGCAAAGCCTTGGAAGAATAAATCTTTAAAGTCGAATACCGCCATCCACTTCAACGACGCGACCTGTGAAAAAGTCATTTTCAATGATGTATTTTGCTGTATGGGCAATTTCTTCTGCCTCGCCTAAACGACCAACAGGTTTCATCTTAACCAAACGCTCTTTCGCTTCAGGTTTCATCGCATCTGTCATTTTGGTACGTATCACACCCGGTGCAATTGCACCGACACGAATACCAAAACGACCAAGTTCTTTCGCCCATGTCGTTGTCATGGCAACCACGCCCGCTTTAGCAGCTGCGTAGTTGGTTTGACCCATATTACCCGCCCGTGCAACGCTTGACATATTAACAATGACACCACCTTCACCACTTTCAACCATTTTTGCAGCCGCTTCTCGGCCACATAAGAAAACACCTGTGAGGTTAACGTCAATAACAGATTGGAATTGCGACAATTCCATCTTAGCAGTAACTACGCCATCTTTTGCTTTTAAAAGCAGACCATCGCGTAGAATGCCTGCGTTATTAATAAGTACATGTACGGCACCGAAATCACTGACGATGTTGTTGAAAACCGCTTCAACATCAGCTTCAACACTCACGTTAGCCACATAGGTTTCAACTTTAACATCAAGCTTTACCAATTCTGCTTTTGCTTCAGCTAATACATCATCTTGCATATCGATTAAAGCAAGGTTAGCGCCTAGTTCAGCCATTTGTGTGGCCATCGCAAAACCTAAGCCTTGCGCGCCACCGGTAATGACAACCGTTTTATTTTTAATGTCCATAATGCAGTCTATTTTTCACTATAAAGTTTAAAGATTGCGCTAAAGTCTTCGGCACCTTTACCCTGATTTTGCATCAAGTTGTACAGGTTTTTCGCCAATGCGCCCATAGGTGTTGCCGAGTTAGTTTGTTGCGCAGCTTGCTGAGCTAAACCTAAATCTTTGGCCATTAAGTCCACCATAAAGCCCGGCTTATAGCCATTTGAACTCGGAACATTCTCAAGTACATCTGGACAAGGGTTATAAAGCTCTAACGTCCAGTTACGACCTGAGCTGTTAAGCATAATCTCACTCAGTACTTTTGGATCTAGACCATGGTCTATACCCATCTGTAGCGCTTCACTGGTCCCTGCCATAAGTATACTTAACAGCATATTGTTACAGATCTTCGCTACTTGCCCTGCACCAATCTCACCTGCATGATAAATATTTTTACCCATGTTAGGCAGTATCGTATTTGCCAATTCAAAACACGCCGTTGAACCACCCACAATAAAGGTTAGCGTGCCAGCAGCTGCACCTGCAACACCACCAGAGACCGGCGCATCTACGAATTTAATGCCCGCTTCGCCAAGTGTTTTACCAACGAATTGTGCTGATTCAGCATCAATTGTTGAACAATCAATAACTAAAGTGCTTTTGTTTAAATGATTTACTAAACCATTTTCGCCAGTATAAATCGCTTTAACATGCTTGCCCGCAGGTAACATGCTGACAACAAAATCAGCGTTATCGCAAACATCTTCTACCGCGTTTACGGCAGTTGCACCGGCTTCTACAAGGGTTGCGATTGCGTCTGGGCTTAAATCAAAAACGCGTACTTCGTGACCCGCTTTAACTAAGTTGATGGCCATTGGGCCACCCATATTTCCTAAACCAATAAATCCAATTTTTGCCATTGTTACATTCCTTACAAACCTTGAAGTGGATGCTCTGACCAACGCGCTTTGAAAAAAGCGTTAATCGCGTCATCTGTCACACTTTGTGTATTTTCAAACTGCCAGTTCGGTGCGCCATCTTTATCGATTAATAAAGCTCGCACACCTTCTTGGAATTCACCAAATTCACCTGCAGTAACTGACATACCAAGCTCTAATCTAAAGCAATCTGCTAAGCTTAAACCTTTTGCGCGCTTTAGCTGTTCGCTGACAAGCTTTGCACTTAATGGTGAGCCATGTTGCAGTGATTTTTGCGCGCGAGATAACCATTTGTTATCCGTTGCATCAAGAGACAAAATGGCATCAATTTGCGACTCTAAGCTGTCTTTAGATTCAAGCTCTGCTAATACACATTGTAGTGGTTCAATTTCGCTCGCAGGCTCGTTACTGGATTGGTTTTGCAGTGAATGCAACACCTCAGACAACAAACCATGATTATACTCAGCGCTGTTTTTCCAATCTGTACCCAGTAAACTTGCTAACACCTCACCGTAAAGCTCGGCATTGACAAAATGATCTGCCAGACCAACAAATTGTGCATCTTTGGCATTGATTGACGCGCCTGTAAGGCCTAAGAATAAACCTACACCTGCTGGCATCTTATTTAAGAAATAGCTGCCACCAACATCTGGGTATAAACCAATAGTGATCTCAGGCATGGCAATACGGGCTGTTTCTGTCACAACACGGTGACTAGCGCCTGCCATTAAACCTAAGCCACCACCCATGATGATGCCGTTACCCCAAAGTAAGATTGGCTTTTCATAAGTATGGATTTGATAATCAAGTGTATATTCTTCACTGAAGAAGGTTTCGATGTGATTATTGCCATCATTCGCAGCCATTGCTTTGTATAAGGTAACTACATCGCCACCAGCGCAAAACGCTTTTTCACCATGACCTTTTAAAACCACCAAGGCGATGGCATCGTCATTTGCCCATTCAGTTAGCTGAGGCGCAAGCAAACGGATCATATCTAAGTTGAGTGCATTCAGTGCTTTTGGCACATTTAAGGTGGCAAACGCCACCTTTTTGCCATTATCACAGTCAGCCAACTCAAATACGACTGGCGCATCTGCTTGGTTTAATAACTGTAATTTTGCCATTAGCCGTTCACCCAATTAGCTTTACGTTTTTCTAAAAACGCATTCACGCCTTCTTTTTGGTCTTGAGTATCAAACAAGGTCACAAATAGTTCACGCTCTAGAGGAAGTGCACTGTTGATTGTGCCTGTACGACCTTTTTGAATAAGTGCTTTACAAGCCGTCACCGCAACTGGACTTTGATCAGCTACTTTCTCTGCTAAAGCAAGCGCCGCATTGAGTGCCTCGCCTGTTTCTACGACTTCTTCCACTAGACCAATTTGTTGTGCTTTGTCAGCTTTTAGACGCTCGCCACATAAAATCATGCGCTTTGCCCAACCTTCACCAACAAGCCACGATAGGTTTTGCGTACCACCAGCACAAGGCAGTAAACCAACTTTAGCTTCTGGTAACGCCATTTGCGCTTGGCTTTCAGCAATACGAATATCACAAGCCAATGCCACTTCAAGGCCGCCACCCATTGCAAAACCATTGATTGCGGCAATCGAAACACCTCTGAAATCGCTCAAGGTTTCGAACGCTTCACCGAATACACGAGACATGTCAGCAGCAACACCTTTGTCGCCGTCTGCGAATACGTTTAAGTCAGCACCCGCTGAGAAGAATTTCTCGCCTTCACCTGTGATAACTAAAGCATAAATTTCTTTATCTTGATTTAATTCGATTACAAGGTTTTTTAAACCTACCAAGGTATCGCGTGTCCATGTATTAGCAGGCGGGTTGCTCATTGTTACTACCGCGATGTTACCCTGCTTTTCTAATTTAAGTTGTGCAGTCATTTTGGTTTCCTTATTACAATACGCTTGGCGCGCCTTCAGCTAAAATACGACGGCCGATGATCACGCGCATGATCTCATTGGTGCCTTCAAGAATTTGGTGTACACGTACATCACGAACATGACGCTCTAGTGGATATTCTTTGATGTAACCGTAACCACCGTGAATTTGTAATGCGTCATCACACACTTTAAAACCAACATCAGTCGCAAAACGTTTAGCCATTGCACAGTAAGTGGTTTTTTCGCTGTCGTTGGTGTCTAGTTTAAATGCCGCTAGGCGAACCATTTGACGCGCAGCAACAAGCTCAGTATTCATGTCAGCAATCTTGAACTGTAGCGCTTGGAATGCTGCAAGAGGCTTACCGAACTGCTCGCGCTCAGTCATATATTGCTTAGCTGTATTTAGTGCTTGCTGAGCAGTACCAATTGAACAAGTCGCGATGTTAATACGGCCACCATCTAGACCTTGCATCGCAAACTTGAAGCCTTCACCCTCTGAGCCCATTAGGTTTGCAGCAGGAATACGCACGTTTTCAAGGGTTACAAGACGTGTAGGCTGTGCATTCCAACCCATTTTTTCTTCGGCTTTACCGTATGAAACACCTTCAGCATCTGCTGGTACAACAAACGCAGAAATACCTTTCGGACCCGCTTCACCAGTACGTGCCATTACCACAAGTACGTCAGTTTCACCGGCACCTGAGATAAACATTTTCGAGCCATTTAATACGTAGCTGTCGCCATCTTTATCAGCTTTGGTTTTAAGTGACGCGGCATCAGAGCCAGAGCCTGGCTCAGTTAAGCAGTATGATGCTAACAACTCACCCATCACGAGTTGATCAATGTATTGTTCTTTAACAGCGTCTGTACCAAAGCTTGCGATCATCCAAGTTGCCATGTTGTGAATTGTTAGCATGGCGGTTGTTGCTGTACAGCCCATAGCAAGCTGTTCAAAAATAATGCTTGAATCTAAACGTGATAAACCAAGGCCACCTGCCTCTTCTGGCGTGTATAAACCACAAAAGCCAAGTTCACCGGCTTTTTTAATCACGTCTTTAGGGAAAATATGTTCGCGGTCCCACAGCGCAGCGTTTGGCGCTAGTTCACTCATCGCGAATTGATATGCTGTTTCGGCAAATGCCTGTTGATCTTCATTTAGATTAAAGTCCATAAAAGACCTCTTGTTGTCAAAGGTGAGCCGATCATGTCGGCTCACATTGTTATTATAAAAATAGAATAGAAAGGATTAACGTAGGTTGATGCTCATATTCGGGCCAGTCACGACCTCATCATCAAACCAACGTGAAGTGACTGTTTTCGTTTCTGTGTAGAAACGTACACCTTGCTTACCGTAGGTGTGTTGGTCACCGTAGAAAGAGTTTTTCCAACCTGTGAACGAGAAGAAAGGCAGTGGCACAGGAATTGGAATATTAATACCCACTTGACCTACTTCGATTTGCTGTTGGAATTTACGCGCTGCAGCACCACTTGCGGTGAATAAAGACGTACCGTTACCATATGGATTGCGGTTGATTAGCGCGATTGCCTCGTCTAGCGTGTCAACGAATACACAGCTTAAAACTGGACCAAAGATTTCTTCTTTGTAGATTTCCATCTCTTCAGTCACATCTGTAAATAGCGTCGGGCCAACCCAGTTGCCAGCTTCATAGCCTTCAACAGTGTAGTCTGAACCATCGACTAAACAGGTTGCGCCTTGATCTTTACCACTTTGAATAAGTGAAAGAATACGTTGTTTTGCTTGTGGTGTTGTTTGCGGGCCATAAGCCGCTTCAGGGTCGTTCCAAAGACCTGGACGTACGCCTTCAAAGCCTTTTTTAATGTCTTCTACCCACTCTTTCGACGAGCCAACAAAAACAGCCACTGAAATACCCATACAACGCTGGCCACCAGCACCAACTGATGCACCAACTAGGTTATTCACTGTTTGCGCTTTTGACGCATCTGGCATGATCACCATGTGGTTTTTAGCGCCAACGCACGCTTGAACACGCTTTTTGTGCTGTGTGCCTTTGCTGTATATGTAATGACCCACATTACAAGAACCAACAAAAGACACCGCTTTGATTTCTGGTGCTTCTAGAATTTGGTCAACTTGGTCTTTTGTACCGTGTACAACTTGTAGTACGCCTTTTGGTGCACCCGCTTCTTCGAATAGCTCAACTAAACGCATTGGCGTCAGTGGATCTTGCTCAGAAGGTTTTAGTACAAAAGTGTTACCGCATACAATCGCCATAGGGAACATCCAAAGTGGGATCATAGCCGGGAAGTTAAATGGGGTAATACCTGCACACACACCTAGAGGCTGCGTGTAAGAATACGTATCGATGTTACGGGCAACGTTTTCAACGGTTTCACCCATCATCATTGCAGGGGCATTTGCAGCTTGTTCAACCACTTCAATACCACGCCATACATCGCCTTTTGCGTCTTCAAACGTCTTACCTAATTCATGACAGATAATGGTCGCGATTTCTTCTTGGTGCTCTTTTAAAAGCGCCGCGTATTTCATCATGATACGAGCACGCTCTGGTACTGGCACGTTGCGCCAAGTCTTAAATGCTTCTTGTGCAGAATCAATCGCTGCTTTTACTTCTTGTTCAGTCGCACAAGGTACTTTTGCAAGTACTTCTTGGTTTGCTGGATTAACAACATCAATCCATTGCTCTGATGATGATTGAGTGAATTCGCCGTTGATGTATAAAGGTACTTGGTGCATCTGCACTCCTCCCCTGGTAAATAGAAAAAAGGCACCGCTGTTATATTATTTATACGGTGCCTACAACTTGGTGTGATTAAACTTCGACTGCCAGTGCAACCGCTTCACCACCACCGATACACAGTGATGCAACACCTTTTGAAAGGCCGCGATTACGAAGGGCATGAATTAGAGTAACTAGGATACGCGCACCACTTGCACCGATTGGGTGACCAAGGGCACATGCACCACCATTGACGTTAACTTTGCTTTGTTCAAGACCTAATTCTTTGATTGCTAGCATAGTCACCATGGCAAATGCTTCGTTGATTTCCCATAAATCTACGTCAGCTTTGTCCCAACCCGCTTTTTCAAGTAGCGTGTTCATTGCTCCAACTGGCGCAACCGTAAACTCTGCAGGTGCTTGTGAGTGAGTTGCGTGAGCAACCACTTTACAAAGTGGTGTTAAACCTTGCTTCTTCGCTTCAGATTCGCTCATCAGAATCAGTGCCGCTGCACCATCTGAGATCGAAGAAGAGTTGGCAGCGGTAATTGTACCGTCTTTTTTGAATGCTGGACGAAGACCTGGAATTTTATCAGGACGCGCGTTACCTGGCTGCTCGTCAATGGCGACTTCAACATCGCCTTTACGCGTTTTTAAAACATGAGGGACTACTTCGTTATTGAAGCTGCCGCTTTCAATCGCTTCATTTGCTTTGCTTAGAGAGCTAAGCGCAAACTCATCCATTTCTTCACGGGTGATGCCATAATCATCCGCAGTTGCTTGTGCAAAACAACCCATCGCTTTGTTGTCGTAAGCATCTTCAAGGCCATCGGCCATCATGTGATCTTTAATTTCGCCATGACCCATACGCATACCGCCACGCGCTTTAGGAATAAAATATGGTGAGTTAGTCATGCTTTCCATACCACCTGCTATTGCAGATGAAATGCTGCCTGCTTTAATTAGGTCGTGAGCAAGCATGGCTGCTTTTAAACCTGATCCACATACCTTATTAATCGTTGTTGCGCCGGTTGAACGCGCAAGACCTGCATGCAGCATAGCTTGACGTGCTGGTGCTTGACCAAGACCTGCTGGTAATACACAACCCATGATCACTTCATCAATTGATGCGTCCGTAAGCCCTGTTTCGCTCATAACGCTTTTGATTGCAGTTGCGCCAAGCTCTGTTGCGCTTGCGCCTGAAAGTGCACCCATAAAGCCACCCATAGGGGTACGTTTTGCTGCTACGATTACAACTGCTTCGTTACTCATGTTAAACTCCTGTTCACAAGCTTCTTGCTTGTTTGTTTCAAAATGATGATTTGAGCATACCTAATATTTACGTTTACGCCAACGTAAATCTAAAATCAAGTTAATTGCGTTGACTTAAACTGTAAACTTAAGTTGCACGTTTTCCTTGCCAATACTACTAGAAACTGCGAAAAGGCGGTTTTTTTAGTTAGAACTGCATTTAATATTCACACTTTTTGTTAACACTCAATAATACATTCCCCAAAACGCAACTTTACCTTTACGTAAACTTCACTTATATTGGTCTAATCTGTTTTGAAGTAAGTGTTAAACAATTATGCAAGATAACCTTAACGAACCAACCTTCTCTATTAGCGAATTGGCTAAGGAATTTGACATTACCACCCGTTCTATTCGTTTTTATGAAGATCAGGGATTAATTTCGCCTGAGCGAAATGGTCAAACCCGCATTTATTCAAAACGAGACAAAGTACGTCTAAAACTTATCTTACGCGGCAAGCGTTTAGGCTTCACTCTGGCTGAAACAGGCAGATTGTTTGAACTTTACGATGCCGATAAATCAAGTGCGAAACAGCTCACCACTATGTTGGCGCTAATAGAAGAAAAGAAAGCTGATTTAAGTCAACAAATGGATGACATTAAAGTGGTTCTGATGGAACTTGTTACCGCAGAACGTCGTTGTCGCGACACCCTTAAAGAGCTTGATGAGCACGAAGACTAATTTAATTTATAATAACTCTCACACAGGATAACCAAGATGAGCACTGTATCTTTATATAAAGAATTAAACTTTGGATTAGGTGAAACAGCTGACATGATCCGTGATCATGTAAATAGCTTTGCAAGTGCTGAAATTGCACCACTTGCTGAGAAAACTGATTTAGACAATGCATTCCCAAATCAACTTTGGCCACAATTCGGGGAGATGGGCTTATTAGGTATTACCGTACCTGAAGAGTTTGGTGGTGCAAATATGGGCTACTTAGAGCACGTTATTGCGATTGAAGAAATCAGCCGTGCAAGTGCCTCTATCGGTTTAAGCTATGGTGCTCACTCTAACCTGTGTGTAAACCAAATTAACCGCAATGGTAACGACGCGCAAAAACAAAAGTATCTACCTAAGCTAATTAGCGGCGAACACATTGGCGCACTTGCGATGAGTGAGCCAAATGCGGGTTCTGATGTTGTTTCTATGAAGCTAAAAGCTGAAAAGAAAGGCGACAAGTACATTCTTAACGGCAATAAAATGTGGATCACTAACGGTCCTGATGCTGATGTCTTAGTCGTTTATGCAAAGACTGACTTAGAAGCAGGTTCTAAAGGTATCACTGCCTTCATCATTGAAAAGAACTTCCCAGGTTTCTCTACTGCACAAAAGCTAGATAAATTAGGTATGCGTGGCTCAAACACCTGTGAACTGGTTTTTGAAGACTGTGTAGTACCAGAAGAAAACATTCTAGGCACGCTTAACGAAGGCGTTAAGGTACTAATGAGTGGTCTTGATTATGAGCGTGTAGTTCTTGCTGGCGGCCCTCTGGGTATCATGCAAGCGTGTATGGATATTGTCGTACCTTATATTCACGAGCGTAAACAGTTCAACAAATCAATCGGTGAGTTCCAATTAATTCAAGGCAAGGTTGCTGACATGTATACGCAAATGAATGCAGCGCGTTCATACGTATACACGGTAGCAAAAGCTTGTGACCGTGGTGAAACAACGCGTAAAGATGCTGCAGGTGCCATTCTATATGCTGCGGAGCTAGCAACAAAGCTTGCACTAGATGCCATTCAAATCTTAGGTGGTAATGGTTACATCAACGAATACGCCACAGGCCGTTTATTACGTGATGCCAAACTCTATGAGATTGGTGCGGGTACGTCTGAAATTCGTCGTATGCTAATTGGTCGTGAACTATTCACTGAAAGCCGTTAAGGACACACCATGACTGTTTTAAACTCATCTATTAATGTGCATGACAGTCAGTTTAAAGCAAACAGTGAAGCTATGGCTTCACTGGTTGCAGATTTAAACGACAAAGTTGCTCAACTTGCACAAGGCGGTGGTGAAGCACTTATCGCTCGTCATGAAAGTCGCGGAAAAATGTTTGTTCGTGACCGTATCAATACTCTTCTCGATGAAGGTTCTCCTTTTTTAGAAATCTCTCAATTTGCTGCGTTTGGCGTATACGAGCAAGACATTCCTTGTGCAGGTGTGGTTGCTGGTATCGGTCGAGTTCAAGGCGTTGAGTGTATGATTGTCGGTAACGATGCAACCGTAAAAGGCGGCACTTATTTCCCACTGACTGTTAAAAAACATTTACGCGCTCAAGAAATCGCAGAGCGTTGTCATTTACCTTGTATTTATTTAGTTGATTCGGGCGGCGCAAACTTACCTGAACAAGACGAAGTATTCCCTGACAAATTGCATTTCGGCCGTATTTTTTACAACCAAGCACGTATGTCGGCCAAAGGCATTCCACAAATTGCCGTAGTAATGGGTTTATGTACTGCAGGTGGTGCATATGTACCTGCAATGGCAGATGAAAGTATCATCGTAAAAGAGCAAGGCACGATTTTCTTAGCAGGCCCACCACTGGTAAAAGCTGCAACCGGTGAAGAAGTCTCAGCCGAAGACTTAGGCGGTGCAGATGTGCATTGTAAAACATCTGGTGTTGCAGATCACTATGCAGAAAACGACGAACATGCCCTATCGATTGCCCGTCAATGTGTTGCCCGTTTGAACCATCAGCGCCCTACTGCGCCAATACTTAAAGACATTAAGCCACCACGTTACGATATTCGCGAAGTATACGGCATTGTCGGTACTGATCTGAAAAAACCATTTGATGTACGTGAAGTAATTGCACGTATTGTGGACGATTCTCAATTTGACGAATTCAAACGCTACTTTGGTGAAACGCTAGTAACAGGCTTTGCTGAAATCTATGGCCATCCTGTAGGTATTGTTGCCAACAACGGTATCTTATTCTCTGAGTCGGCACAAAAAGGTGCACACTTTATTCAGCTGTGTGCTCAGCGCGACATTCCTTTGCTGTTTTTACAAAACATCACAGGCTTCATGGTGGGTCAAAAATACGAAGCTGAAGGTATCGCCAAACACGGTGCCAAAATGGTAACTGCTGTATCTTGTGCAGACGTGCCTAAGTTTACAGTATTAATTGGTGGCTCATACGGCGCAGGTAACTATGGTATGTGTGGTCGCGCTTACGAGCCTACCATGATGTGGATGTGGCCAAACGCGCGTATTTCGGTGATGGGCGGCGAACAAGCTGCTGGTGTACTTACGCAAGTGCGTCAAGACGGCCTTGCACGTAAAGGTTTAAGCATGACTGACGAAGAAGTTGCTGAGTTCAAAAAGCCAATTGTTGCGCAATATGAAGAGCAAGGTCACCCTTATTATGCAAGCGCCCGTTTATGGGACGACGGCATCATTGACCCAGCAGATACTCGTACTGTTTTAGGTCTTGCACTTGAAGCTGCGGCTAACGCGCCTAAGCAAGAATCTAAGTTTGGCATTTTCAGAATGTAAGGAGCGCACTATGTCGGTCACTTTAAATATAACAAAAACAAAAGTGGCGATTTTAGAACTAAGTCGCCCTGAAAAACATAACGCCTTTGACTCGCACGTGATCAACGAGTTGATCCAATGTATTGAGCATGCCAATGGTCTTGATATCCGCGCTTTGGTTTTAAAAACCGAAGGCAAGCACTTTTCTGCAGGTGCTGACCTTGGTTGGATGAAATCAATGGCCGGGAATAATTACGATGAAAACGTCGCAGATTCAGAGCAACTTGCAAAGTTAATGCATGTGTTGGCTACCAGCCCTCACCCAACTCTTTGTTTAGTGCAAGGTGCTGCATTTGGTGGTGCACTGGGCTTAATCGCTTGTTGTGACATTGCAGTTGCGACTAGCAAGGCTAAATTCTGTTTAAGCGAAGTTAAATTAGGTCTTATTCCTGCGGTTATTAGCCCTTATGTCATTAATGCCATCGGTGAGCGCCAAGCGCGTCGCTACTTTTTAACGGCCGAAGTGTTTATGGCTGAAAAAGCGCTAGATATGGGCTTAATTCATGAAATTAATGATGATCTAGGTGCTGCACAAGACCAGTTTGTTGAACTATTACTTAACAACGGCCCTGCCGCTGTTAAATCTGCAAAGTCATTAATTAATGAAGTGGCTAATCAAGACATCGACGCAGAGTTAATCCTTCATACGGCAAAACGTATTGCTGAAATCAGAGTAAGCGAAGAAGGCCAAGAAGGCTTATCTGCATTTTTCGACAAACGTGCGCCTAATTGGCAAACCGCAGCAAAGCAATAAGGTCATTACAATGTTAAAGAAAATTCTAATTGCGAACCGTGGTGAAATTGCCTGCCGCGTTATGAAAACAGCTAAGCGCTTAGGTTTGCGCACTGTTGCCGTTTATTCAGATGCAGATGCCAATGCCCTGCATGTTAAACAGGCTGATGAAGCCTACCATATTGGCCCTGCACCGAGTAAAGATTCTTACCTAGTTGCTGATAGAGTGCTAGAAGTAGCAAAACTAGCTGGTGCTGATTGCATTCACCCGGGCTACGGTTTTTTATCTGAGAACGATGTTTTTGCTCAAAAGTGTGAAGACTCAGGTATTGCTTTCTTAGGACCGCTTGCAAGCTCTATTGAAGCCATGGGCTCAAAAACTCGTGCCAAAGAGATCATGGCCGAAGCCAATGTACCGCTTGTGCCTGGTTACTACGGTCAAAACCAAGATGTAGATTTTTTAACGGCAGAAGCTGAAAAAATTGGTTATCCAGTACTTATCAAAGCGGCATTTGGCGGTGGTGGTAAAGGCATGCGTGTTGTGCGTGAAGCTTCAGAGTTTGTAAGCGCCTTAGAAGGCGCAAAACGTGAAGCGCTCGCGGGCTTTGGTAACGATCTAGTTTTACTTGAGCGCTACGTAGATACACCGCGTCACGTTGAAGTACAAGTATTCGCAGATACACATGGTAACTGTGTTTATTTAGGTGACCGCGACTGCTCTTTACAACGCCGTCACCAAAAAGTAATTGAAGAAGCCCCTGCCCCAGGTTTATCTGACGAACTTCGCCGTGAGATGGGTGAAGCAGCTGTACGTTGTGCTCAAGCAATTAATTATCGCGGTGCAGGTACGGTAGAGTTTTTACTATGTGGCGACGAATTTTTCTTTATGGAAATGAACACCCGTCTGCAAGTAGAGCATCCAGTTACTGAAATGGTCACTGGCCTTGACCTTGTTGAATGGCAAATTCGTGTCGCAAGTGGTGAAGTACTTCCTCTTAAACAAGATCAAGTGACTTTATCGGGTCATAGTTTTGAAGCGCGTATATACGCCGAAGATCCGACTGAAAACTTTATGCCATACTCTGGCACACTGACACACTTATCTTTCCCTGCTGAAAACCAAGGTGTACGTGTTGATACGGGTGTGCAGTCAGGCGCTGAGATCAGCCCGTTCTACGACCCTATGATTGCTAAGTTAATTGTACATGGCACAGATCGTAAAACTGCCTTACTTAAACTGCACCACGCATTAGAAGAAGTGCATTTATCGGGTGTTAAATCGAACATTGCTTTCTTACATCATCTATCAGGTCACGATACTTTTGTCGCAGGCGCACCAGATACGCACTTTATAGATACACAAACTGATGTATTAACTGTTGAGCATGCCCCTGAAGAAATGATCTCTGTGATTGCAGCAGCGGCTTACTTAGCAAATAAACAAAACCAAGCGAATTTTGCTGCGGCTAAATCACCTTGGCAAAGTGCATTAGGCTTTAAGCTAAACCAAGCTGCTTCTGTGGTTGTGCCGTTTGATGGTTTAAACATTAAAGCACTTGTTCAAGACAAAAGCTTTAAATTAACGGTGGATGGTAACGAACACACAGTTTCAGCAACTCTTAACGGTGAATCACTTACTGTCAACCTTGATGGTCGTATCTACAAAGCAAGTGCATTAGTCAATGATGAGCAAGTGACGGTGATGTTCAGCGCCTTTGTGCGTACCTTTGATTTACGCTCTAAACACTATATTAGTCAGCATGAACATGAAGAAGCGCCATTAGCAGCGCCACTAAACGGTACGGTTGTTAAACATCTTGTTGAAGTGGGTGCAGTAGTCGCAAAAGGTGATGCTGTCGTGGTTATTGAAGCCATGAAAATGGAATATACGCTCAACGCACCATTTGCAGGCACACTAATCAGCTATTGCTTTGCTGAAGGCGAGTTAGTAAGCCACGGTGCCCTACTCGCCATCGTCGAAGCGACGGAGGCATAACATGGCGTATCCAACTCAGGTCAAAATCGTTGAAGTAGGTGCCCGTGATGGTTTACAAAATGAAAGCAAAGTCACCACTGAGCAAAAGATAGCCCTGTTAAATGGGTTATCTGAAGCGGGTGTTCTTCATCTTGAGGCTGGTGCGTTTGTATCGCCTAAGTGGGTGCCACAAATGGCAGATTCGGCTGAAGTAATAAAGGGCTTATCTGTTGGCGAAAACGCGCAGCTTTCTGCCTTAACGCCAAACTTAAAAGGTGCAGAAGCAGCCCTTGAATGCGGCATTAAAGAGTTCGCTATTTTTACAGCTGCCAGTGAAGCATTCACACAAAAGAACATTAATTGCTCTATTGAAGAAAGTATTGAACGCTTTAAACCTGTGGTAGAGCTAGCTCAGCAGCATAACGTTAAAGTGCGTGGCTATGTCAGTTGTGTGGTTGGCTGCCCTTATCAAGGCGATGTGCATCCCGAAGCCGTGCTTGATGTGTGTAAACAATTGTTGGCTCTTGGCTGTTACGAGATAAGTTTAGGCGACACCATAGGCGTTGGTACACCAGGTAAAGTGAAAAAGCTACTTGATTTGCTTACTAAAGAACTGCCTTTAGACAAGCTGGCTGTGCACTTTCACGATACCTACGGCCAAGCTATCGCCAATATCCACACGGCACTAGAAATGGGTATTAGTACCATAGACAGTGCCGTTGCAGGCCTAGGTGGTTGCCCTTATGCACAAGGTGCGTCAGGAAATGTTGCCACTGAAGATGTAATTTACTTACTTGAAGGGCTTGGCATAAGTACCCAAATTGATTTAGAAAGGCTTGCCAAAGCAGGTTGGGCTATCTGTGATGCCTTAAATAAGCCCCCTGCCAGCAAAGTTTCTTTAGCATTACGTGCGAAGTGCGAACAATAACAATGATAGTGGCGTGAGCATGATGCTTACGCTCTTTTGACAAACAAAAGTTAGGAGTGGTCTTATGGCCGGTTTTGATAAAGTAGTGAATAGCTACGCCGAAGCAATGGCGGGTTTAAAAGATGGTGATACCATCATCGCCGGTGGTTTTGGTTTATGTGGGATCCCTGAAGGTTTAATTGCAGAAATTAAACGTCTACAAACCAAAGAGCTGACTGTTGTCTCTAACAACTGTGGTGTTGATGACTTTGGTTTAGGTATTTTATTACAAGACCGTCAGATCAAAAAAATCATCGCCTCTTATGTTGGTGAAAACGCCCTTTTTGAACAGCAATTACTAGACGGCATCATCGACGTTGAGTTAACACCACAAGGTACATTGGCTGAGAAAATGCGTGCCGGTGGTGCAGGTATTCCTGGTTTCTATACTGCAACAGGTTACGGTACACCGATTGCTGAAGGTAAAGAAGTTAAAGAGTTCAACGGCCGTCCATATATTCTTGAAGAATCAATCACTGGTGAATTTGCCATCGTAAAAGCATGGAAAGCAGACCGTTACGGCAATCTTGTGTTCCGCCATACGGCAATGAACTTCAACCCTATGGCTGCAACGGCGGGCAAAATTACCGTTGCTGAAGTTGAAGAAATCGTTGAGCCGGGTGAACTTGAACCAAGTCAAATTCACACACCAGGCATTTATGTAAACCGTGTTATCAAAGGCGACTTTGAAAAACGCATCGAACGCGTTACAACCAGTAAGTAAGGAACATAACTATGGCTTTATCTCGTGAACAAGTTGCAATGCGTGTTGCGCAAGAACTTCAAGACGGTTATTACGTAAATTTAGGTATTGGTATTCCTACCCTAGTGGCTAACTATGTACCTGACGGCATTGAAGTTATGCTGCAGTCAGAAAATGGCTTATTAGGTATGGGTCCATACCCGACTGAAGACCAAGTTGATGCAGATATGATCAACGCGGGTAAAGAAACCGTGACAGCTGCGACAGGTGCCGCTATTTTTAATAGTGCTGAAAGCTTTGCCATGATCCGTGGTGGTCATGTAGACTTAACGGTTCTAGGTGCATTTGAAGTTGACCAAGAAGGTAATATCGCTTCTTGGATGATCCCGAAAAAATTAATCAAAGGCATGGGTGGCGCGATGGATTTAGTTGCCGGCGCACAAAACATCATCGTTACTATGACCCATGCTAGTAAACATGGCGACTCTAAATTATTAGAGAAATGCTCGCTACCTTTAACTGGCGTTAATTGCGTTAAGAAAATCGTAACTGACCTAGCCGTATTAGAAGTTAAAGATGGCGCATTTTATTTGCTAGAACGCGCGCCGGGTGTTACTGTTGATGAAATTATAAGCAAAACAGCGGGTAAGCTAATCGTAGACGGCGATATCCCTGAAATGCAGTTCTAATTCAGTGTCGACAATAACAACACTAATGTACCGACCTCATTCCCAGTGCTAATGCACTGAGTTACCCAAAACCCCTCAAACGAGGGGTTTTTTTTAAATTTTTTATAATTCTGCTTAATTTAATTTTGCTTTGAGAACTAAGTTTAATATGAGCCAAACATTTAAAGTTATTCCCCCCACTACAAAAGTATTCTGTAATGAACGCGGTGAAGGTTGGACGTTAACCGGAATTACAGATATCAACGAACAGACTTCAGTGATGTTTAACGGGACTCGTTATACAATACCCGCCAGAGTAATTATCGAAGAGCTCTTACCAAACTACGAAAAGCAGCTACAAAATAATTAGTATTATTCTAAATTATTAATAATGATTTGATCTCACAATTAAGTCTGAGCTTTAGGTTTAAATTTGCACAAGGAACCCGTGCTTTAGATCAGAAATACCAGTTAGAATGAATTTCGTTACTACTTATACTGCTGCATCCATAACATGTTACATAACACCAATACGTAATACCGCTCCGATGACGATGTGCTCCTCAATATAATTGAAAATACAGTCATTGAAGATGATACTTTACCTTCACTAACAAACCGTGTATCAGTTAGTTCCAAAATACCTAAAGTTAAGGTCTACAATCTAAAGCTGAGTTGCATCTTGTGTCTATTTTTCATCAAAATGCACAGAAAAAAATTTAAGTAGCCTGTAATTAAAGCCTTCACTTTAAAGCAGCAAGTTTGTTTTTATTGTGCCTTTTCTATTCAATTAGACATAGATCAAAACTCTGGTCAAATAACGCTCTATAGTAAGATGTTACCTATTTTATGTTTTGGATAAGGATGCGCCCGTGCAATCAAGTAATATTGAGCAATTTCCAACACCACCTTCTGATCAAATTGATGACTCAAAAAACGAGATGGTATTTGACCTAAATGTCAAAAACCCACCTATGAAGTGGAACGCAGATGGTAAATACCCCTATTCATCAAAGATGGATGTAGTAGAGTACGAGAGGCACAAACATGAATTGCAGATTGAGCTTCTTAAAATGCAAGGTTGGGTTAAACAAACTAATCAACGTATTGTTGTGCTATTTGAGGGCCGAGATGCGGCAGGTAAAGGTGGCACAATTAAACGCTTTATGGAACACCTAAATCCCCGTGGCGCACATGTCATCGCACTCGAGAAGCCTAACGCTAGAGAAAGAAATCAGTGGTATTTTCAACGTTATATTCAACATTTACCAACAAAAGGTGAAATAATTCTTTTTGACCGCTCATGGTATAACCGTGCTGGTGTAGAAAAAGTCATGGGCTTTTGTGACGATAACGAATACCTCGAATTTATGCGCCAAACACCCGATCTCGAACGCATGCTGGTCAATAGCGGTATTAAATTATTTAAATATTGGTTCTCTGTTAGCCGTGAAGAGCAATTTAGACGCTTCAAGTCTCGTCAAAACGATCCATTAAAGCAATGGAAGCTTAGCCCTGTTGATATGGCTTCATTGTCTAAATGGCACGATTACAGTGAAGCGAAAGATGCCATGATGTTTCATACGCATACAAAAGATGCACCATGGACTCAGATCCGCTCTGACGACAAAAAACGTGGCCGCATTAACTGTATGAGGCATTTCTTGAGCTGTTTAGATTATCCAGGCAAAGACGAAGACGTTGTTAATCAAGTTGACCCACTGATTGTTGGCGAGCCAAGTTCTTTCGAGCGAAAATAAGGAGTCACAATGGAAGATTTAACATTAGATGTCGATCTTGTTTTTGAAGATAGACTGACCAAACTGGAAAAAATAATACAATTTAGCCAGCAAGAAGTTGAACGCACATCGGCAATTGCAAAAGAGGCTTCTGATAAAGCACAACTTGCCGTTGAGCAAGCTAAAGAAGCAGAAAATGCCGCTGATAAAGCCATTAAGAAACTGAAATACGCAACTAAGCAACTCAAAGATGCCAAGGTAATGAAAATTGCCCAAAAGAAAGCATCTAAAAAGTCTGCCATCAAGCGGGCTAAGAAAATGGCGAAGAATAAGAAAGCGGATACATCAGCAGCTTGATTAAATTAAATAAAATGATATGCCATGCGTTTTTAAGAATGGCATATCTAACTTTTAAATAAGTAACTATTAATACTGTATATTGACTACCTTTCAACTAGCCAGATCAGGTATCTCGCTTTAAATCTACGTTATTGATTGCAATTCTTAAACAGCGTTCTAGATCACTTTTTTGCGTAATTTTCCAATAAAAGTCTTTGCTTTCGTACACTGGCTTCATGTGGTGCTTTGACTTTATTGACAACGCAAAGACATCTTTTTTATTTCCGTGCTGAATTAAGGTGACTTCATCAATATCGAATGTCAATGTGATGTTTTTTAAGAAAAATTTATAAATCCTTATCACTTTTCTGTCAAAGCATAAAGTTAATTTAGTCTCCAGAGTCACTAAAACATACACAAAGGAGAATATAAACCAGCAAAATATAAAAAAGCTAAGTACAAATAAGAATTTTGGCTCAGCTAATAAACTTTGTGCTTTAAATTTTGTTGCAGCCATTTGTGGGTCAAACACACCACTAGATATATAAATAGCAAAGCCAAGATAGAAAGTTAAACAAAGTAAAATGTATGTTTTTCGATATTTGAATTCAATTGTCTGTCTAACAGAATTAACACTACTCTCTTTATATTTGTTACCCCTATCAAAGCAATGCATAACAATTTTTCCTTAATTATCCTGATTAAACCTTATGCATTAAATCAAATCACTGATATAGGAACAATTGTTTTTGTATATACTTTAACATTCGATAAATCCCACTTCCTCTGCTAATAACAATAGAGTCAAAGTTATTATTAAAAGGAAATTGCTATGTCTGAAAATACCTCTGGAAGTTACCAGCACTTTTTAGGTAACCCAATTGCAAAACCGCCCTGTCGAATGCTCAATGCCAGAATGTACGGTTTTTTTATAAAAGGTACTTACAGCAAGATTATAGATTTTGTTAATAACACCTTAAATTCGGTGCCTTCAGATAACGTTTATTTCAAACCACTTTCAGAATATTGCTTACTCACCTTTACAGATATCGAAAATATTGCCTCTAAAGTTGAGCCGTTTAGCCAATATGGTTGGATGCAAGAGACTGACATCATTGTTTGGTTACCTATTGCTAAAGTCGATAAAGCCTCAAAAAAAGCTTTGCATATTTATTGGTATCCGGCGTTTATTACAGTAAACAACATTAATGCCTTGGTGAATGGTCGCGAAACATGGGGCTATAACAAGTATTTGTGTCGCTACACTATGCCAACTGACTATAAACACGCTGACAATTTTGCTTTAAGCCTCGAGACCTTTCAGCCGTTTAACCCAGATACTAAAATGGACTGGCACGAATTACTCACCATTAAACGCTTTTCAGACGGTGATTCAGTGTTTGAAGAGATCATAGAAGTTGGTCAAGAAGTCGCTGAGCTCATCCATGCCAGTGTCGAAGACATTCATCTAAGTGCTGAGCTTATAAAACAATTTATGAGTGGCATTAAAAACCCGCAAATGGATCAAATTCTGTTTAAGCAATTTCCAGATGGTTTTGCTCATAATGCCGTTTACAGTGCTGTTGTACATTCTCCGTCAACAGTCAAAGACATTCATAAAATCGCCATGCTAAAAGACGAATACGAAGTCACCATCAATAAGCTCGATGCTTTTCCTTTTGATGACATGTTCGGAATACAAATTGGTAAACAAACAGCAATGCTGCCCTATTATGTATGTATGGATTTTGACCAAGACGGCGCGTACGAACTTATTCCAAGTAACAGCTAAAGGAGCTAAACATGGCTAAGGAAAAGATTGTTATTTTAGGTGGTGGTGTTGCCGCAATGACCTCAGCGGTTTATTTAACACAAGCTGAAAACTGGCAAGATAAATATGACATTACTGTCTATCAACTAGGTTGGCGCTTAGGCGGTAAAGGCGCCAGTGGAAGAAACCCAGAGTTTGGGCAAAGAATTGAAGAGCATGGTTTGCATGTTTGGTTTGGCGCTTATGTCAACTCGTTTCGCGCTATCGAAACCGTTTACAAGGCATTAAATCGGCCTGACAACATGCCATTGAGTACCTGGCAAGAAGCCTTTAAACCCCATAGTTTTGTGGTGATGCAAGAATTGATTGAAAACCAGTGGCAAACTTGGCCTGTCGATTTTCCGGTTATTGAAGGTAATCCCGCTGAAGGCACTCTGGATTTGCATTTTTGGCAATTACTCGAAATGCTTGCTGCTTGGCTTAAAAAATTTATAGACACCCTAGAAGACGAAGTCGCTAAAGCCAATAAACAAACTAAGTTACAAACTAAAAAGAAACGAGACCGTCATTTATTAAGTTATCTTGGCGAGCAAATAACCGATGCGTTTGATGACATTGAAGACGAAGTGAGTGATTTTTTTGATTCGACAAAAGACGATTTAAAAGAGATCTGGTCTTCTCCTAAACTGCTCTCACAGCAACTCACCCGCTTAATTTCGCTGCGTTCTGATGATAAAAACCTACAAAATCCAAAAGACAGATTAGTGGTGTGGTATCTGGTACGTAAATTAAAACGCTGGTTAAACAGCGAAGCACTCGACTTACTTGATGATAACCCACTTATTCGCCGCGCATATATTTGTGCCGATCTGGGTATTGCCATGGCCACGGGCCTTATCAAAGACAAAGTATTCTCTAAGGGGTTTGGCTCAATCAATAACATTGATTTCAAACAGTGGCTTAAAAAGAACGGCGCAAACGAGCAATACAGTGTGGAGTCTGCACCTGTTCGTGGCTTTTACGATTTAGTATTCGGTTACGTTGATGGTGATTTTAGTAAGGGGGATGTAGAAGCTGGCGTTGCAAGTTTAGCCATGCTCAGACTTATGCTCTGTTACCACGGTGGTGTTATGTGGAAAATGCAAGCAGGCATGGGCGATGTAATATTTTCACCAATTTATGAGCTACTTAAACAGCGCGGAGTAAAGTTTGAATTCTTCCATCAAGTTGAAGCTTTAAAGCCCGCAACCAGTAGTCAGGCAGATAATCTCATTGATGAAATTGTGATGACTGAACAAGTTACATTGAAATCAAATAACTATGAGCCACTAGTAAATGTGAAAGGCTTACCTTGCTGGCCTTCCTGCCCGCTTTATGATCAAATTGTAGATGCGCAAGCTAACTTATTACAAGACAAAAATATTAATTTAGAATCTTTTTGGAGTGATTGGCCTGAAGTTTATGAGGCAAAATTTGGACACACTTTACCAACCAAAACACTCAAGCAAGGACAAGATTTCGACAAAGTTATCTTTGGTATATCTGTCGCGTCTATTGAACATTTATGTCCTGAATTAATCGCGCTAGACCATAAATTCAAACAACAAGCCACTGAGATCAAAGCCGTTGCCACGCAAGCATTTCAAGTTTGGATGAATAAGAGTGATGAACAACTAGGTTTTAACTTAATTCCACAAAGCCAAGAGCGCCCTATTCTAAGTAGCTTTTCTCAGCCTTTTGATACCTGGGCAGCAATGTCTAACTTACTAGATAAAGAAGATTGGCCACTGAACAATCATCCCAAGAATCTCGCTTATTTTTGCAGTGCCTATACTTGTGATGATTACCCTGGTAAAGATTTACATGACTTCCCTACTCGGCAAAAAGCCATTGTTAAACAAAACGCGTTAGAAAAATTGGATAAAGAAATGCATCCATTATGGCCTGAAGCCTATCACGGTAATGAGTTTAATTGGGACGTTCTTTACTCTGCAAATAACCTACAGGGGGAATCGCGTTTTGATGAACAATACTGGCGTGTAAACGTTGACCCCTCAGAGCGTTATGTGTTGTCAGTCTCAAATAGTAGCCAATATCGATTGCCAACTGATGGCACTATTTTTAGTAATTTATTTATTACTGGAGATTGGATAAAAACTGGCGTAAATGCCGGGTGTGTTGAAGCAGCAGTAATGGCTGGCATGCAAACATCCAGAGCCATTTGCGGTATACCTGAGCAAATAAGTGGCGAAAATGGATTTGAGCCTGATGGCGCGATTTAATATCAATTATATTTATAGCAACTATTTTTGGTATTGATGTAAATTATTATGTATTTGCGATAGAATCGCAGTGCAAGTAATTGATAGATTCAAAATATCATACATAAAGTCGGCTATAATATAAGTCGGCTTTTATGAGCATTTTCGTTGGGCAATTTAATTTAGCACTAAGTTGCTCACTTCGTATCAAGTAAAAAACACCGAGAGTTTTCTATGAGTTTGTATACAGAATACATGGAAGAGATCCAAACGCGTAAAGCGGAACTTGGACTTAGCCCAAAACCAATCGACAACGCAGAGCTTCTGTCTGAAATCATTGCTCAAATTAAAGATACAACAAATGAGCACCGTGAAGATTCTTTAAACTTCTTCATCTACAACACACTGCCAGGTACTACATCTGCAGCAGGCGTTAAAGCGCAATTCTTAAAAGAGATCATTCTTGGTGAAGAGTCTGTAGCTGAAATCACAGCTGATTTTGCATTTGAGCTACTTTCTCACATGAAAGGTGGTCCATCTATCGCTGTACTACTTGACCTTGCACTAGGTAACGACGAAGCGATTGCAAAGCAAGCTGCTGACGTACTTAAAACACAAGTGTTCTTATATGATGCTGACACTTCTCGCCTGCAAGAAGCTTATAAAGCTGGCAACGCAGTTGCTAAAGAAATTCTTGAAAGCTACGCGAATGCTGAGTTCTTCACCAAGCTTCCAGACGTTCCAGAAAAAATTGAAGTAGTGACTTACATTGCGGGTGAAGGTGACATCTCAACTGACTTACTTTCTCCTGGTCACCAAGCACACTCACGTGCTGACCGTGAACTTCACGGCCAGTGCATGATCACACCTGAAGCACAACAAGAAATCGTTGCACTTAAAGAAAAGCACCCTAACGCGAAAGTAATGCTTATCGCTGAAAAAGGCACTATGGGTGTTGGTTCTTCACGTATGTCTGGTGTGAACAACGTAGCACTTTGGGCTGGTGAGCAAGCAAGCCCATACGTTCCATTCATCAACATTGCGCCTGTTGTTGCGGGTACTAACGGTATCGCACCTATCTTCCTTACAACAGTTGATGTAACCGGTGGTATTGGTCTTGACCTTAAAAACTGGGTTAAGAAAGTAGACGCTGATGGTAACACAGTGACTGATGAAAACGGCGACCCTGTATTAGAAGAAGCATACTCTGTAGCAACAGGTACTGTGCTAACTATCGATACTAAAGCTAAAAAGCTATTCAACGGTGAAGAAGAGTTAGCTGATATTTCATCAGCGTTCACACCACAAAAAGTTGAATTCATGAAAGCTGGTGGTTCTTACGCGGTTGTATTCGGTAAGAAGCTTCAAACACTAGCAGCAGAAACGCTAGGTGTTACTGCACCAGCAGTTTATGCGCCATCAAAAGAGATCTCTCATGAAGGTCAAGGTCTTACTGCTGTTGAGAAAATCTTCAACCGTAATGCTGTTGGCGTTCAGTCTGAAACTCCACTTCACGCTGGTTCAAACGTACGTGTTAAAGTTAACATCGTAGGTTCTCAAGATACAACAGGTCCTATGACTTGTCAGGAACTTGAAGCGATGGCTGCTTCAACGATTTCTCCACTTGTTGACGGTGCATACCAATCAGGTTGTCACACTGCATCAGTATGGGATTCAAAAGCGCAAGCTAACATTCCAAAACTAATGGCGTTCATGAACAAGTTTGGCCTTATCACAGCACGTGATCCAAAAGGCGTTTACCATTCAATGACTGACGTAATCCACAAAGTATTAAACGATATTACTGTGGACGACCGTGCAATCATCATCGGTGGTGACTCACACACGCGTATGTCTAAAGGCGTAGCATTCGGTGCTGACTCTGGTACTGTTGCACTTGCTTTAGCAACAGGTGAATCGGCAATGCCAATTCCTGATTCTGTTAAAGTAACGTTTAAAGGCAAAATGGCTAAGCACATGGACTTCCGTGACGTGGTACACGCAACGCAAGCGCAAATGCTTAAGCAATTTGGCGGCGAGAACGTGTTCCAAGGTCGTATTATCGAAGTTCACATCGGTACATTAATGGCTGACCAAGCGTTCACGTTCACTGACTGGACTGCAGAAATGAAAGCTAAAGCTTCAATCTGTATTTCAAACGACGAGACACTTATCAAGTCAATTGAACTAGCTAAGAGCCGTATCCAGATCATGATCAACAAGGGTATGGAAAATGAAGCTAAGACTCTTCAAGGTCTTATCGACTTAGCTGACGAGCGTATTGCAGGTATCAAGTCTGGTGAGCAACCAGCACTTGCACCAGATGACAATGCTAAGTACTACGCTGAAGTAGTTGTTAACCTTGACGAAATCGTTGAGCCAATGATTGCTGACCCAGACGTAAACAACGAAGACGTTTCTCGTCGTTACACGCACGATGTAATTCGTCCAGTATCTTTCTACGATGGTAAGCCTGTAGACCTTGGTTTCGTTGGTTCTTGTATGGTTCACAAAGGTGACATGCAGATCATTGCTCAAATGCTTCGTAACCTAGAGAAACAAAACGGTTCAATCGAGTTCAAAGCACCATTAGTTGTTGCGCCACCAACGTACAACATTGTTGATGAGCTTAAAGCTGAAGGTGATTGGGAAATTCTAGCTAAGTACGCAGGCTTCGAGTTTGATGATGCAAATCCAAAAACTGCAGCACGTACTAAGTACGAAAACATCCTATATCTAGAACGCCCTGGATGTAACCTATGTATGGGTAACCAAGAAAAAGCTGAACCAGGTGACACTGTAATCGCAACTTCTACACGTCTATTCCAAGGCCGTGTTGTTGCTGATACAACAGAGAAGAAAGGTGAATCACTACTAGGTTCAACACCATTAGTAGTACTTTCAACTATTCTTGGTCGCTTCCCTACTATGGCTGAATACTCAGCTGCTGTTGAAGGCATTGACCTAACAGCGTTTACCCCACTTGAAGAAGAACTAACTACTAAGTATGGTTCTGAAAAAGCGGTTCCAGTAAAAGTTGTTGAAGCTTAATTTTATTAATCTTCTTTAATTCAAAAACGCGGTAAGTATTGCTTAGCGCGTTTTTTATTTTTCAAAATTCTTTAAAAAATTTAAGATCTCTCTTTTTGGCAATGCTTTCTGATATACCCAGCCTTGCACTACTTCTATATTTAAGCCATTAATAAAGTCCAATTGCTCACGAGTTTCTACTCCTTCTGCCACAATTGACTTGTCCATCTTGTGAAGTAATTCAACAATATGCTGATAAAACTCTTTGCCTTTTATACTGCTTGCATCATCTAGCAGTGACTTATCAAGCTTTATAAATTTAATTGGTAATTCTGACAGCATAGACAAACTTGAATAGCCAGTACCAAAATCATCAATGACTGTGTGAATATTGGCATTTTTTAAACAAGCTATATTTTTAAGCACTGTTTGCTTATCAGTTAAGTAACTAGACTCCACTATTTCAATTTTTAACTGATTTGGAAAAGCTTTAAAAGAGTCACAAATATATTGGATCAAGGTGTCATTACTCATCACCTTAGGATTTACATTAATACTTATTACGGGATCAATACCTTTCGTTCTAAAGTATTCTAAATCTCTTCTGGCCTGCTCTATCACCCAGTGATCTATGATCTCTGTTTCATCATGCTTTAAAAGTATATCTAGAAAATAAGGCCCTATAATTTCACCCGACTTTTTTTCTAATCTAAGTAGAGCCTCATAGCCACATACTTGCTTAGATGATTGACAGACCTGAGGTTGATAATAAAGCATCAAGTTTCCCTCGCTAATATTTGTCAAAGTTTCTTTAAGGACTTTATTTGATTTTTCCATGTCTATTTGATGCGCAATAAAATCTGATTCACTTCTGTTACGAAGCTGTTCTGAAATATTGAGCTGATCACTTAGCTTACTTATCGCCTTATCAAAATTTATTTGCTCACTGTGCCATTTTAAAAATGGGTAGTAGATTAAAGTATTCAAACATAATAAGAAAAGTTGTAGCAGTACGCCAGACATCCCATCAGAAACAATAAAGCCATTCACCAGCGTCGGCGTCATCCAGCTAATAGATTCGTTTGTGACCGTTACTAACCCCTGTTCAATTACCGTAAACGAAATAAAGAAATTTATTGTCGGAGCCAGCAAGAATGGAATTAACATGACCGGGTTTAAAAATATAGGTAATGCGAAAAGAATGATTTCGCAAAAATTAAAGGCAGTAAAAGGAATAGATAAATTGGCAATATTTTTTTCGTGAGATCCTGTCTTTAAAAACAACGTAGCGATGATCAAACCCGCGAAACAACCCGTTCCACCTATTAAAACAAATGTGTCATAAAATGTTTTAGCAGGTAAATCTTGAATAATTGGCTGCATCAAGTAGTTCGCATCAAACACCATATTAAAAGTATTGTCGCCATGAATGCCTAAAAACCAAAGCCCATGTGTAAACAACATTCTTTCAAACGTTAATTCGGCTATCGTTGATTGGCTTACATCTGGCGTGATCCAAGCCGCAACCAGATCACCAACAAAATTTATCGCTGGCATAAACGTATAAAAACTAAAGAATGTCAGCGTAAAGGGTAAAATTATCAGTAACTTCTCACTCAAAAATCGGCTTATGTGATGAAAGTATTTATCTAAATTAGGATGAAGGTTTACCAGCAACTTTAAGATCAGGCTACTTAAACAAGGAATAATGACCGCATAAGGTGTGCCACCAGTAGGATCAAGTCTAAATGACTCGCCGTCAAAGTGAATGTATTGCCCATGAAGAGAAAAACAGAGCAAAGCCAGCATGGCCCCCACTACACCACTTTGGCCAAAATTCTTGCTAATAAAGAAACCAATAGAAATAGAAACAATGACAGGAAATAATGAAAGCACTAACGAAGCACTTGCTAATATAACCGAATAAGTAGGATCAGTTGTTGCCACTATATTGAACTTGACTGCACTATTTAGCAGCAAAATAGCAATGGCACTACTCACAAAATAGGGGATCAAGGCAATGAAGGCTTCACGTAAAGACAGAAGAAATCGACTCTGTAATACCGCCTTTATTGACCGTTTGGCTGTTTCAAATGACAATAAAGTGCCCCAAATATTATTGTTAAATTAAGTATAATCTCCTTCTAAATATCTGCGTATAAATCATTAAAATTAGTCACTATGCGAATATAAAAGTGCGTCGACTATGGCATTTGCTAACGGATTTGCTTGATTATTTTTCGAAATGATTAAACTCACAGGGATCTGATATCTGTAATTCTCAGGCTCTATTACCTTCATTAGGCCTTTATCAACCCAGAAACTCGCATAATGCTCCGGCAAATAACCAATAAACTCACCAGACAAAATTAAATGCGCAATGCCTTCATCATGATATGCCGTAGCACTGTTTTGATAATTCAAACCATCGTTTCTGACTTCTTTGTCTCTCATATAATTTGAGGTGATCACTTCAGCATCTAATAAACGCTCTGACAAAGCCCGTTTTTCTAATGTGAATAGTTCATGGCCTTTCCCACAGTATAAATAGTTGTTTTCATTGTGCAGCGGAATATATTCAAGCCCTCTAATATGATGACGACTTACGCCAAGACCGACCAGTGAACGACCGTTTATCACCGAAGTTTCGACTTCTCTGGCTTCGCAAACATTAATATCAAATTGAATATTTTTACTTAACTTACGCACCGACGCGATAGCTTGTGCAACGCCACAACGCGGGTCGTTTACCATAGTGTCTATAACAGAGATACTCACTCGACCCGATAACTCATTTTTAGAACTGGCTACCGTATTGGCAAAAGCTTCACATTGGCGCAAGAGCTCTAAAGAGGCTTGATAGGTTACCCTACCCGGCTCTGTTAACTCAAAACCACTTCGACCTCTCTTACAAAGTTTTATGCCTAAACGCACCTCTAAGTCCGATAAATGCGAACTAATGGTCGATCGGCCGATATTTAATCTTGATTCTGCGGCAGATAAGCCGCCACATTCTACAATTGCAACAAATATTCTTAGTAATTTGAGATCTACGTCATGTATTTGCATCAGTAAGTCACACCATAAGTTTGATAAAACCGGAATGAATGTCGATTATATGCAATTTATAAAACTTCATCTACTCGTTAGTATGTGCTCCATAAATATAAGAACTCAATTAGTTTGGAGAACAAGATGACGTTTAGATATGGTGTAGACCGTCTAGATCTTGATACTGTAAATGGTATTGCAAATGGTTCAGTTGAAGCTATTTTAACAAGTGAAGCTATCAACAAAATTAATACCAGCCGTCAACGCGTTGACAAAATGGCCGCATCAGATAAAGCGGTTTACGGTATTAACACCGGCTTTGGTCCACTGTGTGATACGCAAATCACCCCAGAAGAAACAAACCTATTACAAAAAAACCTGCTGATCACCCATGCAGTGGGTGTTGGTAATCCAATTGCTAAATCGATTTCTAAACTAATGCTTATCACTAAAGTACACGCGTTAAGCCAAGGTTTCTCAGGTATTCGCCTTGAAACCGTTGAGCGCATGCTGAAGTTTATTGAGCTTGATTTAATTCCAGTCGTGCCAGAGCAAGGCTCGGTGGGTGCATCGGGCGATTTAGCGCCATTATCGCACTTATTCTTACCACTTTTAGGTGAAGGTGAGTTTTGGGTAGGTGATGACATAGTGCCTGCGGCAAAAGCCCTTGCTGACAATGGTTTAGAGCCAATGGATCTTCATGCTAAAGAAGGTTTAGCGCTGATTAATGGCACCCAGTTTATTTTATCTCATGGTATTACTGGCTTAACTAAGATGCGTTATCTGCTTGACCTTGCCGATGTTGCAGGTGCAATGAGTATTGAAGGTATGCAAGGTAGCCAATCGCCATTTAGAGAAGAGCTTCATGCAATTCGTGCCTTTGCTGGCAATATTGAAGTCGCAACACGCATGCGTCGTCTATTTAAAGATTCGCAAAATATGGCAGATCACACCGATTGTGACCGCGTTCAAGACCCATATTCATTGCGCTGTATTCCGCAGGTGCACGGTGCATCACGCAACGCTTACAACCATTTAAAAGAGCTTGTTGAAATTGAAATGAACTCAGTCACTGATAACCCAATTGTTATAAGTGAAGAAGAAGCGATTTCAGGCGGTAGTTTCCACGGTCAACCACTGGCAATGGCTCTTGATTATGCGTCAATTGCAGCTGCTGAACTGGGTAACATTTCAGACCGCCGTTGTTATTTATTGCTTGAAGGTTTACACGGTTTACCGCGCCTACTGACTACATCTGGTGGCCTAAACTCAGGTATGATGATCCCACAGTACACCACTGCGGCGCTTGTAACCGAAAACAAATCATTGTGTTTCCCACCGTCTGCGGACAGTGTGCCTACCTCTATGGGTCAGGAAGATCACGTGTCTATGGGTAGTATTTCGGGCCGTAAACTTAACCAAATTCTTGGTAATCTTGAGAAAATCTTCGCAATTGAGCTAATGTACGCAGCGCAAGCCGTTGACTTTAGACGCCCGAACACCTGTTCAGATATTATTGAACAAAATCATGCGCTCATTCGTACTAAGGTTGCGAAATTAGAAGAAGACAGACTATTAAAGCCTGATATTGATGCCATGGTTGAGTTTGTAAAATCTCAGGCATTTACTGTTACGCTTAATTAAGGATAACTGACATGAACTTACAAGAATTTCAAAATAGCATAAAGCAGGGTATCCCAAGCGAACTGCCTGCGCCTAAAGCATATCCTGCAGGCTCTAACCGCGCGCCAAAGCGTAAAGATATTTTATCGGTTGAAGAAAAACAGCTAGCAGTACGTAATGCGCTACGTTATTTCCCGAAAGAGTGGCATGCGGAGCTCGCTGTTGAATTTGCACAAGAGCTTAAAGATTTTGGCCGTATTTATATGTACCGCTTTAAGCCTAACTATGAGCTAAAAGCACGTTCAATCTCTGACTATCCTGCAAAATGCGAACAAGCTGCGGCGATCATGTTAATGATCGACAATAACCTTGATCCAGCAGTAGCACAGCACCCAGAAGAGCTAATTACTTACGGTGGTAACGGTGCGGTATTCCAAAATTGGGCGCAGTACTTACTAGCGATGAAGTACCTAAGCGAAATGGAAGAAGACCAAACGCTACATATGTATTCAGGCCACCCTATGGGTTTATTCCCATCATCGAAAGATGCGCCGCGTGTGGTTGTAACCAACGGTATGATGATCCCGAATTATTCAAAGCCGGATGACTGGGAAAAATTCAATGCACTAGGTGTAACGCAATATGGCCAAATGACCGCAGGCTCATTTATGTACATTGGCCCACAAGGTATCGTTCACGGTACAACCATTACAGTTATGAACGCATTCCGTAAAGTACTTAACAAAGGCGAATCACCAAAAGGTAAGATCTTCTTAACTGCCGGTCTTGGCGGTATGAGTGGTGCACAGCCAAAAGCGGGTAACATTGCTAACTGTATTACAGTATGTGCTGAGGTGAACCCGAAAGCGGCAATTAAGCGTCATCAGCAAGGTTGGGTTGATGAGCTGGTTGATAATATGCCAGACCTTGTTGCCCGCGTGCGTAAAGCACAAGAAAATGAAGAAGTGGTGTCAATTGCGTTTATTGGTAATGTTGTTGATGTATGGGAAAGCTTCTTAGCTGAAGATATTTTCATTCATTTAGGTTCTGACCAAACGTCGCTTCATAACCCTTGGTCAGGCGGTTACTACCCGCTTGATATCAGCTACGAAGAGTCAAACCGCTTAATTCGTGAAGAACCAGAAGTATTTAAAGAAAAAGTGCAAGCAACGCTTAAACGCCATGCTGATGCGGTAAACAAGCACACAGCAAAAGGCACGTACTTCTTCGACTACGGTAATGCGTTCTTACTTGAATCATCACGCGCAGGTGGTGACGTTATGGCTGAAAACGGCATCGACTTTAAATATCCGTCATACGTGCAAGATATTCTTGGCCCGATGTGTTTTGACTATGGTTTTGGCCCATTCCGCTGGGTGTGTACTTCTGGTAATCCTGAAGATTTAGACAAAACCGATGCAATTGCTGCAAAAGTGCTTGAAGAGATCATGGCGAATTCGCCGGAAGAAATTCAACAGCAGATGCAAGACAACATCACTTGGATCAAAGATGCGAAAGAGAACAAGCTAGTGGTTGGTTCACAAGCACGTATTCTTTATGCTGACTCGGAAGGTCGTATTAAGATTGCAAATGCCTTTAACGATGCCATTGCACGCGGTGAAATTGGTCCTGTAGTACTTGGTCGTGACCACCACGATGTATCAGGTACCGATTCACCATTCCGTGAAACGTCAAACATTTATGACGGCAGCCGTTTTACTGCAGATATGGCTATTCACAACGTAATTGGTGATGGTTTCCGCGGTGCAACTTGGGTGTCTATCCACAACGGCGGTGGCGTTGGCTGGGGCGAAGTGATCAACGGTGGTTTCGGTATGCTACTTGACGGTAGTATTGATGCCGAGCGTCGCCTTAAGTCTATGCTACTGTTCGATGTAAACAATGGTATTGCACGTCGCAGCTGGGCGCGTAATGAGGAAGCTAATTTTGCTATTAAACGCGAAATGGAACGCACTCCTAAGCTTAAAGTAACGCTTTCACAAAATGTAGAAGACGATATTTTAAATAAGCTTGATTTTTAAATTCAGCTAACAAATCATATTAAAAAGGCCACCTTTATAGTGAAGGTGGCCTTTTTATTTTGGAATAGTTCTAGTCTTGAAAGCGGTTTTTGCCATTACGCTTTGCTTGATACATTTTTTCATCTGCACAGCGGATCAAAGACTCAATGTTGTCACTGTTTTCTGTGAAGTATGCAATACCTAAGCTAGCACTGATACTCACCTTATTCACTTTCTCAGAACTGTCTTTTACTTCGTAAGGCTTTGCTATTTTCTCGATTGTTGTTTTCGCTAAGTTGACTACATTATGTTTACTATCAACATTTGGTAGACAGATTAAAAATTCATCTCCGCCCAGTCGACCAACTGTGTCTGATTCTCTAAAAATATTAGAAAGTCTAGTAGCGACTTGTTTAAGCAATTCATCTCCAGCACCATGTCCATAAGTATCATTTACTTCTTTAAAACCATCTAAATCAAGAAACATCACAGCCAGTTGACTATCTGAGCGCTTCGCCTGTTTAAATGCTGAATTTAATCTCTCTTTTGTCAGCCAAACAGAAGGCAGTTTAGTCAGAGGATCATAATGCGCTATTTTTTTAAGTTCCGTTTTTGTCTTCTGAAGTTCTTGTATCGTATCGTGTAACTCGGTGACATCATATTCAGTCACTAGAAATACAAAGTCACCCGTGATTGGGTGTCGACTTATACGGATGTCTACGGTGTGACGCTGCACCCCATTGTTTGTTTGCATTAGATGCTCTTCGCATCCAGCTGTTTGGCTCTGAGAAGCTGTTAAACGTGCTCTTGCTTCTGATTGATCTTTGAAGCGAGTTTCAAAATCACTGAGGTTTTCATCTTGTTTTATGTTGCTATACCAATCAGTAAACGCTGGATTTTCAAATAAACGCTTTCCGTCCATGTCATAGCAACTTACCGCTACGGTGGTATATCGCATCGCTTCAGCGAAGAGTAAGTTTTCAGGCTGGCTACTGGTATCCATCTGCTCACTGATAAACGCGATAATCCCACGATGTTTTTCTGGCCCAAGCAACACCGCAACATGACGCATTAGCATGACTTTTGGTTTACCATTTGGGTATGTTGTCCAAGGATCCTTTGTTAGCCCTTCTTGCGCTGCTTTAACAAATGTTTGCTCTGTGCGCTTGCGAGCACCTTCAGTGTCACCAGACAGATCTTTATCAATAAGTTGTTGAACGTCACTTAGGCCCCAGAATTCCAGGGCGTTCTTATTACCCCACCAAAAGCCATGGCGGTCTAAATCAAAAACCCAAATGATATCTGGAGAATAATTAAACCCTACAAGCTCATTAGGAGAAGTTATGACTGATAAGTGATCAACTGCAACTGCTTTGTACACGAGAGAACTCTTAATAAAATTATAAAAATATATTACTAATTTTATTTAAGTTTACCAGTTTATTATTTAGGAAATAGGCATTCCTAAATAATGTCTCTCGGCTCGTATCAATTATTTTCCTGTCAAGCTCGTCTAAAAACTCTTAAGGTTTTTTTAAGTTTCGTCTGCTACATTTATTTTTTTAACATTAACGTAATAAAAATGAAAAATAACAGACGTTTAATAAAGCCCTTCCTAGCCATTTTTTTATTTTTTACAACCTCATTATGTGTGCTCATGCTTAGTCGCTTGTTTTTAAGTATGTGGCAAAATGCAAGACTAGAACCAGATAGTTATATAGCTCTGTTTTATGGCGGCTTAAGAATAGACTTGAGCACAGTGGCGTATTTAACACTGCCGCTTTTTTTGTTACTTATTATCTTTAAAACGATCAAAATACCCAGCTTACAAAAAATAGTTCAATTCATTGCTTCTTTATACATAGCAACAGCACTGTGCTTTCTCGTGATGTTAGAAATTTCGACACCTGCGTTTATATTGCAATACGATATCAGGCCAAATCGATTGTTTATTGAATACTTAGAGTATCCAAAAGAAGTGTTTGCCATGTTACTTTCCGGGCATAAATTAACCTTACTGATAAGTCTATTTTTTACTGTCAGTGCTTTTTACGTCGCTTTTAAATACTTACCCAAATTTTGTGAAAATGAGGCACGCAACACGTCTACTCTTTCCTTTTATGCAACCAGTTTAATCGTCTTATTTGCGCTTCTCTTAGCCGCAAGGGGCACGGTTGGGCATCGACCTATCAATCCTGCTCTTGTGTATTTTTCACAAGATGCGTTAGTGAACTCACTGACTTTAAATTCTGCTTACTCAGTTGCTTTCGCGATTAAAAATATGCGAAACGAAAAAAATACTGAGCAATTATATGGTAAACAAGATAAGCAGACCATTATTGAGAACATTCAGAAGGCTTCTTATAGAACAAGCTTCGTAGCAAATGAGTACCCGACACTGGCTAAAAATGTGGCGTATCACTCTGGTCCTAAAAAAAATCTGGTTATCATCTTAGAAGAAAGTCTAGGTGCTCGATTTGTCTCTGAACTCGGTGGCAGTGGTATAACGCCTGAAATAGATAAGCTCTATAACGAAGGCTGGGCGTTTGATCATCTATATGCCACTGGTACGCGCTCTGTCAGGGGCATTGAAGCTGTGGTAACTGGTTTTCTACCTTCACCGTCTCGTGCTGTAGTTAAACTTTCAAAATCGCAAAAGCACTTTTTTACCCTTGCTGATGTGCTAACACAAAATGGCTATACCACCCAGTTTATTTACGGTGGTGAAAGTCATTTCGATAATATGAAGAGTTTTTTCTTAGGCAATGGTTTTCAAGATATCGTAGATTTTAAGGATATTAAAAATCCGCAATTTGTAGCATCTTGGGGCGCAAGTGATGAAGACCTATTTAATCAAGCCGACAAACAACTCACAAAACTAGCCTCTTCAGCCAAGCCATTCTTTTCTTTGATTTTTAGTTCGAGTAACCACGACCCTTTTGAGATCCCAAATAACAAGGTTTCATTAGCTGATGGGCACCAAACTGATAACGTCCGGCGCGATCTCGCAATTAAATATGCTGATTTCGCACTTGGTCGCTTTATCGACAAAGCCAAACTTAGTGGTTATTGGCAAGATACGGTTTTTTTAGTGGTTGCTGATCACGATGTACGCGTTTTCGGTAGTGAGCCTGTACCTATTAAGTCATTCCATATTCCTGGCGTTATCTTAAATTCAGATTTTGATAACAAACGAGACCAAAGGTTGGTAAGCCAAATTGATTTACCTGTTACTCTCTTATCTTTGATTGGTGTAGACACACCAACACCTATGACAGGCTTTGATCTAACTAAAACTTATACTGTTGAGCGGGCATTGATGCAGTACTACGATAACTTTGCATATATTGAAAATAATCAAGTTGCTATTTTAACCCCAGGTCAAAATCATAGTTTTTGGCAGTATGATAAATACAATAAAACGCAAACTTTAGTTGCACCAGATAGTTATTTTGAAATACTTAAAGAAAAAGCGCTAAGTCATGTATTATTTAGTTCTATGGCTTATCAGCAACAACTTTATCGTTTGCCAGCAAACACACAATAATCCCAATTGATTTTTTCGAGAACAACTATGCAGTTTGATAACAACAATAAACCAAAAGGACTGAAACGATTATTTTTAGCGCTCGGTCATTCTTTTCGCGCTTTCACTTGGTTAAGTAAAAATGAAGCCGCATTTCGCCAAGAAATTCTATTACTGGTCACAACTCTTATTCTATTGCCCTTTTTATCATTCAGCTTATATGACAATTTGCTTATTGTTTCAGCCACATTATTCGTGATGTTTGCAGAAATTGTTAATACCGCCATTGAGGCCGTAGTCGATAGAATTGGCCTAGAAATACATGAATTGTCAGGTTTAGCGAAAGACTTAGGCTCTGCGTGTGTCACCATCGCTCTAGTAATACTAAGTTTAGTGTGGTTAGTCGTACTTTATAGTAATTTTGTGGCTTAGCTAACTTCATTTAGTTAACGGGGTATGGTCCATTATTTAAAATGGACTTTGCCGCCAACGATTTTTAGTGCAGGCGTGCCTCGTATCAGCGTTTTTCGCGCAAATTCAATATTGCACTGTGGACAATGTATTTTATCGATGGTGTAGTCTGCAACTATTCGCTCTTCAAAGCATTTGACTAACGCGCCCTTGCCGCCCTTTCGATATTTAAAAAGTTGGGTTCGACACTTTGCGCAGAAAATATCAACTGTTCTTACCGGCCCTTTTTTATTGGGTTTTGCCATAACGATTAATTATAAAAAACAGCCAACCAAATCGTTGGCTGTTGTTCTGAGGTTTGTTTCACTTTGTGCTTTGTGTGAGCAGGTATATTCAAAGAATCTCCTTTTTCTAGCCTCACACACTTACCATTTTCGAATTCAAGTACGCCAAAACCCTCTAATACAATAACCCATTCGTGTTTGTCTTGGTCATACCAACCCGCTTCAGGTGAACTATGTCCTTGAGAAATAATTCTTTCAACACGAACTGAATCGTTATTGATTAGCTCTTCAAAGACTTCGTTTGATAAATCCGTTGGGATATTTTTTAATAAGTTAATGGTCATTCGCTTAAGTTATGGCAGTTGGTTTTAGCTTTTCATCAGTTGCATGTTTTTCAATTAAATTCATTTGCGCTGATAGCCAGTTTTTTAACCGAATTGCAACCTCAGGCATTATGTCATTTTTACAAGCGTATTTGTAGCTGGCGAGTGACGGCAATCCTGTTTGCAATCGCAAAGTATGGTCCATATTTTTGATGATATGTGTACTTGTTGATGCTCTTGTAACCTGAGCGATGAGCTTGGTGTCATCAGGGTGACATTGAAAGTCTTTCTCACCTCCAATGGCTAATATCGGTTTTATCGTATTAACCAGGTGCGACTTCACATCATAATTAAATGTTTCTTTGTAGAATTTGGTACTTACTTTGTGAAAGCCAACTCTCACTGTTGGTTTATTGGAACTTTCAACTTTCGTTCTTAAATCTCGCATAGTTTTAGCGGGGTCTTTTGTGTACAAAAAAAGCCTTAAAATTTTGCCTTTTAAGCCCTTCAAAGCATCGAGATCTCGATTCATTACTTCGGCATTTTTAATGCCATCTTCTTCAAAACTTCGAAGGCTAGCGCAAAGCATAATTAATCCAGAAATAAGTTTATTCTCGTTTGCTATTTCTGGCGCTAAACAAGCCCCTTCACTATGGCCTAATACATAAATGGCATCAGTATTTACTTGTTTATGGGTTGAAATATGGTTGATTGCTTGGTGAGCATCTAGCACAACTTCTTCTAAACCAGCTGTTTTAAAATCGCCTTCACTTTTACCTGCACCACGCTTGTCATAACAAAAAGTGGCGTAACCGGCTTCAATTAGCTGCTCTGAAAGTTGTTTAAAAATATTGGTGTCAAAACCATTGATATTGCCATCTCTGTCTTGCTGACCACTACCGTGGACCATAACAATGCAAGGATATGTGCCCTTGTTTGCCGGTAATGACAATGTACCTTTTAAGCTTAGCATTTGTGACTTAAATACAATCTCTTCCTGAATCATTTCTACTCCTTGAAGCTTTAAATAAGCTTTATTCTTCTGGATCTTGTGGATGTACTTCTGTTACCACTTTTTGCACGATTTTCACCCTGCCTGACTTTACCAATGCATCTCGTAAAATATATTCTATTTGCGCGTTTACACTGCGTAAGTCATCGTCGGCCCAGCGCTGAACTGCCGCTAATACATCTGGGTTTATTCTGAGTGGATAACTTTTCTTACTGGCCAAAACGAGCCTCTTAAAATTGCTGAGTTGAAGCTTACACTTCAACTCAATTTGAAAATCTAGTATCAGTAAAGGCTACCTGCATTGACCACAGGTTGCGTATTTTGTTCGGCGCATAATACCACCAGCAAGTTGCTGACCATAGCTGCTTTGCGCTCTTCGTCTAGCTCTACAATTTCTCGCTCAGACAATCGGCTTAGTGCAAGCTCCACCATACCAACAGCACCATCTACGATTTTTTGTCTTGCAGCAATAATGGCTGATGCTTGTTGACGCTGTAACATGGCACTGGCAATTTCTGATGCATAGGCAAGGTGTGAAATTCTAGCTTCATGTACTTTTACACCTGCTTTTGCCAATCTGTCTTGAATTTCTGTCTTCAGTGCTTCAGAGACTTGAACTGGATGACTGCGCAATGCAATTTCATCACCATCATGTTGATCGTATGGATAAGCACTCGACATATTTCTTAGCGCCGCTTCACTTTGAATGTTAACAAAGCTTTCGTAGTCATCTACTTCAAATACGGCTTCTGCGGTGTCATTCACTGACCACACAACCACGGTGGCAATCTCAATCGGGTTACCGTGCGCATCATTTACTTTGATTTTATTACTTTCAAAATTTCTTAATCTTAAAGAAATATTTCTGCGAATAAAGAAAGGCACAGTCCAACGTAACCCATTTTCTTTCACTGTGCCTACGTAACTGCCAAACAAAGTCAGTACACGGCCTTGGTTTGGCTGCACCATGAATAAACCTGTTAAACATGCCAAACTAAGCACAGCTAGAACAACAAATAAAATGCCACTCCCATTTACAGGGTTAAATTGGCTTAAACAGGCTAATGCAATTGCAATAAAAATCACCGTTGCACCATACCCGTTTGTTGAGAATCCTTTTGTTTCTTTCATTGAAAACTCCATCAATGTGATATCAAGTTGATATCACATTAGATCGAATTTGGATGTTAGGCAAGCATTTTGTTCCTATAATTATGTAGTCTATTTGTAACTATTTATTTTATTCTCAATAGATGCAATAGACTTATCACTTGGAAAATCCACTTTAAATACTTGATAAGCTGCCTTTGCCTCATTAACTAATTGCTGCTCAAGATAAGCATTAATTAGAGACTCTGATAATTTAGGATGCTTAAAAATGTTTGCTATTTCGGCTTTAAGAGTGAGCTCCTGTAATTTTTGCTCTTGCGATTGCGCAAGTCTGTATGCGTAAAAAGCGTAAAGGCCTAGATAATTTAAGTCATATTTCGTTTTATCTTTGGCAAGTTCAATTGAAATAACGGCTGCGCCATTTGACTTTGCTTGAGTAATTAACTCGAACGTTGCTTCGTCCTTAAAGGGTGTTCTTTGCTTTGGTGAAATGCCTAACTTTAGTAACAAGGCTTCGGCAGCTTTAGCAACACTCATAGGGTTTTGAGCAGTTATAAGTGCTCCATCAACTGAAATATAAGGCATCATTGCGGTGTTTTTCACAAATGTCGCACCTCGCTCAATCAATTTTTCTTCAAGTGAAAATGGAAATTTATCAAGTAATTCTGCATTAAAAGCTTGTTCTTCAATTTGTGTAAAACTATTTACCTTCTTGCCCGCAACAAAGTAATGACCATCAGGACCTTTCAAATTAACCAATGCGGCAGGACCGTGACATACAGCAGCAATGGGTGATTGCTGTTCGATAAACTGATTAATGAAAGTTTGAGTTGACGGGTCAAAAGGCAAATCAAACATTGCGCCGTCTCCCCCAACAATAAATAAAGCGTCATAGCTTTGCTGAATTGCCTGTGTTGCTGAGTGAGTATTTTGCAATTTATGAAGGGCAAGCCCTTTGAATTTTTGTATGTAAGCTAGATTGTCTTTATTTGTCTTAACAACAACCTCACCGCCTTTGGGTGTAACAATATCGAGCTCTAAGTTATGGTTATGTAAAACCAAATAAGTTTGTGCGAGCTCCTCAAGGTCGTAACTAATTTTACCTTGGGTCTCATTGCCGTAACCGGAAATTAATAGAGCGACTTTTTTGGCAAATACATGAGGACTTATTAAGCCCAAACAAATTATAAATAAAGTTAAATATTTCATTGCTGCTTCTCCTTGTTGAAGTTAACAGCACTTTAACCAATCAGTTGTCGTGACTTTGTCGTGATTTATATTTATTGAAGTGTTTGTTTAGGGCGTGTTAGCAAAGTTTATTTGCGCAATAAAATAACCTGGCGGTTGCTCAATGCTCAATTGCCAATTTGATTGTTCACAAATACGCTTTATCAAGTTTAAACCATGCCCTAACCCTTCACTCTGCTCGCCTTTTACTCCGCTTACAAATGGTGAATTAATGGTATTTTGGTGAGTCTGGTTTTTAAAAATAAGCTGCCGCTCATTTAAGGTAATGTCGGCATTATCACCACTTGCGTGTCGGACCATGTTCGACAGTAGATTTAGCATTAGAATACTAACCAAATTTTGGTTACACGTTACTTTCACATCCCCCTCAAAATTAAGAGTTAACTCAAGATGTTTGCCTGCTTCTGTAAGTAAAAAGTCAAATTGGTTAATAATCAAACACTCTAACTCAGCAGTTAAATTAACCGTCTCTGTTTGACTTGATTCCGAACGTGCAAGCGCCAATAAAATTGAGGTGATTTGATTGATATTAGCAACCGCCTCTGTAACAGTATCAAAATTACTTTCTGTGATTGTTTTTTCTTCTTTGCTAGCTGATAGCACGTTTTGAATAATCGCAACGGGGGTTCTGATTTCATGGCTAATGTCTTTGGTAAATACTCGTTCCCGTTCAAGTGCGGTATTCAACTGATTAAAGGCGTTTTTGGTATTGAGTGCTAATAAACCGATTTCGTTTTCTGGAAATACATCAGGCTCAATATTGTCTGCACTTTTTGTGTTCACTTGAGATGCGAGCGTTTTTAAAGGCCTTGTTATCTTCTTGGCAGTCAATAAGCTAACAACGAGGGCTATGGCAGAAATAACACAAGCTATTACTAAAAGCCACACGAGCAAGTTTGGCATATTATCTTTGCTGACCTCGAACTGCTCTACGTCAGCGAGTAAGAATAAGTGCTGTCCACCTAATTTAATGGTGGTCATATGAAGGGTTTTACCAGACCTTGTTTGATATTCCACTTTGCTGGGATTTGACGGATACTCTTTTTGGATCTCGATAGGTAGATCTGCAAAGTATTCAACCAATCGCATATAATCTGCTTTTGGAGGGAGCACCTCACCTGAACGTTTATATTGTTCAGTGATATGAGTCGCTTCATCGTTGACTAAGCGGTTAAAAATATTATCTTCAATAGTCCAAGCATATAAAACAATCAAAAAGCTATAAATAAGCGAGATTGACAACACCGTCGTTATAATTACGCGGCTTATACTGCTTGAAAGGCTTCTCATAGTTGCTTCATCTCCATGTGATGCTTCTTATTCTAATACTCATTACTTGGTGATTGTTAGTCTGGTACAACGATTTTAAAACCAATTCCGTGAACCGTTTTTATCATCTGGCACTCAAACGGTTTATCTATGGCGTTGCGAAGCGTATAGATATGACTGCGAACAGCATCAGTATCAGGCATATCATCCCCCCATACTTTTTCAATCAATTGGCGTTTGGAGAGCGCGTTTGGGTATGCTTCTGCAAGCAATTTAAGCAATAAGAAATCAGTTTTTGAGAGTTTTATGTTCTGGCCTCCCCGATGGACTGTTTTTTGATTAAAGTCTATTTCTAAATCACCAATACATGTCTTCTGAGACTTATGTAACTGATGCCTTCTAGCGAGTGCTAAACAGCGAACATAAACCTCTTCTAACACGTAAGGTTTTGTTAGGTAATCGTCTGTGCCGTGTGAAAAGCCATCAAGTTTTTCTTCAATACTGTCTCTTGCGGTGAGCATCAACACCGGAATATTCGTCGTAAGCTTAGATTTGATAAAATGACAAAGATTTAACCCGTCTGTATCAGGTAAAGTTAAATCTAAAATCACAACATCAAAATGTTCAGACTTGAGTAAGTTAGTCGCTGTTTGACCATTGCAGGCATAGTCTACGACCATGCCTTTTTGCATAAGAAAATCACACAGCTGCTCTGCTAATTGCTGATTATCTTCAACCAATAAAATGTGGTTTCTTATTTCGTTCATTTTGCTGTTTTTTTCCGAATTAATTCTAGTGTGGCCGCAATGGTCTTATCATTCATGTTTTGCGTGATGCTATTGCCTGGCTCAATCTCATAATGAGGTTGAACACCTTGTTGAGTCAACTCCCCACTCGGTCTAACTAACAATCGAGTCGTAATATAGGCTCTCAATTCTGAATGAGGTAAGTTAAACAAATTACCCTGACCTGATTGATTAGCAAACCCTTGTGTTGGTTGCCCCACCAGCGTTGCAAAATCATTATCTTTTAGGGTCGTTGCAAATACAATGGCCGCAGAATAGCTAATAGAACCCGTCAGTAAATACACATTTCCGGTAAACCTGACATCATCATTCATTGGGGTTTCCCATTCATCCCAGTCCGTGTCCACAATCTCCCCTTCTTCACCTTTATAATTAAACCAACCACGGTTATCTTTGTTGAGTTTTTCTTGTAGTGCAGAAACCAATCTAAATGGCTTATTTGCAAGGTAACGACTTAAATACGCGACGGTATCCGTATTACCACCGGGGTTGTTTCTAATATCAATAATAAGAGAGTGAATGTTTAACGTCTTAATTTGCTCAAAACTGTCATCAACAAAATCTTCAAACTCGCTCGGTTTAATATCAAAGTGTTCTAAATACAATAAGGCAACACCATCTTCTAGCTCTTTAAAGTAATGCTCTTGTTTAGTTTTTCCTGAAATAACGGTCTCTGTCTTTTGCCAATCTTGGTCTTGGGTGATTTGTAGTGTTTTAATTTTCCCCTCAACTTCTATTTCAAGTTTAAATTCATCAATAAAACCGTATACCGCCCACAAGTTAACTGGGAATCTTGCTGCAACGACCTTTTCACGAAGAAGCTGACTCTCACCACCTGTATATTTTTGCATGTCTAATACAAGGTCTTTTGTTGAAATACCATTAATCGACAAAATTTTACTTTCTGCCACAACCCCTTCAATACCTGACTGATAGTCGTTTTGTATATATAGCTCTTGCTGTGAATTGATAAATACTTCAAAAGGAAAAGGTTTCGCGCCTTGCTCTTTCAATAAATTATATTCTTGATACGGCCAAATCAAAAACGCATGACCATCATTAAATTTATGACTGAGTTGTCCCACTATTTTATAAAATTCAGTTCGCATTAAAGGCTTAGTAATTTGAGACTTAAGCGTTTGCGTATAGCTCTTTAAATCAGATACTTGAGTATATTTACCCAGGTTAGGGTGACGCTCCAATGCACCTTTTAACAGAGCATCAATATCTTGATGCATTTGCTCAACGGATAAATGCTCTGTCAGCAGCGTTTCATCCGACAAGTCAGGCATTATCTCTAAATGACTACCTTGGCAGGCAACTAACACGGGTAGTACGCACGCCATCATCAATGATTTATTAATAGGTTTAAGAATTTGTTTGAACATCGCTTTGCTCCTATGTGGTATGGGGCAAAGTTAGCAAAGCGTTTGTGAAGGTTTTGTCGTAAGGCTTTAACAAATCATAAAAGCATTTTGTTTTTTATTAAACCAATCAGATTAAAATTCGCACTAAAAAAGATAAAAACTTGATAGATATACGATTTTTACTTTTTTAATCAAAATAATACCTATAATAAGTACACCGCTGAATAACCAATTTATCAGCCTGTTTAATTAAATATATACAGAGTATCATTTAGAAAAGGGAAAAAATGAAAGCAGTAACTCTATCACTCGCAACACTATTATTATCATCAAGCGCATTTGCTCATAACACTTTCTATGGTGATATTTTGCTTGGCAATACAAAGCAAAGTGCTGAATCAACTACTGAATGGGAATATCAATCTAGCTTCGAACGTGATACCAATACTTTACCAAAACAAAATTCAACATCATTAGGTGCAAGACTTGGTTATCAATTTACTGATAATTTTGCGCTAGAACTGAGTCACATCAATTTTGGTGAAATTGACTTCATTAACGATGAAGATAAAGACTTCACTTTGAATGAGCAACTGAAAACTAGCGCAAATTTAGTAGCATTAAATGGTAGCCTGCCTGTTACTGATAACCTGGCTTTAAACGCAACGTTTGGTGTGGCTAAATGGAAATTAAGCGCGATTACAACTGTCGATTATGTCTCTGACGACATTATTCTTAGTATCGATGATAAAGTTGCCTCAAAGGGGCAGTCTTTTACTGATAAACGCGATGGTAGTGATACATTTATCTCCATAGGTTTAAAATATGATCTTACAGAGAATATCCATTTAGGTTTAGAATATTCAATGCTTGAAATTGGCATTTCAGAAAAAGTAAAAGATGAAAATGGCACCCTAACCACAAACGGAAGTTACGATTTAAACAGTTTGTTACTCGTATTAGGCATAAAATTCTAAAAATTAAGATCATCACTCAACATATCAATAAAGCGCCTGACTTTTGAAGACAGGTGCTTTCTACTTGGATACACCGCGTAAACATTCACTGTTGGCTGTTGATAATCTTCGAACAAAATCTGCAAGTTACCTGATGAGATCCCGTTCGATAGATAGAATTCAGGTAAACGAGTTATCCCAATACCGGCCTCAACCAGAGCAGTTTCAGCTTCACCATTGTTACACTGTGCTCTAAGTTTTACGTCTACGCTAAATAACTCCCCATCAAATGGTTGAAATTGCCATTTTTCTGGATTTTTAAGATTACTATAACCAATACAATGGTGATTAATTAATTCTCTAGGGTGATGCGGTTGCCCAAATTGTTCAAGATAAGATTTCGATGCCACCACATAGGTGGGGCACGCATAGATTTTTTTACAAATTAGGCTTGATTCATTTAATGCCGGTGTTGCTCGTATAACTAAATCGAATCCATCTGCAACAATATCAACGCGTTTATCACTCAAGTCTAAATCAAGGGTGACGTTTGGGTACTGTTTAATAAAACTTACTACAATGGGTTGAATATGTGAGCGATATAGCCCTATAGGACAACTTAACTTTAAATTGCCTTTTGGCGTATCGTCCCCTTGCGTTACTAGGTTAAAGGCATCTTGTGCATCAGTTATTAATTGTAAACATTGCTGATAATAAGCCTCACCTTCAGGTGTAAGCGCCAAAGAACGTGTAGTTCTATTTAACAGCCTTACACCAAGTCTCGCTTCTAGCTTATTCAGTTCTTTAGAAATATGAGAATTAGAATGACCTAATTGTTGTGCTGCACTTGCAAAGCTGCCTCGCTTAACCACTTCAACAAAAATTTCTATACCTTCAAACAGCTTATTCATAGTCATATGGAAACAGTGAAAACCCAATTAAGGGATTAATAACTAAATAAAGATAATATAGACTATATTTCATCGAGTCGAGCAATGAATTGAAGACTCATCTCTTAATTAATGAGGAAGAAATCATGAAAGTATTAGCATTTGCAGCAAGTAGCAGCCGTCAATCAATTAACAAACAACTGGCTCAGTACACGGCAAACCAAATTGAAAACGCAGACGTTGAATTATTAGATTTAAACGATTTTGAAATGCCAATCTACAGCTCAGATCGTGAAAATGAATCAGGTATTCCAGAACAAGCGCAAACTTTTTTCAAAAAAATTGGTGAAGCAGATGCCATTGTTATTTCATTTGCTGAGCACAATGGCTCTTACACCGCGGCTTATAAAAATATCTTTGATTGGATGTCACGTATTGATATGAAAGTTTACCAAGGCAAGCCGGTCATTTTATTAGCAACTTCACCAGGTCCCGGTGGTGCGCAAAGCGTACTCGCTGCTGCAGTTGGTTCATCTCAGTTTTTTGCGATGGATGTAAAAGGCTCTCTTTCAGTACCAAGTTTCTATGATAATTTCGACTTAGAAACCGGTCAGTTAACAGATCAAGAGCTAATAGATCAAGTCAAGACGATGACTGCGTCACTTTAAAACCTTCTTTGAGCTGTGTATTAAACACAGCTCAAATTTAGAATTTGATTACTTTTGATAAAAGTTGTTCATATCGACCTGATTGTTTCATTCTAAGTAAAGCTTCATCAAACATCTTCAGAATATCGGCATTATTCTTATCTGCTTTGGATAAAATGATGTGGCTGTTTTTCCTCATGAACGGCTGTTCGATATGGCCTATTGATTTCATATCTTGTTCTGAAAAATATTGACGTAATTGATAATATCCCACCGCAATTTCTTGTGGGTAAATCGACACTCTGTTTTTTAACAACATGCCGAATGCTTGCTCATCATTAGATACTCTGTGCATGTTGATTTGTTTCGCTCGAATAATGTTATCTAGGTCGATGCCATAACTGAAATCTTCAAGGCCAACATAGCTATACGACTTTAATGCTTCAAAGCTATCTAGTTTCGGCTTATTAGTTTGGTTATAAAAAAATACATGCTTTTCTTCTAATACTGGCACTGAAAAATAGAATTCACTTTCTCTAGAGTTAGTTTTAAGCCATAAGCCTGTGCCATCAACTCTCCCTAATTGCGCTTGCTCCATCGCTCTCGCCCATGGGTAAAATTCAAAAGAAACTTGATACCCGATATCTGCAAATGCCTCGGTTATTATCTCTGCAATGGCACCGTTATTCGGTAAATCACTGCCCATATAAGGTGGCCACTCTCCAACAGACAAGGTTAATTGCTTTGCTAAAGCATGAGAATTTGAAAATAAGGATAGTAAGAGAAAAAAGGAAATGTATTTTAACTGTTTCAATGTGACACCAATCATTATCAAACCTAAATTAACTTTAGACGATAATTATGGATAAAAAGTGGAAGTAAAACCCAGAATCTAAGTTTCTGGGTTTTATAAAAGAGATTAAAGTCGCTTAGTTAGCACTATGGCAATGCCTAACATCACTGACGAAACCAATAAACAGGCGCTTAAGCCATAGTATTGATACATAACACCAGATAATACAGTACCAGTTAAGCGCCCTGCTGCATTGGCCATATAATAAAAGCCCACATCCATTGATACGCCGTCACTGTCTGCACACCTGACAATCAGGTAGCTATGCAATGATGAGTTAATTGCAAATACAGCTCCAAAAATTAGCAAACCACCAACAAGAATAAGCTCTGGTGGAAAGCTTGAATCTAAACCCAATACTATCATTGCCGGAATAACTGCAAGGGTTGTTACCCATGACGCTGCTGATTGCTTACTTTGGGTTAACGCCATATTTCTGCCAGTGACTTTGGGGGCGTTTGCCTGTACTAAGCCATATAGAATCACCCACACAGCCATAAAAGTACCAACTGTGCTACTTTGCCAGCCCAATTCACTAACAAAATAAACCGGCAATGCAACCACAAACCATACGTCTCTGGCTGCAAATAAAAATAATCTCGCAGCTGAAAGCCGATTGATTTGCGGGCTTTTTGAAAACATTTCTGTGAATTTAGGTTTTGCTTTCTTTTTACCTAGGTCTGCTTTTAATCGCCATATACTTAATAGCCAAACAAGTGTCAGCATACCTGCCATTAACCATAATGCGCCTTGAAAACCAAACAAGGTCAGAAGTAAGCCACCTAAAAAGAAACCGACACCTTTTAGCGCATTTTTAGAGCCAGTTAAAATAGCCACCCACTTATACAAAACGCCATCGGCGTCTTCAGGTACCAATTTTTTTATGGCACTTTTGGCGCTCATTTTATTGAGATCTTTTGCAATGCCAGATAATGCCTGAGCACACATAACATACACAACACTCAACCACTCTGGGTTAATAGCAAGCATGACCAATGCAAAGATTTGAATGGACAAACCCAAATTCATGGTTTTATTCAAACCAAGTCGCGCGCCTAGCCAGCCACCGACTAAGTTAGTCACAACACCAAAGAATTCATAAAACAAAAACAACATGGCGACTTCAAGTGCGCTGTAACCAAGCTGGTGAAAATACAACACCACCAGCATTCTGAGCGCCCCATCTGTTAACGTAAACGCCCAATAATTACTGGTGATGAGTAAATATTGTTTTATGTCATCCGAAAGTTTGGACAACATCTAGATTATCCCCACTTTTGCTCAATAACATAGCGAACTAGATCTGCTGTACGATTTGCATAACCCCACTCATTGTCATACCACAAGTACATTTTGACTTGCGTACCATTCACGACCATGGTTGATTGCGCATCAACCACGCTGCTTCTTGGATCTGTTTTATAGTCAATTGACACAAGTGGACGAGTCTCAAAACCTAGAATGTCTTTTAGTTCATCTTCAGCCGCTTCTTTCATCCATTCATTGATTTCTTCAGCAGTGGTCGCTCGGCTAACTTCAAACACACAATCTGTGATTGATGCATTAGCCAGCGGTACACGAACAGCATGGCCGTTTAGTTTACCTTTCAATTCTGGAAATATATGTGTAATTGCAGTTGCAGACCCCGTCGTTGTTGGGATCAAACTCATACCACACGCTCTTGCACGACGAAGGTCTTTGTGTGGCGCATCAAGGATGGTTTGAGTATTGGTGATATCGTGAATAGTGGTCATTGAACCATGCACAATACCTATTTTATCTTGTAATACTTTAATTGGCGGCGCTAAACAATTCGTTGTACATGACGCTGCGGTCACAATATTGTGCTTTTCAACATCAAATAAATCATGGTTTACGCCATACACTACGTTTAATACACCCTCTTCTTTAACTGGCGCAGTCACGACTACTTGTTTTACACCTTGATCAAAGTAAGCTTGAAGTTTGGCTTTAGTTTTCATCACACCTGAGGCTTCAATCACTAAATCACAGTTAGACCAATCAGATGCTTCTATCGTTTTATTTTGAGTAACTGAAATAGTATGACCATTGATAACCATAGTATCGTCAGAGAAATCCGTGTCATGGCTCCAACGACCATGCACAGAGTCAAAGTTCATCAAGTGCGCCAGTGTTTCAGCATTGCCTGCGGGGTCATTGATCTGAATGATCTCAATACCAGCAGTATCATATAAGGCACGCATAGTTAGGCGACCCATACGGCCAAAGCCATTAATTCCAACTTTTATACTCATGTTTACTCCCAGAAATTAAACGAAGACACATCGATTATGGTCAACTTTCTTGAAAATGTGGTTACTACTTTTAAGGAAAAACTGTTCGCCTCAAAATATATGGAAAATCATATATTCGATTTTCCATATGTTCAAGTTTATTTTTCGTTCTGGGAGATTAGAGCGGGTTATTTTAGGAAAAAACCATGTTTGAATGGATCTGAGTCTTCTAAAACGAAGTTAGAAAATGCAGTGATATATGCAGTGCCAAATACTCGTGGTATTACAGCGTTATAACCATGAAATTGTGTTTCTTTTTGAATCGTTACGTCAAAGCTACTCTCTACGATACTTTCAATGGTAATTTTGTCACCTGCATTTATTTGCTCTCTTGCATGTAGTATTGCAGCTCTTGCACTTACACCTGTCCCTGTTGGGCTTCTATCAAGCTCACCATCGGCAAATATGCACACATGTTTACTATGGCTTTCTTTGTCCTTCGTTTGAGATGACGAATAAAAAATCACACCATATAAAAAACTCAAGCTTTCATCTTCTGGGTGTGAAAGCGATAAAGAGTCGTTCACTAAGGCTTTTATTTCTTCACCAAGCTCAGATAACTTAGCAGCATTTGCTTTTGACAACGAGATATCAAGTTTGTCTGCATCTACGTAAGCATAATAGGCACCACCAAAAGCAACATCAGTTGTAAAAGAGCCGAAAGCAGGATGATTAATTTGGTGATCGAGTTTCACGACAAAACTGGCGACATTATCAAAATATGCCTGCCCATTTTTATAGTAAGCCGTTACCTGCCCTGCAGGAGAGTCAATTTTAAGTTCTTCTTTTTCTTTAAAATGACCCGTTTTTTCAGCCAAAGTCGACAGTGCGATGATGGCATGACCACACATAGTGCTATAACCTTCGTTATGAAGAAATAACACACCAAAGTCACTGTCTGCTCTTTCACTTTCAGTGATTAAAGCGCCATACATATCCGAGTGACCTCTTGGCTCTCCCATGATAGCTGTTCGTAAATGGTCTTGCTGTTCAAGACATTCAAGCCTTTTTTCTACTATGCGCTTGCCTTTAAGGTGTGCAAACCCGCTTTTAATTACTCTAAGTGGTTCCCCCCCTGTATGCATATCAATGCATTCTATTTGTGTACTTGACTGAATGTTAACTAGTTCTAATTGTTTTATAAAATCAGACATAAAGCTTCCTTAGATCGAAAAATGCCAAGCAAGCTTGGCATTAAGTGGATACCGAGCTTAAATCAAGCTCGGTGTGCACGTGAATTTCAGGGAGATTAGAAAACCATTCGTGCAGTAAATGACACAGAACGAGCCGCTTGACGACCAGTAACCAAGCCATAATTAGGGTTTAACTCAATGCCATTGTCGCCATATCGTGTTCTTTCTTCATTGATATTCAGGGCACTATCAGCGTTTAATAAGTTATAAACAGATGCTTTTAGTGATACTTCATTACCCATTAACTCTGTAAAGTAAGACATTGAAAGGTCAACATTCGTTACCCATGGTAATGTACCTGCGCTACCACGAGGTGCAGGGTTACCATTTTCATCATAGTGAGAAGCATGGTCATAGTAACGACTGATACATGCGTCCCATGGGTTACCTTCAGCACAACTATCTACGTTTTGAGGGTGAACTGAGAAATAGCTTTGAGGACGACCTGATGTAGTTCGTGCAACTAAACCGGCAATTAGGTTATCTGTAATATTGTATGAGCCAGAGAACTTAAATGAATGACGGTGGTCGTTTGGTAAATTACCGTAGCCATGGTCCATTAGGTCCGCATAATCATATGAAGTCGTCCAACCTGGATCAGCTTGGTTGTTATCTGTTTTAACTAGGCCTTCAGTATTACCATAGTTTTTAGACCAAGTGTATGAAGCGTTTACCCTAAAATCATCCGTCACATTGCCATCTAAGGTAAACTCAACAGCTGTATATTTTCTTACTGCTGCAGGCAATGCCAACTCTGCAGCCGATAAGTTAATTACATCAACAGTACCATCGCCATCAAAGTCATAAGACATCTCAATCGCTTCACCTGGGTTATTCAACACATAATATGAGCCTTGACCAACATTATCTGTAATACCCATTTCTTCAAGCTTCTTAGCTAATACTGGACCTACGTCAGTATCTTCTACGCTTCGACCCAAATCACGGTGAACAAAGCGTACACCCGCTGACATTGTGTCAAAAATCTCTTGCTGATAACCGATTGTGATCTCATCTGAGTACATAGGTTTCAAGCTTGATGATGCAATTAGACCCGGTTCAGTGATACCACGTTGACGCCAGCGTCGATCTCGTAACATATCACCACGGCTTGGTGAGCCATCAGCTAACAGTACTGGCGTACCATCTGCATTCACTTCGCCCATTTCATGGTATTCGAACCATTCAACTGACGCAGAGCCTTGCGTGATGTTCATATTTGCAGAAACTGGCTGGTAATAACGGCCAAATGTTGCGAACACTTTAGCTGTGCCATCACCATGTAAGTCATAGATAGCTTGAAGACGAGGCGAGATTTGATCTTTCATGTCTACATAAGCAGGGCCTTTGATCATAACACCGTCACGTTCAAAATCACTTACCGTGTTTTCAAACTCACTATAGCGCAAACCTAGATTTAGTACTAAATTATCAGAAACTTGCCATGTATCATTGATGTAGAAAGCAATTGAAGTAGAATCAGAATCTACCTCACGCGTTCTCACACGTCGCTCGATGAAAGAGTCACCTTCTGCAGCACCAGAGATATCATCAACACCTGCGTTTTTGATTTCCCACCAACCGATGCCATCACCGATACCATTCTGGCCTGAGTTGAATTTAACTTTAACTTTATTATAGTCAACACCGAATTGAAGTGAGTGTTCATCTAAGTCATAAGTAAAGTCAACACGTGCTTGTTCACGCACGTACTCTTCTTCAGAAACAGTCGATGTAGTATGTTGGCTTAATGTCGTCCAACCATCACGTGAATCCCATACACCAGGATCGGTTGATGCAACAACATTTTCAACATTCTCAGTAACTTGACCAATGACAGCAGTCACAGAAAGTGTGTCAGTTAGATAACCGTTATAGTTAAAACTGTATACCTTACCACCATCTTCACCTGGTGCAGCAACCCCTTTTTGGTCACCGATAACATTGGTTTGCCAATCATAAACAAAGTTTGTGGTATCCCAAGTACGCTTATTGTTCATTGCTGAGAAACCAAATGAATGATCTTCATTGACAAACCAATCTAACTTAGTGAACCAACGATCTTCTTTACGATCTTTACTACTAAAAGTAGTTTGCCCTGCCCACTCAGAAGTTTCTCTTCTAGGTGAGAAAAGCGCGTATGCAAATAATTTGTCTTCAATTAGTGCACCAGAAGCCCAAACTTGGAATTCTTTAAAGTCGTATCTATCTTGCTGAGTGTTAGTATCAATCGTACCATTTGATTGAAAAATTGAATCGTGATTAGACTCTAAACTAGCTGGGTCCCAACGCACTTCAGCACCAAAATCAAAATCATTCTCACCAGATTTCGAAACAGCATTAACAATACCACCCATTGCGCCACCAAACTCTGGGCTTACGCCACCCGTTTTAATTTGAGTTTGTGAAACCGCTTCCCAAGGTAGGCGAATTGAACCAAGACCAGTTTTAATAGACGCAACATTCAAACCATTAAAGTAATAACCGTTCTCAGCTGATGACGCACCACCAAAACTTGATGCACCATTGAAGTTACTTCCACCTGGTGCTGATGTACCTGGTGCAAGCAAAGCAATACTTTCAAAGCCAGTGTTTACAGGCATCATGTTTAATTCTTCATCACTGAAGGTTACACCTGATGTTGAGCTACTTAAATCAACTCGACGAATTGAAGCACCTGTTACAGCGATACGCTCAATATTTTGTCCAGCTTGCGACATTTGAGCATCAATGATCATGGATTGACCAATGGTAACGTTTACATTTTCTTGCAATACACTTTGATAACCATCTTTTACGATAGTCACATCGTAAGTACCAACAGGCACATTACGTAATAAATACTCACCTTCAGCATTAGTGGTTACAGTGTATTTTAAACCTTTAGTCTTATGTTTAAATGTCAGTGTGGCGCCAATAATATCCGAACCTTTTGCAGCTTCGATATGACCCTTAACAATACTACTACCATCAACCGCGAATGATGGTGCATGCCAGCTTAATGCAGCCGCAATAGCTGTTGCAGCAAGGCTCTTTCTTAAATAATTGCCTTTTTTATTATTGTACTTCATGAGTTGTACTACTCCTGTGAGTTTTGCGTTTTTTGTAATGACGCGTAACACAATACATACAATTTATATTGTATACAATATTTAATTTGATCTTTTATTAACTAGAATATGTAACAAAATATACATTTACTTATAAATAGCGGCCTAAAAGGTACAGGGGGGAAGGTACGGTTAAAACAACTTTAGAATAAATGCGTTAAGTGGCTATTAACAAAAAACCCCGCATTTAGCGGGGTTTGATTACATCATTTATCGAATGAGTTAGCGCATTGCCATCATCATTTTCGCAGGGTTTTCTAGGTAAGCTTTCCAAAGGTTATTGAATCGAGCAATTGTGCCACCATCAATCACTCTATGGTCACCTGACCAACTCACTTGCATAATTGCACGAGATACAACATTACCTTGCGCATCAAATCGCGGTAGATGTTGAAGTTTACCCAGTGCAACAATCGCTACTTCAGGTTTATTGATGATTGGCGTTGCCGTAGTGCCGCCAATTGCACCAATATTCGAAATCGAAATTGTGCCACCTTTTAAATCATCAGGTGAAACGCGTCCTTCTCGAGCTGCATCAGTCAATCGTGTTACATCCTGGGCAACATCTACTATAGATTTACTTTGACAACCCTTAATATTTGGCACTAATAAACCAAGTTTTGAATCAACGGCCATACCAATATTGTGATCATCAAAATAGGTGATCTCAGTGCAGTCGTCGTTTACTTGTGAGTTAACGATTGGGAACTCTTTAATCGCAAGCGAAAGTGCCTTAATAAAGAATGGCATCATGGTTAACTTAATGCCCTCTTTCGCATATTGCTCTTTAAGCTCTTTGCGAAGCGCGATAAGGTCGGTTAAGTCGATTTCATCGCTGAATGTGAAGTGTGGAATAGTCGAGACCGACGCAACCATTTGTTTTGCCATCGCTGCTTTCATGCCACGAATCTGCTCTACACGTGTGCCACCTGAAGTAACAGCTTGAGCTGCCTGTGCAACTGGTACAGTGTTGTTTTTTGAAGCTGGTTTGGTTTCAACAACAGCTTGTTGCGAAGTCTCATCATTTAAAAAGCGAGCAATGTCTTCTTTATAAACTCGACCATTTTTACCAGAGCCAGGTACCAAATTAATGTCGATATCTTGCTCACGCGCTAAACGACGAACAGCTGGAGACGCAATTGCTTTACCATTTTTAGGTAACTGTGTTTTTACTGCAGTACTTTGCGTTTCAGCTTTTGCTGCTGGCTTACTTTCAGCGACAGAAGAAGTTTGAACATTGCCATTACCACCAGCTAAACGCATTTGGAATAACGGACTATGTACCTGCGCAATTTCACCCTTTTGATAGTAAAGCTTTTCAACCACACCATCGTATTTAGCAGGGATCTGTACCAAAGCTTTGTCTGTCATTACATCACACACAGCCTGGTCTTCAACAATTGTGTCACCTTCGCTAACTAACCACTCAACGATTTCGCACTCAACAATACCTTCACCAATGTCTGGCAGGATAAAGTCTTCTAAATGTGAACCTGAAGTGTCTGACGACGCTTGAGTGTCATTAGCTACTTCAGCAGGTGCTGCACCCGCTACATCCATTGCAAAAAGTGGTTCATGCACTTTGGCAATTTCACCTTTTTCATAGTGTAACTGGGTAATCACACCATCATGCACGGCAGGAATTTGTACTAGCGCTTTGTCGGTCATCACGTCACAAATTGGCTGATCTTCTTTTACTTCATCACCGACTGAGACTAACCACTCTACAATTTCGCACTCTACAATGCCTTCACCAATGTCTGGTAAAATAAATTCTTTTGACATGACTAATCCTTAAAACTCAACCGACTTTTTAATCGCAGAGAACACTTTAAGTGCATCTGGTACATATTCTTTTTCGAGTGCCAGTGGATAAGGTGTATCTAAGCCACACACTCGCAAAATCGGCGATTCTAAATGTAAGAAACATTCTTGCTGAATAGTTGCAGCAATCTCAGCACCAAAGCCATTGGTGATCGGTGCTTCGTGACTAATAATCAAGCGACCTGTTTTGGTGACTGATTTAGCAATGGTTTCAACATCCCAAGGCAGAATACTGCGTAAGTCAATAATCTCACAGCTAATACCCGCTTCTTCTGCTTTATCAGAAGCCTGCTCGATGATTTCCATCTGCGCACCCCAAGCGAGTAGCGTCACATCTGAACCTTCTTTTACGACTTCAGCTTTACCCAGTTCAATTTCGTAATCTTCTTCAGGTACTTCACCAACTGAAGCACGATATAAACGCTTAGGTTCGAAAAATATGACCGGGTTATCGTCTTTAATGCAGGCACGCAATAAGCCTTTAGCTTGGTAAGGGTTACGAGGTACAACTAATTTCAAACCTGGTGTATGCGCAAAGTAAGCTTCTGGAGATTGTGAATGGTATAAACCACCAGCAATACCACCGCCGTAAGGGGTACGAATTGTTAGATTGCCAACATTGAATTCATTACCACTACGGTAACGGAATTTTGCAGATTCATTCACGATTTGATCGAATGCCGGGAAGATATAATCAGCAAACTGAATTTCAGCCAGTGCCGGTGCGCCGAAAGCCGCTATACCGTTTGCGAAACCAAGAATACCTTGCTCTGTCAGAGGTGTATTGAATACACGGTGCTTACCGTATTTCTCTTGTAAACCTGATGTCGCACGGAACACACCGCCGAAATAACCCACATCTTCACCGAAGATACACGCTTGCGGATGCTCTGCCATGGTAATATCTAGCGCCGAGTTAATGGCGTGTAGCATGTTCATTTTAGCCATTATTTGATTCTCCCTGCAGTCACTGGGTAAGCTTCTGGATGTTGCTTGATATGTTCTTTTAATTCTTCGTATTGTTTTTGAAGCGCTGGAATTGGCGTGTCGTATACATCAGAAACTAACTCTTCTAATGCTGGTTTTTGTACTTTCTCAGCAACCTTTAATGCAGCAAGAATTTCTTCACGGATCTTATCTTTTGCCGCTTCGTCTTCTGCTTCGTTTAACCAGCCCTGCTTTAATAGCCAGCTTTTGAATCGCTCAATTGGGCAAGCCGCTCTGAATTCCGCTTCTTCATCTTTACTGCGGTAGCCAGAGGGATCATCTGATGTTGAGTGAGCACCTAAACGGTAAGCAATCGATTCAACTAATACTGGCTCGCCCTGCTCTGCTGCGATTTTACGTGCAGCTTGTGTCGCGGCATAAACAGCCAGTGTATCAGTACCATCAACACGAATAGTCTTAATACCATAACCGACACCACGCGCAGCAATACCGTCGCCCTTAAATTGTTCATCTGCTGGTGTTGAAATCGCGTAACCATTATTTCGCGCAAAGAAAACAACCGGTGCTTTATGCACTGCAGCCATGTTTAAACCCGCATGGAAGTCACCTTCAGATGCAGCACCTTCACCGAAATAACAAATCGTAACGTTATCGATTTCAGACGCTAGTTCACCGGTTGTAGCATCAATATGATTCAGTTTTTGACCATATGCATAGCCAGTCGCTTGCGGGATTTGCGTACCAAGCGGTGAAGAAATCGTCATATAATTAAGTTCGTTAGAGCCATAGTGGATTGGCATCTGACGGCCTTTACCCAAATCTAGTTCATTGGAGAACATTTGATTCATAAAGTTATCTAGGCTAAAACCACGATAAGCAAGCGCTGCTTGTTCGCGGTATTGGGCCATGATCATGTCATCATGTTTAAGCGCTGCAGCACTTGCTGTCACTGCGGCTTCTTCACCAAGACATTGCATGTAAAAACTAACACGACCTTGACGCTGTGCAGCCTGCATACGTTCATCTAGTAAACGAATGAAGCGCATAGTGCTATATATTTTTAATGCTGTTTCTTTATCTAGCTCTGGTGCGGTTGCACCATCAAGGATCTCACCATTGTCACCGAGAATTTTTAAGGTGGGGATATTCAGTGCATGGCCATCAATAAATTCCAGCGCGTGGCTGATATTTAGAGATATGTTATTCGGGTTAATCATAACCTACCTTCTCTTGTTGTCATTATCCATTTGCATGCAAATAACTACTCAAAAGTATTTATTCGTTCGCTATGTTGTTTTATGAATAATCTGTGCGATTTATGCAATTGGTTTAAATTAAACCTATCGACACTTTACGTTAACGTAAAGTGTTATTCAACTGATCATAGATGAATAACACTTAATTTGCATAAATATTACTGGAAAGAAAAGAGTACGCTATCTTATTAGCTTTTAATTCAGTTACTTATATGAAGTTTTCATTAATTTGCATAGGAATAACGGTTAATAATGCACGTTGACCTAGTGCAACTTTAGCATTTGGGAAAATAATGGCTTCACCCTCAACTTCTGCAAAATACTGCTTTTCGCCGTCATTTGCTAACAACTCACCCTTTGCAAAGCCTGTGAAGTTCACTGCACTATCTGGGAAAGTAAAGCTAAATGCTTCTTCTGTTCTATTAATCGTTCGATACACTTCAAATAATTCAAAGTCTTCAGAATTAAATTTCTTATATTCGACTTTTTCTTGGCTAATTAATGCAGTAAGAGTTTGCTTGGTTTTCTCAAAGCGCGCCATATCATTTTCACCAAAAGGCTTAACTTGGCCCAGCTCTATGGTAAACGCATCAGCGCCAAATTCATTTGAAGAAAAATAACTGAATGTCGTCGCCGGTGCTGCCATCATTAATACGGTGTTAACACCACAAGAAAGTAAGAACTGAAGTTGTGACTTTTTCCAAGGCTTACCATTTAAAAACGGATACACTGCAAACTTCTCGTTTTTTGAACCTCGAATAGCGGTGTGTAAATCATAGTGACAACGATATCGACCAGCTTCAACTTCATTAAAAAAGTCAGACACATAAGTTTCTAACTTTTTCGCTCTGTCTCTTTCTGCATTTTGCACATCGCCTTTTCTATGTGACCCACTGAACAAACGGTTTAAGTTCTCTTCTACAAATCGCTCACCAATATTAATTGACTTAGGATTACCAAAAATAAACAGCACACGCTGCTTAAGTGCTAACTTGCCTAAGATAATGTTCTGGATCAGTTGATCACAAATTTCAATCGGCGCCGTTTCATTACCATGAACCGCACTTGATAAAACGATATCTTTTGTTGTTTCGACACTAGGAGTGAATTTAATAACGCCCGTATCAAGTACATCAACTTGCGTACCATTTGATAGGACAAATGAAGTTGGCTCTAAATGAAATTCGTTTTCACGCGTGATAGATAAAAAGTCACCGGACTTTTTAAGTGTTTCAAGGTACATACTGTCCCCTTTTGTGAGAGTGTATAAATAAAAAAGCCATGCTTGAGCATGGCTTTTATAGAATAAATTGTTTAGCTAATTACTGAATCAACAAGCGCTTTAGCCTCTTGTTCTAGTAACGCTAAATGTGCTTCACCTTTGAAAGATTCAAGGTAAATTTTGTAAATATCTTCGGTGCCTGAAGGGCGAGCTGCAAACCAGCCTGATTCAGTTACGACTTTTAAACCACCAATACCAGCTTTGTTGCCTGGTGCCTCAGTGAGTTTTTCAACAATCTTGTCACCTGCTAGTGTGTCCGCAGTCACGTCTGTAGCACTCAGTGCTTTTAATTTTGATTTTTGTGCTGCATTAGCTGGTGCATCAATACGTTTGTAAAGTGGTGCACCAAATTCAGCTTCAAGTTCTTTATAACGCTCTGATGGTGTTTTACCGGTTACAGCTAAAATTTCGGCTGCAAGTAAACCTAAAATAAAGCCATCTTTGTCTGTATTCCAAACAGTTCCATCACGGCGTAAGAATGACGCACCGGCACTTTCTTCACCACCGAATGCGAGCCACTGCTCACTTAGACCTTTAACAAACCATTTGAAACCTACTGGTACTTCAAATACTTCTTTATCAAGTGACTTTACCACTTTATCGATCATCGCCGAAGACACTAATGTTTTACCCACTTTAATGTCTTTCGCCCAATCACGATGAGTAAGTAAATAATCAATTGCAACCGCTAAGAAATGATTTGGGTTCATTAAACCATCTTTGGTTACTATGCCATGGCGGTCATAGTCTGGATCGTTACCAATACCAATATCAAAATCATCTTTTAACGCAATTAGGTTTGCCATCGCGTAAGGTGACGAACAGTCCATGCGGATCTTGCCATCTTTATCTAAAGGCATAAATGCAAAACGCGGATCAACTTCAGGATTTACAACGGTTAAATCAAGGTCGTACTTTTCTTTAATTACAGGCCAGAAGTTAATGCCTGAACCGCCTAGCGGGTCAATACCAATTTTTACGCCTGCTTTTGCAATCGCGTCTAGATCAACAATATTGATTAAATCATCAACATAAGGCGTGATTAAATCTTCATACTTAATGAAGCCTGATTGCTTAGCCTTAGCAAATGGAAATAACTCAACTTCGACTAAATCTTCTAGCAATAATTGATTGGCTCTGTCTTCAATCCACTTAGTGATATCAGTATCAGCGGGGCCACCATTTGGTGGGTTATATTTGAAACCACCATCTTCAGGTGGGTTATGCGAAGGTGTTACAACAATACCATCACTTAATTCGTGAGGATGCGCTTTGTTATAACACACAACCGCATGGCTGATCACAGGTGTTGGTGTATAGTCATCATTTTCTTGTGTAATGACTTGTACTTCATTCGCTACTAACACTTCTATTGCAGAGTTAAAAGCTGCTTCAGATAATGCGTGTGTGTCTTTACCTAAAAATAACGGGCCAAAGATATTATTTGCTTTTCGATAATCACAAATAGCTTGTGTAATCGCTAGAATATGAGACTCGTTAAACTTAACATTTAACGAACATCCACGGTGGCCTGATGTGCCAAAAGCAACACATTGCTCAGGGTTTTGTTCTAAATCTGGTTCATTTAAATAATAAGCCGAGACAAGTTTTGGAATATTCACTAATGTGTCGTGTTTTGCTGGTTTGCCAGCACCTGGATGGATAGACATAAAACGTCCTTATAAATAATCTCTAATAGTTTCAGCGTCAGCTTCTTTGTACCCTAAACCTAGGGCAACCTCATGTAACATCATCTTTTTACGTGTGGTATTAGAATTGGTCATGACCCAATATTCACTGTCTGCGATATTTTTAGGGTTCATACTGCTGCCACTTTCTAATAAAGCATCTTTACTTTTTGCAAAATAAATTCTATCACGGCCTTTGATTTCTAATACTGAATCAAAGCTGTCTTTATGGGTGCGGTGTAATGCACTTAAAATAAATAAAAATCGGCCTACTACACCTTTTTGCATAGCGAGCTCTTCTTTATTAAGAATATTAAAAACATTAGCAGTTTTAGTGGTCACTTTTGTGACGCTTTGTTCTTCAACTGTCTCTTGTTGTGGTTCTTCTTCTAATACAACATCTTCAACTTCTGAAGATGTGTTAGGTGATAACTTTAATAAACGACGCAGAATGTCTGAGGCACTTTCACCAATGCTTTGTGTATTACTGGCGATATATTGATAAAGCTCGTCATCTATTTCTATTTTTTTCATGCTTTTCCTGTCATTACTGATTTTGGTGCATCGAGCTGATTATATAATGAAATGAGTCAAGACACTATGCCTTTGCATTTCACTAATACACTGGCAAAATTACCTCATAATTTATCGGAGTGCAAAATGCTATTAAATTTCAAGCAAACAGGAACTGGTCCCGTTGTCGTGATCATGCATGGCCTATTCGGTTCATTAGAGAACCTTAACGTTATCGCAAAAGCCCTTAGCGAACATTACACTGTCATTAATGTAGATTTAAGAAATCATGGCGCATCTTTTCATGAAAATGAAGTGAGCTACCCTGCCATGGCTCTAGATGTGCTCAATTTGCTTGATGAGTTGAATATAGATAAAGCGCATATAATCGGCCACTCAATGGGCGGCAAAGTTGCAATGCAATTGGCCATGCTTGATGAAGCGCGCATTAATAAGCTTGTGGTGCTTGATATTGCACCTGTTGATTATCACCCTCGCCATAGTGCAATTATTAATGCACTTCAATCTGTTCAAGAGCGAAGTGTAAGTTCGCGAAGCGAAGCAGATACTATAATGAAAGAATTTGTAGATGAGATGGGCGTTAGACAATTTTTATTAAAAAGCTTGTCTAAGTTTGAAAACGGCTACGCTTGGAAATTCAACTTAAACACCATTGTTGAAAACTATTCAAAGATCATCTCAAACATTAATGAGACTCATTCTTGTCAATGTGATACCTTATTTATTAAAGGGAATAATTCAGACTACATATTACCTGAACATAGAGAAGCAATCGTCTCATTATTTCCAAATTCGAAAGCAAAAGTCATCCATGGCGCTGGTCATTGGCTTCATGCTGAAAAACCGCAAGCAGTAAATCGGTCAATTATTGATTTTCTTCAATAATTAACGAGTTTTTCACTCACACTATTAAATTATGATACTCGGTTATGGTATAGTAGCCGCCGTTTAAATATTAGTTAGAGCAAGTATGGCCAATCAGTATATTCAACAGTTTGAAACTATGGGACTGTATTTCGGTTTAGCAGGCATTTTTTTCTTTATCGGAATGGCAATCAACGATGTTTTAACAAAAGGTGATGTGCCTAAATTTGGTCGATATATTGTTTGGCTCGTATTGTTTCTAGGCTGTTCAGGTTTTATTGCGAAAGGGCTTATTCAAGCATTTTGGCAAGGCGCTGGCGTAGGATAAACATGGCCAAGTCAGAAACAGATCGTACAACTATCGATCTTTTTGAAAATGAGAAACGTCCTGGTCGTCCTAAAACGAACCCACTTCCACGAGAAGTGCAGTTGAAGGTTAATAAACGAAACCAGATCAAACGTGATAAGGCAAGAGGGTTAAAGCGTATTGAATTCAAAGTATCATCTGAGCTTTATCAAGCTCTAAGTGATATGGCTCAAGCGCAAAACATCAGTAGAAGCGCACTGATAGAAACCATTTTGCAAGAGAAATTAGCGAATAATAGATAGAAGGTAAGTATTACATGGCAAGCGTAGGTATTTTTTTCGGTAGCGATACTGGTAACACTGAACACGTTGCTAAAATGATTCAAAAAGAGCTTGGTAAAAAGCTTGTTGATGTAAAAGACATCGCTAAAAGTAGTAAAGAAGAAATTGCTGAGTTTGATTTAATCCTGTTTGGTATTCCAACTTGGTATTACGGTGAAGCACAATGTGATTGGGATGATTTCTTCCCTGAGCTTGAAGAAATCGATTTCGAAGGCAAGCTAGTTGCTATTTTTGGTTGTGGTGACCAAGAAGATTATGCTGAGTATTTCCTTGATGCCATGGGCATGATCAACGATATCGTTACAGAGCGTGGTGCTATTGTTGTTGGTCACTGGTCTACAGAAGGCTATGACTTCGAAGCTTCTAAGGCGATGGCTGATGATAATCACTTTGTTGGCCTGGGTATTGACGAAGACCGTCAACCAGAGTTAACAGAACAACGTGTCAAAGCATGGTGTGCACAAGTATTTGATGAAATGTGCCTAAGTGAACTTGTTGACTAATCAATAAGTTTTGCACTTATAGTCAATGCACGTTACCTTTAGTAATGAAGTCGTGCTCATTGCTAGAGTAAAATAGAATTAATAAAATTACTGAGACAGATAATGACTGATCATAACTTAGAGTTGAAGAAAGCAGGGTTAAAAGTTACTTTGCCACGAATTAAAATTTTAGAAATCTTGCAGTCTCCTGATAACCAACATATCAGCGCTGAAGATGTTTATAAAATTTTATTAGATAAAGGCGAAGAAATTGGCCTTGCAACAGTTTATCGAGTTTTAAACCAGTTTGATGATGCAGGCATTGTTACTCGCCACCACTTTGAGGGTGGTAAATCTGTCTTTGAATTAGCGGGTAGCACTCACCACGATCACCTAGTATGTTTGAAGTGTGGCAAGGTTGTTGAATTTGAAGATGAAGTTATCGAAACCCGTCAGGTTGAGATTGCGACTCAAAATGGTATCAAGTTGACTAACCACTCGTTATATCTTTACGGTGAATGTGAAGATGCAGAAGCGTGTAAAAAATACGCTGAAGAAAATAGCTAAATTTGAAAAGCCGACGTTAAGTCGGCTTTTTATTGCTCTAATGTAAATATAATTCCTTCTCTATATTCCTACTTACCTATCTTGAAGCAATTAGAATTAAACAAGCACTAAGACAAAGTGAAAGACACACCCACAACTTTACATATCTCGTTTGCTGACAAGCATTGTAATAGCACTGTTTGGGGTTCTCAGGATCAATTAAAATGAAAGTGGCCTTTTGAGCTTTGAACGATTCATATAAATCGGGTCTAAAGGCAGTTTGACAACAATAGCTAATATCATTAAAAGTAAATTCAACTAAAAGACTCGACTCCCCTAACATTTCTAATGGCCCAGCCTTATGTTGTTTTACTTTAACCAAGTTATCAACTTGCACCTGTCGCCATATGCGTTTGTTTAATTGTTTCTTTTTGCTCTGCCACATAATAAATGTGGCGGCAAAAAATAACGAGGTTACCAGTACACTTAACCAGATCATCACTGCGACTTATACACCAAATGTGCTGTTATAAGGTCGCTTAGCGCAGTACCAACTGATTTAAATAAGGTAATATCAGTTTTAGCTCTTAATGTATCAAATTGATGCATTTCGCTAAGTTCAGCGATGATCTGCTGCTCCGAAAAAACGCCTTCTGAAATAGGAATAAGTATCTCACCTGCTTCATTAAGCACGTTCTTTCTACTATCGACAAACACTTTTGAACGAACAACACAAACAGAGTCACACTCTCTAAACTGTTTATGATGATTGCCAATTAAATCGATATGCGCGCCATCTGATACCCAATTTCCATCAAACAAAGGGGCATGTGCCCCCGTACCACAACTGATGATATCAGCCGAACTAATGGTTGCTTGATTTGACTCACCTATTAAGAACTCTAATTGTGAATATTTTTCAGCGAGTAACGCTCGCAAACTTTCAGCTTTATCAGTGTTTCTTGCAATGATAGTCACTTTTTTAATATCACGTACACTCATATGGGCTTCAATCATGTAACGTGACAAGTTACCTGAACCAAAGTACACCAAATGGGCACTATCTTGTCTTGATAAGTATTGACTTGCTAATGCTGACACTGCTGCAGTCCGCCAAAGTGTTACACTCGTGCCATCTACCAATGCTAGCGGCTCACCGTGACAGCGGTCAAACAACATTATTTTTGAATATAAGCTTTTATATCCATGCTCTGCATTCGAAGGAAAATAAGTAAAAGATTTAACACCGATAACTTCTTCATTCCATGCAGGTAAAACGGCAAAAGCATCATGGTTCTCTTCAGACTCGGATAATTCAAACACTTGTCTGGTTGGTGTGCCCGCAGGTCTTGAAAAGCCTTCTTTTAATGCGTCGATGACCTTGCAGAAGTTTAAACTAGCATGTACTTGTTGTTCGGAAACTATTTTCATTTCTTTTCCTTAATTAATCACAAACGATTTTGGTGCATGGGTTATAAACTCAAAACCATCATTAGTAATGAGCACATCATCTTCAATGCGGATACCGCCAATGTCTGGTACATATACACCGGGCTCGATGGTTATAATGTTTCCTGCTTCTAACCGATAATCCGTATTTGGGTTTATAAAAGGTACTTCATGTAATGCCAAACCCACACCATGGCCCAGTCCTTTGCCTGCATACTCTAAAAACCCAGCTTGAGCCAAAACATCTAATGAAACCTGGTTAAGCTGCTGACAATCGACTCCTGCTTTTAGACTTTCTAAAGATTTGCTTTGAGATGCCAAAACAGCCTCATACATAGCTTGTTGCCGGGAGTTTGGTTCACCATAAACATAAGTACGCGTCATATCTGAACGATAGCCATTTACCACAGCACCAAAATCAATCAGTAACAAGTCACCATAATTAAGCTTTTTTTCTCCAGGTTTTCCATGCGGCAAGGCACTTCGCTCAGCAAACAATAAAATTGTGTCAAAGCTTACCCCATCAGATCCAAGCTTTTTCATTTTGTAGTCAAGCTCAGTTGCCAAATCTAATTCAGTCACCCCTTTTGAAATTTGAGTGAGTAAATCAGCAAGTGCTAAATCTGCAATAGCTGCTGCTTTTTTAATAGAAGCGATTTCGAACTCGTCTTTAACCATTCTGAGCTTTTCGATGCAGCCGTCGAGTGGCGAAATGTCATATGAGGCTAATTCATTCGCAATAGATAACCAAACACCATAATTTATGGCTTGGCTTTCAAATCCCGTTTTTTCATGAGGTAAGAAACGTTTTATACACGCGCCCAATGATTCGGCGTCTCTGTCTCTACAAATAACTTCACAACCATTACTTTCTGACTTTGCCCGTTCGAAATATCTGTAATCAGTGATCAGCCATAGACCTTGTGTTGAAACGATGAGGTATGCAGCGTTACCACTGTAACCGGTTAAGTAAAAGATGTTTTCGGAGTTAAACACCAACAAGTTTTTTACGCTTTCCACTTGTAAAGCTGATAATAAACGTTGCTGGCGTTGAAGATATCTTGTTTGCATTTGAGTTATACCACCACCAATAATGGCAATAACATAACGCAAACAACAATTGTATACAATATTCTTTTATTAACTACGCATAAATGGCAAGGTATGCGAGTTAAAATTAGTTAGGTTTGGGAAAATATCTACCAATTCTGAGTTGTCTAATCCAAACCATTGCGCCAAAGACGCAAAGTATTGCTCATTTGCAATCTGTGGGATCAAACGCCCCCCCCGCGTATCATTCGGGCCGTCTAGGTGTTGCGTCATCAATGAGCCATAAATTTCTCCGCCATTAACCGCCCCCCCCATTATAATTTGATTTCCCGCCCAACCATGATCAGTACCATCACCGTTTGACGTCAGCGTACGACCAAAGTCACTCATCGTAAATAAAGTGACATCATCATTGGCATTGATGGATGACATCGCCGCATTGAACTCTGACAAAGACTGAGACAAAGCCCCTAATAATGCTGGGTGAGTTGTAAGCTGATTATCATGTGTATCAAAGCCACCCATGCTGACAAAGTAAATCTGCCTTTTTGCATTGAGTGTCTCTCTAACCGAAATTGATTTAGCCACCGTATGCAGTTGCTGTGACAAGCTGCTATCAGAGAAGTAACTGCTTAGATCTTCGCTTGACTCTATGGCACTGTTCATTGCCTCAGTATTCGTGATGGCATTTTGCATTTTTAAACCATAAGCACTTGCTAGAGGATGGGTTGACTGGGTAAGCACCCTATTCATTATACTTTTTACATGGGCTGCGCGATTTCCAGTACCATTAATTGGGTTTATTTTACTGACACCACTTCTGTGTAATGAAAATGGTGTTAAATTAACACTGCTCTGCCATGGATTTGTTCCCGCTAATGAAATGTTGTTTACGAACGAACCACCTTGCTCAATTCGCTCTAATAATCTTGCGCCCCAGCCACTATTTAAAGATACTTTTTCTCTGCCATGCATCCATGTAGCTTGCTGGTCGTTATGAGAAAATAAATGCTTAGGAAGAGGCACAGTTTCATTTTGATAATCCACCTTAGTAGTAGGCACTACCAAACTGCCAACGCCAGATACAAATGCTAAATTTTTTTCATCAAAAACATTCTTTACTGCGCTCATTGCAGGATGCAGTCCCACACCACCAGCAAACTCAGTAACTGGAGCGAGTTGGAGTGCATCTGTCACCGCTAAGTTTTGACGACTTGACTCATATAAACTTCGTTGCTCACCTTCAATAGGAACCAGCATATTTAGAGAGTCATTACCGCCAAATAGAAATACGCAAACAAGCGCTTTATGATCGTCAAAGTTGTACGACAAAGATCCCTGAAAAGCCTGAAGTTGCAATTGAGTTAATGCGGCAACCGATACACCACCCTTCATGCAATAAGATAAAAATTTTCTTCTATTCATGCCTGCCCCCTATTGCTGTAAGGTGAATTCTGGTGAAATTGATATAAGATAGACAAGGTTTGAGATCCGTTGATAACTGTCTCTGCTTGCAAAAAACTCATCCATATCAATAAGTGCTTGTCGCATTTCTTGAGACATTGTACCGGCAAAAAATAACAGGTTATACTTATCTAAGACGGCATTTAACCCATTCATATTTATCAATTCATGATCATCTTGCATATATAAATAAAGGTTGTTTTCTTTTAATTCTTCATGGCGTTCAGCTACACGCCAAACTAGATCAGCATAATGGGTGTTTATAATCCCTATTAATGCAGCGTCATTAGCTATTTGAAGCTCAGGGGCAACAAGTTCAGTATCGGCTAATTCGCCTGGTTGATAATCAGGCCTAAAAAAGTTGAATACCGACGGAGACTGTAAAGGACCCTGTCCATAAGTTGACGGTAAATTCCAAGTGTAATAACGGTTATTTAGAGTTTTTGCGTTAAATACTCGCCAAAACTGCACAGTTTTAAGTAAAGGTTCTTTTATTTTTCCAAAATGCGCAAGTGGTGTTCCTAGTCCTCTTGCTTCATTATCTAAATAGATGGCTTTTATTGTGGCCCCAAGGTCACCTCTTATTCCTTCACCATTATCATTAAATACAGTGGCGACCCGCTCAACGTAACCAGGGCTAGGGTTTGAAGTGATTAGTCTTTGTATTAGCTGCTTGGAAATAAATGGCGCGACATTATCATGATTGAACAAATTATCTAATGCTATTTCTAGACTTTGCTCTGCATTCGTATTTGCTGGAATAACCTCACCATTTAACAAAACTTTTTCACTGGTTGAGTGATAATCTTCAAAAGGTTGCATAGGCAAAGTATAGTTTCTACTTGGCCTACTCCACCTTGCACTATAAGCGAATGTCCAACCTGTAAAGACTTTCGCAAACCCTTCGATTTCACTTTGCCCATAAGTTGGAATGATTTCACCATTCTCATCTAATTTATTCGTACCATTTAGATTTAATTCGTTTAGACCTATTGTAAACAGCTGCATGACTTCACGTGCATAGTTCTCATCTGGACGAATATTCCTTTCAAGATCAGCTTTTTCATTTCCAAGGTGGCTTAGATATACGCCCATCACTGGTGACAAAGTTACCTGCTCTAGTAAGCCTCTATAATTTCCGAAAGCGTGTTCAAGTAAAATGTCATAATAAGCCGCCATACCCTCAGGCTCACCACTTAAAGAAGTATTTAGGTCTGAAACCACAAATATCTCGCTTAGAGCGAATGCAACGCGCTGTCTTAACTGGTCTTCTGCATTAATGCTCGCTTTCCACCATGCATCTATACGGTTAATCTGATTAGGCTCATCACGTTCAGGGTAGTTCTCAACAAGTGGAGTATGGTATGAAATTGGAAGGTTAATTTGCTCATTAAGCCACTGCTCATAGCTCGTGCCTGTCGCAGTAAGAATTTCACTGTAAGTTGGCCCCAAGCTGCTTTGATGAAGTAATTTTGCAGCTTGAACTTGATCCATTGCTTTTATAACTGAAAACTTAATTTCAGCTTGCGAAGACAAGCCTGCCTCATTCGTGACAGTTACTACAAAATGATAATATTCATCTAACGCAGAGTAATTTTCATCAATGGTAAACTCAAAACTCAATTCATCAGTGATTTCAAGTGCTGGTCCTGATAACTGCTGCCACTCAACCGTACTTGTTTGTAAATCTTCTTCAGACAACTCAACTGAGAAGTTAACATTATCCCCTATTTGATATGTGTCTGAACTGATCATTGTACTAATTTCAGGTGGGGAAGGCTCTTCTACAATTGCATCGTCATCTGCACCTGAATCATCGTCTGAACCAGTATCATCGTCTGAACCAGTATCATCGCCTGAGTCAGCATCATCGCCTGAGTCAGCATTATCCCCTGAGTCAGCATTATCCCCTGAGTCAGTATTATCCCCTGAGTCAGTATTATCGCCTGAGCCAGTATTATCGCCTGAACCTGAATTATCGCCTGAGCCAGAATTATCGCCTGAGCCAGTATTATCGCCTGAGCCAGTATTATCGCCTGAGCCAGTATTATCATCTGAGCCAGTATTATCGCCTGAGCCAGTATTATCCCCTGAGCCAGTATTATCGTCTGAGCCAGTATTATCGTCTGAGCCAGTATTATCGCCTGAGCCAGTATTATCACCTGAGCCAGTATTATCGCCTGAGCCAGAATTATCATTTGTTCCGGAGTTACTTAAAGAATCCGAGGTAGTTTGAGCAGGGTTTTGTTCTACAGACTCCGAACCGCCCCCACATCCAGCAAGTAATGCAGCAACAAACACTAAATAAGAATGCTTATTCATCATTCTGAACCACTTCAAAGCAATATATAGAACCACTTTAGTACTAGTTCAAAAAGAATTAAATACGAACTTTTGACTAAAATATCATTTTTTGTATTAATCAGCTGTTTTATACAATAAATATCTACTCGTTAACTGGTAAAATCTAACTATAAGCAAATTTGCTAGAGACTATTTTGAATACCGATACCTACATACCACAGAATTTCATCGACGATGTAAAAACCTATTTACCTGACAGCTTGAGTATTGAGTCTTTTATTGAGTATTGTCAAAAACCGCTTAGGCGCTCAATCAGGGTCAATACATTGAAAATGACAGTCACTGAATTTAAGCAGTACTGCTCAGCGAATAACTGGAAAATTGAAGCTGTTCCTTGGTGCGATACAGGTTTTTGGCTAGAACGAAGTGTTGAAGAGGAAGAGGCCCTTCCTCTAGGCAGCACGGATATTCATTTGAGTGGTGGTATTTATGTACAAGAAGCCAGCTCAATGTTGCCACCGAAGGCACTTGAAACCAGTTTAAAAGAAGATGATATAGTCCTAGATATGGCTGCTGCACCCGGGTCAAAAACATCGCAAATAGCTGCAATGATGAATAACCAAGGTATTCTGGTTGCAAATGAACTTTCTTCTTCACGGTTAAAAGTACTTGCTGCCAATATGAAGCGAATGGGCGTACATAACTGTGCACTGTCACATTTTGACGGTGCTGTCTTTGGCGATTATATGTTTGAGTGTTTCGATAACATTCAGCTTGATGCACCTTGTTCTGGTGAAGGCACAGTCAGAAAAGACGCTGATGCTTTAAAAAATTGGTCTATTGAGTCAAATATTGATATTGCCAATGTACAAAAACAACTTATCAAGAGCGCATTCTTTGCTCTGAAACCCGGTGGCTCTTTAATTTACTCAACCTGTACACTCACGCCTGTTGAAAACCAAGCGGTTTGTCAGTATCTGCTTGACCAATTTGGTGATAACGTTGAAATCGAACCATTAAATGCACTTTTTGAAAATGCAGATAAAGCCTGTACTTCAGAAGGCTATTTGCATGTATGGCCTCAGATTTTTGACAGTGAAGGTTTTTTCATCGCTAAATTTAAAAAGTTAAATTCGGTTGAAAACCCAAACTTAAAGACCAAAAAAGGCGCTTTCCCATTTTCATCGGCTGATAAAAAGTTAACACAAACCTTCATGTCAGCAATCAAAAAACAATTTGATATTAAATCACTCCCGGGGGAACTGACAGTTCGAGACAAAGAGGTTTGGCTTTTTCCTGAACGATTTTCAGAAGTTGAAAACAAGATCAAATATTCTCGTATCGGGATCAAGTTAGGCACAACTCATAAAAATGGCGTACGACTTGAACATGAATTTGCAACAGCACTAGGGCAACTTGCAGAAAATAACACCTATGCGCTGACACAATCACAAGCGGCAGATTATTATCAAGGCAAGGATATTAGACTTGAAACAGTAACGAATCAGAGCGGTGAGGTAATTTTAACCCTTTGTGGCGCACCGGTAGGTTTAGGAAAATGGCAAAAAAATAAAATTAAAAACTCATTACCTAGAGATTTGGTTATGAATAATAGAGTTATTGAATGGTCGCGCTAACAGTCGAATTAAGTTTTTAGACTAAATTCTTATAAGGATATATATCACTGATAATTATAGAGTTTATTTTGTGTTGTTTATTTGTAGTTTTTGTTAAGAGTTAACTACAATTAAATTACTTTCTTACTTCTCCCTGATTGTTAGAAAGGTGTTTTAAGTTAACGCATTGGCTCAAATGAGCCGTCCCCTAAGCCCAGAGTAACCTGTACTCTGGGTCTTTTTTTGCATTAAATATGCGAATAAAGCAATTCAATACTTAGATTACATCGCACTTTGACGACAGATCGGACGTAAGAAGCGTTGAATCGCATTCAAGCCAACAGAGGTTGAACGTACATCTGTTGAAGATGGGAATGGTCCACCATGGTTCATTGATGCACAAACTTCAACGCCCGTAGGCATTTGATTCTCGATTAAACGCCCTACTTTGTATTGTAGATCTTCACTTAGATCAGACGCAGATGCCAAATCACTGCCCGTACCATGAATTGATGCTGTTAACTGTCCTTCTAGTGCATCAATTAAAGTTTCTAGCTGAGCCAAAGAGTCGTAGGTCACTAACATAGCAGCAGGACCAAATACTTCTTCATGTAATGCTGGCGTATTCAAGTAGGTGTTGATATCCGTTTTGAAGATATGGGCATTTGCATGAAACTCTTCAGATAATTCTGCCACTGCCAATAGCTCTACACCTTCAATATCTGAACGCTCAATCATGGCTTGTTTGAAACTATTCAGAATATTTGGGGATAATAAAGTATCAGAACTGCTTGCAACCACTGTTTTCTTAACACTCTTTAGTAGCGCATCAGAGCCATTTGGTACTAACCAGAGGCCTGGGCTAGTACAGAACTGGCCATTTCCCATCAACATTGAATTACATAAGTTCGCACCAAGCTCTTCGCCATTTTGTTCTGCCATTTCAGGAAGCACAAACTGTGGATTAATACTGCCTAATTCGCCATAGAATGGAATAGCTTCTTTACGTGTATTAATTGTGTCGATTAATTTACTCGCGACAGACATTGAGCCCGTGAAACCGACCGCTTTAATCGGCTCTGCTGCAACAAGTGCATGTGCCATGTCGTATTTTTTCGCTTGGATCATTGAGAATACGCCTTTTGGCATATCACACTTCTCAATCGCTTTTTCAATAGCACGTGTCATTAACTCACTGGTTGCTGGGTGAGCAGTATGGCTCTTCATAACAACAGGACAACCTGCAGCGAGTGCCGATGCCGTATCACCACCTAGTGTCGAGAACGCATAAGGGAAGTTTGAAGCTCCGAAAACAGCAACAACACCAACAGGAATAAAATCAAGTTGGGTGCGCGGCTTAGCTAATGGTGCACGTGCAGGATCTGCCTCGTCTAATACACCTAGGTTAACAATGCCGTTTTGGCTTTGCTCTAAACCTTGTGCAAAAGCACGTAACTGATTCATAGTACGGCCACGTTCGCCTTGTAAACGGGCAAACGGCAGGTTTGTCTCTTCGTGAGTCACTTCAAGCAGTTGATCACCTAGGGCTTCTATTTCATCTGCAATAGCATGTAAGAATGTTGCACGCTCAATAAAAGAAGTCTTTCTATAAACTTTAAATGCTTTTTCAGCTTCATTGATCGCTGTTGCAAGCATGTCTTGGCTTGCTTCGAAAAACTGAGTATCGATTGGCTCATGGCGCTTTGGTGAAAAGGCATGAAATACTGATGCATCCGCATCCTTTAACCATTCACCTGCGATAAAGCTTGCACCGCTAATTTCCATCTTTTTCTCCTCAATGAAAAAACCAGCTACTAATTGCTGGTTTTAGTCTAGTTTAAATTTGTTATACAACTTGAAAGCCAAAAGCATACGGGTCACTATCATCCACGCTAATGTTGCTAGTGCCCGTTACTTTCGACCATCCTTTGATACTTGGTAGAATTGCTGTTTTACCCGCTACTTCCGTAACACCTTCGATGCAACCTACGAACTGGCTGCCGATGTAACTTTCGTGTACAAAATCTTCACCCGGCTGTAATTTACCTTTGGCAAATAACTGCGCCATTCTTGCGCTGGTGCCTGTGCCACAAGGCGATCTGTCTATGGCTTTATCACCATAGAAAACCGCATTGGCTGCGCTTGATTCTGCGTGCTTTGGTTTGCCAGTCCAAAGAAGATGCGACGCACCTTTTACGGTTGGATCTTCAGGGTGCACGCACTCAAGCAAATCATTGATTGCTGTTCGAACAAGCGGGCTATATTTAAGAATTTCTGCGGCAGACCAGTTTTCAATACCCGGGAAGTTTTCCTGTGGCTCGACAATAATGTAGTAGTTACCACCATAAGAAATGTCTACCTTTAACTTGCCCAGCTCTGGCACTTCAACTTCAATATTTTCATAGGCTAAAAAAGCTGGCACATTGAATATTTTTACCCACTCAACTTTTCCATCAACCATTGAATACTCGGCATTTACACGCCCTGCTGGCGTATCTAGCTTTAATTTACCAGGTATTTTTGGATGCATCTGAGCGTTTTCAAGTGCAAACGTTACAGTGCCTATGGTGCCGTGACCACACATAGGTAAACAGCCTGAGGTTTCAACAAATAAAATCGCCGCATCGCCATCAACGGTTGTTGGTGGATAAATAAATGAACCTGACATCATATCGTGGCCGCGCGGTTCAAACATCAGTGATTGACGGATCCAATCAAACTCAGCAAGAAAATGCTGACGTTTTTCGCTCATAGTTTCACCCTTAAGATATGGGTGACCACTGGTAATTAAGCGTACTGGGTTGCCGCAAGTGTGGCCATCGATACAAGAAAATGTCCCTTTACGCATATTAATAACCCTGTTTGCCTAAGCTAAGAACCGTATTCGTGTTCACAGCATTGTGGAGTTGATTCGTAAAACTTTCATTTAATTGCGGAGCAACTACTGAATACTGAACTTGGCAATTAATGTTCATTGTCTTTCCTCTTTACCTTTTATGGTTTACATCTTAAGCATATTGTATACAATGTTCAATATTCCACTGTGTATTTTTCTTTAAAAGTTTTTATCGGTCTGAAGACATATTGACATTTAAAAGATTAAACAACTGAAAGTATTAATAAAAACTAACAGTTTGAAGACGAACTAAGTTTTCTATGCAAACTAAAAAATAGAGACATGCAATATCTTGAAATAAGGCTTTCAAGGTATTTTGGAGACAATCGATGCAAGAAAAGCAACATATTGCTGTTATCGGCGCTGGGATCATTGGGCTTTGCAATGCGAAAAGTCTGACTGATGCTGGCTTTTCAGTGACATTATTTGATGAGCACGGTATTGCAGAAAAATGTTCGAAAGGTAACGCCGGTCACTTTGCTACTGAACAAGTTTTCCCACTCGCACAAGCGAGTTTATTACCCAAACTTCCTAGTATGTTGTTAAATCCAAAGGGCGCTTTAAGAATAGATTGGTTATATCTATTCAAAGCCTTACCTTGGTTCACTCGCTTCTTAATCAATATGTCTAAATCAAAATTTAGTGCGCATACCAAAGCACTTAGACAATTAAACGAAGCCTCACTACCTGCCTATAAAGATTTATTAGGTGAAGAAAACTTCGAAAAGTTGATCCATGTAGATGGCAGCCTACTGAGCTTTGAACATGAAGATTTTAAATTGGCTGCGTCTATGGCTGAATCATTTCGAGCCAATGGCGTTGCAGTTAAACACTTAAAAGGTGATGAGATTTTTGAGTTAGAGCCAAGCCTAACCAAAAACATTAAGCAAGCTTTATATTTTACAGAGGTTGGCCACAGTGTTGACCCATATGACTTATGCCAAGCCATTTATAAAATGTCAAAGGCTCAGGGCTTAGTATTTAAAAATGATAAAGTGACACGAATTATCCCGAACAATAATGGGGTGATGATAGAGCTCTCATCAGGCGCCAAACATCAGTTTGCTAAAGTGGTAGTTTCGACCGGCGCTTGGAGTAAACCTTTAGCAAAACAACTTGGTTTTAAAGTACCGATAGATACTGAGCGTGGTTACCATGCCATGATTGATAATTCGACTAGTTTGCAACGCCCAGTTGCCTCAGCCGATAGACAATTCATTATTACCCCCATGAAGCAGGGTCTTAGACTAGCTGGAACCGTAGAGTTTGCAGGACTAGAAGCAACTGAAAACATGACAAGAGCAACCATGCTTTTAGATCACGCTAAAGCGTTAATTAACGGTATCGAAAAACAAACTGTTAAAACCACGTGGATGGGTCATCGCCCTTCTCTTCCTGATTCATTACCTGTATTAAATACAGCACCCAATAATAAAAATATTGTATTTGCTTTTGGTCATCAACATTTGGGTCTGACCCAAGCGGCAATTACAGCACAAATTGTCTCACAACTTTGCTTAGGTGAGAAAACTAGCATAGATTTAACCCCTTACAGAATAGACAGATTCTAGGAGCAAAATATGAAGCCATTAGGCGTTGGTACGAAAACCAAACAAGAAGCTTTAGAGTCATTACAAAATATGACTCATGACTTAAAGCCAATTAGCATCGAAGAATACCAGCAGCGTATTGAAAAAGCACAGCGCTATATGCATGACAACGATATTGCAGCTTTATATTTGAATGCAGGCACTAATTTAAAATATTTTACCGGTATGCAGTGGTATGCCAGTGAGCGTATGGTTGGTGCTATTTTACCCGCAAAAGGTGATGTGCAATTCATCGCACCTTATTTTGAAATTGGCACACTATTAGACTATCAAGTTGTTGAAGGTCCAATTCACGGCTGGCAAGAAGAACAGAGCCCTTACCAATTATTCTTAAACGTACTTGAACAGCATGGCATTGGCTCTGATGCTAGAGTTGCCATTGATGAAAGCGCGGCATTTTTTATTTTTGATGGCGTTCGCAACCTTGCTCCTTCTCTTGACCTAATTAACGGTAAGGAAGTTACAGCACATTGTCGAATGCATAAATCAGACAACGAATTGAAGCTTATTCAACGTGCTATGGACATGACTTTAGAAGTTCATAAAGCAACGGCGAGTATGTTACATGAAGGGATCACCACGACTGAAGTTGAAGCCTTCATAAACGAAGCCCATAAAAAAGTGGGCGCCCCATCAGGAAACTACTTCGTCATAGTACTCTTTGGTAAAGCAAGCTCGTTTCCTCATGGTGTAAAAGACCCTCAAACCTTAAAAGAAGGTGATGTGGTTCTGATTGATACTGGCTGTAAAGTACATGATTACCTATCGGATATCACCCGCACATTTGTTTTTGGCGAAGCAACTGAACGCCAAAGAACAATGTGGCAACATGAGAAGAATGCGCAAGCCGCTGCATTTGAAGCGGCACAAATCGGTAATACATGTGGTGATGTAGATAAAGCGGCAAGAGATTATTTAGCGTCAGTTGATCTTGGCCCTGATTATCAAACACCTGGGTGTCCACACAGAACAGGCCATGGTATTGGCTTAGATATTCATGAATGGCCTTACCTTGTAAAGAATAACCCACAACAATTAGCCCCAGGTATGTGTTTTAGTAACGAACCTATGCTAGTGATCCCAGATGAATTTGGTATTCGCCTTGAAGATCATTTCTATATGACGGAAAACGGCCCTAAATGGTTTACTGAGCCAAGTCATAGTATTGATGACCCATTTGGATTGGAAAAATAGCAAAAGTTAAAAATCATTTTAGATGTAATGTTAAGCAAACCAAAGGAAGCATTCGCTTCCTTTTTTTATTTTACAATATACAATGCATATATGTTTTATATATGGAATATATAATGGGTATTGTAAAAATTTCCGATGAACTACACGAAGAAATTCGTACAACGTCGCCAGTTATGTCTCGCTCTATCAACTCACAAGCTGAATTTTGGATAAAAATAGGTCGCTTATGCGAAATGCATCCTGACAAAACATTTAACGAGTTAATTCAACAAGAGCTCATGTTACAGCGACAAAAAGAGGCATCACTGAATGAATGAAGTTACCATTAAAGCGGTAGATGAAATTGCACTGATGCGAGAATCAGGCAAGTTACTCGCTAAAGTGTTCAAAATGCTGGATGATTTCATCAAACCCGGTGTTTCAACACTCGAAATTGATTCGCAAGTAGAAAGCTATATCGTCAATGAATTAAGGGCGCGCCCTGCTTCAAAAGGACAATACGGCTATCAGTATTGTCTAAATAGCTCAATTAACGAAGTAGTCTGTCATGGCGTACCTAGTGCAAGCCAGGTTTTAAAAAGTACTGATATCGTCAATATCGACATTACTTTAGAGAAAAATGGCTTTATCACAGACTCAAGTAAAATGTATGTCATGCCAGATGCCAAACCTGATGCCAGAGCACTGGTCAAAGTCACTACTGAAGCGATGTGGTTAGGTATAAAAACGGTAAAGCCAGGCGCAAAGCTCGGTGATATTGGATTTGCAATACAGAATTATGTGGGGAAATTTGGCTACACGGTTGTAAAAGAGTATTGCGGCCACGGTATTGGCCGAGAAATGCATGAAGAGCCAAATGTTTTACACTATGGCCGCCCTAACACTGGCCTAACTTTAAAAGAAGGCATGACTTTTACCATTGAGCCAATGATCAACCAAGGCACAGCACGAGTTAAAACTAAAAAAGATGGTTGGACTGTAGTGACTAAAGACAAAAAGCTTTCAGCACAAGCGGAGCACACTATTCTTGTCACAAAAGACGGTTTTGAAGTACTCACACTTCGAGAAGAAGAACAAATTTAAGTTGTTTATAGACTTCTAGCCATCAAAAATCTGGACACAAAAAAGGCTCCCTTAGGAGCCTTTTTTAAGCAAGGTTAGATTACCAACCCGCTTTTTCTTTAAGTGCAACACCGATGTCAGCTAGTGAACGAACAGTCTTAACACCTGCAGCTTCTAGTGCAGCGAACTTCTCGTCAGCTGTACCTTTACCACCAGAGATAATTGCACCAGCGTGGCCCATGCGCTTACCTGGAGGAGCTGTAACACCAGCGATGTAAGAAACAACTGGCTTAGTTACGTTGTGCTTGATGTACTCAGCAGCTTCTTCTTCAGCCGTACCACCGATCTCACCGATCATTACGATAGCTTCAGTTTGCTCGTCTTTCTCGAACATCTCAAGTACGTCGATGAAGTTAGTACCAGGGATTGGATCACCACCGATACCAACACACGTTGATTGACCAAAACCAGCGTCAGTTGTTTGCTTAACTGCTTCGTAAGTAAGAGTACCAGAACGTGATACGATACCTACTTTACCTGGCTTGTGGATGTGACCAGGCATGATACCGATCTTAGTTTCACCTGGAGTGATAACACCTGGGCAGTTAGGACCGATCATACGAACGCCAGTTTGCTCAAGCTTCTCTTTCACGTCAACCATGTCTAGTGTAGGGATACCTTCAGTGATACAAACGATTAACTGGATACCAGCATCGATTGCTTCTAAGATAGCATCTTTACAGAACGCAGCTGGAACGTAGATAACTGAAGCAGTTGCGCCAGTAGTTTCTACAGCTTCACGTACAGTGTTGAATACAGGTAGACCTAGGTGAGTTGTACCACCTTTACCTGGAGAAACACCACCTACCATCTGTGTACCGTACTGGATAGCTTGCTCTGAGTGGAAAGTACCCTGACCACCAGTGAAACCTTGACAGATTACTTTAGTATCTTTGTTAATTAAAACAGACATTATTTGCCCTCCGCAGCAGCAACTACTTTCTCAGCAGCGTCAGTTAGAGACTCAGCTGCAATGATGTCAAGATCAGAGTTAGCAAGAACTTCACGACCTAGTTCAGAGTTAGTACCTTCAAGACGTACAACAACTGGTACGTTTACACCAACTTCTTTAACAGCACCAATGATACCTTCTGCGATCATGTCACAACGTACGATACCACCGAAGATGTTAACTAGAACTGCTTTAACATTGTCATCAGAAAGAATGATCTTGAATGCTTCAGCAACACGCTCTTTAGTAGCGCCGCCACCAACATCTAGGAAGTTAGCTGGCTTACCACCGTGTAGGTTTACGATGTCCATAGTACCCATTGCTAGGCCTGCACCGTTAACCATACAACCAACGTTACCGTCTAGCGCAACGTAGTTAAGCTCGAAGCTTGCTGCGTGAGCTTCACGCGCATCTTCTTGTGAAGGATCGTGGAACTCACGGATCTTAGGCTGACGGAATAACGCGTTACCGTCTACACCGATCTTACCGTCTAGACAGTGAAGGTTACCAGCGTCTGTGATTACTAGAGGGTTGATTTCAAGAAGTGCGAAATCGTGATCGATGAACATGTTCGCAAGACCTAGGAAGATCTTAGTGAACTGTTTGATTTGTGCAGGAGTTAGACCTAACTTGAAGCCTAGCTCACGACCTTGGTAAGCTTGAGGACCTACTAATGGATCGATTTCTGCTTTGTGAATTAGTTCAGGTGTTTCTTCAGCAACTTGCTCGATTTCAACACCGCCTTCAGTTGAAGCCATGAACACGATTTTACGTGAAGCACGGTCTACAACAGCACCTAGGTATAATTCATTTGCAATATCAGTGCAGCTTTCTACTAAGATTTTAGCAACTGGCTGACCTTTTTCGTCTGTTTGGTAAGTAACTAAGTTTTTACCTAACCAGTTTTCTGCGAATGCGCGGATTTCGTCTTTGCTGTCAGCTAGTTTTACGCCGCCAGCTTTACCACGTCCACCTGCGTGCACTTGACATTTAACAACCCACTTGTCACCACCGATTTTACCAGCAGCTTCAACTGCTTCTTGTGGTGTATCACAAGCGAAACCTTCAGATACAGGTAAACCATAGTCGGCAAAAAGTTGTTTTGCCTGATACTCATGCAAATTCATGATGCTTTATCCAATTTCTTATACTATTAAAGCTATTTATGAGTTCATAAACAGCTATCCCAAATTGCGCCCCTAGTATAGATCCCAAGGCTAAGTATGAAAACCCTAGTTAGACCAAAGCCGCAAAAAAAAAGCTGTATGATGTGTCATACAGCTTAATATCTAAACAATAACGATTATACGTCTAGAAGAAGACGCGTTGGATCTTCAAGAAGTTCCTTAATTGTTACCAAGAAGCCTACTGATTCTTTACCATCGATTTGGCGGTGGTCGTAAGAAAGCGCTAGGTACATCATAGGTAAAATTTCAACTTTACCGTTTACAGCCATAGGACGCTCTTGGATTTTGTGCATACCAAGAATTGAAGACTGAGGTAAGTTGATGATAGGTGTAGAAAGTAATGAACCGAATACACCACCATTTGTGATAGTGAAGTTACCGCCTGTCATATCGTCAACAGTTAGTTTACCGTCACGACCTTTAAGCGCTAATTCACGAATACCCTTCTCGATTTCAGCCACTGAAAGCTTGTCACAATCACGAAGTACTGGTGTAACTAGACCACGTGGAGTAGAAACCGCGATGCTGATATCAAAGTAGTTGTGGTAAACGATGTCATCACCGTCAATTGACGCATTTACTTCAGGGAAACGCTTAAGTGCTTCAGTTACTGCTTTCACATAGAAAGACATGAAACCTAAACGGATACCATGACGCTCTTCAAATACGTCTTTGTATTGCTTACGAAGGTCCATGATTGGCTTCATGTTAACTTCGTTGAACGTAGTAAGCATTGCCGTTGAGTTCTTAGCTTCAAGAAGACGATTAGCAATTGTCTTACGTAGGCGTGTCATAGGTACACGTTTCTGTGAACGGTCACCTAAAGGCGCAGCAGGTGCTTGTGCAGACGCTGCCGCAGGAGCCGCAGCAGGCTTAGCCGCTGGAGCTTTAAGGAATGCATCAACGTCTTCTTTCGTGATACGACCGCCTTTACCAGTACCTTTGATCTGTGAAGCATCAAGGCCTTTTTCAGCGATTAAACGACGAACTGAAGGTGTTAATACGTCTGAAGAATCATCAGAAGCTGGTGCAGCTTCTGCAGCAGGTGCCGCTGCTGGAGCAGAAGCGCCAACAACGATATTACCAATCACTTGTTCTCCAAGAACAGTTTCACCTTCAGCATGGATCTGCTCGCCCATCACACCGTCTTCAGGTGCAACAACTTCTAGAACAACCTTATCTGTTTCAATATCAACAAGGTTCTGGTCGCGGCTTACCGCTTCACCAGGTTGAACATGCCAAGTTGCAATTGTAGCGTCTGCTACTGATTCTGGAAGTACAGGTACTTTAATTTCCACGTCTTTACCTTCTGTTGCTGCAGCAGCTACTGGTGCAGCTTGTTCATTTGATTGTTGAGCTGGTGCAGCAGCTTCGCCAGCAGCACCAAGTTGAGCAATCACTTGCTCGCCTAATACAGTTGCGCCTTCATCTTCAGAGATAGAAACAATGACACCATCTTCTGGTGCAACTACCTCTAGAACAACTTTGTCAGTTTCGATGTCAACTAAGTTTTGGTCGCGTGATACAGCGTCACCAACTTTAACATGCCAAGTAGCGACAGTAGCGTCTGCTACTGACTCAGGAAGAACTGGAACCTTAATTTCGGTTGTCATCTCTTATCCCTTATTTCTTAATTGTTAATGCGTCAGCAACTAACGCGTTTTGTTCTTTAGTATGAGTAGACATATAACCACATGCTGGAGCAGCTGAAGCCTTACGTCCGGCGTAAGAAAGATTTGCACCTGCAGGAATTGCTTCCCAGAAGTGGTGTTGAGAGCAATACCAAGCACCTTGGTTTTGTGGCTCTTCTTGACACCATACGAAATCTTTAACATGTTGATAGCGAGACATGATGTCTTCCATTTCCTGATGAGGGAAAGGATATAGCTGTTCAACACGAACAATAGCAACATTGTTTAATTCAAGCTTACGACGCTCTTGCAGTAGTTCGTAATAAACTTTACCACTACAGAAAACCACTCTTTCAACATTTTCAGGATTGATATCGTCAATCTCATCAATCATGTTGTGGAAAACACCTTCCGAAAGCTCTTCTAGAGAAGAAACAGCTAGAGGATGACGTAATAGTGACTTAGGTGTCATTACAATCAATGGACGACGTAAAGGACGAACAGATTGACGACGAAGCATTGCATAAACTTGAGCTGGTGTTGAAGGAACACACACCTGCATATTATGGTCAGCACATAATTGTAGGTAACGCTCTAGACGTGCAGAACTGTGCTCTGGACCCTGGCCTTCGTAACCATGAGGAAGAAGCATAGTTAAACCACATAAGCGACCCCACTTTTGCTCACCTGAGCTTAAGAACTGGTCAAATACAACCTGAGCACCGTTAGCGAAGTCACCAAACTGAGCTTCCCAAAGAACAAGTGAAGTAGGCTCTGCTGTTGCATAACCATATTCAAACGCTAATACAGCTTCTTCAGATAAAACTGAGTCGTAAACTTCAAATGCGCCCTGACCTTCACGGATATTCTGTAGAGGTAGGTAAACAGATGCATCTTCTTGGTTGTGAACAACAGCATGACGGTGGAAGAAAGTACCACGACCAGAATCCTGACCTGTCATACGTACGTCTGTGCCTTCATCAACTAAAGTTGCATACGCTAGAGATTCAGCCATACCCCAGTCTAGTAATTTATCACCGCTTGCCATTGCTTTACGGTCGTCATAAATTTTCTTAACACGAGACTGTGCTTTGTGGTTCTCTGGATAAGCAGCAAGAACATTACCAAGCTCTTTCAGCTTCTCAACAGACACTTTCGGATCGTAAGCTACATCCCAATCATGACCTACAAACTTAGACCAATCAGACGAGTGCTTAGTTTCTTCTTTAACTTCTTCAACAACGCATACACCGTTGTCTAAGCCATTACGGTATTCATTCGCAAGCGCTTTTGACTCATCAGCAGAAATCACACCTTCAGCAGCGAGTTTGTCGGCATAAAGCTGACGAGGAACTGGGTGCTTTTTGATCTTCTGATACATCAGTGGTTGAGTTGCATTAGGCTCATCAGCCTCGTTGTGACCGTGACGACGGTAACAAACTAAGTCAATAACAACATCACGCTTAAACTGATTACGGAAATCAAGCGCTAGCTGAGTTACAAACGCAACTGCTTCTGGATCATCAGAATTCACGTGGAAGATTGGTGCCTGAACCATCTTAGCGATGTCAGTACAATAATCTGTAGAACGCACATCTTCTTGCTTAGACGTTGTGAAACCTACTTGGTTGTTTACAACGATTCTAACTGTACCACCAACACCAAATGCACGTGTTTGAGATAAGTTAAATGTTTCTTGAACAACACCTTGACCAGCGATTGCAGAATCACCGTGGATAGTAATAGGTAGTGCTTTAGAACCATTCTTACACCCTAAACGGTCAAGACGTGCTCTTACTGAACCCATAACTACAGGATTAACAATTTCAAGGTGAGATGGGTTGAATGCAAGCGCCATATGAACATCACCACCATTAGTAGCGAAGTCAGACGAGTAACCCATGTGATATTTAACATCACCCGAACCTGCTAGTTCACCGTATTTACCAGCAAACTCATCGAAAAGAACCTGTGGATTTTTACCTAGTACGTTTACAAGAACGTTTAAACGACCACGGTGTGCCATACCAATTACAGCTTCTTCTTGGCCGCTTTCACCTGCACGATGAATTAGCTCTTTAAGCATAGGTACTAATGCATCACCACCTTCTAAAGAGAAGCGTTTTGCACCTGGGAATTTTGCACCTAAATACTTTTCAAGACCATCAGCTGCAATTAGACCTTTAAGAATTCTAAGTTTAGTTTCTTTGCTAAATTGAGGCTGTGAGAAGGTAGATTCTAAACGTTGTTGTAACCAACGTTTTTCTTCTGTAGAAGTGATATGCATGTATTCAGCACCAACAGAGCCACAATAAGTGGTCTTCAAGGCTGCATACAAATCTTTAAGTTTCATTGTCTCTTTGCCACAAGCGAAAGAGCCAACGTTAAATTCTTTGTCTAAGTCAGCAGTGTCTAGATCATGATAAGATAAATCTAAATCTCTAACACGTTCACGTTGCCACAAACCTAACGGATCAAGGTTTGCATTTTGATGGCCACGGAATCTAAACGCATTAATAAGCTGTAGTACACGTACTTGTTTAGCATCTGTAGTACCAGCTGCTGCAACAACTACTTCTCTGTGTTTGTTTTTTGCAAGTTCAGCAAATTGTGCTTTCACTTCTGAATGTTTTACATCAACATCCACACCATCAACTTTAGGAAGTTGATCAAACACCTCACGCCATTCTTCTGGCACAGAAGTCGCATCGTCTAGATACGCTTCATAAAGCTCTTCTACATAAGCTACGTTTCCGCCATATAAATGCGAAGATTCTAGCCATGCCTTCATCACACCTTCGTGCATTAATTAGCCCTTTTTATTCGCGCAGAAATTAAACTAAAACAAGATGGCATCTGCAGATGCCATCTTGTGGATTTAACTATGGATTAAACCGAACGATTTAACAACATAGATTTAATCTGACCAATGGCTTTAGTTGGATTTAAGCCTTTTGGACATACGCTTACACAGTTCATGATACTGTGGCAGCGGAATACGCTAAATGCATCATCTAAATCTTTCAGACGCTCTTCAGTCGCAGTATCACGGCTATCCGCTAAGAAACGGTAAGCGTGTAATAGACCTGCAGGACCGATGAACTTATCTGGATTCCACCAGAATGAAGGACAAGATGTTGAACAACAAGCACATAAAATACACTCATAAAGACCATCAAGCTTTTCACGATCTTCAACAGTTTGAAGACGCTCAATACCACCAGTTGGCTTATCATTAATTAAGAAAGGTTTAACTTTCTCGTATTGAGTGTAGAACTGAGTCATGTCGATAACAAGGTCACGAATGACTGGTAAACCTGGTAAAGGACGTAAAATTACTTTATTGCCCTTTAATGCAGATAACGGAGTAATACATGCAAGGCCGTTTTTGCCGTTCATGTTTAAACCATCAGAGCCACATACACCTTCACGGCAAGAGCGACGGAAAGAAAGTGTTGGATCTTGCTCTTTTAATAATAAAAGTGCATCCAAAACCATCATATCACGGCCTTCTTCTACCTCGAGTTTATAATCCTGCATACGTGGCGCATTGTCCACATCAGGGTTATAACGATAAACAGAAAATTCTAATGTTGCCATCGTTAACTCCTAGTAAGTACGTGCTTTAGGTGGGAATGCTTCACGCGTAGTCGGCGCAAAGTTTACATCACGTTTAGTCATCACATCTGACTCTGGGTGATGTAATGAGTGACATAGCCAGTTTGCATCGTCACGCTCTGGGAAGTCAAAGCGAGAGTGAGCACCACGGCTTTCAGTACGGAAGTTTGCAGCTACTGCTGTAGAGTATGCAGTTTCCATAAGGTTGTCTAACTCAAGACATTCGATACGTTGTGTATTGAAGTCTGACGACTTATCGTCAAGACGCGCGTGCTTAAGACGCTCACGAATAGCTTTAAGCTGTTCAAGGCCTTCAGCCATTGAGTCACCTTCACGGAATACCGAGAAGTTAAGCTGCATACACTCTTGTAAATCTTTCTTGATTTGCGCTGGGTCTTCACCTTTACCAGGTTCAGAGTTTTCCCAACGATTGAAGCGAGCAAATGCTTCGTCAATGTTATCTTGCGTCGCATCACCTGTAGACTCGAAGTCTTTCAGATAAGTACCTAAGAAGTTACCTGCTGCACGACCGAATACAACAAGGTCAAGTAGTGAGTTACCACCTAAGCGGTTTGCACCGTGTACAGATACACATGCAATCTCACCAACTGCGAATAGACCTTCAACAATGCGCTCGTCACCGTTTTCATTCACGTTTAGTACTTGACCATTTACGTTAGTCGGTACACCACCCATCATGTAGTGACATGTTGGGATTACTGGAATTGGTTCTTCTGCAGGGTCAACGTGTGCGAATGTCTTTGATAGATCACAAACACCAGGAAGACGTAGGTTAAGCATTTCAGCACCAAGGTGATCAAGCTTAAGTTTGATGTGTGGACCCCAAGGACCTTCACAACCACGACCTTCACGAATTTCTGTCATCATTGCACGTGCAACAACGTCACGACCTGCTAAATCTTTAGCGTTTGGCGCATAACGTTCCATGAAGCGTTCGCCGTCTTTGTTTAGAAGGTAACCACCTTCACCACGACAACCTTCAGTTACAAGTGTACCTGCGCCAGCGATACCCGTTGGGTGGAACTGCCACATTTCCATGTCTTGCATAGGAATGCCAGCACGAACTGCCATACCAACACCGTCACCAGTGTTAATGTGTGCATTCGTTGTAGACGCATAAATACGACCAGCACCACCTGTTGCAAGCACAACAGCTTTTGATTTGAAGTAAACAACTTCACCTGTTTCAATACAGATGGCTGTTACACCAACAACGTCATCTTTGTCATTTTTAACAAGGTCTAACGCATACCACTCAGAGAATACGTTTGTTTTGTTTTTAACGTTTTGTTGGTAAAGACAGTGAAGAAGTGCGTGACCTGTACGGTCAGCTGCAGCTGCTGTACGTGCAGCCTGTTCGCCACCAAAGTTTTTAGATTGACCACCAAATGGACGTTGGTAAACACGGCCGTTCTCAAAACGAGAGAAAGGTAGACCCATGTTCTCAAGTTCTGTGATAGCTTCAGGACCTGTCTTAGTCATGTATTCGATAGCGTCTTGGTCACCGATGTAATCAGAACCTTTAACCGTATCGTACATGTGCCATTCCCAGTTATCTTCATGAGAATTACCAAGAGCAACTGTAATACCACCTTGCGCAGACACTGTGTGCGAACGTGTTGGGAATACTTTAGAGATCAGAGCACAGCTTTTGCCTGATTCAGAAATCGCAAGAGCAGCACGCATACCAGCACCGCCGGCGCCTACTACTACTGCATCAAATTCACGAACATTATATTTCACTTAAACACCCCATAAAACGAATAGACCAATTGCTACGTAAGCAAAGGCCATAAGGTTTAATACGAAACCTAAAACTGAACGCAACGCAGATGCTTTTACATAGTCTGTTAGTACTTGCCAAAGACCAATTCGAGTGTGAACCATAATGCACACTAAAGTAATAAACGTTGCTGCTTTAACGAAAAGGTTTGAGAATAAACCCGTCCAAGCTTCATAAGTAAGTTCAGGGGTAAGGAATAAATAACCAACGATAAAGAATGCATATGCTGCAATGATTAACGCGGTAGCACGTAATGATACATAATCTTGTACACCATCACGCTTCAGAGTTGCTTGATTTAAGACCATATCCACACTCCAGCTAGAATTGCAACGATTACCCAAAGTGCAATCGCAATTTTAGCGCTGCTATTGCCCGATTCTAATTCTTCCCAGTGACCCATATCTTGGATCATGTGGCGAATACCACCGATAAGGTGATATGAAAGCGCCGCGAAGGTGCCCCATGCAATGAATTTTGCAATAAAGCCAGTGAATAGCTCTTTTACAAATTCAAACCCTTCAGGAGAAGAAAGAGACTCAGACCAAGCCCAGATAACAAAAGTTAAAGCAATGAACAATGCTACACCCGTAATACGGTGAAGGATTGATGCTTTAGCAGTTGCTGGCATAGATATAGTCGTAAGATCTAGATTTACAGGTCTTTGCTTTTTCACAGTTACTTGCCCATCTTGCCCACATAAGGAGCTTCATCTACTTGTTTTTATAAAACCATTTATACCGAATGTATAAATGACACACTCTAAGTAAACCTTTTTTATAACAGAAACGAATTTCTGTTGTAAAAATAGGTTTACCCACAGACGACATGGTATTAAACCGCATACAGTATATAAGGCCGTGAGTGCTTTTACAATTCTTGTTTAGATTGAGAAGCTTGCGAATTAGCCAATGGTATAATATTTAAACTTGAGTAGAATATTTATTATCCATTTTTGCATAATCCTTAGAAAAATTGACTTTATACCCCAGTTATACGTTAAAATGATCTGAATTTGCTTAACATTAGTATCACAACATAACAATCGACATTGTTATTTCATAGGAGATAAATAGATGGCAGATAAAAAAGCCACAGTCCATATTGATGGTCATGATCCAATCGAACTTCCAATTTACTCTGGCACAGCTGGTCAAGACGTAATTGACGTTCGTACCTTAGGCGCTCACGGCCACTTCACATATGACCCAGGTTTTATGTCTACTGGCTCTTGTGAGTCATCTATTACCTACATCGATGGTGGCAAAGGTGTTCTACTTCACCGTGGTTACCCTATCGAGCAGTTAGCTGAAAACTCAAACTACATCGAGTTATGCTACTTACTTCTTAACGGTGAACTTCCTACAGAAGAACAACACGCTGAGTTTGCTGAAGAAATCACAACCAACACTATGATGCACGAGAAGATTGCTGCTTTCTTCCAAGGTTTCCGTGTAGATTCACACCCAATGGCTATGCTATGTGGTGTTGTTGGTGCACTTTCTTCATTCTACCACGACGATTTAGACATCTCGGATGCTGAGCAGCGTCACCGTAGTGCGGTTAAACTAATCGCTAAGCTGCCTACGATTGCGGCTATGTGTTACAAGTACAACATCGGTCAACCATTCGTTTACCCACGTAACGACTTAAGCTACGCTGAGAACTTCCTACACATGATGTTCTCAGTACCGGCTGAAAAGTATGAAGTAAGCCCTGTTCTTGCTAAAGCAATGGACCGTATTTTCATGCTTCACGCTGATCACGAACAAAACGCTTCGACATCTACTGTTCGCCTTGCTGGTTCTTCTGGTGCTAACCCGTATGCATGTATCGCTGCTGGTATCGCGTCACTATGGGGCCCTGCTCACGGTGGTGCAAACGAAGCGTGTTTGAACATGTTAGAAGAGATCGGTTCAGTTGATCGCATTGACGAATACGTTGCAAAAGCGAAAGACAAGAACGACCCGTTCCGTCTAATGGGCTTCGGTCACCGTGTTTACAAAAACTTCGACCCACGTGCAACAGTAATGCGTGAAACTTGTCACCAAGTACTTGAAGAGCTAAACATTCAAGATCCGCTACTAGACGTAGCGATGCGTCTAGAGCAAATTGCCCTTGAAGACCCATACTTCATCGAGAAGAAACTATACCCTAACGTAGATTTCTACTCAGGCATCATTCTTAAAGCGATTGGTATCCCAACAAGTATGTTTACTGTGATCTTTGCAATGTCTCGTACAGTTGGTTGGATCTCACACTGGGATGAGATGCTATCACAAGCTGGTCACAAAATTGGTCGTCCTCGTCAGCTTTACACTGGCTACACACAGCGTGACTACAAAGCAAAATCTGAAAGATAATGCTTTAAAATTTAAAAAAGGCCGCACTTGCGGCCTTTTTTATTGTTATAATTTGCGAAATTTTACTTAATCTTTCTAGTATGTGCCCTATCTCTGAACTTAGACAACAGTTTCCTTTCTTGACTTCAAAGAATGAAGAGCCTTTTATCTATCTTGATTCAGGTGCAACGAGCCAAAAACCACAACAAGTTATCGAGGCTATAGATTCTTTTTATCGCGAGCAAAATGCAAATGTACACAGAGGTTTACACACACTGAGCGCTGAAGCTACCACCGCATTTGAACAAGCTCGTGAGAAAGTCGCCAATTTTTTAAATGTTCAGAGTAAAGAGATTGTTTGGACATCAGGTGCGACGGACAGTATCAATATTATTGCTAACGGAATTAAAGCACAGCTAAATCAAGGTGATGTAATATGCGTATCAGCTTTGGAGCATCACGCAAACATTGTACCTTGGCAAGAATTATGTAAAGAAAAAGGTTGTATTCTTAAAGTTTTACCAATTACTCAGCAAGGCGTTTTGGATTTAGAGTTATCATTAACTTTAATATCTAAATGGCGACCGAAATTAATTGCTATAAGCCACGCATCAAATGCACTTGGGAATATTCAACCTGTTGAAAAAATTATTGATGCTGCACGTAAAGTTGGGGCTAAAACGGTTCTAGATGGCGCACAAGCATTTATGCACCTTCGTCCTGATCTTTGCAAACTTGACTGCGATTTTTATGTGTTTTCTGCGCATAAAGCACTAGGCCCGACCGGTTTGGGGGTTTTGTATGGTAAATATGAGCATTTAAATGCACTTAACCCTTTAAGATTCGGCGGTGAAATGATCAAAGAAGTCTCTTTTGAACAGACAACATTTCAAGATGCACCGAGCAAGTTTGAAGCGGGTACCCCTAATATTTCAGCTGTTATTGGCTTTTCTGCAGCGCTAGATTTTTTGAATTCAATAAATCAGAAAGAATTACTACAATACGAGCAAACGCTTTATCACTATTTGCTTACTCAGTTAAATGATATTGAGGGCATTATAATTTACGGTGATACTGAAAATAACATCGGCACGATAAGCTTCAGTTATAAAAATGAACACCATTTTGACTTAGCAACTTTGCTTAATGGCTACGGTGTTGCCATTCGTAGCGGTCATCACTGTACACAACCATTAATGAATGCACTTGGTATCGACGGTACAATCCGTGTAAGCCTTGCGTTTTATAACAATCATGGCGATATTGATGCATTTATTCACGCATTAAAAGAGTCCATTGACCTACTTGAAATCTAATAAAATGACGTATAACGAATTTAAAGAAAAGCTCTCTGCTTTACAATCTTGGCAACTAATGTACCGAGAGATCATGTTACTCGGCAAAAGCCTACCAGAAATGCCTGAGCTACTAAAAACTGACGATGTTTTGATTAAAGGCTGTGAAAGTAAAGTCTGGCTAAGGGTTGAGTTGAGCGATGAACAAATCCTTGTACTGATTGGTGATTCGGACACGCGCATCGTCAAAGGTTTGATGGGGCTAATTATGCTTATGCACCAAGGCAAAACACCAGAGCAAAGCATAAATATTAATACCTACGATGAGTTTGAACAGTTGGGCTTAATCAAGCATTTAAGCCCATCAAGAGGTAATGGTATCAAAGCCATTGCTGATACCATTCATGAACAAGTAAAACAGTGGCTTTAAGCCGCCACTGTTTTTTTCTTTTTCTCTAGATATTTTTTTATCGCTTTTGATGAAGCGAAAAAGCCAAAACTGGCTGTGACCATAGTGGCAGAACCAAACCCTGTCGCGCAGTCCATATTCTTTGCACCCTCAGTGCCCTGCTTCGCTAAACAAACTTCACCATCAGCTGTGGGATAAGCCAATTGCTCAGTTGAATATACACAGTCTACAGCAAACTTACGCTTAGGGTTCGTGGTGAAGTTATACTTCTTACGCAATAAGTAACGAACTTTAGCCAGTAACGGATCTTGTGTCGTTTTTGCCACATCACCATATAAAATCTGGCTTGGATCGATTTGGCCACCTGCACCACCGGTTGTGATAACTGGGATCTTGTTTCTTTTACAATGCGCGATCAACGCTGCTTTTTCATTTACTGCATCGATACAATCAATAACATAATCAAAGCCAGTAATATATTCACGAATGTTCTCTAGCGTTAAGAAATCATCTATGAGTTGAACATCGCACTCTGGATTAATTTGTTTAATGCGGGTGGCCATAGCTTCGATTTTTTGCTCACCCACAGATTCGGTTAATGCATGGATCTGTCGGTTAATATTGGTCACACAGATATCATCCATATCAATCAAGGTGATTTTACCAACACCCGTTCGCGCTAGAGATTCTGCAACCCAGCTACCAACACCGCCAATACCAATGACACAAAAATGTGCCTCACCTAACCATGTTAAAGCTTGCGCACCATATAAACGGCCGATGCCACCAAATCGTAATTGTTGCTCTTCTGTCATGTTACCAATCTAAGTTCAAAGGCGCTTTCCATTGTTGAAAAGCATCTGAAGTTACTAGTTTACTAAACTCTTTACCTGAATCAGGCGAATATGAAAAATACTTGTCTTGTCCTTGCCATTGAAACGACAAAGCAAAAGCATGTAAATATACCCTATCGGAAGACGAGGCCGAATAAGCAGTATCGCCCAATATTGGGCTTGAGATACTTTTCATCGAGACTCGCAGCTGGTGCGTTTTACCAGAGAATGGCTTTAATATCACCCCTCGTAACCCTTGACCGAGACTAGTTGAGTAAAACCGCGTGACCGCAGGGTTCTTTGATGTTTTCTCAAGCTTATAGGTACCGCGCCTTGACGCTGACATATCACCTTTTATCCAGCCTTGTTTCTTCTTCGGCTTGCCTTCAGTGATCGCGAGATAAAATTTATCCACCAATCGATTCGAAAACAACTCTGTTAACATAGCTGCTGATTTACTAGATTTTCCTAAAACAATCAAACCAGAGGTGACTTTATCTAACCTATGAACTGGATAGAACTTGCATGCTTGCTGTGCTTCTAAAAGCGCAACAAAACCTGCACCTTGCTCAGAGTGAAAACTAAGTCCAGCAGGTTTTACCGCTACGATAAAATCCGCTTCGTCAGAAATAACTTTAAGCATTGCCACTCAGAATGTTATTAACTCGAGCCAAGTCTTCAGGGGTATCAACACCTGCAAAAACAGGTTTACACGCTTTAGTGATTTTTATTTGATAACCGTGGTACAGAACACGCAACTGCTCAAGTGACTCTTGAACCTCTAATGGCGAGACAGCAAGATTTAGATACTCAGAGATAAAACCCGCTCTGTAGGCGTAGATACCAACATGTCTTTGAAAATGCTGCAAAGGAATGGCTTCTTTTTTCGCTAACATGCTGTCTCTTTGAAAAGGTATTGATGCACGAGAAAAGTATAAGGCGTTGTTATTCACATCTTGAACAACCTTTACCGCATTCGGGTTGTAAACCTCTTCTTCGTCTGCAATATCCACGCTAAGTGTCGCCATTGGCGCTGTAGAGTTAAATAACAGCTCTGCAACTTGGTCGATATTTTCAGCTTCTAATAGCGGTTCATCGCCCTGAACATTAACGATGATTGTGTCTTTATCCAGTGATAATTTTTCAACCACTTCTGACAAACGCTCAGTACCTGACTGATGGTCTTCTCTAGTCATCAATACATTGTCTGTATAGTTTTTTGCGCTTTCAAACACGGCTTGATGATCTGTAGCGATATAAACCGCAGCAGCTTTTGATTTGCACGCTTGCTCATAAACTCTTTGGATCATTGGCTTACCACAAATATCAGCCAAAGGTTTGCCAGGTAAACGAGTCGATGCGTAACGCGCAGGAATAACGACTACGAATTCCACTGCTCTACCTCATCAGCAGAAAGCTCACGTGCTTCATTTTCTAATAGCACTGGAATATCATCATTTATAGGGTATGCAAGCTTTGCCGCGGTGCTGATCAACTCTTTATTTTCTGCATCGTACTGTAACTTGCCTTTTGTTACCGGACACGCGATGATCTCAAGTAATTTTCTATCAAATGCCATGTGTAATACCCTTTTGTTTTAATAATTGATTAATCTGATCAATCAATTCTTTGGTTGGTGTAGCGTCTACTTTTAAGTAGTACCAATTATTTTTAGCAAATTGCTGACATTTTACGGCATCTTTTTCCGTCATAAATACAGCTTTTGAATCTGTGTCTGAAAAATCTTGTTCAGAATAAGCGTGATGATCACGAAAATGCTTACATTCAACAAGCTTTTTACCGAGTGCTTCAAGGCTTTTTTCAAATCGCTGCGGAGAGCCAATGGCACTTACTGCAATCCCTTCACTCGGTGTGTCCTCAGCGAACGCTTTATCTTTTACGCTATAGAAACCTGAAGCCGCTAACTGATAAGAGAAAAGGCTATCGCCGCCATTCTCTATAGCCAAATCAACACTGTTAATACGCGAAGGTAATTCTCTTAATGGCCCCGCGGGTATTAAAAAACCGTTACCAAAGCGTCTTTTTGAATCGATGATACAAAACTCAATGGCTCTTGGCATTTTATAATGCTGCATACCATCATCAGAAACAATCACATCTACTTTGTATTTTTCTTTGAGTATTTTGTAACTTGCTTCTCTATCTGAACCTATCACTAACGGGCATAGCAAGCGATTATAAATTAAAAAAGGTTCATCTCCGGCTTCTTCTACACTTGATGTACTTGATAACTCATATGGGGAAGTCGGTGCTTTAGCGCCATACCCACGGCTTATTACACCGACTTTTAACCCCATACTTTCTAAATGCGGTACTAACCACAATACAAACGGAGTTTTACCATTGCCACCAATGCCAATATTACCAACTACTATGATTGGAATGTCAGCCTTAAATGATTTTACAATACCGAATTTAAACAGCAGTTTTCTAAAACTTGATAGCAGAAAAAAAAGGCCACTTAATGGCGCGAGCAGCCAAGTGATCAGTGACTTTTTTTTATACCAAGATGATTCTATATAGCTCATACTTATTCGCCATACTGCATTTGGCAAAGCGCTGCATAGGTGCCTTTTTGTGCAAGTAACGATTTATGATCGCCCTGCTCAATCACTTTGCCTTTATCAAGAACATAGATGCAGTCTGCATTTTCTATCGTCGATAATCTATGAGCGATCACAATTGAGGTTTTGTCTTTCATCAGTTCATCAAGGGCTGCTTGAATTAAACGCTCAGATTCAGTATCGAGTGCTGAAGTTGCTTCGTCTAGAATTAAAATCGGTGCATCTTTTACGATTGCACGTGCTATTGCAATACGTTGTCTTTGACCACCAGACAACATCACGCCATTTTCTCCGACTACCGTGTTAAGGCCCTGCGGTAAGTCTTTTACAAATTCCCAAACATGGGCTTTTTTAGCTATTTCGATAACGTCTTGTTCAGATAAAACCCTATCTGCACCATAACAGATATTGTTTGCCAGCGTATCGTTGAACAACACCACTTGCTGAGAAACGATGGCAAATTGAGCTCTAAGATCTTTAAGTGGATAATCTGAAATATTGTGATCATCTAATAAGATTTCACCCTCTTTAAAATCGTAGAAACGAGGCAGTAGAGATGACAGTGTCGATTTACCAGAGCCAGAACGACCAACTAACGCGATACTTTCACCGGCTCGGATCTTTAATGACAAGTTACATAAAACCGGCTCACTCTTTGTAGGGTAAGTAAATGTAATGTTGTTAACTTCAATATCACCCTGCGCTTTTTCAAGCGCGCGTGTGCCCGTATCTTTTTCAATATCTAAATCTAAAATTTCAAAGATACTTTGTGCTGCTGTTATACCTCGTTGCAATTCAACATTCACATTCGCCAGTTGTTTTAGTGGCTTTAACATCATCATCATCGATGATAAAAGAACCACAAATGTGCCAGAAGTAATGGTATCGATAACACTTGGCATCGCAATAATAGCTAAAATTAATGCCATCGCCCCCGCGGCTAAAAACTGAATAACAGAGACACTGATTGCTCGTGTTGCATCCATTTTCACTCGTTGCTGACGGTTTTGATTATTTACTTGGGCGAAATTGGCAATTTCTTTATCTTGACCGCCATAGCCATGAATGACTTTATGGCCTGCCAACATTTGTTCTGAACCCCGTGTTACTCCACCCATCGCGTCTTGAATATTTTTGGATATTTTCCTAAAACGCTTTGCGACCACAGCCACAATAACAGCAACAATAGGAATAACGGTTAAAAATATTGACGATAACTTCCAGTTCGCTTCGAACATAACGTACAGTAAGAAAACAACAAACGCGCCTTCTCTTATAATAACCTGTAGAGCTCGAGTAATCGCTTGCTGGACTTGTTCAGTGTCAAATGTGATCTTAGATATCAGTTCACCATTGGAGTGCTGATCATGAAATGACACAGGTAAAAACAGCATGTGTTCAAACAATTGTTGTCTCAGTTTTTGCACGACTCTCGAGCCAACATAACTTAAGCAATAAGAAGCCATGTAATTAAATACGCCGCGCCCTAACACAAGCACAATAACAACCACGGGGGCCCAAGTTAATACTTCTGTATTTCTTGAGGTTAAACCATCATCAATAAACGGCTGCATTAATCGGATAAACTGGGCATCCATCGCAGCATAACCAAGCATACCAATGACTGAGAAAATGGCTGCTAATTTGAAATCATAGGTATATGAAAAAAGACGTTTATAAATTTGCTTTGCGTTATGCTTGGCACTGGTTTGCATAGAAGCTCTCAACTACTTAATAACCTTGCTATTGTACTTCTCAAACGTATAAAACTAAATGCTCTACTGCAAATAACCTGAGCTCTGGATAATAAATCTACCTATAACTCTTGCTTTAGGTACTAAATCCGATGAGTTAAGCTACAATCAATGATGAACATTCATGTAAATGTCTCATTTTACCTCAAAGCTACTTTATTATTTGACTCTCAATTAAAATCGATATCGATGCTTTACCCAGAAGTTAGTTTTTTCTCTTGCCCGTTCAACTTTATAAGAATCTTCAAAGAATTTAATGGTGATTTGCCCGGAAAGTGCGGTGTCTAATACGTATATGTTTTGAGATGAATAGCGTTCTATGACTTCTTTATGCGGCAAGTGCCAAGGGGAAAAATAATTTCTTGAAATTAAACCTAGCTCAGGCCTTACAGCTTTTAGAAATTCATCGCTTGAAGATGTTTTACTACCATGATGTGGTACGAGCAATATATCTGATTCTAATTTCTGACCGTATTGTTCAACAAGTAGCATTTCTGCTTCATACTCAATGTCACCCGTTAATAAAATACTTCTGCTAGGGCCTGTTACTTTAACTACACAAGAATTATTGTTATCTGAGTCCATGGTTTCAATGGGCCAAATAGTTTGAATACTTATATTTTCCATTTTTATATTCTTAATATGACAAAAATTTAGCGGTTCTCCATTATGAAAAGTCGTTAATGATGCAAACTTATCAAACCTATAAAGCTCATCAACCCCGCCACTATGATCTTTGTCATTGTGACTAATGATGGTGTGCATTAACTTTAATCCACGCGCTTCTATCTCAGGCAAAGTGACCCGCTCAAATAATGAATAAAAGTTAAAGTACTTGGCACCTAGATCATACAATAATGATTGGTCATCAGATACGATGAGTACTGATGTACCATGGCCCACATCCATCACATCAACCTGCCATAGTGGTTTTGGAACTGCATAGCTAGATACCAATGAAAATGCTGGTACAAGCGAAAATACCCTGAATTGTTTGATTAGTAGCAGCATCAAAATGAGGTAAAATAGCACCACAGTTTCAAGTGAAAGCTGTGACCATTTCATCCATGCAAAGTCGAGAAGGTAATGCGTTGCCATATCTAACCCTGCTGACAATAGATAATCAACAAACATAAAATCTATATTGCTAGATACACTGTTTAGTAATAAACATAGGATGATGTATGGGAAAATAACGATACTTAATAACGGGATGACGCATAAGTTAACAAGTAAACCAACAACACTCACCCCATTGAAAAAGTAGATGCTGAGTGGCGCTAAGCTAATTAACAATGCAAACTGAATTAACAATAACCTGATAAAAGTATTTGAAAAAAAACTGTAAGCTTTGGTTTTCTTCAAAACCCATATTACAGTTGCGTAACCGATAAAGGATAAATATAAACCAGGATCAAGCAAAGAGAAGGGGTTTAATAATAACACTACGACCAGTGCATAGCTGAACATTTGAACTATTTTTAATGCTCGTCCTGTCAGGAATATGTACGAGAATATTGCCACCATTAACCAAGCTCTTATTGCTGAGACTGGAAAACCACAGAGGTAAATATACTGAAATGAAATTAATAGGCTCAAAGTAATATAGAGTTTATTTAGATTTAAACGCTGATAACTAAGCGGTAACACACTTAATGTCACCCAAACTGCGCCCTTAACTAGGTAAAAACAAATGAAAACAAGGATCCCGACATGTAAGCCTGATATTGCCAGCATATGCCCAATGCCAAGTTTTATAACATGCCCTTTTGTTTCCTTCGGTGTTTTTGATTTATCACCAGTACTCAATCCATAAAAGAGCCAATTTAATTTTTTCTCTCCAAACACCGCCCAGATTTTATCTCGATAGCTTTGCCTTATACTTTTTTCTGCTGAAATGCGTTCTTCAAGCTCTTCAATTGTTCCCTTAAAGTAGATTTGTTTCTTAAAAGCATAAAGTTCAGGATCAAAACTATGATTATTTTTCCGTGTTCGAAAAACTTTTAGTTTAGCCTTTACTGTAACAAGGTCACCTTGGTTTAAGTTTGTAATGCCTTCTTGTATTGCTAATTGCACTTTAACCGATTTATAAAAAGGGATTGCTTGATTGTTTAATGCGATTAGTTTTATTTCTACGAGCGAGTTTTTATGTGGTGAAATAATTTTTGTGACAATACCGTTTATTTCGCTTAGTTCATTAAGTACCCTTTTATCTGGTTCATAGCTATAAAAAAGTTCAGATTGTATACCTACGACAAAAATAGCAAAAATAAACCCTAACAATAGATTGAAAATGGGCTTAAAATAGCAACACATTACGATGAGGAATATCAGTGAGCTGTAAAACTGCCAAGTGTGAAAGTAAAATACCGCTTGAACACAGCCGTACAGAAATCCCCAGCACATCAACATTGAAGTATATGGTTGCTTGTTATGCCAAAAAAGACGATCCAAAAATTTTTACCTGATCACAACAAGGTTAAACAACAAAAATCTTTGAAGATTTTTGGCAGTTTACTCCACGATGCAAACCTTTGGCATCTCAATCGCCGCTCTGCACGCGGTGCTTTTTCTGTAGGCTTATTTTTCGCTTTCATCCCTGTTCCTTTTCAGATGGTGTTAGCTGCAGCTTGTGCCATTCCTTTTAGAGTGAATTTACCCTTATCAGTTGCATTAGTTTGGTTAACAAACCCTTTAACTATGCCGCCAATTTTTTACTGCTCTTATAGAGTAGGTGTATTTGCTTTAGGTCAAGAAACACAACCCTTCCACTTTGAAGCTAGCTGGGAATGGCTAGTTGAAAGTCTATCAACTATTGGTCCAGCATTCATGGTTGGTTCACTCATTTGTGCCTCTATCGCAGCGCTAATTGGTTATTTCGGTATTGACTGGCTATGGCGCCATTCAGTCAACAAGGCTTGGAATTCTCGAGGCCAATAAACTCATAAATTATAGTCATAAAAAAAGCCCTTACGGGCTTTTTTTATGACTTGAGGAAGGAATTAAGTATTACGTCTTCTCAACCACAATAAAGGTAGTGCTAGTAGAGATAAAAAGCCAAAACTTGCAGATTGTCTTTCATACTCTTCTGCTTCAGGAGGAATACACTGTTCGATTGTGCCACCAGCAACAGGCGTCAAAAGGACCGGAACTGAAATTGCTTCTTTTTCAATATTGCCCTCAGAATCCTTCATTACTTGGCCTAAGCTGTCACGACGCTCAACTGTTTTAGTTGCATTTGCGTATATATGACCCGATTCAGTGATTTTTGTCGCTTCTGCAATCGTATAAGGGAATGCAGAGCCATCTTCAGCTCTACAAGGCAAGAAATCATTGATGTTTGTTACTTTGTCAGATCCAATTTCATATAAAAATGCTTCATATTTAGGAACAGACGTGTTCTTCTCAATTTCGCCTTGGCCAATGATTTGGCCTTTATCATTAATATCTCTTAATGTCGCTTTTGATCCATTAAAAAATGCTGGGATTTCTTTGTAAATATCTGAATTAATATCATAGTAGAAACCAACTTTTTTTCTTACTATTACACCACCTCTATAATTACTTCCCTGCTCGTAGTAATTACCAATAACAATGTTATTGTTATTGATGTCTATTGCCTTACCACCTTGGATATAGTTTTCGTGAGGATGAATTCTTATAAACTGGCCATCTTTAAAGTAACCCGCTTGCTCATATGCATACAGTCTATCATCGTCAGTGTTTCTTACACTCGAATAACCTACTGAGATACCATTTTTGTTAGTCGCCAGCGCTAAGCTGCTAAAGGTACCTTTCTCATCCTCTTTACGGACTAAACCTAAACCTAACTTTGCAGTACTTACAACATCTAAATTACTGTCTAATTCCCACTGATAGGCTTCTGTATTGTAAAAGCTTGCTCTCTGTAAATTCCATGAACAGACTTGCACTAATTCATCAACCCCGTCACATTGTTCATTGTAACTTTCTTGACTATTCTCTGGAATTGATACACTGCTACTACCAACTGCGATATAATTACCTGAATCTAGCTGAACGATATCCGTTACCAGTGAAGAACCTCCGTAAGTATCTAATTCAGGTTCAAGCGTAACTCTTTTTCCATTTGGTGAGATAATTAAGCCTCTAGAAGACCAATCTCTGACGAAAACATTTTTGTCTGCTTCACCTTCTTTTTCGAAAACTGCTTGTCTATAAGGTGCCGAGCCCCAAGCAGCAATAACGCCATCGTTAGTAATTGAAGTCGGATAGTTAGTTACAGAACGAGTTAATGAATCAGCAAATGTAGCTTGGGTATCAAAAATAATTAGTTCATCAGCCGAACTAGCCGAGATTATTAAACCAATACGGTCAATAAACTTTTGATAAGCTTCATCACTATTTTTGCCAGCCAAAAAGGCAAGCATAAACGCATTGGCATCAGCATTTGATACGGCTATTCCATTTTTAATATCATCTAGATTAAAAGAAGGATCCTCATTGATGATACTAAGGTTATTAACATATCTGTCGTAAGCCTCTTTCAATTCAGAGCTTTCAAAGTCCACGTATGAAACATCAATAGGATAATTGAATAATTGTGTTGCGGCACCAATGATATCTCCAGACTCGTTAACATCTGAGATAAATGTATTTTTTCCATTTTCATATCTTGGTAATTCAGTTAACTGGTAAGTAGCAGCCAATGCTGTACTACTTAGTACAGACAACATGCTTGCTGCTAAAATTGTTTTTTTCATTTTAATCCTTACTACTGATTCTGTAATTCTTCTAACTCTTCCCAGCGGGCGTAAGCAGTTTCAAGCTCAGACTCTGTTTCAGCTAATTGGTTCAATGCCGCTTGCGTTTCCTGTTGCGGACGCTTAAAAAATTCAGGGTCATTAACTAAAGCTTGTTGTTCTTCAAGCGCAAGTTCAAGGGCTTCTACTTTACTAGGCAGTTGTTCTAATTCAAGTTTTAATTTGTAACTTAGCTTGCTACTTCTATTATTTGTTTTTTCTTTTTTTACTTCTTTTACAGCTTGTGCAACTTGTTGCTTTTCCAATTGCTTTCTTTTTTCATCAAGCTCTGCTTTATAATCCTGATAGTCTGTGTAACCACCAATAATATCAATCACTTCACCATCACCTGAAAACGCCCAAACACTATTACAGGTGTTATCGATAAATTCTCGGTCGTGACTAACAATGAGAATCGTGCCTTGATACTGGTTAATAATGTCTTCCAACAGTTCAAGCGTTTCAATGTCTAAGTCATTAGTTGGTTCATCTAATACAAGCACATTTGAAGGTTTTAAGAAAAGCTTTGCTAATAACAAACGGTTTTTCTCACCACCTGACAATGCCTTAACTGGCGTTCTAGCTCTGGCTGGCGGAAATAAGAAGTCTTGAAGATAACCCAGCACATGTCGGCTGCGACCGCCCATCATGACTTCTTGCTTACCTTCTGCAACGTTATCTTGCACCGTTGCTTCTTCGTCTAACTTCTCTCTGTATTGATCAAAATAGGCGACTTCAAGGTTTACGCCCTGCTTTACGCTGCCAGATACGGCTTCAAGTTGACCGAATAACAATTTAAGCAAAGTAGTTTTACCAACACCATTTGGTCCAATTAAACCGACTCTATCCCCACGCATTACAAGGGTAGAAAAATCATTGACGATAGGTTTATCTTTAAAAGCATGCTTTAAGTTTTTAGCTTCAAAAACAAGCTTACCAGAGCGATCTGCTGTTTCGATGTTGAAGTCAGCTTTACCAACTTGCTCTACTCGCTGTTTTCGCTCTACACGCAGCGCTTTTAATGCTCTTACACGACCTTCATTACGTGTACGACGTGCTTTAATACCTTGTCTTATCCAGGCTTCTTCTTCGGCTAATTTTTTATCAAATAGTGCATTTTGCGCTTCTTCAACTTTCAAGTCGTGCGCTTTTTGCTCAAGGTATTTTTCGTAGTTACCTGGGTAAGAAATTAACTTACCGCGATCTAAATCTAGGATACGTGTTGCAATGCTGCGGATGAATGCCCTATCGTGCGAAATAAATACAATGCCGCCTTTGAAATCTTTTAAAAACTGTTCAAGCCAGATAACACTGTTCATATCCAAGTGGTTCGTTGGCTCATCAAGTAGCAATAAGTCAGGTTCACTCACAAGTGCTTTTGCCAAGGCAACCTTTCTTAACCAGCCACCTGATAGCTTTTCTAATCGCATATCTGGAGTCAGCTCTAACTGTGCTAAAACTAACTTAATACGGCTTTCAAAGCGCCAGCCATCTTGGGCTTCAATACGAGAAGATAGTTTCTCAAACTTATTTAACACAGACTCAGAATAATCTGTTTGCATTTGCTCGCTGACATGATGGTACTCAATGAGTAAATTAGCGATGTCTGGAATGCCATTCGCTACATAATCAAACACTGAGCCTTCAGCACCTTTTGGCGGATCTTGCTCTAGTCGAGATACTTTTAAATCGCCAACTTGGTTGATTTCGCCATCGTCCAGTTGAACTTGTCCATCCAGTACTTTGAGTAACGTTGATTTACCTGCGCCGTTACGACCAACAATACAAACGCGCTCACCGGCTTCAATAACCGCATCGGCATTATCTAATAATGGGTGTGTGCCAAAAGCTAACTGTGCTTTTGCAATTCTGATTAAATCCATCTTAGTTTATAAACTCTTTTAATTTTTGCTTGTCGAATGGCCAACCTAGCTCTTGGTTATTTTTATTTGCCACAACAGGAATTATGAACTGATATTTCTCTATCAACTCTGGCTCTTCAACAATATCTCTTAAAATGATTTGCTCAGACTGTAACTGAGCATTCAATAACGCAAGGGCTTGCTCACATAAATGGCAACCCTCGGTGTGATAAAGGGTAAACTTATCCATGTGTGATCAACCAACTATTATGGATCTGTTTGTTACGTTTGAAGTCAGGTGAGAGCGTCTTGTCAGAGATATTCACAGCCTTCAGACCTAAGCCCATTAAAGCGACCTCATCCATTTTGAATCCACGTTTATTGTTCGAGAACAATAACGTACCTTTGGGACTTAGGATTTTTTTCACCCACTCCATTAATTTAATGTGATCGCGCTGAACATCAAACTCAGCTTTCATACGCTTTGAGTTTGAGAAGGTTGGAGGATCTAAAAAGATCAAATCATATTGACCTTGCGCATGCTCGAGCCATTTTAAGCAATCTGCTTGCTCAAATCTAAAACGAGGATTTTTAAGATTGTTTAGTGCAAAGTTTTCTTCTGCCCACTTTAAATAGGTTTTTGACATATCAACGGTTGTAACCGACTTCGCACCACCCACTGCAGCATGAACAGATGCACTGCCTGTGTAAGAAAATAAGTTCAAGACACGTTGACCCTTTGCATTTTGCTGAATGTAGCGACGTGCCAGACGGTGGTCTAAGAATAAGCCTGTATCTAAATAGTCGAACAAGTTTACTTTAAATTTAGCACCAAACTCTTCAACTACATCAACCCGATTTTGCTTATCGAAACTATTGTATTGTGAATCGCCTTTTTGCTTTTTACGAACCTTAACTGCAATATTCTCAGCAGGAATATTAAGCTGTTCAGACGTTAAGGTGATCACATCTTGTAGACGTTTTTGAGCAACGGTATCATCAATTTCTTTCGGTGCTGCATATTCAAAGATAACCGCAGAATCGTTATAAATATCAACAGCGACATTGTATTCAGGAATATCAGCATCATATAAACGATATGCATTGATGCCCTCTTTTTTAATCCATGACTTAAGCGCGTTTTTGTTTTTCTTTAAACGGTTTCCAAAAGCCGATGAACCTTCAAAATTTAGACCTGTTTTTTCTTGGCTCTGACTCACCTGTTTTTCGTTTACGTCGTAAAGATACAGCGCAACGTCTAATGGGCCATTTTTAAACTTATAGGTTTTAGATTTAGCTAATTTGAGTAATTTGAATAAACTTTCGTCTGTACCTAAGAGTGCCAGTTGCCAATTTTGGAAATACTTTTTAAAGCCTAGACCCATATTTCTGTATAGATTTATAAGTTCAGCCATCGCACCTAAACGCTCACCATAAGGTAAGTTACTTAATACAACCCCAGAACGCTTGGCAACTTGAGACAATTTATTCGCATCTTTAACACTAAAATCAATGTGATTTTCAACGCCAGCTCTTCGCGCATTTTGCTGCGCAACATTAATCACTTTATCATCGAAATCTGAACCCATGATCCACAGGTTATTCTCTGTAATTTCGCTTTTTAAAGCCTGTTTGATTTCGTCAAATTTTGCAGGCCTGAAGCTAGGCAAGCTTTGGAATGCAAATTTACGATTAAAGTTTGCAGGTACCTTGTTTGCCATACCAACTGCTTCAATTAGTAAAGTACCTGAGCCGCAACACGGATCGAACAGTGGTTGGCTTACATCATTTAACCAGCCACTTCGCTTAACCAATGCGGCCGCTAAGTTTTCGCGAATAGGTGCTTTACCTTGACGAGTTCTGTAACCTCTGTCAGATAAACGTGGGCCTGAATAGTCTAGATAAAGCATGCAATGGCTTTTATTTAATTTTGCCACAATACGAATATTTGGCTCGGCTTTATCTACATTTGGACGTTGCTCAAATAAGTCGTTGAAATAATCTACGACCGCATCTTTAATCACTAAGCCTGAGAATTGAGTATTTTTTAAAGCTTGATTTGTACCATTGAATTCAATCGCAAATGTTTGTTTTGGGCCAAAGAATTCTTGCCAAGGCTGAAAACGTGCAAATTTATATAAATCTTCTTTGGTGTTTATCTCTGCATTTTCTTCTAAAAGCAGCATGACACGTGTTGCAAAACGTGTGACTAAACAAAATCGTTGTGCTTGGCTATTATCCGCCTCAAACTTTACCGAACCAACGGACTGTTTGATAACCTCTAAGCCTTGCTCTTTGATTTCATCTACTAATAAATTTTCAATACCAATGGAAGTAAGTGCGATAAATTGCAATGTTTTAACCCTATATACTTTAATGGTCGAAAGTATATCACAGGTTGTTTGTTGCTTGCCTTGTTGAGTTAAGCTGTTTTGGTAATTTTGTCTGCTAACATCAGAGGGTGAATACGATTATTCAAAACGCGTATTGCTTGAAAAGGCTCTAAAGTAAGGTGCTCATCTAGTTTGAACTCAGCGTTTAAACTGATACACAATGAACTCTCGGCGTCAAACTCTACGATAAAAAATTCACCAGTTTGCTCAGAAGAAGTAAGCGCAATGATGGCTTCAGTTCTGTCAGCGTTTCCTGTGTATTCATTAAAAAACCAACTTTTTGCCAACATGGGTTTTAAATGAAACTTAGCAGCTGTCGCATTCAAAGCTATTTGACAACACTGGGCGTCGGTCCAGACCTTAAAGTTTTGCAAGTAGAAGTATACGTTTTGGTAGTATTCTGCATCATCGATGCAAAAATTCGGATTAGATAATGAATCACCAGTAAGTTGGTGTAGCTTGTAGGGTGTGCAAAGTTGAAGCTCATCGCCTAAGTCAATGAGAAGTCGGTTGCGTTCATTGCAACGTAACCACTGCCATTCTTTAGAAGCTTGCACTATGAAATCTCCTGCCTACTAGCCATATCTAGTTAGAGACAGGAGTATACCGAAAAATAACGAATGTTAAAAATGTTTATAAGAACAAATTTAAAAGGATCGTTTAGTTATATAACTGATCATTATAAAGCGTCAACAATACGCTTAACTAATTGTGGGCCTTCGTAGATAAACCCTGTATATACCTGAACTAAATCTGCGCCTGCATTCAGCTTTTCTTTCGCAGAATCTGCAGAGTCGATCCCACCAACACCAATGATCGGAAGTTTTCCTTCAGTGATCCTTTTCAATTCGTTAACAACAAAGGTCGATTTTTCACGAACTGGACGACCTGACAAGCCACCCATTTCATCAGCGTACTGTAAGCCTTTAACCGCTTCACGCTCAAGCGTTGTGTTTGTCGCAATCACACCATCAATACGATTCTTCATAAGAGACTCGGCAATTTGTTGAATTTGCACAGCATCAACATCAGGTGCAATCTTCACAAGCATAGGGACTGATTTATTGTGTTTCGCGATTAAATCAACCTGTTCATTCTTCAGACTATGTAGTAAGTCGTCTAGAGCATCACCATATTGGAGGTCGCGAAGACCAGGCGTGTTCGGTGATGAAATATTCACTGTGATGTAAGAAGCATGTTCAAATACTTTTCGCATGCAGTGAATGTAATCATCTTTACCCTTTTCATTTGGTGTGTCTTTGTTTTTGCCAATGTTGATACCCAAAACACCTGTGTATTTTGAAGCTTTTACGTTGTTAACTAGATTATCGACACCTTTGTTATTGAAACCCATACGATTAATAACAGCATGTGCTTCAGGTAGTCTGAAAATTCGAGGTTTATCATTACCGGCTTGAGGGCGCGGTGTCACGGTACCTACTTCAATAAAACCAAAACCCATTTGACCAAAGGCATCAATACATTCAGCATTTTTGTCCAACCCGGCAGCAAGACCGACTGGGTTTTTAAAATCTATACCAAGAAAGTTTACAGGTTTATCTGCAACAGATTGCGACCAAGCCATACTGAGCGGTGTATTGGCAAAACGACGAAGGTTACCCAATGCAAAATCATGGGCCCACTCGGCATCTCGACCGAACATATAGCGACGCGCTAGTTCATAAAACATGAAAACTCCTTAGTAATCGTTAAAAAATCTGGGCAAAAAAATACCCCAGCAAAGCTGAGGTATTTTAGCGGTTTATAAATTATTTGGAAGTGTCACAGTTGTGGCTAAGTAACATTAATTCACGTAGCGCAACTGAAATCTTCGCAAAGTCATGACTTTGTGATGTCTTAAACTCTTGAAGCATATGCTGCCAACGCGTTAGCAACAGAGACTGTTTGTCCATCCAAGATTCTACAAGTTCATTCGCATCCGCTGTGTCAGTCTCTAAACTGTTAAGTACAACTTCAGACAATGAACGTTGTTGCCAATCTAGCTCTTCACGATATGAAGCACGTGCTAGTGCTTGCCAATGGTTTGTCACTGGTTGAGCCGTAATTTGGTCTAAGAACCAGTGCAGACCCATCTTCGCACCTAACTTGAAGTACGTATTAGACACCATATCAATCGCTTTAGACGAGTTATCTGCAACTTCAGCTAAGTCCATCACAGAGAACAAGCTAGATAGAGATACAATACGTGTCGCAATATCAGAAGGCACACCTTGTTCAATCAACTTATCTGCATTTTTAGCAATAGATTCTGCTTCATCAACAACTAAGTAATCGCTTAGGTTTGCACTTACATCTTTAAATGTCGGTGCAAAGAACTCGATTGTTTGTTCAATTGTCATTGCCTTGTTGCGGTGACGTAAGAACCAACGCGTTGCACGACGAACCGTACGACGTAGTTGATATAGCATTTCAGTCTGTACATCTGCTGAGATTTGGTTGTCCAAATCTGCAATATCCGCCCAAGTGTCTTTCATTTCAAAAATCGCACTTGCTATTGAGTAACAAAGTGCAATCTCGCTGTCTGAAGCACCTGTTTCTTCATGCATACGAACCATAAAGTTAAGACCCATGTCATTAACGATATTATTCGCAAGTTTAGTGGCGATAATCTCTTTGCGCAGTGGATGGTTATCCATTGCTGCATTGAATTTATCACGAAGTGGTACAGGGAAAGAATTTACCAACAACTGACGGTAATAAGGATTTTCAGAAACTTCATCCGTTACTAAAGACTCTTTTAATACCATCTTAGAGTAAGAAACAAGAACAGACAGCTCTGGACGCGTTAAATCTTGACCTGCAGCTGCGCGTTCTGCTAATTCTTCATCTGTCGGAAGGAACTCGATAGCTCTGTCTAACTTGCCATCTTTTTCTAAGGCATGAATAAAGCGGATCTTCTCTTTAAGCGTCGCAGGACCCTTAGACTTAGTGATAGAAAGCGTGTGAGTTTGACGGTAACAATCAGCCAATACCAGCTCAGATACTTCATCTGTCATGGCATAAAGTAATTCATCACGTTGCTTCTTAGTTAAGTCACCTTCTGCCACTAAACCATTAAGCAAGATTTTGATATTTACTTCATTATCTGAACACGCAACACCACCTACGTTATCGATGAAGTCGGTATTGATACGGCCACCTTTAGCAGCAAACTCAATACGTCCTAATTGCGTCGCACCTAAGTTACCACCTTCGCCAAAGATTTTTGCACCTAGCTCAGAACCATTGATACGCAGTGCATCATTCGCGCGGTCACCTACATCAGCATCTGTTTCAGATTTAGCTTTAATGTAAGTACCGATACCACCATTCCATAAAAGATCTGAAGGCATCATTAATAATGCTTTGATCAATTCGTTTGGAGTCATGCTCGCTTTTTTAGTGCCAAGCATTTTCTTAATTTCTGGTGTCAACGTAATCGACTTAGCAGCACGAGAGAACACACCGCCACCTTCAGAAATTAGTGACTTGTCGTAGTCTTCCCAGCTTGAGCGAGGTAGTGCAAATAATCTCTCACGCTCTTGATAAGAACTTGCCGCAACTGGGTTCGGATCGATGAAAATGTGCATGTGGTTAAATGCAGCTTGTAAACGAATATGCTTAGATAACAGCATACCGTTACCGAATACGTCACCCGCCATGTCACCAATTGCAACCGCTGTGAAATCAGTTGTTTGACAATCGATACCCATTTCTCTGAAATGACGTTTAACTGATTCCCAAGCACCTTTCGCTGTGATACCCATCTTCTTGTGGTCATAACCAATAGAACCACCTGAAGCAAACGCATCACCTAACCAGAAGTTATACTCTTCAGCAATACCATTTGCGATATCTGAGAATGTCGCCGTACCTTTATCAGCTGCAACAACTAAGTAAGGGTCGTCTTCATCATGGCGAACAACATCAACAGGTGGCACGATGTCACCATGAATGATGTTATCAGTGATATCTAATAGACCACGGATAAATAGTTTGTAACACTCTTGACCTTCTTTAAAGAAAGCTTCTCTTTCTGTTGGAAGCTGCTTACAAACGAAGCCACCTTTTGAACCAACAGGCACGATAACCGTGTTTTTAACTTGTTGTGCTTTTACAAGACCCAGTACTTCAGTACGGAAATCTTCACGGCGGTCAGACCAACGTAGACCGCCACGAGCAACTTTACCACCTCGTAAGTGAACACCTTCTACGCGAGGCGAGTATACGAAGATTTCGAATGCTGGCAGCGGTAATGGCATTTCAGGAATAGCACTTGGCTGAACTTTGAATGAAACATATGATTTGTTCGTACCATCAGCTTCTTTTTGGAAGAAGTTAGTACGAAGTGTGGCATTGATCATATCAACATATAAACGAATAATACGGTCATCATCCAAGTTTGCTACATGTTCTAGATCTTCATGAATACTCGCAACTAGCTTGTCTAAGGTCTTCTGCGCTGCAGGTTTTGCAGGAGAAAACTTTTTGGTGAATAGCTCAACAATCTTGCTTGCGATCTGAGGGTAATGTTCGAAAGTATTCTCGATATATGACTGAGAGAAAGTCACACCGATTTGACGCATATACTTAGCGTATGCACGAAGGATTGACGCTTCGCGGCCTTTTAAGCCACCCATAAGCACTAGACGGTTAAAACCATCATTTTCTAAACGGTTGTTCCAAACATTTGTCAGTGCTGCACGGAAGCGCGCTGAAACTTGATTGAAATCAGAAATTCCTTTGCTATCAAGTAGCATAGAGAAATCCATGATCCAGTTTACTTGACCATCGCTGGTCTTCACTGCATAAGGTGTTTCACCAATGACACGTAAACCAAAGTTTTCAAGCATCGGCATTACATCTGACAAGTGAATAGGCTCATCTTTATGGAATAAGCTTAAACGAACAATGTTAGAGTTTGCTTCTTCTTGCGGACGATAGAACAACATTTCAAGCTTGTTCTCTTCATCTAGCGTTTCAAGCTTTTCGATATCGACAACCGCAGCTGAAGGTAAAACTTGATCTTTATATGCTGACGGGAACGCATTGCTATATTTACGGTTTAGCTCATTACCACGAGACTCACCATTGCTTTCTAAAAGCGCTGCTTGAAGCTTATCTTCCCAAGTGCGGGCCGCTTCAACTAAATTATTTTCGATATCTTTCACGTTATATTCAATATTATTGTCAGCTACACGCACAATGTAATGTGTACGCGCTAACGTAGATTCTGAGAAGAAAGTGGTAAATTCAACTTTATCCGTTGAATTAAATGAACGGGCAAGGAGTTGCTGAGTTTCGCGACGAAGCGCTGTGTTGTATCTTTCTCGAGGTACATACACCATACAAGAGAAGAAACGGCCATATACATCTTTACGGATGAATAGACGACACATGTTGCGCTCTTGAACCTGTAAAACACCGGTTGCAACTTCTAAAAGCTCAGCTTCACGCGCTTGAACTAATTCATCACGAGGATAAGTTTCAAGGATGTTCAAAACCGCTTTGTATGCGTGTGTGCCTTTTGCAAAGTCACATGCTTCCATGATGCGATTAATCTTGCTTTTTAAGATTGGCACATCTGCTGCGCTGTTGTTATAAAAGCTTGAAGAGAATAAACCAATGAAGCGGTCTTCACCAACTACATTGCCTTTGTCATCAAAACGCTTGATACCAACATAATCAACATAAGCTGGTCTGTGTACACGCGATAACGAATTTGTTTTTGTAAGAATTAATAAGTTATTGCTACGTGCTTCTTTACGGGCGACTTCTGGTAACTCAGAAAGTAAACGACTGTTTTCATCAGACGTATTTTTCATAAGACCCAAAGAAGTACCTGAAACCGGTTTTAACTCGTAGTCCCCTTGCACTGGGTTCAAGTCATACTGGCGGTAGCCCATAAAAGTGAAGTTATCTTTCACTAGCCATTCTAAAAATTCAGCGGCTTCCTTTACTTCAGCTTCAGAACAACCGAAGTTACGAGATGGCAGCTCATTTGTCACAGAAACAAGTTTGTCTCTGATTGGCAACCAGTCTGCTACTGCAAGCGAAACGTCTTTTAGAACTGACTGTAATTCACTTGTCAAAGTTTCAATTGCTTGAGTATCTGTTTGACGATCAATTTCGATAAAGAAAACAGTTTTCGTAGAATTTGATTCTTGCTCAGCTTTTAAGTTTGAAATTGCAGAGATTTGGCTGTTTTCGTCACGTTTGATTTTCAACGGACTGTGAAGAAGAAGATGAGAGACGATGTTCAGACGATTCATTGCCATACGCACTGAATCAACTAAGAACGGCATGTCGTTTGCGATGATCTCAACAATCGTATGAGAGGATTGCCAACCATCTTTTGATACCTCTGGGTTAAACACTCTAATTACGGCTTCATCAGACGTATTTTTTTCAAGTGAATTCCAAAGGCTCAGTGCTGCACCGTATAGGTCACTGTCGTTACGTTTTGCCAGATCCTCTTTAGACATATTGCTGTACAAGGCTTTGGCAAAAGTTTCAACGAGTGACACATTGTCTGCATGAACTTTCTTTTGGATCAACTTACATACATTATCTAAGATAACAGATGCTGGACCTTCATTTTGTGTCATATGTGTTCCTTAATCTATACCACCTTGAACGGTAGATTATTTGTACAGCCATTTATTAGCGTGGAGTCAGGTAAATTCTAACCTTTCTGACGCTAATAAACAGCTTTTTCGACGAAAACATTTCAAGCTTTTCAGCCATTTGCTCATCTATTCACAAATAATAGATATAAATAGGCAATCCTTGCCATTTTACAGCACATTTATTCACAATTTTTTTTCTGGTCAGGCCAGAGAAGCGTCCCTATAGCAGGCAATAATAGGACAGCACCCAGCATATTCACTAAAAACATGAAGGTGAGCAGAATACCCATATCAACTTGGAATTTAAGTGCAGAGAATATCCAAGTACTCACACCTATTGCTAGCGTAATGCCTGTGAATAGTACAGCACTACCCCGTTCAGCCAGAGCATTACGATAGGCAACCGATAAAGGCACATTTTGCTTAAGCTGTGACATCATCGATGACAGGATATAGATACCATAGTCAACACCAATGCCCACACCAAGAGCAATAACTGGTAATGTCGATACAGTTAAACCAATTTCAAGCTTAACCATCAGTGCTTGCGCCAAAGTTGATACTATATAGAGAGGTAAGACAACTGCAATGGTCGCTTTAACACTTCTAAAGCTTAATAAGCATAAAATGATGACAGCACCATATACATAGATCATCATCGGGATTTGTGCTTCTGCAACTGACTCATTAGTCGCTGCCATTACCCCTATTGGGCCCGAAGCTAACCTAAACTGAACTTTATCGGTATTCTCTATCGTTGCAAACTCTTTAATTTTAGCAACTACATGGTCAATGGTTTCAGCTTTGTGATCTTCCATAAAGATAACAATCGGCATCACAGAGCAATCGCCATTAAGTAAACCCGTGCTCGTTTCAACACGAGAAGTTGCCTGAACTAAAGAAGCACTATTACGTGGAAGCGTTTGCCACTTCAGGTTGCCTTCGTTGTAGCCTGCATTCACTGATTGCGCAACAGAGCTTAAAGACACCGCAGATTGAACGCCTTCTAAGTTCTCAATTCTCCATTGGAAACGACTAACTCGTTCCATAGTATCAAACTCAGTACAGGCTGCTGGGTAAGCTTCTACTAGTACCTTTAAGATATCTGACGAAATCGTGTATCTATCATTTATCAAGAAGGTATCTTGGTTGTATCTTGCTGTTTCATGGAGCGCTGGGGCGCCAGCATGTAGATCACCAATCTTCATACTGTTTGATTGCCAATAGCCGAAAACAAACAACAAAACAGACACGAAAATAATGATTTTTGCTTTCTTTGGATCTGTTGCAGACACTAAGCTTTCACGCATTGAAGTAAATAATTTATGCGAGGCTGTATCGCCATCGTCAACACGGTGGATCTTTGAAGAGTTAAAATAAGAAGCTAATACAGGTAACAGCAATAAGTTAGTAAAGATAATAACAGCAACACCTAAACTCGCCGTGATAGCAAGTTCACGAATAATACCGATATCAATTGCTAATAGCGTTAAGAAACCAACCGTATCTGATAGTAATGCGATACCACCTGGAATAAGTAATGCCTTAAAACTGGCCTGCGCTGCAACTTTACTCGATACCCCTTCAGATACTTTCTTACCGATTGCATTAATCATTTGCACGCCATGGCTTACACCAATTGCAAACACTAAGAATGGCACCAGAATTGACATAGGATCTAAGCCAAACCCTAGAGAAGACAACAAGCCCATTTGCCAAATAACAGCAATTAATGAACATAAAATAGGTAGCAGCGTTAATTTAAAACTCTTACAGAATAACCACACCATAATAAAAGTGAAGACGATAGCAATTACAAAGAATAAAACTACGCCTTTTGCACCGTCTGCGATATCACCAGCCATTTTCGCGAAGCCAATAATATGTATACTCACATTATCATTCTCTAGAGGTTTGCGAATTTCATCCTCTAGCTTTTTAGCAAACGCCAGCGTATCCAACTTTTCCTGTGTTTGTGGATCAGTCTCCAGTAATTGCGCTGTCACCATGGCACAACTATAGTCACTCGCAATCATGCGGCCTACTACATTGGCTTTTTCAATATTTTGCTTTACGACTGCTAACCCTTTCTCTGTTGGTGCAAAATTAGCAGGAATAATAGGTCCACCGGCGAAGCCATCTTCTACGACTTCTACAAAGCGTGCGCTCGGTGAAAAGATTGAATTAACCAACGGCCTATTTACACCAGGAATAAAATAAAGTTGGTCGTGTACTGATTTCAGTGTAGAGAAAAATGGTTCGTTGAAAATGTCGCCATTTGCATCACACACTGAAATTAAAATACTGTTAGCACCACCGAATTGTTTTTCATGCTTAAGATACACTTTCATGTAGTCATGCTGCAGAGGAATATTCTTCGTAAACGCGGCGTCTAGTTGAATATGTGTGGCTTTGTAACCTAGAAAAATGGTGGCGAATAAAAACACCAAAACCATAAAGAGTCTGTGACGGAATACGACATATTCAAGTTTATTTAATATAGCTTGCATTACTTGCTATCTCCCCAAGTAATTAGCCCTTTTTCTGTTGCCATAATTACTTTATTGTTAAATATGGTCGCTGACAAAATTGCATGACCTGAAGGCAGTTGCTCACTGGAAACCTTTTGACCATCAAACTTGTGTATCAAACCTGAGTTTGCAAAAAGTAAAGTTTCGTCTTTAAATGGCAAAATCGAATTAACTGTTGCCGTTTGTGCAATGTCGATTTCAATAAAATCACTATCACTTTGAGATTTAGTGAAGGCATTACCTCTTAATCCTGCAACCAGGATTTGACCGTCTGGTGTTTCATTTACACTAAAAAATGAACCAGGGTAAAACTCTTCAAATTTTTGCCAAGAGATGCCTTTGTCTTCACTTTTGGCGACTAAGCCCATTTCACCTACAAGATAAAAAGCATTATCTTTCATTAGCAAACGATTAAAATGCGGAAGAATAAACTTAATTTCATCTTGATAGGCTTCTGGATCATCTTGTTTTAGTTCTTCAAGATATTCTTTGTCATCAGGGTGCACAAAATCACTGATGAATTGTGACTGCCAAGTTTTCCCGCCATTAGTGGTCTTATAAAACATGCCATAGGCACCAATAGCAAAACCTGTATTTTCATCGATGAACTCAATATCTAAGCATGGTTTGCCTTGTTCAGGTAAGTATTGCTGTAATTGCCAAGTTTTACCATTATCTGAACTATGTACTATGGTTGCATCATGGCCACATGCCCATGCTGCTTTATCAGACTTTATCGTAACAGCTGTTAAAAGAGATTGAACAGGCACTTCAGCTTGTTGCCAATTTTGCCCATCTGCTGAAGTCACAATAGTGCCAAACTTACCAACAGCAACGACCTGATCATCTGTGCTATCTATGTCTGTAAATAGTGTTGAATTTGGTTTTGCAACTTGCAAAGAAGCTGACGGTGCTGATACTACTTCATAGGAAGATAAAGCCGCCATTAAGCAAAACGCGTACTGATTAAATTTCATGCTGAATACTCGAACATCTGTTGTCGAAGACAAAGGAAGTTTGTCTTGAATGTTGAATAAAGTGGCTGGGTGACAGCCACTTTTTATTTCTATTTGGAGATTAACGCTTACCTTCGCGACGAAGTGCACTTTGCGTAAACTCATTGTCTTTAAATGACTGAGTGAAGTCATACATTGACTCTTCATTATCAAGACCAATCGCTAAATAACGACGAGAGTTTAGGTCATGATAAACATCTAAAGTACTCCAATGCGTAGGCACATCATAGTAATTTAGACCATGTGCCATAGCCACACGATACATTTGGTCACGGTTATCATAAATATCCGTTACATGGATCTGCCAGCTATCTTCGTCTATATAGAATACGCGCTTCTTATAAATATGGCGGGTACCTTCTTTTAGATTTGCTTCAACAACCCATACACGGTGCTTCTCATAACGCACATGTTCAGGGTTAATGTGACCAGCATGAAGAATGTCATCATACTTTAGCTTATCGCTGTGAAGCTTATAGCTATTGTATGGGATGTACATTTCTTTTTTGCCTTTTAAAGTCCACTCGTAACGATTTGGTGAACCGTTGAACATATCAAAATCATCAGTTGTACGAAGACTATCTGACGCTGTTCCTGGTGCATCATACGCTACGTTTGGTGCACGACGAACACGACGTTGACCCGTGTTATAAGTCCATGCTTGACGAGGCGTTAAGATTTGGTCCATTGTTTCATGTACAAGAAGCGCAGTACCGGCAAGTCGTGCTGGTTCTGTTACTTTTTGCTTAAATTTGAATAATACATTCGACTCCTGAAGTGCTTCAGGCGTTGCCGCTGGATCAGAGTATTTAACAAGTAACTTTTCATCAAAGCCGATAATGTTATACGAACCAGACGCAGTTGGCATAGCTTGACCACCAAAACGCGCGATTGATAAACCACGGTAACGTAATAAGTGGTTCCAAATTGCTTCTAGGCCATTTGCAGGTACAGGAAATGGAATACCGATAGCGGTATTTTTAATACCATTACCACCTTCAATTAGCTCTGCAGTTTGTGCATATTTTTTTGTCGCATCATAAACGAATTGTGGATATGCTGCACTTCGACGAGTTGGGTAAATGTTCATTTTAAACGTATCAGGATACGTTTCAAATAACGCAATTTGGCCCGGGCTCAATAAATCTTTGTGCTGTTCAAGATTACTCTTATCTATAGTAAGAATAACCTTATCATCTGCATATGGATCAATATGGTGCATGCCCGGCTCAAAACCTGCTGGTGGTTTAGTGATCCCCCCTGTCCACGCAGGAATTGAACCATCAGCGTTACCCGCTTTTTCAGCACCAATTGGCGTTAAATCTGCACCTAATCTAGCTGCTTGCTCAGCAGTCATATCTGCTTGAACTAATGGAGCAGCCATCATTGTTATTATAGTCGCTGCGATCATGCTTGGTTTTTTAAACATATAACAAGCCCTTAAATTGAATACTTAATATTGAAAGAGACAAAGTCACGGTCTGCAAAGGTATTAGTTGCACCGCCACCCCAGAATGAGTTGTAACTAAAGTCAAACGACCAAGCATTCTGGTAAGTGAAGTTCATCGTCATACCTAGAGACTTTCTGTCTTCTACGAATAGGTACATAGGGTCAGGCGTTGTACCATTAACATCATGTGAGAACACAATACGTGGTGAAAAGTTCACGCCAGCAAAAAGGTTGTTATAGTCACCCTTTGCAATTAAACGGTAGCCCCAAGATGATGCTGTCGGGAATGGGTTTGTTTCTGGACCATTCGAAAGGGCCATATGCAGTAAATCATACTTAGCGCCTTTGTCGATTAAAGGTCCATAACCTTCAATTGTGCCACTTCTTCCAGTACCTGCAACGTTTAAACGAAGTTCGTCATAAGTTGGCATGTCTTTAATTGTTACAGCACCAACTTCACCTACTACAGCCCAGCTATCAGCGCCTAAAGAAGGGCCAAATAAATGCGTCGCAGTAAATTGTGCTTGCATAGAATCACGAAGAATATAACCTTGCGCCACTTCACCAGGCTTTACATAGCTCACTTCGTCTTTTGCACTTAGTTGAGATAAGCTGCTGAAATCAGGACGTAAACCAGAGTAAGCTAATTGCTCAGCCATACCAGCGTAAAGTAACTCTACGTCGTCAATTTGAAGTGGTTCGTCTTGGCGGTAAGAAAACTCACCTGAGAAAGCTGTTTCGCCAATAGCCGTGTTGAAGCTTAAACCGTAAAGCTTGATATCTTCAGGGTAAGTTATTGTCGCTTGAGTAAAGGCATTTAGATTAGTTATATTGTTTTCATCGATTGGGTTTGCCGCAATATAAGCTAAATCTTGAGCTATTACATCCGCCTCAAAATTAGACGCTTTACCAGAAATAAGTGGACGACGACTATGATAGTTAATGTAATAAAGCGCGAACTCAGTATCATTTAACTCAGGTGCAAACATACCAAGGCGGATACCATATTGACCTGCGTCTTTTGGTTCACTCTTACCATTTAAGCCTTTGCCTTTAATCGCAACTTTAGTTGGATAAGCCATGTACATTGATGCTGCAGTTTGACCAACTAACTGAGGTGTTGGTTCTACGCCTTGCGCAATAAGAGCCGCAGTCGCATCTGAATATAGGCTGTTTAGAGACTCAGTAAGATGGTGCAAATCAATATCAGGATTAGACGTAAAACCTAACTGGACATTTTGCATATAGCCATTTTCAGATGCAAAATCGTTAGTAGAAAAGTAACTACCTGACGCAGGCAAACGCGTTTCATGCCACTGGTACTGATAGAAACCCTCTAATGTAACGTTTTCTGTAATACCTAATGACGCCCAGAACATGCCAACCGGAATAAATGCTTCTTTTAATTCAGAACCTGGTGCTCTTAAACGGTCAATATCAACTGGGTTTACGTTAATACCGTGAGAAATAAGTGTGCTCTCACCCCAGTTTACAACTTGTTGACCTAAACGAACTGAAAGTGGATTTTGACCATCATTTAAATCAAAGTCTGCCCACACAAATGCATCTAATAAACGAACATCCGAACATACCTGCTCTTTAGTTTGTTTATCTGCACATGGATCAACTTTTTTACCAGATACTGGGTTGGTATAAGCAAAATCGCCATCTTCCATCGCAAAATCTTTAAAATACATAAAGCGCGAGAAAATACCCCAGTTATCTTTAGAGATACTTAAGTCGTGAGTACCTTTAATTAGTTGAGAAAAAGTGTCACCAGAATCAAAGTTCAGGTTACCAGCGTCGCCATTATTTGAATAAGCGCCTGGCTGAGCCCAAACTTGTGCAGAGCCATACTTTGTATTACCAAGACCAGCATTATAACCAGACCAATCAAATCTTGGATGGTTACTTTTACCAATGTATTGAAAATCACGATCTTCTATACGAATACTTTGACCGTATGAAAAAGTTGAATCGAATGTGATGTCAAAATCACCGACTTGGAAACTTGCAGCTGAAACATTTGCACTTGTTACAGCAACTGTGGCCGCTAAGCCGAGCATTATTTTGTTTGGAACAAAGAGCGCTCTTTTAATCATTATGCGTTCCCCCTATACGGGTTATTTTAATCAAGTTGTTGTTTTTATATTGAAGTAACATTAGAAGTGAACGTACAAAAACTCAAATCCACTAAACCAAAAGTTACTATTTTTTTGTTCTGGACACGACTTTACCCTTGGTAAGACGTCTTACCAGATAATTTATAACACGTAATTCTGCTTTATAACAAATCCTATTCTGAAAATTGTGACGATTTAATACGCTGAACAATAAACAAATAATATTTTATTCTAAATTATTGAGTACTGCTCAGCCTAAATTTAAAAGTATTAATAGCAATACAATTTTTATTTTTAAGACACTTTATCTAGAGAAATAAAGCTATTTGAGTCTGTCAGACAGAGTCTAAACCGCCCCCTAATACCAAGGGAGCTGACAAAACGTCTAATATGTGTAGCGGGAAAACGAATGCTTTTACCGCCATCTTCGATTACTTGTACATACTCATAATCGCCTCGGTAGTAAGCCATGCATTCGTCATAGCTTAATGATAAATAAAAATAGTACTCTATCATTTATACGTTTAATGCCTTATCCACTTTTTCAAACAAGTCATCACTCAAGTTATCAATACTTGCTATTCGTTGTAGCTGTGCCTTTATTAATTGTTGACGAGTGCAGTCAAAACGTTTCCAAGACATAAATGGCGTCACCATTCTCGAGGCGTTCTGTGGATTAATGACATTGAGTTCAATTAGTAAATCGGCTAGTAGTTCATAGCCCTTTCCATCAATACGATGGAATTGAGCAGGATTACTGCGCGCAAATTGACCAACCAACGCTCGCACTCGGTTTGGGTTTGATTTATCAAAACAAGGGTGATCATATAAAGACTTTATCAAGTCAATCGCACCATCGTTATCTGTTGTCGCCTGAAGTGCAAACCATTTGTCCATGACTAAAGGATCATGTCGCCATTGGGCATCGAATTCAGAGAGCAACTGTTCAGCAACTTCATGTTCGGCATTTTTTACCGCCTTGAGCGCAGCCAATTTCAGTGTCATATTGTCTTGCTTGCTGTTAGCAAGTAACCAATCAGTTACCTCATCGTTTTCAATAAGCGCTAAATAATACAGTGCAGTTGCTTTTAAACTTCTTGCTGCTACCGAACTGGCACTAATTTCACCTGACTCTGAACAACTCTCATAAACAGCTACCAGTTCTGATTGTAATTGCGTCGCAATTTGAAGTTCGAATTGCTTGTAGATGTTAACCAGCTCAGTGACTGGCACAGGAGAAAACTCTGCACTCACAGTATCAAAATTAGGTAGTTTGATCAGCTCAGAAATAAGGGCTTTGTCAGTGCTTTCTTCTGTAACGATTGATTTAAGCGCCTGAATTAATGTGTCAGAGATACTAACCGAATCATTGTTAGACATTGTGTTCACAGCATGTTTAATTTCCATAGTGAAAGCGCGTTGAGCGGCTTCCCAACGGGTGAAATCACTAGAAGCATGTCTAAGAATATGTATCAACTCTTCAGACTCGTAGTCGTAGTTTACAACACAAGGCGCGGAAAAGTTTTCTAGTAAAACAGGCGTTGGCTTCGATAAGATATTTTCAAAAGTAAATTCTGCGCTCATTTCTTTCAATTCAATAACAGCATCGAAAGCTTTGCCATTAGAAATAAGCGGTATCGTATTGCCTGCTGTATCAATGAGTTCTATTGCAAAAGGAATATGCAGTGGCTCAGAAACAGGATCATTTTCAGCATGAATTTGATTAAGTTTTAATGTGAAAGTTTGTTGCTCAGCATTATAAGAAGTTTCGACTTGGACCGATGGCGTACCAAACTGACGGTACCAAAGTTTAAATTGCTCTAAACATTTCCCACTGGCATCACTCATAGCAGCAACGAAGTCATCACATGTAACAGCTTGACCATCGTGACGTTCAAAATAAAGCTTCATGCCTTTTTGAAAATTATCTTCACCTAACAAGGTGTGCATCATTCGAATGACTTCAGCACCTTTGTTATAAACCGTCACAGTATAAAAGTTATTCATCTCAATCACTTTTTCTGGACGTATAGGGTGAGCCATCGGGCCTGCATCTTCTGCAAACTGATGTGTTCTCATAGCCATCACTGCATCAATGCGATTCAAAGCGCGGGAGCCAAGGTCACTACTGAACTCTTGATCTCTAAATACTGTCAACCCTTCTTTTAAAGACAGCTGAAACCAATCACGGCAAGTAACACGGTTGCCCGTCCAATTATGGAAGTATTCGTGGCCAACAATTGATTCGATGGTGTGATAGTCACGATCTGTTGCTGTTTGTTGATTTGCCAAAACGCAAGCACTGTTAAAGACATTTAATCCTTTATTTTCCATTGCCCCCATATTGAAGAAGTCAACAGCCACTATCATATAGATATCTAGATCGTACTCTAGGTCAAAGCGCTCTTCATCCCACTTCATGGCATTTTTAAGCGATTCCATTGCATGAGGTGTTTTATCTAAATTGCCTTTATCAACAAAAATCTCAAGCGCAACTTCACGACCGCTTCTTGTTACAAAAGAGTCTCTAAGTACATCAAAATCACCGGCTACAAGAGCGAATAAATAACTCGGCTTTTTATGTGGGTCTTGCCACTTAGTGAAACAACGCCCATCAGGCAAAGTGCCCTCTTCGATTTTATTGCCATTAGATAACAAGTAAGGAATGTCTTTATCGGCAATTATTGTTACTAAGTAATCAGTTAACACGTCAGGTCTATCTAAGAAATACGTGATTTTTCTAAACCCTTCAGCCTCACACTGGGTGCAATAAGCACCTTCTGAAAGATAAAGGCCCTCTAATGATGTATTAGTACTAGGAGAAATCGTGTTCTCAATTTCTAGTGAGAATTCATTCGGTAGATTCTTCAGCGTCAATGATGTTTCAGTTTGGACGAAGTCTTCAAATAATTGACCATTCACTTTTACCGAGATTAAGTTTAATTCAACACCATCTAGACAAAGCTCAGAGAGAGCTTGCGTTGATGAATACAACGCTTTACTGACTACCTTGGTATCTGTTGGATGTAGCTCTACTGTTAACTCTAAATTCGTTACTGTGTGAGAAGGTGCTTGATAATCTTTTAAATACTTAGCTTGAGGCTGGCTTTGCATATCGAATTCCTTAAAAGAGTTAGCCCTTAAAAAGGGCTAATCATTATGCATGGATTATGCTTGTTCTTTGTCTAACTGTTTTGGCTCAATTTTTAAAATCTTTATGCCTATGTATGCATAAATTATTGCCAAGAAAGGATTAATTAAGTTAAAGAAGGCATAGACTGCGTAGTCAAGTGGATTGATCATTAATACACTTTGCATATACGCACCGCATGTATTCCATGGGATCAATGGGCTAGTAATTGTACCACCATCTTCTAGTGTTCTTGATAAGTTCACACTTTTCAATCCACGTTTTTTGTATTCTTCTTTAAACATACGTCCAGGTACAACAATGGCGATATACTGATCAGCGGCAATTAAATTCGTACCGAAACAAGTTGCAATTGTTGACGCTATCAACGAGCCTGTACTGCGTGCCACTCTTAAAATACTTCTTACAAACACTTCTAGTAGACCAGTCTTTTCCATAATGGCACCGAACATTAAAGCTGTCATGACCAGCCATGTCGTTGTCAGCATACCTGCCATGCCACCACCACTTAATAAGTCATCCATGGTGCTATCACCTGTTTTAATGGCAAAACCATCATAGAATGTAGCCCAAACAAGTTTAAAGTAACCAACTAACTGGCCTTGAGATACATCAACTTGCGTGGCTAGTAGATCTGATTGAAAGATAAGCGCCCACACTGCACCGATCACTGCGCCAATTGAAATTGCAGGAAAAGCAGGCATTTTCTTATAAGCCAAAACAAGCAATACAATCAAAGGAACCAGCATCATAGGGTTGATATTAAAGTTGGCATTTAAAATTGAAACAATGTCATCAATGCGACCGATATCACTTGATACATCTGCACTGAACCCCATGATGACAAAGATGATCATCGCAATCACAAAGCTTGGTACCGTTGTCCAAAGCATATGTTGAATATGTTCAAAGAGATCACTTCCAGCAACGGCTGGCGCCAAGTTCGTTGTTTCGGAAAGCGGGCTTAACTTATCACCAAAATATGCGCCTGAGATTACCGCACCCGCTGTGACAACTTGATCTAAGCCAAGACCTGTTGCAACACCAAGTAAAGCGACACCTATGGTGGCAGCAGTCGTCCATGAAGAGCCGATACTCATAGCCACAATGCCACAAATTAGACAACTCGCTGCATAGAACCACTGCGGACTAATTATTTGTAGACCGTAATAGATTAATGTTGGAACAGTACCTGATAGCAACCAAGTGCCAATTAAAGCACCAACCATCAGGAGGATTAATATAGCGCCTAAGGATAAGGTGATGCCTTTGATCATTGCCTCTTCTAATAAACGCCAAGTGTAGCCATTTTTTAAACCAACAAGGGCAGCCGTAAATGTAGCAAAAAGAAGCGCAATTTGATTAGGGCCTGATGAAGAGTTATCACCATACAGATACACTGCAGAGCCTAATAAACAGACCAATACAAAGATTGGTATAAATGCATCAAGGAATGATGCTTGCTTTTGTTGTTTCAACTGGGTTCTCCCGGCAAGGTGGACCTTGCTCTAATTAATATTCAAAAGGCTCAAGGCCGTTTTATTTTTATTCCATTCATACATGATTGAATATTTGCGAAAGCACTGAGTGCGTATCAGTGTTTTAGCAAAAAGTCAGTTTTTACTGTGTTAAGTTTTTGACCAATCGATAAAACTAACAAACCTATTTAATGATTGGTTATACTCAATGTAATCTTCTTGTATGAAAAATTACGTACTTATTCCAATAATAACAAAACATATTGCATAGGGTAATAAAAAAGGCGCCGTAGCGCCTTTGTTAAATTAGTTTTAGCTTATTTCTGAAGATTGTTTTTCGCTAGTCGGCCGTATCTGATTAAATCTTGAGTGATCAGAGCCGCTTCTTCTAAATAAGGGTCTAGCTCAGAGATTACATCAGGTACGTCGTCCAAGTCTTTCACTGCTTCTAAACCTAAACGTTTTAGCCTTTCATTCGTTCTCGCTAATGAACGCTGTTCTGATTCTTCTCTGTCTTTTAGTCTTTGAGATTCAACTAAAGAAATAAAGTTTTTATCTTTCTCTTCGTTATAACGAGCTATATCTGCCAATACATAATTAAATTCTGGCTCTTGAGCTACACGCAACGCATGCTTTTCATTTAAATATGTTACTAGTGGGTTTAAGTTATCTAAGCTCTTATATTTAGCCTGATTAATCTTGTCCCAAGGTAATGCATTGTCTTCTTGGCTTTCACCCCATTCTTCAGGGTCAATCGCTGAAGGTAATAAGATATCAGGCACAACACCTTTATGCTGTGTACTGCCACCATTAATTCGATAAAACTTAGCAATAGTATAAGTTACACTGCCCAATTGATTGCTGAATAAATCGTAGTTTTTAGCCAGTGGTCTATGTTGTTGAACAGTACCTTTACCAAAGGTTTGTTCACCAATCACAACACCACGACCATAATCTTGGATAGCAGCAGCAAAAATTTCAGATGCAGAGGCACTATAGCGGTCAACTAATACCGTAATTGGACCATCATAAAAAGTAATACCGTCTCTGTCTTTCTGCGCTTCTACTCGATTATAAGCAGTATGTATTTGAACCACAGGGCCTTGGTCAATAAATAAACCAGTTAATTGGGTTGCTTCGTATAATGAACCACCGCCGTTTTGACGAAGGTCGATGACAATACCGTCAACATTTTGTTCTTTAAGCTTAGTCAGCTCAACTTTGACATCTTTTGACAGATTATTGTAGAAGCTTGGGATCTCGATCACCCCAATTTTTGACGTTAAATCTGAGTATTTAGCTTCGAATACGTCAGACTTAGCAGCCCTATCTTCTAACTTGATCTTATCTCGAACAATTTCTACAACTTTAGGCGTACCATGTGTATCTGAGCCTTTTAAATATTGCAGACGTACTTTGGTACCTTTTGGACCTTTAATGAGATCAACAACATTATCTAAACGCCAGCCGATAACATCGACAAATTCTTCACCTTCTTGTGCCACACCAACAATTTTATCGTCTGGTTTAATCTTTTCAGACTTGTCTGCCGGACCACCAGGCACAAGTGAACGGATAACCGTGTAGTCTTCATCATAACCAAGTACAGCGCCAATACCTTCTAATTCAAGATCCATGTCCATCTTGAATTGTTCAGCTCTACGTGGTGATAAATAAGATGTATGTGCTTCAATGCTTCGCGCAAACGCATTCATAACGACTTGGAATGCATCTTCACTGTCGGTTTGACTTAAACGTTTTAACGCATTGTTGTAACGTTTAGTCAGTAATTCTTTGATTTCAGGCCACGTTTTGCCTGTCAATTTTAAACGCAACGCATCAGATTTTACACGTTGACGCCAATACTCATTCAACTCGTCTTGTGTTTTAGCAAATTCAGATTCTTCTCTGTCATAGTAAAATGCATCTTCTTTATCGAATGTCATTTCTTTATCAAGAAGTGAAATCGCATACTGAAAACGCTCAAAACGGCGTTGTAAGCTTAAGTTGAATAAGTCATAAGCAAAATCAAGTTTGCCTGACATAAGGGCATCGTCAAATTGCTTTTTATTCGCTTCAAAACGCGCAATATCAGATTGCAAAAAGATAGATTTACTGAAATCTAAAGATTCAACATATCTATCAAAAATTTGCTCTGACAGCGCGTCATTGAAGCTAAATCGCTTGTAATGCTGACGAGTAAATAAGTTAGTCACCCTTTTACTTGCTGTTGTATGCTGAGCCTCTTGCTTTAATACGGGGATATCCTTCGCTGTAACAGCATCAACTGCAGCGAAAGAAGCACTAGAGATGAGTGCAGCGACAACGGGAATGAGCGAAAACTTTTTACTCATACACTACTCCTTAAACGATAAATAAGCTGTCAGCTTTTGTTTTAACTTGCATACCAGTTACTAGTTCAACATGAACTTCGTCTTTGTTTACTTCAGTAATGGTCGCATTAACAAGGGCCTGACCAAGTTTAACTTTTACTTTGTTATTAACCTTGACTTCAGAAGCTGGCAAAGGTTCAACTTTTCCTGAGCTACGTTTTGCTTGTTGAGCTGCAGGCTTCTTGTTAACTCTAGCGCCTTTATCGTTAGAACGTGACTGTCCGTGAGGTTTCTTTTTGTAAGATTTTGTGTCACCGTCTTGCTGACGAGGACGCTGAGGCTTTTTACGCTTGGCCATTTTCGCACGGCTTTCTTCAAGTGCTTTTTGAGCATGTTCAATGTGCTCTTGTTCCACTTTTTCAGCATCATTACCATCAAGGTCAACGCGGAATTCGTTTTTAGTTACGGCTTCCAAATAACGCCAGTTAGAAGTGTACTTGCGAAGAGCTTGGCGAACTTGCGTTTTACTTACAACTTCTGAGCCTTCAATACGCTCTGCAACGTCTTTAAAAATACCAACTTTTAACGGTTTGATGCCGTCTTTTTTCTTGAAGCAGTTAGGAAATTCTTTAAATAAGAACTCCAGTACTTCATTAATGTCTTTTAGCTTGTTTGTGGTTTCCATGTTTAACCTATTTGTTATACCTGTTCATCTAGTGATGAATGAATATAGTGAGTAACCCAATCTGTTAACTCTTCAAATTCAGCCTCAATAAGCGCTAAATCACCACGAAGATGTTCCCAGATGCCGTTAATCAAGTTGTCGATTGTTTCACAATCTAAATCATCAGGTAGCATATCCCATGCAAAATGAATTAATTCATTTAAGGTTTCAGCTACCTGCTCTTCTTCCCCTTCCCAATCACCAACATCATGAATGGCAAAAAGATAATCTTGTACATTTAAAAGGTCTTTCACTAAAGTGTGGCCTCAAAAATCTTCACAATTTGTTCAAGACCAGCTTGGTCATCTAAATCAAAGCGAGCATGCAGTGGGCTATCGATATCTAGTACGCCAAATACTTCACCGTTTTTGAAAACAGGCACTACAATTTCAGAGTTTGACGCTGCATCACAGGCGATATGACCTGCAAAAGCGTGCACATCTTCAACAAGTTGTGTACTTTTCGAATGTGCAGCAGTACCACATACCCCTTTTCCAACCGGAATACGGATACATGCAGGGTTACCTTGGAAAGGCCCTAACACTAACTCGTCAGGCTTATCGATTAAGTAGAAACCTGCCCAGTTAACGTCATCTAACGATGTAAAAAGCAAAGCACTGAGGTTTGCCATGTTTGCGATTGCGTTTTTTTCGTCGCTGATCAAACCTTCGGCCTGCTTGGCCAAAGATTGATAGAAGTCTGTTTTTTGCATTCGACTCATCAAAATAAAATGTTCAAATGCTTAAGGTACTCTTTAGCGTTAAGAATTAAAACCTTTTCAGCAGAAAAACTGTTAATAAACTGAAAAACTGAGCATTAATTGGTTAGTTTTCAGGCTGCGTGTTAATTAAAGCGCCTTAAGCCATATAAAAACAGACCTGAAGCAAGTGCAGCCATCACTGTATTGACTAAAAATACCATACCTGCTGAAGCTGAAAATAAGAAGCTAAATAAGGCCCCGCCAAGCATCCCTAGAGTCAAGACACCTGAATATTGAACTTTATTATATTTATACATCAGCATATAACCAGGCACGACGAGTAACGCCATTGAAAGGCCGACTATATGTGCATTAGCAATGGCACTCATCAACAAAGAAAAAAACATTTTTGCCCCACCGCTTTCTACACTCAGTGCGTAGTATACCCCTAACGTTGTCCCTACAATTACAGGAGCCAGTAGCGACATTGCCACACTTTTAGCTAATTGCTGTTTCATACATTCTCTGCCTTCTTTTTATTGTATCAATTAGAGAGTGTATGAAAACGTACAAATAACCAGTGGACTTTAGTCGAAGCTTTATTCAAGTGAGAGAATGAAAGGCAAAAAAAAAGCCACTAGATTACTAGCGGCTTACTTATTTTATGAATAAGTGGCGGAGAGATAGGGATTTGAACCCTAGATACGCTATTAACGTATGCCGGTTTTCAAGACCGGTGCTTTCAACCACTCAGCCATCTCTCCTAAGTCGGAACTTTTTGATTACTCAAAAAGTCAAAATTAGTGGCGGAGAGATAGGGATTTGAACCCTAGATACGCTATTAACGTATGCCGGTTTTCAAGACCGGTGCTTTCAACCACTCAGCCATCTCTCCGCAGCGGGGCGAATAATAGGGAAAGCTGAGGCACTTGTGAAGCTTTTTTTTCAACTTTTTGTTTAACCGGGCAAAAAAGACACATAACGTGTATTATTTCGACGGAAATACTATTTAGGCATATGTCAGTCAGGTTTTAATTGTGGTTTACCCAAAAAAAACCGATCGGGTATTTAATTAACTATAATTGCCCACATTTATAAGACTTGATACTCTTAGGTAGTTCATTTATCGGAACATTTGTTTCATTTAAGGAGTTTAACCATGGCATTCAATCATTCGTACGGCGCCGCTAAACCGGTAATGTCGACAATTGAAACGAACAAGGTTTTAAAAAATACTTATTTCCTACTGGCTATGACACTGGCATTTAGTGCTGTCACTGCCGCAATTTCAATGACAATGGCATTACCACGCTTCACAGGCTTGATTTGCTCGTTGATTGGTTTTGGTTTGATCTTCATTATTCAGAAAAAAGCAAACTCATCATCAGCAATCGGTCTTGTGTTCCTTTTCACTGGTATTATGGGTTTCGGTCTAGGTCCTCTACTCGCTCATTACGCAGCGATGCCAAATGGCGGCCTATTAATTACTCAAGCCCTTGGTTCAACAGCACTGATTTTCTTCGGTCTTTCAGCGTATGCATTAACAACTAAAAAAGACTTCTCATTCATGGGCGGGTTTTTAACAGTTGGTTTAATCGTGGTTGTAATCTCGAGCTTAGTAAACCTTTTCATTGGTAGCTCAGTCGCGTTTATGGCTATTAACGCTGCTGTAGTATTGCTGATGTCAGGTATGATTCTATTCGATACTAGCCGTATCATAAACGGCGGTGAGACAAACTATGTAATGGCAACGGTAAGTCTTTACCTTAATATCTACAACCTGTTTGTATCACTACTTCAACTTCTTGGCATGTCAAATGATGACTAAGTCATAAGTTTTGTTAAAATAAGCCCCATATGGGGCTTTTTTTATGAGAAAAATTTGCGTAATTTCGTCTTGTCATTGCATTCAGGTGTAGATGATCACCACAATGTATTCCTTTTAAAACGGTTTGTTGATGCAGCTTTTCAAACAGGTCACCAAATTGATTGTATTTTCTTATACCAAGATGGTGTGTATCACGCCAACCAAAATATTCAACTTGCTAGTGACGAGTTCCCTCTCGTAGAGACTTGGCAATCACTACATGCTTTAAACATTCCTATTTTACTGTGCGTCACTGCAGCAGAAAAACGTGGCATTGATATAGATAACACGGGTAGCTTTAAAGTCGCAGGTCTGGCTGAGTTTTCAATGTTGGCAGCAAAGGCTGATAAATGGGTGCAATTCAAATGAAGAATATCTTAGTTATCAGCAATAAAGCTCCTTTCGATAAAATGCATATTCGCGAATCATTGGATACTTGCTTAATTTTCGCAGCCATTGAGCAAAACATCAGTTGGTTATTTAAAGATGATGCTGTTCTAGCTTTAAAAGCTGGCTATAATCTCTCAAGTTCAGGTTTAAAAGATTTTTTTAAAACCCTTAAAACGCTTGAAATCTATGATGTTGAACAAGTCTATGTGTGTGCTGAAAGCCTTAAAAAGTATGCGCTGACATCCGATGAATTAAGTATCGAGATCACCCCACTCTCTTTAGATGAGCAGCAATCACTAATTACTAAGCAAGATCATACGGTGGTTTTATCATGAGTACTGTTCATATTTTCTCAAAGCCATTCACTAAATATAGCGCTACAACAATTGAGCTTATTCAAAATGACGCTAACCAGGTTTTATTAACCGGTGATGCTTGCTTTGATTGGCGCGCATTTACGTCACTTCAAGTGAAGAATATATATTTATTAAAAACATGTGTTGAGCTTCGAAATATTGAAACTTCAGACGCTGTTAACTTAGTTGACGACTCAACTTGGGTCGAGCTAATCTCCACCAACAACACAGTAAATTGGTAATATGATCGAATTTAATAACATCCGAATAGAAACTGATAAACAAGGTTACTTACTTGACCATACACAGTGGTGCGAAGCATTAGCCCCCATCATTGCTGCAGAAGAAAATATCGAGCTATCTGAAGCTCATTGGGAAGTTGTGCGTTTTGTCAGGGACTTTTATGAAGAGTACAACACCAGCCCTGCAATCCGAATGTTGGTAAAAGCAATGGCCAAAGCGCTTGGTGAAGATAAAGGCAATAGTATGTATTTATATAAACTATTTCCAAAAGGTCCAGCTAAACAAGCGACAAAAATAGCTGGTCTACCAAAACCTGCGCGGTGTATTTAAGCATCTAACCAAAATTTAGTTATAAAAAAAGGGCTGATTATCAGCCCTTTCTCATTTTTTAGACCTTACTTAGTATATGCACGCGGCATATCTGAAGGTGTATTGTAACGATCACGTAGCTTGTCTTGGCGTGAATCATTTGTGTTCACTTTTTCGCCGTTGATCCACATTGATTCAATACTTGTACTGAACTCAAATGGATCTGCGCTCCAAAGTACTAAATCAGCGCGTTGACCTTTAGCTACTTTACCTGCATCAAGACCAAATACATCTGCAACATTGCTTGTTACGGCTTTTAATGCACCGTCATGGCTCATGCCATTTGCAACAGCAATACCCGCATCAAAGCGCAGCTGATAAACATTGTGGCTTGAGTCTGAACCCACTGCCAAAAGAACTTTAACACCCGCTTTTTCAAGTTCACCCGCCGTTTCAAGGCTTGCGTGAAGCGAATCAAAGTCACTAGGTAGATTGCTAACCGCACTTAAAATAACCGGCGTTTTGCTTTCTGAGATCTGAGCTTTAACTAAAGGCGCATCTTCAGCATTCCAAAGTACTAGGTTTAAACCAAATTGCTTTTTGACCTTTAATAACTCTAAGATGTCTGATGCACGAGATACCTTAGTAATAACAGGTAGCTCGCCTTTAAGAACTTTTGTTAAAACCTGTTCTTCTTTACTAGGCTCGTCTTTCTTATCTTCTTTTTTATCTTTTTTAGCTAATTTCTTTTGTTGACCTTCAAGTTTGTCAACTAGCTGCTTTAAAGACACTGCACGAGAACCACTGCTCTTTGCGCCTAAACGCACAATCAACGCTGTCTCTGTTGCAGTAACACTTTCAAAATCGCCGCTTAGATCTGTAACAAAGCTTAAACCTGAGAAAATGCTCTCACCACCACGTGGTACAACCACGTTTTGTGTTAGACCACCTTTACGAGCATAAGGAATTAGCGAAGAGCGAGGGTTGAATGCTGTGCTTGCATCAAACATTGCACTCGCTTTCTTGTCATAGCCATCGTTTGAACGAGAAACGGCACCCACTTCAACAAGACCCACTTGGTTCATTGAACCAATGAAACCAGGCGTTAAGATTTTGTCTTGTGCATCGATTGTTACGTCTGCTGATACTGATGATGGATTAATCGCAATGATTTTACCATCTTCGATTAGTACTGTGGCGTCTTTAAGTACACCTTTGTCAGTCATAGTATGAACTGTGGCATTTGTAATTGCCGTAACTTGTGCAAATGCTGCAGAGCTCGCAAGTAAAGCACCCGTTACTAAAGATAAATTAAACTTTTTCATGCTTTACTCCTATCGCTGACCTAGCATAAAGTCACTGACTGCTTGATACTTTTCATCGTTACGGTCATATACTTTTGCACCATCAACGTAAACTTCTTGTGCTTTACTGTATACGCTGAACGGGTTTTTATCCCAAATTACAACATCAGCTTGTTTACCCGCTTCAAGTGAACCTGTTTTATCTGCAACACCTAGTGATTTTGCTGCGTTGTAAGTGATCCACTTAATGGCGTGTTCTTCAGTTAGGTTGAAACCATTTTGGTTTGCTGTATACATGATTTTTGCAGCTTCTTGATTTAGACGCTGAATTGTCGTGTCTGAATCTGAATGAACAACAGCACATGAGTTCTTAACTGCATCAACGATAGCCACGTTTTCTTGAACCATGTCATACGCTTCCATTTTAAAGCCCCACCAGTCTGGCCAAAGCGCCGCACAATTACCGTTTTCAGCTAGTAAGTCAGCGACTTTATACGCTTCAATACCGTGGTGGAAAGTACCAGCGTGATAACCAAACTCTTTAGATAGGTCGATCATCATCGCCATTTCTTCTGCTTTATAACAGTGGTTATGGATCAGAATTTCACCGTCTAATACGCCACGTAACGTATCATACTTAATATCACGCTCAGGGGCTGTTGGGTTCAAGCCAGCTTTATAAGCTGCTTCATATTGTTCCCAAGCCGCTTTATATTCAGTTGCTTCAATCCAAGCTTGACGGTAGCCCGCCATATTACCCATACGAGTGTAAGGAGCTACACCTTTACTACCGTATACACGTTTCGGGTTTTCACCACACGCCATTTTTAGACCGTATGGTGCATCAGGAAATTTCATTGCCTGCATGGTATGTGCTGGCACATTCTTAAGTGTTACTGCACGACCACCAAATAAGTTAGCTGAACCAGGTAAGATTTGTAGTGTAGTAATACCGCCTTCACGAGCACGGTTAAAGCCTGGGTCTTGCGGCCATACTGAATGCTCTACCCACACTTCAGCGGTATTTGGGCTGATCATTTCATTACCATCTTGGTGTGACTCAACCGATGGGCTTGGGTATGCACCAAGATGTGAGTGGACATCTATAATACCTGGTGTTACCCATTTACCTGCTGCATTTACTGTAGTATCAGCTTGAACAGCTAAGTCTTTACCTACTTGTTGAATTTTACCGTCAACAATATATACATCAGCACTTTCTAAGCGCTCACCCGTGCCAGTCAGAACAGTAGCATCAGTAATTAAAACTGATTTATTAGACACTGGCTTATAAGTACTCGGATATGGATTTTTGTCGATTGATACAAACTCTTTTTGCGGGCCTTTATCTTGACATCCAGATAAAGCTGCAGCAAGTGCAAGTACAACCGTAGACATTGCAAATTTTTGCATAAGGTTATCTCAGTTTGTTGATTTTAGTTTGTCATTAATAGGTTACGACGTGTGTAACTGTCACTGCAATGATTTACGATGAAATATTACATTTTTACGCCATATAACAAGCTTATACCAATCCTCTTAATTAAGTGATCTATTTTGAGGCAAATAAAACTTGTCGATAGCAAGGCGGAAATTTTGCCTTTTAGTTGTTCTAAATAAGAAATTTTCAACGATGCTAGCGTCAGTTTTAGTCCCTCAAAATGATTAAGTATTATTGAGGATTGGTATTACAAAAAAGGTTTAAAAAGTGAGTTGTAAGAATTACCGAAAAGTATGTCGTAAATGACACATTTTGCCATTCACCGTTGCAAATAAATAATTTCAGATAATATAAGGTACAAATTATGAAAACAGTCTGTTAACAAGGAAAAAAATGAAAAATATTTTTATTGAAAAATTACATTTTCAATCAACAAACCTTTTATAAACATACACTTATTTTTTAAATAACATTTCACACATTTCATTACATTCTGTCGATTTTGTTTTACAGCATTCTGTTTGAGAACAGGCAATACTAAACCTGTATCTCATAAACACATGGAGCAAAATGATGAATACTTTAACTACATTAGGTGCAACTTTACTTCTAGCAACTTCAACATTTGTAGCAACTAATGCAAATGCAACCGAATTTACAGCTGCTGACAACTCAATTGGCACTAAACTATGTATGGCAGTTGCGAAAGACAATAAAACAAGTCTTCGCAACACAATGCAGAAATTACGAGTTAATAAACATGTTATGACAGAAAAATTAATGTGTAATGATTTAACTGTTGAAAAATTTGCTGCAACTTACGCACTAACTAACAGCGCTAAACATTTAAATATTGACCTGAATACTAGCACTACTATAAGAGACCTTGCCGCTCAACGAAATACTGATGTATTAGTGGTTTCAGGTTCAAAGTAATTTAGGTTAAGTTATTATGTTGTATGACAATAATGCGTCAAATCTCAATATTTGACGCATTCTGTATTTGTACTATTTAATTATGGCTGCAATGAGACCGAATAAGCCACCAAATACCCCACCCCAAACAACTAACCAACCCAAATGAGTTCTGATCATATTTTGAATAATGTCTTTCACCATCACAGGGGTTAACTCAGAAAGTCTACCATCGACTGCTTTTTCAATGGTGGAGAAAATTTTATCTGAGCCGCCATGGCTAAATAGTTCGTCTTTTAATAACTGCTTAAATTTTTCTTCTTCGGTTATCTCTATGATCGCCCCTTGCATCTTCTCAGTGAATGACTCGCGCATTGGCTCTAAGGCTTCTTTTCCACCAAACATACCTAGCATTGGACCAAATTGAGACCCTTCAATCACAGTGACTAACTTATCAAATGCTGGGCTTAAATCTACTTTCTCAATAACAGGCTTGAGATCAACGTCACCTTGACTTTCTAATACCGATTCTATTTTTTCTTTGGTAAAAAATTGCTCCAAAATGAGCGAACGAATAGACGCTTTAAATTCTTTAAACTTTAGCGTGATAACACCGCTGCCATATAAAAAAGGGACTTTTTCAAACAACATATGGATTGCAATAAGGTTTGTCATTGCACCAGACAAAGCAAATATACCAACTGAAAATAAAATCGGTTGGGGGTAAAAATAGCCAATAAAAACCAGTAGACATGCAATTATGTTAGTGATGTAGCTCTTATTCATTTGTCCTCCCATGTTAAGGACACGGATTGTAACTATGCTTTTGCGCAAAATACAGATTCAAACACAAATATCATGGATATTTTTGTTTGCTTTTATTGAGTTATTTGAAATTTAAACCATAGTTTTAGTATTCAAATCGAAAAAGCTGAGCTGTCTTATGTGGCAATGTGTCAAACAACAAGTTTCCGCGGCCATTCATACCTCTTTTGAATTAACCCAAAAACATGCAATTACTACACACTCTGCTTTTAAACATTATAAGATTTCTGATGATAACCACTGCTTTTTAGTCAAAGTTGCCCCAATAGAGCAAATTGAACTTTTCGAAGCTGAGAAGCACGCCAGAGATACACTTACCAGAGATTCTGATTTCATCATTGCTGACACAATTACACTGGGCACCTCTAAAGAGTTTGCATTCATCGTATTAGAGTTTCTTGAAGATTTAACATCTCAGGATAATTGGTATCTATGCGGACAAACCTTAGCAAAAATGCATATAAAGTGTGAGCAAGAAATGTTTGGCTCAGATGAAGATAACTACGTTATTGACCAACTTCAACCCAATCAGTGGCATAAGAAATGGCACATATTCTTTGCTGAAGAACGCCTTGGCTGGCAACTTCAACTCTTATCAGAACAAGAAATAAAACTGATCGATATTGATGAATTTGTGCATATCATAAAACCCCATATCCCTCATCACATTACACCGTCTTTACTACATGGTCACTTTTGGAAAGGAAATATTCGTTTCTATCATGGTAAGCCCATGTTGCTTGACCCTGCTTGTTATTATGGTGATAAACTTGTTGATATTGCAACAGCTGAACTATTCGCTACATTGCCTGATGAGTTTTATGCCGGTTATCAGTCAGTCTCTGCGATTAATTTATCGCCTATCTTAAAAGATATTTACCAACTATACCCGCTTTTAGTGTTAGCTAATCGCTTCTCTGGTGATTACATAAACCAATCGAAAGAGAAAATAAAACACATACTTGAACAGCTCTAAACTACACAGCTTTTAACAACAATGTAATTCTCATGACAGCTGCTATATTTAAGTTACATTCTTTGATTTATGGAGGCTTCCATGAAGTCTTTATATCAACAACGTATTAGCTGTCCACATTGTGGCCATCATGTATTTGTTAGTTTAGATGCAAGCGAAGGCGATCAAGATATGTATGAAGATTGTGCTGCTTGTTGCAACCCCATTCATTTGAATATGCATATTGACTATGCACAAAATAAATTAGAGCTACATGTAGATAGCGATGACGAACAGATCTTTTAGATCTGTTCACATAAACCGTTATTGAATATGTTTTTGCATATAGTTTTCTACTGTGTTTACTATTGTGTAGGTTTGCTGATCAACTTCGATATTAAGTTTATCGCCGACTTGTGCAAGCCCAAGATTGGTGATCGATAGGGTTTCTGGAATTAAGTGCAGCCAAAACCCGGTGTCAGTCATTTCTCCCACCGTTAAGCTTGCACCGTTAATACAGACAAAGCCCTTATACACTATGTACTTCAACCACGTTTTAGGTAAATCAAGCAAGATTTTGCAATTATTGCCACTCACAACAATATCTTCAATTTCAGCAGTACAGTGAATATGCCCCGATACGATATGACCGCCGAGTTCAGTGCCAAATGTCACTGAACGCTCTAAGTTTACAAACATGCCACGTTTTAATTCGCCAAGATTCGTCAGCTTAAGCGTTTCTTCAATCACATCAAAAGTCACTTGCCCAACCACATCTTGCGGGTTTAATTCATAACTTACGACTGTTAAACAACATCCATTTATGGCAATGCTTGCTCCTAAATCAAGGTGCTGTAAGTATTCAGAGCCAACTGACAATACCAGCCTGAGTACACCACCATTAAGGTTTGTTGAAATTACACTCGCTTTTGTTTGAATAATGCCTGTAAACATGAATACTCCTCTATCGTAATAAGGCAATCATACAGGAACGAAATAACGGCAGTAAGCGATCATTTAAGTTATTTATCTCTTTTAATAGCTTATGGTTTATAACCAGATTAGAATTAGGGTTTTTACCGTCGTTCCTTATGAAATTTAGTCTTTGGGAAGCCAAACGCCTTCTACAACTTGCCATACCTGTATTTTTTGCACAGATCATTCTTGTATTAATGTCAGTGGTAGACACCATGATGGCCGGGCAAGTCAGTGCCAATGACCTTGCGGCTTTGTCTATTGCAACTGGGGTATTAAACCCGGTAATCTTTTCTTTGCAGGGGATCTTACTGGCATTGACCAGCGTGGTCGCTCACTGCCATGGCGCAAAAGACAAAAAAGGGATAAAACACTACTTTCAACAAAGCTTATTTTTAGTTGCCATATTAAGTGCATTGGTCTTTCTGTTCCCTCTTATTACCCCTTATGTTTTTTCTAAACTTGGTGCGCAAGCTGAAATCACTAACACCTCACAAGCCTATATTGAGTATGTTAAATGGGGTGTGCTTGGCTTTTTAGTGTTTAACGTTTACCGAAACGTTTCTGAAGGTATCGGGCTGACTAAAGTCACTTTTTACATCAGCATTATCGGATTATTGGTAAACATAGTGGCTAACTATATTTTTATATACGGAAAGTTAGGCATGCCGGCGATGGGAGCAGCAGGCTGTGGCGTAGCGACAAGTCTAGTGGCATGTGCGATGGCGTTGAGCCAAATTATATATAGTTTGAATAGCAAAAAATTGAAAGGCCGTTGGCTGATTAGTCGCTTTGAAAAACCTAACTTTAAATCCATGTTTTATCTCACTAAGCTGGGTTTTCCGATTTCGATGGCGACATTTTTTGAAGTCACTTTATTTGCATGTATTCCGCTGTTTATTGCTGACTTAGGTGCCATTATGGTATCTGGACACCAGATTGCTGCGAGTGTCACAGCCGTGTTATTTATGATGCCTTTAAGCCTCTCTATGGCTATTGCGATCCGTATCGGTAACCTTTCAGGCCAACAAGCATACACCCAACTTAAAACGGCCATTTTTACGAGTTTTTGCTTGGCAGCAATGATCGCTTTCTTTGTCGCACTCGTTACATTTATATTCAGAGAGCCAGTTACTTACTTATATACTCAAAACGAGCAAGTTGCTCAGCTGGCAATGGGGATCATCATCTTAGCTTGTTTTTATCAGTTACCAGATGCACTTCAAGTTGCAGCCAGCGGTGTCCTCAGAGGCCTTAAACATACTCAGCCTATCATGGGTATCACTTTTGTCTCTTATTGGTTGATTGGCTTTGCGCTGGGGTATGTGCTGGCAAAAACAAATTGGCTGGTGGCACCTATGGGCGCGAAAGGGTTTTGGATTGGCATAATCGTAGGCTTATCTGTTGCCGCCTGTTTACTCTTACTAAGTGTGAGGTCTCGTCTTGCAAAAATGGTTACTGATTAGTAGTTTGCTTATTCTGTCAGCGTGCACTGAGTACGCTGTTGATATAAATGAAGATTACAAAGCCCGCTTGAATACCGTGTTAGGGGATGCACCTGATAAACCGATATTAAAAAATGTCCAAGTGCCTGTTGTATCTCAGCTTGAATCGCAGTTTCATATTTCTATCCTCGAACTCGGTTCATTGGGACACTGTAAGCTTTCTAACTTAGTTGCAAAAAGAAATAATCAGCTAGGTAAAACGCAAGTTGCCAGTGAGCGACTAAAGTATCAAGTTCAGTTCATTAAACTAGCTAATGATTGCCTAAATGACCCGCTTACCAAAGATGAATCGCTAAAAGCTACACTTAAAAGCGCAGCTGAAGAAAAGCAGCAAAACCTGATGAGCGAATTTAATTATATGCTTTTTAATGAAGCTGAATTAAAAGGTTTATTTCAACTTACCAGTGACTTTCTTCCTACAGATAGTAATCAATACAGTAGTGCTAGCGCTTTTGAAGCGTTAGATAATCTAGTAAATATACGCAAACAAATAGCTAACCAAAAAACCGACTCTATCGATGCATCGTTAATCACTACATCGCTAGAAAAGCTTTATCAAAATCGATTTATTAGGCAACTTTTATCAAGTGCCCAGTTGCAAATTGCCTACAACCAACAATTTACAGCTTGGATATCCGGTTTTGATTATATGAACTCTGTGTGTAGAGAAGGTAAAAGTAAAAAAGAGGCGCAAATCCTAAATACGATTTTCAACAAATTTTATTTAAATAAAATTCAGGGGTATCAGGCCGACTTAACAGGTCTACTTGAAAAAACCTCTCCTATGTTGTTTGAATTATGGCAAGCACATCCGGAACTGTCAGAGATAGTCGATGTTGAAAGTAAAGACTCGTTACTCAACCAGTTAAAACAAACAAGCAAAGAGCACGTAATATGGTGGCAAAATTTTTATAAAGCGTGTGACATTAGACCGTTATGAACAAAAAAACTGCAATTAAACAAAATTTTAGCTTCAACGCTTGAACATTTTATTTCAGCGCTATATATTAGCCGCCGTTGCCTAGGAACTTCCTAGCACTGTACAACCGTAGCTCAGTTGGTTAGAGCACTACCTTGACATGGTAGGGGTCGGTGGTTCGAATCCACTCGGTTGTACCAACTTCTCTTTTATACAACCGTAGCTCAGTTGGTTAGAGCACTACCTTGACATGGTAGGGGTCGGTGGTTCGAATCCACTCGGTTGTACCAATTCCTTTATTTATCTCCTTTATAACTTAAATCTACCCGCTTTTGGTATAGACACCTAAACCATTTTGTTTTGCAAAGTACATAGCTTCATCAGCAATATGAATCAACTTTTTGAGTGATAACTTCTCATTCTCAGACATTTTGGCGATACCTATACTCACCCCGAAGTTCAGTGCCAAGATATTCTCAGATACGCTATCCATGATTGCTTGGTGTATTCGTTTAGCTACTGACTCACCATCATTTTCTGATGTATTTTCCATAATGATAATAAATTCATCACCGCCAAACCTCGCCGAAATATCGCTTTTACGTGTTTGCTTTTTTATTATCTTGGCGACATGAACAAGTAATTCATCGCCGGCTTTATGACCTAATTCGTCGTTGACGCGTTTGAACTTATTTAGGTCCATGAATAGCACAGAGCAATTCATTTCATTTCTAGCGCAAAGTGATAAGAAGTTTTCACCCGCTTCATTTAAGTAAGCGCGATTATGAAGACGAGTAAGCTCATCATGTGTCGCGCTGAATACAAGTTGCTTTTCTAACTTCAGTTTTTCCATTGCAACTGATGTTATAAGGGCAGCTACTTTTACAATCTCAATTTCAGCTTCCGTCGGAGATTTTACTTCATGATGGTATATCGCAAATGTCCCCATTACCTCATTGTGAGAATCAGTGAAAGGAATAGACCAACATGCATGCAGATTAGCTTGTTGGGTAAGCGCTAAATAAGGTTGCCAATTTGCGTGCGAATTTATGTTTTCGACTATAACGGGTTTGTTTAGAAATGCCGCTGCGCCACAACTTCCCACGTTTTCACCTATTCTCACGCCTTCAATGGCGTCATTGTAAAAATCAGGTAAGTTATTTTTAGCACCGCTATGAAGTGTGTTTTGCTCCCTGTTTAAGGTTAGAATAGAAACCTTGCAACCAGGCAGAAAATGCTCAACCGTGTTGATCACTTCTTTCAAAAAAGGCGTGATGTCTGAACTTAGCGCTAGGTCACTAAGCAGGCGGTTAAATTGCCTGTGGGCTGTTAATAAAAATACATTCTGGTCCAAAACTACACACCATTGGCTAACAAAGAATTATGTTCAGTGTGAATGAGCAAAAACATCCACATTGTTTCTATTAAGAGTATACGGTATTGAGCGCAAGCCGTATCATCCTTTTTAGTATTAAAGGCATATTTAAAGATAACTTAACGTAAACCTAAGCAATTGACGTTAAGACTTTGCTTTAAACTCGAGTACAGTGGCATTAATACAATACCTATCTTGGCCTCTTGGACCTTCGCCTTTAAAAACATGACCTAGATGAATACCGCTTGATTTAGAACGTATTTCAATTCGTTTCATACCAAAGCTATTGTCGTCATGATAAGTGACACTCCCTTTTACTGGGCGAGTAAATGACAACCAGCCTGTACCTGAGTTGAACCGTTTTGATGTTTCAAACAATGGCGCACCGCTTAGTTTATCAATAAACACGCCCTCGCCTGTTTTCTTGAACAGATCGTATTCTTTACAAAACGGCCTGTCGGTGCCTTTTTGAAAGGCAACTTCATACGCTTCAGACTCACCCAATTTAAATGCACCGAGTGCTTGATAAAAGTCTTCACGGGTCATGTAGCCCTGAAACCCAGCTACTTCTTTACCATTTTCAAAAAATAAAATGGTGGGGGTTGCCCAAGTCGCAGAGCGAACAACTAAACCCTCAAGTTGGTCTGCATAGCGATAGGTTAATGGGATAGTGCCTTGATAGTCATTTAGTACGGTAGATTTCAGTTTCTCACAATATGGGCAGTAATTTTTTGAATCAATGATCACCACTTGCTTGCCCTCCAGCAGTGCGCTGTTATCAACTTTGTTTGGTTTTGATTGCTTAAACGTCACACCAGTAGAGTGATCAGGGCAATACCCGTTCGGGTTTTTAGCAATGTAATTTTGGTGATATTCTTCGGCACGATAAAACTGTTCAAGTGGTTTTACTTGAGTCTTTATTTCTCCATACCCTGCCTTGTTTAATAAGTTCTGAAACTCTGTTTTTACTTCATTGATCGCTGAAAGCTGCTCAGATGTATTGTACAAGATAGTAGAACGGTACTGGGTGCCGACATCGTTACCTTGCCTATTTTCTTGAGTCGGATCGTGTCTTTCAAAAAAATGCTCAAGCAGTGCTCTGGTGCTTAACACATTAGCGTTGTAGGTCACTTTCACCACTTCGGCATAATTATTTTCATCAAAACGTCGTTTACGTTTGATGATCTCTTTATAGGTTGCTTTAAAGCCACGCCCATCTGCGTAACCAGACTCAGCGTCTAACACCCCTTCTAACTGCTCATAACCTTTTTCGGCTCCCCAGAAACATCCTGAGCCCAGCACCAATGTTTGAATATGAGAAGTTGCATTGTCTTTACCTGTTGCATTTGAAAACAGAGGAAAAAATAGCAACAAAGATAGAATCGCAATTATTACTTTCATCTAATTAACCTAAAATATGCTTGAAACTTATTAACTATGACCTTGTAGGTGCGAATTTACTTTCATCCACCGTTTAAACTCGTAAATTGAACGACATTGAGTGTCTTTTTTTTCGAATTTAATGTAAAAAGCCAACAAATTATTTATCTAGGAATGTACTATGAAATTTGTTTCACAGATCAGTGCAATCGCGTTAGCAGTTTCTGCATCTAGCGCATTTGCAGCAGACTTCAATTTCAACTCTAAATTAAGCAAGGGTGATGCGCTTGTTGTTTTCCAAGCTGGCGAAACAGCAACACAATTTGATTTCTTAGATAGAGATACCAAAAAACAAATTAACCGCGCTATCAAAACAGCTGAATTCAAAGGTGCTTACGGTAAAACATTAGAAGTAATCGCACCAGTTGACAGCGATTACGACCGCATCTTAGTGGTTGGTTTAGGTGAAGAAGACACGCTTGACTCAGCAAAAATGGCTAAGCTTGGTGCTAACTTACACGCTAAACTTGAAGGTAAAAAAGTAAATAAAGCGACAATCGCGTTTGAAGATGTAAAAGGCGCAACGAGCAACGCTGACCTTGCTGCTCAACTTGCACACGGTGCAAACTTACGTGATTACACGTTTGAGCTGTATAAAAAAGAACCAAACAAATTTAACGTAACTTACAACATCGATGTAGCTGATAAAAAAGCAACGGCGAAAGCGTACCAGCAACTAGCAAACATCGAAAAAGGTGTATTTTTAGCACGTGACCTAACGTCTGAAGTACCAACTGAAATGACGCCTGTTCATTTTGCAAAAGCTGCAAAAGAGCTTGAGCAATACGGTGTTAAAGTAACAGTATTAGAGCCTGCAAAACTTAAAGAGCTTGGCATGGGCGCACTTGAAGGTGTAGGTCGTGGTTCTAAAGATGGTGCACGTTTAGTTGTTGCACATTATGAAGGTAATAACAGCACGCCAATCGCACTTGTTGGTAAAGGTATTACATTCGATTCTGGTGGTTACAGCATCAAAACTGGTTCATCTATCAACCGCATGAAATCTGACATGGCAGGTGCTGCAGCGGTGCTTGGTACTGTTAAAGCAATGGCACTAAGCAAAGCTGACGTAAACGTAGTTGCGGTGATGGGTATGGCTGCAAACATGGTGTCAGAAAACTCAATCGCACCAGGTGATGTACTTCGCACAGCGGAAGGCATTAGTGTTGAAGTATTAAATACTGACGCTGAAGGTCGTTTAGTATTAAGTGACGCTATGTGGTATGCACGTGAATACTACAAGCCAGAGATCATGATTGATGTGGCAACACTAACTGGTTCTAAGATCCGTGCAGTGGGTAACCGTTACTCTGCAATCTTCTCTGATGACGAAACGCTAGTTGACCAAATTACTGTTGCTGGTAAGCAAGTAAACGAGCCAGTATGGCGTTTACCGTTAGGCTACAAAGATATGCTTAAGTCGCCAATTGCTGATATCACTAACATTGGTTCGGGTGGCCCAGGTGCAACAACTGCAGCATCATTTTTACAGCACTTTGCTGGTGACACACGTTGGTTACACATCGATATCGCGGGTAACGCGTTAACTAACTCAGCAAAAGATGAAATCCCTGCAGGTGGCACAGGTTACGGTGTTCGTATGCTAAGTAACTGGCTTTTAACTAACAAGCAGTAATAACTGCCTTAGTTAAAACAGTTCATCTAAAAAAGCCGCATCTAGTTTTCTCGATGTGGCTTTTTTGTATTGGCTTGTCGCTAAGGTACTCAATACTTGCCTGTTATGACACAATAAGAAAATAAACATAATAATCGGAACAACCATGACCTGCGTGCAATGCTATCAACTTAGTGAACAAGCATTAGTTCTATCAATTGACGGATTAATTACTCAGGAAGTACGACAAAAAATCTTTGCGCTCGCACAAACTGCAAATAATACCAATGATTTTTTTGACATAGTTCCAGCCAACTCATCTATTACCTTCTACCTCAATGACTTTACTCGAACTGATTATTGGTTAGAACAACTAATCACCCTATGGGAAAAGAGTGAACCTGAAGCATTCACCCCTAAAACACATCTAATCGATACCTTCTATGGCGGTGAATACGGCCCTGACTTAAATGAGGTGTCTGAGCTTACCGGTTTAAGCCAAAGACAAGTCATCGAATTACATGCATCAAAAGAGTATCAGGTCGGATTTTTAGGCTTTTTACCTGGGTTTGGTTATTTAGAATCGCTCCCAGAGAAACTCAGGCTGCCTAGAAAAGCCACGCCAAGGGCGCATGTACCTGCACTCAGTGTTGCAATAGCAGAATCTCTTACTGCTATTTACCCGTCTATCTCACCCGGAGGTTGGCACCTTATTGGTAGATGCGAGCAACCTTTATTTGACCCTCATGCTGATTCGCCTAGCTTGTTAGCACCTGGTGATATTGTCAGGTTTATTCCAAAGGAGCCAAGCTGATGCTAAAAGTGATCAAACCCGGCGTTTTCAGTAGCATTCAAGATTTAGGTCGTCACGGTCACCGACATTTAGGTGTTTCGCAATCTGGCGTACTCGATCCAATCGCATTAAAAGCAGGCAATGCACTACTGGGTAATAAAGAAACTGCCGCCTGTATTGAAATTACTGTTGGTCTGGCTGAATTTGAATTTACTAAGCCATGTAATTTTGCCATTACAGGGGGCAACCTGAATGCAAAACTCAATTCAAAAGCCCTCTACTCAGGATGGCGTTACCATGCAAAAGCGGGCGATATCATTAAATTTGCCAGCCACCCAGAGTTTTTACGCGCCTATTTATGTGTAGAAAATGGTTTTGATGTCCCAGCAGTAATGAACTCTCGCAGTACCGACTGCCAAGCGAAATTTGGCGGTTTTGAAGGAAACGCGCTGCAAAAAGGTGATTGTATTCCTTTCTCTGAAACCTTAGTTCCTTGCTCAGAGCTGGCCATAAAACCTTCTGACTATACAAACGTGGTAAGAGTACTCAAAGGCCCGCATTGTGATATCTTGCCAGAGGGATATTTAGAACAGCTTTTATCGCAAACATGGACAGTCAGCGAGCTGAGTAATCGTATGGGTGTCCGTTTAGAACGCTCCTCATTGTTAACGCACCAAAAAAGCATTGATTCGCAAGGTGTTCACCCCGGCGTTATTCAATTACCGCCAACAGGCACCCCGATTGTTTTGCTCAATGACTGCCAAACAACAGGTGGCTACCCAATTATTGCGACTGTGATCCGAGCAGACTTGCGTCACTTTAGCCAATTAGCGCCAACAAAACCTTGTCGCTTTGAGCTAGTTGATTTTGATGTCGCTAAAACCGCATTGCAAAAACAACTACAAGAAATAACGCGATTCAAAATCGCAAAACAACAATTAGAAAATAAGAAGTAACATCATGTTTGATTTAAACTATATGCCGCTTATCGGCATTCTAGTGGTCGTGGTTGGCTTTGCCTTAAAGTTTAACCCGCTACTGGTTGTGACTGCGGCAGGCCTTGCCACTGGTATTGCCGTGGACATGGACTTTATCGCCTTAATCGAAACCTTTGGCGAAAAGTTTATGAACTCCCGCCAACTTGCTAGCTTTTTACTTATCTTACCTGTGATCGCCATTCTTGAACGCTACGGCCTGCAGCAGCGCGCAAAAACTTGGATTGCTAACATTAAAGGCGCTACGACCACCCGCATTTTAAGTATGTATTTTGTGGTACGTGAATGCTCTGCGGCTCTAGGCCTTTTGAGCCTAGCAGGCCAAGCGCAAACAGTTCGCCCATTACTTGCCCCTATGGCATTAGGCGCTGCAGCGAATACGCATGGTGATTTGCCTAAACCAATTAAAGACTTAATAAGTGCCCATGCTGCGGCTTGCGACAACATTGCGGTGTTTTTTGGTGAGGATATTTTTATCGCATTCGGTGCAGTTCTGCTGATGGACGCGTTCTTAAAAGAAAATGGCATTGCGGGCATTGAGCCTCTGCATATTGGTCTTTGGGCTATTCCAACTGCCATCGCCGCTTTAATCGTACATTTAGTTAGACTTGCTCGTTTAGAGGCACGTATTCTAAATATGATAGCCGAGCATAAATCTAAAAATGTGTTAAACGCTGAGGAGGCAATATCATGAGCGCCCCAGTAAATGACAACACAGTAAATAACACAGCGATTATTTCGATTGAAAACATTTATCTATTAATCGGCTTTGTGGTGATGTTTTTGGTGGTAAAAACCTTACAAGACAAACAGCATCCCAAAAAATACACCACTGCCCTATTTTGGTTCTTATTTGGAAATGTGTTTTTATTTGGTGACTTATCAGTAAATTTAATTGGCGAGTCTCTCACCTATCAGTGGGTTGGCTTTAGTGTCATCGCCATTGCCTTACTTGCTGGCTTTGGCAAAGTCTCGATGGGCTCTTACCACCAGCCATCAGAAGAGCAACTTGAAAGTGACGCTAAGCGAATAGGCAATAAGTTGTTTTTACCTGCGGTTTTAATTCCTGTGGTTACTGTAATTTGTACCTTGCTTTTAAGTAATGTGAACATTGCTGAGGTGTACTTATTTGACCAAAAACATGTAACGCTTGCTTCACTCACACTCGCATGTGGTGTTGCACTAATTGTTGCTTGGCGTTTTACCTCAGGCTCACCTTTTCAAGCACTCTCTGAATCGCGCCGTTTGGTTGATTCAATTGGCTGGGCGGCTATTTTACCGCAAATGCTCGCCATGTTAGGTGGCGTATTTATCGTAGCCAATACCGGCACTGCCATTCAAGACCTTGTGAAGCTATTTATCTCACCAGATAACCGCTTTATGTTAGTGGTGTTGTACTGTGTTGGTATGGCGCTATTTACCATGATCATGGGTAATGCGTTTGCGGCTTTTCCGGTGATGACTGCGGGTGTCGCTCTGCCATTTTTAATTGAAGGCCACGGCGCTGCCGCAGCACCGCTTGTTGCCATAGGTATGTATTCTGGTTACTGCGGTACGCTGATGACGCCAATGGCTGCAAACTTTAATATTGTGCCTGCCGCACTACTTGATTTAAAAGACAAATATCAAGTTATCAAAGTGCAGTTCCCAACGGCCATTGCATTACTCATTATCAATATTTTCTTAATGTACGGAGTGATCTTTAATGACTAAACAGACCAAGACCGAATTAAAGACCGTGCTCCTGACGGGTTTTGAACCCTTTGGTGGCGAAAGTATTAACCCATCATGGCAAGCGGTAAAACAATTACATGGTCAAAGCATTAATGACCATCAGGTTGAATGTGTAGAGCTGCCTTGTGAGTTCGGGCGCTCCCTTGAACACTTATATCAAGCGATAGAAAAACATCAGCCAAGCTTAGTGTTGTGTATTGGTCAAGCAGGCGGCCGCTCTCATATTTCGATAGAACGTGTCGCCATTAATATCGATGATGCCCGCATTGCTGACAATGCCGGTAATCAACCAGTCGATAACACCATTATCGATGATGCACCTGCTGCATATTTTGCTAAGCTGCCTATCAAAACCATGTTTAAAGGCTTGAAAGAAGCAGGCATTCCAGCAGAAGTGTCAAATACGGCAGGCACTTATGTGTGTAACCATGTGATGTTTGGCTTACTGCATTATATAGCGCGCCATTTTGGTGAGAACGACGAATCAATTCGAGGTGGCTTTATCCATATTCCTTTTTTGCCAGAGCAAGCTGCGCACCACAATGGTGCACCAAGCATGAGTCAAACAACGGTGGTTGATGCACTCAAGCTATTGATAAAAAATGGACTTTCAAGCGACCCTGATCTCAAAGTAGCCGCTGGCACCACACATTAATCACAGCAATTCACCCTCTTTTTCATATTGGTGCAATAGTGCTTTGCTATTGCACCAGTATTGACATAAAAAATTCATTTTAAGCCTAATTATCTATGTGACTTAACTAAAATTTTCTGTTAGTTATAGAGGCTGTAGCTGCGCAATTTTACAATTCTTTAACTATGCCTGACAAAACAGGCAATGCGCAGACAGCAATTAACAGGAATGAGGTAATTATGTGTTCTATTTTTGGAGTACTAGAACTTAAGACAGATCCCGCTCAGTTGCGAACACAAGCAATTGAGATGTCTAAAAAGCTACGACATCGAGGCCCAGATTGGTCGGGTGTCTATTCATCAGATAAAGCCATTTTAGTCCATGAGCGCTTAGCAATCGTTGGCGTTTCAAGTGGTGCGCAACCACTATACAACCCAGAGAAAACCCATATTCTCGCAGTCAACGGGGAAATCTATAACCATAAAGAACTTGCTGCGAATTTAACCACTGACTTTGAATTTCAAACAGAATCAGATTGCGAAGTCATCTTGGCGCTATACAAACAAAAAGGCCCTGAGTTTTTAGACGATCTGAACGGTATTTTCGCGTTCTGCTTATACGATGAAGAAAACGATGCTTATTTAATTGGTCGTGACCACATTGGTATTATTCCACTTTATACGGGTCGCGATCAGCACGGCAACTTTTATGTCGCCAGTGAAATGAAAGCGCTAACACCGATTTGCACCAGCATTGAAGAGTTTCCTCCGGGTCATTATCTATATTCAAAAGAAGGCACGCTGCATAGCTACTATCAACGTGACTGGCTGTCATTTGATGCTGTAAAAAACAACCCAGCCAGTGCTGAAGAAGTAAAAGACGGGCTTGAAGCTGCAGTTAAACGCCAACTTATGTGTGACGTGCCTTATGGCGTATTACTGTCTGGCGGTTTAGATTCATCGGTTATTTCTGCAATAACGCAAAAGTTTGCCGCAAAACGTATTGAAGACAACGATGAGTCAGATGCATGGTGGCCTAAACTACACTCTTTTTCTATCGGTCTTGAAGGCTCGCCTGATTTAGCCGCTGCGCAAAAAGTTGCAGATGAAATTGGTACAGTGCATCACCCTATTCACTTTACTGTTCAGCAAGGCTTAGATGCGCTACGTGAAGTCATCTATCACCTTGAAACCTATGATGTGACTACAGTGCGAGCATCGACACCAATGTATTTAATGTCGCGTCAAATTAAAGCCATGGGCATTAAAATGGTGCTTTCAGGTGAAGGGGCTGATGAGCTATTTGGCGGTTACTTATACTTCCATAAAGCGCCAAATGCCCAAGAATTCCATGAAGAGTTAAACCGTAAAGTTTCAAAACTGCATATGTTTGACTGTTTACGCGCGAACAAATCAATGGCCGCTTGGGGTGTTGAAGCGCGCGTACCATTCTTAGACAAAGAGTTTGTTGATATTGCCATGCGCACCAACCCTGATTACAAGATGTGTAAAGATGGCCGCATTGAGAAGCATATCGTTCGTGAAGCATTCGACGGCTATTTACCTGATGAAGTGTTATGGCGTCAAAAAGAGCAGTTCTCTGATGGCGTAGGCTATTCTTGGATTGATTCTTTGAAAGAGTTTGTTGAAGAGCAAGTATCTGATTCTGAACTTGAAAATGCGCAATATCGATTCCCTATCAATACGCCTGATAGCAAAGAAGCTTATTTCTATCGCACAATCTTTGAAGAGCACTTCCCAGGTGAAGCTGCTGCGAAATGTGTACCACACGGAAAATCAGTTGCATGTTCAACCCCGCAAGCTTTAGCTTGGGATAAAGCATTCCAAGAAAATGCCGACCCATCTGGTCGCGCAGCAAATGTGCATAACGACGCGTATTAATTTAAAGTTTACTCTAACTAAAGCGCAGCCCAAGGGCTGCGTTTTTATTTGCGTGGGATAAACCCAAGCCTACAAACAAAGCCAGCATTTCCACCAATACTAATTTCACACCTGTAGGCGCCGATTTTATATCGCGCTTTGCAAACATTAGCGCGGGGTAAACCCACACCTGCAAGTAAAACAGCCCTGTTCACCAACCCCAATTTCAAACCGTCAGGCGCCGATTTTACATCGCGCTTTGTAAACCTTTGCGTGGGATAAACCCTCGCCTACAAATAAAGCCAGCTTTTTCACCAATACCAATTTCACACCTGTAGGCGCCGATTTTACATCGCGCTTTGTAAACCTTTGCGTGGGGTAAACCCACGCCTACAAGTAAAACAGCCATTTTCACCAACACCAATTTCACACCTGTAGGCACCGATTTTATATCGCGCTTTTCACTCTCAAATCATAAAAACCAATTCAGTATCAAAAATGACCCCATACCTACAACCACCACAGCCAAGGTATTTTTAATTTTTAAACTCGCCAACACTGTAATTAATCCAGCATACAAAAATGGACTATGGAAAAACGCAGCGCCTTCGGTTTTATGACCTAAAAACACAATCGGCACCCACATTGCAGTTAACACTGATGGGGCTGTGTACTGCAACAATTGTTGTACTCTCTGGCTCAAACTGATGGGAAGTGACTTCATAAAAAACAGATATCGACATGAGAAAGTGATGGCTGTTATTAATACTATCAATAGATCGTTACTCATCTCTTAGCTCCTGTTTAGCTTCGCCCCTCACGGCACGCTTCTTCTCTTCACTCTTTAATGCGGCACTCATTATTGCTGAACTCTTTCTTGCAAAGTAATACCCCGCAAACATACCGACAAAGGTCGACGCAATTAACGCATACTCAAATGCTAACAACTCTAATACCAACACAGAGACACCACTTGCCAACACCGACATCAAAACAGGTTTATCTTTTATGGCAGGCACCAGCAATGCGATGAAAGTTGCCGCTATGGCAAACTCCAATCCGTAGGCTTGTAAATTTTCAATGTTATTACCCGCCACTATGCCCACCAGCGTGGCCAGATTCCACATCACATAAAAGGCAATACCCGACGCAACTGCATACACATAACAAAAACGTTTATGTTTTGCGATGTAGGCGTTAGCCAACGCAAACATTTCATCAGTTAAAAAGAAGGCAAAGACGATGCGCTTAAACAAGGGTAAATTTTTCACATAGCTCTGAAAAACCGCTGAATACAATAAATGGCGAGAACTAATCACAAATGTTGAAGATAAAATAGGCATGGCTGGGCTACCCAATCCGATTAATTGCATGCCCGCTAACTGCGCGGCTCCAGCAAAAACGAACAAAGACATGGCTTGTGCTTGCCAAGGCGACAACCCAATTTGAATGGCTAAAGAACCGCATAAGATCCCCCACGGGATCACAGCCACACAGAGCGGGAACATATCAATGAACCCGCGCACAATAATACTCAAATTACCTTGTTGATTTTCAGCTTGCATAGGTGCTGTACTGTCTAATTCTTCTATTAAGGGTTTGGATGATGCCATATTTTAAGCTCAACGATGAATAGTTTGTCGTTAAAGCATAATCAGTGATTAAAGCAATTTATTGTACAAAGTTGCGCTCGTTAAATTGCTTTTATACTCATCCTCTTAAATAAGTAATCTATTTTGAGGATTGGTATTATCTAGGCTACTGCTGATGTGAGTTGAAACTGTTTAGGCGTTGTGCCCAATGCTTTTTTGAAATGGCGGTTGAAATGACTTTGGTCGTGAAAACCACAACAGATAGCGGTATCTAAAATAGATTCACCAGCGCGAAGCATCTTCTTTGCTTTGATAAGCCTGGCTTGAATTTGATAGGCATGAGGGGTAATGCCAAATGCCTGACTGAATTGGCGCACAAAGTGAAATTTACTACACCCAACCACATTCGCTAGCTGCTCTAACGAGACATTAACTTGACTATATTCGTCTAAAAACTCTCTCGCCAGTTTTAGTTTTTGCACATCAACACTGGCTGCTTTTGCCACTTCAATATGACGGCCATAGCCAGACGCCAATTGTGCCAATGTACTGTACAACAGCGTTTCAATAAGTAATTTAGATGCACCATTTTCAATATGTTCGAATACACATCTGAGCTGCGCCGCTATTCGAGCATCTTCAATCACAGAGTCTTTAAAATAAGGCGTGAGGCTTTGATTATTTACTAAGTCTTTAGAGATTTGATTAAAGTGCTCAACAGTCGGATAAAGGGCTTTATATTTCCAGCCACCCGCCGTTGCCGTTTCGCCTGTGTGAACATCATCGGCATTAACTAGAATAATGCTATTTTCAGCCGCAACATGGTTTGCCCCACTGCGATAAAAACGCTGCGCCCCGTGCCCAATCAAGCCAATGGTATAGCCTTCATGAACATGCTTAGAAAAGGTTTGTCGCTCATATTGTGCATCGACTACCTCAAGGCCGTTTAATACATCGGCATAGTGATATTTTGCCTGCTCTTTTGCCAACCGATTTGCCTCTAAATAATGGTATTTCTTTTATAACACTATTTGAGCAATCTGTTTTGTACAAAATTGCTGTTTCAATGCCCTATTTTATAAACCACACCTCGGTAACACCGACTTTATGTTGGGTCTAGACATAAAAAAAGCGCTGAGTTCATAACTCAACGCTTTCTCAATGTCGATAAAACAAGCCGTTAATTTAAACGCTTATTTCTCTATCCAAGGTGTGATTAATACAGGTTTTGCACTCATAGAATCACTGGAAAATCTAAAGTCATCGCCTTCCCAGCTATCTTCAACAGTAAACTTACACATGTTATTAGCACAACTGACACCCGGCTGATTGAAAGCAACCTGATTATCAAACTTAACTGAGATCCCTTTTTGCGATGGCAATAAAAAGCCCATCAGCTTGCTAACAAAAAAGCCAGACAAATCAGAAAGCAGCTCATCAAACTCATGGTGAAGCTGATAAATATCAGCTTTCGTTAAGTTATCCAAACCAAAATGTTCAGCTTCAATCTGAAACTTTAACTGACAATCATGCTTTGGGTTTTGTGGTTCGATGACCAATACCGCTTTATCTTTGTCTAGTTTATCGTCGTAAGGGAGTAATAATTGCGCGTCTTCAGTGTAAGTTAAAGGCGTTTCACTGTTCTCGGTTACAATTTTACCTTTGGCAATTTTACACGGCTCAAGCGTGGCAATATCAACAATGTAAAAATTAACGCGGGCAAACTCGAACTCACCTTTTTCGATCACCTTCAAACGGTCGTGAAAGCCATCGTAAGACACCACAAAGTTATCGGCCATAGCTGGTTGAGCAAACCCAATAGCCGCTAACGCGAGCGCAAAAAAATTATTCTTCATTAAAATAAGCCTTGTTATGACGGATCATGTCATTTAATTCTTCAATATAAGCATCACCGCGCTCAGAATAAGAAAGCAGGCCTGCAGTCAACTCTGTTGCATCGATTGGCTTTTTCTCAGCACGTAATTGTGCACGCTTTGCTCTTAGCTCGGTGTATGCATTATGGGTGTTTAAATTTCTAAAATACGATTTAACACTGGCACTCACAGACTTAAACGCTGCAACTTCGTGGGCTGCTTCGTCTGCGCGTCTTTTAGGAACCAAACCGCAGCCCTTCTTGTAACACCACTGCCCAAAAAAGTTAAGGCCAATTCGCGCAAACCTTGATGTACCCCAAGCTGATTCATTGGCTGCCTGCATTAGCGCCAATTCTTTTGGAATAATATCAACATGTACCAATGCATTTTGTAGGCTTTCGACTGTATAGTCGGCATCACCCAAACGGTAATAAGCAAAAATATCGTCTAGTTTTTTAACTTGTGTTGAGGTCAACTCTTCTTCAAATTGCAGCATCATTAATGCAATCTCAATCGACGCGCGTTGCTGCAAAATAGCTTGGTTTTCTTTTACTACATGCGGTTTAATGAAATCAAAGAACGCCTTCTTTTTGGCTCTCACATCTTTGATATTTGCAAAGTCAGGTAACTTAACATCATGAAGTGGTTTTTCTACTTCCACTTTTTTTACTGGTTGCTGTTCTTGAACGGGCGCTTCAACCACCTCTTCAGTCACTTCTTCAGGTTGAATAAATGGGTAAATCAAACCATAAATTGCAACCACAGCAATAACCAGTTTAAGTAAATTTCTTAGCATTTTTTCTCCGATAAAACAGCGCATTCCCCGCTTCCATGAATGGGTTGTTACTAGCTAAACACCACACTTTATGCGTTGCGAAAAGCAATTGTAACCTGCACTATGTATACTATTAATGAACTCAAAAGCGCGTAATTATATATAAATTCGCCAAAAAACGCGAATGGCCCCAAAATACGCTGAGATTATGTCATTATTTTGATACACAAGAATGAGGAATATTCGAGGATTTATGGACTTGATTTGGCAACAACGACGCTGTGAACAACGTAAAAATAGACCGAACGATAACCGCTCAGCTTTTCAAGTTGACCGCTCTCGTATTATTCATGCAGCCGCTTTCAGGCGACTACAAGCCAAGACTCAGATCATGTCGATTGGCGTTAACGACTTTTACCGTACCCGACTCACTCACTCGCTCGAAGTTGCGCAAATTGGTACAGGCTTGTTACGCCACTTACAAAATAGCCATCCTGATTTTTCACTGTTTCCAAGCACAAGCTTAATTGAAACCTTATGTTTAGCGCATGATATCGGCCACCCGCCCTTTGGTCATGGCGGAGAAACCGCACTGAACTTTATGATGCGCGAACACGGTGGCTTTGAGGGCAACGCCCAAACACTGCGCATTGTCGCCAAACTTGAGCCTTACTCAAAAGGATTCGGCATGAACCTTACTCGCCGCACCTTACTGGGCTTTATAAAATATCCGGCATTAATCAACCAGCTTTGGCATTCGCAAGCCGAGCACGACCCTGCTTCGCCATTTATTACCGCCCACCACTGGCTGCCTGCTAAAGGTGTATATAACTGTGACCAAGATATTTTTGAGTGGGTACTCGCGCCATTCTCAAATGCCGATAAAGACCTTCTACAATCAAATAAACCGTGGGACGACTTTAAAAATAAAACCCAATTTAAGTCACTCGATTGCGCCATCATGGAAATGGCCGACGACATTGCCTATGCGGTACACGATTTAGAAGACGCCATTGCCACAGAAACATTGTCAGCCTCAGATTGGCACAACTACGCCATGCCAAAACTCAAAGCACTCGATTCACCTTGGTTAAAACAAAACTTAGACACACTCACGCAACGATTATTCTCAGATGATGAATCGCTCAGAAAAGACGCCATTGGCGAGCTTGTAAACTTATTCATTGTAAACAGCAGTATGCAAACACAAAACGATGCGTTTGAATCATACCTACTTAAAAACACCGTTAAACTCGAACCCGAGTTTGCAGCAATTCTGCAAGTGTTAAAAATATTCGTGTACGAGCGACTAATCCGCGAACCCAAAATGCAGCAAATAGAGTTCAGCGGCCAAAACCTGTTGGTGGATTTATTCAAAGCATTTGCCAGCGATCCGATGCGACTACTGCCACACACGACTCAGGTGATCTTTGAAGAAGCAAAAGATGAAAACGCGAGAATGCGCGTACTAACCGACTACTTATCGGGTATGTCTGATGAATATGCGAGAAAGACGCATGCGAGGCTGTTTGCGGGAGCGGTTTGAGAACATTTAAACTAACACTTTGTTAGTTCATAGTCACCCTGAACTGGTTTCAGGGTCTTTCTTTACGTTTTTAATAACATCAAGATTATAGGGGTATTAATAATCTTTTAGATTGTTGATAGCGCACTGTCAAAGGGTGTCAGGGGTCGCAGGTTCAAATCAGGCTATGCCGCATAGTTCGAAAATGTAAGGTATGATGCTCTTGTATAATGATTATAACTATATATCGAGTATCTTAAGTGAACAAAATAGCTTTAATGAGGTGAGTATGCGAAGACTTTTCAATGATCAACAGAAGTGTTTGCGTTCAGTTTTAGGCTCTTTTTGCAATCAGTTTGACGTGATTGCGGCAATACCCAATAGGCACTCTCAAGTAGAAAAAGTAACAGAAACAAAATTAGGCGCAATTGAGTATATTTCTTTTATTGCTTATCCAGAGGTGAATAAACAGCGTGAACGTGAAAATTTTAATGATACGCTTCTTCAGGCGGTATTAAGATCGCAAAATTCCATAGACGAGCTTAAGAAAAAGTTTGATACCCCTAAAGAATGGCCTCGTATAGATACTTGCCTGAACAAAGGTAAAAAGCGGTTTTATAAAGCATGTGTTTTATGGCAAACATATACTCATTATTTTAATTATGTAAATCAAGTTACGAGCCATGGTAAAACCATTGACTATGGCTGGTATGACTTTTTAATAAAATATTATGCATTTTATCAAAACTTTGATAAAGGTTATGCTTTTGATAATTACAAAACTGATTTTCAAGAACTTTATCTAGAACGTGTTAATTATCCATGCGCTAAAACTGCCGAAATAAAGCTTTTACTTAGGCCAGTGAAAAAAGATTGGAATGTTGCTAAGTACTCCCTCAATCTAGTTTATGGCCTCGTAACAGCATATGAAAAACAAGGCGTTAAATCTCTACCTAGTTTAAACGAGCTAATATCAGAACCTTTTTGGGTTTATGAAGCGACTAAAAACAGCCAGTATAAATTAGCTGAATACTTACTTGATAATAAAAAGAGGCAACCTAACATAAGGACTAAAATTAACCCACTAAAAATGCCTTTCCTTGATCTATCTTTTGATCCTATTTTTCTTAGAAATAAGCGTATTTTTTAGTAGATACACTTTTGATCACCCATCAACTAAATAATCTCAAATAATATGAAACCTCAATCAACTAACGAGATTTCATTTATGTACTCAACTACTATAAAAGACAACTTACGCTTCAAAGATACATCTGTGTATTTAGGTGTATTCAAGCCAGCACAATCGCTTTTAGAACAACAAACAGCTTTTTTAAATAAAATTCGTGTCTACAGTTACTGCTGTAAATATCGAAAAACTGACTTATATACTTGGTTAGCTGACAAGGAGGTATAGCAATGAAAGAGCTAAAGGATTTTAATCAATATTATATCCCTAAACCAAACAGCCAAGCTTACCAATTGCTTCTATTACTCTTAGAGCGTGAAGAAGTGCCCGAAGCTGAATTAAATCGACTTTTTAATGGTCGACAACGAAGTCCATTACAAACGTTAGGTGGTGATGGGTTTTACTGGAAGATCATTAATCACAAAAACGACAAGGGCGTTATTACTGCTCGAAGTCTAGATCCAAGACACAAAACAGGATCAGAACTTGATGACGAAAAGGCTAGAGCTGAAAGAAAAAAAGCATATAAAGAAGATTCTCATAAGCTGGCTAAACAAGGCAGGTTAAGAGAGTCAAAAGCGTTTAATCAATCTATTACAGCAAAACAGGAATTATTTAAACTAATAGGTAAGGCTGCAAACGATGACAATTTCAACATGAGCCTTAAAAATAAACAAAAAGGCGATAAAGGCTAGTCTAAATCGACTTTTTAAACTTAATCTAATTTGCTGGTGGCTCATAGACTAAAGCTTGTCACCAGCTGTTTAGGAGTAAATGAATCATTGGAGACAGGTCTTGTAATTTCATAACTAAATTAGACTTTAAAATGTCACCTATTAGAGCATAACTGCTTGAATATAGTTATTTAATTAGAGAGGCAAAGAATTACGAAAAGATAACTGATTGAACTTTGTAATAATAAGAGTTATTGAAGGGCTAAGGAAAAGCTGGTCGGCATAGCAGGATTTGAACCTGCGACCCCTGACACCCCATGACAGTGCGCTACCAAGCTGCGCTATATGCCGACTTGATAGCAACTATACAAGATTAATCTTAAAAGGCAACAACCTGTTGGATTGTTTGAACATTTTATGTTCTGAATTTATTTGATAATGTAAAATGAATGATGTGGGCAGCCGATGCCGCCCACTTTGTTTTCAGCAATAAGCGTATGAAACAGGAATTATTGTTGATAGCCCACCACTTGCAACTTTCGCCGCCTCAGATTTCAAAAGTTCTTTATTATCTAAATTTTTCAACATTTTTTTATTCAGTTTTAAACTCTTCATGTTTGATTTCATTGTCATATCCTTTAGTTTGAAATGAAAATTAAATTTACCACCTTAGTAACATTTAAAAACGCTACTTAAGTCTTAACTCAAGTAAGGCTAGCAAACTTCCCCTTTACCAATTCGCTTAATACTTCAGCCGCCAATTCAATTTCAAGCCCTCTGCGCCCCGCACTCACAAAAATGGTTTCAAAGTTTTTGGCTGAGCTGTCAATCACGGTGGCGAGGCGCTTTTTCTGCGCCAGTGGACTAACGCCACCTAAAATATATCCTGTTGAACGCTCGACTAATTGCTGTGGCGCCATAGCCGCTTTTTTTGCACCTACAGCTTTTGCCAACGATTTCAAATTAAGTTGTTGATTAACCGGCAAAACTGCAACGACAAGTTGTTTGCTTTCAGTTTCAATAACCAGCGTTTTAAACACTTGAGATGGATTTAATTCCAATTTCTCGGCAGCCTCTAAACCATAAGACTGTGCTTTAGGGTCGTGCTTATACTCGTGCACGTTAAATGAGATTTTGGCTTTTTTGGCGAGTAAAATCGCTGGTGTCATGGCTTTAATCCTTTTACTTAACTTTTCCAATTTAACCGTTGTTACTTTGCATAACAAATAAATTTTAAAAAAGTTGTCACACTTTGGACTCCTCGAGTGACTTAGTTATATAACCAACAGGAGTTACTATGATTAAGTCACACAACAAACCAAATAAACGTATAAAATTCAGCTTATTAGTTGTATTGATAATCGCGATTACAGTTGCGCTAAATAGTGCTGTAGTCAAAATGAATACAACTTCTCGTCATTTTATTATGTATGATGATCCTAATTGGCTTAACGACCAAATTACGGCATTCATTAAGGATAAATCATGAATACATTAGCGTATAAACTAGACATGAAAGACAGTGCCAGTATTGCTTTGTATGTGTCGCATGCACGAAAAGGTGATGTAAATGCCTTTGAAGCACTTCACAAAGCATGTCGACAACTCATTTGCAGTATTGCGCTCGCTATCACGAAGGACGTGCATTCGAGTGAAGATGTAGCGCAACAAGTATTTATCAATGCATGGCAAAACCTCGATAAGTTAAAAAACGATCACAGCTTTTTACCTTGGCTTCGCCAAACTGCTCGTTATAAAGCTTTAAACGTATTGCGAGAAAAGTCGAATTTAGTATCTGACAATGATGAGTCACTCGAGCAATCACTTGAGCAGTTACTTGCTCACCATGATTGTCCTGATAGTGATTTACTAAAAGATGAACAAGTCATGCTGATGAATCAACTTGTTTCTGCTTTACCAGAAGAGAGCCGTGAGATTTTAATCTTGTACTATCGAGAAGATCAATCTAGCAAGCAAGTCGCTGCATTATTAGATATCTCTGAGGAAAAAGTACGTCAGCAGTTATCAAGAAGCCGAAAAAAGCTAAAGTATCAATATTTAAATCGTTTTGGTACATTGGCAATTTCGACGATTACCCCAGCAGTTGCTTTAGGCTTGGTCGCCCCAAGTACACCCGTTGCAGCGGCAACACTGGTCAGCAATACAACGTATAGCTCACCAATATTAAAACTTTTTGCAGTGCTTGGTGGTGCTTTTCTCGGCGCATTCGCAGCTATGCTCGCGGTGTTTTACAGCATGAAATTTCCGATTAAGTATGCAAAGACTGAGCAGACAAAAGCAATACTTAAAGTTATGAGAACCAGAATGTTAATCACCACGTTTGTATTTGGGGTGCTATTCGTTATGAGTTACTCATTTAGCTCGGGGTGGATTATGCCAACGCTCGCTTATACAGCATTTGCATTGATACTTGGCTTACAGATTTTCCAAGCACAAAATATCATTAACATAGACCAGCAACAAATGACTGAAAGTGAAGTGGCAGCTAAACCATTTCTATGTCGCCCTAAGTGGCAAAAGCTTTTTGGCCGAATTGGTCTGGTGCTTGGGTTTGCCAGCGGCGGCTTTGGTTTAGTGATGGGGTTAATTGGCTCAGGCAGATTGGTTTTATGAGTTTAATTATTCAATGAAGTTTTAAAAGTTGCGCGACATAAAGTCGCGCCTACAAGTTCATCTATGAGCAATCTAACCAAATTAATAATCACCTGTAGGCGTGGGTTTATCCCACGCAATTCTTTTTAAACTGCGCGATGTAAAATCGCGCCTACAACCTCAACTCAGAGCAATCTAACCAAATTAATAATCACCTGTAGGCGTGGGTTTATCCCACGCAATTTTTTTAAACTGAGCGATGTAAAATCGCGCCTACAACTTCAACGCTGAGCAATCTAACCAAGTTAATAATCACCTGTAGGCATGGGTTTATCCCACCCAATTCTTTTTAAACTGCGCGATGTTAAATCTTGCCTACAACCTCATCTCAGAGCAATATTACTAAATTAATAACCACCTGTAGGCGTTGGTTTACACAGCCAAATGAGTCTAAGCTGCGCGAAGTTAATCGCGCCTACAATTTCATCTCAGGGTAATATAACCGAATTAATAACCACCTATAGGCGTGGGTTTACCAAACGCAAATGAGTTTAAGTTGCGCGATGTAAAATCGCGCCTACAAGTTAAGGTTTCGTTGTCGACTTTGGTTTGCACTTATAAAGCAGTAAAGGTATGAAACAAAAACGCGACATTAAGTCGCGTTTTAATAAGTCAGCTTCAATTTAATAATCGAACCTTACAAATTCTCTTTATACACCTGCAGTGCTTGCTCTAAATCTGCGATTAGGTCTTCAACATCTTCTAGGCCTATGTGCAGGCGAATAATCGGGCCGAGCTCCCACCCTGTTGTTGAACGCAGTTTCGCCATGGTTTTATTGGCAGTGACTAGGCTTTCGTAGCCTCCCCATGAAAAGCCCATTTTAAAATGATGCAATGCATCTAAAAACGCATTGATTGATTTTAGGTTGCCTTCTTTCATGACAAACGAAAACAAACCGTTGCTGCCATCAAAATCGCGCTTAAAGAATTCATGCCCAGGGCAAGTTTCAAATGCTGGGTGGCGTACATGATCAACGAGTTCATGTTCAGACAACCACTGTGCAACTTGTAAGGCTGCTTTTTCATGTTGGGCTAAACGTACAGGCATAGTGCGAAGGCCGCGTAATGCTAAGTAAGCATCATCGGCTGACGTACATTGACCTAACAAGTAAGAATGCTCACGCAATGTCGGCCAATGGGCTTCATTTGCTACCGCAACGCCCATCATCACGTCTGAGTGACCAACAATGTACTTGGTAGCAGCTTGAATACTGATATCAACGCCAAAATCAAGGGGTCTAAAATGCCAGCCATTACCATAGGTATTGTCTAGCATAGTAATGATGTTATGCTTTTTCGCAACCTCAACAAGTGCAGGTACATCTTGAATTTCCATGGTGATTGACCCCGGCGATTCCAAGAAAATCACTTTAGTGTTTTCTTGAATAAGGGCTTCGATGCCAGCACCAATTGTTGGGTCATAATAAGTGGTCGTGATCCCAAGGCCAGCTAAAATCTTGTCACATAGGTCACGTGTCGGCTCGTATGCGTTATCAACCATTAATAAGTGGTCGCCGGATTTCAAAAAAGACAATAATGATTGACTGATTGCTGCGGCACCCGATGGATAAAGTGCACAACCTGCGCCATTTTCAAGCTCGGTAATGGCATCTTGCAGCGCATAGTGGGTGTTTGTACCACGACGGCCATAAAATAAAGTGCGATCAGCACGCTCTTTGATGGCTGTTTGCATTTCTTCTACGGTATCAAATACGACTGTTGAGGCACGTTGCACAACTGGGTTGACTACACCTTGGGTATATTGTTTTTTTCTGCCAGCACTGACAATCTTAGTGTTCTTTTTCATTGTTAAACCTTGGTATTTCTAACTTGTTTTATTCGCCAAGTGCACGCCAATACTCGACTAAATAGCGTGAAATAGAGTCTCTTCGGGTAAGTTTAAACCCAGGCGTATCATCGCCCCACTCTGCGAATGTATTTAATTCTGCTCTTGAGAACCACTTAGCATCTTGCAATTCATCTTGTTCCACAGAGATCTCTGTGGTTTTCGCTTTTGCAATAAAGCCCAGCATTAATGACGACGGAAAAGGCCATGGCTGTGATGCAATATACTGCGCATCTTCTGCAATAATGCCCGACTCTTCTTCTACTTCACGCAATACCGCTTGTTCTAGTGATTCTCCAGGATCAACAAAACCTGCGAGCGTTGAATACACGCCTTCTGGCCAGCTTTCTTGACGACCCATCAAACAACGCTCAATGCCATCGTCAAAAGTATGGGTCACTAACATGATCACAGCCGGATCAGTTCGCGGGAATGTAATATGACGACATTCACTATTTTGACAACGACGCGCATGACCGCCTTCATAAGGCTTATTTGCTGTGCCGCAACGGCCACAAAAAACATGAGTTTTATGCCAATAGCACATACCCCTTGCGAGTACACCGATAGATGCTTCAAAACCACTTAGTTTTGGCCCAACTTTACGCATATCTTCGAATGTGCCACCCGCTGATAAATCATTCACTTCATCAGGGTCTATATTCGACACATCTAACACAAAGTAATGTATTTCATCTTGATGGCCAATATACACGGCATCATCGGTTTTTAAATGTGCAACTGACGACCAGAGTAGTAGCTGAAGCTTTTGTAAATCAGCGCTAAATAAGTTTTTATCTTGGTGAATTAAAAGCCATCGGCTGTTGGTGGTTTTTTGCGTGTTTAGCCAGTTGCTATCTTTGCGTTGCTGCGAAGCTCTGTCTAAACTCATCTGCGTGTAATGAAGCATATTCACTCCTTTGCGTGATTTGAGCCTAAGCTAACACACACAAGTTCTAACCTAAATAAATAAGCCGTAAAATTTGCAAAAAAAAAGCCCTTACGGGCTTTTAAAACATGTAGTTGCGTTACAACAAAGAGGCTAAATAGGCCTGAAGCTTTTGGTTTTCAGCTTCAATGTGCTGATAAAACTCCATGTCTTTTAACTTACTTGCTGCCGCTTTATCAATCACGATAACCGCATCACGGTGCATTTGTAATGCAGATGCAGGGCAAGCTGCTGTTAACGGGCCTTCAATCATTGCATGAACCGCTTCTGCTTTGTTCTCACCCGTCGCTAATAGCACCACTTTTTTGGCATCTAGAATAGTACCGATACCCATAGTGATAGATAAATGCGGTTGGTATTCATCTTCTTTGAAGAAACGCGCATTATCATCAATGGTTGCTTTGGTTAAAGTTTTAACGCGTGTGCGTGATGTTAAGCCTGAAGACGGCTCGTTGAAACCAATGTGACCGTTACGGCCAATGCCTAATAGTTGAACATCAATACCGCCGGCAGCGGCAATGTGACCTTCGTATTCCTGACACGCAGTGATAGGGTTTTTCGCATCACCCGGTGGTACATGGGTTTTATCCTTGTCGATGTCTACATGGTTGAACAACTGCTCGTTCATGAAATAACGGTAGCTTTGTGGGTGTGAACCATCTAGACCTAAGTATTCATCTAAGTTGAATGTTGTCGCGTCTTTAAAGCTAATTTCACCTGCTTCGTTACGACGAATTAGTTCTTGGTAAAGCGCTACTGGTGTTGAACCGGTCGCTAAACCTAACACAGACTCTGCTTTCTTTTTTAGTTGTTGTGTAAAGATATCTGCGCCATAAGCTGCAACTTCATTGGCGTCGTTTAAGATTACTATTTGCATGGTTTTGGCTCGTTGTTGAAGAAAAGAAAAAATGGGATCTGGGCTTACTTCGCGTGCAATCAAAATAAGCGCCAGATCAAAACCTAATCGGGATAATCTTATTAGGCTGTACCATTATGACAACGCTGTCATTATTATCATTAATTGAGCGCTTGTAAAGTAAAAGTGAAAAAAAACTTGGGATTTTTTATAACAAAAAGGCTCATTAATATGAGCCTTTTGCATAAGTAAATAATCAAGGTTTGAAATTAAACGCTGACAAAGATCTTACGACGGTACATCCAATGCAGCACTAACATTTGCACCGCCATCAATGCAGTGACCGCCAATACGGGCTGCCATTCACTTGGGGCTGCATTCACCACACCACCGAACACACTGCGGCTAATGTATTCCCAATCAACCAAAGATGACGCTAGGTAGATAATGATTGAGTTTGCACCAATAATGACAAACGGGTAAGCCAGCTTTTGACCATTTAAAATATCGACAGCTGCGTAGAAAACAGCAAGTAAAATAGCACTCCACCCCACTGTAACCAGTACAAATGAACTGGTCCATAGTTCTTTATTAACTGGGAAGTGTAAGTCCCATGTCCAACCAAGCACTAAACTTACAATACCTGCACCGAATAAAATACCACAGGTTTTCCATTCACCGCGCTCATTGGCTTTGGCAATCAGTTGTCCTGCAAATACACCTGCTATTGCATTCACAATCGCAGGTAAACTCGACAAAATACCTTCAGGGTCAACTACACGGTTTTGATATGAAATGCCTGGTAAAAGTTGTTTATCGAACCAAGCATTCCAACTACCTGCCGCAGACAAGTCACCTGCAACACCGGCAGGTACAGGTATAAAGCAAAGAAGTACCCAGTAGAAAATTAAAATACCAACGCCAGAGTATGCTAAAACACGTAAGCTAAAATGCCACACCAATAAAGCACAAAAAAACCAAGCGATAGCGATACGCCCTAAGACACTGGCATAGCGCACTTCTTCAAATGAAAATGGTGCACCTGTGCCCCAGCCATGGTTATACAAAACACCAAATGCCATAAGTAAAAACAGTCGTTTAATTGCTTTGTTGTATAACGGGCGTCTTTCGTTAAAAGGAAGGTGATCAATACGCTTAGGTGCAAGACCCATAGCAACACCAGATAAGAAGATAAATAGCGGGAATATTAAATCGTAAAAAGTAAAGCCATGCCATGGGCTATGGACTGTGTGTGCTTCAAACGCTTTCCACCCCTGCCAGCCAGTTAAAACAAATAAGGCAGCAAAAATACCCTGTCCGCCTAAAATCCAAAACATGTCCATGCCTCGGAGCGCATCTAAAGATGCTAATCGTTTTTTTTGTGTTTTTGCTGTCATATTTTATTCCAGTACAAATAAAAAAGCCCCGCTATACTGCAGCGGGGTTTTTTCCTCAGGGAAAGTTAAATCTGAGCACCAGCGATATACGTTGCCTGTGCAAATAAATTCTCATCTAGGTGAACAAAGTCTGCATCTGCCCCTTCACGCAAATGGCCTTTGCTGTTTAAGCCTAAATATTGCGCAGGGTATAAAGATGCCATACGAAGCGCTTCTGATAGACTGACATCTAACCAATCAACCGTATTTCGAACTGCGCTTGCCATATCTAACACACTGCCTGCAAGTTCGCCGGTTGTTGAATTTAAACGATCGCCAGTACGAATCACTTTACGACCATCGAAAAATGCAAATTCAGTATCGTCTGTACCAACTGGCGGCATCGCATCTGTCACTAACATGATTTTGCCACGCTGTTTAGAGCGGATCGCTAATTTAGCAGAGGTGTTATGAACATGATGACCATCGACAATTAAACCGCACCAGCTGTTGTCGTCCCATAACGCAGCACCAACAACGCCCGGCTCACGTGAAGTAAACGCAGACATGGCATTGAATAAATGGGTAAAGCCATCAGCACCGGCTTTAAGCGCAGTGTTAGCTGTTTCAAAATCTGCATTTGAGTGGCCGATACTTACTTTAACGCCAAGGCTAATTAAGCGCTCGATATCCGCTAAAGGCAGAGTTTCTGGCGCTAATGTCACCATTTTGATGCCCAAGTCTTGACGCGCATAAATATCGAATTCTTGTTCAGTGATAGGTCGAATAAACTGCTCACTGTGCGTGCCTTTTTTCGGGTGAGACAAGTGTGGACCTTCAAAATGAATACCCACTACACCAGCTTGATTGCTTTCAATGGCAGCTGCCATCGCATCTGCTGCCGCTTGCATCACTTCAATTTTATCTGTGATCAGGGTTGGCATAAGCGCAGTAGAACCAAATTGCGCATGCGCAGACACCATTTTCTCAAGACAGGCTGTGGTTTGTTCAGCGTTATAAAATGCCCCACCACCGCCGTTTACTTGAACGTCGATATAGCCTGGCACGACTAGGCCATCAAGATTGATTACTTCGGCGTTTTCTGCCGAAACTTTATAACTAACTTTGCCGTCTTCTACTAAGAAAACAACATCATGATGAAATTGTTCACCATCAAAAAGCTTTTTGGCTTTGTAAATTTGCTGGCCCATTAGTTCACCTTTTTAATTTCATGCTGGGTGCTTTCCATCGCAAAATAGATAGCACCAATTTCTGGAGGCTGCTTTGGTTGCTGAACAAGTTTTGCAATATCAGCATCTAACCACTTGTTTAATGGCTCAGCAAGACCACCTATCATAGATAAGCGCGGTGGATTTATTTCTAATAATCTTTTCGCAAGGCTGCTGATATATTCGGCACCTTGTTTAACAATTTGCAATGCAACTTCATCGCTCTGCTCTGCAGCTGCAAATACGTGGCGTGCTAGCTTTGCATAACCACTTGAAGGTTGACCCGCCATTTGCTCGGCGATCCCCATTGCGTCTGTGACATGAAAATGTTGCTTTAAAGTATCAGATAATACGGTTTTTGGCCCAAGGCCATCAAGATCTACAAGTACAGCTTTAACAGCCTCAAGGCCCATCCATGCTCCACTGCCCATATCACCTTGCGCAAAACCATGACCTCCGTAATTGACTGTTTCACCGTTTACAATAGCGAAGCCGCATGAGCCTGTGCCCGTAATAATCACTGCGCCGTCATCACCGTCATGTGCACCAATACACGCTGTGTGCAAGTCGGTTGTAAGATACATTTCTTTAAATGGATGGTCCCATTGCATGATTTTGTCATACAGGCCAGGAATATTCACACCCGCTAAACCAAGGCCTGCTACTATGTCATGTACCTGTTCAACACGAAGTCCCGCGTCTTGTAAGGCTAGCTGAGTTGATACCATGATTGACTCTAATGTGCGCTCAAGACCATGTAATGGATTGGCAGGACCACCTAACCCAGTACCTAACACCCCTTGTGTAGCAGAGTAGATAGTTGCACGGCATTTTGTGCCACCACCATCTATTCCAATAAATAACTGGTCTTGTTCAACCTGTTTAGCCATCATTTAGCGACCCCTGATCTGTAACGTATTGCTCAAATAGTTTGTGGTTATTTGGCAGAGCATTTTTTCATGTTGATTTAATGTTACACACAAAATGACAGCGTTGTCATTAAATTTTTCAGAAAAATGTTCGAAATTGATAATTTCTAATATTGCACAAAAGAATCTTTTTGTCACCGAAACCAAAGTCTAACAATAAACAGAATTGTGCTTTTGAATATAAAGCATTAATTATTATAGGGATATTTAACTGGTATGAGGTCTTTTATATTATCGGGAAAGACTTAAAAAGGAGTAGTAGGCTACTCCTTATATTGTGAAAACTTTTATGATGCGCTTTTCAAAATAGAATAAAGTTGGTCTTTTAGATGTAATCGTTGCTTTTTGAGTGACTCAAGATATTCATCTGAGGTGTTTTCAACTCCCTCTTCAATGCGGATCACTTCATGATCTAAGTTATGGTAGTCATCAAACAAGCGCGCAAAATGTCGATCATTCATTTTTAGTTCGTGGATTTTATCTTTAAATTCAGGTAACTCTTTAGCTAAGCTGTGGCGATCAATAATCATAATGAAGTCCTGTTTAAATTGTCTTTTTCCAAACAAACCTGATGCTTGGCTCAACTTCATAGTACGCCTACAGCCATAGTGAATGTTGATCTAGCACAAGCTTTAATACACATTTATAAAACGGTTTTATGAGGGGTTTAAAACAGAATTTTTAATTTAATTTGTTGCTATGAAAAGAGCTTAAAAAAGAAAAAAGCCTAACAGCGAACCGCTAGGCTTGGGCAAGTAAAGAAATTGAAAAAGGTTTATAGCTTAGCTGTCGATTCTCTTACGATAAGCTTAGCTTCAAGTGTGGTCTGCGTTTTTTCTACATCAGGGTCGCTTATCTGAAGTATCAACTGCTCAACAGCTTGTCGCGTCATCTCTTCTACAGGCTGTGCGATTGTTGTTAACCCAGGCCAAATATGACGGGCTATAGGTGCGTTATCAAAACCCGCTATTGAGATATCTTCCGGTACATTCAGCTTTGATTGTGTCGCCAACTTTAACACCGCGGCTGCCATGTAATCATTCGATGCAAACACCGCGCTCGGTCTTGGTTGTAAATCTAAAATCTCTTTTGCACTATCAGCACCTGAGTGATAACTAAAGTTACCTTCAGCCACCAGCTCTGCATCGAATGCAATATTATGCTCTGCAAGCGCTTTCTGATACCCCGAGAAACGCTGCTCTGTGGCACTGTGATCTGGGTGACCTTTTATAAATGCAATTCTGGTATGACCCAAAGAAATCAAATGCTCTGTGATCTCGAAAGCGCCTTGCTCATCATTACTTCTGACTGATATTGACGTGTCATCTTCGATTGCAGATGCAACGCGTGCGTAATTAATACCTTTCTTTTGAAGAAATTCGATTAATTCTTGAGAATCAGAAAATGGTGGCGTGAGAACTAGGCCATCTAGGCGAGATGTTGTTAGTAGATGTTCGATGTTTTCAATGAGCGCTTCGCCACGCAGTTCACATGGGTGTATAAGCAAGTTGTAATTATGTTTATGACATGCTTCTAAAGCACCACTTTGAACACGTGTGATATAACTTTTACTGGGGTTATCGTACAAACAGCCGATGATAAAGCTGCGATTGCGAGCAAGGCCTCTGGCAATAGGATTCGGTGTGTAATCAAGTTCTTTGAAAACTTTTAGTACTTTTTCACGTGTTGCCGGACTCACATTGGGCTCATTATTCAATACGCGTGAAACGGTTTTTTTCGATACGCCGGCGTATTCTGCAACACTATTTATTGTTACTTTCTTCATCTGGTTTCCCGCTCTACATTCGAGGGAGTAAGCACTTCAACCTCTACTGCAATTCATCCTGAACGAAAGAAATATCAATCTAGAATTCTTTGATTAATGGGTTATCATTTATTTTAAAAAAATGCTGCCCACATACATGGGCAGCCAACACGTTTTGACAACAAAATGATAAAACGCCGACATTATGACACCGGTGTCAGACTTGCGCAATAAAATTTTTCAATTGACTATTTTTAGCTGCCTATTTCTTGTCCTAGCCTTTTCATAAACTCTTTCATAAACAACACCCTAGCTTCTGCCTCTTGCTTTCCTGCATACGTGTGCATAACTTCAGGTAATTTAAAGAGTTTGTTATAGAAGTGGTCAACGGTATATGAATAATCATCTGGTTCTCGATTTTCACAGAAGGGATCGTCAACCTTGTAGACACTTCGATGCATCGCACCGCCAACGGTAAAACAGCGTGCAACACCGATTGCCCCTAGGCTATCTAGCCTATCGGCATCTTGAACAATTCTAGCTTCCAGTGTTTCAGCTTCCACATTCGCACTGTAGCTGTGCGCAACTATGGCGTGATGCACAGCAGACAACTTTTCACTTGGAAAGTCGATACTTGTTAAATATTCGATGGCTTTGTCAGCTGCCAATTTTGAAGCTTGGCTCCTTAGAGGGCTATTTTTAGCAACTGCCACACAATCATGAAGCCATGCTGCAGCAACCACCACTTGCAAATCTGCCTGTTCTTTTTCAGCTAAAAGCTTGGCAGCTGTGACAACCCTTTGCACATGCGCTAGGTCATGTCCTGCATCGGCTATGGGTAATGCTTGTACAAATTCGCGACAATTTTGTTCTAAAGACGCTAATTTATCGTTATTCAATGCCCTACTCTCCGGATAATTCGCTGATCAACATTGTATGTTTGTAAACGCTTAACTAAAATGCCCAGCATACATTTAAGTTAGGAAAAATTCATGTCTTGTGCAGTGTACTTGCAGCCTGGTAGAGAAAAATCATTAAAACGTAAACACCCTTGGATATTCTCCAAAGCCATCAAAAAAGTAAAAGGTAAACCTGCTCTGGGCGATACCGTAAAAATTTACTCTAACGAAGGTAAATTTCTAGCTACTGCTGCATATAGTCCTGATTCTCAAATTAGAGCACGTATATGGAGCTTTGATGAATCTGAAAGCATCGACAAAGATTTTTTCTTACGTCGTTTATCGCGTGCTTTTGATGCCCGCAGTCAAGTTATTGAAGAAGGCGGCTTAACGGGTTTTCGCTTAAGCGCAGCCGAGTCTGATGGTTTACCTGGTATCACCATTGATAAATTCGACAATTATATTGTATGTCAGCTACTGAGTGCGGGTGCAGAACGTCATAAAGGCGATATCGTTCAAGCACTTCGTGAGCTTTTCCCTGATTGCCACATTTATGAACGCTCTGACGTAGACGTGCGTAAAAAAGAAGGTTTAGAAAAAACCACTGGTGCACTTTGGGGTGATGCGCCGACTGAGCCTGTTGTCATTAAAGAAAATGGCTTAAAGCTTGAAGTTGATATTTTAAACGGCCACAAAACCGGTTTTTATCTGGACCAACGTGATAGCCGCGCAGCACTTGAACGTTTCTCTAAAGACAAAGAGGTTTTAAACTGCTTCTGTTACACAGGTACATTCGGTTTATATGCTTTACGTGGCGGATGTAAAAACGTCATTAACGTAGATGTATCACAACCAGCCCTTGATACAGCAAAGCGAAATGTAGAGCATAATGAGCTTGATTTATCACGTGCAGAGTTCGTTAAACAAGATGTATTTAAGTTACTTCGCCAGTACCGTGAGGAAGGTCGTCAATTCGATACTATCGTGATGGACCCACCTAAGTTTGCTGAAAGCAAAGCACAACTAACGGGCGCATGTCGTGGTTATAAAGATATTAATATGATCGCAATGCAAATCCTAAAGCCTGGCGGCACATTACTTACCTTCTCTTGTTCTGGCTTAATGGAACAAAACCTATTCCAAAAGGTTGTTGCTGACGCAGCCCTTGATGCAGGTAAAGAATTGTTGATCATGGAGCGTTTGAACCAAGCAGCCGATCACCCTATCGCGGGTAACTACCCAGAAGGTTTCTACCTTAAGGGCCTTATTTGCAAGGTTTATTAAATAGTGCTGAGCGTATACCTTGGTATGCGCTCCCCTCCCCCTTCGACTCACTTTTTGAAACTGGCAATACTCCATATCCCAACTAATATTTAGCAAAGTAATCATGCTTTTATTAAGTGGGCATATGAAAAACCTCAGTATTGCAATTAAATACTCTATCCCTATTTTTGTATTAGTGCTGTGTCTTGTCATAGTACAGTTTTCCAATGGTCATTTAATTAATTCTTTGGAAGAGGAAACCAGTACCTTTCCTGACGAATTTATGCCTGCACTCAGTGTAGTATTAAATGCAGATAGAGACTTATATCAGGCAAGGGTTGCTGAACTCAGTATTGTATATTCAGACAAGGCTGATATTGTCAACTACGTCTCTGACTTGAACGAAAATGCCCAACAAGCCAAAGATAGGTTTAATGAATACCTTAAACTTATGGCTGTTTACCCAGAGATCAGAGGCAAATTTTCTGACTTCAACAATAAGTTCACACAGTGGAAAAGTACGGTTGATGAAGTACTGAGGCTAAAAGACACATCTGATCAGCAAGCAATTCAATTAGCAAAAGGCAAATCTCTAAACGCTTTTTCGAAGTTACGCGATGAATATAATCTCGCTGGTGAGATAGCGTTTGAAAAAGCTAAACAGCTCGAAAAAGAAATTGCTGAATCGAATAATAAAAGCAAAACCTTGAGATGGCTATTTGCCATCGCAGTGATCTTAATAGCCTGTGTGATCGGCTATATAAGCCAAAAAGCCCTACTAAACAGAATTCAACAGCTTACCTCTAGGATCAACGAGATTACCTCTGGAGGAGGTGATTTAACAAATAAAATTACCATTAGTCATAATGACGAGCTCGGACAGCTTGCCCACTCGTTCAATACTTTTTTAGACAGTTTAAAGTTAATTGTCGATGACATTCGTCAAGATAGTGTAAAACTTGAAGCTTCTAGTAATGAGTTAGATCTTACTTCTCGCCAGGCCAATGATATTGTGACACAACAAACACAGTCTACAGAGCTTATCGTGACATCGGTCACAGAAATGAGCACTGCTACTAAAGATGTTTCTCAAATTGCTCAAAATACAGCAGATGAAAATACGTCAGCGCTCAATCAAATGGAAAAAGGGTTAAGCAGCATAGATTCATCTGCCGCACATATTTCGTCCTTATACCAAACAATCGTCGATGCATCTGACAGTGCCAAATCCCTTGCTGAAAAATCAACAAATATTTCTAACGTATTAGATGTCATTGGCGGCATTGCTGAGCAGACCAATTTACTCGCTCTAAACGCAGCAATTGAAGCGGCCAGAGCGGGTGAGCAAGGTCGGGGCTTTGCTGTTGTAGCAGACGAAGTGAGAGCATTAGCCAGCAAGACTCAAGATTCGACACAAAACATTCAAACTATGATCACCGAAGTACAAAATGGCGTTGATGGAGTTGTGGCAAAAATTGAAAGCGGCGTAAACAAAGCAGATGCCGCAGTTTCATTGTCTGAAGAGACCAAGTCATTGCTTGCTGATACCATGGAAATTATAAATCGTGTCAATGATATGTCGATGCAAACTGCCGCCGCTGCAGAAGAACAATCAGCAGTGTCTGATGATATTAATCGAAACCTGGTTGATTTAAACGCGCAAACCAAGATGACCCAAGAAGAAGCAGCGAAAGTACAAAACATCGCGGTTAACTTACATACTATCTCAGGTGATATTTTACGTGGCGTAAGTAAATTCAAGACATAAAAAAGGCGCTCATCCCAGAGCGCCTAAGTTTGCTTAACATTCTTTTCTTCTTAAGCTTATTCGCTTAAGTCACCATATTGGTTATTTGTGCTCAGTAATACCGCTTTATCAAAGCCAGGTAAACTTAAGCTATCTTGGCTCAGTACGAGCTCATTTTCATCAATCATACCGTTGCCAAAGCGATAAATAAGCTCATATTGGCCATTATCAGCAGCTTGCTGGTAGTCTGCTTGAGCCAGCTTGGTTTGCTCTAATTTTGCTTGGTATGAATTTAACTGCTGTTCAGAATAGCGTTTCGCTAAAAGCTTATTAGTAAAGTTTGGTGAAAATACCGTTGCTGTTGCGTTGTTACCACCGAAGCCTTTTGAGTTGATAAATGCCACATCCATCGGTGAACATTCATAGTGCTCATTGCGAATATCTAAATGTTCCGCGTGCACGTCGTCAGCCACTTTATCAATCGTTGTAATGCCTGGCATGATGTTGTGACTAAATACGCCCAATGCTAGCGCGAGTTGGTCGCCACTTGCTGGCGCAATGGTGTGCCCTACGTATGCTTTTGGTGCTACCACTTTCCAACCATTGATTGAAAACGCTTCAGCAACTTTATGGTAAATCAGTGATTCAGTTACACGGTTTTGCGGTGTACTTGAGCCGTGCGCTAAGATAAAACTGCGCTCTTTAATGGCATCTGCACCCGCAATTTGTTCAGCTAACGCAACAGACTTAGCCATAGTAATGTAGTTACCTGGGCCAGGTGCCGTGATAGACTTTTTGATACCATCTGCATTAACAAACACATCTACTACCGAGCCCATCACTTCTGCGCCAAGTTCTAGGGCTAAGGCATCATCCATTAAGATTGCAACCTGAGCGCCTTCACCTATTGTGAAACCACAGTTATCACCAAATGGGCGGCTTGTACGACGGTAGTCAACGCTTTCTGTATTATCGAGCTTACGAAGACCTTCCTCGTTTGCCAGTGCGCTCATGTTACCAAAACCTTCAATGACTTCTGGCGTTAAAGCACATTCTACGCTCGCTACAATCGCAACACGTGTGCGACCAGCTTGAATATCATTCACTGCAGCGCGTAAGTTATATAAGAAGGTTGCACATGCACCAGAGGTTGTGAACGTCGTGCCAACGCTACCAGTCACGTATGCATTAATAAAGTCAGTCGACATGGTATTTAAACCCAATGCCAATTGTTTTGTACTTACGCGATCACCTTGTTGACGAGAGCGGATCAAACCACCAAAGCCTTCTTGCTGCATTTGACCAGCGACTGATGCTGAATAAGTACCAATTTTGTCTGGTTCAACACTATTCATAACGGTATCCCAATCAAGACCCGTTGAACGTATTGCATCGGTAGCGGCAAAAATAGTCGCCTGTAAACCACGAGGTTGGTAACGGCTGTTGTAAAGCGATGCCGGATCAAAGCCTGTTGGTAATTGACCCGCCGCTTTGATTGGATTATCGCGATAACTATCGTGTTTTACTTCTAAAGAATCAGGCACAACCACATTGACTGTTTTTGCGTCTAGTTCTTCAACTTGCCATGAGGCAGGCACTGGGTTTGGTAAATCGCGCTTACGACAAGTGAACTTTAGTCCCGCCTCATCATTCGCATTAATAGTTAACTTTTGCTGCCAGTGCGTTGCATCACAATCAAAATGTTCTTTTTCGATTTTACGGATCAAAGTACCCGCTTTAATTTGTTCGCCAAATTGCGCTTCTATTTGTTCAACTGTAATTTCATCGCCCGCTTGTGTGACGAGTAGACCGTCTTCGAAACGCACTAAATTCATTAGTGTTGCAAGGCCTAAGAAAGTTTCTTGGCGCGCTTGCTGATCTAGCTTATCTATAACAATACGGCGATAGCCCTGATGAAAAGATGTACGGCCAGCAGCGTTAATGCCACCCATACCGACAATAATTGGTAATGCAGTCATAAATAATCGTTCTTAAAATTTTCACACAACTTAGATATGTTCGATTCTAGTTTGAACTTTAGATTACATTTTGCAAAAATAGCCAAATATCATTTGTTTTTCGCCAAATAAGCATGGTCAGACCAGAAAACCCGATAAAAATTGGCTTTTGTATTTATTCAAGCATGCTCTTTACCAGTGTGTCGCTGCCTGCAGAAATGCTCAGAGCAGGTGAAGCATTTGCAAAAAGACACTTAGGGCATGACTTTAGACCGTTGCGCATAACTTGGCTAGCAAATAATACCTCGCCAATCAGTAATGAGCTTGGGTTACAAATACACCCTGATGAGGCATTTGGCTATTTGTCAGAGCAAGATTACATTATTGTGCCGAGCATTTGGCGAAATCCCAGACCTGTACTTAGAAAAAACCAATCACTTGCAACGGCTTTAAATCAAGCTTGGCAACAAGGCTCGACCATTATTGGTGTCGGCACTGGAGTCTGCTTTTTAGCAGAGTCTGGTTTACTCGAACACCACCCTGCGACCACACACTGGCATTATGCGAAACAATTTAAGCTCAATTACCCGTCAGTCGATTTGAAACCTGACTTCTTCATTACGCAGTCTGAGCGTATTTATACCGTAGCCAGTTTGAATGCCCTCGCAGATGTCATCGTGCATTTAATTTCGCAATTATATGGGGTTGCTGCGGCGCAACACGTACAGCAAAACTTTTCTCATGAAATTAGAAAGCCCTACGAAGAGCAGCGTTTTCTTGAAGGCGATGCAGATACACACCCAGATGAGTTAATCGCATCAATTCAGTTTTGGTTGAAAAACAATTATCACACCGAGATTGCCCTTTCAGATGTGGCGGAGCAATTTGATTTAAGTTACCGGACGTTTAATCGACGTTTTAAAGCTGCAACGGACCAAACGGCCGCGCATTATCTGCAAACTATACGCTTAGAAAATGCCAAAGAGCTATTAGCTTCTAGTAACTTGTCAATTCAAGATGTAGCAATATCGGTGGGGTTTAATTCTCAGGGATTACTCACTCGGGTATTTAAGCAAAGGCTAAATCAAACACCGAGTGAGTATAGAAAAATCGTGCGTAAAAAGTTGTTTTCTCAAAACCACTAAATAATTACAGTTCAGCTTCAATAACTTTTAGTGCATTAGATTCTGACTCAGTCACTATGCCATCAGCCTGTGCTAGTTGAGTCGTTAATTTTAAAGCCAGTTCCTTTATGGGTGCATCAACGATGTGTTTCATTCTGTGGTGAATAAAATGCTCTGCATCACCTTTTGCAATCACATCTTTGCAATGGGTGATCATATTTGAGATATAAAGACCTGATTCTATCTCGCTATTCCAACATAGCTTCTCTATCCACTGATTTAAAACTGATAACTCTTTTTCACATACTTCGCCATCAATTGACATAAGCAATACAGCTAAATCTACCACAGACTCGGTTTGTAGTTGATCAACGCAAACGCCTGAATCTAGATGATTAAGTAACTGTTCGAATTTCATAAAGTCCCCTTTTATAGCGCTCGATAAACACGATTTTCAATGTATTAAATAACATCAACTTAACAAGATAGTGAACTAGTTTGCTCTTGTCACTTTAATTTATCTCAACTTATACGATACTTAACTCAAATACAGACCAATGAATCATGCTTATGAAATGGGTATGTTTATTTTTATGCTGTTTTGCCGCTTTAAGTAGCAAGGCTAAAATTCCAATTTCGATTGAAACCGACATTTATAATTACGCGCAACAAGTGCTTGGTAAAGAGAGCATTGAATCTATCGAGCATTTCAAGCACCCAAGCTGCATTAGAGATGTTGTTGAATTTATCCTAGTACAAAAAGCAATAAAACTCGGAGGTCTCAATCTTGAGTATGATTTTGTGCTAGGTGATTATGATGCGAGGAATATTCGTCTTATCCAGCACGGGCTACTCCTGATCAGTTTTGACTCAATTTGGCTTAATGAAGCATCCCAATACGAAAACGATGTATTCATATCTGAACCTGTGATCCGTAATGGAGAGTTTTACGCAGGTATCTATGTCGCACCCAATAAAATAACTGAGCTGACGCCAAAAATTAAGAATGGCATTACAGACTTTAGCTTTGTGACCAGCGAAGCCTGGCATACTGATGTAAAAACACTCACCGCGCTCAAACCCAAAAATTTAGTCATAGAAGCCGATTGGCTTGTTATGGCTAAAATGGTGAGCAGTGGCTGGGTCGATGCCATGCTGGCCCCTTTCAAACCAGCCCAGCCTTTTGAATACACAGGAAAAAACTACAAAATTCGTGCGATAGATGGCGTTAAAGTCGCTCTTCAAGACAGCAGGCACTTTGTAGTATCAAAAAAACATCCACTCGGTAACAAAACATTTAAAGCTCTACAGAAAGGCTTAAAGCAGCTAAGACAATCAGGATACATTGAGCGTGCTTATAAGGAATGCGGTTTTCTCAACCCACTTGTTGAAGACTGGCAAGAAATAAAAGCAGAAGTACATTAATTTAATCTTTTAGTATTAACTCCATATTTTATTCATTTTCTTACATTACTTTGCACGCCTATAAAAAAGGTACGTAGGAGTTAAGAAATGTACGAAATTAAATCTTCAATCAATTTTGGTTTTTATATTCTTGCCGCGACTTTTATTGCACTACTTGTGTCAATAAGCACGGTTTTTAACTTGACTGCTTGGTTAGAAGCATTAGAAATAATGCTTATACTTACCCTCAGCTTATTTGTGGCTGTCACATTAATTCAAACCTTAATGGGCCGAAGAAGGTCATCGTGGTGCGTGAATGGGTTGAGCTACTATAACTTTTTAGGCGCTCAAAAATATGTCCCTGTTGAACAAATTCAACAAATTAAAGTTCATACCATTATTTGCTGTAAAGTCACTCATGTAAAACTTGAAGATAAGAATATTTTTCTATTCAGCTGCAAATTAACAACTCAGCAAAAAAGTCGACTGGCCCAACTTGGTTACTTTGCAAAATAAATAGCTGTAATAGTGTTCAGATGGTGTGCAATTAGATTTAATTACTTTACTGACCCCGGCTTTATCACTAGGATGGCAAAAAACTTTCACCGAGGACGATTATGACAACCGCATACCCAATTGGCACGCCAGGCACACCATGGCAAGAAGCAGAGAAAAAGCAGTGGCTTGCAGCACAAGTAATTAAGCGCAGTTACCAACAAGAAGTAGAAACTAAAATACTTGCGCTCGCTGACGAGTATGACGTTGAGCAATATGGCAAACTTAATTACGGTGAACATGAATATAAATTGTATGCGATAAAGTCTCGTGACTTTTCTGACACTAAGCCAACAGTTTTAGTAACAGGTGGTGTCCATGGTTATGAAACCAGTGGCGTACATGGTGCGATTGAGTTCATTAAATCTCAAGGCAAACATTACCAAGCTGATTTCAATATTGTAGTGCTCCCGTGTATTAGTCCTTGGGGTTATGAAACAATTAACCGTTGGAACCCAGAAGCGATTGATCCAAACCGCTCATTTTATGCTGACAGCCCTGCGGCTGAGTCAAAACAAGCAATGGCTTATGTGGCTCAGTTTGAGGATTTGTTGTGTCATGTTGATTTACATGAAACCACAGACACCGACAATTCAGAGTTTCGACCAGCACTCGCGGCTCGTGATGGTGTAAGCCACGATAATTGGAATATTCCAGATGGCTTTTACTTAGTTGGACATACTCAAAAACCACAGTACTCGTTCCAAACTGCAATAATCAAAGAAGTAGAAAAAGTTACCCACATCGCCCCTGCTGATGAAGATGGCAGATTGATTGGTGTTCCGATTGAGCAATTTGGTGTGATTAATTATGACGGCACTAAACTTGGTCTTTGCATGGGCATGACAAATGCTGAATACGTGACGACAACCGAAGTTTACCCTGACAGCCCATCTGCCAACGATGAAATTTGTGTACAAGGGCAAGTGGGTTCAGTAATTGGCGCGCTAAACTATATAAAATCAATCGAAGACTAATAAGCCAAAAAAAAGTAGCGCAATTTAACATTGCGCTACTTGCCCCTTTGCATTGTGATATCTAAATAACTAATTAAATAGCTAACTCTTTAGAAAAAGCCGAGTGGACTTTCACTGTAGCTAACTAATAAGTTTTTAGTTTGCTGATAATGGTCTAACGCTTTTTTGTGCGTCTCTCTACCCACACCTGACTTTTTATAACCACCAAATGCCGCATGCGCTGGATACATATGATAGCAGTTTGTCCAAACACGGCCTGCTTCAATCTTGCGACCAAAATGATAAGCGCGATTCATGTTTCGAGTCCAAACACCCGCACCTAAGCCAAATTCAGAGCTATTCGCCAGCTCTAATGCTTCAGCTTCATCTTTAAACGTACAGAGTGAAATAACCGGACCAAAAATCTCTTCTTGGAAAACTCGCATTGAGTTATTGCCTTTAAGCAAGGTAGGTTGAATGTAATAACCCGAATTAAACTCTTCAGATAACTGTTCAACTTCACCACCAAACAGCACTTCTGCGCCTTCTTGCTTACCTATTTCGATATAACTTAAGATTTTATCGAACTGCTGCTGAGAAGCTTGCGCGCCCACCATAGTTTCAGTATCGAGCGGATTACCACGCTTAATTTGCGCAGTACGCGCTTTCACACGCTCAATGAACTCGTCATAAATGTCTTCTTGAACAAATAAGCGCGAAGGGCAAGTACATACTTCACCTTGGTTGAAATAAGCCAATACCGCGCCCTCAATACACTTACTGAGATAATCATCGTCTCTTTCTAATACATCACTGAAAAAAATGTTCGGTGATTTACCACCAAGCTCAACAGTTGATGGAATGATATTATCAGCGGCGCATTTCAATATATGCGAACCAACCGGTGTTGAACCCGTAAAGGCAATTTTCGCAATTCGTGTGCTGGTTGCTAACGCTTCACCTGCTTCTTTACCAAAGCCATTCACCACGTTTAAAGCACCCGCAGGTAATAAATCGCCGATCAATTCAACCAATAACATGATTGAGGTTGGGGTTTGCTCCGCAGGCTTTAAAACCACACAGTTACCTGCAGCCAGAGCTGGGGCTAGCTTCCAAGCGGCCATTAATAGTGGGAAGTTCCAAGGAATAATTTGCCCGACTACACCTAGCGGCTCATGGAAATGGTAAGCCACTGTATGCTCGTCAATTTCGCCTATACTGCCCTCTTGTGCACGAATACATCCCGCAAAGTACCTAAAATGATCTGCGGCTAGCGGAATATCCGCTGCAAGGGTTTCACGTACTGCCTTGCCGTTATCCCAAGTTTCAGCAACGGCCAAATACTCTTTGTTATCTTCAATGATCTGAGCAATTTTTAGTAAAATATTACTGCGCTCAGTGACACTGGTTGTGCCCCACCCTTCTTTTGCTTCATGTGCTTTGTCGAGTGCCAACTCGATATCTGCTGCTTTAGAGCGTGCCACTTGGCAAAACACCTTTCCGTTCACTGGACTTTTGTTTTCAAAATACTCGCCATCTAATGGTGCAACCCACTCACCGCCAATGTAGTTGTCATACTTGTCTTTAAAATTAACTACCGCGCCTTGGGTATTCGGGTTTGAATAAATCATAATGTCCTCTTGTATCAACTTGTTGTCCGGCTCATACTTCGGTTATATGTTTATTTTTGAGCCGATTGAATTGACATTAAGCGAAAGGAAGCTTAAAAAATTAACTCTGGGTATTTTTTGCTTAACACTCAGTATTGAACTTAACAGGGAGTAAGTATGCGATTTGATTTACAAACTAGACATCAGCAAATAGATAAACTGGTTGAAAATAAGCTTAGCTTTAACTCAGATAATGCCCAATTGAGTATTTACGATACTTACGAGCGCGCATTTAACGTGCCTTTGTCGTCAAGTAATGTGCTGTTTTGCGGTATGCTTCAGGGCAAAAAAGTGATGCATGTTAAGGCGTGCAATTATCATCACGATTTTTTGCCTAATGAGAGTTTTGTGCTGGCACCAGAACAAACTGTCCATATTGATTTTCCTGACGCATCAAAGCCTTCTCCTACAACTTGTTTAGCCATTGAAATTAACTCAGATAAACTTGCTGATATTGCCCAAAAGCTCAATATGCAAAATCAAACTAGCATAGAAGTGACGTATCAAAATGAACTAGTACACGTCGAGCACAACTGGCAAACTCAAGCGCTACTCGATCGCATGGTACATTTATTTACCGAAAATGAAGATCAGCGTGGGTTTTTGATTGATCTTGCGCTGAATGAATTGGTGACTCGATTACTTACCCAACAAACTCGCGAGCTCATTTTAAAATGTGCAAACTCGCAACACCACCAAGATCCCATCACCAAAGTGATTCAATATATTGAACATAATTTAAGTGAGCCTTTAGATATTGATACCTTATGTAAAATTGCTTGCATGAGTCGCAGTAAATTTTTTAATTACTTTAAGTCTTGCTTAAACATGACCCCGCAGCAGTGGCTGCAAACACGGCGACTGTCAAAGGCCAAAGAGCTGCTTAAAAAAGGTAAAAGTATTACCCAAATAGGGTTCGATTTAGGATTTAATCATACCAGTCAATTTAGTCGCACATTCAAAAATGCCTTTGGTGTTTCACCAAAGGCATTTCAAAAGAACTAAATTATTTTTCGCCATCCAGTAGAACTGGTTTACACCTACCACTTAGCGTCTTGCAATTTAGTCCAAAGCATATTTGTCGCACTTGCCACTGCTTGACTCACGCCAAGTCCAAGCTTTTCTGGTAGAGATTTTTTGCTGGTATATTTTACCGTGTAAATTTGATGGCTATCTAGTAAAGATAAAATATAATCATCACTGGTATTCAATTCATCTACTAAACCTAATTTTTGCGCCTCAGAAGCAAACCAATATTCACCTGTGGCCACTTTTTCAAGATCAATATCAGCTCTGTTAGCTTGAACGAACTCTTTAAACAACCCGTGCGTTGATTCAACATCTTGTTGAAACTTTTCACGGCCCTTATCGGTATTTTCACCAAATAGCGTTAAGGTGCGTTTAAATTCGCCTGAGGTGATCATCTCAAAATCAATATCATTCTTTTTTAAAAGCTTATTAAAGTTAGGGATTTGTGCAATAACGCCAATTGAACCAATAATTGAAAATGGCGCAGCAACAATTTTATTTGCCACGCAAGCCATCATATAGCCACCGCTAGCTGCAATTTTATCGACACACACAGTAAGAGGAACCTCAGCATTTGTGATACGCTTTAATTGAGACGCTCCCAAGCCATAGCCATGTACAACACCACCGCCACTGTCGATGTTCACAATGACGCTATCTTTACTTTTATCAGCAATTTGCAAAACTGCTGTGATTTCTTCTCGTAAGTTATTCACTTCATGGGCATCTGAACTACCGTCAAAATTAATCACAAATGCCTTTGCTTCAACTTTATTCTCTTGATCTTTTTTCTGAGCTTTTTTGTAAGCTTTAAGCGCCTTTTTATCTAGAGTTTGTTCAATAAAATCTTGTTTATTGCGCTTTAACTTTTTTGAAAGATCTTGTAATTCAACTTCACCTGCCGAAGTTTTCGGCTTTTGGCTTGCAGCAACAAGCAAAACAATGATAGCCCCGATTGAAACTACTATTGTAAGTGCTTTTGCTAAAAACAAGCCGTATTCAAATAAGAACGTCAATCTATTCTCCTCGTTGTTCTTATAATTAATACCAATTCTCAATAATACTAAATCATTTTGAGATACTAAAACTGACGCTAGCTTTGTTAAAAATTTCTTATTTAGAACAACTAAATAGCAAAATTTCAGCCTAGTTATCGACTAGTTTTCCTTGCCTCAAAATAGAGCGCTTAATTAAGAGTATTGGTATAAAAAATCATTTTATAAAAATAAAAAAAGCCGCATATCGCGGCTTTTTAATACTCTCTTAATTGAGATTAATTAGCAATAACTGCTTCATTTGAAATTGGTAATAACATACCCTTACTCTTCAAGAAGGTAGCGAGTTGAGTTTGCATTTCAACTGTAGTCAAAGCATGGCCTTGAGCTGTACCACCTACTGCTTCATTAAATGAAGTAGTTGCAATAGATGAGTGATGGCCTTGAGAGAACTTAACCACATAGTTCTTAGGTTCACCTTGCTGTGTTTCTGTCACTGGCGTCATACCAAATAATTGCGCCATTGGCATAGTGCCAGACAGCGGCAGTGCCGTTGTTGGTGGAATAACTGCGTCAGGTTGATTTCCATCTTCACCGCCTGTTACAACACTTAAATAGGTTGGTGTACCAAGCGCCTGAACAGATGCTGCGTAGTTTACAGGATCTGCACTGTCTAATGCTGTTTGGGCAACGGTCACAAACTGACTAATCACAGATTGAATACCAGCCAGTGCCGCCGTATTGCCAGCTTCAACTAATTGTTTTTCATATAACCCGTAAGAGCAAGGGATCTTAGCCTCTGCAGGGCAAACTGCTGTTGCTTCACTTGCTACGAACTCTAAAAACGCCTTAGATGACAAGTTGCCAGCGGCAGCTAACACAGAGCCTTTTACAAACGAACCAAATGAACCCGATTCAGTTAAGAAGTTGGCAATTCCTGCACCACCACTTGCTAGACCAACTGTATTCACTTTAAATAAGTTATCAACCGTTTCATTACCGATAGGCTTATTTGTGTGCGCGATAAAGTTAGGTGCAACAATTGAACCCAGAGAGTGACCAAAGAAGCTCACATCTGTTGGGTTGATACCCAGTGTTGGGTCAATGAAGTTCAAGCCAAGTCTAAGTGCTAATAGGTCAGCTGAAGACTGTCTTAGGTTGTCACGTGCAACCAATAGTGATGTCAAGTTCATGTATGAAAGAACAGAGCCTTTACCACTTGTTGCATTGAAATCATCTTTCCCGTCTAAATCGATATCTAGGCCTCGTTCACCGTGCATTGGGTGATCAATCGCAACCGTAGCAAAACCAGCTTTACTCAATGCAAGCGTTAAACCAAGTAGACTTTCTTTATCCCCAGTTATCCCGTGTTGTAAAATAACTACTGGCCAACCAGTTGCCGGCATTTCAATTCCTAATAGCTCTGCACGAGGTCTAGTGATTTGAACAGGTGCATTAGCAACCCACTCTCTCGTTGGAATACTATTAAACTTGGTTAAAAATCGACTTTTATCTAACCCAAAGTCGCGCAGTAAACCACCTGATGCAGCACTACAAAATGCATCATTTTCGCCAGGGGTTAACCCTGACAAATCAACACCTGCCGCAACAGCACCAGCAAGGGTTGCTGCACTGTCACATTGAGCTTTCCAATATGTACCAGCTAGATCATCTATCGAAGTTCCCTCAGGTTTTGAAGAATACATTGGTAAATGAATATTTGCTGAAATGTATTCAACCGCCATAAAATCAGTAGGAAATTGAGCACCGTCATAATGTTCTGTTAGTTTTTCAAAAACGTTACTGAATTTCTGCTCTTCTGAAATAATAACTCTTGGATTTTCTTGAGTTTGTAAACTTTGTGCTAAACCAAGCTTAATATTATTCATTACAGCCCCAACTGACTGAATCGTCATTGCAGCGGTATAAATCACATCTTCTTTTGCAACTTGGCCAGAAATAATATTTTCATATTGCTGAACGACAGCCTGAAGACTTCTTTGTGAGTCAGTAACTAAAGGCGCTTCCGCTTTAACTAGACCGTAAGTTGATGAAGGTTGCAGCGGTCGACCGTCCTCCATTACGATGCTTTTTGTAAGGGCTGTGATGTAAGAAGCGCCAGGTTTTAATGGTTTAAGTGGCACTACCATGATGCCTTTGCCTGAATCTGTTAGCTTAGCGATAAAGTCTTTACCCGGGCCAAACTCTAGTTCGCCAACATATTTACAAGCAATACCAGCAGGAACTTTGTCACTCGCGCAGTCAGGATCTGTAATACTCGCGCCCATGACAACTTCAAAAATGCGAACAGCATCAGGTGTGGCAACAGAGTCAGCATTAATGCTAACTTCGCTTGGCACATCTAAGTCGATGACGTAAGGCATATTGGTCGACCAACCGTCTAAACCACCCATTGCTAAACTTGGGTTAGCATAAGCAGCAGCCGGTAAAGGTTGACCTTGATCGTCAAATTCACCTGGTAAGTTTAAAGTACCGTCTTTAGTACCGCTTAAAAGCAAGTCATTCGGAATTGATATCACACCATTTGATGGATCGAATTTCACTGATGCTGAAGGTATTACTGGGGTCGTTTCTTGTTTTACATCTTGTAGTGTTTCACCGCCGCCACAGCCGACCAAAGCCGTAGAAATTGCGAGTGAGAGAAGCATTTTTTTCATTGAATGGGCTCCGACAAATTTTATTATTCTTATGCAATTAACGCGTTAATATAATGTAATTCTATTTTTAATGAGACATTAGACCAGTTAAAGTTAACTCAATATGTAAAGTTTCGCCACCCAATTTTACAATAATTTAGATAACTTACCCTAATGCTGTGATAAAATGCGCAAAACGTTCAAATAGAGATCTACAATGCATAATTATCAAGCAGCAGAGAATGCACTAGCAAATAAAACCATTTTAATCACAGGTGCTGGCGACGGAATTGGCCGTGTTGCGGCATTAACATATGCGAAACATGGTGCAACTGTAATCCTACTTGGTAAAACAACAAAAAAACTTGAATGTGTGTACGATGAAATCGTCAATGCAGGCTACCCAAAACCCGCTATCGTACCTATGGATTTGCGCGGTGCGACAAAACAAAATTACCGTGACCTTGCAGCAACCATTGAACAGCAATTTGGCAAACTTGATGGTCTTTTAAATAACGCATCAATTTTGGGATCGCTTGGACCACTTGAGCATTTCTGTGTATCAACGTTTGAGAACATCATGAAAGTAAACGTGACTGCACAAGCCATGATCACAAAATATATGTTCCCATTACTTCGCAATGCACCAAGCGCTTCTGTAATTTTCACCTCTTCAGGTGTAGGTCGTGAAGGTCGTGAATTTTGGGGTGCTTATGCCATTTCAAAATTTGCAACCGAAGGCATGATGCAAACATGGTCAAAAGAAGTCGCTAAAACAAATATTCGTATCAACTGCATTAACCCAGGCGCAACACGTACTAGTATGCGCGCTTCGGCTTTCCCGGGCGAAGACAGAGAAAAATTGAAAACTGCAGAAGAGCTGATGCCAACGTATTTATACCTAATGGCAGATGATTCTAAAGACGTTAACGGTGAGTCGATTAACGCTCAATAAATTATAGTTCTGACACCATTAAAAAAGGCACTCAATCGAGTGCCTTTTTAGTATTCATTCATTTATGATAATTACTTTCTCTTTGGCTTTTGTGCACGTTGGTTGTGCTTTTTTACAGCCTTTCTGATCTGATTGATCTTCGCACGCTTGTCTTTACGCTTTTCTGGCATCACAGAAAGCTTAGTTTGCGTTTCAGGGCGCATTTTCACAGATTTACGTAAGTAGTTAACGTCTTCTAACTTAAGCTCTTCCCAGCCACCTTGAGGTAGACGTTTGTTAAGCTCTAATTTACCGTAACGAATACGAATTAGACGAGATACTTCTACATCTTGAGATTGCCATAAACGACGTACTTCACGATTACGGCCTTCAGTTAGCGTAACGTTGAACCACTTGTTAATGCCCTCACCGCCCATAGGCTTAATTTTTAGGAATTTAGCTGGGCCGTCGTCTAATTCAACGCCTTTGGTTAAGGTATTCAATGTTTGATTTGTTACTTCACCGAATACACGTGCAGAATACTCGCGCTCTACTTCATATTTAGGGTGCATTAAACGATTCGCTAATTCACCGTCGTTGGTAAATAACAATAAACCTGAGGTATTGATATCTAAACGGCCAATCGCAATCCAACGATCACCTTCTAAACGAGGTAGTCTATCGAAAACAGTTCGGCGACCTTCCGGATCTTTACGCGTACATAATTCGCCTTCAGGCTTGTGATACATTAAAACACGACAAACACGCTCTTCTTGTTGCTCAATTTTAACAACGTGACCGTCAACACGGATAACCGCATTTTCTTCAACACGATCACCTAAACGTGCCACTTTACCGTTAACGCTGACACGATTAGAGTCAATGTATTTTTCCATTTCGCGGCGTGAACCCACACCAGCACGGGCCAATACTTTTTGTAACTTTTCACTCATTAGGATGGTTCTCTCACAGAAGGATCACTCAATATCTGCTCTAGTTTTACATCTTGCTGCTCAGGTAAATTAGGGAGCTGTTCTAAACCAGATAAAGAAAAATAATCTAAAAATTGTTTGGTGGTTGCATATAGCGCAGGTTTGCCAGGCACGTCTTTTTGCCCAACAACCGTTATCCATTCACGCTCTAATAAACTTTTCATAATATTGCTACTTACAGCAACCCCTCTCACCTGCTCTATCTCACCTCGGGTAATCGGTTGACGATAGGCTATCAAGGCGAGGGTTTCTATGGTCGCTCGAGAGTATTTCACTGCTTTTTCAGGCCATAATTTACTTAATGGCTCAGCCAAAGAAGGCCCTGCTTGAAAGCGATAACCAGACGCCACTTCAACCAACTGAACACCTCTTGTTGAATAGTGCTCAACCAGTGAGTCCATGGCTTGGGTTAATCTTTTAGCAGAAATATTGAAATCTTGCAGAACGGTTTCTTGTAGACGACGCTTACTTAATGGCTTCTCAGAAACAAAAATCGCTGCTTCGACTAGCTCAACGAGTTGTTCATCACTAAGACGCTTAAAAGCCATATTAATCTACAATTGCAAACACAAGGCAATATTATGACAGAGGTTCGGTTACTCTTGTAGTTTTAAAGATAAATAAATCTCTGATTGCGGGGTAATTTGGGTAAAAGTGACTAATTGTTCTTTGATCAGTTCAAGCATTGCTATAAATGTCACCACCACGCCTTGGCGCCCTTCAGTAAAATCAAACAAAGTGACGAAAGCACACGGGCCATTATTTTCTGAAAGGTGGCGCAGAATTCGCGACATACGTTCACGGGTAGATAAAACTTCACTTGATATTTGATGGTGGGCGAGCGTTTTCACCCGAGCCATCACTTGACCAAATGCAAGCACTAAGTCTTTTAAACTTAAATCAGGTAGTTTTTCTTCATCAAGTGCATTGTCGACATACTCTGCATTAGCTATGAAGAAGTCTTTTCCAACATGAGGCTGCTCTTTTAATGTTTCTGCAGCGGTCTTGAACTGTTCATATTCTTGCAAACGCTTGACTAATTCAGCACGCGGATCGGCTTCTTCTTCAAGCTCTTCATGGGTCGGTAACAACATGCGCGATTTAATTTGCGCCAATAACGCTGCCATCACTAAGTATTCCCCTGCCAATTCGAGCTGTAAGTCTTTCATCAGTTCAACATAACTCACATATTGTTTAGTAATGCTATGGATCGGCAGTTGCAGAATATCGAGTTTATGTCGCTTAATGAGATATAAAAGCAGATCGAGCGGGCCCTCAAAGCTTTCTAATATCACTTTAAGAGCGTCGGGTGGTATGTATAAGTCTTCTGGCTTTTCTAAAACGGCTTCACCGTGAAGAAAGGCCAGTGGCGCAGAGTTACTCATTTAATGACTATTTTGTTAGCTATTGAAACGGCGTAACGTCACCGCATCCTTCGCGGAGAATGACAATATCATCGTCAGAGAAGTCAATCACGGTCGTCGCTTGTTCAATCAAATAGCCACCATGAATAATAAGATCGACCTGTTTTTCTAGGCTCATACGAATGTCATCAGGGTCAGATTCGGTAAATTGCTCACCAGGTAGAATCAAAGAGCATGACATAAGCGGCTCATTGAGCTCTTCGAGTAAAGCTGAGGCAATTGGGTTATCGGTGACACGCATACCAATGGTTTTTTTCTTCTCGTTTAATAAACGCTTAGGTACTTCTTTTGTGCCTTTAAAGATAAAAGTGTAAGGCCCTGGCGTATTGTTTTTTATTAAACGAAAAATTTGATTATCAACACGAGCATAGGTTGCCAGTTCTGATAAGTCGCGGCAGACAAGTGTAAAATTATGGTGTTTTTCAATACCGCGAATACGTTCAATTCGCTCTTTCGCCTGCTTATTACCAATACTGCAGCCAAGTGCATAGCCTGAGTCGGTTGGGTAGACTATCACCCCACCCTTGTGAATAATTTCGACCGCTTGTTTAATTAAGCGTGCCTGCGGGTTTTCTGGGTGAATATGAAAAAATTGGCTCATTAGTTACACTCCTGTGCGTCTTGCCAAAACTGCCAAACAGCTTGGCAATCTTTTGGTAAGTATAGGTTTTTTCCGAGATCTGACCAAGGCATAGGATAATGAAAATCTGAACCTTGACTCGCAAGTAGATCAAACTCTTGGCTTAATTGCCCTAAAAACTGTCTTTCGCTCGGTGCTTGCTGCGGTAAAGCGACCTCCATTGCCTGTCCACCTGCAAGTTTAAATTCGCTCAGTAATTTACGTAGCCACTTATTAGACATTTGATATCGACCAGGATGTGCCAACACAGAAACACCACCAGCAGCCTTAATTGCTGCAATGGCGGTTGCCATATCACACCAGTTACTTGGTACATAGCCCGTTTTACCTCTGGCTAAGAACTTTTTAAACACACCTTGAATGTTCTTAGCTACACCGCGTTCGACTAACGCTTGTGCAAAGTGTGCTCGGGTGATTTCAGCATCTTTAGCCAGTGCTTTGGCCTGCTCATATATATCTTCATAGCCTTTTTTAGCTAAGCGTCGACCAATCTCTTGAGCACGAGCTTCACGTTTGTTTTGCTGCTCAGTCAATAAATTAAGTAGATGTGTATTTTCAGTATCTATAGATAGGCCGACAATATGGATTTCAAAGCTCTCCCACTTTGTCGAAATCTCAACCCCAGCCACTAACTCTAGATTTAAATCTAGATCAGCAATAGCTTGCCTAGCAGGTTCGATACCCGCAACAGTATCGTGATCGGTGAGGGCTAAAACATCAACGCCCTTTTCTGTTGCTCGCTCAAGTAATGCGCCTACGCTTAAACGACCATCAGAAAAGGTGCTATGACTGTGTAAATCATATTTTATCAAGTTTATTTCTCTTCATTATTATTCGTGTTCGTGTCAACGGGTCGGATTATATCACTAATACGCCCCATTAAATTTTGTATACTTTATATTTTTAATGTTTTTGCAACTTTTTAGCTTGACTCGCTCGTTCCGATAAGGTTTACTGTGTGCATAAATTGATTCGACATATACCTGATATGAAAACATTAACTAAAAACAAAATCTGGTGGTGGCACTCGTAACATTGCGGGCGCTTTGTCGTATCTATACGATTTCAAAACCCGCACACAAATGCGGGTTTTTTTATATCTAAATTTTTTGGAATACAAACATGATTAACAACAATATCAACACACATTCTTGGTGGTGGCGCCTGAACTAGCGGGACGGCATTGTTGTATCTGTTACACAACCCCCGCAAGTTAACACTGGCGGGGGTTTTTTATTATGGGGAATGAGGTTTTGATTTTTAGTCATATTACGACAACACCAGGGGAAGTGACGAGTATAAGACAACGGCGCGATTACATCAGCAGCCCACTGTCTTTATATGCGGCACTTGATAAAACAAATTCATTATTACTGGAGTCTGCAGAAATTGACTCTAAAGATAATGTTAAAAGCATCATTTTAGTCGATGCAGCACTTCGCATTGAGTGCAGAGGCAAAACCGTGATTGCCAAAGCACTATCTAACAACGGTCAGCAAGTGTTAAGTTTCTTGGCTGAACAAGTTGAAAACTGTACAGCGGTTGTTGAAGGCGATGTATTAACACTTGAATATGCACCGTTCGAAGCTGAGCTCGATGAATACAGTAAGCTTAAAGCAGATAATGCATTCAGTGCTCTGCGTACTTGTATTAATAAAATAAAACGTAACTCAGATACCCCTTTTGCATTATTCTTAGGCGGTGTATTTGCTTACGACATGGTAGCAAACTTTGAAACACTGCCTGAGGTCCCAGACGGTGACAACACTTGCCCTGACTATGTGTTTTACTTAGCTGAAACCCTAGTATTAATCGATCACCAAGCACAAACAACTGAGTTAATTGGTAATGTTTTTAACGGCCCAGAAGTTCATGCCAACTGTTTTGAAGTAGGTAAACAGCTAGAAGAGCTTAATACGCGTTGTGATAACTTAACACCGTATTTAGCAGCGCCAAATGAAGGTCAATCTGAAGTGACAGTAAACATTGACGATGAAACTTACTGTCAGCAAGTCAAAGCTTTAAGGCAAAACATTATCGATGGTGATATTTTCCAAGTTGTGCCTTCTCGTACTTTCTCTTTACCTTGTGCTCAGCCATTAGCAGCTTACCAGCAACTAAAAAAACAAAACCCAAGTCCGTATATGTTTTATATGCGAGATGAGTCTTTTGTGTTGTTTGGTGCCTCGCCTGAATCAGCCTTGAAATATTGTGTGAACAGTAATCAAGTCGAAGTTTACCCTATTGCAGGCACACGCCCTCGCGGTAAGTTTGCAGATGGCAGTATTAATCCAGACCTAGACAGCCGCATTGAACTCGAACTTCGAAACGATCAAAAAGAGCGTGCAGAGCACCTTATGCTGGTTGATTTAGCACGCAATGACGTTGCCCGTATCAGTGTTGCAGGCACGCGCCACGCAAAAGAGCTTTTAAAAGTAGACCGCTATTCTCAGGTTATGCATCTAGTATCACGGGTTGTGGGTCAATTAAAACCAGATTTAGACGCACTGCATGCCTATCAAGCCTGTATGAACATGGGCACACTAGTAGGTGCACCTAAAGTAAAAGCCGCAGAGTTAGTTAGACATACTGAAAAGCAACGTCGTGGTAGCTATGGTGGTGCAGTTGGCTACTTAACGGGCGATGGTGCGATGGACTCTTGTATCGTTATCCGTTCTGCATTTGTAAAAAATGGTACCGCATACGTGCAAGCAGGTGCCGGCGTAGTATATGACTCAGATCCACAATCAGAAGCAGATGAAACACGTGCCAAAGCACAAGCCGTAATAAAAGCCGTGCAATCTACGTATCAAGGAGCCTGCTAATGTCTAATAACACAAAAGTATATTTTTTAGATAACTTTGATTCATTCAGCTACAACCTTGTTGATGAACTGACGCTACTAGGCCTAGATTTAGTGGTTTACCGTAACAATATCTCCGCTGAAAAAATCTTAGCCAAGATGCAGCAAGAAACTGTACCTGTAATTTTAGTGTTATCGCCAGGCCCAGGTAACCCAGCTCAAGCAGGCTGTTTGTTAGAGCTAATTGAACTCGCTAAAGGCCAATTCCCTATGCTGGGAATTTGTTTAGGCCAACAAGCGTTAACACAAAGCTATGGCGGAACTGTTGGTCATGCAGGTGAAACAGTTCATGGCAAGTCTTCAATTATTGAAGCTGACGACCACCCTGTATTTGCAGGTATTGGCAAACGCTTCCCAGTTGCGCGTTACCACTCTTTAATGGCGACTCATGTTCCTGAGAGCTTAAAAGTGATTGCCAAATACGACACTATTCCGATGGCCATTTATCATCCTGAAGATAAGGTGATCGGCTATCAATTTCACCCTGAGTCTATTCTTACCCCAGACGGTGCTCAGTTATTAAAACAAAGCATCGACTACTTAACACAATAGGAGCCAACATGGACAGTTTAAATCTATTACTTGAACAACAAGACTTAACATTTGAGCAAGCAAATAGTTTCTTCGATCTAGTCATGCAGGGTAAAGTGTCTGAAATTGAACTCACCGCCGCACTCATTGCATTAAAAATTAAAAAAGAAACGGCACAAGAGATTGCTGGCGCAGCAAAAGCCATGCGTGATCATGCTACTGCTTTTAACGCACATAATCTTGTTTGTGCTGATAGCTGTGGCACAGGTGGCGATGGTTCAAATACCATCAATGTCAGCACCACAGCGGCAATTGTGGCTGCGGCATGTGGTATCAACTTAGTGAAACACGGCAATCGCAGTGTATCGAGTAAATCAGGCTCTGCGGATTTACTCAGAACTCTGGGCATTAATATCGAAATGACGCCTGAGCAAGCCAGTGTATGTTTAAAAGAAACCGGCTTCACCTTCTTATTCGCGCCGCTTTACCACTTAGGTGTTAAACACGCGATGCCAGTGCGTACCACTTTAAAAACCCGCACGATTTTTAATATTTTAGGTCCACTGACTAACCCAGCTGCCCCACAAGTGCAATTACTGGGTGTGTATGATAAAAGTTTATGCCGTCCGATGGCCGAGACTTTAAAGACACTCGGCACTGAGCGTGCAATGATAGTACACGGTGAAGGCACAGATGAAATTGCCCTACATGGCACAACCCATGTGGCTGAGCTGGTTGATGGTGACATTAAAGAATACACCTTAACCGTTGACGACTTTGGCGTTGAACATTATTCATTAGACCAAATCGCTGGGGATACGCCAGAATACAATGCCAAAGCCAGTATTGAGATTTTAAATGGCACAGCACCTGATGCACACAATGCCGCTATTGCGGTAAACGTCGCTGCATTATTGGTCATGCATAATTTGGCCGCTGATTTTAAAGCCGCCACGCAGCAAGTATTAGCAGTTTTAAAGTCTGGACAAGCCGCAGACAAACTGAAAGAAATCGTTGAGGTAAGCAATGGCTAACGTATTAGAAAAAATCGTTGCAGATAAGCAGCAAGAAGTTGCTCTAAGAAAACAACAAAAGCCACTAGACTCTTTTATTAATGACCTTGTGCCAAGTGACAGAGATTTTCAAGCGGCACTGGCAGCATCAGGCACACAGTTTATTTTAGAGTGTAAGAAGGCATCGCCATCAAAGGGCCTGATCAGAGATAACTTTAATCTTGATGAAATCACTGGCGTATATGGCAAATATGCCACATGCATCAGTGTGTTAACCGATGAAAAATATTTTCAGGGTAGTTTTGATTACCTGACGTATGTCAGCAAAAAAGTTGACCAACCACTTATATGTAAAGACTTCTTTATCGACGAGTATCAGGTTTATCTCGCGCGCTTACATGGTGGTAACGCCATTTTGCTTATGCTATCAGTACTTGATGATGCGCAATATGTACACCTTGCTAATGTGGCAAAGTCACTGAATATGTCAATCTTAACCGAAGTCAGTAATGAAGAAGAAGTACACCGCGCACTTGATCTGAATGCTGAAATTATCGGTATTAATAACCGCAACTTACGTGACTTGAGCACGGATTTAGCGACAACCGAGAAGCTCAGAGAGCTAATTCCTGATGGCAAAGTTGTGATTTCTGAATCAGGTATTTACACCCATCAAGATGTGAAGCGTCTAGCACCACTTTGTAATGGTTTCTTAGTGGGCAGCTCTATTATGGCTGAACAAGACTTAGAAGTTGCGTGTCGTCGCCTTATTTTGGGTGAAAACAAAGTCTGTGGTTTAACGCGTTCTCAGGACGCCCAAGCGGCTTTTAACGCAGGGGCTATTTACGGTGGTTTGATCTTCGCCCCTAAATCGCCCCGCTACGTTGACATTGACTGTGCTAAAGCCGTCATTGATAGTGCACCCTTAAAGTATGTTGGTGTATTCGTAAACGAAGACCTAGAACAAGTCAGTGAAATTGCGCAAACATTAAAACTTGCAGCCGTGCAGTTACACGGCAATGAAGATAAAGCTTATATTGAAGCGCTGCGTGCAAAGTTACCTGTAACTTGCCAAATTTGGAAAGCACAAGGTGTGACTGATGTGCTACCTGAACCAATCACAGGTGTAGATAAACATTTGTACGATACTAAAACCTCTGCAGGATTTGGTGGTACAGGTGAAGTATTTGATTGGTCATTACTTGCTGAAAAGAGCGCAAACAGCTTTATGTTAGCTGGCGGTTTAAACGCAGAAAATGTACTTGATGCCGCTTACACAGGCGCACAAGGACTAGATTTGAATTCAGGGGTTGAACTTAGCCCCGGTAAAAAGTGTTCGCAAAAAATTGCAGATGCTTTTAAAAACATAAGAGGTTATTGAGGTGGAAATGAATAACGCAGCATATTTTGGCGATTTCGGTGGCATGTTTGTACCCGAACTACTCGTCCCTGCACTAAAGCAGCTTGAAGGTGAATTTAATAAATCCCAAAAAGATCCTGAATTTCAGGCTGAGTTTACAAAACTATTAAACGAGTATGCGGGCCGTCCAACGCCGCTAACGCTTACACGTAATTTAGTTACAAACCCAAAAGTAAAACTGTATTTAAAGCGTGAAGATTTACTCCATGGTGGTGCACATAAAACCAACCAAGTACTTGGCCAAGCATTGCTTACTAAGCGCATGGGTAAAAAAGAAGTAATCGCCGAAACGGGAGCTGGTCAACATGGTGTGGCAACAGCACTTGCCTGTGCCCTACTTGGCTTGAAATGCCGTGTTTACATGGGTGCAAAAGACGTTGAGCGTCAACAGCCTAATGTATTCAGAATGCGTTTAATGGGTGCCGAAGTGATCCCTGTAACAGCGGGCTCTGGCACGTTAAAAGATGCTGTAAACGAAGCCATGCGTGACTGGTCTGCGAACTACAAAACAGCCCATTACCTTTTAGGCACGGCTGCTGGCCCACACCCATTCCCAACCATCGTACGTGAATTCCAAAAAATGATCGGTGAAGAGGCAAAACAGCAAGTGTTAGACACTGAAGGTCGTTTACCTGATGCTGTAATTGCCTGTGTTGGTGGTGGCTCAAACGCTATTGGTATGTTCAGTGACTTTATCGGTGATGAAAGTGTGAAACTCATTGGCGTTGAGCCTGCGGGTAAAGGACTTGATACTGAAGAGCACGGCGCTGCTTTGTGTAAAGGTACTAAGGGGATTTTACACGGTGCGTATACTTACATTATGCAAAACAATGATGGTCAAATTGAAGAATCATACTCTGTATCTGCGGGCCTTGATTACCCTGCAGTTGGCCCTCAGCATGCATTTTTGCATGAAACAGGCCGCGCACAATATGTGGGGATTTCTGATAAAGAAGCACTTGATGCTTTCCAAGCGCTTGCTAAGCATGAAGGTATTATTCCTGCGCTTGAATCAAGTCATGCCCTTGCATACGCATTAAAATATGCTGAGGAGCAAACTGAAGAGACAATTTTAGTGGTGAACTTAAGTGGTCGCGGTGATAAAGACTTAGCACATGTTCACCAAGTACTAGCAGAACAAGGAGCGCTATAATGAGCCGTTATGCACAATCTTTTGCTGCACTTGCAGAGAAAAATCAGGGTGCGTTTGTCCCGTTCGTGACAATTGGCGATCCAAACAAAGAACTGAGCTTTGAGATCATCAAAAGCTTGATTGATGGTGGTGCGGATGCATTAGAGCTAGGTATTCCATTTTCAGATCCAATTGCGGACGGCCCAGTGATTCAAGCTGCGAATATTCGTGCGCTAGAGCAAAATATTAATACCCAAGACTGCTTTGATATCATTAAGCAAGTTCGTGAATACAATCAAGATATTCCGATTGGCCTATTGCTGTATTCAAACCTCATATTTGCTCGTGGTATTGATAATTTTTATCGTGAAGCAAACGAAGTGGGCGTCGATTCAATTTTAGTTGCGGACGTGCCACTACATGAATCGAAAATGTTCCGAAATGCAGCAAAAGCTGCAGACATTGAACCTATCTTCATTGCGACACCAAACGCAGATGACGATACTATCCGCACTTGTGCAAGCTACGGCCGCGGTTACACCTACTTGCTTTCACGCGCAGGAGTAACAGGCACAGAAACAAAAGCGCAAATGCCAGCTGACTCTATGATTACTAAATTAAAAGAATATCATGCAGCGCCTGCACTGCTAGGTTTCGGTATTTCAACGCCTGACGATGTAAAAGCGGCACTGAACTCTGGCGCTGCAGGTGCAATCTCAGGCTCTGCTGTAGTTAAAATTATCGAGCAAAACCTGAACGAGCCAAGCGCAATGTTAGACTCGTTACAAAGCTTTGTTGCGACGATGAAAGCTGCAACCCAAAAATAGTTTCTCAGTCGTACTTGAAGCTGCAGCGGTGTTGGCTACGCTTGTTAACCCGCTTGTCGCCAAGCTGCAATTTCAAGTAGTTTGACGAAACTTTGATGCTTAGTTCGCTAAGGCGTCTTTCAGCGCCTTAGCAACTTTAAATTGCACCTTGTTTGCCCCTTCAATCATGATCTCTTCACCCGTTTGCGGATTTCTGCCCATCTTAGCTGGATGATAACTCAGTGCAAACGTACCAAAACCAGAGATAGGCACCTGATCGCCCTCAGATAAGCGCTTTTTTATGATCGCCAAAATACTATTCAAAGCTGCCTGAGAATCCTTTTTAGTTAACTCACTGTGTGCCGCCATGGCCGATACTAATTCTGACTTATTCATATATATACTGGTTTATTACTGCTAGAGGGTGGCAGAGCCTAAAAATATTTTTTGTGAATGTCAACTTGCAGTCTTAACAGAATATTGTTAATACTTTGTTGTAGGACGTAATTTAAGAGAGGTATCTATGACTGCATTATTTGAATACTTACCCCTTATCCTATTTTTCTTAGTCTACAAAATGGTCGATATATTCTGGGCGACTGCGGTATTGGTCGGCATATCATTACTACAAATAGCCTATCAATATTTCACTAAGGGTAAAATCTCTACCAAAACTTGGATTTTCTGCGTGATTGCTTTATTCCTAGGCGGTATGACAATCATATTCCAAGATGAACAGTACATTATGTGGAAAACGACTGCTATTTATGGTTTGCTTGCGGCTGCCTTAGTCATTTCTCGATTTATATTTAACAAAAACCTCGTGAAAACGGCACTACTCAGTATGTTAAAGACAGCAGCCGAGAAACAGGGTGAAAAAGAACTTAAAATTGATGTTCCAAAACCTGTGTATGAAAAGCTCAATACGATTTGGTTTATATTCTTAATCAGTATTGCTGTCTTGAACCTCTATGTGGCCTATAACTTCTCACTCGACTTTTGGGTTAATTTCAAAGTCTTCGGTCTCGCAATCGCCACATTTATTGCTGTATTGCTCACTGTTTTTCGGATTTTTGAATACTTACCCGATGGCTTTCAAGAACAAGAAAACAAAAAATAACCCCGTAAATTTAATAAAACTGTCGCTTTTTTAGTCTAAGGGCAAACTATACTTTTTTTAGTTCTGTCTAAGTATGGAGTTGCCTTTGACTGCTTCGCAATATCGTTGGTTTGAGCTCTGTGGCGTATTTTTCTGCTTACCATTATTTACTTATTTATTTAAAGATTACCTGTCCAGTTGGTTGTTCCCTGCTTTACTGATCCTTATGATTGTTTGTACCTTTCTGTTGCTTACCGACCCACACTTCAAGCGCTTTCGCCTCACTTCTTTGGGACAATTTTCACAAGTCAAACATCGACTTTTTACTGGCTTCTTCATTGGTGCCTTATTTAGTGCCATGTTATTTGGCTTGGCCAATCAAACGCTTTGGTTTGCTATGCCAAAGAATGAAACCACCCAATGGCTAATTTTATTAATTGCATATCCACTGCTTTCTGTTCTGCCTCAGGAGCTCATTTTTAGAAGCTATTTCTTCCATCGTTATAAGCATATTCTGCCAAGTAAAAACGTGCGTATCTTTTTAAGTGCCCTCAGCTTTGCCCTCGCCCATTGCGTCTACGACAATTGGGTTGCAATTGCGCTTTCATTTGCTGGCGGGTTGTTATTTTCTTACACCTATGCACACAGTCGCTCATTGATGGTATGTGTACTAGAGCATAGCTTGTGGGGCTTATGGATGTTTACCATTGGCGTTGGCAGCTATTTAGATTCCGGGATGGGAATAACCACCGGATAAAAACTAAAAAAGGCCGAATAATCGGCCTTTAACTTGTCAATTTTTGATGCGAGTTAAAAGCCAAATAGGCTTACTGCAAAAAACTTTGTCGCTACGGTATTTACAAAGATAAGTAGCAAAATCACAGGTATGAAAGTCGATAGTGAAAAGTTCACATATTTCTCCATAAAGCTACCTGAGTAACTGTCACAGCCCTGAGATAACTCTTCAGAAAGCTTGGCTTTCTTCCAGCGATAAGTGACAAACAAGCACACCATTAAACCATTAAGCGGTAAAATAGTGTCGTAGAAGACGTCGTAAACGAGATCGAACATACTCTTGTCTGCACCGCCATAGCTAACAAACTGAGTTAACCAATCCACCATACCAAATGACATAGTACACAGTACTGTCAGTAAGCCAGTTGCGCCTGCTAAAACCAATAATGCCGATTTACGACTAATGCATTTTTCTTCCATTAGTGCTGCTGTTGGCACTTCAACAATAGAAACTAATGAGGTAATTGCGGCAAAGAAAACCAGTAAGAAAAAAACAAACGCCACAATTGATGCACCGGTATAACCGATGTCAGCTTGCAATGCTAAAAGAATTTTAGGCAGGTAAACAAAAATCATAGAAACCGATGAATCTGATAGTTCTTCAGGGTTAGTCGCTGGATTGAAACTGAAAATAGCTGGCAGAACCATAAGGCCAGCGATAAATGCTACTAATGAGTCTGTAATGGCGACCATTTTTGCACCACCAACGATGTCGTCTTTTTTAGAGATATAAGACGCGTAGGTCATTAAAATACCCATACCTAAAGATAATGAGAAAAATGCTTGTGATAAGGCGCCATTTAAAACACTGGCATCCATTTTAGAAAAATCAGGCACAATGTAGTATTCAACCCCTGCCATGGCATTATCTAGTGTAAGTACATACGCCACTAGACCAATTAGTAAAACAAACAAAGCAGGCATTAAAAACTTAGCGGCTTTTTCAATACCCTCTTTTACACCACCTACTAAAATAAGGTTCACAATGATTGCAACTACAACCATATAAGCAAATACTGTATTTTGGTTAATAAACTGACCAAAATGGTCTGGGTTAGCCAGCATATCCAAGTTACCTAATGCTGTTTGAGCTAGATAACCAAATATCCAAACCGTAATTACCATATAAAATACAGCAATCATAAAAGGGGTTAGTACTGCAAGGCCACCAGCGAAAGACCACTTTTTGTCATTACCAGATAAAGATTTATATGCACCATATGGGTCTTTCTGCGCTTTTCGACCCATTGCCATTTCAGCCATCATCACAGGCAAGCAGATAAAAGCCACAAATAATGCATAAACTAAAAGAAAGGCCCCACCACCATTTTTTGTTGCAGAGACGGGAAAACCAACTAAGTTACCAATACCTACTGCAGAGCCCGCAGCAGCTAAAATAAAGCCTAGTTTAGAACTAAAATGCTCTCTGTTCGCACTCATTAAAACGTCATCCTGTTGTTATTGTTTTTCTACTTCCGCCCGACTCTACCGTCATAGGTTACTGTTATCAAGTTTTTAACGTGAAACACTGTGTCTTGAAGCATTGCCATTTACAAAGGGCGTATAGAAAGCTTACCATTGCATACAATTTCATACAGACCTGAATAAAGTGAATTTTATGTTGTATATGATCTACTCTACTGATGTAGAGAATTCTTTAGAAAAACGTTTAGCGACACGTCCTGCTCATTTAGAGAGACTCATCGCTTTAAAAGAACAAAACCGTTTATTCGCAGCAGGCCCACTTCCAGCCATTGATAGTGAAGATCCAGGCTCAGCTGGCTTTACCGGCTCTTTGGTTGTGGCAGAGTTTGATTCTCTCGAAGCTGCTCAGCAGTGGGCTGAGGCAGATCCATATATTGCTGCTGGCGTATATGCTCACAGTGTTGTTAAACCATATAAAAAGGTTTTGCCTTAACAACAAGTTCAGCTTTGGTTAATTCGTTAACTTATATTCTGAACACAATTGTTAAGCAGCCCTGTAACTGGAGCTCAAAATGCGTCTAACACTAGTTGGTTTTGTTGTTAGTTTAAGCTTGTCACTGATGTCAGCGACAGTCATTGCCAATAACAAAACCAATATCGACAAAAAACAAGCTATTACGCTGGCCCTAGCAGAATATGCAGGAAAAACGTTAAAAGTATCAGAAGAAAACACCTATTTTGTCGTGAGGATCTTGCAAAAGGACGGACGCATTGTTGATCTCAAAGTAGATAAAAAAACAGGCAAAGTGAAGAAGGATTAGCATGCGAATTTTAGTGATCGAAGATGATATTCAACTGGCTGAGAATTTACGTTCTGCGCTAGAAAAAGAAAAATACAGTATCGATTTATGCCATGATGGTGAATCTGGTTTATTTCACTTGCAAGAATACCCGCTCGATTTAGCGGTAGTTGACCTAGGCCTACCAAAACTAGACGGTATCGAACTAATCAAGCGAGCCAGAAAAGCCGGAGTGACGATCCCCATTTTAATTCTAACTGCCCGTGAACGCTGGCAGGATAAAGTAGAAGGCCTTGATGCAGGTGCTGATGACTACTTAACAAAGCCATTCCATGTTGAAGAGCTAGTTGCACGTTGTAATGCGCTTATTCGCCGTAGTGCAGGACAAGCGAATCCTGAAATTAATATTGGTCCTGTTAAAATTCACACCCGCTCACAACAAGTTTGGGTCAATGAAAAAGAATTAACGCTCACAGCCTACGAATACAAAGTGCTTGAGTATTTGATGGTTAACCCGCAAAAGGTGATTTCTAAATCTGAACTCACTGAGCATATTTATGATCAAGACTTCGATTTAGATTCAAACGTGATTGAAGTATTTGTGCTTAGACTACGTAAAAAACTCGACCCTGAGGGCGTTCTCAACCCTGTCGAGACACTCAGAGGCAGAGGCTACAGGTTTAAGAGCCAGTGGTAAATTCTACTCAGGTCCCCCTAAAAATAAGACAAGGCTTCGTCCTTGTCTTTGTGCTTATAATTGCCCTTCCTGTTTTATTTTACTCAGTGAGCAGCGCCTATTATGCCTCACTCGTGGATGCCACCGAAAAAAACTTAGAAGCGCACTTGTATTCACTTATTTCAGAAGTCGAATTTATTGATGAATCGGTGAAAATGCCCAGCACCATATTGGCACCCGAATTAAACCGTATTGACTCCGATACTTTTGCTCTGATTTACCAAAATAATGATTTAGTTTGGTATTCTGAATCTGCTGTATCACTGGAATTTAATCCTAATTCAATCGACTCTGAAACTGGCGCTTCTGAGTTCAAACAAGTGTACTATCAAGGCAATGCTTATTGGCAGCTGAGCCTAACCGTTATTTTAGGAAATGCAGAGCAATCTCAACAGGCCGTATTTATCCTATTGCGTGACGATAACGCCTTAACAGACATACTGTCTGAGTTCACTAACACCCTGATGACTTGGATGTTAATTCTCGGTGCCATCATGACACTTTTAATGAGTTTAGGTTTTATCTGGAATATGCGCCCTCTGCAACGTTTAGATAAAGAGATTAAAGCAATTGAATCAGGCAAAAAAGAGCGTTTATCACATACTTACCCTGTTGAACTTCAAGCTATTACAGAAGATTTGAATTTACTCCTTGAATCGCAACGCCGCCAAAAAGAGCGTTACAGAGCATCATTAAGCGATCTTGCCCATGCCTTAAAAACACCTTTAGCGATTTTAAAATCAAGCCCCATGGCGGATGATAATGACGCTCAAGAGCAACTCGATAGGATCAACAGCATGATCGAACATCAGTTAAAGCGTGCTGCAACCGGTGGTACCGATACTTGGAAGAAAACTACCTCTGTTGCACCTGTGCTTGAATCGATTTTAAATGCAATGAAAAAGGTATACCATGACAAGGCAATTGATTTTGAATCAGATTGTGGTCCGGATATTAACTTCTTAGGTGATAAGACAGACCTAATGGAAATATTAGGTAACTTGATAGACAATGCCTGTAAGGCATGCCGTTCGTTGGTACACGTCAATGTGAGTTACCACAAGAATACTCTAAATATTGAGATTTCTGATGATGGTCCAGGTATAGAGCCTAGTGCGCGTAAAGAGCTACTGCGAAGGGGCACCCGCTTAGATACTTATGAATCTGGCCATGGCGTAGGCTTGGCAATTGTTGCTGACCTAGTGAATGATTATCAAGGAATTATAAAAATAGATTCTGCTCCTATTGGTGGTGCACAATTTAACATTGAGTTTAGATATGAATAATATTGTAAAATTTTTTTGTTACGCTTCAATTTGTCTTAGCTGGGTTGTAAATGCATACGAATTGAAAGAGTGTACACCAATACAAAGTAATGCGCCTGCAGAAGCTAGGCATTTTATAAAATGCTTAGATAGCAATATTGAAACGTTAGAACGAGAACGGGTCATTTGGATCAATAAAATTGTGATGGATATGGAAGCGCTTGAATTAGATACAGGAAATACTCAATTGCTTCCAATCATTCGTAGAAGTTTAAAGCATCAAGATAACTATATCGAAGACAGCTGCAGATGGCGTTACTTACATAAAATGCCGAACTCAACAAAAGCTGCTATTGCTTATAAGCAATGTAAAATTCGTCTATATCAACGTCATGTAGAAGATTTAAAACAGAGCTATTGATTCGATAAAAGGCGCACTAAGCTACACACTGCGCCTTCTGTATTCACATTTTTAACCTAATTTAGATTCTGTCTCTTCCCCGCTACCAAGCATAGTTGCTAGCCAATGCCCTTCTTCGCTATTCTCTAAGGCAATTTTCACCACCATGGTTAATGGTACTGATAACAACATACCCACAGTGCCAAATAGCCAGCCCCAAAAGATTAACGAAAGGAACACGACTAAAGTCGACAAGCCAAGTCCTTTGCCCATATATCTAGGCTCTATAACATTACCCATAATCGTGTTTATCGCCACATAACCGATTGCTACGAAGCCACTTACGAGAGGTCCTTGAGTAATAAGTGCAATTAAAACCGCAGGCACTGCAGCAATAATAGAGCCGATATTAGGAATATAATTTAATAAGAACGCAACAACGCCCCATAAAACAAAGTAATCGACATCTAATATCCAAAGTAATAACGCGGCGCAAAAACCTGTTGCTAAAGACACCAAAGTTTTAATGGCCAAATAAGAGTTAATAGATTCTAGAAATTTATCGATTTGCTTTTGTCGCATTTCAGGGTCATCTAAGGCTAAATGTACTTTCTTGTTGATCATCGGTGCTTCGAATAACATAAACACCACAGTTAAGATGATTAAGAAAATATTGGCCATGGCCGCGCCAAACCCAGTTAACATATTGGTTGCCATATCAATCATTTTACCCGGATCAAACAAAGCAATGAGTTGCTGTTTGTCGATTAAAATATTGTACTGCGCAGCAGTATCAACTAACCAAACAAATCGAGTCTGTAAATCTTCTCTATACTGAGGAAGTTGCTGAGAGAAGTCATTTAGTGACTGCCCTACAAGACCCGCTAAACTAGAGCCTACTGCAACTATCATTAACATAATGAGCAATATAGCAATGCCTTTAGGTACTTTATAGCGGGCAAAAAATCTTAGTAATGGATTACAGATGATGGCAATAAATGCAGCCAATATAAATGGTACAATGATATCCGTGGCCAGTTTAAGGCCTGCCAGCACAATAAACAGTGATGCGATAATCACCAAGCTTTTACTTAAACCTTGAAGAGACGACACATAAATTCCTTCGAAAACAAGTTTACATTCATTCTACTTCAACAATACTTAATTGATCCATCAATGATTTTTAACGTATCAAAACTAAATATAAGCCCTAAGGTTGTAGGATGAAAATACTGATAACAGGTGCTACGGGATTAATTGGCTCAGCACTTTGTAAAATACTCGCTGACAAGCACGAACTGATAGCTTTAACGAGAAACATAAGCAAAGCTAAAAACACATTACCAAATTCAATCAAATCTGTTGATAACCTTGAAGGTTTAAATTTTGATGATTTGGATGCCGTGATTAATCTTGCTGGAGAGCCCATCGCAGACAAACGATGGAGCGCTCAACAAAAGCAAAAAATTTTTCAAAGCCGTTTGAGTATTACTGAACAAATCGTCACTAAAATAAACGCCAGCGATACACCGCCGAAGGTGTTTATTTCAGGAAGTGCTATTGGGTTTTATGGTCGACAACCTGAAGAAAAGGTTATCACTGAATCATACTCATCAACCTATCCTGAGTTTAGCCATCAACTCTGTAAACAATGGGAAGAGCTCGCACTACTGGCACAATCACCTGATGTGAGAGTTTGCCTGCTACGAACAGGTATTGTGCTGAGTAAACAAGGTGGTGCTTTGGACAAAATGCTCCCACCTTTTAAGTTGGGATTGGGTGGCAAAATGGCATCAGGCAAACAAATGATGTCTTGGATCCATATTGATGACATGGTCAACGCCATTGTCTTCTTACTTGAAGACGAAAAAGCGCATGGCGCATTCAACCTGACAGCCCCAGAGCCTGTTAGCAATACTAACTTTACTCAGATACTCGCAAAAACCTTAAAACGCCCTGCTTTGTTTCCTATGCCAGAATTTGTTTTGAAGCTCATGTTTGGTGAAATGTCAGACTTATTAATTTATGGGCAAAATGTCGTCCCTGAAAAGCTTAAACAGCAAGGTTTTAAATTTAAGTTTGAAACACTTGATACTGCTCTGAATGAGGTTTTGAATTGACCTAAATTTATGCCCTAGTTTTTTATAGACATGATTTTGAAAGTGTATAAAAACAAAAAACCACGCTATTGCGTGGTTTTTTATTATAAGAATTACTTAGTGCTAAAGAAGTTTAAGCAATCTTTTTGACTGTAATTCATCTGTCGAAGTGTTAGACAAGTAAGCAGTTAAGTAATAATCAAAATCTACGTTTTGACCTTGCAATTTATCATCTAGCATTGCAACCTGTTCAGCCATACGCTCTGGGCTCGAGCCTTCATCGTTCACTTTGTCTGATAAAATTTCAAGTCGTAATATAAGCTGCTCACTAGACAGATTCACATCGACTTTACTTATAAACTCAGCTGGGATCGAGCCACCATTTTCAAGCGCCACCTTTAACGCATCAAATCTAGCAGTGTTGGCAAGTTGTTCAAGTTCAACTAGCTTTTGCTGTAATTCAGAAATAAACTTTTGAACTTGCTTTTTAACCGTTGGCAGATAATCAATTTCAGATAATTCAGATATCATTTTTTTGATTTCAACTTCACTGCTGTTTTCAGACAGCTGAGACTTAATTTCATCGAATTGGAGCTGCTGCTCTGAGCTCAATGCATCTTTTTCTGCTTTTTGAGACTCAAATTCTGCACTGCGCCTCGCAAACACGGCATCGTTATGCTCTCTGAAAGCTTGCCATAGCTGGTTTTCTTTCTTGTTGCCTGCAAAGCCGATTGTTTGCCACTGCTTTTGTAGCGATTTCAATACATCGCACGCTTGTGCTAAATCTTCAGCAGCAATTTGCTCAGCCGCTGTATCAACTAACCCTTGTTTTAACTGAGCATTATGCTCATGCTGTGCACGAATAGCGTCACCAATGAGTTTAGCTTGCGCTTTAAATGCATTATTCAGTGATTTATAAACATCACTGTCTACGCTACCAGCTGCTCGCCACTGTTTATTTAGCTTATTGAACTGGCTCTCAAATTCACGCCAGTTAAAGCCTTCAAGTGATGTATCTGTTGTAGCAAGTTCTGACATTTGTGCAATCAAGGCTTCACGGGCAAGTTTTGCTTTTTCTCGTTGCAGCTCTTGCTCAGCAAAAAACGTACGACAAGGTGCAAATAGCAACTCTAGCTTTTCATCGAACTGTTTCGCTTGAAGCTTCTCTTCGTCGGTATCAACTCGGCCTAATTCATGCCATTGTGCACGCAACTTTTTAACTAACTCAGCGCGTTGCTTAGGTGCTAAATCACAATTTTCAATATGGCTGTCTAAAGCTGTTAAAAGCTCAACACGCTTTGGTGCTGACGCATATTTTTGCCAATCACGAATATCATCTAACTGCGCAGCAATTTGCTCTCGAAGCGGTTCAAGCTGTGCTTGGTTTGCTGCAGTTAAACGCTCGAAATGCTCAGTGAACCCTTTAAACACACCAAAAGCCACTTTACTTCGGCCTTGCTCAACCAGTCGTTGAACATCTTTGGCTTTACGTCTAGCTTGTTTAAGCTCATTTTGTTGCGCATCAAGTTGTTCAGCCATGGCTGATTTAAATTGTTTGCTTAGCTCTCTAAGCTTTGCTTTTGCAGGTTTTTTTAATGTGTTAGGTAACTGTTCAATAATGCTTTTCGCATTGTTGTAAGCCGACTTTTGCGAATTTAATGTGTCATCAAGCTCACTCAACTCTGTTGATGGCGTGACATTCGCAAGAGCGTCAAGTGCAGTTTGGGCGGCTTGGTTTGCCACAACTAGCTCCGGTAATTGCTTTAATTGACTTTCAAAGTCTGCAAGTAAGTCTAAATGCTTAACAAGCTCAGCACTGTATGCACTAGATGTTATTTTACTACGTACCTGACTAAGCTGAGTCTCTAACTCCGTCTGTTTTGAGACATCTAGTTGTTCTAGTGCATTTAATAACGCTTGTTCAGCTAGATTCAATTGTGACTCAACTTCTTTAAGGAACGCCTCTTTTTCTCGCTTCGCTTGCTCAGCTTTTTCTGCCGCTTCGAAGTCAGTTTTCAAAGCAGCTAGATGTGAAGAAATACGCGCTTCTATTGCGCTGTACTTTTGCTGATTTTCTTTTATAGCTTCTTCATCTAACCAAGACAGCTCTAGACCTTCCCACTGCTCAGTTAAAATTCCGAATTGCTTGTTTACTTCTTTGTAATCGTGCTTGTCTCTGAGCGCATTTAGCTTAGCTAAAATCATTTTGACTTGCGCAAGTACTTCAGCCGGTTTTTCTTTTGCCAGTTTTTGTTGCTCAAGTGCGTGCTCAAGTGCAGTTTTTGCATCACCTTTCGCTGATTTTAATAACTGCTTTTGTAAGCCGTATTGCTCGACCAAAGGTAAAAGCAACAACTGTAGTTGTTCATCGTCTTGTTTAAAGCTCTGCTCTATCAGTTTAGGCTGAGCAAGGCGTTTTAATAATTTTACGCGTACTTCTAGGCTTGATTCAGAGAAAGCTAGCTTTTCTAGCACTCGTTTCGACGCATATCGATCTACATATTCTTGGCGAATATTACCGTCAAGTTCACTTTTACCGTTTAATACTGCGCTGCTAATATGTTGTTCTGCTAGGTCTTTAAGGGCTTGGTCTTGTTTATAAGCTTGCCACCAAAGACTCAAGCTATTTAATTTATTTAAGGCTTTTTGTCTGATTTCAGTCGAATTATCTTCTAATGCCATCGTCTTTAAAACATCGGCATCCTTGTCTTGCTCTAGCTTATTTAGCGCCTGAAGTCTTACTTCAGTTTTTGGGTGTTTCCATTTTGGTGTAAATAGGTGTTTAAAGATCATTTTCACTGAACCTAGCTATCTCATTTTCTTTTTTAAATTCTTGTTGTAGTTCTCTTTTGGACTTCTGAACCATTTCACCTTCTGCGTTGATGGTGAATTGCTCATTAGTCTTGGCTACTTTCGCCTGGTAAAGCATAACAAGTTGTACTGTTTGCTCTTTTTGAGCTTCTGTCAGTGGAGTGCCATCTGGCCACTTACCTGTTGAGGCCCCATACTGCAAACGCTCAAATAATTCGGGTGTTAAATTATTTACTAAGCTGTCTATGTTCATGTCACTTTTTCTTTTTTAAATACACTAAAATAATTCTGTTTACTAAATACCAAAAACAACCAATTGCAATGGCGCCTCTGGTTAACCACATTTCAATTGAATCAGGTACTGGTTGGCGTGAATAAAGATATAAGAAACCACCGAGGAAAAGGATCAATGCAAGGAAAGAATGATTCATAAACATCTGTTGCTTTTTAACTCTTTTACGTGCAGCAATTCGAGCTAATTGCTCTTCGCTGACTTCTCCGAGCTGAAGGTCACAGTGTGGACAAACCTTGTTTTTACTTGAAATAGACTCGTTACAACTTGGACAAGAAACTATTGCCATATTTATGACTCCTGCTGATACAAAAAAGGCGTCTCGAGGACGCCATTTTACTCGTTTTTGTACCAAAAGTCTTTTACTAAGGTACGCTCAAAAACGATTTATTTTTCGTTTGGATGCTCTTTATTGAACTTATCCCAGTATTCAGTGACTGACTCTTTCATTTCTTTGCGAAGTAAGAAAATACCGAATAAGTTCGGAAGTGTCATCACGACGATTGCGACTGCTGCTAGTTTCCACACTAAGGTCGTGTCAGCAAACGATGCCCAGAAGAAGCCTGCAACATAAAATACTCGGTAAGGCATAACTGATTTGCTACCAAGTAGATAAATCATTGCACGGTCGCCATAATAAGACCACGCAATTGCTGTCGAGAAAGCAAATAATAACAAGCCTATTGATACGATATATTTACCATTTTCACCAAAGAAACCTCGGCTAAATGCTTTTGTCGTTAACTCTGCAGAATGAACCAATGATTTACCCGTCACCATAATATCTTTGTCTACAGGCATACCGTCTTTAATCTCAATCGTGCCGGTATAAACATGCTTTTCAGTTAAACCGAAACGCACATCTTCAGCAATTGAACGAGAGTGAATAATGGTAAAGTCTTTCTCTACCGCTTTACCCTGTATTGAATGAAGTTCTCCATTAAACAATTCAACACCATGGTCTTTATGCCCATTTAGATATTTATAGAGAGATTGACGATTTTCTTCGTTATCTTCAGAATACTGACCTTGTAAAATGACCATAGAAGAACGCTCAAACTGAGTTTCAAACTTTTCAGTCCACACTCCTGAAGATAGAATCACTAAACCAGTCAAAGTACAGATGATGATGGTATCGATGAATGGCTCAAGAATTGACACCATACCCTCTGATACAGGCTCATCAGCTTTCGCTGATGCGTGTGCAATTGGCGCAGAACCTTGGCCTGCTTCGTTAGAGAATAAACCACGGTTAACACCACGGTTGAAAGCGTAAGCAAATGATGCACCTAAGAAACCACCCGCAGCAGCAGAACCTGAGAATGCGTCTGTGAACACAGCTGCGAATGAAGGTGCAATATTTTCAATGTTGTAGAAGATTACTGCCAATGCACCAATGATATAAACCGCTGCCATCAGTGGGACAACGCGAGAAGTTATTGCGGCAATACGCTTAATACCACCTAAGATCACAAGAGCCAATAATACTGATAAAACACCACCTGTGTGCCACGGTTCAATGCCAAAAGTTGACTCCATACCCTGAGCAATATTATTGATTTGTGGCAAGCTACCTGTACCAAAAGAGCTAATGACAGTGGCGACGGCAAATAGTACTGCTAGCCATTTCATGTTTAGACGACGATCCATATAATACATTGGACCACCGGCCATCGTGCCATCATCTGTTTTAACACGATACTTATGAGATAGGGTCACCTCTACAAATTTAGTCGTCATACCGAAGAATGCGGTCATCCACATCCAAAATAGCGCTGCTGGACCACCAATTGAAATTGCCAGTGCCACACCACCGATATTACCAGTACCTACGGTGCCTGAAAGTGCAGTAGCAAGCGCTTGGAAGTGCGTTGTGTCACCTTCATGGCTTTTTTTATCAAACTTGCCGGTTACCACCTTACAAGCATGTTTGAAATATCTGATCTGTGGGAATTTAAGATAAATGGTGAAGAATAAACCCACACCAAGTAATACGTACGGGAACCAAGCTGCTCCCCCCAACATGCCATCTAGAGAATCTAGAAACTGCCCAAATGCATCCATGGAACATCCTCATTATTGTTATACATAAAAGGTAGCACCGTGGTGCTACCTTTTGATTTTACTGTTGATTATTATCTTAGTTTATCTACAACCGAAACAATTGCAGCAAGCGTATCTTGACCGAATTGATATGAACGTCTGTCAGACCAACCGTAATATGGGTCTGGTAGATTCGCGTTATCTTTAAACGGCATTTCAATCGTGTAAGCCAGTGCTTTGAACGCCTCACCTACTGCACAAGATGCAACCGTTAAGTTAGCTTCACCTGGCGCATCTTTTGGATAGCCAAACTCATCTTGGAACTCAGGTGTGATAGTAAGAAGTGCTGCTTTAAAGTCATTTTCTAATGACTCTAAACGCGTGTCATAACTTGGAATACCTTCACTACCTGCAACAAAGTTATAAGGAAGCGCTTCATCACCATGAATATCTAAATACATATCTAGGCCTGCGTCATGCATCTTATTTAACACATGGAAAACCTCTGGTGATTTTTCAAGGCTCGGTTCAGCCCACTCGCGGTTAAGGTTAACACCCACTGCGTTTGTACGAAGGTGACCACGAACACTGCCATCAGGGTTCATATTTGGAACAACATAGAAAACCGCTTTAGAAAGTAACGCTGCTGCATGCGGGTCTTCGTCATCTAGAAGCTTGTGAAGTAAGCCCTCTACAAACCACTCTGCCATTGTCTCACCTGGGTGCTGACGGGCAGTGATCCAAATTTTCTTTTTACCTTCTTCAGGCTCACCAATTGTAAGCAAGCTAATATCACGACCGTCTAGCGTTTCACCAAGTGTTTCAATTTCACATGCATCATGGCTTTGCGCCCAATAAAGTAAATCTAAATGACGCTCATAACTATAAGGGGCAAAATAAGCAAAGTAGGTATGACTCTGCTCAGGTTCGAAATCAATAGTCAGGGTACCGTTTTCGTATGATGTAGGAACACGGAACCAAGTTTGGCGATCATATGATGCTACCGCTTGATAGTCATCCCACCCTTCTGGATAAGCTGATTTTTCTAGACCACCAATTTGCATTTTATGCTGTAAAAAAGGAGTGCTTTCTAAACGAAAATGGAACCACTGAAAAAATTCAGATTCATTATCATTGTTGATAGCTAGTTGAATATCGAGTGGCTCGTTGCTCGCAAGCACCTTGATATTACCACTGTCAAAATTACTGGTGATTTTCATCCGTAACCTTCTTTTTATAAATTAACGACGCAATTGTCGCAGACAAACATTAACTTATTGTCTTTATCGTTTAGGAAGTGTAATTCACTTGTAAAAATAATTTGTAAAGAGTATCACACCGATTTAAGTTCAAAAACTAAAAAAGCCAGCAAAAGCTGGCTTTTTATTACTTTTCGCTATTAGCGAGGTAAGCTTGGGTATTCAACCTCAGCCATATCGTGCATAACACGAATAACCTGACAGCTGTAACCAAACTCGTTATCGTACCATACGTATAGTACAACACGGTTACCATCAACAATTGTTGCTTGAGAATCAACAACACCTGCGTAACGGCTACCTACTAGGTCAGTAGAAACGATTTCAGTTGACGCTGTGTAATCAATTTGATCACGAAGGTCAGAATAAAGTGATGTTTCACGTAAGTACTCGTTTAACTCTTCAACCGTTGTCTCTTTTTCAAGGTTTAGGTTAAGAATTGCCATTGAAACGTTTGGCGTAGGAACACGGATAGCATTACCAGTCAGTTTACCTTCAAGTTCAGGTAGTGCTTTAGAAACAGCTTTCGCTGCACCCGTTGAAGTGATAACCATGTTTAGTGCTGCTGCACGACCACGACGTTCTGCTTTGTGGTAGTTATCAATCAGGTTCTGGTCATTCGTGTATGAGTGAACTGTTTCAACGTGACCATTCTGAATACCGTACTTATCATTAAGTGCTTTAAGTGTTGGTGTGATTGCATTCGTTGTACAGCTCGCCGCTGAAACGATTGAATCTTCAGAAAGGATGTCTTTATTGTTAACACCATAAACAACATTTTTGATGTCGCCTTTTGCAGGAGCTGTAAGAAGTACTTTCGCAGCGCCATTTGATTTAAGGTGAAGACCTAAACCATCTCTGTCTTTCCAGATACCTGTGTTATCAACGATAAGTGCATTGTTGATACCGTATTCATTGTAATCGATTTCATCTGGAGAGTTAGCGTAGATAACTTGAATATAGTTACCGTTAGCTTTGATTGCGTTACGCTCGTTATCAACGGTGATTGAACCATTGAAAGGACCATGGATTGAATCACGGCGTAAAAGACTTGCACGCTTTTCAAGGTCACCATCACGGCCACCACGAACAACGATTGCACGTAAGCGTAGATCAGTGTGAGAGCCACCACGCTCGATAAGTAGACGTGCTAATAAACGACCGATACGGCCAAAACCGTAAAGAACAACATCGCGAGGCTCTTGATTGTCACCTTTGTTTACGATGTCAGCTAACTCAGCGTTTAGGTATTCTTCAATTGAACGACCTTCGCCTGCATTTTTATGAACATAACCATAAGCTAATTTACCCAGGTCGATACGTGCAGGAGCTAAATCCATTTTGCTAATAGCTTCTAGGAATGGGAAGCTTTCACGTAAGCGTAGTTTGCTTTCTTCGAAACGTGCCACAGTCTTGTGAGCTTTGATCACGTCGATTGTGCTTGTATTTACAAGTGGACGACCGTAAACAGCGATTTCAACACCCTTGTTACGGTACAAACGACCAATGATTGGTTGCATGTTTTCAGCATAATCTTGGCGTTCTTGCCAGCTATTTTGATATTCTTGCTCGTGAGATAAGGTCATTTTTTCTGCCTAATTAAACAATTTTTTTGAACGGATAGCCCTATAGGGCATCGCTATTCTAATTTAAACTGCTACGATTCTCCACTGTTACTGTCTAATTCATTAGGCTAAACTGATTAAAAATAATAAAGAGGAAGCAAGATGGCACTACGGACGCTGCTCGCACTAAGTATTTTAACACTTGTAGGTTGTGAGCAATCCTTAACATTAAATAAGGTTTGTGAAGAAACGCCTGGATTTTGTGAAGACCTAAATAAAGATAGCCACTGTAAAGATCTTAGGGCTAATCTTATATTTGCCAGATATCACGAATATAAAGAACCAACTGACGATAATAAATATGACTTACTTAAAAAGTTTGAGTCATACGATGCATGTGTTTCTCTTGCAGCAAAAATTGAACATATCAAACTCAAAGAAAAAACCACGTCCCGAGTTGAAGGTCACTTAACTAGTCTTAAAGAAATGAATCGAATTTTCCAAGATACCAAACAAACTGATCACCCGGGCTTGCTTTATTATCATTGGTCACGCAAGAATAGTTCGTTCGCAATGAACAAATTGCTGAACATGCAAGAACAAGATAATGTTAAAAATGATAAAGAAATTCAGCTTTTTTTAGCTACTTACTATGCTAAATTTGATGACGAAAAAACCATCGATTTACTGTACAGAGTACTAGAACTTAATAAAGCAGGCGAACAACCTAAACTAGAGGTATATAGCAGCCTAGTCAGTATTTTCTTCAAACAAAAGAAATATAAGCACGCTTATACTTTTGCAAAAATAGCTCAAATGTCAGGGTTTGATGATATTGATATTTTGCCTGTCACGCACGAGATCACCAGTCGAGGTCGCTCGCTTGATCCATTAGATGAACTGGCTATGCAAACCTATGAAGAAATTCAAACAGGCACTTTTGTTTCACCCCGAGACTTTTAATTTAAAAAGCTCAGAGAATAAAAAAACCCTAACGAATGTTAGGGTTTTTGTGTCTTGATTAGTTCAGTACTAACTTATTTAACACCTAGTTCTTCAAGGCGTTCTTGTAAGTAGCTGTCAGCGGTGTAACGCTCTGATAACACAACTTCAGGTTTAGGGTGCAAGAATAACGGTAAAGAAATACGTGAATTCTCAGACGCTTTACCTGATGGATTGATAACGCGGTGAATAGTTGATGGGAAGTAACCACCTGATGCTTCTTGAAGCATATCACCGATATTAATAATTAAGTTACCAAAATCACATGGTACGTCTAACCAGCCACCATCTTGTGTTTGTACTTGTAAACCAGGCTCATTTGAAGCAGGTAAAACAGTTAGTAGATTGATATCACCATGTGCCGCTGCACGAATAGCACCTGGCTCTTCGTCACCTGTCATTGGTGGATAGTGAAGTACACGTAGTAAAGTCTGCTCTGAGTCTTTGATCATGTCTTTTAGATCAATCGAAAACTTCGCTTTAACGTCTTCTGGTGCCTGTGCTTGAACCCAGCTTAATAACTCTGCGGCAAACTCATTCGCAATACGGTAGTACTCACGGATCTCAGCGTCTAATTGTGCAGGAACACGGCCTTTTGGATATACATGGAAATATTCTTTGATGTCTTTAACAGTAAAGCCTTTCGCAACTTCTGAAACTTCTGGTGGGAAGTAACCGTCTTGATTTTCTTTATCGAATAAGAAGTTGTGTTTCTCTTCTGTATAGAAGAACTCTTGCCAATTTTTATAAATTGATTCAACTAATTCTTGTGGGATTGGGTGGTTCTTTAAAACGCCGAATCCTGTATTACGAAGAGATTCAACGAATTGCGCAGCTGCGTCATCTGCGCGGTAATCTACCGTAGGTAATTGTTGCATAATGGTCCACTCAGTTGTGTTTAGTTAAAACAGCTTTTTGATAAGTGTAGCCAATTATTTACTAGCCTTATCAAATAGTGTTGACCCTTGACATAAGAGTGCGGCGAGCATAAGAAAATAGACCGAGCTACATAAGGACTTATGTCCGCCTTTTGCGTAAGTGTTAAACTAAATTGAGATAGATCAATTAATCTAAATTCATAAAAAAGGCTGCATAAATGCAACCTTTTCTCTTTATTTACACTCAGGCTTTAGCCCTTTTTGCCATGCTGAACGCTTTAATGTCTCAGCTTCAGGCATTTTACTATTCAAAGTTTGCATGCGTGTGTCTGGGGCTGGATGAGTTGATAAAAACTCTGCTGGGCGCTCACCACTGAGTTTATTCATATTTTCCCAAAGTTTCACCGAACCAGTTGGTTCGAAACCCGCTTTTGCCATTAGATCTAAGCCAATTACATCGGCTTCACTTTCATGTGAGCGGCTGAAAGGTAAAGCAACGCCTATTTGAGCACCGACACCTAAGCCTTGCATAATCGCTTGACGATATTCAACATTACCCATTTGCAATGCCACATCACTTGCCTGCAGGCCAAACTGCAACAAGCTATTTTGAGAAACTCGCTCATTGGCGTGCTCGGCTATAACGTGACCTACTTCATGGCCCATAACCGCAGCAAGTTGGTGTTGATCCTTAGCGACCTTTAAAAGCCCTGTATGCACACCAATCTTTCCGCCAGGTAAGGCAAAGGCGTTGGCGCTGTCTTCTTTAAAAACGACAACCTCCCAGTCTTGATTTGCATATTGCGTGGGTAACTGTGCGATCAGCTTATCTGCGATACAGCGCACATACGCATTGGTGTTTTTATCTGTTTCTATGGCTTGCTGCTCTTTCATTTGAGCAAAACTTGCAACCCCCATCTCATTCATCTTTTGTGGTGAGTAAAGCGCAATTTGTGTTCGCCCTGTCGGAGAGGTTTTACAACCTGCTGCCAATAAAGATAAGGCAACAATGCCGATCAGTTTTTTCATTGTGATTCCTTTAAAGGAAGTTTTAAGTGTATATGATTATTTTAAAATAAAATTTTGCTTAAACAATATAATTTAGGCAATAAAAAACGGGCTAAATGAGCCCGTTTCAATTCAAAAAGCAGAAACTGATTATTCAGCTGCTTTAGATACCATTACCATCGCAGGGCGAAGTAAACGGCCGTTTAAAGTATAGCCTTTCTGCATCACAGCTAGTACTGTGTTTGGTGCTACATCATTGCTAGGCTGAATTGACATTGCTTGATGGAAATCTGGATTGAACACTTCACCTTGTGGATTTACAGTTTCAACACCAAATTTAGCAACAGCATCTTCAAAACTCTTCAGCGTCATTTCAACACCTTCAAGTACTGGCTTAAGTGTTTCATTCTCTTTATCTGAAAACTCAATGGCACGGTGAAGGTTATCAATCACAGGCAATAGCTCATTTGCAAACTTTTCAAGTGCAAATTTATGCGCTTTTTCTACATCTTGTGCAGCACGGCGACGAATATTTTCTACATCAGCTGCGGCACGTACAACACTATCCTTTTGATCTGCAATAGTCTGTTTGGCTGCTTCAAGCTCTGCGTATAAGCCAGCAATTTCTTCTTCTGGGCTTAATTCAGTTTGTACTTCTTCTTGAGCTTGTTCTTGTTCTACTTCTACTTGCTCAACAGGCTCTACCACATCTTGCTCAGGGGCATTATTTTGCTCAGACATATTTTTCTCCAAAATCTTACAACTGCGGACATTATGGGGATGGAAAAATCAGTTTCAAGTACTCGCCAACGAAAATTCTTCAATAATTGCTTCGATTGGTGCACAAGTTGAGCAAATCACACAAAAGCGACTCTGATATTCACCATTTTCGAAATATGGCAGGCTTAAAATCACTGTTTTTCCCAATTGATAACTCGATAACTCATTCCCCATGATGAGTGATAAACCATTTTTAAATGCCAGTTTATCTTCAATATCGTGGAGAAACCCGACTCCAAGGTTGAGCTCTTTATCTGACTCTATAGCGTTATATAAATGCCTTTCTCCAAGCAATATGCAGTTATCTGAACCAAGTTGCTGATGGAGCTGAGAAGTCCATTGTGTTAATTGAGCTGTACAAGTTTTAGGAGCACTATTTGCCATCGCAAACATGCGTTGTAAACCTTCCTTCAAAGGCTGCTGACTGAACACTGTATTCATCCAAGAGGCAAATTGATAACGCTGAGCATCGGTTTCAAAATCAGGCTTATCTATTAAAATATTCTGTGACTGCCCCGCTCTGTCAATTAATAGTACTAGCCATGAACTACTGTCAAAGCCAAGCACTTCAACTCTAAAAATGATTTGTGAACTTGCCTGTGGTAAACCAACACAACAGCACACTTGATATTTTTGGCTCAGGGAATGCGCCAATTCGACAAGTTTAGACTGCCCTGGTTGCCAATAGTGGCCAATATCAGATAAGTTTAAATATTCACTTAGCCAGAACTTAAAACCGGCATCGGTGGGCATTCTTCCAGCTGAAGTGTACGGAGAGCAAAGTAAGCCAACCTTTTCAAGCCGAGCCATCGCGTTTCTGACCGTAGCTGAGCACACAGCCATGCCTTTTTGCTTTGCTATTTTACTCGACGGCACAGGCTGGCCTTCGCCATTGCAATACATACTCATCACAGCAGTAAAAATTTGCTGATCTCTGGGACTTAATTTCATACTTTATCCACAGGCCATCAAAAAAGTTTTCTCTTAAATGTTTTTCGGTTAGTCTTGCGCTAACTTAATCAAGGAAAATAATCATGACAAGCCCTTTTAAAACCATAGGCTTAATCGGTAAACCTAATCACAAAGGTGCGGCATTGACATTACACCGCCTTTATACCTTTTTGCAAGCATTAGGATACGAGGTACTTGTAGAAGAGCGTGTCGGTGCTCAAGTTCAAGAAATCGCCCCAGAAGGGCTTATAGAGTTAGTAGAGCTGGGAAAACGCTGTGATCTGGCCATTGTTATTGGTGGTGACGGTAACATGCTTGGCGCCGCTAGGGTACTCGCACGGTTTGATGTTGCCGTTATCGGTGTAAACAGAGGTAACCTTGGATTTTTAACCGACCTAAACCCTGATGGATTTGAACCTGCGCTTGAAGAAGTTTTACGAGGAGAGTTCATCGCTGAGTCACGCTTTTTATTAGAAGTCGAAGTGTATCGCCATGATGAGCTGAAAAGTGCTAATTCAGCGATGAATGAAGCGGTATTACACGCTGACAAAGTCGCACACATGATTGAGTTTGAAGCATTTATTGATAATCAGTTTGTATTTTCTCAACGCTCAGATGGTTTAATTGTCTCAACACCAACAGGCTCAACAGCCTATTCACTTTCAGGTGGCGGCCCTATTCTAACTCCTGAGTTGAATGCCATGGCACTTGTCCCAATGTTTCCTCATACACTATCAAGTAGGCCGTTGGTTGTTGATGGTGATAAAGAAGTAAGATTAAAACTTAGCTTGGAGAACACTGATAGCCTACAAGTCAGCTGTGACAGCCATGTGGTTCTTGCTGTTTTACCAGGTGATGAAGTGGTCATTAAAAAAGCAGAAAAATCTTTACGCTTGATTCATCCGAAAAGCTATTCATACTATGATGTTTTAAGGCAGAAACTAAATTGGGGTAGTAGACTTTACTAGCCTACCAAAAAAGTTCAAAATCGGTACATAACTATCAGGAAGTACACACGTTATGACTTACTTTATAATCGCCACAATTGTTTTACTTATTACTCTTTTAGGCGTATACCTTGTTATCGAAAACAACAGGAAAAAAGCGAAAAATGCTGAAAAGCAAGTTTTCAATCAAAGACACAATGAAGTGACAATGCACTTTAAATCAAAAACTTCAGAGTTTGTTGCTGCCGGTGCGATACCCTCAAAATATAGTGGCACTATAAACACCATCGTTAATAATTTTTTTGTTGTGCAAGCACATACAGAGGATAACTTAAACCAACTAGAACGCATCGTTGAGTTGTTTATCTTAACTGTGGGTGAAGAAGTACATAAGCATCGTGAAAAGGACACCATGGATACTTTAAAAGACACCATGACTGCTTTTGCAAAAGAGCTTCCGACAAACGGTGTCGCGTATAACAAAGACTTCTACTATGAATCACTGCCTGCAATGATCACTTTATTAAAAACCGCAGACATTGCAGATGTTGAAAGCCAAGATAAAGATGAAACAGATACAGACACTGACTCAGATCAGAACAATCAGACTGAAGTGATTAAACTCGCAGCAACACAAATTTAATTTCACGCTTGATTTATTTATAACTACTGTATAAATTAACAGTGTAAATACTGTTTGGATATACAGATATGTTGATCAGTCTTGAGATTAGTAACTTCGCAATTGTAAATGATTTAAATATTGAATGGCGTGATGGCATGACAGCCATCACGGGCGAAACTGGTGCGGGTAAATCCATTGCCATAGATGCCCTATCACTTTGCTTAGGTGAAAGAGCGGACGCTAGTGCGATCAGACCGAGTGCTGATCGCGCTCAGATCGTCGCACAATTCAATATTCAACAACTCCCTAAAGCTCAGCAATTTCTTAAAGAGCATATGCTAAATAACGATGAGCATGATTGTATTTTACGTCGTGTCATTAGCCGAAGCGGTCGCAGTAAGAGTTACATAAATGGTGTTTCAGTTACTGCCAGCCAACTTAAAGAGTTGGGGGAATATTTAATCGCGATCCATGGACAACATGCTCACCAATTACTATTAAAAACTGAACATCAGCTTCATCTGATTGATGCCTATGCAGGACACACTCACCTACAAACTGCCGTAAAAAATCAATTTCAGCATTACCAGCAATTACAGCGAGAGTATTCAACACTTTTAAAAGAGCAACAGGCTAAAGCGGCACAACAGCAGCTACTAGAATATCAAGTGGCTGAATTAGATGAATTTTCGCTTGAAGCTGATGAATTCAAGCAAATTGAAGAAGAGCAATATCGCCTGAGCCACAGCCAAACGATTATTAACACCTGTCAACAGGAGTTAATGGCTTTGTATGAGCAAGATGGCACCACAGTGTTAAGCCAGCTACAGCATAGTGCACAACAGTTCAACAGTTTAACCAGTGTTGATAGTAGCCTCTCTAACATCGCTCAGTTGCTAGAGGAAGCCGTTGTACAAGTTGAAGAAGCAAGCCGCGAAATTCGCGATTACGCAGACCAAATTGATCAAGACCCACTCAGGTTGCAAGAAGTCGAAGAGCGATTATCTAAAATCATGGATCTATCGCGTAAGCATCATGTTAGACCTGAAGAACTTTATGAACATCATCAATCGTTAAAAGCGCAGCTTGACAATATTAGTTCTGATAACGCCCGCATTGATATTCTAGAACAAGAAATAGCTCAAACACTGTCAGCTTACCAACAAGCTGCGATGGCGCTCAGCGACAGCCGAAGCCAGTCGGCGAAAAAACTTCAAAAGCTTATCAGTGCGAGCATGGATGATTTAGCCATGAAGCACTGTAAGTTCGCGATTGAATTGCAGCCCAAACCAGAACTTAGACCTAATAGTGAAGGTTTTGATGCCATAGAGTTTTTAGTCTCAACGAACCCAGGTCAACCTTTACAAGCTTTAGCAAAAGTCGCCTCTGGTGGTGAACTATCTCGTATCAGTTTAGCTATTCAAGTGATTATCGCTGAAAAAGTGACGACGCCAACGCTTATTTTCGACGAAGTCGACGTGGGTATTTCTGGTCCAACCGCCTCTCAGGTTGGTAAGTTACTTCGTAAGCTTGGAAAGTCGACGCAAGTTATATGTGTCACCCATTTACCTCAGGTAGCGTGTAGTGGTCATCAACAGTTTTTTGTCAGTAAAAAAGTCATCAAAGGAGAAACATTTACTTCGATGAAGCCATTAGAAGATGCGCATCGTGTAGATGAGATTGCCCGTCTTATTGGTGGTGAGTCGATTAGTGAAACCACCCGAGCCAGTGCAAAAGAGTTATTAGCGATTCAAGCAGCATAAGCGAGAAGCGAGAAGCGAGAAGCGAGAAGAAGATAACAAAAACCCAGTTTGAAAACTGGGTTTTTTTATGGGTAAAGATATTTAATATTGGACTTTAAACTTCTAGATAATCCAAAATACCTTCAGCAGCATTACGGCCCTCAAAAATAGCGGTTACAACCAAGTCTGAACCTCGAACCGCGTCACCGCCGGCAAAAATCTTAGGGTTACTTGTTTGATGTGTGTAGGCGCTCTGCTCTGGCGCAACAATGCCACCCCAACTGTTAATCTCAACATCGTACTGTGCAAGCCAATCAAGATTGTGTGGTTTAAAACCAAACGCCATGATCACCGCATCAGCGTCAAGCACATGCTCTGTGCCTGGTACTTCTTCTGCACGTTGACGACCTGCCGCATCGGGCTCCCCTAAGCGGGTTTCGACCATCTTAACACCAACAACTTTACCCTCGGCATTCAACTCTATGCCTTTTGGTTGCACATTGAACTTAAAGTTCACGCCTTCTTCTTTAGCATTTTTTACTTCGCGAACTGAGCCTGGCATGTTTGATTCGTCACGACGATACGCACAGGTTACATACGCTGCATTTTGGCGAATTGAAGTACGTACACAGTCCATCGCAGTATCACCACCACCTAACACAACGACCTTTTGATTCGCCATGCTGATATAAGGCTGCTGAGCTTCATCGTAACCCATCACACGGTTTGTATTACCAATCAAGAAAGGCAGAGCGTCATAAACGCCCTCGGCATCTTCGTTTTCAAGGTTACCGCGCATACTTTGATATGTACCCACACCGATGAATACGGCATCATATTCTGCAATGATTTCATCAAGGCTAATATCTTTGCCAACTTCTGTATTTAACTTAAACTCAACGCCCATCTCAGTGAAAATTTCACGTCGATTTTCCATCACTGATTTTTCAAGTTTGAAAGATGGAATACCAAATGTCAGTAGGCCACCAATTTCTGGGTTTCGGTCAAAAACAACCGGTTTAACTCCATTGCGTACTAGAATATCTGCACAGCCTAAACCTGCAGGACCCGCACCGATAATTGCGACTTTCTTGTCAGTCCATACTACATACGACATGTCCGGCTTCCAGCCTTGAGCAAAGGCTGTATCTGTGATGTATTTTTCGATATTTCCGATTGTTACCGCACCAAACTCTTCATTGAGCGTACAAGCTCCCTCGCACAAACGGTCTTGTGGACAAACACGACCACACACCTCAGGCAAGCTGTTGGTACGGTGTGACAGCTCTGCAGCCTCTAAAATACGACCATTTCGGATCAACTTTAGCCACTGTGGAATATAGTTATGAACCGGGCACTTCCATTCACAATATGGGTTACCACAATCTAAACAACGGTCTGACTGAGAATTCACTTGGTTTTGTGAAAATGGCTCATAAATCTCTACAAATGATTGCTTACGTGATGAAATTGGTTTTTTTCTTGGATCAACACGTTGCACATCGATAAATTGGTAAACATTTTCGCTCATACTCTTCCCCTTACTGCGCCTGTACTCTTAATTCAGCGCTACTGCGAGCACGATGACCTAATAGGCTCTTTACATCACTTGAAATTGGTTTAACTAGTTTGAATTTAGGTAAATACAACTCAAATTCAGCTAGGACCTGTTCTGCTCTAGCAGAGCCTGTAAGCTCTAAATGCTCAGCAATCAAACCACGTAAGTGCTCTTGATGTGCATTAAGCTTTGACAGCTCTACAATTTCAACCAACTCTGGATTTATACGCTTTTCGAAGTCTGCTTTTTCATCTAACACATAAGCAAATCCACCTGTCATGCCAGCACCGAAGTTGATGCCTACATTACCAAGAACGCAGACAACGCCGCCGGTCATATACTCACAGCCATTGTCACCTAAGCCTTCAACTACTGCCGTCACACCTGAGTTTCGAACCGCAAATCGCTCACCAGCTTTACCAGCTGCAAACAACTTACCGCCTGTCGCACCGTATAAGCAGGTATTACCAACAATACTTGCTTGGTGTGATTCAAAACTTGAACCAACTGGTGGACGAATTACTAGTTTACCGCCAGCCATGCCCTTACCGACATAATCGTTAGCATCACCAACCAAAGTCATTTCAAGGCCACCGGCATTCCAAACACCGAATGATTGACCTGCAGTGCCGTGTAGTTCAATTGCCACCGGGTCTGCTGCCATGCCTTGGTTGCCATGTAAATTGGCTATGTAACCAGATAGCATCGCGCCTACCGAACGATCGGTGTTGTTAATACGATTCACTAATGAAATACCTGATTTGCTCTCAATAGCAGCTTGTGCTTTTGATAGCAGTAGTTCATTTAACTCCCCCTTATAATGAGAGGTATTCGCTGCTGAGCAATATAAAGTCTCATTGGTTGGGTTATTCGGCTTGGCTAACAGGCCTGATAAATCAAGCTTACTTTGCTTGCTCGTCTTGCCTTCGATCATTTCTAGTAAATCAGTTCGGCCAATTAAATCGACCAAACGAGTTACGCCTAGTTGCGCCATGATTTCACAGGCTTCTTGAGCAATAAACTTGAAGTAGTTCATCGCCATCTCAGGTAAACCATGATAGTGCTTCTGACGAAGTGTATCGTCTTGAGTTGCAACACCTGTTGCACAGTTATTTAAGTGACAAATACGAAGATATTTACAACCAAGCGCGACCATAGGACCAGTACCAAAACCAAAGCTTTCGGCACCTAAAATAGCCGCTTTGATGATGTCTAACCCTGTTTTAAGACCGCCGTCTGTTTGCAGACGAATGCGGTGACGAAGGCCATTTTCGACCAAGGCTTGTTGAGTTTCAGCAAGGCCCAACTCCCAAGGGCTTCCAGCATATTTAACCGATGTCAGTGGACTTGCCCCTGTGCCACCGTCATAACCTGCAATCGTAATTAAATCAGCATACGCTTTGGCAACACCCGTTGCGATTGTGCCAACACCAGGCTCAGACACTAACTTAACTGAGATCATCGCCTCTGGATTAACTTGCTTTAAGTCGAAAATAAGCTGGGCTAAATCTTCAATTGAATAAATATCATGATGTGGTGGTGGCGAGATGAGCGTCACACCCGGTACCGAGTAACGTAATTTAGCAATGTAAGGCGTTACCTTTTCACCTGGTAGTTGACCACCTTCACCAGGTTTCGCACCCTGTGCAACTTTAATCTGAATAACATCGGCATTTCTTAAATAATGCGGAGTAACACCGAAACGGCCTGATGCTACTTGTTTAATACGAGAATTTTTCTCAGTACCAAAGCGCAGTTTATCTTCACCGCCCTCACCAGAGTTCGAACACCCACCTAAGCGGTTCATAGCAATAGCCAGCGCTTCATGAGCTTCTGGTGATAATGCACCAATACTCATGGCCGCTGAATCAAAGCGCTTATAAAGCTCTGTTGCAGGCTCTACATCATCAAGGCTGACAGGAGATGTATCTGCTTTAAGTGCTAATAAGTCTCGTAAGTTTGTCACTGGACGGTTATTCACAAGATCCGCGTATTTTAGATAATCTTGATACTCACCAGATTTAACCGCAACTTGTAGTGTTTGTACCACATCAGGGTTATAAGCGTGGTACTCGCCACCGTGAACAAATTTTAATAAACCACCATGAGACAATAGTTTACGCTTACTAAAGGCAAGCTTATGAAGTTGCGCTTGTTCATGAGCAAAATCTTCAAAATCTGCGCCCTTGATACGGTTAGCCACGCCTTTAAAACACATTTCAACTATGTCATCTGATAGGCCAACAGCTTCAAATAGCATAGAGCAACGATATGACGCGACCGTACTGATCCCCATCTTAGACATGATCTTGAATAGACCCTTATTGATGGCATTACGATAAGCCAGCGTCACCTCTCGGTAGGTTTTATCAATCACTTTACTGTCACACATTGCAACGAGTGTTTCGTATGTTAGATACGGATAAATCGCCGTCGCACCAAACCCTAATAACACGGCAAACTGATGCGGATCTCTGGCACTGCCAGTTTCAACTATGATGTTGGCATCACAGCGTAAATTAGTATTTACCAAACGCTGTTGTACTGCACCCACAGCCATAGCTGCAGGAATTGGTAACATATCTTTGCTGATATTTCTGTCACTCAAAACCAGCATGACACAGCCAGAACGCGCTTTTTGTTCAGCCTCGTCACACACTCGCTCTAACGCTGACTTTAAAGACTCAGTTTTGTCATAGTTCAGTTGAATTTTGCAGGCACAGTAGTGCTCATCATCTGCATTCACTAATTGCTGCATATCAGAGAATGTGAGTACCGGTGAGGCAAACTGAAGACGCTTAGCATGGCCTGTGGTTTCATTGAAGACGTTCTGCTCACGCCCGATACAGGTCGCCAATGACATTACATGATTTTCACGAAGTGGGTCGATTGGCGGGTTGGTCACTTGCGCGAATTTTTGACGGAAGTAATCGTACAAAGAGCGATGTCCTTCAGACAACACAGCAAATGGGGTGTCGTCACCCATTGAGCCTGTTGCCTCTTGGCCATTTTGCCCCATTACTCGAATGACGTTGTCTAATTCTTCATTGCTGTATCCGAATAGCTTTTGATAAGTCAGCAATAATTCGTCGTCAAAGTCGCGTACACCCGCATCTTCTTCTGATAAATCTTCAAAAGGCGTAAGGCGCTTTACGTTTTGCTCAAGCCAAGTTTTGTATGGATGACGTGATTTCAAGTCTTGATCGATTTCATCAGACTGCCAAATTTTGCCATGAAGGGTGTCGATGACCAGCAGTTCCCCCGGACCAACACGGCCTTTTTCAACCACCTCATCGGCTGCGTAATCCCAAATACCGACTTCAGATGCAAGCGTAATAAAACCATCTTGGGTGATCACATAACGTGCTGGACGTAAACCATTTCTATCTAGGTTACATGCCGCAAAGCGACCATCTGACATAACTATACCCGCAGGACCATCCCAAGGTTCCATATGCATAGAGTTAAAATCGTAGAAGGCACGTAAATCATCGTCCATAGCTCGGTTTTTTTGCCATGCAGGCGGCACAAGCATGCGCATAGCACGGAAAATATCCATACCACCGGCAAGGAATAATTCAAGAATGTTATCTAGGCTTGATGAATCTGAACCTTCTTCATTTACAAATGGCGCGGCTGTTTGTAAATCTGGCAACAAGGGTGAAGAAAACTTATAGGCACGCGCTCTCGCCCACTGGCGGTTACCAGCAATGGTATTTATCTCACCATTGTGTGCCAAATATCTAAATGGCTGAGCTAACGGCCAACGCGGCTGCGTGTTCGTCGAAAAACGTTGGTGGAAAACACAGATAGCACTTTTCATGCGCATATCTGCTAAATCTAGATAAAAGTTTGGTAGGTCCACTGGCATCATTAAGCCTTTGTAAACCGTTACCAGGCCTGAAAGACTCGAAATATAAAACTGCTCGTCTTCAACTAAACGCTTCTCAATTCGACGTCTTGCGATATACAAACGACGTTCTAGATCTTTCGGGCGCCAGCCTTCAGGGGCAGATACAAATACCTGCTCGAATTTAGGTAACTGCTTTAATGCAATAGGCCCAAGCATACTTGGTTCAGTTGGCACAACTCGCCAGCCAACAAGCGTTAACGTTTCTTTTTCTAATTCTTCGTTAATCACTTTACGGGCTTGAGATGCAAGCACTTCGTCAGCATTCAAGAACATCATACCGACAGCGTAATTTTTACCTAAGTGCCAACCGTTTTCAGTGGCAATGGCTCTAAAGAAGCTGTCAGGTTTTTGCAGTAATAAACCACAGCCATCACCTGTTTTGCCATCTGATGCAATACCACCACGGTGTTGCATTCGGTCTAACCCTGTAATTGCATTGCGGATCAGTTTATGACTTGCTTGCCCGTTTATCTGAGCAATTAAACCAAAACCACAATTATCTTTTTCTAACTTAGAGTCATATAGCATGCACCCCTCCCCCTGCTACATCTATGGTCGGAAATGAACAAGACGATTGTTCCGACAGATATTCAAAACTAGCTTTGTTTTAAAATGGAGTCAACAAAATTATGAATAGATATTCATCAACTTGAATATTTCTCATTGGTCTGACAAATTCACCAAAGAATTTAAAAAACGATAAAAATGTTAACTTGCGACATTTAAAAATCAAATGACACCGGTGACATTTTAAATTTTGTTTAACAAACTGAGAATTCAACAGCCAACCATTACTAGTTTACGTTTACGTAAACTGAAAATTAACAGAATAAATATTCACAATAATTGATATTAATAGAGGTGAGTAGCAGCTAAGTAGTGATTATATGTGCTTGGCAAATAGCGAATAAGTGTATGCATAAAAAAGGCCTTACATCAGTAAGGCCTTTTCATGCTTAACTTATCTATTATCAGAATCGATAAGACAACCCTAGTTGAACGTCTGATACCGAACCTGGCTGTAGATTAAAATGGCTGTAATCTAATTTAACACTCAAAGAGTCCGTTAATGAATAGCTTACTCCTAAGCCATAATATAAATCAGTGCCATCCATTTCATTTTTTATCAGTTGATTGTTCATTACACTCTCAACTTTATATTTCCATTTGTAGGCACCCATAAACGCGCCTACTCGAGCTTTACCAAACTTTAAGAAATTATATCTTGCTTGAAGAGCAAACCCTTCAGAAAAGTTAGGTGCTTGTTCAGAAATCGATTTATGGACATCAGCAGGTACCAATGATTCTCCTTTAAACGAAACTCTCCCTTGACCTAAATCGATATAACGTAATGAAGTAGACCAATCAGGTGTCAGTTGATAGTAGACACCTGCAGACCAACTTTCACTCTTATCATCGATCATTATTTCTGAAACACCGTCCATATTGGCCATTGTGTAATCTGCTTTCGCTTGACCAACGCCTGTTTCTACTCCCCATTCAGACGCCAACGCTTGAGCGTTGACTAGGCAACTAGATGTAATAAGCGCAAAGCTTGGTAGAAGTGTCTTCCTTCTTCTTATTAGCAGTATAGAAATCATAATAACAACTAAGCCTCCTAGGCTACCTGATGATTTGTTTTCAATGGCGACACTCTGATAGGCTGTTACAGTAACACGTGCTTCACCTTGAGAAAGTGCACCTTTACTATCTTTCAAAGTGTACTTGATAACATCTACACCACTAAAGCCCACTTTAGGGATATAAGTCAGTGTACCATTCACATTGACTTTAGCCTCACCATGCTGAGCAGTTGCACTGACAAGCGTTAACTCGTCTCCATCTTTATCCGTGTCATTTGCTAAAACATCTATAGTGATAGTTGCTTTGTCATTGGTACTCGCATTATCAAGTACCGCTGTTGGTGCACTGTTAACAATTAAATTCACCGTGGCAGTACTGTTTGAGGTACCGCCTTTACCATCCGAAATACTGTACTGAATAATCGCTTGGCCAATTAAGTCGCTTGGAGGCGTATAAACAAGCTTATTATCTTCAATAGTAACCGAGCCAAAGTCGACGCTCGCCCCTGTAATTGTTAGCGTATCATTGTCTGCATCACTGTCATTGTTTAGCACATCAATAATAATTGCTTCACCAGAGCGAATTGTTACTTCATCAGACTGAGCTTGTGGTAAGTTATTGCTGGTTTTAGGTACTGCAATACCACCTGGGTCAACCACAGCTCTGTTAGCAATACCGTCATCATCGTTTGGTCCACCGTCAACAATCTGCAATTGCACACACCAGTCACCTTCAGTTAGACCCTCAGTCCATTCATTACTACCTGGAGGAGGACAATAACCCGGTTCACCCGTTGCTGAGAGAATTTGGTTGCCATTGCCACTGACAAAATCAACCCACTCACCCTCTTTTAATTTACGATAAACAGCATTGAGAGGAATTGGTCTTCTCTGCGGAATTACAATACTGTAAGTATCACCTGCTTGTGGTAATCCCGTTGCTATAAAGTCGAATAAGCCACCAATGTTAAGCGCACTTTCATCACTAGGCAGTTCATTTTCTAATAACTGCACACCGCCAGTGCTGTTTTGAGCAACAGTGGCGCCTTTACGTAAACAAACACCTGGTTCACCCTCAACTAAGAATTGACTGGACTCGCCAGCTTGTTCTTGCATCACGTTACAGTCTGTAATTGCATCTTGGAAATCAGGAATACCATCGTTATCACTGTCAGAGTAGCCTTCTTGATCATCTGGTATAAGATCACCATCTGTATCCTGTGAAGTTAGCGCAGCGAGCCCTTCTATTAGTTCAATGTAAACATCTTTAGAAGTTGACAGTAACGGCGTGCCATTATCTTCAGCAGTTACTGTTACTTTATAAATGCCTGGAGACATAGAAGCTGTGGAGAACTCAAATACATCTGCATCTGAACTTTGATTAACAATGGTTTGTTCATTAGTACGCCAGTTAATCGTTAGACTGTCATTTGGATTTGCATCACTTGCAGTTGCCTTGATCGTGACTGGTAAGTCATTAATTTCAACTAATGAGCGTTTTTCATTATTTTGTGAAATTGTGACAGTAACCTCAGGTGCGACATTTTCTTCAACGATGGTGATGGTTGAAGCAGATTTTGCGCCCAAGTTTAAGCTGTTATCTAACGAGATAGTAAAACGCTCGTTACCTTCTGCGATACCGTCTTCAAAAATAGAGAAGTTAATAACCGCTTCAGTACCCGAATCAATTATTACTTCACCATTTGCCAGATCGTGATCTGCGCTGTCTGCTTGACCAGATACGGTATAAGGAACGACGACTGGGTAAACCGGAGCCGGACCATTCAAGAAGACTTTGACTTGATGCGCTCTACCTTCTGCAATTTGTGAATCCTTTGACAGTGAAATCAATGGATTTACCTGAACATTTTGCGTCGCAATAGATTGTAAACCTTGACTATCGGTAGCTTGCCAATAGACCAAATGCGCGCCAGGCGCAAATAATGGTGTTCTATCAACCAGTGAGACAGCAAGCGGATTATTGTTGAAATCAAGTGCGGTTGCGGTGCCTACATCCACTTTTGTGAATAACCCTGTAGCATTTGCAACAATATCGCTCGGTACAGTGATAACCGGTGCCGCTCCAATTGATGAAGTTATCTCTAAATTAACACTTCCTTGGGCTTTCCCTTTATCACTATCTGCTATGAGATAAGACAAGGTAATTTTGCCAAGTACATCTGAAGGAGCCTGATAGTTTAATGCACCGTCAATAATACTCACTGAGCCAACCGATGCTTTTGCACCAATAATTGTTAATTCCGAGTCCTCAATATCTGTGTCATTTGCCAGTACATCCAATAGATATGTATTGTTTGCTACAGAATCAAATTTGAATGTATCAGCATTTGCAACTGGTTCATCATTCACACTGTTAACTATGATAGACACGGTCTGCTCGGCACTAGTCAACGCACCATCAGATGCACTATAAGTAAAGCTATCGCTGCCATTAAAGTTAGCCTCAGGTGTATAAGTAAAACTTGTACCTTGAACAACTACTACACCTTGCTGAGATTGACTAATAATCGAGACCGATAAATTGTCTCCATCGCTATCGGTAGCGCTAAAGTTTTGTGAAGTTGACGTATCTTCATCTAATGAAATTGACATCGCATTCGCAATTGGTGCGGCATTGACATAAGCAACATTGATGTTAAATGCTGAAAGCGATGCTGTTAACTCGCCATCAGATACTGAGATTACAATATTCTCAGATACGCCAACATCCCCTCTTGATGGTACGCCTGAAAGCTGACCTGTAGCACTATCAAATTGAGCCCAGTTGGGTTTATTAGATATGTTAAAACTAAGTGTTTCGCTATCAAAATCTTGCGCATTAGGCGTAAAGCTATACACAGTATCTTGATTAACTTGTGTAAGTGGCGAGCCTGATATCACAGGTGCATCGTTAATTGCAGAGACACTCACAGAGAAAGTTGCAGGCTCGGAGTCAAGCTCACCATCGTTAGCGACAATTGTAAAGCTATCATTACCGTTAAAGTTCGTGTCTGGCGTATAAATAACAACCCCACCATTAATCTCAGCAGAACCATTACTCGGCGCGCTAGCCACTCGATAAGTAATATTTGAGCTATCCACATCACTGGCAGTGAGACTAATATCTAAAGCATTATCTTCATTTGTTGTCAGTGATTGCCCAACTAAAATTGGCGCATCATTCACTGCGGTTACTGTGATTGAAACCGCCACTGGTTCAGAATCTAATTCATCATCATTTGCCACAAAGCTGAATGAATCAAAACCCGTAAAGTTTTGACTTGGCGTATACTGCCACTGTGTCGCAGACTGTTGAACCAGATTGCCACTCGTAACATCTTCGGTAATACGATAAGTCAGTGCACTGTTTTCTGTATCAGATGCATTCAGTGTAATTGTTAAACTGGTATCTTCTGATGTTGTCAATGATTGTGCTTCAGCAACTGGTGCATCATTGATAGCATCTACTTGAAGGTTCACAGATGCAATATTCGATTTTGCACCTGCAAAATCTTTCACACTGTAGGTAAATGTATCATCACCAAAATAATTCTCGTTGGCGACGTAAACAATTGAGCCTGTTGAAGTGATCGTGGCCTGACCAAATTCTGGGGCAGATTCAATTACAACTGATGACGGGTCTACACCATCATCAACATCGGTATCATTGCCAAGTACATTTACTTCAAACTGACCATCTTCTTGCAGCTGAACTGTGTTGTCTACCGCAACAGGTGCATCATTAACTGGTGTTAATGTCACTGTCACTGTGGCAGGCTCCGATGTCAGGCCATCAGTGTCAGTTAAGGTGTAAGTGAAGCTGAATTCACCGTTTTCATCTTGCTTAGGCGCAATATTAAGCGACCCATCCGCATTGATAGTGACAACGGCTTTGGCATAATCCCCAGTGCCATTGCCTTGGTCTTCTAACGATACATTTGCACCATTAAACTCACTTTGTTCGACATCACTATCGTTTGCTAGGATATTCAGAGTGACAGCCACATCTTCATCAGTTGTAACATTGTCATCCTGAGCAACAGGCCTGTCATTGACTGCACCAATGTTAATGGTCACTGTCGCTTGCTCAGATAACAGCCCTTCACTATCTGCAACGGTATAATTGAAACTATCTACACCATTTTCATTGCTATTAAGTGAATAAGTGAAAGTGCCAGCTTGCTGATCAAAGCTCACTTGACCTTTACTAGGTTGCGAAATCGCAACTAACTCGCCACTAGGGGTTCCATCTTCAATGTCTGAGGTGTTTTCTCTGATAGCAAAAACGGTTGCTGCAGCGTCCTCATCAAGGTTAACAGTAAAGTTGTTAGCAATTGGCTTATCGTTCACCGCAGCAATAGAAATTGTTACTGTCGACGTATTCGACTCATTTCCTTCAGCATCCGATACTTTATAACTAAAGCTATCGGTACCATTGGCATCCTTACTAGGCGTATAGGTTGCAACTCCGTTATTAACAGAGACTGAGCCTAGTGTCGGTTGAGTTACAATACTCGTAGAAGACGCAACCATATCACCTTCAGCATCCGAATCATTACTCAATAAATTAATGCTCACAACCGTGTCTTCATTCGTTGAAGCATTGTCATCTTGTGTAATTGGTGCATCTGCCACAGGTGTTATTGTCAATGTAACTGTATAAGTTGCAGATGTGGCATTCGCGCTATCCACTACTTGATAAGTGAAACTGTCAGCGTGATCTTCTCCACCATTATGCTGATAAGAGAAGCTACCATCGGTATTTAAACTAAGCTGTCCATAAAGTGGTAGAGCTACAAGTGAAACTTGTAAGCTATCACCGTGAATTAAATCATCATCGGTGGCCAAGCTTAATAGACCTGACTGGGCATCAACACTCAGCAGTGCAGCTTCATCTAAAGTAAAGCTGTATGCGCTACCTACTGGCGAGTCATTGACGTTATTAACCGTTAAATTGAACGCGGTTAATTCAACTGCGACTGTTCCATCCGATACCGCAATCACAACATTGTTTGTTATGCCCACATCATCGTTTGTTGGTGTACCTGACAAGGTCCCCGTTGCACTATCAAAACTAGCCCAGCTAGGCTTATTGGTGATCGAGAATGTCAGGTTATCGCCTACGTCCACATCGCTGGCCGTTGGTGTAAAGCTGTATGCTGAATCTTCATCAACAGAAGCCGAGGGGCTGCCCGAAATAACCGGTGCATCATTGGTATTATTCACCGTAAGAGTGAATGCATCGAGTGCTGTGCTGGTTGTGCCATCTGAAACACTGATTATGACATTGGCAAAACTACCAACATCACCATTCTTTGGTGTACCTGACAAGGTGCCCGTCGAAGCATCAAAACTTGCCCAACTCGGTTGATTGCTGATAGAGAATGTTAGGTTATCGCCAACGTCAACATCGCTTGCAGTCGGTGTAAAGCTGTATGCTGAATCTTCATCGATAGAAGTTGCAGGGCTGCCCGAAATAACCGGTGCATCATTGGTATTGTTTACTATCACACTAAATGAAGGTAACTCAACTGATAAGGTACCATCTGATACCGCGATAATAATATTGGCAAAACTGCCCACATCATCGTTTGTTGGTGTACCTGACAAGGTCCCCGTTGCACTATCAAAACTTGCCCAGCTAGGCTTATTGGTGATCGAGAATGTCAGTTTATCGCCTACGTCCACATCGCTGGCCGTTGGTGTAAAGCTGTATGCTGAATCTTCATCAACAGAAGCTGCAGGGCTGCCCGAAATAACCGGTGCATCATTGGTATTATTCACCGTAATAGTGAATGCATCGAGTGCAGTGCTGGTTGTGCCATCTGAAACACTGATTATGACATTGGCAAAACTACCTACATCATCATTCGTTGGGGTTCCTGACAAGGTGCCCGTCGAAGTATCAAAACTTGCCCAACTCGGTTGATTGCTGATAGAGAATGTGAGGTTATCGCCAACGTCAACATCGCTTGCAGTCGGTGTAAAGCTGTATGCTGAATCTTCATCAACAGAAGTTACAGGGCTGCCCGAAATAACAGGTGCATCATTGGTGTTTATAACTGTAATGCTAAATGTAGACAATGCAGTGCTTTCAGTGCCATCGCTCACCGAGATCTGAATATCACTGTAGACCCCAACGAAGCTATTCGTTGGAGTACCACTTAATTGCCCCGTTGTGCTGTCAAAATTAGCCCAATTTGGTTTATTTACAATCGAGAATGCTAGGTCGTCACCATCAACATCATTGGCTGATGGTGTAAAGTCAAAGCTGGTATCTTCATCGACTGTGCTGCTTGGCGAACCTGAAATAGTCGGTGCATCATTTACGCTATCAATGGTGATACTCACCGTTACTTCGTCAGAATCTAACTCTGTATCATTAGCAACAAAATTAAAACTATCTGAACCATTGAAATCTGCGTCACCTCTGTAGGTGACGACATTACCAACTAATGAGGCTGAGCCACTTACTGGCGCAGTCACGATTCTATAAGTTAGCTCACTATTTTCAGTATCGGTCGCGACAAGTGTAATGCTGATATCAGTATCTTCATCTCCTGAAACACTTTGCGCTGAAGCAACTGGTTTATCATTTACTGCATTGACAGTAATGCTAACAGTAGCCTCAGATGAATCATCCGTACCATCATTGGCAATAAAGGTGAAGCTATCCGCACCATTAAAGTCCGCATTTGGTGTGTATAACCAAGTTGTTTCTGTTTGCTGTACCAATGAACCGCTTGCCACATTAGTGGCAATCGAGAACGATAAATCGTCATTTTCTTCATCGGTTGCTGCAAGCGTAATAACCAATGATCCATCTTCATCTAAATCAACTAATTGAGCTGTGGCAACCGGTGCATCATTGACAGAGTTAATGGTCATCGTAACTGTGGCTTCATTCGAAACAGCCCCCGCTGCATCCGCTACCGTATAGGTAAATGTGTCGTTACCATAGTAGTTTGTATTCGCTGTATAAGTAATAGAACCATCAGCATTAACAATCGTTTGGCCATTTTGTGCGGCGGTAACCACTTTCACACTGCTTAAGTCAAAGCTGTCGTTTGCATCGACGTCTGTGTCATTACCTAAAACGTTCACTTCATAAAAGCCATCTTCTTGAATCTCAGCAGTATTGTCGACAGCAACTGGCGCGTCATTCACAGCTGTTAAAATAACTGTGACTGTTGCTGTCTCAGATGATAAACCTTCACTATCTGTCAGCGTGTAGGTAAAGCTAAAGTTGCCATTTTCGTCTTGTTTCGGAGCAATATTTAGTGTGCCATCGGTGTTAATCGAAACAGTCGCTTTAGCATACTCTCCAGCACCATTGCCTTGATCTTCTAGAGAAACATTCGCACCGTTAAAGCCTGAATCCTCAACATCTGAGTCATTTGCAAGAATATTTAAAGTCACTGACAAATCTTCGTCGGTAGTAACCGAATCATCACCAACAACAGGTCTATCATTCACAGCACCAATATTAACTGTGACGGTCGCAGTATTTGACACTAAACCGTCACTGTCTTTAATTGTGTAAGTGAAAGTGTCTTGTCCTACTTCGTTCGCATTTGGCGTGTATGTAAATGTGCCAGCAGTTTGATCAAAACTCACACTTCCCTTTGCAGGCTCTGTAACAACAGCTAAATCTCCAGTCGGTGTTGTGTCTTCAATATCTGTTGCAAGCGCTCTCAAATTAGTGGCTTCTGAAGCTGTATCTTCAGTGACTGAAATGGTTTTATTCGCTGCAACCGGTGCATCATTCACTGCAGTTACAGTCACTGTTACGGTTGCTTGCTCTGAGGTGTTATTCGCTGCATCTTTCACTGTATATGTGAAAGTATCTTGGCCGTTTGTATTTGCCGTTGGCGTATAGGTTGCGACCCCATTGGTAATTGACACAGAGCCATTACTAGGATGAGTAACAATTGCCGCAGAAGAACTCACCATATCCCCTTCAGGATCAGAGTCATTTGCTAACAGATTAATTGTCACTGCGGTGTCTTCATCTGTCGTTGCGGTGTCATTCACCGTAGTAGGCGCATCAGCAACTGGCGTAATTGTGAGTGAAACCGTGTAAGCCGATGAGCTTGCACTGTTACTATCATTTACTTGATAAGTAAAACTATCACTATGATTTTCGCTGCCGTCATGAACATAACTAAATGTACCGTCTGAGTTTAATGTTAATTGCCCGTATTGAGGTTGGGTCACCGCAGAAACAGTCAATGTATCGCCACTGTCGCTATCATCATCACTAGCAAAGGTCAGTAAACCATTGTTTGCATCTGTTGATAAAGTAGCACCTTCATCTAAAGTAAAGCTGGTGTCTTGACCTGTCGGAGCATCATTGGTGTTAACCACTTCAAGACTAAACGCAGCAAGACTCGCTGAGTCAGTGCCATCATTTACTGAGATAGTGATATTTTCAGTGGTACCAACATTCGCATCTGTAGGCGTACCAGATAATTTACCTGTTTGGGTATCAAATGATGCCCAGCTAGGCATGTTCGTGATACTAAAGGTGTGGGTATCATTAGTATCTGTATCTGTGAGTGTAGGCGTAAAACTATACTCTGAATCTTCGTTTACGGTTGTTGCCGGTGAGCCAGATAAAACAGGGGCTACATTGTACTTTTTAGTCACTGTTGCTGTGACAGCCGATCCCGAATTGCCTGCACTGTCAGTTACAGTGACAGAAAGTGTCAACGTGCCTTCCGAGAGACTACTCACATCTACACCTGTTACTTGCTGACTACTTGCATTAATTGTAACGGCGCTATTTGAAGAGACCGTGTTGGTGCCGTCACTTATTTGATAAGTGAAGCTTCCACTGCCTTCAAGTCCTGATAACGTAAAGCTTAGAGCTGATTCATTGCTGGCATTTATTAACGTTTGATCAATTGCAGTACTTTGACCCGTTGGGGCGGTATTATCTAGAGTAATAGTGGTGCTAGCCGAACTTGATAGGTTGCCTGCGCTATCTGTTTGAATCGCTGAAACTGTGAGCGTGCCATTGGTTAAACTACTGACGTCTAACTCGCTACCGCTCAAAGTCCAGTTGCCGGAATTATCTGCGGTGACTGTGCGGCTCACTTGGCTACTATTTGTGTCAGTGATTGTCACCGTTACGCTGTTACCCGCTTCTGCACCTGAACCTGCTATTAGCACATCGTTGTCTTCTGCCGCATTCACTCGACCATCACCTTCAATCGGTGTGGTGATACTCACCGCCGATGGCGCTGCATTATCAAGTGTGATGCTTTGAGTAGCTGCCGTTGAGGTATTGCCTGCCGTATCTGTTTGGGTCGCAGAAACAGTGAGTGTGCCATTGTTCAAACCGCTGACGTCTAACTCGCTACCACTCAACGTCCAGTTACCTGAACTATCCGCAGTCACAGTCCGAGACACTGAACTACTGCCATCGCTAATGCTAACGGTCACACTGTTACCTGATTCAGCACCCGTACCCGCTATCAGCACATCGTTATCTTCTGCGGCATTGACGATGCCGTCAGTTTCAATCGGTGTGGTGATGGTCACCGCTGAAGGCGCGGCATTATCGAGAGTAATACTTTGTGTTGCTGCGGTTGACGTATTGCCTGCGGTATCTGTTTGGGTCGCCGAGACGGTAAGTGTGCCATTATTGAAGCTGCTGACATCTAACTCGCTGCCACTCAGCGTCCAGTTACCAGAACTGTCTGCGGTCACGGTCCGAGATACTAAACTACTGCCATCGCTGATACTAACAGTTACAGTGTTACCCGATTCCGCACCTGAGCCTGCTATTAGTACATCATTGTCTTCCGCCGCGTTGACGATGCCGTCGGTTTCAATCGGTGTGGTGATGGTCACCGCTGAAGGCGCTGCGTTATCAAGTATAATACTTTGAGTTGCGGCCGTTGAAGTATTGCCTGCGGTATCTGTTTGTGTGGCTGAAACGGTGAGCGTGCCATTGGTTAAAGCGCTGACGTCTAACTCGCTACCGCTCAACGTCCAGTTGCCTGAACTATCCGCAGTCACAGTCCGAGACACTGAGTTGCTGCCATCGCTGATGGTGACGGCCACACTGTTGCCCGCTTCTGCACCTGAACCTGCTATCAGCACATCGTTGTCTTCTGCGGCATTGACGATGCCATCACCTTCAATCGGTGTGGTGATACTCAACGCCGATGGCGCGGCATTATCCAGAGTAATGCTTTGAGTAGCAGCCGTTGAGGTATTGCCTGCCGTGTCTGTTTGGGTCGCCGAAACGGTGAGCGTGCCATTGGTTAAACTGCTGACGTCTAGCTCACTGCCACTCAACGTCCAATTGCCTGAACTATCTGCGGTGACTGTACGGCTCACTTGGCTATTATTCGTGTCGGAGATCGTCACCGTCACACTATTGCCTGCTTCTGCACCTGAACCTGCTATCAGCACATCGTTGTCTTCTGCCGCATTCACTCGACCATCACCTTCAATCGGCGTGGTGATGCTCAACACCGATGGCGCGGCATTATCGAGCGTGATGCTTTGAGTAGCAGCCGTTGAAGTATTGCCTGCCGTATCTGTTTGGGTCGCCGAAACTGTAAGTGTGCCATTGGTTAAACCGCTGACGTCTAACTCGCTACCGCTCAACGTCCAGTTGCCTGAACTATCTGCGGTCACGGTCCGAGATACTGAACTACTGCCATCGCTGATACTAACAGTTACAGTGTTACCCGATTCCGCACCTGAGCCTGCTATTAGTACATCATTGTCTTCCGCCGCGTTGACGATACCGTCGGTTTCTATCGGTGTCGTGATGCTCACCACAGATGGCGCAGCATTATCAAGTGTGATGCTTTGAGTAGCGGGCGTTGAAGTATTGCCTGCGGTATCTGTTTGTGTGGCCGAAACTGTGAGCGTGCCATTGTTCAAACCGCTGACGTCTAACTCGCTGCCACTCAGCGTCCAGTTACCAGAACTGTCTGCGGTCACGGTCCGAGATACTGAACTACTGCCATCGCTGATACTAACAGTTACAGTGTTACCCGATTCCGCACCTGAGCCTGCTATTAGTACATCATTGTCTTCCGCCGCGTTGACGATACCGTCGGTTTCTATCGGTGTCGTGATGCTCACCACAGATGGCGCAGCATTATCAAGTGTGATGCTTTGAGTAGCGGGCGTTGAAGTATTGCCTGCGGTATCTGTTTGTGTGGCCGAAACTGTGAGCGTGCCATTGTTCAAACCGCTGACGTCTAACTCGCTGCCACTCAGCGTCCAGTTACCAGAACTGTCTGCGGTCACGGTCCGAGATACTGAACTACTGCCATCGCTGATACTAACATTTACAGTGTTACCCGATTCCGCACCTGAGCCTGCTATTAGTACATCATTGTCTTCCGCCGCGTTGACGATGCCGTCGGTTTCAATCGGTGTGGTGATGGTCACCGCTGAAGGCGCTGCGTTATCAAGTGTAATACTTTGAGTTGCGGCCGTTGAAGTATTGCCTGCGGTATCTGTTTGTGTGGCTGAAACTGTGAGTGTGCCGTTGGTTAAATCGCTGACGTCTAACTCGCTGCCACTCAACGTCCAGTTACCTGAACTATCCGCAGTCACAGTCCGAGACACTGAACTACTGCCATCGCTAATGCTAACGGTCACAGTGTTACCCGCTTCCGCCCCCGAGCCTGCTATCAACACATCGTTGTCTTCCGCTGCGTTGACTATACCATCGGTTTCAATTGGTGTAGTGATACTCACCGCCGATGGTGCTGCGTTATCAAGTGTGATGCTTTGAGTAGCTGCCGTTGAGGTATTGCCTGCCGTATCTGTTTGTGTGGCTGAAACTGTGAGTGTGCCATTGGTTAAACCGCTGACGTCTAACTCACTACCGTTCAGCGTCCAGTTGCCTGAACTATCTGCGGTGACTGTGCGGCTCACTTGGCTACTATTCGTGTCGGTGATCGTTACCGTTACGCTGTTGCCCGCTTCTGCACCCGAGCCCGCGATCAGCACATCGTTATCTTCAGCGGCATTGACGATGCCATCGCCTTCTATCGGAGTGGTGATGCTCACCGCCGATGGCGCTGCATTATCAAGTGTGATGCTTTGAGTAGCTGCCGTTGAGGTATTGCCTGCCGTATCTGTTTGGGTCGCAGAAACAGTGAGTGTGCCATTGTTCAAACCGCTGACGTCTAACTCGCTACCACTCAACGTCCAGTTACCTGAACTATCCGCAGTCACAGTCCGAGACACTGAACTACTGCCATCGCTAATGCTAACGGTCACACTGTTACCTGATTCAGCACCCGTACCCGCTATCAGCACATCGTTATCTTCTGCGGCATTGACGATGCCGTCAGTTTCAATCGGTGTGGTGATGGTCACCGCTGAAGGCGCGGCATTATCGAGAGTAATACTTTGTGTTGCTGCGGTTGACGTATTGCCTGCGGTATCTGTTTGGGTCGCCGAGACGGTAAGTGTGCCATTATTGAAGCTGCTGACATCTAACTCGCTGCCACTCAACGTCCAGTTACCTGAACTATCCGCAGTCACAGTCCGAGACACTGAGCTACTGCCATCGCTAATGCTAACGGTCACAGTGTTACCTGATTCAGCACCCGTACCCGCTATCAGCACATCGTTATCTTCTGCGGCATTGACGATACCATCGCCTTCAATCGGTGTCGTGATGCTCACCGCCGATGGTGTCGCATTATCGAGTGTGATGTTTTGAGTAGCGGCCGTTGAAGTATTGCCTGCAGAGTCTGTTTGGATCGCCGAGACGGTAAGTGTGCCATTGTTCAAACCGCTGACGTCTAACTCGCTGCCACTCAACGTCCAGTTACCTGAACTATCTGCGGTCACGGTCCGAGACACTAAACTACTTCCATCGCTGATACTAACAGTCACAGTGTTACCTGCTTCCGCACCTGAGCCTGATATTAGTACATCATTGTCTTCCGCCGCGTTGACGATGCCGTCGGTTTCAATCGGTGTGGTGATGGTCACCGCTGAAGGCGCGGCATTATCGAGTGTAATGCTTTGATTGGCTGCCGTTGAAGTATTGCCTGCGCTATCTGTTTGTGTGGCTGAAACTGTGAGTGTGCCGTTGGTTAAATCGCTGACGTCTAACTCGCTACCACTCAACGTCCAGTTGCCTGAACTATCCGCAGTCACAGTCCGAGACACTGAGTTGCTGCCATCGCTGATGGTGACAGCCACACTGTTGCCCGCTTCTGCACCTGAACCTGCTATCAGCACATCGTTGTCTTCTGCGGCATTGACGATGCCATCACCTTCAATTGGTGTGGTGATACTCAACGCCGATGGCGCGGCATTATCCAGAGTAATGCTTTGAGTAGCAGCCGTTGAGGTATTGCCTGCGCTATCTGTTTGTGTTGCTGAGACGGTGAGCGTGCCATTGGTTAAACTGCTGACGTCTAGCTCACTGCCACTCAACGTCCAATTGCCTGAACTATCTGCGGTGACTGTACGGCTCACTTGGCTATTATTCGTGTCGGTGATCGTTACCGTTACGCTGTTGCCCGCTTCTGCACCCGAGCCCGCGATCAGCACATCGTTATCTTCAGCGGCATTGACGATGCCATCGCCTTCTATCGGAGTGGTGATGCTCACCGCCGATGGCGCTGCATTATCAAGTGTGATGCTTTGAGTAGCTGCCGTTGAGGTATTGCCTGCCGTATCTGTTTGGGTCGCAGAAACAGTGAGTGTGCCATTGTTCAAACCGCTGACGTCTAACTCGCTACCACTCAACGTCCAGTTACCTGAACTATCCGCAGTCACAGTCCGAGACACTGAACTACTGCCATCGCTAATGCTAACGGTCACACTGTTACCTGATTCAGCACCCGTACCCGCTATCAGCACATCGTTATCTTCTGCGGCATTGACGATGCCGTCGGTTTCAATCGGTGTGGTGATGGTCACCGCCGATGGCGAGGCATTATCCAGAGTAATACTTTGAGTCGCGGCCGTTGAAGTATTGCCTGCGGTATCTGTTTGTGTCGCTGAAACTGTGAGCGTGCCATTGGTTAAACTGCTGACATCTAACTCGCTGCCGCTCAACGTCCAATTGCCTGAACTATCTGCGGTGACTGTACGGCTCACTTGGCTACTATTCATGTCGGTGATCGTTACCGTAACGCTGTTGCCTGCTTCTGCACCCGAGCCCGCGATAAGCACATCGTTATCTTCAGCGGCGTTGACGATACCATCGCCTTCAATCGGAGTAGTGATACTCACCGCCGATGGCGCTGTATTATCAAGTGTGATGCTTTGAGTAGCTGCGGTTGAGGTATTGCCTGCGGTATCTGTTTGTGTCGCCGAAACAGTGAGGGTGCCATTGGTTAAACTGCTGACATCTAACTCGCTGCCGCTCAACGTCCAATTGCCTGAACTATCTGCGGTGACTGTACGGCTCACTTGGCTACTATTCGTGTCGGTGATCGTTACCGTAACGCTGTTGCCCGCTTCTGCACCCGAGCCCGCGATCAGCACATCGTTATCTTCAGCGGCATTGACGATGCCATCGCCTTCAATCGGTGTGGTGATACTCACCGCCGATGGCGAGGCATTATCCAGAGTAATACTTTGAGTCGCGGCCGTTGAAGTATTGCCTGCGGTATCTGTTTGTGTCGCTGAAACTGTGAGCGTGCCATTGGTTAAACTGCTGACATCTAACTCGCTGCCGCTCAACGTCCAATTGCCTGAACTATCTGCGGTGACTGTGCGGCTCACTTGGCTACTATTCGTGTCGGTGATCGTTACCGTAACGCTGTTGCCCGCTTCTGCACCCGAGCCCGCGATCAGCACATCGTTATCTTCAGCGGCATTGACGATGCCATCACCTTCTATCGGATTGGTGATGCTCACCGCAGATGGCGCAGCATTATCAAGTGTGATGCTTTGAGTAGCGGGCGTTGAAGTATTGCCTGCGGTATCTGTTTGGCTCGCGGATACTGTGAGCGTGCCATTTGTTAAACTGCTGACGTCTAACTCGCTACCGCTCAACGTCCAGTTGCCCGAACTATCTGCGGTAACTGTGCGGCTCACTTGGCTACTATTCGTGTCAGTGATCGTTACCGTTACGCTGTTACCCGCTTCCGCACCCGAACCTGTTATCAATACATCATTGTCTTCCGCCGCATTAACGAGTCCATCTACTTCGATAGGCGTTGTGATGCTAACCGCAGCCACGCTGGTGTCGACTGTAACAGACAGACCTGAGCCATCAGCAGAATTACCAGCAGTGTCAGTTGAGCGAGCTGTCATCGTGTGTATGCCTGCTGATAAAGCTGACGTAGTGATAGTCCAGGTACCTAACGTTGCAGTGCCGGTGCCTACAGTGCCGTCAATACTCGAAATCAACGTAATAGCACCGCCGTTGGGACCTGAACCAGTAAACGTCGCCGTGGTATCGTTTGTAACATTGTCCGTGTTAGAGGTACCAGTGTCACTACTGGCGTCCAAATCCGGCGTGCCAGGTGCCGAAGGCGCGGTTGTGTCGATCGTGACGCTTAAGCTGCTAGATGCCGCACTCTCGTTACTGCTGGCATCCGTTGCTTTTGCTGTGATGGCATGTGTTACACCAGCAGTCAGAGCACTGGTGGTGATCTGCCAGTTGCCTCCAGTTGCGGTACCTGTGCCTATAACGGTTGTGCCGCCACCCTCCTGGTTACTGTACAGCCTGACCGTCGAGCCACTCTCCGCGGTACCACTGAAGGTTGGAGTAGTGTCATTGGTATTGTTGTCGGTGTTTGAAGAACCGGTATCTGAGCTGGCATCGAGGTCTGGCGTCGATGGCGCATTGGGTGCCACATCGTCGTTTACGGTGATCGTGAACGCCTTTTGGAATGTCGTTGTAGAATCACTGGTTTGCAAACAAACCACATAGCTTCCTGCCGATAACGCGGCTTGCGTTTCAAGATTTGAACCATTGATCTGGAAACTACCGTTGTTGGTGTCTGCGCTACAAGTGCCATTGGCACTAGTGCCACTGCTAACGATAATATAAGTGTGGCTGTCGCTGGTGTCAGGATCTGTGGTACTCAAAGTGCCTATGTTGGCACCTGCACCAGTCGCTGACTGATTAATTGATGCCGTATCCAGGCTAATATCGGTTGGGTCATCATTTTGCGCAGTAATGGTCACGGATGCCTGATTGGTACCCGTACTATTGGCTGTGCCATCATTAAAAGTATAATCAAGCGTTACAGACGCCGGTGGTGCTTCTGAGCTGTTTTGATAAGTGATATTTTGCAGCACTGAATCTACGATTGCAGAGGTGGCGCTGGTGTTAAACGTCAGCACCAAGATGCCAGATGAATTGGTTGTTACTGTACCAACCGTGGTTGAGTTATAAGTAAAGGTACTACTTTCGGTAAGGGTCCCCAACAGACCATTGTTACCAAACACATCCTGAGAGCTAGCGCCACTATTGCGGGCAATGGTCAGTGTTGCGTTATTGTAGTTACCTGCGCCACTGTCGAGCGCGTCCAGCTCAGTATCTGCAATCAAAACATCTGAATCAATCACCACAGCCGAGCCGTTTTCGATGAACGTTTGCCCACCATTAAGGTTACTAAATACAGGTACATCATTCGGCGTAATAAAGGTGATATCGGTATTTGCACCGTTGTTTGCCACTGTAAAATCAAGTGAATTAGCAGGTGCATTTGACAGGCTAATTGCGACTTCAATCGAGCTAAAGTCAGTCGCATTGGTATCTATCTGAAGTGTGCTGGTACCGTTAAAACGCACATTGCTGGTTGTAAGGCCAGTGACACTATTTATAGTTATGATGTCACCCACACTCAAATCGGTAATGGTGTCGCCGTTGAGATCAGATGCGTCGCCAACAAAATTATCGTTGCCTGCGTTACCTGTCATCGAGTCTGTACCTCCACCCGGGCGTATGGTATCGGCCCCGCTACCACCTGTGATGGTGTCATTACCATCAAAATCAGTGGCGGTCATATTAATGGTATCGCCACTAAATGCGCTGGCATTTAAAATAATGGTATTAGTCGTTGCGCTACCTGTGCTATTAGAAATAGTGACTGAATTACCATTTGAGTCAAAATTATCAGTCAGCGTAATGTTGAAGATACTATCACTACCAATTGCCAGGTTTTCGATTTCGGAAACGCTGGTATTGGTAAAGTTAAACGTGCCCCCGTCCATCAGTTTGAGCGTTTCAGAGCCCGCTGCGCCTGTAATCGCCGTAGTAAAGTTATTTGCTACATTTGCCGCGTCAATCGTGACAGTTGCGCCACTGGCCAGTGACAGCGTGCCGATATTGGTAAAGCCCCCACTACTAACATCAGCACCGTCTGATACTCTCACAGTATCACCGGTAGTCGGGTCACCGACTAACGAACCATTGAATGCACTGCCAGCAATATCAAATGTAATAGCATCATTAGACGCCGTTGCATTAATGGTGGCCGATGCATTGGTGACTGTAATAGTCCTCGTATCGGTACTATCATCGTTAACTGTGTAGGTCTCTATGCCTGTCAGTGTTGTAAGATCTCCATCGCCACTAATTGTAATGGTCTCAGAGCCTGCAGCTGTCACTGTGCCCGTAAACGCCGCATTTTGCGCTGGGGTCATAGTTACAGATGCATTACTGGCCAATGTCAGGTTAACGATATTCTCAAGCGTACCACCTGAAATATTTGCCCCTGAAGACATAGAGATAGTATCTGCTGTCGTTCCATCGCCCGTGAGTGTACCCGTGTAACTCAAAGTGCCGATATCAAAAGTAACGGCGTCTGTAGATGACGAAGCCGTAACCGATGTGGCAGCCGAGGCAACTGTGATAGTTCTGCTGTTAGAGGATGAATTGCCAACCGAGAAGCTTTCAACATTTGCAAGTGTGGTAAAGTTACCGTCGCCAGAGATATTAATGGTTTCGCTGCCAGCCGCTGTGATTGTGCCGCCAAATAAAGCAGGCTGAGAGGCAGTCATGGACACACTTGCCCCACTGGCCAGCGTCAGGCTTTCAAAATTAGACACTGTTGCACCAGCAATACTAGCGCCCGAACTCATAGAAAGCGTGTCAGTACCTCCGGCGCCGTTGAGAGTACCGGTTGCTGTCAAAGCGGCTATGTTTATGGTGTCGTTGCCGCTGCTTCCCGTAACGTTTTGACCTGCTGAGCTAAGCGTAATGCTATTTGCCGCACCTAAAACATACGTTTCGATAGCGCTAGCAGCGGTGAAACCGTCGGTTGCTGCGGAGATAGTTATCGTTTCAGTCGCACTACCATTAACGGTACTAAAGGCATCATGTTGTGCCTCTGTCATTGTCACAGATGCATTTGCATCCACAGTCAAAGTTTCAAAACCGCTCACCGTAGCACCGGCAATGCTGGCACCATTACTCAGTTGCAATACATCGGTTCCACCATTACCAGCTAAAGTACCTGTCGCGGTAACAGCCCCTGTTACAACCGTATCTACCGAGCTGCTGCCCGTTACATTTTGCGCCGCACCGCCCAAGGTAAAGGTGAACCCGGCACCTAATACATACGATTCGATATCTGCACCACCGGTAATAACGGCATTGCCATCAGCACTGCTCAGTGTAAATTGGTTAGTCCCTGCACCATTTATGGTGGTAAAGGACTCGTGCTGAGATTCGGTCAACGTAATGGACGCACCACTATCCGGCGTCAGCGTCTCAAAGCCACTCAGGGAGGTTAAATTTGCCAGATTCGTACTGGTTGGAACAGAGAGAATATCGGTACCTGTTCCACCACTTGCGGTAGAGCCTGTGGTATGGCTGGCATCAGCAATGGTCAAAGTTTCATCGCCGCTAGAAAAGGTAATGGCTGGCGAGAGGTTTGTGCCATTAGTTGTGTTAAAACCTGCGGCACTAGAGCTGGCAGCCGTAACATCTGTCACACTGATTGTAGCAGTGCGTGTTGTACTGTTGGTCGACCCATCATTAATCACAACGGTTACCGTGCGTGCTGTTTCATTTGGCGTGCTAGATGTATTGTTGTATGTGACGGCCTGCAAGAAGGTAGCGACTTCAGCGGCCGTGGCGGTTGCCCCGGTGATAGAAATCGTATCCTGAAGAGTTATATCAGAAGAGCCTGAGATCCCCGATAAAGCGTCTTGTGCGGCGGCACTGATATTCAACCCCTCAGATGCGCCATCTTGATCATTTGTTAGGCTGACGGTAATTGTTGAAATGTTGTCGCCATCAGCCTCTGTAACTGCAGCATTTGCTGCAATATTAACCGCACCGCTACCTTCTGAGAAACTAGCGCTACTGTCATCACTACCTGTATTGGAATCTAAGTCAACTACAGGGGCATTATTCGCCGTTGAGAAGTTGAAAGTTGTATCGTCACTGATCCCCGTGAAACTGTTACCTGCGGAATCATCTACGGCAGTCGCATCAATACGGATTGCATAGCTACGGTTGCCTGTAAGACTATTCGTCGGATTAATATAAATCTTATCATTAGTTATACCAATGCGGCCTGCACTGGGTGATGTAGTTGTGCCATCACTTTCAGTTGCCACATTAAATACTTCAAAATCGCTGCTACTTGCTACATCACGAATAGTAATATTTCCAGTACCCAGTGCAATATTTTCATTGAAATCAATAATAATATCGCTACCACCAGTTACACCCGTTGCATTATCATTCGGTGTTGAATTTGTGCCATCAAATGTCGGTGTTTTTGTATCTACAGAGATGCTCAATTGGGTCGCTGCAGTGTTGCCATTATTTGCTGCATCTGTAAATACGCCTGCGTAAATATTTAACGTCGCTGTCCCTTCAAAATCTGTGCTCGGGGTAAAGGTGGCCGTATAGCTTGTGCCACTGCCTGAGAAGTTCGATAAGCTACCGTTACTAACGGTAACATCACTTGCAATGAAGTTAGTGCTCGATTCACTCAGTGTCATGGTGATAGATGTCGTTTCTCCCACTTTAACGCTGCTCGCTGATGAACTGAATGTTGAAACAGTTGGGGGAGTATTGTCAGAGGGTGTAGGACCGCAGTCTGAAGGAGAATTACATTGTTGAGTACCATTACTTGTACAGAATGATCTTCCTGAGCCATATGAAGAACAAGTACCAACAAATTGAGCTAACTCTATTGGTTTAAGCCCATTTGTGACCATACCCTTTTCTACAGAGCCTGTTGTACCTGAAATTAAACTGTTAATAAATTTTGTATTAGTTTTCGGTATTTTTAATTGCTGTTTTAAATCTTCATAACTTACTTTTGCTTTTTGCTTTATTGAATTTGTGTCAACACCAGCAGATGATGCTTCAATCGGCTTTTGTTCGGGTTGAACATTATGCTGTACATGATAACTAATGATGCTTGCAGCACTGGCTGTTGTTAAGGGCGAAGAAATAAGAAGTAATGGGATTGTTTTACTAATCGCGACATGTACGCTTGAATGGATCATTTTATACCCTCAACAAATTGTAAAAACTTAACTTACTTAATAAGCATGGTGCTCTCTAATTTGACTATCAGATAAAGATACAAGCCTAAATTCTGGTAGGTCTTCTAAAATCACAATATCGTACAACTGACCAACGTCCCCGGTGAATTCAAGTATTGCAACTACATCAAAACTGTTTAAGTCGATAATATAAATGCCAGCATTATTTTTGATGCCTTTTTGATAATCAAAGCTTGGAGTTTGTGCTTTACTCCCCCTCACTTTCGATACACAAACAAACACAAAGTCATCTGTAAAAGCCATCGCTCGGGTAAAACCGTTCAGATTTGCAACACATTGAACTTTATCTCCATCTAAAGAGTAGCGAATTAATTGTCCTAAGCCTGAATTGCAAACATACAGAAAATCTTGGTGAATTCTCGGAGAATGGGGCATCCATAGGCCTTCAGCAAATATACGATTATCCTCAACGTTCAAGATTAGACCCGATTGTTGAATATTGCCAAAACGTGCATCATTGTTTTCTTTAAAAGGACCAAAACAAGTTGCAAATTTAGGTTCACCATTTTGCATAGCCATACCATTTAAGTGGCAACTAGAATCTTTACTTTTACTTGTTTTAAAAAAGGGCCACCACTTTGGGTTGAAACTTAGCTCAGGTGATAATGTTGCCAAACAAGAAAATTCGGTATTAACCAGCCATAAGCCACCTTTTCCCCAAGCGATATCATGGATGTTCAGTTCACCGGTAATATGCTGACTTCGGGGCCAAAAGGTACCGGTTTCTTTAGAATCTCTGTAGTAGTGTGTCACTTCAAACAGTGATGATATGCTAATGCAGTTTTCTTTTACCGCAAGCCCTCTGGGACGAGGCACCGGGTGCAAAAATGTATTAAGCTGATTATTATTTGCATTAATCGCAATGACTCTATGGGTATCGTAGCTCGATACCAATAAGGAAATATTGAGTAATTCTAAAAATTTAATAAAGCTCGGAGTCGCTCGTGAAGAATAATCTAATTCCTCTTGATTCATTATTTTTTCTTGAAACTCGTTCATACTTCCCTCTTTAATAAACTAAGATTTACATGCTTGTTTACTAAGTACTTGTTGTATTTTAATAGGATCAAACACTTTAAATCCCTGAGGCACATCAAAATCAAAACGTTTTTTGGTTGTCTTTTTGAGTAGGCTAGCCACCTGCAAAGCTGAAAGCTCGGGGCAAGTAGCTTTTATAACGGCTATTACAGCAGTTGTTATAGGTACAGATGCTGATACGGTGAGAAACCGCTCCTTCTGCTTTTGAGAGTTAAAACTAACTGAATAAATGTAACTCGGCGACGCTATATCGGTTTGTTCATGCCAATAAAAGCTAACAGGTTTTAAATTATATCCATGCGAAGTAACCACAAGGGCATTTTCTAAACGTTCCAAACCTCTATTATTAGGTTTTAAATGCGCATCTGCGGTAACTATGACAATACCTTTTCCCTCATTGGAGTCAGTGATTAGATAATCTAGATATTGCGCCAGTGGGCTAACTAAATAAGGTTGTAACCAACTAATATTGATTACATCAGCATGATGTTTTTCAGATAATGTAAATGCCCGCCATAAATTTGAGCTCCACAGCTCAGTTTGTTTTATCAAAATACTTTGGGTTTCTTGGACTTGGCCGCTCATTTGCCCATTCGATACCCTTTTGGCCCAAAGTAAACCTGCAACTCTACTGCCATGAAACGCCGCACTTTTATGTAATGACAGATCCGCTATTGCCTTTGGTAGTTCGTAATCAACATCCCAACTAAACACAGGGTTGATATGCGACAATTGAGGGTGTGATAAGTCAAAGCCTGAATCAATTACTGCTACTCTAATATTTTTTAAATTAAGATTTATTGATTTTTTATCAAAACCCAAATAAGCGTGAAGATCGAAGCTTTCTGGTGGACTTTGTACTGCTTTATTAAAAAATGATACTTGAGAATGGCGGTTTTTATAAAACAACATATCTGGTTGAGCAGAGCGAACGGATTCTTTGACATTAAATTTTTCTGCAAGATAGATGGCTTGCTCAATATTATCTGTATCTAAGAAATAAACGTAATTACCCTTAAATTTATGAATAAGTGATATAGAGCGGATTTGTGGAAAATTAGCATCGTTCAAACAACTAATATAATAATTTTCAGATTCTAAGCTTTTGCAAATAAATAAAGGTTTAGTACTGACCACAATTGTTTTATTAGCAATTAACACTTCCCTGTCTAGCTGCTCGATATAAAACTGCTGAACTTTCTTATGGTGCCTGATCTGAGGCTCACTAGTGGCAGTCAATTTATATGCCTTCACATCATCAATGATCTCAAGAGCTTTTACGTGGTATACGCAAACCAGAAAACAGCATAAAAGAAATTTAAAAATATTTAGACTAAAGCTATTTTCTTGCATATTGCCTAAACCAAAAATTCATTGCCCACTTTTCTCCTGATAAAACAGGTGCAGCACCGTGAAGGGAGTTTGGCTCAGGTTTGTTTGATTTTTCATCTAGATTATGAAACATAAGCAAAGAACAATACTCGGGCGTATGGCTGTAACCTAGCTTTGGAAAGTAGGTTTCCCCTCCGGCATCAACTTGGTTTAAATATAAAAGAGCAGTTATTCTTCGTTGGCCTCCTAAAAGAGTATTTTCATCATAGTCACTCGGATTAACAATTGCATCAAAATGAGGCTTGTATGCCTGCCCTTTTAGATAGTGAACAATTTGGGCATCTTCAGCATGAGAAAGGGGTAAACCGACATACTTTGCTACCCTTTGAGAAATATCAGCTACAACAGGGTCGCTGTTGTGAGATAAAAATGCGACCTTACCAGTTCTATAATCATCGACTATTCGTCCTTCGGGTTTCAATACTGTCGCCGTTTCCATTTTAGGCCGAGCTAAATTGACGATATGCTCAGCTTCACCAGGCGTTATAAAATTTTCAACCGTTACAATAAGGGGATTACTTGAGTTAATTAATTGCCCATCAAAGTTTTGTTTAAGAGGAATTATCATTCTAACGTAGGTATCTATATTCTTATCATTATTTTTATAAATTATTGATGAGAAAATAGAAATTACAACTTTTGCAATAAAAATTGTTAGATAAATATTTATCTTGGATGATGAAGCCCTAATGAATCTTCAAAAGGGCTGTAGAGTTTATTCTTTAGGCGCCAAATCAAAATGCAGATAAGCGGCATTTGACGCAATACGCCCTCGTGGCGTGCGCTGAATAAAGCCTTGTTGAATTAAGAAAGGTTCAATGACATCTTCGATGGTTTCGCGCTCTTCACCGATGGCCGCCGCGATATTATCTAGCCCGACTGGGCCACCAGCAAATTTTTCAATGAGTGCAAGAAGATACTTTCTATCCATATAATCGAAGCCACATTTATCGACATCAACCATATCTAGGGCTTGTTTTGCAATATCTTGACTGACTTTGCCATCGCCTTTTACTTGGGCAAAGTCTCTCACTCGGCGCAGTAAACGATTGGCGATACGTGGTGTGCCGCGTGAACGACGAGCCACTTCATCAGCACCTTCAGGGCTGATTGCTAGGTCTAAATAGTATGCCGAGCGCGAAATAATGGTCGCTAAATCTGCGGCTGAGTAAAACTCTAAGCGTTGAACAATACCAAAACGATCACGCAGCGGTGACGTTAACGAGCCAGCGCGCGTGGTGGCCCCGATCAGTGTAAATGGTGGCAAATCTAGTTTAATCGAACGTGCAGCTGGGCCCTCGCCTATCATGATATCCAGCTGATAGTCTTCCATTGCAGGGTAAAGAATTTCTTCTACCTGCGGACTCAAACGGTGAATTTCATCAATGAACAGCACATCACCTTCTTCTAAATTGGTAAGCAATGCAGCTAAGTCACCGGCTTTTTCAAGCACAGGACCCGACGTAGTTTTAATGTTTACTTCAAGCTCGTTAGCGACAATATTGGCAAGGGTTGTTTTACCAAGACCTGGTGGCCCAAAAATCAGAAGATGATCAAGTGCTTCTTGGCGAGAGCGGGCAGCCTCGATGAAAATTTCCATCTGCTTTTTAACATGGGGCTGGCCTGTGTAGTCGTCTAATAATTTTGGACGAATGGCTCTGTCTATTACTTCTTCGTTGCCTTGAACACTTGGCTCAATCAGTCTATCAGCTTCAATCATAAGGGTTATTACATCATAGATTTAAGCGCTTCTTTGATCAGCGCTTCGGTATTCATATCTGGCTGGCTTACTGCCTTCACCGCTTTTTGTGCTTGCGCTAGTTTATAGCCTAATGCAATTAATGCAGCAACTGCATCATCGGCTGGATTATTGGCAACCGTCGGATCTTCTTGTGGCGCAATGACCGCATTATCGCTAAATGGCGTGAGTAAATCATTGCCGAAGTCTTTTAAGCGATCTTTCATTTCTAGCACTAAACGTTCAGCGGTTTTCTTACCTACCCCCGGAATTTTCACCAAAGTGGTCGCATCTTCGTTATTCACACAGTGGATGAATTGCTCAGCTGACATGCCCGATAAAATCGCTAAACCGAGTTTTGGACCCACACCATTGGCTTTTATGAGCTCTCGAAATAAAGCGCGCTCTTTTTTATGATTGAAGCCAAATAACAACTGGGCGTCTTCACGTACCACAAAATGCGTGTAAATCGCTGCTTGCTCTCCAACATTAGGTAGCTCATAGAAACAGGTCATTGGCATTTGAACTTCGTAACCTACCCCATTTACATCAAGTAAAATCTCCGGTGGTTGCTTTTCTAATAGTGTGCCGCTTAGTCTTCCAATCATGTTTATTACCTTAATCTTCGACGAACCGTTTTACTGGCGTTACCAGCTAAACGAATTAAATTTTGCTCAGAATGTGCATGACAAATGGCAATGGCTAATGCATCTGCGGCATCGGCTTGCGGTGTACCCGGTAACTTCAAGATACGTTTCACCATTTCTTGAACTTGCTCTTTTTTAGCACCACCTGTGCCTACAACCGCTTGTTTTACTTGCCTAGCTGAATATTCATAAACAGGAACATCTTGCATAGTCGCAGCAACAATTGCTGCGCCTCGGGCTTGCCCTAGTTTTAATGCTGAGTCTGGATTATGTGCCATAAACACTTGCTCTATGCCAAAGCTTTGCGGGTTAAATTGCTCCACCAGCTGGGTGACACCTTGGAAGATCATTTTTAATCGGGTCGGAAAATCATGCTCACCCACTTTAATACAACCACTGCCTAGGTAGGTAAACTTACTTCCTTGATGGTCAATCACGCCATACCCCGTAAACCTTGAACCGGGATCAATGCCTAAAATTACTGCCAAAGCACATTCTCATTTATTTTTTTGGCATAATGCCAAAATACTGTATGAATTACCAGTTATTCATTATCTCTTTGCAGCAACGGCAAAGACACGGTTGCAATTGCACCTTGATCAAGATGATTCTCTAATTGTAATTGTCCGTGATGGTTAAGCATGATTTGTCGACTTAATGCTAAGCCTAAGCCAGTGCCTTGCTGTTTAGTGGTATAAAAAGGCACAAACAAGTTATCAAAATTGGCGATCCCCTGCCCAAAGTCTCGGATGCTAATTTTCAACATGTCATCACTTTCTTCAAGGTCTAGCTCAATGCCTTGCTGGTTATTTACTGTATTTGCCTCGATGGCATTTTTTATCAGGTTAATGAGCACTTGCTGAAGTTGTTTTCTATCAACGTTAAGCACTAACTGTGAGGCAGCTTTTGGCCAATTTTCGCTATAAGTAAATTCACAATCAAACAATGGCAGGATCGGATCAAATAAACTTTGTACGGTGACAGCTGATTTACTCGGCTTTGGCAATTGAGCCAATTCTCGGTAACTGGTAATAAAGGCCTGCAAAGAGCTTGCCCGCTCGGAAATGATTTCAAGCCCTTGCTGAAACTGGGGTTGTTTAGGAAATTCACACTGTTGAATTTTCTTATTAAGACTCCGACTGATTGTCGCAATTGGCGTGAGTGAATTATTAAGTTCGTGACTTAACACGCGTAATAGATCTTGCCATGCTTGCTGTTTGCGCTCATCTAGAATTTGTTCTGCTTTTATTAGTAGCAGCAGCGTATGTGGGTTACCAGCGCTTAAATATTTATCTTTAAAAGCAAAATACTCGCCTTGAAGCTGTGAAGTATTCAAAGTCACAACTGCTGAGTTTTTCTCAGTCAGTGATTTCATCCAATGGAAATCTTGAAGTGTACATTGTGCTAACTCTTGACCTAAAAACAACTGGGTATGTGCGGCATGATTTGCCATCACGATATTTTGCTCATTGTCGTAAGCAAAACACATAGCTTGAACCTGATCTAAAATTTTATCGATAAGGATCTGTTTTTCAGATACTTGGCGACTCTTGGTTTGTAGGTTATCAGCGAGCGTATTGATTAGTTTCAAAAGCGGTGCGATGGCTGCATCTTGCTGTAAGTTTCCTCGCATTGTGTAATCTTCTTCAATCAAAGCCGCCAATAAGTTACTGATAAGCTGTTGTTGTTTGTCTATGTTATTTCGTGTGGCATACACCACATAAGACAACCCTAAAAAGGCAATAATGTTGAAAAACGCCAGCAAATAGATGTTGAGCCCTGCGTAAAGTAAACTAAAAAACGCCACGAAAATCGCAGGGAGAGATAAACCCAATATTAACCGAGTCTGTTGCTCTTTATGATCAACCGCTTTCGTTTTGGAGCGCTTAAAAAATTGCATGCTATTGCGCTTCGTATTTAGCTAAACGACGGTAATAACCGCTGCGACTAAGACCCAGAGATTTGGCTGTTTCAGTGACATTTCCTGCAAAGTGTTTAAGTCTTTGCTCCATTGCCTGAAACTCTATTTCATCTAAGGTTAAATTGGCTTGCGTGGTAATACTGCCTTCTGGCATCGATGTCGGTGCATTTTGCTGTGCATCATTACCGGTTACGTTGAGATTCAGGCTCTCAGCTGTGATACTTGTGTCACTTAAAAACAATGCTCGCTCTATACAATGACTTAACTCTCTTAAATTGCCCGGCCAGTGATATGTCAGCAATGCAGCTTTAGCACACTCAGATAAACAAACGTCGTTTTTGCCATAATGCTTACTATGCTTCGCAACAAAGTAATTTGCCAATGGTACGATGTCGTCTTTACGCGCTTTCAACGCAGGCATGTGCAAGGTAACCGTGTTTAAGCGATAAAATAAATCTTGTCGAAATGACCCTGCTTGAATCGCAGATTCAAGATCTGTATTGGTCGCAGACACTAATCTTATATCAGCACATTGGGTTTTGCTTGAACCAACAGGTTCAAATTGTTTTTCTTCTAATACGCGCAGTAATTTTGCCTGCTGAGCAAGCGGAATATTACCTATTTCGTCTAAAAATAATGTACCCTGCTGCGCCATTTGAAAGCGCCCTGCGCGGTTTTGTTTTGCATCTGTAAACGCGCCCTTTACGTGACCAAATAGCTCACTTTCAAATAAACTTTCTACAATCGCGCCCATATTTGCACTAACAAAGGGCCCAGAAGCGCGATTCGAAAACTGATGAATTTTGCTTGCAAGTAAACTTTTACCTGTGCCGTTTTCACCTGTGATCAAAATGTTCATATCACTTTTTGCTAAACTTTGTGCCTGTTTGAGCAGTTGCTGCATCACTGATGATTCTGCAATGAGATCATCATGTTGAAAATATAGGTCTTGTTTCAGTTGGCTATTTTCGTCTTGCGCAAGTTCGAGCTGTTGCTCTCGCTCTGCCAGTGTAATTTGAGTTTGAATAGTATTAATGAGTGCGTCGTCTTGCCACGGCTTTTGCACAAAGTCTTTTGCACCGGCCTTCAATGCTGCAACCGCAATATCTATGGTCGCCCAGCCTGTCATGGCAATAATCGGCGGCAGTTTCTCGGCCAACAATTCATTCATTTGTTGAATAAATTCAATACCTTCACTGCCTGATGTGGTATCACGATGGAAGTTCATATCCAGCATGACAAGATCAAAGCTATGTTGCGTTAATTGGGTTTTAGCCGCTTCAAGAGACGTTACCCCTTGCACATCAAAACCATGATCATCTAGTAAAAACTGCAGGCTGGCGATGATATTAATATCATCGTCAGCCACTAAAATGTTTGCCATTATTATTGTTATTCCTTACTCATAGCGAAGCACCTGGCTTGGCTCCAATACTACCGCATTTCTAGTTGGGAAATAAATGGCAAGTAATACCGCACTGGCGACCAAAGCTGTTACTGCACTTGCAAGCATTGGGTAAATATAGATAGGTACCAGTTGCTCTGTAAAGTTATGAAATAAATAAGCTATCAACACAAAGAATACTAAAGCTAACCCACTGCCTAGCAACAATTGTTTGCTACCTTGCTTTAAGAATAAACTGATAATCGCTTTGTCACTCGCTCCAACAGCACGGCGAATGCCAATTTCGTTATAACGCTGGTAAACAGAACCTGCACTGAGACCATAAATGCCCGTTAATGCCAAGAACAACGCGAAAAATGCACAGCCGAATGTTATTGCAAATGTTGTTTTTGCTATTTTATGCAGCATGCCAAAGTCATCTTCTTTTGAGCGAAAATAACCAGGCTCAAGTGATGAATCTTGACGATAGAAAGTGCGATAAAAATCTGTTTGAGCTTGCTGCTTGTCACCAAAATGTTTAAGTGTCGCTCTCAGCTCACCTACTTCGCCTTGTAGCGCCGAAATATACACTTCGTCTTCTTTGTCGAGTGAACCAAACAATGAAGATGCATTCATACGGTTTGTCACAATGCCGACTACAGTATGCGCTAAAGATCCAGACTCTAACTCAATATCGACTTGCTCCCCAAGCGGGCTCGAGTTTGGCCAGTATCGTTTTGCCATCGAGTCTGAAATTAACACTGTGCGCATGGCCTTGCGATTATCTCTACCATCAAGATGTCTCCCATCTACCAAATAAGGGCCATAACTTTGTGTGTTACCAATGACTTCTATTACATCAACGCTCGGTTTATCTTGCGCTGTTGCGGCTAATATTTTAGTAGGCAATACAGGTTTTTTACCTAAGTATGCCCCTAGAGAGACTGAACCTATGCTGTCTTGTTGTTCTAATTCAATCTTTAATGATTGGTAATAGGCAATTCTTTGCTCTGGGGTGGCGTATTTATGTTCAGGTAAGGGTAAATTAACATCAAGGGTATTTTTAAAGTTAACCCCCATATCCATACCAATGATAGTTTGCGATAAGAAAGCTGAAAGCCCACCAATTAGCATTAAGGTTGAAATTAAGAAAATCTGAGAGGTCAGTAAAATTCGCGATAATTTACCTGCTTTTTTGCCCTGAGCACCACGGGTGCCATCGCGCAGCGTCGCATTCACATCTTGTGTAGCAGCTTTGTAGGCTGGTAGAAAGCAGGCAAAAAATAGCGTAATGCTTGCAAATAGAATGGCTGCAAGCACAGTGTCTAGATCCATACCCCAATGCCACCAAAAAGCAAGGTTATCAGCCATGTGGCTTTGCAATACTAATTCAGTGTAACTAAGCGCAGCACCAGTTAATAACACCGCCAATACACAGCCAATAATCGTTAGGATACCGCCTTCCCACATCAACTGAGATATTAAACGCTTAGTTGGCGCACCAAGTGCTGCTCGAATGGCCGTTTCTTTGTTTTTTTCAAGGGCTCGAGCGAGCAGTAAGTTGCCAACATTAATACAGGCCAATAACAAAATACACAGCGCCACACCATTGATAAAAGTGAAGATGACACCACCTGAACCATTTACTTGCGCTGTAGGAAACGAACTAATTGCAATGGTTCTAGGCTCATAGTCTAAACCTAAAGTTTGCTGTTTTTGCTGATAAAAGCCTTTTAGTAACGTGGTCAATTCTGTTTCGGCTTGAGTTACTGAGGTGTCCGGTTTTAACCTTCCATAAACACTTAACCAAGAATCGTCAGATATCTTAGGCTGTCTGTAAGCAAGAGGTAATGGCTGCCAAGCACGCCCTGCAACAGGAAACGCATAACCTTCTGGCATAACTCCGACAACAGTTGTAAGTTGGTTATTAAGGTTGATCACTTGGCCAATAATGTCTTGTTGAGCGTTAAAGGTACTTTGCCAAATTACATGACTTAGCACTACGACAGGCTCTGCGCCAGCTTCAAAATCTGATTTTTCTAATGTGCGTCCTAGTAATGGAGCAATCTTTGAAAATGCAAAAAAATTACTATCTACTTGCTCTAAGCTTAAACGCTTTGATGTCTGCTCAAAAATAATATGACCGGAAGTAGAAATATAACGCCCAATTTCAGCAAAACTCGTTTGCTCAGCAATGACATGCGTGGTTTCCCATGCTGGCATTGGGTCTAAGTCAGAATCCTCTAATGATTGTGTCGAGACTCTGACAATGCTTTCACCTTCAGGTAAAGGTAAATCCTTATAAAGCACTGAATTTAAAAACGAAAAACTAAATAAGCTAACAAATAATCCGCCGATAAGCACAAGTAAAGTAAGCGCCGAAAATTTTGGGGATTGTAGTAGCTGCCTTAACGCATATTTTATATCTAACCACATACTCCACCTTCCTATGCTGATACTTTTTGAATTGAGTGAAGCACGATGTCGTTGACCAAAGTACCGTCGAGAATACTCACTTGCCTTTGCGCCATTTGGGCACTACGCGGATCGTGCGTCACCATACAAATGGTGCTGCCATCTCTGTGAAGTTGATCGAATAATGCCATGACTTTTTCAGCATTATGGCTGTCTAAGTTACCGGTTGGCTCATCGGCAAAGATAATTTTAGGGTCGTTTACCAAGGCACGCGCCACTGCAACTCGCTGTTGCTGACCACCAGATAATTGCGACGGAAAATGATTAGCACGATGCTGCATACCTACTCTCTCCAGCACTTCATCAACCTTATTCTGCATCTGACTTTTAGACACGTTAGTTTGATAAGTCAGAGGCAGCATAATGTTCTCGCTGATCGTTAAGCTAGAGATCAAGTTAAAGGACTGAAAAACAAAACCAATATCATAGCAACGAAGTTGTGCACGCTTATCTCGGCTAAAGCTTGTTACATCTTGTCCATTAAACAGATATTGCCCGCTAGTTGCAGTATCGAGCAATCCTAAAATAGACAATAAGGTAGACTTACCACAACCTGAAGGGCCAGATAGTGAAACATACTCTCCCTGTGCTATTTCAAGATTAATATTACTTAACGCATGGGTTTCGATGTCTTCAGTTAAAAATGATTTATTGATGTTACTTAAACTTAATAATGACATGAGAGATCCTTTTTAAACCTGTTGATATTATTGTATTTTGACACTGCTATGAGATGCCCATGCGCTAGTGTCTGAGATAATAATTTGATCGCCTGGGTTAAGACCAGAAAGAATTTGAATATGTTTTGACGTACTGGTACCTAGTTTCACTTTTTGTTTTTCTGCAAACTGTGTATTACTTGTGGTTTTATATAAATCCACCGTACGGTTTTTTGGGGCAAATGCTGGGCGTTTTACATAAAGCGTATTTTTAATATTCGCCACTTCAATATAACCATCGATATTAAGATCTGAACGTGCTTCTTTGGGTAACTCTGAATGAATGTTGACTTCAACCGCAACTAAGCCATTTTCCGACATCGGTGAAATTCGAAGTACTTCACCTTCTAAGGTGTTAAAACGCGTATCAATAGTTACTTGCTGGCCCACCGCAACGTCTTTTACTTGAATTTCTTGTACGTTTATTTCTGCGAACAAAGAGTTAGGATCGATTACCAAAGCGGCGTTTTCGCCAGCATTTAATTGTTGTCCAAGCTCAATTGGTAGCCTTTGTACCACACCGTTAATGCCTGCGGTGATAGTCAGACCTGAGACTTGTTGCTGGGCTTTTCTAAGATTATTTTCAACTTGTTCAAGGCGGGCTTGTCTTGCTAATTCACTGGCTTGGAAATTTTGCAGCATTTTTTCTGCACGCTTAATTTGTGCCTGCCAACGTGCATATTGTTGAGTGACTGCGAGTTGAGTACGCTTAAAGTCTAATGCAGACAAGGAGCCTTTGCCCTGATCGAGTAATGATTGCTCTGCATCTAATTTTAACTTTGAGCTTTTATAATTGAATTCAGCTTCCATCACCGCATTTTCAAGGTCTAGTTGCTGTGCTTGTTGCGCTACTGACGCGGCATTATTTTCAGCTTTTATCGCTTTCAGTTCCCATTGGATCTTCTCAAGCTCGCTAATGAGTGCAGGGTTCTCAAGTACAGCGAGTGTTTGCCCTTGTACTACGCGATCACCAGGTTTAACTGATAGTTGCTGTACTTTGCCTAATGTTTGTGCGGCACTCCATTGCAGTGCCTTTGGTTTTAATGTACCTGAACCTCGCACTTCAATTTTAAAATCACCTTGCTGTACGTTTGCTAGCTGTAACTTATCTCTTTGTACAAAGTATGATGCGTCACCCAAAAATTGTTTTGAGAAATAAATACCCATTGCTACTAATACAAGTACTGGAATATACCAATATTGTTTGACTAAAGGTTTTGCTGGAGGGGTTCTTTTCGTATCCATCACTGGCTCCAATAATTGACTTAGTAAATACTAATCAACAATTGGGCCAAACATTAAACCATTGTTATTAAAGGGTTATAATTTGAATTACGTAGATGAAAGAATTAATGTGTATCAAATTTGACACAACAAAAAATTTGAAGGTGTCTCAATAATGACACACCTTAAATCTTTAAAATGCAGAAACTAAGCATTCACTTCTTGATGATCATGAATAATTTCGAAGATTTCTTTAAATGAATGGGCTGTTTGAAGAATATTAACTGGAATATGTAGCGCCCTTGCAATATCACTGGCTGAGATCATGCCTCTTAAGTTGCCTTTTTCATCAACCAATAAAATGTGTTGATGACCTAACCCTTTTAATGTTTCGAGTACATCGCCTATTTTAGAATTTTCTACCATTGAATAAGGCATTGCTCGAAGGTCTGATTTTTTTGTCATCAGGTCTTCTACTGTCAGATCATTGCGAGACTGATTACGCTTTTGCGCTACAGTTAGTACTTTTCTTCCTGTTAAATCTCGAGAGTTAATAACTCCTAAAAAAGTATCGTCATGATCTATTACTAATTTTGACCTCACATGACCATTCACCATCATGAATAAAGCATGGTCTACATCGACATCCTTTAAAATCACCTGTGGCGTTCGTCGGGTAAAATCAGTGACTATCTTAAGTGCACTACTTTTAAGGTCTAATTTTTCAGAGTCGAAATGATCGCAGAATTGATACACTCCTTTTAACTCAACCGTGTCTATTTTTTTAAATTCACCCATATTATTACCTCACAGAACCACTTATTACTTCATGACTATTTAAAAATATGGTTCAGTAAGGTCGAATGCGCAAGCTTGTGTAAGTGACTGTAATCGCATATTACAAAAAAAAGGCATAGACTTGATTTGGGTTAATACAATTTGAACTTTCTACATAAATGATTTGTTCAATGTATGCATTAACAAGTTAAATCATGTTGTGCTGATCAAAAGGAAAGTTTAGTATCAGCCGATTGTTTCAACGGACAACACTTTAGATTTAAATTTAGTAAAGGAAGCATATATGGCTTATCTCATTGATGAACAAAAGCTTGAAAAGGTTTACCTTAAAAGCTATCACACCATTGGGCGATTCAAATATAACGTTGATACACTTATCAACTCACCTGAAATTTCTCGTCATCATGCAATTATCGAACATACACAAGGCAACTGGTTGATTAGAGATGTAAGCACCAATGGTATTTGGATCAATGATAAAAAGATAAGTAAGAACCTTCCATATCAACTATGCCTAAATGATAAAATTGATTTTGCAGCACCAGGAAGAAGCTCTTATGTTGTTGGTGATTTAAGCACTGATTGCCAGTTTTTAGTTTCTCAGTCTGATAGCAATAAAGTTATCGAGATTAAAGACCAACTTCTATTACCAAATGAGCAAGAAGCAACTCACATAGTCTATTTTGATAGCATGTTGAACTACTGGTTTTTAGAAGATTTATTTACAAACGACAGGCAAGTTTTGATTGATGGAGGGCTGATCAGCATTTTTAATGATCAGTGGCAATTTTACTGCTCAAGCCCGTCGACCATTACCAAGCAACTTAAAAGCGAAATAGCACAAAATATCGATTATGCCCTGTCTTTTAATGTGAGTTTAGATGAAGAAAATACGCATTTAACTTTTAGTGTTGCTGATAAAGCATTTGATTTAGGCACTCGCTCTCATCACTACTTATTACTACTACTTGCTCGAACTCGAATTCTTGATAAGCAAACAGGTTTAGAGCCTGAGTTGCAAGGCTGGATGTATCGAGAAGACCTTGCCAAGGCACTTGGAATACAAATGAATCATATGAATATAATGGTTCATAGAGCAAAGAAGCAACTAGCAGATGCTTGTTTAGAGGTGTGTCCTGAGTTTGCTTATATGCTTGAGTCTGAAAATGGTAAGCTCAGACTTAACTGTAATGACATTACCATTGTCAAAGGCAGTAAACTTGAGACCCGCATCTCTATCTAGAGCAAGTCTCACAGTTTTATCAAAACGCTAACTTCTGTAGGGGCCCGCATGTTCGATTATGCGGGCTTCTAAGCTTTTAAGCAGTCCAAGTTTAAATAGTAACTCGACCACAACGAATAATGGCCCTACTAGTAAGCCAATTAAATCATCAACAAATGCTGGTTTTTTGCCTTCATAATAGTGCCCGATAAATTGAATTATCCAACCAATAACAAACAGCCCCGCAAATAAGCCATGAAAACTCGCTGTTTGAGCATTCATGCTTTCAAAAATACTGTCTACCCCCCAAAGCCCTAATAAATATAAGCCACTCATGAGTAGGCCTAATTTAATATCTAAAGCTAAGTAAAACAGCATGGCGAGTATCGCAATAATCAATGCAGGGGTGATCAGAAGACTGTTGACTGACATTAAAGGAAAATACAGCAAGCCTATTACCGCAAATACAATCAGCGGCACGCCCACAAAGTGGGTTAAAATATTGCGCTCATCACGATGGTAGAGCGCATATTTGATTAAGTGTTGGTCTAGTTTTTTCATTTTAGTTCTACTTATAAATAGAGTCATAGCACTAAATTAAAACCACACTTCTCGCCTCATTGTCAATTTAAAGGGCTAACTTGTCTGCAATCTCTGCCTTAAACCAGAACAACGTTGCAACTGTCTAGACATTGAAAGAGTTAAAACCGACATTTGTGCCACCAGCTCAAATTTTTGTTTTGCTCGCGTGATCCCAGTATAAACTAGCTGTCGGTTGATCCCTGAATGTGCTCTTTGCATTGGTGGTAACAACATTGCAGTATGCGCAAACTCAGAGCCCTGAGATTTGTGTATGGTCATAGCATACACTTTCTCGTGCCTAGGTAGTCTATTAGGGTAGAAGTCCCGAACATGACCTTGCTCATCAACAAACACAGCTTTTAAACTCGCCGATGCTGAGCTATTCGATTGATAATTGACTAAAATACCAATATCACCATTAAATAAATTAAGTTGATAGTCGTTTTGGGTGATCATAATGGGCAAGCCCGCATATTGGCGCTGGGTTAAATCAATTAAACCACTTTGATGCAGTCTCTGCTCAATACGTTGATTCAATGCATTTACCCCATAAGGGCCTTCTTTCACAGCTGCAAGTAACTGGTACTGGCTAAAAGCATGATGCACTGCTTGCACATCTTCGGCATTCAGAATGAGTTTACTTTGAATAAGGCGTAAGTAGTTTTGGTAATGCCCTGCCGCTCTGTCGATTAACGCGTGATAGGCATCATTACTGAAGTCATACAATTCTAAATCTTCAAAACCATGTTGAATTGTCTGCTGTAAATGCCTCTGATCGTTATTGTTCACCGCTTGTGCCAATTGACCAATACCACTTTGAGCATTAAATCTATGGCTCCGCTGTAAAAATGCAATGTTATCAGAGAGTAAAAAGTTACTCGGCTTTTCGTGCAATTTTGTCGCATTATTAAAACAAATTTGATTGAGTGCGCTCACACAGCTCTGTGAGTAATGAGGTTGCTCACCCAACTTTAGATGTTCACATAAGTCCCCTAGCACATTACCTGTATCGACTGAAGCCAATTGGTCTTTGTCGCCAAGTAAGACCAGGCGAGCATGAGATGGTAACGCTTTGACTAATTTGCTTAACAAGGGTAAATCTATCATCGACGCTTCATCGACAATCAATAAATCTAAGTGAAGCGGGTTGTGCTCGTTATGCCTGAAGTGATGAGTATGTGGCACGACCCCCAGTAAACGATGAATGGTTTGCGCTTGCTCTGGTAACAAATCAAATAACTCGCCATCTATCATGCCGCTTTCGATTAACTTTTTCTTCGCACCTATCATAGACTCTGTTAAGCGCGCAGCGGCTTTACCGGTTGGCGCAACCAGTTTAATACTCAGTGGTGCACTGCGATACAGCGACTGTAAAATTGCCAACAACTTAGTGACCGTGGTGGTTTTACCTGTACCAGGGCCACCGGTGATCACACAAAAACGATTTAAAGCGGCCATCGAACAGGCCACTTTTTGCCAATCAATGTCATCTTGATCATCAAAGAAGTGATTGAGTAATTCAGTCAGTGTGTCTAGGTTCAAGGTCACTTTGTTGTTATTCAATGCTTGGAATGCTTCAGCAAGGCTTGCTTCGTAATCAAAGTAACGGGCTAAATATAAGTTATAATTCAACAACCTCATTGGTTTATCGTCACCCACAGCCGCGTGTGACGCTAACGCTTTTATCGCAGCTTGTTTGTCATCAGACCAAGGCGCGGTTAACACATTTTCGCCTTGTAATTTTACTGGTAGCGAAAATGGGTTTTGCCAGTCTATCTGCTCTAACTCCAAGCAGCTATGTTGTTGCCTTTGCGCTCTCAGTAACAACAAGATTAAATAAAATGCGTCATCAATTTTGGGATCATTGAGTAATTTTGCCAGCGCAATATCACTGTGCAGCAGTTTTTCTTGCTCGATTAAAAGCGCAATAAAGCTTTGATGATCAAAAGGCGCTGTGAATGCGGGTTGAGCAAATAAATCGGTTTGTTCCATTATACTGCTCCTTGTAAAAATAAGGCATCTAACTGTTCAAGTTCACTGAGAGATAGCTGTTTAAAGAACACCCCTTCTCCGTCACCCATGGCGCGTAAGAAAACATAATAGACGCCACCTAAATGTTGTTCTGGCTGATAGCTAGGCAAGCGGGCTTTAAGTAAGCGATGTAATGCCACAGTATAAATCATGTATTGCAGATGATATTGGTGTGCGTTCATGGCTTGCACTAGGTTATCGCTGGCATAGTCGCTCGGTGTATCGCCCAAATAGTTAGACTTGTAATCAAGAATGTAATACTTGCCTTGGTGCTCGAAGATTAAATCTATAAAGCCTTTCAGTAGCCCTTTGACATTATCAAATTTAAGATTACTCGGATGCTGGGTGATGTTTGAGACAATATTATTCAGCGTCACTTGATCTAATGGCGCAAGAGGTAAATTAAACTCCATCTCCACTAAACGCTGCGAAGGCGTTATGTCTTTAAGCGCTAAATTACTATCTAGTTTGCAGGTCAGACACGCTAACACCCAATGCTTAACTGGCGCTTGCCATTTATCTTCAAAACCGAATTTATCCAGCGTCTGTTTTACAGCTTCTTCTAGTGTCAAGTTCGGTGCTTGCGGCGTTTCTGGCTCGCTAAAATCAATTAATTCAAAAATTTCGTGTAAACAGCTACCCGCTTTTGCCCCTTTAGGAAAGGTGTAAGCATCTAGGGTTTCTTGGCTTTCTGCCAATGGCAAGTCGAGTAAGTGGTTTTCATCAATCGCCCCTAACGGTCTGTCATCATGATCTTGATGATAAGTTAACTGACTAAAGCTGGTTGCTCGCCAATCTCGTTCTATATTCGCTGACACCGCTTTTACAGCGCAATTAATCGTCTGCGCTTGTTGAGCTGGTGTGTAACTTTCGCTTGGCAAACCACTAATATCAAAATAAGCGACCTGTAAATTCGCATCACTTATACAAAGTGCGTCAAGTCGCGCGTGCCATTGCTCTGCAGAGGTCATCAAATCTGGAGCAAAAAGTACGTAACCTAGTGCTGTTTGAGTGATACCCGGCTTTTTACTTCGCCCTTCGGCTAGGTTATACATGCCCACATCGCAGTGATGTACAGCGCGTGTAAGGGCTACATACAACAGACGAATATCTTCAGCTAAACGCTCTTTTTCAGCCAGTTGCATGGCGTCATCGGATTTAGATAAGTCATACACCAGAGTGTCGTCTTTATGATAAATCGCTTCGCTCGCTTCACGATAGCCGCTGGCAAACGGCAAATAAACAATTGGATATTCCAATCCTTTTGAAGCGTGCATGGTGATGATTTTAACTAGGTTCTCATCGCTTTCTAAGCGTACCTGTGCGGTATCGCTTAACGACTCGGTGTATTGCTTTTCATACCAACGTAAAACCCGCTGCGTGCCTTCGAGTTCAATTTGCTTATGCTGTAAGAGCTCTGCAAGGTGGCGATAATCCGTTAACCAACGCTCTACATGATGACCTTTTTGTTGCCAAAGCAAGGGTAGATCATTCTCAACCAACAATTGCTCAAGCATCGCCATCACGCCCTTTTTGTACCACAAGGCTTTTAGCTTAGAAAACTGTAACAAGTACTCCTGCCACGTTTTATGCGCTTTATTATTTTGAGCTGCTTGAAGGCTGTCTGTCTCGTTTTGCAATGCAAAAATTTGCTGGTAATTCAGGCCAAATAAATCACTGGCCAAAACACCTCTCAGCAGAGCTTCGTCGTATGGACCATGAAGCACCATCAAAAATTGCATCAAGGCTTGGCTGACTGGCTGCTGGAAAACACTTTCTCTGGCAAGATACACACTGTCTATGCCTTTATTGGTTAGAGCACGTTTTATCAAAGCCGCTTCATTTCTATCTCGTACTAAAAAGCAAATATCTCCTGCCGCCACAGGTGTGCCTGCAATTGTAGCTTCACCCTGCTGTGCTTGGTTCAAGAGCGTTGCGGTTTTGCTGGCATAAAGCTCAGCCAGTGCTGGATGTGCCACACCTTTACTGGTGACCTCAGAGGTATCTTTTAAAACGCTAAAACACAATGGCGCTGCTGGTTCATTGCTTAGTTCAAAGCCTTCGCCGGGCTTTTTGCCATTTGCTGCCACGGCTTCAAACGGAATGTCTTTGTTATAGATAAAGCTATTTTCATTTTGTTTGAAAATACTGTTAACTGCATCGACCACGCCTTTTGCAGAGCGGAAGTTAGTCGCAAGGGTATATTGATGTGTTTCTTGCACCTGCTTTTTGGCATGAATATAGGTGAAAATATCTGCGCCCCTAAACCCATAAATCGCCTGCTTTGGATCACCTATCATGGTCAAAGTGGTTTCTTCACGGGTGCCATAAATCGATTGAAAAATACCGTATTGAATGGGATCGGTATCTTGGAATTCATCAATCATGGCCATTGGGAAAAGCGTGGCAATTTTCTCAGCTAAAAGCTCGCCTTGTTCAGCAATGAGTGCAGCATGCAATTGAGTAAGCAAATCATCAGGCGTTAAAACACCCTGCTTACGTTTTTGTTTTTCGAGTAAGGTCGCAACTTGCTTCGCCGCCTGTTGCACTATGGCCAGCGGTAACCCTTCTTGTAACTTTTGGTGTAGTGCAAACATTTCAGTAAACGATTTAAGCAAGGGATGCGACATCGGCGCTTGCCCTTTCTTGTAATACTGGCTGTCTGACAGCGTTTCTTCACTCCACAAGTTGAATGAATGCTTTGCTGAGCCAAATTCAAAATACCAGTTATCCGATTGGCAGTAGTCAATCAAAGCTGCGATATTTGCTACTCGCCCGGGCGCTTTATTTTTCGCAAGGCCCGAATTATCTAACGCAGTAAAGAAGTCGCTTGCTAACAGCGCACTTTTAAATGTTTGTGCTTGTTGCTGGTATTGCGCTTTAGTTGCCAGTACATCATCTAAGTCATAACTCGGTGTGATGGTGATATTGCCCTTACTCAGCAGTTTACTTACTTTACTATTGAGAGATTGCGGGTTTGGCACATGCTTTAAAATAGTCTGAGTGGTATCGGTATCGAGCGGGTAAATAAAACTGCGCCAGTAGTCTTTGACTGCTTGGTCGATTAAATCAGCACTGTCGAGGACAAACGTTTGGTTAAAACCCATATTCGACTCAAAAGCATGCTGTTTCAGCATTTTCTGGCAGAAACCGTGAATGGTATAAATCGCAGCTTCATCCATCGACTTAGCCGCAGCATCAAGTAACGTAAAAGCCTGTTTTCTGTCTTTAACGTCTTTTAACACTCGCAGAATGAGGTCGTCTTTTGATCCTTTACCGAGTAACACATCGCGCGCTTCGACGATGCGCTTTCTTACTCGGTCTCTGATCTCAGCCGTTGCTGCATCAGTGAAGGTTACCACTAAGATTTGCTCAACATTTAATGGCGTACTCTCTTGCTCAGGTACGGTCAAACCCAGTAAGCAACGTAAATACAAGCCCGTAATGGTATAGGTTTTACCCGTCCCCGCACTGGCTTCAATTAGGTTTTGCCCAACCAAAGGCATGACTGTTGGATCAAGCATTTGCATATTTTTCTTCCTTCGCAAGGTCAATCAGTTCGCCAAATAACGATTTACTTAAGCTGATAAATTCAGCTTCAAAATCAAACAGGTTTTTAAAATCGAGCGCCACATAAGGGTTTTCGCTGTCGCCCATGCCGATATATTGACCGCCATTAAATTTATTGGCCGCTTTATTGATGTCTTCAGTGAGCGCATATTCATAGCTAGATGCAACAAAGAAAGGTTGCGGACTGCTCATAAGTGAAATGTAAAAATTGACCCATTTCTGTAACTCAGCTTTGGCATCTTCTGCCTCTAACGGCGCAAAGCTAACTTGCTCATCTAAACCATAAACAGAAGTCGTGACCGATTGCCCCATACAATTCGCTGCGCAGTGGTAAATAAACGCTCTAACCTTGTCTTTGGCCTTAATACTGGCTGGGCGATAAAAGATTTGTTGTGATTCAAAGAGTTTATCTAGCCACCCTTGTAGTTTTATTGCACCGCAGTCGATATCAATTTCAACGGGCTCTGAAGGTGATGTGAGTGTTGTTTTTAAACGCTCAGCTAGAGGGGTGATCCTTTGCTTTAATTGACCAAGTTGCACTTTACCCACTTCAGCTTGTGGCAAGTCGCCTCGTTGTAAAAGTTGCTCAGGAGCTTTTTCTGTCTCATTCAGAGAATCTGTCAGTAATTCATCTAGATATTGATATCGAGACAAAGCATCGAGAGCAAATGGTTCATCGTCGTCAATCACTTCTTCCGCATTGTATAAACGCACACCCACACGTTGCTGATAAAACGCTGCTTGTGGGTTTAAAACGGCTCGGATCAACTGATTGATATCTAGCTCATGCTCCGCTGTATCAAACGGATTTGGCAGGCCTTCGCTAAAGCTTGTGTTATTTTCATTGCTCGGCGGCTCATTATTGGCCTTTGAAATCAACCAAGTGGGATTAAAGCTTTGCTTATCACTTTCAATATAATTAAGCGAAGAAAATGGCTGCAGTGTGGCTTGATTTAATAAATGCGCAGAAGGTTTACCCGCTTTGCCTTCGATATAAAAGCAGCGGTCAATATAGTCAATAAGTTCACTGACCAAAATTGACGGTACTTGCGGCTCGTTGTTGTAACATGAGCGACCTACATAACTGAGTAAGAGTTGTTTACGCGCACTCAGTAAGGCTTCTAAAAATAGATACCTGTCATCGAGTTTACGTGAACGGTCACCTTTTTTGCGCTGGCTTTGCGATACAAGATCAAAGCCTATCGGCTGCACACTTCGCGGATAGTCACCGTCGTTCAAACCAAGTAGGCAAACGATTTTGAACGGCACGGCACGCATTGGCATTAGCGTACAGAAGTTAACTGCGCCCACAAGAAAACGTTGCCCTACCCCTTTTTGTGCAACCCCTTGTTTGACCCAATAACTGATAATTTCGGGGCTAACCTCTTCAAGCATGTCTTTATTGTCAAAGTGGGTCTGTAAAGTCTCAATCACTTTGTTGAGCACTTGTAGATCCCAGCTTTGATCTGAATCTGGATGATAAAACGTTTTTATCAGTGATTTGAGCTGTTCGGCTTTGATATTAAGTGGGTTATGTTCACTCAAAATATTTTTGTGGCTGATCAAATCATCAATAAAGTGAATGAGCTTACTGAGCGACTCAGTGGCCATGCCCTCAACTTGATCGCTTGGGAAAATGCCTTTAAATGCCAACGACTCATCGCTCATAGCAATGCCAAGCAATAAACGATTTAAACCCTGTTGCCAGGTATTAAGCTGCATTTTAGGTAGTTCATGCTCGGCTTTGTGATCTGCGTTAATGCCCCAGCGAACTCCTACTTCTTCTAGCCAAAATCTGAACTGCTCAAATTCATCTTCACTACACTGGTATTGCTTTGCAATTGGCTCGACAGCGAATAAGTCTAGGATATCCGATACGCCAAAACGGCTGAAAGGTAAATCGACCAAAGACAAGAATGAATTGATCACCGGCTTTTCTTGATCTATAGCTAAGTCTGCCAACGAGTAAGGTATATAGCGCTCTGTGGTTGCGCCACCAAATACCGCCTCAATATATGGACTGTATTTCGCCACGTCCGGCATCATGACAATAAAGTCTTTAGGGGTAAGACTTGGATCTTCATGCATCAAACTTAATATATGGTCGTGTAAGCGTTCAATTTCACGAAGTGGCGTATGACAGTCTTGAAACACAATAGAGTTGTCATCTTCTTCGATGGATAATTGACCTTCTTGGTTTATAAACCACTGTGTGTCTTCGACTAGGGTTTCGCCTTTAAACGATAAATCGAAAATTTCTTTTTGTACTTTGCCCAATAAGTTATCGCTAAAGTCTTCGACAAAACCGTCTATCCATGAGGCATCTAATTGCAGCAGCTGTTCAAAGTAATCACGACCTAACTTACCCCATGCCGATAGAAGAGGATTACCGATTTGGAAATATTCACCTGATTGCGCTTCGAGTTCTGGATATTTAACAAATTTAGCAGCAATTTTAGCCTGTGTTTTTTCGTCTACCACATCGCCCCAGTAATGTTCACTCGGATTGAACAAGAACAGCAACACATTGGTTTTCTGCGCCAGCGCTTGGAAAATTTCAAGCTGGCTGCTTGGAATGGCTGACAAGCCAAATAAACTTATTCTCTGGGGTAACTGCTCAGCAGAAGCTTCAGCTAAGGCTTCGAGCAACATGCCATGCATGTTGGCACGGTGATATGGACTTTGCCCTAATTCTTCAGTTAATGAAACAAGCTTTCGCCATAAATCGGGCTGCCAAGGCGCAATAGACACATCCACATCTGGCAATTCATCCATGCCCGACTCCCATGTGTCTAACCACTCAGGACGATACATTAAATATTGGTCGAATACGTCCGCAATTTTTTCACATAAAGCAAAACGCTTTTTGCCCGCTTCATCATCTTCTAAATAGCGCTTTAAGGGCTCATATACAGGTAATGCGAGTTGCTCAGGCAACAACGTCATAAGCTTCCAAGTTAAGTTCGCTTTATTAAAAGGCGACTCTTTTGGCACTTGCGGCAGAAAGGTTTGATAGAGCTGCCAAATAAAACTGGAAGGCAATGGAAAATCAAGTTGCGCTGCTAAACCTGAGTGCTGGCTTACACCTAGCTTTAGCCACTGCGACATACCCGGAGATTGAACAAGAATAATTTCTTTACTAAAAATACTGTCTAAAGGCGCGGTGTCTAATACTTTATGGAGCTGCGCTTGTAAAGCCTCCATGCGATTTGACTGAATGATATGTAACATGATGACAAGCCTCTGCGTTCCAATGCATGTGATACCAACCCTCAATAATACCTAATCATTTTGAGGGATTAAAACTGATGCTACCTACATTGAAAATTTCTTATTTAGAACAACTAAATAGCAAAATTTTCGCTTTGCTAGCAACGAGTTTTCTTTGCCTCAAAATAGATCACTTAATTAAGAGGATTGGTATTAATTTCAGGACGTAAAAGTAACTGTTTGTAGTGTAATTTATTTAATAAAAACAATATATAGCCAATAAACTGCAAAGCAATATTGGTAGTAAATTTATGAACAATTGGAGTAAAAAATTGAGGCGGGTAGAAATAACAAGCGCTGCTTAATAAGCTGCGCTTTGGTTGCTTATGTAGGATTAGAAAAGGTCTATATCGTTACTATCGTCATCTTGCTGAGTGATTAGCTGCTGCTCGATGAGTTCTTCATAAAAGCACAGCTTATCTCTGCCGTTTTCCTTCGCATAATAAAGGGCTTTGTCTGCTTGCTCTAGCACGGTAATTGGAAAATCATACGGACTAATACGCGACATACCTATACTCACAGACATGGTTTTTACAAACGGGAAGTGCGTACTTCTAACTAACTCCATGAACTTTTCAATTTTCGCTTTCATCGCTTCATAGTTACAAGGTTCAAAAACCAATACGAACTCTTCACCGCCAAATCGGAAGATTAAATCGCTAGAGCGAAAATATTGACGCATTTTTTGTGCGAGTAAGAGTAAAACTTCGTCACCACAGACGTGGCCATAGCTGTCGTTGATTTTTTTGAAATGATCAATATCAACCATTGCTAACCATGACGTTGCCCCCATGATTCGTTTACGATTATCGTTTGGATAGGCTGACTTGTGATGATCAATCAGCTGTTTTTCTAAAAGTTGTTTGAGCTTTTTCTCGAACGTTTGGCGGTTTAATAAACCTGTTAACTTGTCACGCTCGTTTTCATGCAAGATACTCAGGTAATTTTCAAAAATACGACAAAAGGCATTCAACAAAACCTGATCAGAACTACTTAAACCCTTACTCACAATCGCGATGGCGCCAATTGGTTTATCTTGCAATGTAATAGGTAACCAACGACGCTCTGTACCATCCGCAGATTGAACCGTGATAATACAAGCTGACTGTAAACAAGAAACAAGTTCTGGTGGCGGCTGTTTCACTACGTCACGGTCTTCCCACAAAAAATCATCATGGCGCAATACTTTTAAACATAAGCTACGCTCGATAACTAATTGGCCCTGAACATGAAGATCTTTGTATATACCTACTTCTTCGCAACCTATAAATTCTTGAATAGTAGAAATTAAGCTATATTCGAGGGAATCTACATCACGAGTCTTAGTTATTTTTATAACGGAGTTCAGTAGCTCTTCTTGCATAATACGTCCAATCGGTTATCGACTAGTAGAAACAACCTAAATTTCAACTGGTTAGTGATAAGACACTGCAGTACATTTAAGTTAAATTAAACAGATGGGTGTTTATTCTAATAGAAAGCTGATCAGATAGGAATAAAGAATTTACAATCTGTACCCGAAAAGGAAAGAATACCATAACAAGAAAAGATTGATTGAGAAATCGCTAGATGTGAAATGGCGGAGAGGGAGGGATTCGAACCCTCGATAGGGGTTAGCCTATACACGAGTTCCAGTCGTGCGCCTTCAGCCACTCAGCCACCTCTCCACTGCGCCTAAGCGCGAAGCTATACTAAGTAAAGCACCACACTTAAGCAAGCTTTTTTGCCAATATGCTGAGCTAACTGCTTAACATATCGGCAAATTTGATTACTTTTTCAAGTTCGAAGAGAAATCTAACATACGATTTAGAGAGCGCAACGCCCCTTCACGTAAGTCCATATCAACAAACACTTCTTTACCTTCTGGACTAACAAGTGCCTCTTCAATAGCTTTAAGGCCGTTCATCGCCATCCAAGGACAGTGAGCACAGCTCTTACACGTTGCACCTTCACCAGCTGTTGGCGCCTCAAAGAACTCTTTCTCAGGGCATAGCTGCTGCATTTTGTAGAAAATACCGCGATCAGTTGCAACGATGAACTTTTGATTATCCATCTCTTGTGCTGCTTTAATTAGCTGGCTTGTTGAACCCACTGCATCAGCAAGATCAACGATTTCGGCCGGAGATTCAGGATGAACTAACACAGCTGCATCTGAATGAAGCGCTTTCATATCTTTTAGCGCTTTCGTTTTAAACTCATCGTGAACGATACATGCGCCATTCCACATGATCATGTCAGCACCTGTTTTCTTCTGAATGTAAGAGCCTAGATGCTTATCAGGTCCCCAAATTATTTTTTCACCTTCAGAGTCTAAGTGCTCAACAATTTCTAAAGCACAAGAAGACGTTACGATCCAATCAGCGCGTGCTTTTACAGCCGTAGATGTATTCGCGTAAACCACAACTTTTCGATCAGGGTATTGATCACAAAACTTTGAGAACTCATCAATTGGACAACCCACATCGAGTGAGCAAGTTGCTGCAAGTGTTGGCATAACCACGGTTTTGTTCGGCGTTAAGATCTTAGCCGTTTCACCCATGAATCGCACACCCGCTACGATGATGATGTCTTTATCTTCTTGATTTGCACCAAAACGTGCCATCTCTAAAGAATCAGCAACACAGCCGCCCGTTTCTTCAGCTAATGCTTGAATTTCAGGATCAGTATAATAATGCGCAACTAATACGGCATTTTTATCTACTAAAAGTTGTTTAATACGTGCTTTATATTCAGCTTTTTCGGCGTCGTTAAGTGGCGCCGGCTTTGGAGGAAAGATGTAATCCTCTGGCATGATTTGTTCTGCTAAACTCATTTCTCGACCATCAGTGCACATTGCAAAATTGATGCGAATTATACGTAATTGCTGAGCAGAATCCTAGTCTGTGACGAGAATAGTAAGGGATTATTAAAGTTTCATGAAATAGAGATATTAATTGTATGGTGGGTCATGATGGACTTGAACCATCGACCAATGGATTAAAAGTCCACTGCTCTACCAACTGAGCTAATGACCCATACAGATAGGGATAAAGAATTTTGAGATGGTGGGTCATGATGGACTTGAACCATCGACCAATGGATTAAAAGTCCACTGCTCTACCAACTGAGCTAATGACCCGCTCAAAGGATATCGATATTTAAAGTAAGTGGTGGGTCATGATGGACTTGAACCATCGACCAATGGATTAAAAGTCCACTGCTCTACCAACTGAGCTAATGACCCGCTCTAGGGTTCTCGACACTTTAAATAAGTGGTGGGTCATGATGGACTTGAACCATCGACCAATGGATTAAAAGTCCACTGCTCTACCAACTGAGCTAATGACCCGCTCGAGGATATCAGATACTTTAAATAGTGGTGGGTCATGATGGACTTGAACCATCGACCAATGGATTAAAAGTCCACTGCTCTACCAACTGAGCTAATGACCCGCTCTGGATATCAGTTTTATTAAGTAGTGGTGGGTCATGATGGACTTGAACCATCGACCAATGGATTAAAAGTCCACTGCTCTACCAACTGAGCTAATGACCCGCTCATGTGATATCAGTCTAATTAAGAAGTGGTGGGTCATGATGGACTTGAACCATCGACCAATGGATTAAAAGTCCACTGCTCTACCAACTGAGCTAATGACCCGCTCTGGGATATCTTACACTTATTTAAAAGTGGTGGGTCATGATGGACTTGAACCATCGACCAATGGATTAAAAGTCCACTGCTCTACCAACTGAGCTAATGACCCGCTCGGATATCTTTTCTTAATTAAGTTATGGTGGGTCATGATGGACTTGAACCATCGACCAATGGATTAAAAGTCCACTGCTCTACCAACTGAGCTAATGACCCGCTCGGATATCAAAACTTAATAAGTGGTGGGTCATGATGGACTTGAACCATCGACCAATGGATTAAAAGTCCACTGCTCTACCAACTGAGCTAATGACCCACTTAGTGCAACAAGTGATTTGAATCAATCGCCTGCTGCGGGCGCTTATAATACTTATTTAAAAAATGAGTGCAACTGAAATGCGTAGTTTTTTTCAGTTTTTACGTCTAAGCGCCTAATTTTAAACCATACTGGCAAAATATTATGCCATTACATCTTACCAAGACGTTCTGTGGCCAATTTTGCAGCAGTCGTACTTGGATATTCTTTAATTAGAGTATTTAACAACTCTTTGGCTTTTTCAAAGTTGTTTTCTTTTTGGAAGATAATACCTAACTTTAATAAAGCATCTGGACGTTTATTTGAGTTCGGATAATTACTCACAACATCCTGGAAGTGAATTCGTGCTTGTGCGTCGTTATTCTTTATTGAAAACAACTGCCCTAGCCAATAGTGCGCATTTGGCATATACACAGAATTAGGGAATGCGGTTATAAAGTTTTGCAATTCTGGAATGGCCGCATCATAACGCTTGTCTTTCATGATCAAAGCAACCGCTCGATCATAAGCTTCGTTTTCTGATAAGTCGCTACTGATTGCTTGTGAATTATCTACTACATCAGTAGTGGAAGTATTGCTGGACTGCTCGTATACCTTAGACACACGGTTTTCAATTTCTTGATATAGCTCTCTCTGTCTCTGGAGTACTTTTTCAAGTTTATAACTTTGCTCTTCAGTCACACCTCGGACTTGAGATACTTCATCTTGCAGTAGATTTAGCTGCTGTTGAAGTTCGACTTGTAGCAGATTACGCGTTTTCATCATGCTTTCAAGCTGTGCTAAACGCTGCTCAATTGTTTGGGTTGTGTTTGCAGCCTCAGATACAGGAGCGGGAGCAGCCCATACATGGGTGCTCCCGCTCATCATTATGGCTGCCAAAATATATTTCGGCTTCATAATCACTCTTTCAAATTAGTAAACTAAAACCGCGCGACGGTTTTTAGCAAAAGCTTCTTCAGTGCGAGACTTAACCATTGGCTTCTCTTCACCGTAGCTCACTACAGAGATCTGGCTATCAGAAACACCTAAGCTTTGAAGGTATTTAGCAACTGACTTACCACGGCTTTCACCTAGTGCAATATTGTACTCAGGCGTACCACGCTCATCAGCATGACCTTCGATGAGTACTTTAACACTTGGATTTTTAACTAAGAAATCAGCGTGTGCTTGAAGTAACTCTGCATATTGACCACGGATACTTGATTTATCGAAATCGAAGTAAACGATTTGCTCTTGACGAAGCGCTTCATATTTCTGTTGTAGTTTCTCAGCTGCAGCTTGCTCTGGCGTTAAAGTGTTAACTTCTACATTGTTACCAGATTGTGATGCATTTGCACCATTATTTTGATTTGCAGCACTTTCGTCAACGCTTGAAGATGAGCTACATGCTGCAAGTGTCATTACTGGTAAAGCGACCAATAAAGCTTTTAAGGTTTTGTTAAGTTGCATCGAGTATATTCCTATATCAAAAATTTATACCAGTAAAACTACTGTAAAAAAGGTGACCATGCTGGTGCCTTAACCTGTCCATCAGAAACAGGTAGACGGGCTTTGAATCTACCGTCCATCGATACCAAAGCTAATACCTGCTTATTATTGTACAAGGTACTATACATAATCATAGAGCCATTCGGCGCAATACTTGGTGACTCGTCTAAACGAGTACGCGTCAGCACTTGGAACAACCCTGAATTTAATTCTTTTTTCGCAATATGGTACTTGCCTAGTGTTCTATTCACCATCACAAGTTGTTTGCCGTCCGGTGTGATTGAACCAGCTAAGTTCATATCGCCATCAAAGGTAACACGCTTTGATCTACCAGTTTGTAAATTTAACTTATATATCTGAGCATTACCACCCCTTTCCGATGTATAGACAATTTCTTTGCCATTCGGGTGCCAAGATGGCTCAGTATCTATACTTCTATGTTTTGTTAAGCGCGTTTCTTTTCGTGTTTTTAAGTCTAATAGGTAAACTTCGGTAGCACCACCCGCATCTTTTGAAAGTACGATGAGTAATTTTGTCCCATCAGGAGAGAATTGCGGCGCACCATTAATACCAGTATAACTTGTAATAATTTCACGTTTACCTGTATATAGGTCTTGCATGATGATTTGTGACTGACGGTTTTCAAACGTCACATATGCCAATTTAGTACCATCTGGCGACCAAGCTGGTGACATTAAGGGTTCTTTAGAGCGGAGCAGCACTTGCTCGTTATAACCGTCATAATCTGCAACAACCAATTGATAAGGTTTATCATCTGCTTCACGTACAATTACATACGCAATTTTAGTTCTAAACGCCCCTTTCTCACCTGTAAGAGATTCATAAATTACATCACTGATTTGGTGCGCATAGCTTCTAAAACCCGTTTCACTGATAATCGATTGGCGAGCTTCTTGAATATGGTCCTGACTTCTCATCAATTGACCATTTGTCATCATACGTGTTTCACCGCCGGTGATTTGCGCTCTGATCACATCAATTAATTCATACTTAACCAAGTAACGTCCCCCTGGTTGCTGCGTAATTGAACCAACTAAAACTGCTTCAACGCCTTTGGATACCCATGCATCGTAGTCTATGTCTTCATCTGTTGATGGCAATTGTGGTAAATCAACTAAAGCAAGTGGTTTGAACTTACCACTACGTGTTAAGTCAGCAGCGATTACATCACTCAATTGCATTGGCAATTCACCAACGCCTTCGAATTTAAAAGGTACGATGGCAATAGGTCGAGCACTGTCTACTCCTTCGGTGATGACAATTTCTAGAGCCGCAAAAGCATAATTTTGAATAGATAAAACTAAGCAAACTAATAATACTTTGAATCGCTTGAGCATAGTTTTCCTTATAGTTCTGGTTTAATTGTTAAATTGATATTTTTTAGTTGTTCAAAAACATCTTTATCTTTAGAAACAGGTAATGTGTCTGCTAAGCGGATAGCCCTTAATGCAGCATCACAAACAAGTTTGTCCCCCCCTAGAGGTTTTACACTTGTTACTAAGCCATTAAAAGCAAGTCTAATATTTACACGACACTCCTTACCTCTCATCGCTTCATCGGTCAATAAGTTAGACTGAATTCGCTGAGAGATAAGAGCCTGAAATTTTTCAACTTCACCCATCACCTGCTGTTTTCTTAGCTTATTTCGAGCAGCTTGTTCTTGTGCCAATTGCTCTTGTAGCAACTGCTCTTCAAGTGCCTTCAAACGAGCCTTTTCAGCTTCCTCAGCTCTACGCTTTTCATCTTCTTCGCGTTTTTTTCGCGCTATTTCTGCTTTACGCAATGCATCTTCTTCGGCCTTTAGCTTATCAGAAGCAGCTTTAGCGGCTTTTTCAGCTGCAAGCTTTTCAGCTCGAGCTTTTTCAGCATCTGCTCTTTGTTTCTCTTCAATCTTTTTGGCTTTTTTTGCTTGGGCTTCAGCTTTACGCTTTTCTTCTACCTTAGCTAATCTTTGTTGTTCCAACTTTCTGATTCGACGCGCTTCAGCCTCTCTCTCTTTTCTTGCTTGTTGCGCACGTTTTTCTAAGTCTCGAATGCGTTTCTCTTCAGCACGTTTTTTATTGTCTTCCTGTTGCTTGAGTTCAGCAATTTTTTGCTCTACGAGTTTTTGGTCAACCGACACTGCAGAAACTACTTTTTCTTCTTGCTCTTCAATAACTGGATTAAGTTGAACTTGCATAACTTTAGGCGTAGGCATTTCAAAGTTTGCCGTGGCAAATAAAAAACCACCTAAGGAAATATGAAGTAGAAACGACTTAACAAATCCACTGGTTAATGATTCCATTACTACTCCTCAAAAGACTTGGTCATTAACCCTACTGATGGTACGCCTGCATTTTTCAAAAAGTCCATCAATAACAATACTTCTTGATAAGATACACGACCAGACCCTTTGATCAGAACAGGAGTTTCTGGGTTTTGCTGAAGTTTAAGCTTTATCACAGCAGCAACCTCAACTGCATCCATCGGTGCCTCTGGATCTGTACCTACACTGACGTAATATCGGCCTTCGGCATCAATACTCGCTATAATGGGCGGTGCTTCTTTAGTCTCAACCAAATCAGACTCAGACATTTTAGGTAAATCTACTTTTACACCATGCGTGATTAACGGTGCTGTTGCCATGAAAATAATAAGTAATACCAACATAACATCGATGTACGGTACTACGTTGATTTCTGCAACCGGACGTCGTTTCTTACGCAAATACATGTTATTTGGCCTCTACCGAATTTGCAGCTTGACGATGAAGTATATTCGCAAACTCTTCCATAAAGTTAATGTAATGACTCTCAAGCTTTTCAACATTCTTTGCAAAACGGTTATATGCCATAACAGCTGGAATTGCTGCAAATAAACCAATCGCTGTTGCGATAAGTGCTTCAGCAATACCTGGTGCAACCATTTGTAGTGTTGCTTGCTGAACTTCACCTAATGCAATAAAGGCATTCATAATTCCCCACACAGTTCCGAATAAACCGATGTAAGGGCTAATTGAACCTACTGTTGCCAAAAAAGAAAGGCTTGATTCTAGCTTTTCGACTTCTCTTGAAAGTGCCACGCGCATTGAACGATGCGTCCCCTCAATAACAAGACCCGTGCTTTGATTCGAACTTTTCTTTTGTCTTGCAAATTCTTTAAAGCCAGACACAAATAATGCTTCTAAACCTGCTGGGCTACCTGTGCGAGCACTAATTTCGTTATACAACTTACTGAGTTCCATCCCTGACCAAAATTTTTGTTCAAACTTTTTAGTATCATGCATGGCTTTTGAAATAATTGACTTGCGCTGAAAAATAATTGCCCAAGAAGCTATCGACATGCCCACTAACGTCAACATAACTAGTTGAACCAACAAACTTGCTTTTAATATAAGATCAACGAAATTTAGACCCGATTCCACCTTGTTATACTCCTAAAATAGTTGTGTTTGGGCATTCAGCACCATTAGCTTATTCATCGACAATGCAACAAGCTAATAGTTCATTTAGTTTACCCAGACATTGCAGCCCTGACAATCTGATTACTACGAATTGAAGTGATTTAACGACAAACTGTTTAAATAGCATTCTTATCTTACTAACCTACTGGTTTCCTTTCTCAAATTTTATGCCTACTGTTCAAAAACCACTTTAGAATTTTCCTTTATGTTGTCGCCAAAGTTTTATTTAAGCTTAAGTAATAGTTACTCAGCAGAAATAAAAGCTCCATAATAAAATAGCAAAATGAATAGGCGCTTATTTATGAGAAGATAATGCATAAATCGGAGCACTTATTCAAAATAAATGAATAAACCTTCAAAACCCTATTGGTAATACCAATTTCCAACAATAAAACTAATCACAAAAAACTTGCTTAAATTTCATCTTCTACTTTTAAATCATACACATAACAAATTAAAGATAGGTTTAACGTAGGGTGAAAAACAAATAAAAAACCCGTCACATTAGATTTTTTTATCTGAAACATATAAATTTTCTAGTTTGATAACAAATAATAGAACTCGTATTATATCTCTCGTTCCAGTAAGACAACTTACCGAAACAGTTTCTAGCAATATGATTACTGATTTGTCGTATTGCTTAGTTAAATACAGATTAATGTATTTAATGTTCCCTTATTACTTCCTTCAACTTGTTGTTTTGCCCGCTTTTTTAGCGGGCTTTTTTTTGTCTATTTTTCATTAGAACAAAATTCAGACAAAAAAAGCCCGAACATTAGTTCGGGCCCGTGATATCAAGTATAAGTAGATTAAGCTTCTTCGCTTTCATCTCTATATTTGTCAGCAGTTTCTTTAATTAACGGCTGTAACTCACCTTTTTGAAACATTTCTAAAATAATGTCACATCCACCGATTAGTTCACCTTCAACCCAAAGCTGAGGAAAAGTTGGCCAGTTCGCATAGTGAGGTAACTCAGCACGAATATCTGGATTTAAAAGAATATCAACATAAGCAAACTGTTCACCACAAGCCATTAATGCCTGAGATGCTTGTGAAGAAAAACCACAGTTAGGCAGTTTAGGTGAGCCTTTCATGTATAGAATGATTGGGTTTTCAGAAATTTGTTGCTTAATTTTATCAATGGTTTCCATTTATTAACCTCTATGTGACGATGCGTAGCCATGAAAAATCGAATTCATTGCGTGGTAAAACACGCATTTTTGGCAAATAAAACAAATAGTCTCTAACTACGCCATTGCTGTTTGCCTAAACTTGAGTAAAATACTCAGGAATTATAGTATCACTATAAAGTTAATTCGTATAGAAATCTGGACTTCAGTAGTCTATGTTTCAGTCGTAATTAGCAAAATACATAACAAATGGAGATAACCATGGCTTTTGAACTACCGTCATTACCTTATGCAATCGATGCGCTAGAACCACATATTTCTAAAGAAACTTTAGAATTTCACCACGGTAAGCACCACAACACTTATGTAGTGAAATTAAATGGTTTAGTTGAAGGTACTGACTTTGCAGATAAAACTCTTGAAGAAGTAGTACGCAGCTCTGAAGGCGGCGTTTTCAATAACGCAGCACAAATCTGGAACCACACTTTCTACTGGCACAGCCTTGCACCAAATGCAGGTGGCGAGCCAACAGGTAAAGTTGCTGAACTAATTAATGCGAAATGGGGCTCATTCGCAGCATTCCAAGAAGCATTCAACGACAAAGCAGTAAACAACTTCGGTTCAAGCTGGACTTGGTTAGTACAACTAGCTGACGGCTCACTAGATATCGTAAATACTTCAAATGCAGCGACTCCTTTAACAGAAGAAGGTGTAACACCAATTCTTACTGTTGACCTTTGGGAACACGCTTATTATATCGATTACCGCAATGTTCGTCCTGAATACCTTAAAGGTTTCTGGGCACTAGTTAACTGGGAATTTGCTAACAGCAACCTAGCTTAATATCTTCTTCATTGCAGATAATTGTATAAAGGCGTCTATAGGCGCCTTTTTTATATTTCCCTCTTTATCATTCATCAATTAAATATCTGGATTTTTTAGGCAATTTCCTAATTTCATGTCTAAGCTTTAGTTATACCTTTTACTATTAAATAGTTTCTCATTCTAAAGCTCACACAGGTTATTTGGAGGTCGTTATGACAATATTCGAACATTATCAAGCCAGATATGAAGCTTCCCAAGAAGAAGAATATTCAATCGCTGAATTTCTAGAAATCTGTAAGAACGATAAATCAGCATATGCGAGTGCAGCAGAACGATTACTCATGGCTATCGGTGAGCCTGAGATGGTTGATACCTCAACAGATGCAAGATTAAGCCGTTTATTTTCAAACCGTGTCATTGCTCGATACCCTGCCTTTAGTGAATTTTATGGCATGGAAGACGCCATTGAACAAATCGTGTCATATCTAAAACATGCTGCACAAGGTTTAGAAGAGTGTAAACAAGTGCTTTACCTTCTCGGCCCGGTTGGTGGGGGTAAATCATCGATTGCAGAAAAACTCAAATACCTAATGCAGCAAGTTCCTATTTATGCCATCAAAGGGTCTCCTGTTAACGATCACCCTCTTTCTTTGTTTAATCCTGTGGAAGACGCAAACTTACTAGAGAAAGAATATGGCATTAAGCCACGTTACTTAAAAACAATCATGTCCCCTTGGACGACTAAGCGCTTACATGAGTTTGGTGGAGACATCACTCAATTCAAAGTCGTTAAACGCTATCCGTCTATTTTAGATCAGGTTGCGATTGCGAAAACTGAACCTGGTGATGAAAACAACCAAGACATTTCTGCACTAGTTGGTAAGGTTGATATTCGAAAACTAGAACATTACGCACAGAATGATCCTGATGCATATGCATACTCGGGTTCACTGTGTTTAGCAAACCAAGGTCTAATGGAGTTTGTAGAGATGTTCAAAGCACCCATTAAGGTGCTACACCCTTTATTAACTGCAACGCAGGAAGGTAACTACAACGGTACAGAAGGCATTTCGGCTTTACCTTACAATGGTATGATTTTGGCTCACTCAAACGAGTCTGAATGGCAAAGTTTTAAAAACAATAAAAACAATGAGGCATTCTTAGATCGTGTTTATATTGTTAAAGTACCTTATTGCTTAAGGGTTTCTGAAGAAGTCAAAATTTACCAAAAACTATTAGACAACAGTGAGCTATCTTCTGCGCCCTGTGCTCCGGGTACTTTAGAAACTTTGGCTAAATTCGTGTCGCTTTCCAGACTACAAGAACCAGAGAACTCAAGCATTTACTCTAAAATGCGAGTGTATGACGGCGAGAGCTTGAAAGACACTGATCCAAAAGCAAAATCTTATCAAGAATATCGAGATTATGCGGGTGTCGATGAAGGTATGACAGGCCTCTCTACTCGCTTTGCATTCAAAATCCTATCTCGTGTATTCAATTTCGATCACGCAGAGGTTGCGGCCAACCCTGTTCATTTATTTTATGTACTAGAACAGCAAATTGAGCGTGAACAATTTAATGCAGAAGTACAAGAGCGCTACCTAAGCCACCTTAAAGGCTACTTAATTCCTCAGTATGTGGAGTTTATTGGCAAAGAGTTACAAACCGCATACTTGGAATCTTACTCAGAATACGGTCAAAACATTTTCGACCGCTATGTTACATATGCTGATTTCTGGATCCAAGATCAAGAATATCGCGACCCTGATACAGGACAATTATTCGATAGAGCCGCTTTAAATGCAGAGCTTGAGAAAATAGAGAAACCTGCAGGTATTTCTAATCCTAAAGATTTTAGAAATGAGATAGTCAACTTTGTCCTAAGAGCGAGAGCGCATCACAACGGAGAAAATCCTGTTTGGACAAGTTATGAGAAGCTTCGTACAGTCATCGAGAAGAAAATGTTCTCGAACACTGAAGATCTTCTACCTGTGATTTCATTCAACGCCAAAACATCTGCTGAAGATCAGAAGAAACACGAAGACTTTGTGAATCGAATGGTCGAAAAAGGCTATACAGAGAAACAGGTTCGTTTGTTATCTGAATGGTATTTAAGAGTAAGAAAATCTCAGTAAAGCGTGGATTCTTGGAGGGTGATTTATGGCACATTTTATAGACCGTCGCCTGAATGGGAAGAATAAAAGTACGTTGAATCGTCAACGCTTTATTAGGCGATATAAAAAGCAAATTAAAGAAGCGGTATCAGATGCAATTAACAAAAGAAGTGTCACAGATATAAGTAGTGGTGAAAGCATCTCAATACCGCAAAGAGACATCAGTGAGCCTATTTTTCACCAAGGTAAAGGGGGGGATCGTGACATGATCCATCCTGGTAATGACCAATTTAGTACCGGTGACAAAATACAACGCCCGCCTTCTGGTCAGGGAGGCGGTGGTGGTGAAGGTGAAGCCAGCGATCAAGGTGAAGGACAAGACGACTTTGTATTTTCAATATCAAAAGACGAGTACCTTGATTTGCTGTTTGAAGATCTAGAGTTGCCAAACCTTCAACAAAGCCAGTTGGATAAACTAGTACAAATGAAAACGCACAGAGCTGGTTTTTGTAATGATGGTATGCCGAGCAATTTAGACATAGTGCGGTCTTTGCAAGGTTCATTAGCTCGAAGAGTAGCAATGTCTGCAGGTAAGAGAAGGCGTTTAAAAGAGGCTGAAGAAGAGCTTGAATCACTATTGAATGAGAGCGTGCCTCCTGAGCATCAAATTAATACCCTGAAATTAGAAATAGAAGATCTGAAGCGGAAAATTGCGGCAGTCCCTTTTATCGACAATTACGACTTGCGATTTCGCAATTATGAAAAACGCCCTCACCCTACAAGTAAAGCAGTTATGTTTTGCTTAATGGATGTGTCTGGTTCAATGGATCAAGCTACAAAAGATATGGCTAAACGTTTTTATATTCTGCTTTATCAGTTTTTGACTCGTACCTACAAAGACATCGAGGTTGTTTATATTCGCCATCATACTCAAGCAAAAGAAGTCGATGAACAAGAATTCTTTTATTCTCAAGAGACCGGTGGAACTATCGTTTCGAGTGCACTTAAATTGATGGATGAAATAGTAAAAGAGCGTTATTCCCAAGGTGATTGGAATATATATGCAGCACAGGCATCTGATGGAGATAATTGGGCTGATGATTCGCCACACTGTACGGATATTCTTACTAACAAACTGCTTAAAACTGTTCGTTATTATGCGTATATAGAAATAACAACACGCGCTCACCAAAGCCTGTGGCGTGAATATCAAGGTATTGCGCAAACGCACAGTAACTTCGCCATGCAGCATATTCGAAGCGTTGAAGATATATATCCAATCTTCAGAGAGTTATTTAAAAAGAATCAAAAACAACATCAAGGCGCCGCTTAGTCTTAAGGAGGGGTTATGACATATAATCCGATCAACGATGGTCCTGACTGGACATTTGAACTACTTGAAGAATACCAAGCTGAAATTGCTCGTGTCGCAGAGTTTTACCGTTTAGACACCTATCCTAATCAAATTGAAGTGATCACAGCTGAGCAGATGATGGATGCATATTCAAGCGTTGGTATGCCAATCGGTTATAGCCATTGGTCTTACGGCAAAAAATTCATTCAAACTGAACAAAATTATCGCCGAGGCCAAATGGGTCTAGCATATGAGATTGTTATTAACTCGAATCCTTGTATCGCATATTTGATGGAAGAAAACACGCTCCCCATGCAGGCACTTGTCATGGCACATGCATGTTATGGCCACAATTCTTTTTTCAAAGGCAACTACTTATTTAAAACCTGGACCGATGCGTCTTCTATTATAGATTATTTACTTTTCGCCAAAAACTACATTTCTGAGTGTGAACAAAAATATGGTATTGATGAAGTAGAAAATCTGATAGATTCTTGCCATGCGTTGATGAACTACGGTGTTGATAGATATAAACGACCCCAACAGATCTCAATGTATGAAGAACAAAAACGCCAAAAAGAGCGAGAAGACTACTTGCAATCTCAAGTAAACGAGCTTTGGCGTACGATTCCTAAAAGCCAACAAGAAGAGACGATAGATCGGCCCCGATTCCCTTCTGAGCCACAAGAGAACATTCTTTATTTTATTGAAAAAAATGCGCCATTACTGGAGTCATGGCAACGGGAGGTGATAAGAATAGTTAGAAAAATATCGCAATATTTTTATCCTCAAAAACAAACCCAGGTGATGAATGAAGGATGGGCGACATTTTGGCATTACACCATTCTTAATCACTTGTATGATGAAGGAAAATTATCTGACGCGTTTATGCTAGAGTTTTTACAAAGCCACACCAATGTTGTTTTTCAACCGCCCTACAACAGTAAATTCTACTCAGGTATCAACCCATACGCACTTGGTTTTAATATGATGACAGATATTAGGCGTATTTGCGAAAACCCAACCGAGGAAGACAAGCGCTGGTTCCCTGAATTTGCCGGTGCAGACTGGCTAGATACCTTACACTTTGCTATGCAAAACTTTAAAGATGAAAGCTTTATCAGTCAGTTCTTATCCCCAAAACTTATTAGGGACTTTAAGCTGTTTACCATTATTGATAAGCAAAAAGCACCACATTTAGAAGTTGGTGCTATACACAATGAAGAAGGTTACCAAAAAGTTCGAACAGCACTCTCCGCACAATACAATTTGAGTAACCATGAACCTAACATACAAGTCTTTAGCGTAGATGTAAGGGGGGATAGATCTTTAACACTTCGCTATGTTCCCCAAAATGGCATCCCTCTTCATGACTCAAGAAATGAAGTTATGAAGCACTTGTATAGACTCTGGGGATTTAAAGTAAAGCTAGAGCAAGTAGATGAAGTTGGTTCTGTAGAAACTATAGCTCAGTGCCCTAAAGATGAAGAAACCTAAAAGGTAAGCTGAAATTAACTTCAGCTCACCTTTACTTAATGCTTCATATCTTTGCTAAAACACGCTACTCGGTTTCGTCCTGTTTCTTTTGCATGGTACAACGCAATATCGGCGGCCTCAATCCACTCTTCATGTTTAGAAAAGTCACTAGAAAATGTTGCAACACCTATGCTCACTGTTACATTAATGACTTTTTCGTCATAGAAAATAGAAGACTTTTCAATAAGAGAGCGAAGCCTATCAGCAAAAATAGCAGCCCCTTCTTGTGGTGTGTCAACTAAAGTAACTGCAAACTCTTCACCGCCGTATCGGCCTGCGGTATCCGATTCCCTTAATGTTTTCTTAAGTAAGTCAGAGATATGCCTTATTGCTTCATCGCCACCACCATGACCATATTCATCATTTATCTTTTTAAAGAAGTCTATATCAAACATAAGTAAACTACTCATGCCCTGACTCCTTTGTAAACGGAGGAACTCTTTTTTAAGCTGATCTTCCCAGAAGCCTCTGTTTGAGAGCTTAGTTAAGCTATCTGTGCGGCTCATTTTTTCAAGCTGACGATTAGCAAGTTCTAGGTCCTGCTTGTTCACCGCCTCATCAGTGACATCGTATATGATCAAACAAATATGACTTACTTCACCCGTTAAGGTGGTAAGAGGAATAATTGTTGAGTTCTGATACATATGATCAGCTTTACCTGTTATTGGACGATAGTTTTTGAATCTAAAAATATAAGGTTGCTGTTCCCAAATCGTGAAAGAGCGATTCTTTAGAATAAAAACAGGCTCAGTTTTACTTCTGAACCATTTCTCATCAAGGCTAGGAAACAAATCAAAAATATCTTTATCCTTAACTGCACTCGGTAATAAGCCCGAATGGTTTTCCATGAAGCCATTCCAGACACAGACTTGATAGTTTCTGTCTAACACTACCAAACCTACGTCGACGGTATTAAACATGTCCATCAACCAGTGAACTTCATTCATGTCAAAATCTGCAGCAGGCATACAATTATTCTTCTAGTAAATAAGCAACTTTATATTTGAGGGTTTTAATGGAATCCTCAGTAAACAATAGCATTAAATCACATTTAATATCATGGTCTTCAATGCCATAACTAATTTCAATCGCGAGCGTTCTTTGCCAACGGCCTTTATTAGCTTTAACCAGATCTGACACCTCACAGTGTTGACCTAACACAACTGGGTGTCCTTGACTAAATGACATATCAAGCTGGCGAGATAATCCTGATAAAATTGCGCCGATTAAGATATTACTAATATCCATTAATAACTCTAACTCAACCTTATTGTTCAATTCACCGGAATAGTTCATTAACGAGGCGATTTCTTTAAAACTGGAATCATTTAATAATAACAAGGCTTCACCTGACACGCCGCCGCCAATAAATCCCTGACATACACCAGATGTCGATGCATTTGCATCGATGGCTTGAAGCGCCATGTGCAGCTCGCTCACTTCTAACACATTGACATTAGGTATCGGTAATTCAACAAACACGTTTAGTAACCGTGCAAGCAAATCACCAGCCTGCCCCATTGCTACATTAGTTAATTCTTGATAGATATCTCGTAATTCAGAATCAACTTGTTCGCCTAATTTATGGACTAAACTTTCACGGATTGCTCTATCCCGAATGCCGTGTTGCTCAATAATTTCAATCAGCTTTTCTTTATCACAAGGCTTACGAATAAAATCAATCGCCCCTAAGGACATCACACGTTCATGCGCATTTGGCTGAATATCACCAGACACAACGACAGTAAGCACATTTAATTGCTGTTCATTGATAGCCTGAAGTACTTCATAGCCATCCATATGTGGCATGTTGAGATCTAAAAAAAGTATTTCTGGAGAGAACTGTTTGATTTTTTCAAGGCAGTCTAAACCATGCTCTGCGAATTCAACTTTGATATCCCAGTCTTCTGGTAACGAACGGGCCAATTGCCGACGCGCAAGTTTGGAGTCATCACAAATTAATACCAATGTTGACATAAAAGCTCTCTTCACTGTTGAACTACAAGTTACCGTAATTCTCTTTTGATTATAATTATTTGAAGTGCTGAACGATTGCAAATGTTAATAAATTTGGCTTAGATTTACAACGCAATTATTCTTAGTAACATATCATCTGAATATAAGTATAATACAGTTGAAACAATTAAGTTAACCCAATAAGGAATACTTTATGCTGAAAAAAATCATACTGGCATTGAGTTTAGCTTCATCAGCCACTCTTGCTCTAGAAATTGAAGAGAATCAAATCGATAAAGGCAAAGTATTTGCACAAGGTAAAGAGGTTACTTTGTTGGGTAAAGGTGTAACAATTGGGCAACAAGCGCCAAATTTCAAGGTGGTTGATGCTCAGTTTAAAGCAGTTACATTAAATGATTTTTCAGGAAAAGCCATATTAATAAGTATAGTGCCTAGCCTTGATACCGGTGTATGTAGTTTACAAACTAAATTCTTTAATCAAGAAGTCGCAGATAAATACAACAACATAGAAATGCTCACCATCAGTGCTGACCTACCATTCGCGCAAAAACGCTTCTGTGCAGTTGAAGGCATAGATAAAATCCAAACACTGTCCGACTCAGTTTGGCGGGATTTCGGTAAGCAATATGGGCTTTATATTAAAGACATGGGCCTTTTGAGCAGGGCTATTCTAGTTTTAGACAAAGAGCACAAAGTGACATATAAACAACTAGTGTCAAATCTTGCCACTGAGCCAAATTACGAAGAGGTTATCACGCACCTCAATGAACTATCAGGCAAAGCAGCTGAATCCAAAACAGACACTGAATAAAACTAAAAAAGCCGCGAATGCGGCTTTTTTATTACAGGTTTATAACCAAGTTAATTAACCTAGTAATTCACCTAGCTGAGCGCTTACCGCTTCTACAGCCTGTGTACCATCTAAACGGTGATACTGAGTATTGCCCTGCTCTGCTTCTGCTTGGTAGTAATCAACTAGTGGTTTTGTTTGGTCGTGGTAGATACCTAAACGCTTACGTACTGTTTCTTCAACGTCATCATCACGAATGATAAGGTCTTCACCCGTCACGTCATCTTTACCTTCCACTTTAGGTGGATTGTAAACTACATGGTAAACACGACCAGAACCTGGGTGTACTCGACGACCGCCCATACGCTCAACGATAATCTCATCTGCAACGTCAAATTCAATAACGTGGTCGATAGCAATACCATTTTCTTTCATTGCATCCGCTTGTGGGATTGTGCGTGGGAAACCATCTAGTAAGAAACCATTTTCGCAATCAGCTTTAGCAATACGCTCTTTTACTAGACCGATGATGATTTCATCAGAAACTAGCTGACCTGCGTCCATTACTTTCTTAGCTTCAAGACCCAGAGGCGTGCCCTCTTTGATTGCAGCACGTAGCATATCACCAGTTGAGATCTGTGGAATGCCGTATTTGTCCATTAAAAATTGAGCTTGAGTGCCTTTACCTGCACCCGGCGCGCCTAGAAGGATGATGCGCATAGTGTGTTCCTCTTATTCGGGAGTTTATTTGAAGTTGTTGGGATTTTTTCACAAGCTGCATGTTATCTCAAGCAACTTATACTAATTGCTGATTAACTGCACAAAAAAAGGGGCCAAAGTGATACTTTGGCCCCTTCAATATTAAAAAAGCGGTTACTTGCTTAAATCAAGCATTAGCTTGTTAAGTTTCGCTACGAATGCAGCTGGATCTTTTAAGCTACCGCGCTCTGCCAACAAGGCTTGGTCTAGTAATACATCAGACCATTGTGCAAATTTATCTTCATCTTGTTCAACGTTTAAGTGTTTCACAAGCTGATGTTCAGGGTTTAGTTCAAAGATTGGTTTCGCTTCTGGCACTGCTTGGCCCACTGATTCCATCAGTTTTTGCATTTGCGAACTCATGTCGTTGTCATCGACAACCACACAGGCAGGAGAGTCAGTCAAGCGGTGCGTGAAACGCACTTCTTTTACTTTTTCGCCCAATACTGTTTTGATGCGCTCCACTAAGCCTTCAACTTCTTTTTCACTTTCTTCTTGCGCTTTCTTTGTTTCTTCGTCGTCTAAATCACCTAGGTCTAAGTCACCTCGAGTAATTGAAGCAAACTGCTTTTCGTTGAATTCAGTTAAGTGACTCATCATCCACTCATCTACACGATCAGCCATCAGTAGTACTTCAATGCCTTTCTTACGGAAAATTTCTAGATGAGGAGAGCTCTTCGCCGCTTCAAAGCTGTCTGCAACAACATAGTAAATCTTATCTTGGCCTTCTTTCATACGCTCAATGTATTGCTCTAAAGACACATTTTCCGTGCTTTCGTCAGTATGCGTTGAGCTGAAACGAAGTAGTTTCGCAATGGCTTCTTTATTAGAGATATCTTCAGCAGGACCTTCTTTTAATACCTTTCCGAATTCATTCCAGAATGTTTGATACTCTTCTGGTTTATTCTTACCCATGCGGTCAAGCATCTTAAGTACTCGAGATGTACAACCTTTACGAATTGCTTGAGTGATTTTGTTATCTTGTAAGATTTCACGTGATACGTTTAGTGGTAAATCGTTTGAATCTAGTAGACCTTTCACAAAACGAAGATAGCTTGGCATAAACTGCTCAGCATCATCCATAATAAATACGCGCTGTACGTAAAGCTTCAAGCCACTTTGACGGTCACGGTTCCATAAATCGAATGGTGCTTTTTTAGGAATATAAAGCAGGCTCGTATACTCCGTCTTACCCTCTACTTTGTTGTGTGACCAAGTTAGAGGCTCTTCCCAGTCGTGACCTACGTGCTTATAGAACTCTTTGTATTCCTCATCAGAAACTTCTGATTTGTCGCGCGTCCAAAGCGCTGTCGCACGGTTGATTGCTTCCCATTCGCCTGGTTGCGCTGGAATTTTCTCACCATCAGGGCCTTCAGACTCTTCAACAGGTTGCTTATACATTTCAACTGGAATTGAAATGTGATCTGAATACTTAGTCACAATGCTACGTAAACGGTACTCTTCTAAAAATTCAGTTTCGTCTTCACGTAAATGAAGGATAATGTCTGTACCGCGCGATGCTTTTTCTACTTCAGCCAGTGTGAATTCACCTTCACCTTTTGAATGCCACTCTACAGCTTTTTCTTCGCCAGCCTTTCGTGTCACAACCGTTACTGCATCAGCAACAATAAATGCTGAATAGAAACCAACACCAAACTGACCGATTAATTGAGAATCTTTTGCTTGGTCACCAGACAAGTTTTGGAAAAATTCTGCAGTACCAGACTTTGCAATCGTACCCAGAGAGTTGATCACTTCTTCGCGGGTCATACCAATACCGTTATCTGAGATAGTTACGGTTTTTGCGTCTTTATCTGCACTAATGCGAACGCGTAAGTTTGCATCACCCTCGTAAAGGTCACCGTTTTGCAGCGCTAAAAAGCGAAGCTTGTCAGCTGCATCCGATGCGTTTGAAACCAATTCACGTAAAAAGATCTCTTTATTTGAATATAAAGAGTGGATCATTAGGTTTAGTAATTGTTTGACTTCTGTTTGAAAGCCTAATGTTTCTTTTTGAGCTGTGGTCATCTTTATCTCCGATTAAACCAGTATTTGCACAGTGTTATGAGGTATATGGGGCGAGGAAAAATAACTTCAAGAGGAAATTTGAAATTTTTTGCGCTGCAATGACTGCAGCGCAAAAAAAGCATGGTTAGTTTTGAACTTGGGGCTTCCAACTATCAGACCAAGCATTGAACAATGCTTTCACAAGAGATGCCATTGGGATTGCAAAAAATACCCCCCAAAAGCCCCACAAACCGCCAAAGAATAGCACTGCAACAATAATAAATACTGGGTTTAAGTCTACCGCCTCAGAGAATAAAAGCGGAACTAACACGTTACCATCTAAGGCTTGGATGATCCCATACACAATTAAAATGGTCCAAAATTGTGTGTCTAACCCGAATTGGAACATGGCCACCGCCGCAACCGGAATAGTCACTAACGCTGCTCCTACAAATGGAATAAGTACAGAGAAACCAACTAATGCTCCTAGTAGCGCCGCATAGCGTAAATCTAAAATCCAAAACGCGACAAACGTGGCGGTACCAATAATGAGAATTTCTAGCACCTTACCACGAATGTAGTTCATGATCTGATGATCCATTTCGTGCCACACTTGCTGGATCAATCTTCGATCTTTGGGTACCAAAACAGATATATTCTTTATCAACACCTTTTTATCTTTAAGCATAAAGAAAACCAATAGAGGCACTAAGATTAAATAAATCATCCATGCGACAATGTCTTTAATCGAAGTTAATGAAAACGATAAAATGACCTGTCCCGTCTCAAGAATTTTGTTTTCAGTATTTGCAACAAGCGCTTTTACTTGCTCGCTCGATATCAAGGTTGGATATTGTTCAGGCAAATGGAGTAAAAATACCTTCCCTTTCTCTAACATAGCAGGAGCTTCTTGAAGAAGATTACTCAATTGCTGCCAAAGTACAGGAATGAGACCTAAAGCCATCATCAGCAGCATGCTTGAAAAAAGAATAATAATAAAACTTGTTGCTAATACACGACTTTTTATCACTATTTGAATTTTAGAAACTGGCCATTCAAGCAAATACGCAATCACCAAGGCTACCAAGACAGGTAAAATATATGGGCCAAAAAAGTACAGAGCCGCGCCTAATCCTAAAACAATGAACAATAAAGTCACTGAGTTAGGATCAGAAAATTTGTTTTTATACCAATTCGAAACAAGCTCAAACATATTAAAAGGTTACCTCTATGAAGGGAGACGGTTTTGCATCTGAATGATGTGTAAATTGATAATGTTTCTTTTCTAAAAACAATAAAACATCACCGACCAACTGATTACTTTTATAAATGAAGTGTATCGTACACTGCTGTTTTTCTGCCTGCTTTAAGTGGAATTTAAATTGCACAAATAACTGCGGACATTGAAAATTACTTAAGTCTTTTTTTAAACACATAGTTTTTATAACAAATTCTGTCATCGGTAGTTTAGCATTAAAAAATCACACATAACCATCATCTAAGTAGATAGCTCAGTCACAATCGTTTATTCTTACTAGGAGTTTTTATTTTAACACGTGTATTTATGGCAAAAGTTAATAACAAAGCAAGGCTACCAGATAACCCAACTTTAAAAGACATCAACTGGTACAAAAAACAACTTAATTGGGGTGAATTGCCGCCTTTTTATCATTTAGTTGCATCTTCAGTGAGTGAAAGTGATGGGTTATTTCAGCATGGATTCGATAATGCTGTAACGCGGTTAGTTGATAAAAGAAACTGGAATTTAAACCTTTTAGATGGTTATGAAGACGACCACGGTACTATTTACTGCAAAAACAAACCAAGAATAGCTATTCATCAGATCTTTACAGATAGAGGTTTTGAACTTCAAGCTGTTCCTTATGCTAAAGATACGCAACTGGAAACAGACATATTAATTAAAGATAATAAGTTCCTTGAGTTTAACACTTGGGATCCACACTCAATGAGAGCTTTACTCAGGTTTAACCAAATGCATAAATTTATTGCATTTTATTTCGAGCGTGGAGATTCCGCTGACAAGGCCCTGATACTTCACTCCCACAAAGTGGTTCATAAAATCATTACATATTTAAAAAAAGAAATGAACGTTATTAAGATTGAAGGGGTCTCAATAAAAGAATTTTATCAACTTTGTGAAAAAGATAGCCGCATGTGTAGTGATGAGATTGATTTAGCACAGATCATGCTCGGACTTAGCGGCAATAAGGAATAATATGCTAAAGAGCTTAATGCTGAGTGGCTTGCTCAGCACTATGCTACTATTTTCGAATAGTTCAATTGCCCAAACTGATTTTAAACTTCCCGATTTAGGTTCTTCTGCACTTGAAGTTTTGCCAATAGACAAAGAAAAAGCATTGGGTAAGGTTATGATGATGCAGATCAGAGGCGCATCACCGCTCGTTCAAGATCCCGTATTAGATGAATATATTGCATCTTTAGGCAATAAATTAGTCGCCAATGCAAATGATGTAAGATTTCCTTTCTCATTTTTCTTAATAAATAACCAAGCTATTAATGCCTTTGCTTTTTACGGTGGCCATGTAGGTATTCATACTGGTTTAATTGCACAATCAGACAATGAAAGCCAATTAGCCTCAGTTATTGGTCACGAAATTGCCCATGTGACGCAAAGACATTTAGCAAGAAGACTACAGTATCAAAAAGACAACTCTGCACTCACCATCGCAGGTATTGTAACTGGTATTCTCACAGCAATTATTGCCCCCGATGCGGGCATGGCAATTTTATCAGCTAGCTCAACGCAATCGGCGCTTGGTCAATTGTCTCATAGTAGAAAAGCAGAGCAAGAAGCAGACCGCTTTGGCATGCAAACTTTATACAATGCCGGGTTCGACCCAAGCCAAGCGGGTGAATTTTTATCAAAACTATCAAACCAAGTTCGCTTTCAAACAAAGCCCCCAGCCTTTCTATTAACTCACCCACTGCCTGATACACGTGTATCTGATGTTCGTCTCAGAGCACAGCAATACGAACACAGACAAATACAACCAAGTCATAAATTTAACTTAGCTAAGAGTCGTGTAATTGCGAGATATCAGTTAGAAAGTAAGGATGCCCAAGCATTCTTTGAGAATGAGCTTAGAAAATCTAGAGCACTCAACAATGCCCATTTACAATATGGTCTTGCTATCAGTTTATTAGATCAAAAGCAGCTAGATAAAGCTGAAGAAGTTCTTTTACCACTCTTAGAAAATAAACCTAATAATTTATTCTACTTAGATGTTCTGACCGATATTTTGATTAGCCAGGGCAAGGCAAATGAAGCTGTTATTTTGCTGGCAAAACAAAATAGCTTAAGGCCGAACAATCAAGTAATTGCTTTAAATTATGCAAATGCGGCAATACAAGCAAAAGAATATGACATTGCTGAACAGACACTGAGAGTATTTTTACTTGATGATCCTGAGCATCTATTAGCAAAAGAGCTATTAGCTGAAGTTTATAAAAGTAACAACAATCAATCAGCTTACTTCGAAGCAAAAGCAGACGTTCTTGCTGAGTATGGTGCTTTTCTGAAAGCTGCAGATGAGATCCAGCGAGCCCTTAATCATGTTAATGACAATGAAACTGTCAAGAAAACGCGACTGAAAGCACTACTCAAGCAATACCGACAAATGCAGAAAGAAGTCGCAAAGCTTTAAGTATGTGCTGTGTTACCTTAAAATATGCGAAATTTTTAAATAGGGTTTAATCATGTCAGTAACCATTTACCATAATCCACGTTGTTCAAAATCTCGTGAAACACTTGCTTTATTAGAGAGTAATGGCGTTGAGCCAAGTGTCGTTGAATATTTGAAAACACCTGTAGACTTGGCAACATTAGACTCGTTACTTGTTCAGCTAGGTTTTGACTCTGCGCATCAGTTGATCCGTAGTAAAGAAACGCTATATAAAGAACTAAATTTAAGCAAAGACACCGACGAAGTAACGCTAAAACAAACGATGATTGAGAACCCTAAACTGATCGAGCGCCCTATCGTTGTTAAAGGTGATAAAGCTGCGATTGGTCGACCACCTGAATCTGTGTTGGCAATTCTTTAATGGCCACATTACTGGTTCTATTTCATTCTAGCCACGGCTCCGTAAGAGCCATGGCGAATGAAATTGCAGAAGCTGCCGAGGCACTTGGTGCAAATGTTTTGCTTCGCACTTTTGAGCAACGAGAAGCCCATGACATCGTCGTCTCAAAAGAGGACTTATTACGTTGTGACGCGCTTGCATTTGGCACACCAACTCGATTTGGCATGATGGCAGCACAAGCTAAACAATTCTGGGAAACAACCAGTGATATCTGGCTAAAAGGTCAGCTTATTGACAAGCCTGCTTGCGTGTTTACTTCTTCAAGTAGCATGCATGGTGGTAATGAAGCAACATTACTTAACTTGTCACTGCCATTACTTCATCATGGCATGATATTATTAGGTGTCCCCTATGATGTGCCTGAATTATCTCAAACTACCACTGGTGGCACACCTTACGGTGCCAGTCATGTTGCAGGCACTGCAAATACATCAATACTCAGTGAGACAGAAACGAAAATCTGTCGCTCTGTTGGAAAACGTCTCATTACAATTGCTGAAAAATTAAAATGACATCTGTAGAAAAAAAGCCGCTAACTAAACGATTTCAAAGTATGGCTTTGTTCGGTTATGTTGGCCTACTTATATTAATGCCTTTATGGTTGTTTGTGATCTCTCCAAGAGAGGGTCATAGCATAGGCTTTATGTTGACCGTCTATGTCCTACCACTACTTTTACCATTAAGAGGCTTTATCAAAGACAACCCATATACATATGCATGGGCTAACTTTATTGTGCTGATTTATTTCTTACATGGCTTTACCCTGTTATGGGTTGCCAGTGATGAACTACTATGGGTTTTGCTTGAACTATTATTTGCTAGCAGCATGTTTATTGGTTGTACATATTACGCAAAGTATCGTGGCCAAGAGCTAGGTTTAAGAATTCGTAAGTTAAAGCAAGACTTGGCTGACGAAAAAGCAGCTCATGAACATGATAAAGAAAAGTAATCGACTATTATAGAAAGAGCACCAATTGGTGCTCTTTCTATTTGCTCGTTAAAACGGTGAATAACACTAACAAAGACAGTAAAATCTGCAAACTGGTACTCAAATACGCTTTGCCATATAAGAACTTTAAGGACCAAGGGTGGCGCTTTACAGGATAGAGTGCATCATTCTTAATACGTTTAGATATAAAAACGAGCAAAACACTAATCACCGAGAATAACCAAACACTTTCACTTTTATAAACAAATGTGTCACTAAAAAATAGTGAAACCTGTAAAGGGAATGCAAAACAAGCTAAAGCCACGAGTATATGGACCAATCTTATTTTATTGTATTGTTCTGCCTCTGATAATTCTTTTATTCCATTCTGCTCTAACGTTTTCTTAGCGATAAATGCACCATGTTTCAATGCTAATCGATAAGGTGTTTGGCCTAATTCATTAACAACTTTAGCTTTGCAACCATGCTTAAATAGCAAAGCTATCATGGCTGAAGAATTAGACAAAACGGCAAAATGCATTAAGCCATTACCATGCAGATCTTTCTGAGCGAGGTCTTGATGTTCCAATAATTGCTCGACAATACTCACAAAGCCCTGCTCGATAGCATACATAAATGCGTTTTTGCCATGCTCGTCTACTAATGTGGCCCTTGCACCTTGCTTAATATATTCAATCAGCTCTGCTTGTTTTACATCCTCTGAGGTGATCAAATTAAGCAGAGCTTTCTCTATGAGACTCTTGACTTCATCTTCATCAATTAAGTGGCCCAGTAAATCAAAAACAGGCTCTTCTGTATTAGTTTGAGCAAGTAAATATTGGGTCGTTTCATCAAGGCTTTGCAAACAGTCAGGAAGAAGTGCTATCAGAGGCTCTTTTAAAACATCTTGTCGCCAACAGGTGAGTAGTTGTTTTGGTGACAAATTTACACCATTTTGTATCGTCCAAAGTATGACATCAGCCATAGCTTTATCAGACAACAACTCAAAAAAGTCAGGGTATGAAACACAGTTAAGTTGAGCGTTAATTTGACTGTATTTAGCTAGACGCTGAATGAGCATTAAAACGATTGCTTGATGATCAAGCCCTGCCTGATTGAAATGAGACACCAGCATTTCTGTATAAGCGCGGTGTTCTTCTTCATACTCATCGATATGTTGAAAATGACACGCTTCAAATGGGTCGAGCGGTTTAAGCCAAGCCAAATAGAAAACTGGCGGTAAAATGGTACTCTCAACGCCTTGCTCATCGGTCAAGGTCTGGCATTCAGGCCAAGCTTCTAGTGCATCAAGAATAAATGCACCATTTTGCTCCGCAAGTCCTTTAAGAAGTAATGGATATTGTGCAGGCCAAATTAAAACTTTTTCCATCAATTACTCACAAAGTTTGAAGCTATCTGTATTAATCTTAAATGCGCAGATCATAGCAGCTCATATATATAAAATCTTATTTTTTCAGCTGAATTCAAGGTATCTTAATGAAACTTTCGAAATTATAATGATACTGTAAAATAAAATCGATTAAGGCGAACACTCATGGCATCAAATCAATTAGAGACTTGGCAAGTCGTGCTTATCATTATTGGTGTACTGGCTATTATTTGGAGTAATATCGCGCTACTTAAATACTCAACAAAGTTCGATGTAAAAAAGAAAATCGATAAGCAAATCAAACCAGATACAGAAGAAAAAGAGTAAAGCTTTTAACCTTTACTCTTCCTGAATACCTTAAACTAACCAATGCGCCATTAATGCAATCACAGGCAGTGTAACTAAGGTTCTTAGAATAAAAATTGTGAATAATTCAAGGATATTAACCGGAATTTTACTGCCCAGAAGTAAAGCGCCAACCTCAGACATATAAATCAGCTGTGTCACACTCATCGCAGCAACAATAAAACGCGTCACATCACTTTCAATACTGCTTGCAGCAAGAATTGAAGGAATAAACATATCAGCAAAACCAACCACGATAGTTTGCGCAGCTTGGGCCGCTTCTGGCACTTGTAACAATTCAAGGTATGGAACAAATGGCGTGCCTAAATACTGAAAAATTGGCGTATATTCAGCGATTATCAGTGCAAACGTACCAACAGCCATCACCACTGGAAGCACGGCAAACACCATATCTAGTGCGTTGGTCATCCCCTCTTTAAATGTACCTTTAACACCAGGTGCTTTTTCAGCTTTCTCTAGTGCTACAGATAACGCATGTTGAAACAAGGTTTTACCTTCTGGTACTGCTTCTGCATCGTGCGCAGGTTCAGTGCCATCAATATAGGTTGATTTTTTAAAGCTTAAAGGCGGTAATCGAGGCACGATAATCGCAGCGACCAAACCGGCTAAACATACGGTTAAATAGAAAGGCGCAAATAAATGCTCAAGCTTTACTTGGCCAATGACCACTAAGCAAAAAGTAATCGAAACAGCTGAGAAAGTCGTTCCAATAATAGCTGCTTCTTTTTGTGTATAGTACTTTTCTTCATATTGACGGGCTGTCATCAAAATCCCTACACTGCCGTCACCTAACCAAGAAGCTACACAGTTAACCGCACTTCGACCTGGCACACCAAATAGAGGACGCATTACTTTAGTAAGCAACGTCCCTACCAGCTCTAACAAACCAAAATTAAGTAATAAAGGTAACAACAATCCTGCGAGTACAAACACAGAGAATAAAACTGGTAATAGGTCATTAAGAACCAAGGCACCAGTATGCTCAGCATGAATAAAAGAAGGACCGACTTTGAAAAAAGTCATTAATATAAATGCAGCCCCCAATAAACGGGTAACTAACCAAATCCAACTCACATCAAACAAATGTTTAAACAACGTAAACTGCATCAAGGCTTTTGGCTTCAACAGTTTAGCTATTAAACTCAAAACAGCCGTAACACAGACCACCCCCACAATCATAGCGTGAATAAAAGGCGCAACAAATGCTTGAAGTTTTTTAGCTAGCACAGCAATCGGGATCGTCATAGCCTCCCCCACAGCAACAGGGGTCATGAATAAAAATACACCAATTAAAGATGGCACAATAAAAGCGAATAAAGTACGCCAGTGTACTTTACTTTGCTGATAAGGTTGAGTTGTCATTTTTATTTACCTATAAAAACGCAGAAAAGAGCCGCAGCTCTTTTCTGTTCTTAAAAAATTGATACTTAAATTGATAAACCTTTGTTAGCAATAGCCTTTGTTAAGCTTTGCTGTAATTGTGATAACAACTCTGCAGATAAAAGTTCTGCATTATTATCTCGCCAAGTAACTGAAGATTGGCTATCAGATAAGGCGGAAACTTTAAGTCGGTAATCACCATCTGCAATCGGTAAAGTGACGATTTCATCTCCCCAGATTGAATCCCAAACACTGTCTTCAGGCTTTTCATAGCGAACATGTAGTTCATTTTCTTCACTGTCGATTTTGATGATAGTAAAGTTTAAGCGTTCTAGAACATTACTTAAGTTTACTATCGCAACGTTAGCTGATTGTGGTGCAATCATAGCTACATTGCCCTTAGGATCAGAGCCAACATCTAAAGCAAGTTCTCCTTGCTGCTTACGAAGCTCAACAAGAAACACTCTGTATTGGTAATCAAATTCAGCAACAACTTGATTCAACGCACGAACTTCAAGTTGTTGTTTTAAGAGATCAGTTAACTCAACACTATCACTTTTATAATCAACTAGCTCAGCTTGCAATGATGCAGTTCTTTGGTGTTCGCTTTGAGCAACTGTAAACTTATATTTTTGCTGTGATGGTGATGTTTCTTCTTGCCAAAACCACTTTGATGAAGGCGCAATAACTGAATACCAGTTTGTGACCGCAATACCTTGCTCTTTATCTAAGCTGTCATAACCTGTTTGCTCTTCACCAATGACCCCATCAACAGCTTGCCAAATGAATGAAGTTAAATCTTCAATACCATCGTTTTTATCAAAAAATACTCTAGCAAGCTTGTCATTTTGTTCAACCCAAGAACCTGTAGCAAGTGTCAGGACTTGTTGAGGCGGACGCAATGCTAGGGCTTCAGTATCATTTGCGTACTGAGCTTCTTGCATAACATAAGTTGGATCTTTGTAAGGCTGTTTTAGATCACCCGGAACTTGAACTGCTTTATTGATACGGTAATTTTTTTCATGGTGGGTGTCATTTGTGAAAACACTACATCCAGATAAACCAAGGATCACGCCTAACGCGACCGCTTTTGGGATCCAATACTGCACTGATTATTCTCCTTAGCAGACCCTTTTATTTAGTTGTATGAGTCGGGCATGCTTAGTTTGGTTCACTGTAAAAGCGAAAATTATTACTGTGGCTAAACTTTCTTATAAATTTTAACCACTTAGAATCTTTGACTTTTAAAAATTTTGAATATGTTACTTGTCTATCCTCACAAACACAAGAAAGCCCAGCCTAAAAGTAGCTGCAAGCTTTGTACGGTGCGTTATCTCTAGTATTGTGCTAAACTCTCGCGCGGCTTTTAAATTGGCAATCATCTGCGAAAATCAACATCTTATACACGCCCGTGTGCTGTATTGAAGATCTTCTTAAGATGTGAATAAAAAAGCTTACAATCGAATATTTTGAAATTCGACAAGCATAGTATTCTTGAGCTACCTCAAGACGGTTTATGCTCAGTTGTGTCGAAATAAAGCATTAAGAAATCGTAGTTGAATTTACAGTGAAAGCTTTTTATGCAGTAAATCAATTACAAACGAAACAAATAAATTAATTTGGCGACTTAATGACCGCATTTACAAACCAACAATTAGTTTTAACCGCCATTGGCGAAGACCGCTCAGGCATTGTTAGCGAGCTCACCCAGCTTGTAAGTGACTGCCATTGCAATATCATTGATAGTCGTATCGCCATTCTAGGGCGAGAATTTACCTTCATAATGCTTCTTAGCGGCGATATGGCCGCCATCAGCCGTGTTGAGCATACACTACCTATTAAAGGCATGGAGCTCGGTTTGCTTACCATGATGAAACGTACCAGTTCTCATACCGAAGACGATTATATTGGCGCTTATAATTTAGAGTACACGGGGATAGATGCGCCAGGTACGCTCAGCAAAGTGACACGTTTTATCGCAGAGCATAATGTCAGCATCGCATCGTTAAAATCTGACACGTATGAACAAGACCATGAATTACATATGCGCTGCGAGTTAGAATTAAATTTACCTGCACAGATCGATCTTGACGATTTCAAAGTACAATTCGAAGCACTTTCAAGTACACTCAATGTAGATTACATTTTAAGACGTATTCGCTAAGGATATATATGAACACATTAAAAGCAGGTGACAACGCACCTTTATTCTCGTTACAAAACCAAAATGACGAAACAGTCGAGCTAAAAACCTTATTAGAATCAAACCAAGTTTTAGTTTACTTCTATCCTAAAGCGTCAACACCGGGTTGTACGGTTCAAGCTGAAAACCTGCGTAATGAAAAAGCACAACTTTCTGAGCTTAATACTGTTGCGGTTGGTATTAGCCCAGATCCAATCAAGCGTTTAAAGAACTTCGAAACTAAGAAAGAGTTAAACTTTGACCTATTATCTGACGAAGATCATGCCATTGCAGATGCGTTCGGTGTGTGGGGTTTAAAGAAGTTTATGGGTAAAGAATACGACGGTATTCACAGAATTAGTTTCTTAGTGTCTCAAGATGGCAAAATCAAACATGTATTTGATAAATTCAAGACTAAAGACCATCACGAAGTAGTTATTAACTTCCTAAAAGAAAACGCATAATCGTATTTTTCTAAAAGCAAAAAGGTATGCTAAACGCATACCTTTTTTGTTTTACGCTACTTCTTGTCGTGAATCGCATCTAAGCGTGCTAATAAGCTCGATGTATCAAAACGGCCACCACCTAGAGCTTGAACGTCTGCATAATATTGGTCAACCATGGCTGTCAGTGGAATACTTGCGCCATTGTTTCGCGCTTCATCAAGGGCAATGCCTAAATCTTTACGCATCCAATCTACCGCAAAGCCGAACTCATATTCACCCGCTAACATGGTTTTATAACGGTTTTCCATTTGCCATGAACCAGCAGCACCTTTTGAAATTGTCTCAATGACTTTTTCACCATCAAGGCCTGCTTGTTTAGCAAAATGAAGCCCCTCTGCTAAACCTTGTACTACACCTGCAATACAAATTTGATTAACCATTTTACAAGTTTGACCTGCACCAACAGGCCCTAATAACTGGCTAAAACGACTAAACGCAGCCATAACAGGTTGCACTTTATCAAATACTGATTGTCCACCACCGACCATAACTGTCAATACGCCATTTTCTGCACCTGCCTGACCACCTGATACGGGCGCATCAAGAAATGCAATTGATTGCTCTGTTGCCTTTTCAGCCACTTCTTTCGCGACTTTTGCAGATGTAGTTGTATGGTCGACTAAGATAGCACCTGACTTCATACCCGCAAGCACGCCATCTTCACCATACACAACCGAGCGTAAATCATCGTCATTACCAACGCACATAAATACAATTTCAGCCTGCTCTGCTGCCAATTTTGGTGTAATTGCAAAGTCACCGCCATGCTCTTTAGCCCAAGCTTCAGCTTTGGCTGTGGTGCGATTAAACACGGTTACCTGGTAACCCGCTTTCTGTAAATGTCCAGCCATTGGAAAGCCCATGACACCTAAACCGATAAAAGCCACATTCATTGACATAAAATTGTCCTATTTGTTTGTTAGGGTATGAAGATTGGAGCTTTTATACCCAAGACGATTGGGTATGGCAAATGAAATAGACACATGCGGATTAAAAATAAAAAGCAATCTACTCGCTTTGGATGTATTAATTATGGATAACATTTATAGATACAGTATTGATTTACTTAATGGCAAAAAACTTCCAATGAGTACCTTTGAAGGTAAAACCTTGCTCATCGTAAACATTGCCAGTAAATGCAGCTTTGCAAACCAAGTTGCCGGATTAGAATCTCTCTACAAAGAATACAAAAAAGATGGTTTTGAAATATTAGCGGTACCCTGTGATCAATTTGGTCATAGCGAGCCTTTATCAGGTGAACCTTTACTCGACTCTTATAACAAGTACTTCACTGCCAGTTTTTATATTTCTCAAAAACATCACGTGCTTGGCCCTGATGCACACCCTATTTTCAACTATTTGAAAACCCATACACGAGGCATAGTGCAAAATCGGGCAATTAAATGGAATTTCACTAAGTTTTTAGTAAACTCAAAAGGTGAACTCGTCGCACGTTATGCGCCTAGAACCAAACCAGAATCACTAAAAACAGCTATTGAGAGTCAGCTTTATGATGAAAGTCGCCTTGTTCAGCTCGCAAAGGTATGAACAACCCTATTTCGAACACGCATTATCAAATACCAGTAATATTAGCGTCTCGCATTTTAGCGAAGCATTAAATTTGCAAACTGCACCACTATGTTCGGGCTTTCAAGCTGTCTGCGCCTTTGTAAACGATGACTTATCAAGCCCTGTATTAAAATTATTATCTGAGCAGGGTATACGCTGTATCGCATTAAGATGCGCAGGCTTTAATAATGTCGATATAGCATGCGCTAAAAAACTCGGGATCACCGTAGTTCGTGTACCGGCCTACAGCCCTGAAGCCGTAGCAGAGCACTGCATTGCCTTAATGCTAACGCTCAGTCGTAAAACCCATAAAGCTTATAACCGAGTGAGAGAAGATAACTTCGACCTAAATGGCTTGCTCGGTTTTAATCTACATAAAAAAACGGTCGGTATTGTTGGTGCGGGGAAGATTGGCCAAGCCTTGATCCGAATTCTCAATGGCTTTAGTGCGGAAGTTTTAGTCTTTGACCCTAATGTTGGTGAAGGTTCTTATACTCAAGTTAGCCTTGATATGTTACTGGCCCAAAGTGACATCATTTCGTTGCACTGCCCTTTAAATGAAGCCACTCATCATATTATTGATGAAACTGCATTTAATAAAATGCAAGACAGAGTCATGCTAATTAATACTAGTCGCGGTGCGCTCATAGATACTCAAGCCTGTATCCAAGCACTTAAATCAAGAAAATTAGGTTACTTGGGCCTAGATGTCTATGAACAAGAGTCAGAGCTGTTCTTCAAAAATCGCAGTGAAGAAATTTTACAGGACGATTTATTCGCTCGCTTAGTAAGCTTTCCTAATGTACTTATTACAGGTCACCAGGGTTTCTTCACCGAAGAAGCACTTGAACAAATTGCTGATGTGACAATTGGTAACTTGAGTGACTTTAGTCAAAACAAGCCATTATTGAATGAAGTGAGCTAACTTAAACTAAGTTTAAGTAGCCACACTAAATTGTCGGTTTTCATCAAGCTTGATGTGCAAGTCGCTACATGCACTCAAGCTTTCAATACCCCAACGCGTTAATCGCTCAAAATATTGAATAAAAGTAGTAACTTCTTCATCACTCATGCCGGTCCCTGCTCGTTTTATTAGCTGATGTTCTTGCTGTAAACGCCAACTGTAAACACGCTCGAAGCTTTGCGCATTCAAAAAGACTAATTTATCGAAAAGTGCGAACAAGGCTTGATAATCATCCGATAAGAATTGATTTACTCGTTCACGATACAACCCATTTGAGTCTTGCGTAGCTTCAAGAACATTCACCGGCATCTTTAACTGCACTGCACTTTGAGGCAGCAGCCCTAAGCACCACCCCTCAAAAATAAGTACCTTGGGCTTATTTGTGCATGTTAACCACCTAGCACTGCCATATGGCTCATCAGTCGCCTTATTAAAACGAGGCAAGATAAAGTCCTCAGCATTTTTAAATCGCTTTACTTGCTCTATGGCAAAAGTAGTATCGTGCGTACCTGGCACGCCTCTTACTGTAAAAAGCGAATGGTACTCAATAGCTCGCTCTGCTCTTTGTTCTTTTGATAAATAAAAGTCGTCTAAAGAAACAACCTCAGTGGCAATATTTTGGCTCTCTAAATAACTCTTTAGATAAGCTGATAATGTTGATTTACCACTACCTTGAGCACCGTTAATGGCTAAACAAAATGGGGCCTTTTCATGTGATAGCACTGAATCTAACCAATCGATCACACATTGCACATTTTCTGAGTAACTGTTTAAAAGAGTATGTTTTTCTAAAAACTCTGTTTGCCAACACATATTGACCTCTTTTGAATGAAACACATATAGAAAAGGCCGCATGGGCGGCCTTTTCTATATGTGTAAGCTTATTAAGCTTGTCTTGCTTCTAACATGATACGTTTCATATCACGCACGGCTTTTTCAAGGCCGTCAATCGCAGCACGTGCAATAATAGCGTGACCAATGTTCAGCTCATAGATTTCAGGCATTTCAGCAATCGGCTTTACATTGTGGTAATGCAAACCGTGACCTGCATTCACAATGATCCCTAGACCATGCGCATATTTTACACCTTCACGAATACGCTCAAGCTCTTGCGCCATTTCTTTGTCTGTTTCGGCATCGGCATAAGCACCTGTGTGGATCTCGATATAAGGTGCTCCAGTTGCTTTTGCTGCATCAATTTGTGATTTATCAGCATCAATGAATAACGATACTTTAATACCCGCAGCTTCTAGTTTACTTACTGCGTCAGTGATTGCTGCTTGATGTGAAATTACATCAAGGCCGCCTTCAGTGGTTAATTCTTCACGCTTTTCAGGTACTAGGCACACATATGCAGGCTTCACTTCAAGCGCAATATTGATCATTTCTTCAGTCAACGCTATCTCAAGATTCATACGAGTTTGAATGGTTTTTGCCATTACATAGACATCTCGGTCTTGAATATGACGTCTGTCTTCACGTAAATGGATGGTAATACCATCAGCACCGGCATGCTCAGCAACCGCTGCCGCATGCGCAGGATCTGGATAACTAGTGCCACGAGCTTGTCTAAGCGTTGCAATATGGTCAACGTTAACGCCTAATAAAATATCTTTCATTGCCTTACCTTGATAAAAATAATTCTCGGCTCTTTAAAGCCTTGTTTCCTAAAAGTGGTTTTAATAAATACCGACTTAAATACTTTGCAGGTTTGCGCACCTCAGGGTCTGCAAACTCCCCACTTGCCATACGATTAAGTACTTTACCATTAAACCCCATTTGCGGGTTGTCGGTAACAACAAAGCCTAATTCTGGAATATATTGGTAATAATATTTATCTTTTATCTCATCACCATCGGCATCCATGTCAAACTCAATCCCAAACCCCAAAGCTTCAAGTAACTGATACTCATACGAACGTAATACGGGTTCAAAGTCATTACAGTCTACTAGTTGTTTTAAGTGTTTTTGATATAGCTCGTAAATGTACTCTTGTGGCTCACTGGCTGGGATCACTCTATAACTGAGCTCATTCAAATAAAACGCACAATATAGCGGCTTGCCTTTTAAAGGAAGTGGGTTTTGTACTAATTCGAATTGATTTAAATATTTAAGGTCGAAGTTGCCAGCATAACGGCACAAAATTGGGGTGAATGGTTGAAGTTGAGCACTGTGTTTAACCGACTGTTTGCCTTTTAGTCTAGCCAACATGGTTAGGTGTCCGACACCTTCAACAAGCATACTTAGCATGGCCTGAGAGTCACTATACGGACGCCTATGCAGTAAGTAAGCTTGTCGAAAGTCATTATGCAATCAGTCTTCTCCGTAGCCTAGAGAGCGAAGTGCACGCTCATCGTCAGCCCAGCCAGACTTCACTTTGACCCAAAGTTCAAGAAATACTTTGTTATCAAGCATATCTTCAAGGTCTTTGCGCGCTTCGCGACCGATAACTTTAAGCTTTTCACCTTTGTTACCAATTACCATACGCTTTTGTGATTGGCGCTCGACTAATATCAAACCATTGATCTGCCAAACACCGTTGTCTTGCCATTTAAACTGTTCGATTTCTACAGTAACAGAGTAAGGGAGTTCGTCACCCATGAAACGCATGAGCTTTTCACGAATGATTTCTGCTGCTAAGAATCGCATTGAGCGATCGGTAACGTAATCCTCTGGGAAGTAAAACTCACATGCAGGAAGGCGTTTACGAACTTCATCTTTCACTAAATCGATATTTTTACCGTTCTTAGCAGAAATAGGTACGATACCGACAAAGTTACCCTGCTCACTCAACCACTGCATATGTGGAAGCACGGCTTCTTTGTCTTTTACGTTATCCGTTTTATTCATAACGATAAGCACTGGACGACCACTGTCTTGGACTTTTTTTAGTACCATTTCATCGTCTTTCGTCCATAGCGTGCCTTCGACCACAAAGATGATCAGTTCAACATCACCAATTGAGCTTGATGCTGCACGGTTCATTAAACGGTTAATCGCACGTTTTTCTTCAATATGAAGACCCGGCGTGTCGACATAAACGGCTTGATAGTTGTCTTCAGTATGAATACCCATAATACGGTGACGGGTAGTTTGCGGTTTACGCGAGGTGATACTGACTTTTTGTTCAACAATTTTGTTTAGTAACGTTGATTTACCCACGTTAGGGCGACCAACGATTGCGATCATGCCGCAGTGCGTATTAGGCGTCATTCTTTAATATCTTCAATGCTTGCTCTGCTGCTTTTTGTTCCGCCTTACGACGTGAACTGCCCACAGAAATAATGCTTTCCATCCCTTCCACGTCACATTCAACCGTGAATGTCTGGTTATGTGCCTGACCTTTCGTGTCAATCACTGTGTAATTAGGTAAAGGCAGTTTACGAGCCTGTAAGAATTCTTGCAGTAATGTTTTCGGATCTTTTTGATTATGACCCGGAGAAATTGCCGCTAAACGAGATTCGTACCAAGTTAAAATAAGCTTAGTACAAGAATCGATATCTGAATCTAAGAAAACGGCACCAATGATCGCCTCAACAGCGTCGGCTAGTGTCGATTCGCGTCTAAAACCACCGCTTTTTAACTCACCAGGCCCTAAACGCAGGTAATCACCTAAATTAAACTCAACACCAAATTCAGCTAAAGTTTGACCGCGTACAAGCGTCGAACGCATGCGACTTAGATCGCCTTCACGTGCTTTAGGAAACTTTTTATATAACGCATCGGCTATCACGTAGCTCAAGATAGAATCGCCCAGAAACTCCAAACGTTCATTATGTTGGCCTTTGTGACTACGGTGAGTCATGGCTTGTTCAAGCAATGACTCGTCACTAAATTCATAGCCTATTTTTTTATATAATTCTGCTACACTTCTTTTCATTTTATTGAATATTACCTAGGCGTTCAAAACGAACACCGGTTGGAACCCACCCTGGTAACAGGCTATCTGGGCCATTATCAAAATCAAAACTCATCCAAATAAATACAGCTTTGCCCACTAAGTTTTCTTTAGGAACAAACCCCCACATACGACCATCTTGACTGTTATTACGGTTATCACCCATTACAAAATAACTGTCTTTCGGTACAACCCACTCATCTTTACGAGTCCCAGTTTGCTGGTAATAGCGATCAGTAGATTCTAAAGCCTGTGGATTTATAAGAATGTCATGTTGTGCATCTGGTAAGTCTTCAGTCAATCTTACCAAAGGCATTGGTCCTTGCATAAATTCATCACGGTTTACAATATCAAGGCCTATTTTATTGTATTCACCACACACTAGGTTGTCAGTGCGCTCTTTACCTGCTTCACAATTAGGCTTGATAAAAAGTTGGCGGTTACGATACACAATACTGTCTCCCGGTAGGCCAATGACGCGTTTAATAAAGTCAATTCGCTCATCCAGTGGGAATTTAAATACCGTAATATCGCCGCGCTCTGGTTCACCAACTTCAATCATCTGTGAACGCCAAACCGGATCTTTAATGCCATACGCATATTTTTGAACCAAAATAAAATCACCATCTAACAGCGTTGGCATCATGGAGCCTGATGGTATTTGAAATGGTTCAAAAATAAACGAACGAAAGATGGTGATCGCAGCAATCATCGGAAAAATCGATTTTGCACCCTCTACAATGGCAGGCTCAGGGGCAATCTGCGCAATCACATCATCATCAAGAGGAGTCTGCGTGGCACCTTGTGCCAACGCAATTCGTTCTTTTCGCTTTGGTGCGAACATGTAGTGGTCAATCAACCAGATCAAGCCTGACCCAAGAGTCAAAAGCACCAAGAATACAGAAAAATAGCCTGCCATTAATAAGTCCTGTTATTTACCTACTTTAAGGATTGCTAAGAATGCATCTTGAGGAACTTCAACGTTACCCAATTGCTTCATTCGCTTTTTACCTTCTTTTTGTTTTTGAAGTAGCTTTTTCTTACGACTCACGTCACCACCGTAACATTTCGCGATTACGTTCTTACGTAACTGCTTAACTGTTGTACGCGCAATAACATGCGTACCGATAGCTGCTTGGATCGCAATATCGAACATTTGACGAGGAATTAGCTCTTTCAACGCATCAGCTAACTGACGACCACGCTGCTGCGAACCCTCACGGTGCGCTATAATCGCCAATGCATCAACACGGTCGCCGTTAATTAGAATATCAACCCTAACCATATCAGAAGCTTGGAAGCGCTTAAAGTTATAATCTAGTGACGCAAAACCACGGCTCGTTGACTTAAGCTTATCAAAGAAGTCCATCACTACCTCAGCCATTGGTAGCTCGTAAGTCACAGCAACTTGGTTACCGTGGTAAGCCATCTTAGTTTGAACACCACGCTTCTCAATACACAGTGTAATTACATTACCAAGGTATTCTTGCGGAACTAGGATATTCGCTTCCACAATCGGCTCACGAATTTCGATGATGTCATTAACTGGAGGTAACTCTGACGGGTTATCGATTTGAATAACACCATCTTTTGTTTCTACCTCATACACTACCGTTGGCGCAGTAGTGATAAGGTCCATGTTATATTCACGCTCAAGACGTTCTTGAATAATTTCCATGTGTAGCATACCTAAGAAGCCAACACGGAAGCCAAAGCCAAGTGCCGTTGAGTTTTCAGGCTCGAAGAATAATGACGCATCATTTAGGCTTAGTTTGTTAAGCGCATCACGGAAAGCGTCATATTCGTCTGAAGCAATCGGGAACATACCCGCGTAAACCTGCGGCTTAACGCGTTGGAAACCAGGTAGGCGTTCAGGTGCTGCATTTTGTGTCAGGGTGATTGTGTCACCTACAGGTGCACCATGGATATCTTTAATACCCGCAATCACAAAGCCTACTTCGCCGGTTTTCAACACACCCGTGTTTGTCTGCTTAGGCGTGAAAATACCAACATGATCAGCAATATGTGTTTGATCAGTTGACATAATCTTGATTTTATCACCTTTACGTAATTCACCATGTTTAATACGTACCAGTGATACAACGCCTTGGTATGGATCAAACCATGAATCGATAATTAGCGCTTGGAGAGGTGCTTCAGTATCGCCTACTGGCGGTGGTACATCGCGTACAATGTTTTCTAATACGTCTTTAATACCAATACCTGTTTTTGCTGAACATTGAACGGCTTCTAAAGCGTCAATACCCACGATTTCTTCAATTTCTTCAGCTACGCGAAGTGGATCGGCCTGAGGTAAGTCAATTTTGTTTAAAATTGGAATAACTTCTAAGTCCATTTCAATCGCGGTGTAGCAGTTTGCAAGAGTTTGTGCTTCTACACCTTGACCCGCATCTACAACTAATAGTGCACCTTCACACGCCGCAAGTGAACGTGATACTTCATAGGTGAAGTCAACGTGTCCTGGCGTATCAATGAAGTTAAGTTGATAAGTTTCACCATCATCAGCCGTGTAGTTTAACGTTACACTCTGTGCTTTGATTGTGATACCACGCTCACGTTCGATGTCCATCGAATCCAGAACTTGCTGCTGCATTTCACGATCTGTTAAACCACCACAGACTTGGATTAAGCGGTCAGACAAAGTTGATTTGCCATGGTCGATATGGGCGATAATAGAAAAGTTACGGATATGCTTCATATTTCTGGATTCTAAACTTCTTAAGTCATTAAATTAGATATTAGGGTGGGATTTTACATTTTATTTGCGCTAATCACCATCTATTTGCTTCACAGAGAAACTAATTGGGTAAATTTTTACCACTTTTACTTGGTGTTTAATGCGGCTAACTCGATAACGTGCTACTAAAAACCCCAACACACCGCCTATTAGCGCAAACAAAATCTGTAATGGTTCAGATAAATTTAACAACAGCGCGCCAATGAACATCATTATAAATGCGCCTATTAGAGGTGCCATATAGACCCACGCGCCATGATTTACTAGCTGACTGTCATCAAGAGAGAGTTTTATTTTTTGACCTACTTCAACAGACTCACTTAGGTCAATGGGAAAGAGTTTCTTATGTGTACCAAAAAGTCGGCTAAATATTTGTGAGCCACATTTACCATTACACCCTTCACAGGCTGGTTTTGGTTCGGCTTGAAGATAAGCAGTCGTGCCGCGAATTTTCGCGACACTCAAGGTTTGTTCTATCATAGAGCTCGTTTTACAGACTCAGCAATGCTCTTCGCAGTTTGCGGAGGAATTTTACCTACCACAGACACATCAAAAGCACCTGAGTTGTGAACATAAACAGTTGTTGCACCCGATGATAACGCGCCACTGGGCCTTTTACCAGCAAGCGGTCTTTGCACAAACACTGAAAACTCAACTAACCCGTCTGAAAATAAATAATAATCTGCAAGCTCATTATTTAAATCTAATTTATGTCTATCGGCTTTTAACAATGTAAATCCTTGCGGTAACCAATCGATCTGCCAATTAGACTGAGATTGTGGGCTTATCACATTTTCGCTAACTAGAGTTGGTTCAGGGAACTCTCTGTCTAAGAGCTCGACAAGCTGTTGTGCAGGCTCAGGCGTAACACTAATGTGTGTAAGCTGAAGTTGTTCGAGCAATTCACCCGCTTGATTCACATAAGCCGCTTTTAATAACAGTGATGATTCGGTATCTATCCACAGCCAGTAGTTGTATTTACCACTGTCTTTTGATTCTAAACGAACGAGCTGAGCAGGACGTCCTGCGATCCGCCCTTTGCCGCCAAGAACAAAATCATAATCTTGTTCTAAAACCGCTATGTCTTTAAAAAGCACTTCAGGGATTGGACCAGCAATTGTGTCTGTTTTAATTGAATAAGGTGTCGACTGTGGCTCAAAGTAAGTGACTTTGTCATCAACACGGACAATTTCAAGGCCTGCACCATTGAGTAAACTTAACAGCTCTAACTCTTGATTTTGATGTTGTGCATGTAACCAACGATATGGCTCCATGCCCTTTTCTTTCATCACTACAAAGGAAGCATCAAAATTTCTTTGATGCACAGCAGTTGCCATATTTTGAAGTAACTGTTTTGCGGAAAGTAGTTCAGAAGCTTGAACTACTATAGAAAAACATAAACTAATAAGAAAAATAAACGGCTTCATTAATTAGATTCTTTACTCTCTTCTACTTTTTCAGTTTTTGCCTGATGTAAAGCATGGGCCATTCTAGATTGGCGTTGATGTTCAAGTACAAGTGCGCCAATGCGTTGCTGCTGAAGCTCTCTTACCCCTTGCTGGGCACTTTGTAATGCAGAACCCTCAGATGAGAAACTTACGGGAGCAACACCACCTGCCACAGGAATGGACTGCAGTACAGGTAAATCATCACCAGCTACAGGTGCCTGCTGCATGGTGTTCACACCTAATACCGCAACTAATGCAACGCTCGCCGCTATCGCGATTTGAGAAAACGGCTTTTTCCAACTACTGATACTGACAACATTAGATTGAGCTGGTTGATGAGCGACCTCTTCAATGCCTTTTACATTGTGGCAAGGTTCATCTGCCAATGCTGCTGCAACGCTTGCAGTAATGTCAATCGTTATTGCATTGTCGCTTTTGGCTCTCAATGCATCACCTATCATGGCATAACGCGAAAACTTTTCAGAGTCTAATTGACTTAAACTGGCATCATCTAGGATGCGCTCACCGTCAAAGATCTCTGAAGTGCTTACTTGTTCATTCTCAGCTTTATTAGCTTGGGCCATATTTAAGACTCACTAATCATTGGGTTTAAATTATTATCAATTGCTTCTCGCGCTCTGAAAATTCGCGATCTGACTGTTCCAACTGGACAGTCCATAATCACTGCAATTTCTTCATAGCTCATCCCCTCTATTTCTCGAAGGGTAATGGCTGTTTTTAAGTCATCAGGCAAGCCATCTATGGTTTTATAAATAACCGCTTTAACTTCATCACTCAGCAATAAATTCTCGGGTGATGCATTTGAACGAAGAGAATCTGCGTTGTCGTAGAGTTCAGCTTCTTCAGCATCAATATCGTTGGCTGGCGGTTTACGACCTTGAGCCACCAAATAATTTTTAGAACAGTTAACCGCAATACGGTATAGCCAAGTATAAAATGCACTCTCACCTCTGAAATTAGGCAGAGCACGATACGCTTTTATAAACGCTTCTTGTGCTACGTCAGCTATATCGCTTTGATTTGATACATATCGAGAGATAAGACCTGCGATTCTGTTTTGATATTTGGCAACTAAGAGGTTGAAGGCGTTTTTATCTCCTTGCTGTACCCGCTTGACCAATGCTAAATCCAATTCCTGCTCGCTCATTCGAGCCGGTACTCCTCTTTTTTATAATTGTAACTAAATGTGAGTTGCCATCTTTCACAGCAATTGAGACACACTAATAAATAAAAAGTTCTGTTTTTTTGAAATTTTTTTTAAAATATCGTTTAAACGCCTAAAATAACCACTTTTTGAAAGTCTATTTTGGCCTAACGTTCGTACTTTTACGATCATAGTACACTTGTTAATGTACATCACATAGAAAAACGAAGATTCGAATATGAAACAAATCAATAACCATGAAACTGACGTGGTTGTCATTGGTAGTGGTGCTGCCGGATTGAGCCTTGCACTTTCACTTGCTGAACACTGTAGCGTCACAGTAATCAGTAAAGGGTCTTTAAAAGAAGGGTCTACACTTTATGCTCAAGGTGGTATAGCAGCTGTTTTTGATAAAAAAAATGACAGTATTGAATCGCACGTTGAAGACACGTTAGCAGCCGGCGGCGGTTTATGTGACAGGGATGCCGTGCACTACACGGCAAGTAATGCAAAAGCTTGTTTAAAATGGTTAATTGAACAAGGCGTTCCCTTCGACATGGAGTTTGATAGCAAAGGTAAAGAGCGCTATCACTTAACGCGTGAAGGTGGACATAGCCACAGGCGTATTCTGCATGCTGCAGATGCAACAGGTAAAGCCGTTCAAACCACATTGGTTAGCCAAGTACAATCTCATAACAATATTAAGCTGCTTGAAAACTACAATGCCATAGATTTAGTAAAAGATACTGAGTGTGACATTCAACCCGTAAAAGGTGTTTATGTTTATAATCGTCTTGCCGACAAAGTAGAAACGATTTCAGCCAAGTTTGTTGCCCTTGCCACCGGTGGCGCGAGTAAAGTCTATCTTTATACTTCTAACCCTGATGTGTCTAGCGGTGACGGCATCGCAATGGCGTGGCGCGCGGGTTGTCGTGTTGCGAATATGGAATTTAATCAATTCCATCCAACTAGCCTCTATCATCCCGAGTTGCAAAACTTTTTGATTACAGAAGCGATGCGCGGTGAAGGTGCTCACTTAAAGCGCCCTGATGGCACACGATTTATGCCTGACTTTGACGAGCGTGAAGAACTCGCACCGCGTGATATTGTTGCCAGAGCGATAGATTTCGAAATGAAGCGTTTAGGCGCAAATTGTGTTTATCTAGACATCTCACACAAAGACAAAGACTTTATCATTGAGCACTTTCCCACTATTTACGCAAAGTGTTTGAGTGTAGGGCTAGATATCACAAAAGAGCCAATTCCTGTTGTACCAGCTGCACATTATACCTGTGGCGGTGTAATGACAGACTTTAATGGTCAAACCGACTTACAAAATCTCTATGCGATTGGCGAAGTCGCTTATACAGGTCTTCATGGCGCGAACCGTATGGCGAGTAACTCATTACTCGAGTGCATTGTGTTCGCACATGCAGCTGCCAAAGATATTTTGTCTAAGCTTGAAAACTCACAAGCCCCTGATGCAATCAATCAGTGGGATGAAAGCCAAGTAGGCAATTCAGACGAAGAAGTTGTGATCACCCATAATTGGCATGAGCTAAGACTATTTATGTGGGATTATGTCGGCATAGTTCGTTCAACAAAACGCTTAGAACGAGCATTACGACGAGTTGAGCTGTTACAACAAGAGATCCAAGAATATTATGCCAACTTCAGGGTTAGTAATAACTTATTAGAACTTAGAAACCTAGTACAAGTTGCTGAGTTAATTATTCGTAGTGCCTTAGAACGTAAAGAGAGTCGTGGCTTGCACTACACACTCGACTATCCTGAACAGAGTGACAACCCTACACCCACGGTTTTAAAACCCTAGACAAAAAGCGGTTCTCGCTCTTCAAAACCAATCCTCTTAAATGTTCGAATCATTTTTGAGGATTGGATCTTTTTCATTCAAAGCGAATCGACATATTCTTCGCCAATCTTTTTCTCTCATCGAAGAAGCCAGAAATTGTATGGTTTCTGATTTTTCTTGGGTGGTTCTGATTTTTAAAGATAAGACGGAAAACTGTAGTTGTGCTGAAATAATATGCCCAGATACCGCCCTTTCACTATGCACTTCGATATAATTATCTTCACAGTCAAGTAACAGTGTTCCACTAAGTGGCGTCGTATCTTGGGTAATTTTATAAAAAAGTAAAAACGCTAAAACTGCAGCGATGCAAATAAACAAGAAAGAAATCAGATGTGCAGAAACGAGATAGGTGGCAAAGCTTAAAACCGACAAGAACAGCGCTATGACCCTGAAGTCTTGCCGGTTATCTGCAAATAAAATTTTATACTTTGACGCGGCCAAGTATAAACTGAACCATTTTGTTTAGCTCTGGATCTGGGCACTTTTCATGGCCCATGAACCAAGCAAATAAATCAGGATCTTCCACTTCGAGTAAACGTTGAAAAATTAGTTTGTCAGGGTCAGGCAACTCGTCAAAAGCTTCATCAACAAACGGTCCAAGCAATACATCTAGTTCTAGCATTCCCCTTCTACAGGCCCATTTTAGTCGTGATTTTGGAAAAAGCTGAGTCATCTATAACCTCAAAGTAATTAGAATAATCTAGAGTGGTGAGTATATAAAATCAGGTAACACATTAAAATGCTACACAGAAGAAAAGTTGATTTTAAGCAATGTATATCAGTAATCTTAGAGTAACTCGATAGGCAATTTCAGTTTTATAGTGATGCCCTCCCCTAATGTGGAGCTACACTTGATTTCCCCTTTTAAAAGCTGCGTTATCAGGTTATAAACTATGTGCATGCCCAAACCACATCCACCTTGATTCCGTTTAGTGGTTACAAAAGGGTCAAATACTGTTTTAAGCATTTCAGCACTCATTCCCTTGCCATTTTCGTCATAGCTCAGATACCAAAATTCTCCGTCTTGGTGAAGAGAAACTTTGATATTGCCAGACTCAACGCCTTCAAAACCATGGATCATCGAATTGTTTAATAAATTAGTAATCACTTGATAAATTGCACCAGGATAAGTGTGCAATTCAAAATCTTCGCCTTCTATATCTATCTCTATTTGCTTTCCTTTTGTTAAGGGGACCAATGAATCAAATACTTCTTTTAGATAAGACTTCATAAAGATGTTTCTTGCTTGTTCACTCGATTGATCAACAGCAACTTGCTTGAAATTACTAATTAAGCTTTGCGCCCTATCTAAGTTTCTTAAAATCAGCGCATAGCCTTGGTTTTGCTCATTGATTGCATTATCTAAATCTTGCTGCCTAAGTGATTTATTCTCAAGCTTATGCTCTATCGCAGCCAAACTTTCTTGATTATAAGTTAAGGCTGTCAATGCTACTCCTAGTGGAGTATTTATCTCATGGGCAACTCCTGCGACTAAACTACCTAATGACGCCATTTTTTCACTTTCAATCAGTTCCTGTTGCGTATGTTGCAGCTCCATCATTGCTTGCTCTAGTTTCTGATTCTTTTTATAAAGCTCATCGGTTCGCATTGCGACGTTAATCTCTAATTGCTCGTTTAACTTTTGTAATGCTTCTTGATTTTTCTTAAGCTCCGCAATGTCCTTTAGTGCCCCAGCAATGCGCGTTGCTCTGCCGTCCTGATCACGTTTGACAACTTTCCCCCTATCAAGTACCCAGGTCCATTGCTCAAATAAGTCTTTTACTCGTATGGCTATTTCATAGCTGTCTGTTTTGCCTTCTATACATTCACGTACTTTTTCTTCAACCAATATACAGTCTTTTGGATGAACGAATTGATCAAAATCGTCAATGGTCATCACTGTGCCTGCATCACCATAATCAACTTTCGAAGACACTGTATGACGATAAATTTGATTGCTATTCACATGCCAATCCCATAGCTCGTCACCACTGGCCCAGAGTGACCACTCTAACCGCTGCCTCAGCTCAGACATTTTAATATTGTCACGCACAACTTTTTTGTATCTCTGTTGACGGGCATAAACAACAGAGGCTATAAGGGTTAATACTAAAAAGATATAAAAGCTTTTAGAGCCAGTATTCCACCACCAAGGCGCTGCAATACTGAGTCTGAATTGATGAACCGGTGAAGCAACATTAAAACGGTTAATGGTATACGCTTCGACAGTATAGTTTCCTGGTTTGAGTTTTAATAAGCTTACTTGTCTTACTCCATTTGCCAGTTTTAACCATTGCTCGCTCAATCCTATAACGCGATAATAAAACTGATTTTGCTCTGCGCCATAATCCAAGCTGGAATAGTTCAAAGAAATAATGTCTTGGTTATGTTTTAGCTCTAGCCCCTCAGCCAATTCAGGTGCAACCGACAATACAGACCCTTCTGCAGGTTTAAGTGACTCGCCCAATAGCTCAATTTCGCTAACTAATAATGGCCTTGCAGAATTATCTACATCGAGTTTCTGCGGGTAAAATTGATTGAACCCTTTCGCACCACCAACAAACAACCGCCCATCAGGTGCCAACCAAGCGGCATTATAATTAAACTCATTGTCTTGAATACCATCCGTCGGAGAGAAGTTGTGTACATTGAAATTACTAATATCAATACGACTGAGCCCGCCGCTTGTTCCAGCCCAAACATGCCCTTCTCCGTCATAAATAAGGCCCCAAATCGCAGTATTACTTAATCCTTCATTTTGTGTGAAAGTGCGATCAATACTAAAGTCACTTTGAATAAGGGTGATCCCTTGCTCACTGGCGACCCATACTCTGCCATAGACGTCTTGAACAAGCATGAAAACCAAATTAGACAATAGTCCATCTGATGTATTGATTTGTTGAAGTTCACCCCCTTTATAGCGGAATAAGCCATTGCCAATACTGCCAAACCAAAGCTCTTCTTTTACAACAAGCAATGAAGAAACATGGGAAGGTGCATCAAGTGAACTTGCAAAATACGGCATTAACTTACTCGTATTTTCATTAAAAAACATCAGACCCATTGTTCTTGAGGAGAGTAATAACACGCCGTCATACAGAACAATATCGTTAAAACTTAACTCCGGCCCATTACCAAAGTCGGGCTTAAAATGCTCCAGAGTTTCTGTCTCAAATGAGAACCGAAACACACCATTGCCGCGTGTTGCTATCCATAAATCGCTGCCATACATGAATAACTTAGTTATAAAACTACCTTGCACAGCAACTAACGCCTTATAAATAAATTGCGACTCAATAAACCCTTTCCCATTGAAAACATAAACCCCCGCTGAAGTGCCTACCCAAATTCTATCTAGCTTATCAATAGCAAAACTGCGAGTGTCTGGCGTGGCCAAAGGCGAATCTGGATAGTTATCTGTACTGACATGTCCAAACGATTCGCTCAGTTGGCTAAAAAAATGTAGACCTCGGGTTTCTGTACCAATCCAAATGCCTTTATTGTCGTCTCTCATAACGGACAAAATATTATTATCTTGAAGGCCATTTGCTTGCTGACGTTTATACCAATGGTTTAACAAGGTGCCATCGAAATGGAATAAATAGACACCGTTATTTGTCGCGAGCAATATTTCATTGGTCGAAAGATACAAATTATTGAGGGTGATGTTCGAGACTTCAGCAAACGTTTTCGACCATAAAACTCTGCTGTATAACAAATCATAAACTATCAGCTCTTCACTTTTCGTCAGCAGGAATACTCTTTGCCCCCTAACCTTGAGCATCTTGAACTCACCTTCGAATAGCAATAGCGACTGTTGCTGCTCGTTAATTTTCATTAAACCTTTGTCGGTGAGATAATAAATGTTGTTATTTTGTGTCTCTGGTGAGCGAATGAAATTGCCCACTACGGGAGATTGGCTAACTTCTAATGTACTTTTATTAATTTGATAACTTTCACCATTGGCGGTCGACACCAACACATGTGCGCTTTGACAAGTTAAATCATTCACTCTGTCAGAGGTTATCGCGTCAAAGTCACTTGCCAAAAAAGAATGAAACCGCCCATTTTGGGTATTGTAGCGGCTTAACCCTGTATGTGTGCCTATCCATACATCTTGACCGCTGATACAAATATCGGTGATAAAACCACCAGACAAACTATTTTTATCTTGTTGTTTTGGTTGAAACTGTTTGAATTCATGGCCATCGAACCTATTCAAGCCCGCTTGTGTGCCCACCCAAATATAACCAAACTGATCTTGAGCTAGCGCTGTAATGGAGCTTTGTGTGAGACCTGCACTATAATCGTAAGAACGCATGATCTGCGCCGTATCGGTAAACTGCGGCACTGCCAGTACCAATTGACTAGAAAAAAGCAGAAATAAAAAAGATAGAATTGTCGCTCTCATACCCTGCCATCAAACACACCAAAGTGTTTTAAATATAGCAAAGCTATTAAAACTCACTAAAAAATAAACAAGTTTTTAAAGTTCGAAATCGCTTTTTGTGCCGTCAGCATGCAACAGGTAGTAACCTGCGAGTTTGTTGTTTTCAAGCTCAATAAGGCTGATCGCAGCGTGAGATAAAAGATAAGGTGATCGTAAATGCTCAGAACGACAGAGGTGCTTAGTCACTTTCATCTGCCAGCGCTTGGTAAAAAAGTTGAGCGGACTACATCTTGCATATAAAAATGAGTCTAAGTGGTCAAAACACTTCAACAGGGTTTTAGGGAATTCATTTTTAATCCCTGATGCAGTTAATTGCCAAATACGGTTATCGTGTTGACCAAAGCGTGCTTGCACAGAAAAACAAAACGAATAATGTACGTCACCAGATAAAATAATAGTCTCTATCGGCGTGTCACTTCGTCTAAAAATGTCCATTAGTTTTCTTGCCGCACCTTCATGGGCCATCCAGTTTTCAACATCCACCACCAAAGGATGCCCACAGGCGTTGAAAATGGCTTGCACCGCTTCAATGGCTTTTACCCCAAATACTGGCGCAGGAGACACAATAATTGTTTCTTTTTGATGCTGAAGTTGAGTTTGAAGAAACATCAGCATTTCCCAATCCATTAAACCACTGGGCTCATTAAAATCTTGTTCATTACGCCAACGATGGGTTCTTGTATCTAATACAACCAATTTTGGCGTTGTTTCTAGGCAATAATGCCAGTTATCAAACTGGTGAAGGTGCGTATCAAATTCTGTCAGATCCCATTCACTTGACTTTAGGCTAGAGCTGAAATGGGTTAAAAGCGTTTTAGACACTGAACCTGAGTCATTACCCAGCCCTTGGAAGAGCCAATAAGACAACAAGCCATTGCTAATAATTCGTTGACTGGCAGGATTAGAGGAAATGTTTTGTTCCCACTGAGCGGTTAAATTCCAATCATCGGTAACATCATGGTCATCAAACATCATCAGAGTTGAAACATTAGCAAACAGCCTTGCAACCTTGGGCAAGCTCTTTACGAATCCCTGTAAGCTGGTTTTTTGTAACGCGTATAATTCAGTATATTTGGCGTTTGCACTCTTAAAGTGTGCTGTTTCAAAGTCAAAAAGCTGCCAGCACGCTTCGCTGTGTGCTAATAAATAGTACGCAATAAACTCTTCTAGATAAATGAGGTGATTCACCGCATGGCTACTGGTGAAATGCGGGTCATCCTTACGAAGCCAATAGCCTAAACTGCGTTTTGAACGTTCTTGCCAAGGCGTTTTTGGCAAATGTGGCGTTCTTGCAAATAATTGCTCAGATAAATTATCAGGCAAATTTATATATTCAGTTCGGGCTTCTTTGAACAAACCGAGTTGCTCAATAACAGCATAGATGGCTTGAATCATTGGCCCAGCCACATCATCGGCATAGATTTGATCGCCTGAAAGTAATAATAAGGTTGGCGCTGTTGTTTGATTGAGTCTCGCCTGAGAGAGCGTTTCATCTGCACTCGCTAACGAATCTTCTACAGGGTAATGCGGATTGCGACAAGAACCGTGTAATACCTGCTTTAAAACATTTGGGATCACAAACTCAGGCGAATCGGCATGAGGATAACAATAGACTGACAAATCCGCTTTAATATCATCAAGATACAACGTATAGCCTATTGCTGTATCGACAATAAGCTCACCACTTTTTGGTTTCACATTCACTATGTAGAAAAAACAATGCTTACCCAGTGGTATTTCGAGTACTTCGTTTTCAACTTCAGTGCCCGTAAACTCAAAACGTACAGCCCGAGGCATTGAGGTAACAAGTTGCAAACACACATTACTAGGCTCAGCCCGACGAACCATCGGGCCAAGTAAAAGTTCTGGAAGGTGTGTATTTACAACTGACATAACGATTATTTGCGCTTGGCTAAGCTAAATAGATCATAAAAGTTGTTAGTTGTTGCCGTTGCGAGCTCTTTATATGTGATGCCTTTTAAGTCTGCAATATAATAGGCAACATCTTGTACATAGGCAGGCTGATTGGTTTTGCCACGATAAGGCACTGGTGCAAGGTAAGGTGAGTCAGTTTCGATGAGTAATCTATCTAGTGGAATTTGTTTTACCACCTCTTTTAATTCAACCGCGTTTTTAAATGTCACAATACCTGAGATTGAAATATAAAAACCTAAATCTAGTGCTTGCCTTGCCATGCTCCAATCTTCAGTAAAACAATGCAAAACACCACCGCATTTATCGGCACCATGGGCTTTCATTAAATCTATGGTATCAGTTCGGGCATCGCGGGTATGAATGATCAGCGGTTTTTGTAGCTCATTGGCCACTTCTATGTGTCCAACAAAACTCTCTTGTTGCACTGAATACGTGTCTTTTGAGTAGTAATAATCTAGGCCAGTTTCACCAATCGCAACCACTTTATCGTGTTGAGCCAATGACAATAACTGACTTTTATCCAGAGCTTGATCTTGGTTTAAAGGGTGCACACCACATGAGACTGAAATATCATCAAATGCTTGCACTTTTTCAAGCATACTCGGGAATTGATCAAGTGTGACGCTTACACATAAAAAGTGCTCGACTTGCTTTTGTCTTGCTGCATCTAATGCTTCTGGGAGTGATAAACCAAGTTTATCGAAATCTAATCTATCTAAATGGCAGTGCGAATCTACAATCATAACTACTCTTACATGGTGTAGGTGGGTTTTTCTGAATTAAGTGCTGTCCCCAGCAATTTTACGATTTTATCGTTGACTGTTTCATTACCCTCAGAAAAGCCAACGCCCACGCCAGGTGGATTTGAATTTTGCGCGCCTTGCGGCGTTATCCATACTACTTTGCCCTCAATCACATCTTCTTCTAATGCATCAGGCAAGGTCACGCGAAGCGACAAAGGCTGCCCCATATCAAAACGAGCGTTAGTTTTAACAAACAAGCCGCCGTGCTTTAATGCGGGCATATAACAACGATATAACTCGTCAAAATCTTCAAAATCTAGAAGTAAAACTTGCATAGTGCTCCTCTACTGCAAAGCCTGTTTTAGCGCTGTAAATAACTTAAGCAAGGCTAATTGTAAATTCAAGCCTGGGATCTGTTGATGATCCTTTATAAAGTCAGCCAAAGCCTGCTGTGCGACTGTAATCTTTGAGAAGTCAGCACCATTGTATAAACCTTGCTTTATTCGCCCTTGAACAAAGCGCCCCATTTCATTCACCAACTCTGGTGATTTTACCAATAATTCAACATATTGCGACACATCAGTCGTATGATTGAGTGTGTCAATACTATGGAATAATTGGTTAATTTGTTCAACTTGACCCGTTTCAAACCAATGCTTTATTTTCAAAGGTTGTGATATAAACAAGTTAATCCATAGCTGTTCAGCGTAATCACCTAATTGTTGCGTCAACCAAGCCCTTACTTGCTGCTCTGATTGAACCGCTATATTGCTCTTTGCGCAGCGACTAACTATCGTCGCTGGCAATTGCGCGACATCATCACAAGTTAAAATTAAAAAGCGTTTTGCGTTTGGCTCTTCAAGAGTTTTTAGCAGCGCATTGGCCGCTGAATGCGTCATTTTATGCGCTTGGTGAACAATAACCACTTTGTTGCCACCTTGCTGCGCCGAATGATAGATGAAATCGCCGATTGCTCTTATTTCATCTACACCTATGGTCGCCCCCTCAGAACTGACAAGCAGTTTATCAGGGTGAGTTTGTGCTGCAATTAAGGCACAACTTTTACACTGACCACATGCCAAAAGCTCTGAAGTTTTTTCACACAAGATGGCATCAGCTAGCCCTTGTGCTAATGCTAACTTGCCTACTCCTTGCAACCCAGCAAGCAGCTGAGCATGATGAAAGCGACCCGATTTAAAGCTCGTATTGAGCTGTTGCCAAGGACGCTCTAACCAAGGCATCATCACAAATTAACCTGCTGATAAAAACTTTCCAAGGCAGCCAGAATATCAGCGTGTACTTTATCCATCGCTTGCTCTGCGTTTATTACCACACAGTTTTCATCCGATTCAGCTAATGCCAAATAACGTGCGCGAGTTTTCTCGAAAAACTCAATCGCCTCTAACTCAATTCTATCGAGCTCTCCGCGTCCACGAGCGCGCGATAAACCCACCTCTGGAGAAATGTCCAGATATAAGGTGAGATCGGGCTTTAAGCCTTGTAACACAATACCAGAAAGACTATCCAATGTTGCTTGAGATAAACCTCTGCCACCACCTTGGTAAGCTTGTGAAGACATGTCATGTCTGTCACCCAGTACCCACTTGTTGGCAGCGAGGTTAGGTCTGATAACATTATGCAGTAACTGCGCACGTGCAGCGTACATAATAAGTAGCTCAGTTTCACCTGCCACTTCTTCTTCATACTGGTTTTTAACAAGCGTTCGAAGTGCTTCAGCCATTGGCGTGCCACCCGGCTCGCGGGTGTTAATAAAGTCAATTTGCTTGTCTGCAAGAAACTGTTGGCAAATTTGCATTGCTGTTGATTTACCGGCCCCTTCAAGGCCTTCAATCACAATAAATTTAGCTGTCATTACTTCTCTTTAAAATATACTGTCTTACGGCCTTATTATGATCCGTTAAGTTTTTAGAAAACTGATGCTGGCCGTTGCCTTTGGCAACAAAGTAATAGTAATCAGTTGTATCAGGTTGAGTCGCCGCTATGATTGCCTCTTTTGATGGCATGGCAATGGGTGTTGGCGGCAAACCATTTATTCTGTATGTATTATAGGGCGTATGCTCTTTTAAATCTTTGCGTTTAATATCGCCATCAAAGCGTTCACCCAATCCATAAATTACCGTAGGATCAGTTTGCAAACGCATTTTCTTATTGAGTCGGTTAATAAACACTGAAGCGATTTTTTTGCGCTCCCCAGCATAACCCGTTTCTTTCTCAATGATCGATGCTAATATAAGCGCTTCATAGGCATTTTGCAGCGGCAAATTGGCCATTCTATTTTCCCAAACTTGCGCGAGCTCTGTTTTCATAGCCTCATGTGCACGTGTCACAATCGACAATGCACTGTCGTTCCCATGATAATAATAAGTTTCGGGTAGTAACCAGCCTTCCGCATAGTTAGTCACTTCTAATTGCTCTGAAAGCTTTGCCTCGTCAATATCGTATTGTATGAAAGCGGCTGATTTGAGCTTGTTGAGGACCATCTTTAAAGTGTCACCTTCGATGACAGTAAAACTAAACTGTTTTTGCTGACCTTGGTGAATTTTGTCAATGGTCTCTAACACAGTTAAATTTTGTAACTCATATAAGCCTGGTTTTAGCGAAGTATTTGCAGGATATAACTTGGCATATATTTGCAGTGCAAAACACGAATCAATATTGCCTTTCGCTAACCACTCATTACAAAGTCGATGAACACCTGTACCACGTTTAACTTCAAACAGTTCTGGGATGTTTGTAAGTTGAAGCTGCTTAAACTGTGTTATTTTCTGTTGAATGAATACAGCAAAGATTAACATCAAGAGCAACAATGCTGCGGTTACCTTCTTAAGCATTTAAAGATCTCAGTAAACTCTGTTTTACGATTAAAGCAGCTTCAAGCTCAAACTGTTTTGTATCTAATTGAATAATTGGCACTATCTCCATCAAACTATTACAAGAAAACAATGCGTCCATGTCAGTCCAAAAACCAAGACTTTCTTCAACTTCAATAATGGTATTTACTTGCTGTAATGCACTAAGGTAAACACCTTTTATTCCTGCTTTTGACAGTTTTGGCGTAAAAAACTCACCATTTTTAAAACCAAGCAAATTTCCTGCTGATGTTTCAATCACTTGATTATGAATGTCTAACACTACCACATCATGGCTATCAGTAAACTGCTTGGCATCTTGTTTGATCAACACTTGTTCAAGTCTATTTAACGTTTTTAAGCCAGCCAACAAAGGCTGATGACCAAGTTTTACGTTTGAAGTGCTCACTTTGATCCCCTGAGCCTGCCAATCAGCATAATGTGTGGGAAAAGGAAGTACGGAGACAATCGCATTGAGGCTTGGCTCGTCAGGCGCTTGGTAACCACGCCCTCCCTCACCTCTGGTGATAACCACTTTTAATACGGCTAATTGATGCTCTGCCGCATGCTTTTCACACTCGAGTTGCAACTGTTGCCAATCAATTTTTGGAAAATATAGTGCTTTGGCACATGATTGTAGGCGTGTGAGATGTAAATCCCAGTGTTGGACTTTGCCTGATTTAATGGCTGCAGTAGTAAAAAAGCCATCGCCATATTGAAATCCGCGGTCTTGAGGTGTGATTGTGGTTGTTATTTTTAAGCTCATTTTAATCACAAAAAAGCCCGGCATCGCCAGGCTTTCTTTAATAGTTTGTCGCCGTATTTAAGGATTATACCTTTTTAAATAGCAACGAGCCATTGGTTCCACCAAAACCAAATGAGTTACATAATGCATACTCAAGTTTTGCGTCACGACCTGTGTGAGCAATATAATCTAGATCACATCCTTCATCTGGGTTATCTAGGTTAATAGTCGGTGATACTTTTTGATCGTGTAACGATAGCGCTGTGATAATTGACTCAACAGAGCCAGCAGCACCTAGCAGGTGGCCCATCATTGATTTAGATGAACCAACCATCACTTTATCAGCAGCGGCACCGAAAATAGACTTAACCGCTTGCGTTTCAGCTTTGTCGCCCGCATGCGTTGAAGTACCGTGTGCGTTGATATAACCCACTTCTTCAGCGTTTACACCCGCATCTTTTAGGGCATTTTCCATTGCAAGCGCCGCGCCTGAACCATCTTCAGGTGGTGACGTCATATGGAATGCATCGCCACTCATACCAAAGCCAACTAGCTCAGCATAAATTTTTGCACCGCGTGCTTTTGCATGTTCGTACTCTTCAAGTACCATCACGCCCGCACCATCTGCCAGTACAAAACCATCACGGTCTTTATCCCAAGGGCGAGAAGCAGCTTGTGGATCATCATTACGTGTTGAAAGTGCACGTGCTGCACTAAAACCACCCATACCAATTGGCGTAGATGCTTTTTCCGCACCGCCTGCAACCATCGCATCTGCATCACCATAGGCAATCATGCGCGCAGCATGGCCGATGTTATGCAAACCAGTTGTACAAGCAGTAACGATTGAAATATTTGGACCTCTCAAGCCATGCATGATAGACAAGTGACCAGAGATCATATTGATAATTGTCGAAGGTACATAAAACGGTGACAGCTTACGTGGGCCACTATTAAGAAGTTTTACATGGTTTTCTTCGATTAATGTTAAACCACCGATACCTGAACCTACAGCTACACCTACACGTGCTGCATTTTCGTCAGTGATTTCAAGACCTGAGTCTTTTAAAGCTTGAACCCCTGCTGCAACACCATATTGGATAAACAAGTCCATTTTTTTGGCTTCTTTCTTCGGCATGTACTCAGTGACATCAAAGTCATTGATCAGACCTGCGAATTTAGTTCCAAAATTTGTGGTATCAAAGTGCGTGATGTTAGAAATGCCACTTTGGCCTTCTAGTAAGCCTTGCCAGGTTGATGCAACATCATTACCTAGCGGCGTCAACATACCTAAGCCAGTTACTACGACTCGACGTTTAGCCACGGTTTCCTCCAAAAGGGATTGATTATTTTTATGAGGGGGTAGAAAAGACTAAGGGCAGCGAATGCTGCCCCAAGTGATACGTTTGATTACTCAGCGTGAGCAGTAACGTAGTCGATCGCTGCTTGAACAGTAGTGATTTTCTCTGCTTCTTCGTCAGGGATCTCAGTGTCGAACTCTTCTTCTAGAGCCATTACTAGCTCAACAGTGTCTAGAGAGTCAGCACCTAAGTCGTCTACGAAAGACGCTTCGTTTTTAACTTCTTCTTCTTTAACACCTAGTTGCTCAACAATGATTTTCGTTACGCGTTCTTGGATATCGCTCATTCTTCTTTCCTTTATTAAAACGCATTTGCGTTATTTTCAGATTGCGGCGTAGTGTACGGCGCATAATTCTGGGTTTCAAGGATTTGCTCAGATATTTTGATCTGGTCAAACCTGTTATAAATTAATTTATACTTTTATCGCTTATTTTAATAGCAATTTCAAGTAAGATTGCAGCAAGATCACAAAAAATTAATTGAATCTTTTTTATGATCTACAACAATTAAACCATGTACATCGCACCATTTACATGCAAAGTCTCACCTGATACGTACGCAGCCGCATCAGACGCTAAATAACATACAGCAGCTGCAATTTCTTCAGGCTGACCTAAACGACCTGCTGGCACGTTAGCAAGCGTTGCTGCTTTTTGCTCATCAGTTAGCTCATCAGTCATGTCAGTCTGAATGAAACCTGGTGCGATAACGTTCACTGTAATACCACGAGAAGCCACTTCACGTGCCAAAGATTTAGAAAAACCAATTACACCTGCTTTTGCAGCTGCATAGTTTGCCTGACCTGCATTACCCATTGTGCCCACAACAGAACCAATGTTGATGATACGGCCTGCTTTTTTCTTCATCATAGGACGAAGAACCGCTTTAGAAAGACGGTAGATAGAGCTTAAGTTGGTATCGATGATGTCGTTCCACTCATCGTCTTTCATACGCATAAGTAGGTTATCACGAGTGATACCCGCGTTATTAACTAGCACGTCAATATCACCAAAATCAGCTTTAATTGCCGCTAACGTTGCTGTGATTGAATCAGCATCCGTCACGTTTAGCGCGTAACCTTTACCGTTTTCGCCCAAATATTCACTAATTTTTTCAGCGCCAGATTCGCTCGTCGCAGTACCAGCAACAATCGCACCTTGTGCAACTAATGCATTAGCAACAGATTTACCGATACCACGGCTTGCACCTGTTACTAAAACAATTTTACCTTCTAATGAAAATAGATTGCTCATTATTTATCTCTTCTTATTTAGCAGATTCAATTGCTGCAGCATCATTCACTGATGCACATGCAATTGACTTATCAATACGTTTAACTAGACCACTCAATACTTTACCTGGGCCGAATTCGTAACTTTGTGTAATGCCAAGCTTTGCAAGTTCTTGAACTGTTTCAGTCCAACGCACAGGGCTGTAGAGCTGACGTACTAGCGCATTTTTAATCGCAGCAGCTTCTGTTTCAATAGCAACATCAACGTTGTTGATCACGCTCGATTTCGGTGCATTGAATGCAAGTGCTTCTAAATCAGCTGCCAGTTTTTCTGCTGCAGGCTTCATTAGTTCACAGTGAGAAGGCACACTTACCGCTAGTGGTAGTGCGCGTTTTGCGCCCGCTTCTTTACAAGCCTCAGACGCTTTTTCTACCGCTTCTTTGTGACCCGCAATAACAACTTGACCAGGAGAGTTATAGTTAACAGGCGCAACCACTTGCTCACCCGAAAGCTCAGCACAAATTAATTGGATCTTGTCATCATCAAGACCGATAATCGCAGCCATTGAACCTACACCAGCTGGTACGGCCTCCTGCATATAAAGACCACGGTTCTCAACCAACTTTACGGCTTCAGCAAGGCTTAAAACACCTGCACATACCAAAGCTGAGTACTCACCTAAGCTGTGACCAGCTAGAACGGTCTCAACTTCTGCATTGTTTGCTACCCATTCACGGTAAACAGCAACGCTCGCTGTTAGTAATGCAGGTTGTGTACGATGAGTTTGATTGAGTTCTTCAGCTGGGCCGTTAACAACAAGATTTGCTAGGTCATAACCAAGCGCTTCCGATGCTTCTGCAAATGTTGCTTTTACAATTTCTGATGATTCAAGTAACTCTGCAAGCATGCCAACTGCTTGTGAGCCTTGACCTGGGAATAAAAGTGCAATCTTCTGTGACATATAATGCTCTTTATAATAATAGTTATGCCACCCTCACCCCAAGTCAGTAATTTTCGAGGGACGATGGCGAGTGTTCTTCATCTAATGCAATTTGTTCGAAGGTCGCTTCTATTTTTTCAGGAACTTGTTTTTCAACTTCTCTGATAGCTTCTTCGATTGCAGCAAGAAACGCCTTGTTCGAAGCATTTCCGTGACTTTTCACAACAATACCACGCAATCCTACCAGACTTGCACCGTTATACTGGTCGGGGTTCACCCTTCTGTAGAGTTTTTTTATGATTGGGCTTAGTAATACGGCTAATAATCGGTAGAAAAAACGTTTTTTCAACGCTTTTGTAAACTTATGCATAATAAGTTTAGCAATACCTTCACATGTTTTTAGAGCGACATTACCCACAAACCCCTCACAAACAACAACATCAGCTTTACCTGAAAACATATCACTGCCTTCACAAAACCCTGTGTAGTTAAGATAAGGCGTTGCCTTCATCATATTCGCGGCTTCTTTAATTGTGTCATTGCCTTTAATATCTTCAGAGCCAATGTTAAGCAAACAGACTTTTGGCCTATCACCTTTACAAGTCTCTCCGGCAACAATACTGCCCATAATGCCAAACTGAAACAATGTCTGTGCATCACAATGCACGTTTGCACCAAGATCAAGTAAATAGACAGGTTGTTTTTTTTCTGTAGGTACAGCAGAAATGAGTGCCGGTCGTTTTATACCAGGAAGCATTTTTAACACAAAGTGTGCAATCAGTAACAGTGCACCAGTATTGCCTGAACTAACGCAAGCTTGTGCTTGATTATTTTTTACTAAATCTAAAGCGATACGCATTGAAGAATCTTTCTTGTTTCGAAGTGCTTGCGCAGGTTCGCAATTATTAGAAACAACTTCACTACAGTGCTTAATGATTAATCTAGGGTGTGTGTCTGCTTTATGTTTTCTTAAAGCATCAGAAATGCATTTTTCATCGCCACACAGGAGCAATGTCAGATTGGGGTATTTATTTACCGCAGAAATTGCGGCTGGAATAGATGAACGGGGGCCGTAATCGCCCCCCATCATATCTAACGCAATGGTTAGATGAGTCAGCATAAAAGCAATCTCTTATTTAGAAATTACTTTTTCGCCTTTGTAGTAACCATCAGCAGTCACGTGGTGACGAAGATGAGTCTCACCAGAAACCTGATCTACAGTTAGAGCTGGTCCACTGATTGCGTCGTGTGAACGGCGCATGCCACGTCTTGCGCGAGACTTTTTGCTTTTTTGTACAGCCATTAGCCTTCTCCTAAGAATCTTTCTTAAGTTGTTTTAAAATTTCAAATGGATTTGGTTTGCTCTCTGTTGCAACTACTTCACCAAAGCTCGCAGGCTCTTCGGAATAAGCGCAAGATGCTTCGTCGTGTGTTGGCACTATAGGAATCGCTAAAATAAGCTCGTCTTCTATAAGTTGACGAAGATTTATTTCACCTTCTTCATTCAGTTCAACCACATCGTAGCAATCAGGAAGATGGTCCGACTCATCACCCGCTTTAACCGGTGAATAAGCAAAGTCATGTTCCAAATCCAACCCTAAATCTCCATTACAACGTTGACAAATAACGGTCAGATGTGCACGGAAAGAACCGCGAATTACAACCAACCCTTGTTCATCATTACTGCAATGAATGTCTACCGCTATTTCACCAGTTTGATCTTGCACAACTTGCTCTAAGCGAGAAAGTTCTTCAAGCTGAACAACGCCGTCATAACTGAGTCTGCGTTGAGCTGCTCTGCAAGGATCAAGAGTGATGGGAATTTTCACCTTTTGCATAGGGGCTGCATCATATAGATAGTTAATGTTTTAGTCAAAATAAAAATCAAAGTTTCCTTTGTTTTTCGCTCTATTGCGCCCTATTCTAGCGCCATTGGTATTTTGACAACTAAGTGTTTATGAAAACTCCTCTTATTTTAGCGTCAAGCTCGCCATTTAGGCAGCAAATTTTAAAAAAATTGAACCTACCTTTTTCATCGTTTTCACCTGATGTAGATGAAAGTCATTTAAGTAATGAAACACCAGAAGATCTAGTAGCCAGATTAAGCGTGTTAAAAGCAAAAGCAGCTAATGACAAATTCGAAGAAGGTTTGGTGATTGGCTCTGACCAAGTGGCCGTTCACGACGGTAAAATACTTGGTAAACCTCATACAAAAGAAAATGCCATCGAACAACTGCAAAGCTTCAGTGGCAATAAAGTAAGCTTTCTAACCGGGTTGTGCCTGTATGATATAGCAACGAACCGACATGAAGTCATCGTTGAACCGTTCTACGTTCATTTTAAAAAGTTAACTCTCGCACAAATAGAGGCATATTGTGAGGCTGAAACACCTTATCAATGTGCTGGCAGCTTTAAAAGTGAGGGTTTGGGGATTTGTTTGTTTGAAAAATTAGAAGGCAGTGATCCAAATTCATTAATTGGGCTGCCTTTAATTAGATTAACCGAGCTGTTAGCTGGCTTTGACGTCGATGTGTTGCTCAGCCAGCAGAAAAGTATGTAATTCAGTTAAACTGTCTAGCACTGTCAGCGCTTGGGTCTGTTCAAGCGCTGCTCGAGTTGCTGCGCCATGGGTCAATCCAACCGCTGCAACCCCCGCTTGCTTTGCCATTTCAATATCTAATAATGAATCACCTATCATAATGGCATCTTCAGCAGCCACACCTGTCATCGTCAAAATTTGGTTTAACATATCAGGATTTGGCTTAGACTGTGCTTCATCAGCCGTTTTAGTAGTCACAAAATAATCTTCTGTTGATGTCTCAGCCATTAAGCGGTTTAGCCCTGTACGAGATTTACCTGTCGCAACAGCCAGTTGCACTTGACTCCCAGCTAAAGCATCTAGTAACTCATTTGCACCTGTAAATAACGGCGTAGGCGTATTATCGCCTTCTTTGTAAACCGTTTTATAGGCTTGTGCTAACGCTTCCCACTTGTCTTCATCATGTGGAAATAGCTTTGCAACCGCGGTCGGTAAAGATAAACCAATAATAGATTTGGCAGCATCATCGGTCGGAATGGCGGCACCACATTGCTTGGCTGCAAGCTTTAAAACATTGACAATTTTTGGCACTGAGTCCATTAAAGTGCCATCCCAATCAAAAATAACAAGTTTGTACTGCATTACTTGGCTCTTAATGTTTTTAAAGCATTATTTAGTGCCTTATCTAGCGGCGCCTCAACATGCATGGTTGTTTCATGTTTTGGGTGTAAAAAGCGAAGATCATGGGCGTGTAAGAATAAACGGCTTAACCCCATTTCTCTCATACGGCTATCAAAAACTTGGTCGCCGTACTTATCATCACACGCAATAGGATGACCTTTACATTGAGTGTGAACACGAATTTGGTGAGTACGACCTGTCACTGGCGATGCTTGTACCAACGTACAACCATCAAAACGCTCAAGCACTCTAAAACGAGTATGTGATGCCTTACCTTGCTCTTCATCTACTCTAACAACACGCTCACCTGACTGTAAGGTATTTTTTCGAAGAGGTTCGGTGACATTTTTAATTTTTGCCGCCCACTCACCCACTACTAATGCCCAGTAGTTTTTCTCCATGGTTTTTTCACGGAGCTGCTCGTGGAGTCCTTTTAAAATAGAACGTTTTTTTGAAATTAGAAGACAACCTGATGTATCTCTATCTAAACGATGCACAAGCTCTAGGTTTTTCTCTTGGGGCCTTAAAACGCGTAACGCTTCAATTAATCCATAACTCAAGCCACTGCCACCATGCACAGCCATGCCTGAAGGCTTATTGATCACAATGAGATATTGATCTTCAAATAAGATTGCATCTTCTAAAGCTGATATTTTATCTAGATTTTTTGGTACAAACTCTTCTCGCTCAGCCACTTTAATAGGTGGAATACGGATTAAGTCGTCAATTTGCAATTTATAAACGGGCTTAACGCGTTTTTTATTAACTCTTACCTCTCCCTTACGAAGGATTTTATAAATTGCACTCTTAGGCACCCCCTTCAAATGGGTCACTAAGAAGTTATCAATTCTCTGACCTTGCTGATCTTCAGTTACGGTTACAAAGCTGACTTTTAAAGGAGATTTTTCTGACATTGCCTAATCACTGATTTGAGTAATAATTTAGTTGCTATCACGACGTTATTAATGGGATAATCGACGCGCAATTTTTTTGCGAAACTGCTTTTTATCGCAAAGACAATAATCGTGATGCACATCATGGGTGACGATCATACAGATAGCAGCTTGGATTTCCAAAGCTTTTGTCACCCGAATAACACGTGCCTTTAGCTCACTTCGATGCGCGTAACAGATCGCAGTGAAGGCTAAGCATGATTAAAAAAGAAAGCAAAAATAGAAATAAATGTCTGATTGCGTAAGTAAAAGCCAAAAACGAGATTAAACTTATTCACTAAGAAGCGCCCTTACCGTGCGAATAAACTGGTAGTGATAACCGTCACCGTGCGCTTAAAAAATAAGTTGTAAGAACATTCCATTGACCCCAGTCGTGAGACTGCATCATTAAATATGGGGCACTCGTCAGGTCCACGCTTTGCACATCAGACTCGACTTAATTTGAAAGTAGAGTTAACAATATGAAACGTATGCTGATCAATGCTACGCAGCAAGAAGAAATGCGCGTCGCACTGGTTGACGGTCAGAAATTATATGACTTAGATATCGAAAGTCCTGGCCACGAACAGAAAAAAGCCAATATTTACAAAGGTAAAATCACTCGAATCGAACCATCTCTAGAAGCTGCATTTGTTGATTACGGTGCTGAGAGACACGGTTTCCTTCCTCTTAAAGAAATCGCTAAAACTTACTTCCCAGAAGGTTACACGTTCAATGGCCGTCCTAACATCAAAGATGTGATCAAAGAAGGCCAAGAAGTTATCGTTCAGGTTGATAAAGAAGAGCGAGGCCAAAAAGGGGCTGCTTTAACAACATTCATCAGTGTTGCAGGTAGTTACTTAGTCCTAATGCCGAACAACCCTCGTGCAGGTGGTATTTCTCGCCGTATTGAAGGTGACGAGCGAATTCAACTTAAAGAAGCGCTAAGCCGATTAGATTTACCAAAAGGCATGGGACTGATTGTTCGTACTGCGGGTGTTGGCAAATCATTTGAAGAACTAGAGTACGATTTAAAAGCACTTCTTGTTCATTGGGATGCAATCCAACAAGCTGCTGACAGTGGTAAAGCACCATTCTTAATCCACCAAGAAAGTAATGTAATTTTCCGCGCGATCCGTGATTATTTACGTCGCGATATTGGTGAAATTCTAATTGATAAAGCCCGTGTTTTTGAAGAAGCTAAAGCACATATCGAGCGCTTCCGTCCTGACTTCATCAACCGCGTTAAGCTTTATCAAAACGACGTACCACTATTCACGCATTACCAAATCGAAAGCCAAATTGAATCTGCTTTCCAACGTGAAGTACGCTTACCTTCTGGTGGCTCAATTGTCATTGACCCAACTGAAGCATTAACGTCAATTGACATCAACTCTTCAAAGGCGACCAAAGGTGGCGATATTGAAGAAACTGCATTAAATACTAACCTTGAAGCGGCTGATGAGATTGCACGTCAATTACGTTTGCGTGATTTAGGAGGTCTAATTGTTATCGATTTCATCGATATGACTCCACCACGTCATCAACGTGAGGTTGAAAACCGTCTTAAAGATGCTGTACGTCCGGACCGAGCGCGTGTTCAAATTGGTAAGATTTCACGCTTTGGTTTACTTGAGATGTCACGTCAACGTCTGCGCCCTTCATTAGGTGAAGCAAGCCAGCATTCATGCCCGCGCTGTAGTGGCCAAGGAACAATTCGTTCGAACGAATCTATCGCCCTTTCTATCTTACGTTTAATCGAAGAAGAAGCGATTAAAGAGAACACTGCACAAGTTAATGCGCAAGTGCCTGTAGCTGTTGCAGCTTATCTTCTAAATGAAAAGCGCAAGTCTGTTCATCGTATCGAGAAACGTCATAACTGTAATGTATTCATCATTCCAAACCAGCATTTAGAAACACCACACTATGAAGTGGTTCGTTTACGCAAGGATGAAACACCAGAGACTGCGAGTTACGAGCAAATTGTTACACCTGAACCTGAAGTAATCGAAGTTGCTATAAATACAACCCCTAAAGAAGAGCCTGTGCTTAAAGGTGTCGTTATGCCGTCAGCACCAGCGCCTGCACCTCAACCTGCAGTAGTTGCACCTAAAGCAGAAGAGGTTAAGTCTGAAGGGTTATTGACGCGCATAGGTAATTGGTTAAAAGGTCTGTTTTCATCAGAGGAAGAGTCTGAAAAGAAAGAAACAGAAGACAAGAACCAAGAACGCAAACCGCGTCGCAATAATGATAATCGCCGTCGCAATCAGCAGAAGCGTCGCAATCACAAAAAACGTGATGATGTCCAAGCTAAAGACAATTCTGAAAGCAAAGACCAGAATGAGAAAAAAGAAGGTCAGGAAAATCGCAATAAGCGCCGTCGTCAAAATACGCGTCGTCGTCCAGACAATCGCTCTAATAAAGAAGCTGATGAGAAGCAACAAACTAATACCGAAGAAACTGCAAATGCTGAAGTTCGCGTAAAACCGAGACGTCAGCGTCGCAACCTTCGCAAAAAAGTACGTATTGCTGATCAAGAAGCTGCTATTGAAAATCTAGATAGTAACAATACAGCTGAAGGTTCTGAGTCTGAAAATGCGACTGTTTCTCAAGAGCAAACCCAAGTTAAAACTCAAGGTGAGGAAAAAGCCGCACGTTCTGAAACAAAGCGCGCTGAGAAGCCTAAAAAAGCAGTTCAAGTAGAAGATAAACCTGTAGAAGCTGCTTCTGAAGAAGCAACTCAGGTAACGGAAGTAACTACTGAATCTGTCGAGCAAGGTGAAGAAGCACCGAGAACACGCTCTCGTCGCTCTCCTCGTCACCTTCGTGCAGCCGGTCAGCGTAGGAGAAAGCCTGAATCTTCTGAGAAAGAGCAAGAACCTGCATTCATCCCTGTAGCAGATCAAGCTGCAGCAGAATACGAAGCAGAGCTTAAAGCTAAGCAGGTAACAGAAGAGGTTGTTGAAGTAGCTGAAACGCCTAAAGCAGAAGAAACCGTTGCAGCAGCCGAAGCACCTCAAGCAGAAGAAACTGTTGCAGCAGCCGAAGCACCTCAAGCAGAAGAAGCTGTTGCAGTTGCTGAAACGCCTAAAGCAGAAGAAACTGCTGAAGTAGTTGAAACACCTAAAGCAGAAGAAGCTGTTGAAGTAGTTGAAGCGGCTAAAGCAGAAAAAGCTGTTGAGGTAGTTGAAATACCTAAAGCAGAAGAAGCTGTTGAGGTAGTTGAAACCCCTAAAGCAGAAGAAGCTGTTGAGATAGTTGAAACACCTAAATCAGAAGAATCTGTTGAAGTGGTTGAAACGCCTAAAGCACAAGAAACTGTTGAGGTAGCTGAAACGCCTAAAGCAGAAGAAACTGTCAAAGTAGTTGAAGCGCCTAAAACTGTTAATGCTTTGTCAGCACTACCTCGCGTTCGTTTCCATGCCAATGCATCAGCGCCAATGACGAAAGCACAAAGCAGTGATGAGATTGATACATTTGAAATGCCTTCTGCGATGCCTTTAGAACAACGCACACCTACCCATAACTCAGGTATGTCTGCTGGCTCTAAAGCACCTATGGCTAGAGCTAGTGCCGACATGGCCTCTCCTGCTCAAGTTGACTAAGTATCACTACTGACTAAAAAAGGCTGCATCTGCAGCCTTTTTTGTTTTTTGTTTTTTGTTTTTTGTTTTTGTAAAAAACTAGAGTTTATACCAATCCTCTTAATTAAGTGATCTATTTTGAGGCAAGTAAAACTTGTCGGTAGCGAGGCGAAAATTTTGCCATTTAGTTGTTCTAAATAAGAAATTTTCAACGAAGCTAACGTCAGTTTTAGTCCCTCAAAATGATTAAGTATTATTGAGGATTGGTATTATCCACTGCGTATAGCTTCTCTTTCTCAAGTACCTTATGAATATACTTTCTAGTTTCGTCATAAGGTAAATTTGCGCTTAATACTTCTAAAACGCGCTCAGGAGACATAGAGTTAATGACTTTGCTTGCATTGCGAATACTTCTAGAGCCATCACTGTTAAAAGCCCTTGCTACATTCCCAGCTCCTGTATTGTAAGCGGCTATCATGCAGTACTTTCTGCTTAAAGGATCTGAGATATGTTTTAAGTAGCGTTTGTCTAGTAAATGCAAGTAAGCCGAACCCGCTTCTATATTATTATCAGAAACGTATAAATATGGCGCTGACATTGGCGCGTCAATATCATACAAGAAACGATTCACATCAATACCCGCACTTGTAGGCACAACTTGCATTAAACCAAAAGCAGGAATATGCGACTTTGCCATTGGATTAAAATGACTTTCGGTATGCATCACAGCCAGTATTGTTGCAGGAGGTAACTCAAATCGAGCACTTTGCTTTTTTATTGGCGCAAGGTATTTCTCTGCACGCTGTGATACCTGATTACTTTTAGGTAAGGTGATTACAAATTCAGTAATAAGCGTGTTCTTTGGTGCCTCGGAGATAATTTCAGGCACACTCTTTTTAAGAGTAAGCATACGCTTTTGTTCTAACTGTTTTAAGGCTGCTTTATCTTTTTCTAAAGATTTAAGCGATTGTTTATTACCATTTTCATTCACAAGTTGTTCGTCATACTTTTTATCAAGCGCTTGTTGCTGAAGACGCGTTTGCTTTTTTATCTCTTGCAGCGCCTTTTTCAATGCCTTTGCTTGAGATTTTTTATCAATCTTTGTGGTGTCTGCTTGTTTAAAATCTCGCTCATCTAAAGATGACGGTTCATGGTTATAAAACTCTTTCAGTAGTGCTTGTTCAGAACGAAGGAATTGCTGAAATATCGCCTCTACTTCGTGTTTTTTAGGTGCGATCCCAGCTTTATGCTTAACACTCAAAGTGAGCGTATTACTCTCAAAATCAACATTTAATCTGGCTGAATCATCCTCAGAATAACTCACAAACTGATTTTGGTTTGTGACTTGCGCATCACCCCAAGATTTTAACAGCTGATCCCTAAACTTATCATACTCAGCCATTTGCGTTTCAACATAGCGGTTAAAATCTTTTAAATGCTGCTGTTTAAACGCTTCGAATTCAGATAAGTTGTTTTCTTGAGAGGGCTTTTGCTCTGCCTGCCAGGATTGCATGGCTTTATCGAGTTCAGTATAAAGCGTAGAAGGCGTAGCTTGCACCTGCAGTGCTAAAATGGGGGATGCTGCTAATAGCATTAACTGACGTTTCATTTGCTTGTCCTCAATGACAAAGAAAGCGCATCGAATGATGCGCTTAGAATTGCTTTAGTTTGTTAATCTAGCAATTTCCTTTTCTAAATCTTGTTCTGCTTTGAACGCTTTAAATTCCTGATATAAGAATTGTTCATCTTGTGGATCAATTTTAAGCTTTGTTTCTTTCACTAGGTCTTGAAACAGTGTTTTTGTCAGCTCTGGAGATAAAGTCGTTAATGCACAAAAATAATCTTTACCTGCAATATCAACAATATCGGCTTTAACTACGCGAGAGCCACGCAAAGTTTGTTTGGTTAACTGCTTAGAGACAGAACTAAAAGTTGAGCCCACTGTTGTTTTATCATTTGCATCGACACGGTTAGCAAATGTTTTATCTAAACCTTCAATGCGTGTCTCAATTTGTTGGGCCAATGCCAAACGTGCATTTGCAACTGCCATTTTTTGATCTATTGAGATATTGCCTGAGTATTTAATACAATCAGCAGCTGCAATACCATTTTCAACAACAGGGTTTAAAACCCAATCAGGTACATTTACACGAGAACTTGATGCCGTGTTGTCTGATGTTGAACTACACGCTGATAGCATACCTGCTATGAACACTGATGCAATGAGTGGTTTAACTTTCATCTTGGTTTCCTTTATAGCCTAAAGCAATGTTAGAGTTACTGTAGCAAAGTTAATCAAGCTAAACAGTAATAAAGTGTAAAAACACCTTTTAACAATTTTACACTTTCAAATGTTACTATTTTTATTTAACTTACTTGGTTATAAGTTACTATATTCTTTATTTATTTTCAGTGCAAAGGATGTGTCTTTGAAGGTATTTCATTTTTTCCCATTAAAACAACTTTTTATTTTCTGCCTGACTCTTTTGCTTCTATCGGGATGTAATACCATCCATGCAAACAGAAGCGCCATCCAGCAAATAGAACAAGGGCAATTTACCCAAGCAAAGCAGACTATCAAACAAAACTATTCACCTGTGGGTCGAGATAGACTTCTGCACGAATTAGAACTTGCGACTATTCTTCACCTAGAGAAAGATTACTTACAAAGTAATCAGCATCTTGAGAGAGCTAAAACACACATCGAATCGTTTTACACGATTAGTGTATCTGAACAAGCCTTAGCAATGTTAAGCGGGCCCAGTTTTGCCAACTATGAGGGCAAAAACTATTATTTACCCCTGATACATTATCTGAAAGCGTTGAACTTTAATTCACTCGCTCAACTTAACCCAAGTATGCGTGAAACCTACCTAGATTCGAGCCAAGTTGAAATGCGACAGCTTGATGTTTACATGGAAAATTTAAAGTCAGAAACGGGTGGTTACAACAGTTCTGAGCAAGAAGATGAAGACTCTCTTACTGATATTATATATGACATTTTAAAACCAATCGCTGCACCAGAAGCGCTTTTAGAAAACATAGAATATAAAGATGATGCTTTCATTCATTTATTCAGTGGTCTACTAAGTGAGCAAAATAACGATTTAGATGCGGCTAGATTACAGTACCAGAGGGCCGCTCACGCTTATGAAAATGGCTTCACCAAGCAATACGGGTTAACTGATACCACCGAAAAACTTGCATTACAAAACCTTGCACGAACGATGAAATTGGCAGGTGGATATAGATCAGAGCTGCAAACCCTGCTGAGTAAACATAGCTCTATTGAAGTGCCCGAGGGTAAACAAGTTACGATTATACAAAACCTAGGGATTGCACCAGAAAAGAAACAGTTAAACTTTATGCTAAGAGCCGAAGCGCGCTCTAAAGCCTTGGTGATGTACCCTATTTTTATTGGCTCAGAACAAGAAAAGCGTGAGCAGCGACTTTGGTTTCAGATGCTTTATGCGGACACTAGCTTATTTGACCTGATGCAAAATTACATTCTCGGTGATGTAAGCGATGTACTGTTAGGGACCATGACTAAGCGTATTCCTTTAGGCTCTTTATGGGATGAAGCCGAAGATATCGGGTTAATCGATGCCCTTGAATACGGCGGCAGGATCTCAGTAAGTTATTTAGCCCCGCCCAAATTACCGATACGTAAGACTGAAATTTGGCAAGGCAATAAAAAACTAGCTGACCTTGAGCAATTTCATTCAATAAGCCAATTAGCCTTACAAAAGGCCTTGATTGATGCACAGTCTGAAATCCGTATCGCATTTACGCGAGAAATCGTCAAAGCCTTAACTGCTCGCAAAGCGATGCAAGTAGCGGGTGCGGATCAAAACAACCTTTTAGGAAGCTTTGTGAAAATTGCTTCAACCGCCGTAAATGCAATTACCGCATCGGCTGACACCAGGCAATGGCAATCACTCCCAGCACAAATCAGGCTAGCTCAACTTTCCCTCGAGCCTGGGCTACAAAATTTAACAATAAAAACCACTCTAAACTCGGGACGAGTGATACAACAATCGGCTAACATAGACGTACAAGGTTCAATGACTGTTTGGCATACGCGTACTTTTTTAAATGCAGCACCAACAGTTAATGCTCTATAAATGGAAAACACAATGCAGAGAACAAAAAACTTTTTAACCTACTCTGGTCTTTTACTTTCAGGCACGTTATTACTTTCAGGTTGCCAAAGTACAAAGGTTGAACGCGTAGACAGCAATCAAGAGATTGCTCTATCTGACAATTGGAATGCTAAGGATTCGCAACTCGTCGCCGAAGCTATGGTCAATGATATGCTCACCTTTCCATGGGTTAGCGACCACTTGAAATACCACAGTAACAAGCCTGCTATTATCATCCAAAGTGTTCGTAACAAATCTCATCAACATATTGCCGTTGATACTTTTTTAAATGATTTAAAACGTGCCATTTTAAGAACGGGCCAGGCTGACTTCGTGGCGAACAGCAGTATTCGAAATGAGATCCGTGAAGAACGTAAAGACCAAGAACTCAATGCCTCTATCGAAACACAAAATGAAATGGGACAAGAGCTAGGTGCGGATTATGCCCTCTCAGGGAGTATTAACTCATTTGTAGATGAACAAGATGGACAAAGAGTGACGTTTTACCAAGTAGACTTAAGATTAATCGATATGACAAGCAACCGTGAGGTATGGAATGGCCAGAAGAAAATTCAAAAACATCAAAAACGTTCGCGCTTTGGTTTCTAAAGCCCCTATAGCTGCGTGCTTATCTTTGCTGATGTTATCGGGTTGTCAGTCTACCTCTACTAGAACTGAGCCTGTCACCCCAGCTTGGATCACACAAATTCCAAGTGCACCGAATGTAGTATACGGCGTTGGTCAGGCGCAGAATTATGGCGATTTACAGCAAGCTAAAAATACAGCGATTGAATCAGCCCGTGTTGCTTTAGCAAAACAACTTAATGTCGTGATCACTGCCGATACCCGTATTGTGCAACAAGCCAGTAATGGCAGTAGTAAGTTTAAACTTAACGAATTAATTCGCTCCCAAGTGCCTGACTTAAAGTTACAGGGGTTACGTATTAGTGAAGAGTTTCAACAAGGCAATACCATTTATGCCCTGGCTGAGTTCAATAAAACCAATGCAATTATGCAAACCGAACTCGAAATTTCAGGTATTGATAGTCAAATTGCTGGTGTGAGTTTAACCCAGCCGACAAAAACTCAACGTTTAAAATCGGCATTGAGAGTTAAGAAGCTTTTAGCTGAAAGAATTCAAAAGAATGAATTTTTATCTATGCTGCAAAGCCAACAAGTGATATTAAGTGAATCAGTATTTTATAAAGCCAAGCAAGCTGAAGAAGTGATTGCAGATTTGAGCTTCAATCTTGAAGTAACTTCTGAGAAAGAATCAAATTTAAGAGATCACCTAGCTAAAGCGCTCACAGATCAAGGCTTAAAGGTTTCGACATTTAAACCGGACTTTACCATCAAGATCAGAACTGATTGGCAAAACATCAACCAAGACAGTACTCATTATAGCGTTGCACAGACCTTTGTCTCTATCCTTGAGAATGGGGAAGAAAGAGCGCATTTCAACAGCAAAGTCAAAGCCGCTTCTTCTTATCAAAGTATGGCTAAAAATAAAGCCATGGATAAGATAGCTGATAATCTAGCTGGGCAAATCGCGGAGTTTATTTCCTCATCTTACATGTAAGTATTCACTTACAAATTAAGCTAATCTTAACTTTATCGCTTGGTTTCGGCCAAGCGTTTTTGTTTCGTTTAAGGCTGTATCAGCCAACGCCAGTAGATCTGTGTAATTATGTACTTTATCAGCTGAGGTCGTCGCAATGCCGATAGAGACCGTCACAAAGTCATTATCATCATCTTTGTTGTAACAGATTTTGCGAGATAAAATATTATTCTGTATACGATTTGCTATTTTGAGTAACTCTTTTTCTGGCGTATTGTGTAAAATCATCAAAAATTCTTCACCAGAAAAGCGCCCTACTATATCTTCGCTTCTGCCTGCCGATAACACATTTGCAATGCCCATAAGTGCTTCATCGCCTGCCGCATAACCGTATTTAAGGTTATATTTTTTTAAGTCATCCACATCAATCAGAAATATGGTTAGTTCTGTACTATAACGGCAAGCTGTTTGCCAACTCCGTTGTAATACACGTTCAATTTCACGGCGATTATAAAAACCAGTTAATGGATCATGAGTTGCATAACCACTGATGATATCTAATTGATGTTTGGTACGAATATGCATTGCTAACCGACCAAGTAAGCTCTCTTTTTGTCTGCTTACATCGAGCATATCTGAAACACCGATTGCAAAACCTTGTGTCTCGGTTTCATCAGTTAACTTATCACTATAATAAATTACAGGGATTGTACTTTGCGACATTGCACGAAACTGCTTACAGAACTCAAAGTCAGGGTCTGCTTGGTGTTCAACGAGTATCAAAGCACAGTTTTGTTTCAGCGCTTTACTTAATAAAGTATCTTGCGACTCAAGTTTATAAAAATCATATTCTGCATGAGACAAATAACTTGAAACTACTTGAGATGATAATGAGTTTCCAAGCATAAACACTTTTTCATTAAACTTAAGATTACAGGCACTGTACTGATCAACTTGTTGGACGGCTTCATTTTTAAAGAATGACAGCAAAGTACTTTCGTTTTGTAAACCTGTAATAGAATCTCCGGCTCCGTTAATCAAGACAGGGACTTTATGTCCAAAGTCACCTTTTTCCCAGTCCGATTGCCATTGTAGAAGTTGTGCTTGCTGCTGCTCACTAAACTCAAACTCATCCACACCATATTTAACGAGTAAAGAATCTAAAATTACAGGGTCAGATATATCTAAATTGTCTATCCATAGTGCTCGGTATATAGCATCCCTAAACTCAAAGGCTTTATCTGGATAACTGCCAGACACCGCATTGAGTGTTTCATTCAGCATCGAAGTATTAACCATAAATTTGGGGTTATGGATCTCGATGTCAGACGCTTTATCTAATACAGCTTTGAATTCGGCATTGAGAATATCAATATACTTTAACTCTTGAACATTTGCAGAGGGTGCATGCTCAACTAACCGCCACTCAATTTCGTTAATTAACTCGAGATTTTTTAATCGCTCGTGTAATACAAAACAAAACGGACAATTTATATCAGCATAAACAAACGGCTTTTGATTCATAATAGTCAGGCACATTAAAGTATATTCTTAAATATAGACAAGACTTTACCTTAGAGTAAGCCAATAAAAAAAGAGCCGAGGCTCTTTTTTTAGAATTATCATAATTTACTGCTATTCGTTTTCTTCATAAAAGCGTTGTAACTGCTCTTTTAGATTCGGTGGAATACCTTTTATTGTAAGCGTGTCATTTTGAGCATCATACAATACTCGCTCGCCTAAGTGTTTACGCTCAAAACCTACACTTACTCCACCACCAAGACCTGAAAACTTCACCATAGTTGTTAACGTCTTCTTATCAACCGGGAATGATTCAGCTAAGTCATAGCTTTGATCTTTATAAAAGTCTTCAAATTGGGTCTCTGAAGATTTTGACAGCGTTTCAGATAAGTCAGCTATATTTGCGTCCTCACCGGTTGTGATACAGTCATTACAGTAATCAAAGACTTCTTTTCTTAAGTCGTCTTTTTCTTCTTTATTAAATTGCTGTTCACTCAAATAATCTTCTACAGCCGCCAACATCACATTCGATTGTTGTTTTGCATCAATGCCTTCTTCACAGCCTAAAAAGTCTAAGAAAAAGTCAGCCACTTTTCGACCTGCTCGTCCTTTAATGAATGAGATGTAACGGGCATCTTCTGGTTGCGTATCCCAAGCCGATAAATCAATTCTTGCAGCAAGCTGCATACGAGAGATATCTAAATGGCGCGAGGCAGATAAATCAAGCTCTGAAGTAATCGAGTAATGCTCTTTAATGTTTATAAGTGCTATTAACACATATTCTGTTGCTACATATTGGTAGTGACAAAATACCAAGTACCCAGTTTCGTTAAAGGCGTATTTGTTCAGCTCTTCTTTTAAAACTTTCGTCGCTTGTTCAGTCACACTATAAAAGTTTAATTCATTATTGCGATAACTCTGCATCGCCGATGCGACTTGGCTATTTTTATCTGGGCTAAACGCACAGTATCCCTTACCAGGTTTACTGGTGTAAGCATGATGTAACTGTTCAATAAATACATTCACTCGGTCGTTAATCGACATCTCATCATTGCGTAAATGGATTTGGGTATCTTCGTCCTGTTTGTCGACATAATGGACAACCAGTTTATTCACCTCAATGCTCATCTTTGTTTTTCGCGCCTCTGGTGTTAAAATAAAAAATTATTATTTATTGATTTTGAACCAACTGATGCCTATCCAATCTAAATATTCCAACAAACAAGTAGAACAAATTGTCGACCAGCTTATCGATGTGTTAACTCAACAACAGGCACCTGTTGATTTAAGTCTAATGTGTTTAGGAAATTCTATCACGCATATTCTAAAAGAACATGTGCCAGAAAATAAAAGACAAGCTGTTGCCGATAATTTCGCTAAAGCGCTCGTGCAATCGGTAAAATAACTGAATGAATCTCACCCCTGACAACCAGTTTTCTTCGAAAGCCAGCCAACTATTGAGTTGGGGACACTGGTTTACTTTCGCTAATATTGGCTTAGTACTGATGATCAGTACGATTTATTTATTTGCAGATAGCCAACCGAGCACACCGCTTGGCTGGTTCTATATGCTGATAACTTGGGTGAGTCATACCAGCTTTATTACGTTTTGTGCGTTTGTCTTAACCATATTTCCTCTGAGTTTAGTCTTTCCCTACCCTAGGCACATACGCGGCATGGCTGCAGCCATTGCGACAATTGGTGTTTCAACCCTATGTCTAGATGCTTTCGTATACTACAGCCTCGGCTACCATATTAATATTCAGTCGCTACCAGAGATAATTAGCTTACTTTGGTCGACACTCACAAGCTCGCCAGCCATAACGACTGTCATTGCCGGCTCTTTGATTATTATTATTTTAGGACTGGAGTTGATTGCCAGTAACCATGCTTGGCGGCATCTAGATAGACTAAAAAACCTAAAGTTTGCACGTTATGCTACCAGTGTGCTTGTCACTTGTTTTGCCTTAAGTCATAGTATTCATATATGGGCCGATGCGAACAACTATTTTGATATTACGAAACAAGACAATGTATTGCCACTCTCTTACCCTACAACGGCAAAAACCTTATTGGCCCGTCACGATTTACTTGATATTGAAAAATATCAACAAGCGAGAAATGTTCAATTAGAAGGCTCGAAAGGTGACTTTGTACTTAAGTCTTCATTACCAAATTGTGAAGCAGCCAATCAAACCGTCAATATTATTGTCTTTAAAAGCAGCGCTCTACTGAATAGCTTTGTAGCTGAACGTTCTGATTTGTCTGTGCTTGATAATGTTTTACAGCCAAGTAATCGTCAAGATGCACTGTTTAACCTTATTTATGGGCTACCTGCATATTACAATTCTGAGAAGCTACGAGGCTCTTTACCCGCTTGGTCACAGAAAAATGCGCTATTAGGCCTATCAGGCTTTACCGGGCTAGGCTTCAAAGATATTGATGGTGAGCACCCGGTCAACATCATCTTAGCAGATAAACTTGAAGCTCTTCCTACTGAGAATGTGATCGCATTGTCGCTTACAGACGACAATAACAAAGAGCTAATTACCACCTCTCAGGCATATGTGTCAGATTCTATCCAAATCAAAAATAGTGATAGTTTTAAGCAACTTAACGATATCATTTATTCTGTGGTATCAGAGCAACTCAATTGCCCTACACTTGCTGAAGCTATCATGTTAGGTAGAAACCTAAATCAAGACTTCAGCCAAGAGGGCGTGAATTACTCTAACGGTGTGTTGATCACGTTCAAGAAAGATAGAATTACTTTGGTTAACCCAGATGGCAGTTATAAACAAATGTCAGGCTCAGAGGGTTTTTTATTAGAACAAAGTTTAGATATCCCTTTTCTTATCCACAGTATCAAAGAATTACAAAAGTTCACTCGCAGTAGTGGTGGCAATTAACTTGCATCTCCTTTTAGCTTTACTATATTTCTATAATCCTTCTGAGGGTCATGGAGAAAACTAAAGGGAGCTGTTTATGCTAAGAACATATGCCACCATTCTTATACTACTGTCTATGAGTGTGTCTGCTGAAAAGGTCTCTGTAAGTTACTATAAGTGCGTTACAGACAGAGGGACTATTTTTAGCCAGCACCCTTGTGGTAAAAATGGTACTGTTCATACATTGACGCATTCCAACCCTGAAGCAAAGATACCTTCTGAACAGCATTTCAAAACACTCAATAATCTAGAGAAAAAACAAATAGTTCGAAATTTAAAGCGTGAGATCCGTGCTAAGCGTCAAAAATCAGCTATATTGAGCCGTGACAGAGACAGAGACTCTAGAGAACAACAAGCTCGCTTGAATCGCGTTATGGATGACCGAAAAAAACAACAAACTATCCGAGATGTTAAAAAACAGCTCAAATCTATCAATAAGCAATATTTAAAAGATATTAAAGACATTGATAAACAAATAGCGAGATTAGAGAAGCAACTAGCCCGCTATCAATAAAGCTTAAAACAAGTTAAGCAAATCATCATCTTCTCTAGACCATTGTGGGATAGCCAAACACCCCATTTTCATTATATAGTGTCAGCAAGATAATGCGTTTTTGGTAATTTTACCTCTATTTTGGCGGCAAATTACCTAAATATCGAGGATGATGATGCACGCTTTCAGTCTAGCCCAATTGATACTTTCTGGCTTTGCTAAGCACTATCAATTATTTCAACAGATAACAGGGCAAGCCCCTATCGCTTTTGCCACACAAGATTGGGGTAAGATCCAACAAATCAGCAAAGCACGTATCCATCATTATGATGCTAGAGTCAACGAAACCATCAATGACGTAAAAGAGTTACTAAATTGTGATGTACTTGATGAAGCTTTTTGGTACCAAGTAAAACAGCGCTATCTCGACTTATTAACCTTCCATCCTCAAGCCGAGCTAGCAGAAACCTTTTATAATTCTGTATTTTGTCGTTTGTTCGACAGGCAGTATTTTAATAATGATTTTATTTTTGTCGAAACAACTTTAAAAGATGCACCAGCTGTTGCCGTTGAAACCGAATATCGAAGTTATTTTCCAGTTGTTAAAGGGTTAAAACCCACAATCAAACAGATTATCAATGAGTTTGACTTTCAATGTGAGTTTGCCAATTTAGAACAAGATATTAGATTATTAGTAAAGGCGTTTATTCAACAAGCACCCGATACGCACCACCAGCACCATCAGATGCGTTTTGATATGCTTCCCTCACCATTTTATCGTAATAAAGGCGCCTATATCATTGGCCGTGTTGTCTCTCAGAGTGGCATTCAACCCTTTATTATTTCTGTGTTGCACGACAAGAATGGCAAGCTTTGTATTGATGCCTTACTGACAAACTCTTCACAGATGCGAGTTATTTTTGGCTTTGCACGGGCTTACTTTTTGGTTTCAACCAATACCCCATCAGCTATGGTGCATTTCTTAAATCAACTGATGCCAAATAAAACACCTGCTGAACTATACAATGCCATAGGCTTTCATAAACAAGGTAAAACCGAGTTCTATCGTGAGTTTTTACACCACCTAGACAACAGCAGTGACCAGTTTGTGATCGCACCTGGCACACCCGGTATGGTGATGATGGTATTTACGCTACCAAACTTTCCTTATGTTTTTAAAATCATTAAAGATAAATTCTCTGAAAGTAAGCCTTTTGGTCGCGATACAGTATTAGCTCGATATCAATTGGTCAAAAATCACGACCGTGTTGGTCGAATGGCTGATACCATTGAATACTCAGATGTTGTACTGCCGCTAAATAGATTCTGCCCTGAATTACTAAAGCAATTACAAGCAACCATTGCTGGCAGTATCAAGATAGAGAATGATCATTTAGTCATTAAACATTTATACATCGAGAGACGAATGAATCCGCTCAACCTTTTTATTGAGCAAGCTTCTGACGAACAAAGTTTTAAAGTGATTGACGATTATGGATTAGCCATCAAAGAGATGTTGCAGGCTAATATCTTCCCTGGAGATATGTTGCTGAAAAACTTTGGTGTCAGTAAACACCACAGGGTGATATTTTATGATTACGACGAAGTGCAATACCTAACAGAAATGAATTTTAGAGCCTTGCCGAAGCCAAGTTTAGATGACTTATACTCAGGGGCTGATTTATATTCAGTTGCACCACAAGATGTATTTCCTGAGCAGTTATTAACTTTTGTGATGACGAACCCTAAATTGAAAACATTCTTTGAGCAGACGCATCCCGAATTATTAACCGTTGAGTATTGGCAAAATGCACAAGCCGATATTATCAACAAAGTGAGTAAACATATTTACCCCTACCCACCAGAGCAAAGATTTAACCACATTGCGAAACAAAAGAGATTAATGTGAATATCAGTAAAATAGATTTAAATTTATTAGTATATCTCGACACCTTATTACGAGAATGCAATGTAACTAGAGCTGCAAACCAGCTTAGTATTACGCAACCAGCCATGAGTAATGGCCTAAAGAGGCTGCGTAACTTATTCAATGACCCTATTTTGGTTCGAACCAGTGATGGCATGGTGCCTACAGAGCGTGCCTTAGAGTTACAGCCCGTTATCCGTGGTATTTTAATGACGCTTGAAGAAACCCTTGCACCAAATCGAGAATTTGAAGCAAGTCAAAGTAAGCGTGTATTTAGGATCATGGCAAGTGATTATGCAGCTAGTACGCTTGCGCCAAAGCTATTAACTAAGTTACATGAAGAAGCCCCTGACACCACATTAGATATTTTAACACCCAGTGACGTCACCTTTCATGATGTAGAAAATGGTAAGGTAGATATGGCCATCAACCGCTTTGAAAATCTACCTCAATCTTTTCACCATAAACGTATCTGGAAAGACAGTTTTTGCTGTCTAATAAAATCTGATAACCCAATTATTGACAGGTTTAATCTTGATGCATATTTAAAAGCACGTCATATCTGGGTAAGTAAAACTGGCTTTGGTGTCGGTGTTGGTATGGATCCAGAAGATGTACAAAAGCTGGGCTGGGTTGATGAAGCCCTCGCTCACTTCGGTAAACATAGAAACATTGCCACCTTTACCCGTAACTATCATGTGGCTATTCACCTGGCGAAAGAGCAAAACCTAATTGCCACACTGCCTTCAAAAGCCGCTAATATTTATAAAGATGATCCACAGTTAGCTATTTTAGAGCCGCCGTTCCCTATTCCTCCTTTTGAGTTGGATATGATTTGGAGTCCTCTTCTTCACCGCGATGCGAGCCATATTTGGCTACGACAGAAGGTGGCTGAAGTAGCAGAAGAGTTAAAATAGCAATAACCTTATGAAATTAAAAACGAATACCTGCTTTGCAGGTATTTTTTTGTTCAGAAAACATAGCTTGTTACATTTGAAGTGACAAAAAGAGCTGACTCAAGGTAAAAAATTTTTGACCTCCCCACTATTTTGACGTACTTTTAATCATGTTAAAAATATTTAACCTAAAGTAAAAAGGAACAAACATGACTAGACAGCAAAAATTTAAAGAGTGGCTTGATAGCTGTAGCTTTCGAGAAGTGACATTACTCGTTGACTTGCTGATTTGTGGCTACATCTTGTTTTATTATTTACGTGAAGTGTTATTAGCAAGTACTGAGCAGTTGAGTGATATAACTTGGTTATCAGGGCTACTTGGTAATGTAATTTTTTATAGTATTGTTTTGATGATCGCCAGTTATATTCTCTTAGCATTTGCAAGTGACAAAGAACTAGAGCAACCTATGGATGTGCGTGAAAAGCAGATCAACTTAATCGGCTATAAATACTCAGCTTGGATATTACAAATCGGTTTGGGTATAGGCATTTTCCAATATCAAATTGAAGCTAACCAGTTTTTTGCAGATAAAATCAGCATGCCATTTTTACCACTACATATCATGGTCATTGCTTTTATCTTAGCAGAGGTCGTATTTTATGGGGTTCAACTTATTAAAGGCCGCACAGGAGCGATTTATGACTGATCGCGTTATCACTAATTCGATTAGAATGTTGCGATTTTTAAACAATGAGATGACACAAAAGCAACTTGCTGAGGCCATCGGGGTGACCCGTCAAACCGTGATGGCCATTGAAGCAAACAAATACTCTCCTAGTTTAGAAGTGGCTTTCAAAATTTCAGAAGTGTTCTCTTTACCTCTTGAAGAAGTATTTCAATATAAAGAAGTTGAATAAAGCCAAAGATTTGGCTTTATTCTCTTTGAAAAAGTTTAGTGCTTATTAGTTTCAACCTGGTTTTCACTTTCAACATGTTCTAATTTATGCTGAATCTCTGCTTCTTCATACTGCAAAAAAATACTAGTGTGTAAAAATGTTAGTATCCCAATTAATATGAAGGATACTAAACTTACGCAACTAGATTTGATAAAAACTTTGAATTTACTTCCAGTAAAAAAAGTCGTGAATGCATATAAAGGAAAAGCAATTGCGATAGCGAAAGAAAGAATTTGCCCTATTTGTGAGTTCATCTGCCCTAGAATAAGTAATAGAGAGGTAAACCAAGCAACATGTGCAGAAGGTAATAAAGCAAGTAAATACAATTCTGTCAGGTTATAGGCTGACTTTCTAAACATCAATTTAAGCATGGCTGCATACAAAACGCAGTTCAAAAAAGTCAAAAATAATAGAGAGCTTTCAATCACTCTCCCCATACTTGTTGCAAACTCATTGTTGTCAAAGGAGGTTGAAAAGCTATAGTGCTCAGCCAAAGATTGATCTGTAAAAGCGGTCAGAAATACCAAAAAGGTAATACTCCAAAATGAATACTTGATTGGATTAAAATATCTCGCTCTTTTACCTTCTATATAATCTTTGCAAACCTGACCTGGCTGCAGTGTCATCTTGATAACAGTATGCACAAAGGGAGACTCAAATTCTAATATCGCTCTTTGAGCTGTTTTAAATAGCGCTTTAAGAGTAATACGTTTTACTTTCTCTTGCCCACATTCGCCACAAAAACGCGATGTTAATTTTGCAGCACAGTTTAAGCAATTTGTTTGCTCATCAAAGTTTATCACGTGATATATCCCTATCGAAAAACCATTAAAAACAATGTGTTAAACACTACTCCTGCAAGCAAATTGTCCCTGATAAGATACTTTCTGTCAAAGGTTTATTTACATTTGCAATTTCAATGCATTGAATAAAACATCTGCTTTTTCTGCTTTAATAAATAGCCACAGAAAATAAAAAAGCTAATCACGTTATATGATTAGCTTTTTTATGTGTTTTAAAGGAGCAGAGTGCCTTTTTAAGTAATGGCTTTTCGCCCTGAAAACGCATGCATTAGCGTCATGCCATCGACTAAGTCTAGCTCACCACCTACAGGCATACCATGTGCGATTCGAGAAGCGAGTACATTGTATTTTTGACAAAGCTCAGAGATAAAATGTGCTGTTGCCTCACCTTCTACGGTTGGGTTAGTGGCGAGAATGACCTCATCAATGTTGCCTTGAGAAAGACGATGCTCTAACACATCTAGGCCAATTTCATTTGGTCCAATGCCATCTAATGGCGATAAATGTCCCATTAATACAAAATATAAGCCCGTATACTGACCTGTTTGCTCAATAGCAAGCACATCAGTTGGTGATTCAACCACACACAACAAGCGACTATCTTGACGTTTTATATTTTGACAAAGCGAACACTCTGGCTCTTCACAAAAAGTGCGACAAGTTTGGCAATGCCCGATAACTTGCATCGCTTTAGTTAAGCTTTGCCCTAACTGGCTGCCGCCTTCCCTGTCTCTTTCAAGCAGGTGAAAAGCAATGCGCTGAGCCGATTTAGGACCAATGCCAGGTAAACAACGCAGGGCTTCAATGAGTTGTGATAAGGTTCCAGATAGTTGCATAACGCTTCTTTTTTTATTTAAAACTCAACACTTTTACTAATCCTCTTTATTAAGTGATCAATTTTTGAGGCAAATGAAACTTGTCGATAATAAGGAGAAAACTTTGCTATTCAGCTGTTCTAAAGAAAGTTTTCAACGAAGTTAGCGTCAGTTTTAGTCTCTCTAAATGATTTAGAATTACTTAAGATTAGTATTGTGTACTAAGTATGTCTTGTTAGATTGGTGTGATTATAAAAGTGCGACAAACCTGTCACAAGCATAATTAGTAAACTTTAGAAAATCATTGTGAAGTGTCATTTCGTGCCAGCTTTTTATTTCCAGCTATACTGAAATAATGAAGATAAATCGACGCTTATTTATCAAAGGGGCATTGAGTGTTGGTGCCCTTAACTTCTGTGCCCCGCTTTTGTGCTTTCCAGTTGAGACTATTCAAATGGAATACGACCTAATGGAAGAGCGAGATAAACACAAAAGAGCTGACTACACTCTCAATTTTGCTTCCCCTTATCAAAACAGCCATTACAAAACGACCCCTCACCTTCATCAGCAGTTAAAGTTTTATATTGAGTCACTATCTGAAGGTAAAATATACGTATCACTCTTTGATAACGGACAACTAGGCGTAGGCACTGAGTTGATGGCCTCCATTAACCATAAACGTATAGATGCCGCGTTAATTTCAGTTTCTAACTTATCCCGTGCTCTGCCATTACTCGACATCTTAAACATCCCTTTCTGGACGAGTAGCAACCAAGCTTATTTAAATTTGATCAGCTCTAATCAATGGCACGATTTAGTACTCGCACCCATAAAGGATCAGGGTAAATTTCAAATTCTTTTACACCATATTGTCGGTTCTCGAACGTTAACGACTGTAAAACGCTCAAACAAACGAGTCATAATGCCTGAAGATCTAAAAGGTGTCACATTACGCGTGCCCGCATCTAAAGTGCTCACTCACTTTTATAAACTAACTCAAGCTAATATTGTCGAAGTACCATGGAGTAAAACAGCCAAAATGGCACGCTTAGGCTTAATAGATGCACTTGATCCAGGCATAGTTGGACTTCATTCAGGCCCTGGCGGCTTAAAAAGCTACTTAAAACATATCACAAAAATCGACAGTGTCCCGGATGCATGGGTGACTGTTATCAGCCAAGCTTGGCTAAAGCAGTTACCCAGCACTTTGAAAGAAGCAGTGACCATTGCAGCAGAAAAGACATTTGAGCATCACGTCAGTAATTTTAACTCTATTCATAGCGCGTGTATCAAAGGGCTCTCAAAACATGGCACAGCTATTTACGAGCCAAGTAATAAAGAGCAATCAGAATGGATAAGGCAGTTTGGCCATCACCAACCTGCCTGGCGGGACATAAAAAAAGATTTATTAGGTGATCTCAAAACCTTTGATAAATTACTAGATGCGACCAATGAAACCAGCCCCTTTCAGCTTTCTTAGAATTGTGATCACCAATATGACTAATTTAACCTGAACTCAGAATGATAAATCTCTTAACTAAAACTAAGTTTATTTAGACGTTATCTCCATCAACAGGTTTTCGATTTTCATAGTATTGACTAGTGCCTCACACCCAGTTATTTCAAGCTTTCTGAATATAAGCTTCCTCTTTTTTATATCTTGCTCTTTGTTAATCAGACTTGATATGTCATCAGCACAGAATGTTTTTAACCTTTTCCTTATTAAAGCATCGGAGACCAGATTCTTTGAATATTCAACTCGCCCGCTTACTTTACTCTCTGAAAAACCTTTCAAATTTGGCTGCAGCATGAACTCGCTGCCTGCAGGGTAAAAATTATATAAAAATGACTGCTCTGAAAGCTTTTCGAGTAACACTACCCCTTGCTTTCCGAGCACAGAGAATCTATTTAAAGCTGTTTCAACTTTAAGTGCCGTGGTTTCATCCACCCCAAAACCCCATCTTTGACCTGTTTCAGCTAATAAAACAGCAAGTCTTGGTGTGCGCCCTCTTTCACTAAAATGCGTATCTAAAATACCGAAATGAAAGCTGCCTAACCCACCTCGATTATCATACGTCAACGCATCATGGGGCAAAGCGTCACATCCGCCATGTTGCTGACAGTTCTGCTTAGGTGGCGCTTTTGCATATGCCCCCGAATCAAGCGCACTTAAGCTTGTGCCATTGGTGATCATGGGTACTTGTCCAAATGCATTTTTGCCACCAGACTGGACCGCAGTACCTGCACTGGTGCCAATCAAAACTGGGCGATTTTGTATCGCCTCAAACCAGGGAAAAGCCTTGCCTGTTTGTGGATCAACCATGACCTGTTTTGTCAGAGACTGATCGCCACCATTAAACATCATGCCACCAGCGCTTTTAATTTCTTGAGTTAGGTTGTCGATACCCTTTCTACATAGAGCCAGCTCTTGCGCAGTTAAGTCGGGATAAACCAATTCGCGATTAAACACGTTATTGAGCTTGTTTCTGTAAATATCTAGGTTAGCACAATCATTATTACTCATAGCTTTTGCTAAAGCTGGGGTCAATGCAAACCAGGTTGCCTCTATGCCATACGCGCTAAAAAGACCCTGATAGAAATCAGCTGACTCGTAGGGGTCACGAGAAGATGCGGTACTCAAGAGTAATTTTGCATTATTTTGCAGCTTTAGCGTTTTTACAATGTCATTTAAAATTTCAGTGCTGGCAGGTTCATTATTAAACCGCGTTAAAACCTGCTCTTTTGCTCTACTTTGTTCATGCAAAACAGGCACTTCTAACATATCAAAAACAAAGTAATACTCTTCATTACTCCAACGCTTATACAAGTAGCTATCTTGTTGCTTAATTGCAGCTATCAGCGCTGATTTTGAATACAACGTCTTCGATTTAATTGCATTAAGCAACTTTCTAGTTCGATGTTTATGTTGTGTGTTATGAGTTGGCCATTTTTCATTCACTGCATTGAGTGTCAGGTCATGAACAAAAAATAATTGTTGGCGCTTAGCAGCACTGTCAAAATTGACTTTTTTTGAACAATTTTGAGTACTTTGACTTGAGCAAGTTTTAAGCGAACCGCCAATAAGATAAAGGGTTTGCGCTAAAGATGACGCGCTAAAAAGTAACAAATAGCCCAGACTGACACTGGACAGAAAACGAGCAAAGTTCATACGGACTTTTCCATAAATTTAAAAAATCAGACTTGTCATCACAAAAAAAGCTGTGATATAACTTTTATGAACATTGCAGGAAGCAAGCTAGCACAGGCCAGTTTGCATTGTCAAAAATGAAGAGATGAAGCTATGTATAAAAAAGCGTTTAAGCTTGTTTGCTACTTCTACTCACCTCACTACCTTTCGGAGTGGTTCGACGAGTAGACACACGGTATCAAAACCGTGGTGTTGTCTATTAGTATGCAACCCACCTCAAAAAATCATAAAAAATAAATTCTAGCTGTCGAAGGCCTTGATCATCTTGCGAGCTATATGCTGATTAATGCCATTTACAGGATAGTTACGTCTATTACCTGCTCTTAATTCAGTTAAATGTTTTTGAGGATGGTAAGGCTCCTACCTGTTTACCCAAATTGCATCGGCAGCTAACCAAAAGTTAGGTGAAACATGTACAACAAGTTATTTCTTGGTGTTGCTGCTGCGCTCCTGAGCAGTGGCTACACTCATGCACAACAATCAGAACAAGCAAGTTTAGAAAAAGTCGAACGTATTGAAGTCACAGGCTCTCGCATTAAAGGCGTTGACCTTGAAGGTACTCAACCTGTAACCATTATCTCTTCAGAAGACATTAGCCGCTCTGGCGCAACCTCTGTGATTGAGCTTTTACAAGATTTACCCCAACTCAAAGGTGGTGCAGGCACCTTCACAACCAGTGAAAGTGGCAGTACGTCGACTTCAACCCCTGCTGGTCAAGCAGCTGCTAGCTTACGAGGTATGGGGCCTTCGGCCACATTGACACTCATCAATGGACGAAGAATTGCACCGAGCTCTTTTGCTGCTGGCACACAAAACTTTGTCGATGTGAACGCTATCCCACTGGCTGCCATTGAGCGTGTTGAAATTTTAGCGACTGGTGCCTCTGCCATTTATGGCGCAGATGCGGTTGCAGGCGTTATCAACTACATTCTTAAAAAAGATTTCACCGGTGCAGAGCTGGATGTGTCATTTTCAGATAGCTTTGAAGACAATGATGAGAGCAAAAAACAACTTAACCTGATCTGGGGTAGCGAAATTGAAGGTGGCAATGTCACAGTGTTTGCTGATTACTTCGATAAAAACCAGTTCAATGCCTCAGATCGTGATTACACAGCTAATCCGTCTTTGCTTAACAGTTACTCTTACCTGCCGAAACTCGAAAATACCCCAAATATTTATTATTACAGCAGCCAAGATGGTAATGAAATAGGCGCGCCAAGTTGTAAAACTGAACTTGTCACAACGGAATTTGGTGAAGAAATTTGCGCCTATTATGGTAATCAAGATGACGTGTTAAGCGCGCCATTTGAAAGCTTATCTGCAGGCTTTATGGTTAATAAAGCATTTAATGATCTAATTTGGAACAGCGAATTTTTTTACAGCACCACTAAATCAACCGCGTACTCAACGCCAGCTGCCATTAATCAACTAGATGATGCTGACGGTCCTTGGGTGAAAGAGGATGCGTTATTTATATTTGATGATGCCCAAGGGAATAACGCTCTCTTAGATGCTTTGTATATCGACCCATTCGATACATATTTAGGCCAAGAACAATGGGGCTTCCAGTTTGATGCACGTTTTAACGACCCAAGAACCATTGAGGTAGAATCTAAAAACTTCCGCCTAGTGTCTAGCCTTGAAGGTCAACTTGGAGAGTGGGACTGGCAATCAGGTGTGCTGATCTCTGAGTCTCGCTCAGAGCAACAAGCAATTAAGGGCGTGTATAACCGTTACCAATTCCATGCAGCATTGGCAGGCGAACTCTGCTCTGATGGTTCAATTGGCTCTCTAGGTGATAACGGTGTCACTTGTAACAGTGGACAGTTGCTTGATTTCTACAATCCATTTTTAGTTGATGATGCAAACAATGATGCAATTCTTGCACTCACTCAAGCAATGCCAACTCGCGAAGGCAAAAGTCGTGTCTATGGTATCGATCTCACTTTCTCGGGCGAGTTGTTTACGATCGGTGATATTGATGTGCAATCTTCATTTGGATTTGAAGCCCGCAAAGAAGAGCTTTCTGATATTCCATCTGCAAATGCAGTGGCAAAAGCTGAAAACGAGTATTTGGTCGATGTATTTGGCTATGGTTCGAGCATAGCTGAAGCTGAGCGTACACAATACGGTGCTTTTGCCGAGCTTTATGTTCCGCTCACTGAGCAAGTCGAGATGCAATTAGCAGGACGTTACGATCACTTTGATGATTTTGGCTCAACGTTTAACCCAAAAATCAGTATCAGTTACAGACCAACTGACACCATTTTACTTCGCGCGGGTTGGGCAACATCTTTCAGAGCACCGTCTTTAACGCAAGCAGGTGTCAAGCTGCGTACTACCACCTCAACTTTTGATTGCGGTGCAAACCAAGCAATTGCGGACCTATATTGTGAAGGAGATGGCACACTTGTCAGCGTAAACAGCTTAGAGTTAGGTAATGAAAACTTAAATGCTGAAGAATCTGATTCACTTTCAATTGGCTTTGCATGGAGCCCTTCTAGGCAGACCACATTGATGATCGATTATTGGCAGTTTGATTATAAAGAAGTCATTGATACCAACATGACTGCAGTGTTAGATCGTGCCATTTCAGACGCCTCACTTCGCCACTGTGGCATCGTACCTCAAAATCAAATGGGCATTTCATACGGTGAAGATGTGTGTAGTGTCACCGATAATGCAGGACTTAGAATTGATGAGACTGGCGCGAACTTATCCGAAATATTAGGTGCTTATATCTCAGAGTTTGATCCTCGTTCGCAATCACTACAGCTATATCGCGATCATGTAATCCAACTTGAAAATACCGGCACTCAGGATATTCGCGGGTTAGATATTAAGTTCGATCACAGATTCGAAATGGGGTTTGCCGATTTAAAACTGGCATTAGATGCGACGCACTATCTCGAATATGACCGCAATAAGCCAGGCTCAGATCAAATTGAGTCCCTTGTAGGTACATTTAGATACCCTGAAAATGTCGGACGCCTGTCAGTCACATTAGACACGGATAGCTACTACATCTCTTTGTCTGCCAACTATACTGACAGTTACCTTGATGATATTGAAGGTTTAAAACGCCGTGAAAGTGATGAGCTTGACGAACTAGGCTTACTCGATGCACAACAGCAACACACAGTAGATAGCTGGACTGTTATGGATCTCAATGCAGGTCTAGAGTTGAGTGAAAATCTGTTTATTAGAGCCAGTATCAAAAACTTATTTGATAAAGCACCACCCGCAGTCTTTGGTTCAAAGCGTGGCTTTGATTCAATTAACCACGATGCGTTTGGTACGACTTATCAAATTGGCTTATCAGCTAAGTTCTAATGGAGGAATGGGGGCAACCCCATTCTAAATTAACATGCATCAAAAATATAAAATGCCAGATGCTTTCGTCATCTTAATGATGATGGTCGTACTGTGTTATCTGGCCTCTTTTTTTGTACTACCCGGTTTTTTTAATACGCCAGAGCAAACGAATACGGTCATGCTGTCGCAGTTTAGTCAAATTGCATCACCGACTCCAATGGCACTGTTTGGCGAAGGTGGAGATCTTGGCTTCTTTAACGTGTTATTTGAAGGGCTTGTAAGTGGTGACAAAAATGGCGCGGCTATCGGTGTTATCGCATTCATTTTAATCACGGGTGGGGCGTTTGGGGTACTAATGCAAACCAAAGCCATCGATAACGGTGTGATGTCGCTAATAAATAACACACAAAGGATTGATTGGTTATTTATACCTAGTTTATTTATTGCCTTTAGCCTAGGTGGCGCCATTTTTGGTATGGGGGAAGAAGCCATTGCGTTTTGTATTGTGCTCTACCCTATTATGCAAAAGCTAGGATACAACGCTTATGTAACCGTATTAGTCACCTATGTTGCCACACAAATTGGCTTTGCCACCTCACCGATGAATCCATTTAGTATTGCCATCGCACAAAGCATTGCAGGGCTTGAGGTTTTCTCAGGTGCAGATCTGCGTATTGCATTAACCGCTATTTTTATTGCAGCAGGCATGGTGTTTACCATGCGCTACGCCAAGCAATCTCGTAAAAGTGTGGACTGCTCAACACCACAGTCACATACGCAACTTGGTACGGTTGATAAAGTACTGCTCATAGCGTTTTTAGCTGTGATCATCTGGGTTATTTATGGCGTTACTGCAAAAGGCTATTACATTCCTGAACTTGCAGCGCAGTTCTTTGTTTTAGGCTTAATTGTGACCGTCATTGCCAAACTTGGTAAACGTCAAAGTATATCTGAGTCAGTTGACGCATTTAAACATGGTAGTGCGGCTTTGTTACCGGCTGCTATGCTGGTTGGCTTAGCAAAAGGATTGGTTTTATTACTTGGTGGCAGCGAATTAAATGCGCCGTCTATGCTTAACACCTTGTTGTATCATTGTGCCAGTGTGATATCACATATACCCGATGTGATAGCTGCTTGGTCTATGTATGTCTTCCAGTCAGTATTCAATTTTTTTGTTTCTTCAGGCTCAGGGCAAGCAGCTATTACTATGCCTATCATGGCGCCTTTGGCTGACTTAGTTGGCGTTTCTAGGCAAACGGCAGTGCTCGCATTTCAACTCGGTGACGGCCTCACCAATATCATCATTCCAACCTCTGCGAGTCTTATTGGCTGCTTAGGGGTGGTTAACTTATCTTGGGGCGATTGGGCAAAGTTCATTTGGCGCTTTATGTTGGTGCTTTTTGGTCTTTCTACATTTGCCATGATTTTCGCTCAACTAATAAATTATCATTAAATTATGCTTACACTTATAAAAAATGCTGAGGTATATACACCACACTATCTTGGTAAGAAAGACGTGCTATTTGGCGGTGAAAAAATCATTGCCATAGAGGAAAACATCACACTTCATCATGACACACTCGTCAATCTAGTTGACGGCACTGGCTTTATATTAACGCCTGGGTTTGTTGACGCTTTGGTGCATTTCATTGGTGGCGGAGGTGAAGCCGGATTTGCCAGTCGTACACCTGAAATGCACCTCACTGATGCAACTTTAAATGGTATAACCACTGTCGTGGGCGCGCTTGGCACTGACGATATTAGCCGAACACATGCTGATTTGGTTGCCAAAGCAAAAGGCTTAAAACAAGAAGGCCTAAATGCTTTTTGCCATACAGGCTCTTATCATTTGCCTATAAAAACGCTTACTGATTCGATCAGCAAAGACATCATGTTTATCGATGAAATAATCGGTGTCGGTGAAGTCGCCATTGCAGATCATCGCGGACGTCAAATCACCGCCCAACAACTTGCCGAAGTCACCGCAGAATCTCGCACTGCAGGATTGCTCAGCGGCAAAAGAGGCACAGTCTCAATTCATGTAGGTAGTGGCGATACTCAACTCACTCTATTGCATGAAGTCGCTCAAACAACTGAGCTACCTTTAGATATGTTTTACCCAACGCATATGAATCGTAATTCAGAGTTGCTGATGGCTGGTATTGAGTTTTGTGTAGCGGGTGGCACCATAGACTTCACCACCAGTACCACAGACTATGATTTAGCACATGGGGAGCTCGCTGCCGCAGAAGCCCTTGCCTACTGCCTTGAAAAAGGTGTCGCTGACAGTCAACTTACAATGAGCTCAGATGGGCATGCGAGTCTACCTATATATGATGCACACAATAACTTGATTGGCTTTGAAGTGGGCCAAGAGTCATCGCTTTTACATGCATTTCAACAAGCTGTATTAGAGTTTAACGTACCGCTTGAACAGGCGTTGATGGCTATTACTCAAAACCCTGCACATATTCTTGGCTTGGCTAAAGGAAAGATAAAAGTTGCAGGCGACGCCGATTTAGTCTTGTTAAGAAAAGAAGACTTAGCAGTCCATAGTGTTTGGAGCAACGGGCGAATGATGGTTGAAGAGCAAAACATCATTACACACGGATTCTTTGCAAAAGCCTAAAGCTTACCTCCCTAGCCTATTTTCGCTTCTAGCGGGTTTAGGCTTTTTATCCTTTTCTTTAATCTTAAAAATATAAGCACCACATAAACCACTAACAAAACCAAAAATATGGCTAGTACTACTGGTTTGTGGGGAAAAGTCGAGTAATGTTGAGAAAAATGCAAAGCCAGCGTAATAAGTAAAAGCAACTAAAACCGTAAAGCTTATAATCGCAATTAGATTACGATTAAACACCGCTGTACCAAATAAAAAACCGTAATAACCCATAACAATTCCGGATGCGCCGATATGATTGCCATATTCACCGAATAGCCAGACTAAAGAGCCTGTAACTGTAATAATAAATACGCTCACACGCTTAAATTTAGGCTGCAAACTGGCCAAGTAACCACTTATTAATAGCCCAACGATATTCCCAGATAAATGCCCCCAACTTCCATGAACAAAAGGAGAGGTAACAATGCCAGTAAGATGCTGAGTGCTTTTAGGTATCAAGCCCAATTGATTGATATAAGTAGCAAACAAAGGTTCCACAAACATCAACACGCACATTACGACTATCGCCAAAATAACCAATTTAAAATTATCAGGAAATAAGCTAGGTCGGATGTCTTGTTCAGTCGTTTTTGGCATAGGAAATTAATCTAGCTCACTTTAGGCACATTTTATCATCGTTATATCGCATCAATGATTCAATTATGCATGAATTTTCACAATTCAACGGCAAATATCCCTAATCTACCTAAAAAACTTGCCCTATTCGACAAGTCACCTGACAATGGCTTTATTCCTCAATTGTTGTTTAATGAGGAACATTTCTTACTTTAAAACATAGGTTGAGATTTTACTCAATTAAAAAGAGAAGATAACAATGAAAAGAACTGTTATTGCGACAGCCCTGGCCGCTGTCTTTTTAGCTGGCTGTTCTGAGTCAGAACCAAAAGTTGAAAAAGTACAACAAGTAGAACAAACAGCTGGCAAAGCTGAACTTGGCACATTCGGTGTTGACCTAACTGCACGTGATGAAAGCGTTAAACCAGGTGACGACTTCTTTATGTATGCAAGTGGTACTTGGTATAAAAACTACGAAATGCCTGCTGACAAAACGCGTTATGGCGCATTCACGTCACTTGCTGAGCGCAGTGAAAAACAAGTTAACGCCATCATCGAAGACATTATTTCTCGCGATAACTTAAATGCAGAAGAGCAATTGATTGCTGATTTCTACAACGCATTTATGGATGTTGAAACCCTTAACAAATTAGGGATCACACCAATTCAAGGCCTACTTGATGAGATCAAAGCCATCGATAATACTGACGGCCTAACAAAAGCATTCGGTCAGTCTTGGCTAACAGGCGTAAACTCACCGATTGGCGGTGGCATGTGGTTTAACCGCCTTGATCCAAATAAATATGAAATGTCTATGGGTGCTGGCGGTCTAGGTTTACCAGATCGTTCATACTATTTAGAAGAAGCAGAGCGTTTTGATAAGACACGCGCAGAATATGTCGCTCATATCGCAAACATGCTTAAATTTGCAGGCTTAGAGAATACAACTGAGCGCGCCCAAGCGATCCTTGCGCTAGAAACTAAAATGGCTGAAGGCCATTGGCCGCGTGAAAAGCGTCGTAACCGCGACCTGACTCTAAACCAAATCAAGCGTGAAGATTTAGCTAAAGAGTATCCTGGTTTCAATTGGGATCTTTACTTTGCACAAACAGGTTACAAAGTGCCTCAGCTAAATATGTCTCAGCCTGAGCCAATCAAAGCAATGATTGACCTTGTGAATAAAGAAGACCTTGCTGTTTGGAAAGATTACCTGACTTTCCACGCTATCAGTGGCAATGCAAGCCTGCTTTCAGAAGATATCTTCAACGCATCTTTCGAGTTCTATGGTAAGCACCTGAGTGGTCAGCAAGAACCTCGTCCACGTTGGAAGCGTGCTGTGAGCCAAATGTCTGGTACACAATCTTTAGGCTTTGCAATTGGTAAAGTGTACGTTGATAAGCACTTCCCTGAGTCATCTAAAGAGCAAATGTCTGAACTCGTTGAAAACCTGCGTAAAGCCCTTGGCGAGCGCATCGAAGGTTTAGACTGGATGGGTGAAGAAACAAAAGTAAACGCACAAGCTAAACTAGCTGCATTCGTGCCTAAAATTGGTTATCCAGATGTATGGCAGTCATTTGATGGCCTGGCACTTAAAAATAATGACCTAATGGGCAATGTTAAAAATCTGCGTCAATTCTTCAGAGATGACAGCGCATCAAAAGAGCTTGAGAAAACTGACCGTAACCGTTGGGGTATGACACCGCAACGCGTAAACGCATACTACAACAGCTCATTCAATGAAATTGTATTCCCAGCCGCAATTTTACAACCGCCATTCTTCGATCCAAATGCTGACGCAGCAGTGAACTACGGTGGCATCGGCGCAGTTATCGGTCACGAAATGGGTCACGGTTTTGACGACCAAGGCTCTAAGTCTGATGCTGAAGGTATTCAACGTAACTGGTGGACTGACTCTGACCGAGCAGCATTTGAAGCGAAAGCTGACAAGCTAGCAGCTCAGTACAGCCAATACGAGCCAATCGAAGGTAACTTCGTAAACGGCCGTAACAGCCTTGGTGAAAACATTGGTGACGTAGGTGGTTTAGCAATGGCTTACCACGCGTACAAGCTAAGCTTAAATGGTAAAGAAGCTCCTGTAATCGATGGCCTAACAGGCGACCAGCGATTCTTCTTAGCTTGGGCACAAGTTTGGAAAGAAAAGCGTACTGAGCAAAGCATGCTTAACCAGCTTCGCGCAGGTACTCACGCACCAGGTCGCTTCCGTGCCCTTGCACCTCGTAACCATGACGCATGGTACAAAGCGTTCGACGTAAAACCAGGTGATAAGTTATATCTTAAACCTGAAGATCGCGTACGCATTTGGTAATAAGCAAAAAGCTTAAAACGATAAACCCAGCAATGCTGGGTTTATTTTTGTCTGCAAAATTGTTTTGAAAATAATAATAAAAGCTAGCGTTTAATCGGTTTAAATTTTTTCCCAACAAACTTAAGACAAAAAAATAGCGCCTAAAAGCGCTATTTTAAAAATTTTACATGCTGTCTAAATTAGAACGGCATTTTGAAGCCTGGAGGCATCTGCATACCGCCAGTAACATCAGACATACGCTTGGCTGACTCTTCACCTACACGACGAACAGCATCGTTTACAGCCGCAGCTAAAAGATCTTCAATCATGTCTTTGTCGTCTTCCATTAAGCTTTCGTCAATTTCAACGCGCTTAACGTTGTGGCTACCTAGCATAGTTACTTTCACTAAGCCTGCACCTGCTTCGCCTGTTACTTCTAAGCTTTTGATCTCTTCTTGGGCTTTTTCCATGCGCTCTTGCATCTGCTGAGCCTGCTTCATGATATTGCCCATTCCACCTTTAAACATAATACGCTCTCTTACATATATTTTATTTGGCTAAAAGATAAGGTCTATTGTACTCGATTACAATGCCTGTATGGTATTTTCATCGACCTCGGCACTAAATTGCTCGATAAGTTGTAATACAATAGGATCTTGATTAATTGTTTCTATCGCTTGTTGATGCCTATGCGCATCTATTTTTTGTTGAATTAGATAAGGTGAGTCTATCACCCCTTCTGCAAATTCAACGATAAGCTCAACCTCTGAGCCGTACATATCATTCAACGCTGCTTGAAGTTTTTGTCTTAAAACGGCACTGTCTAAATGCCGCTGACTGATATCAACTTGAATGTTGGCTTGGTTATTCTCGTAGTGGTAAATCGAATGCAGCGCAAATTGGCGCATACGACCACCCAGTGCCATTTTCTCAATCAACTTCGCCCAGTCATCTTGCTGATGTGCAAAACGAATTTCACTGATAGGGCTGGCAAACCCTTCAGGCACAGGCATAGCTTCTTCTTTAGGCGCTTCTTGCAGTTGCGAAGTTTGCGGTGCAATTTGCTCTAACAACTCAGGCGCCAATTTGCTTTCGTCCGCTTTGTGCCTTTCGCTAAATGGAACTGGTTTTTTCTTCGGTGTTACTGGCACCACATTTGAGTCGGGCGCGTTTTGCGCCTCAGACTTTTTTGGCTCATCTCCTTGAGCTGATAATAACTGCCCTGCTCCTGAGATATTCCGATTCTGCAAAATACGAGCGATGGCAGATTGTGCTTGCCCCTGTTGGGCTTGTAAGCGTGCAGAAGCTGACTCTGAATTTTGAGAACTAGCGTCTTGTTGCGCTTGTTGTGTAGTCTGAGGTTCATAAGCCGGCGTATAGCCTTGCTCTTGCGCATCTTGCATCACTTGCTCATATTGCGCGGCTAATTCTTGCTCTTGAGGCTCTGGCGCATATTCTTGTTGTGCTGGTGCTTGCGGATTTTGCTGAGCTTGCTGATTAAACGCATTGCTTTCAACATTCAGTTGATTGTGTGGTTGCTCAATAAAATGCTCTTGTGAACTTTGTGCAACCGATTGAGTTAATTCTGAAGGCTGATTAGTAACATTATGTTCTACTACCGACTGCTGGCTAGTTTCGGCCTGAATAGGTTCGGCTTGCTTAGGCTGAACTTGAACAGCTTCAGGTTCAATCTGAGGCGTTGCTGATTGTACCGGTATCTCAGGTGTAGCATGAGGTTGCTGAGTGTTACTCCCACCTACTGAAGCATTATTTTGCTTTAAGCGAGCGCGAATATCTTGCAAACCTTGCCTTGGTGACGCAGTTGGTTCAGCTTGAGCTGAACTACTTGATACTGAGCCAGCTTGGACATTCGATGTGGCAGAAGGTTGACTATCTGCATGCTCAAACGCAATTAAACGCAGCAACACCATTTCAAAACCAAGTTTTTGCTCTGGTACCCACTGAAGATCTTTTTTTCCATTTAACAGCAATTGATAAAATAACTGTACTTGCTGGGGGTTAATCTGTTCACTCAGCGTTGCAATATCGGATTCTGAAAATACCGATATTTTTGCTGCCTGAGGCACCAATTGCGTGAGCTGAATCGCGTGTAGAAGTGCAATTAAATCGTCTAATACCGCAAGATAATTTCCGTTCTTAACTGCTATCTGTGCGACTTCATCCAACACTGCCGGTGCATCTTGACAAAGTACTGAAGCCAAAATACTCACAGCATGACTAACATCCATCAGGCCGAGCATATCTTGAACAGCAGCTAAAGTAAGTTGAGCATTGGTTTGTGCTATGGCTTGATCAGTCAAACTCAACGCATCACGCATACTACCATCAGCGGCTTTCGCCAGTGCTTTTAAGGCTGGCTCTTCAAACTGAATTTGCTCTTGCGGCAAAATATGAGTCAGTTGCGATACGATTTGCGACTGTGACATTGCATTCAAATTAAACTGTAAGCAACGTGACAAAATAGTAATGGGTAGCTTTTGTGGATCTGTCGTCGCCAATAAAAATTTTACATGCTCAGGCGGCTCTTCGAGTGTTTTTAAAAGCGCGTTAAAACTGTGCTTTGACAACATGTGCACTTCATCGATGAGGTACACTTTATAGCGACCGCGAGTCGGCGCATATTGAACGTTGTCGAGGATCTCTCGCGTATCTTCAACTTTCGTTCTTGAAGCGGCATCGATTTCTATTAAATCAATAAATTTACCCGCTTCTATATCTAAACAGCTTTGGCACTGTCCACAAGGGTTTGAAGTGATCCCTTCATCGCAGTTTAGACTTTTTGCGAATATGCGGGCGATGGTGGTTTTACCAACGCCCCGAGTCCCAGTGAAAAGATAAGCGTGGTGCAACCTTTGCTCATTGAGGGCATTTACGAGCGCCTGTTTGACATGCTCTTGGCCGACAAGTTGGTGAAAGGTTTGCGGACGCCACTTCCGTGCTAGGACTTGATAACTCATATTATTCGCCTTCGAACTCAACTAACTTAAGAATATTAATACCTAAGTCTGCAACACGTTGCTCACCGCCTAGTTCAGGTAACGATACAACAAACGCTGCGTCTGTTGCATTACCACCAAGCTTTTGCACAAGCTTAGCTGTTGCTTCAATCGTGCCGCCAGTTGCAAGTAAGTCGTCGACTAACAATACTTTGTCGCCTTCAACAATTGCATCAGTGTGTAACTCAAGTACGTCTTCGCCATACTCTAACTGGTAAGACTGGCTTATCACTTCACGAGGTAATTTACCTGGCTTGCGTACTGGAATAAAAGGAATACCTAGCGCATAAGATAAAGGTGCGCCAAAAATGAAACCGCGCGACTCTGTACCAATAATTTTAGTGAAGCCTTGATCTTTGTATGCTGCAATGAATGCATCAATCGTTTCTTTAAACGCTTTTGGATCAGCAAGTAAAGTGGTTACGTCACGGAACATAATACCTTCTTTAGGGTAGTTAGGTACCGTAGCGATACTGTCTTTGATCAGAGTGAGATTAGCTTGTGTCATAATGAAGCTTTCTATTTTGTAAAGAAAGTGATTATAACAAGAATGAGAAAAGTTGAAACTTTGAGAAATCACAAAGCCAAGTTTTTAGCTTTTTTGCGCAATAAAACGACAAAAGGCTACATAAAGTAGCCTTTTATAGTAAAGACAAAATGTCTTTTGTTTCTTTGATGATTAAGCTGCAAAAGCCGTTGCTAAACCAAGAATTGCATTTAGACAGCCAATACCTACAAAAACAGCTAAGAAAGCAATGAAGTATTTAGCGTTGAACGGATCTTTAAAATCACCCTTTGACATAGTACACCTATAAATTTTTAAGCACGAAAAAACGGCGCTCATAATAGACGATCAGAGCTATGCGTTAAAGTGAGAAGTGCAAAAAATCGCTAAGCTGCTTACACAAAAAGTTATTTAGTGACTACAACACCCAATTCTGCCAAAGCGTTTAATGTTTGAGTTGCACCACCTATTAGCTGCACCTCACTAAATTGTGGAATAATTTCATGCACTTTTGAAACAAGTTCTAACAAGTTAATACCCGGATTATCATCTAGTTGCTCTAACAAAATCGCAGTCATAGGGTTTGAAGCGATAAAGCCCACTTCATCTTCTTCGTCACGATACACAACAAAGTAATGGGGTTGTTCACTAGATACAGTCGGTTGAAAGTCTTCAGTAATTTGATGAACTGGATATTGATAAGACAGGTTACGCGCGGTGTTTGACAGATACAAAGGCTGATTGTCTATGTTTGTAAGCGGTTTTTGCATTTCATCTTCAAAACAAACAGACACATCTAATTCAACCCACTCATAATGAGCAAGCTCTAACATAAATACGGGGTCGTTTGCTTGCATAGTATATTCATGCTGAAGAAAAGCTAAAAACTCTGCACTAATGTCTAAAAAATACGGAGAAGAACAATCATGGCTAACAAAAAAGGTGCGAACAAGTGTCTGCCAATGTGGTCCACAATATAGGCTTTTAAGAACCGGAAAGGCTGAGCTAACAAACCCTTCAACGTTATTAAAAAACAACTCTTTATAAACTGTCATTCTTTCTTCAGTTACATCATGAGGCTTTTCAACATTATCGGGATCACGAATATGAGCCATAAATGCATTTTGAACATCGATGAATGACACTAGGCAACCCCTTTACTTTTAGGTAAAAACTCCGTCTGAAGTTTTTTAATTATGTCTACTTCGCTCAGCACTTCTGACATGCTCGGAATATTAAAGTCACGTTCAAGTAAAGTAGGAAACAAACCGTGATAATCATAGGCTTTCTCGAGTAAATCCCAAACTGGGTCACATACATCTGCACCATGGGTATCAACTAGCAAAGAAGTACTTTCTTCATAATGCCCTGCAACATGACCATACACAATACGTTCAGTTGGCATGGAATGTAAAAATTCGATTGCATCGTAACCGTGGTTGACACTGTTTACGTAAATATTATTTACATCGAGTAATAAGTCACAGTCAGCTTGCTTTAAAACTTCGAGCGTAAATTCTTGCTCTGACATTTCTTGACCGGGAGCGGCATAGTAAGAAACGTTTTCGACAGCGATCCGCTGCTCTAAAATGTCTTGTACTTGCTTTATTCGATCAGCTACGTGCTTAATTGCATCTTCAGTAAATGGAATCGGCATCAGATCATACATATGACCCGTACCCGAGCAGTAGCTCAAATGCTCACTGTAGAGTTTTATATTGTGAGTTTTGAAAAAGCTTTTGAGGGATTTCACAAACTCAACATCAAGCGGCTGAGGTGAACCTAATGACAGCGATAAGCCATGGCAAATAAAGGTATGCTTATCGGTAAGTTGTTTAAACTGCTTGCCAAATTTCCCGCCCATTTTTAACCAATTTTCGGGCGCCACTTCTAGAAAATCGACTTGACTCGGTGGCGACTTAATAAAGTCATCCAACATTTCTCGTCTGAGGCCTAGACCAACCATGCCTATGTCATTAGCTACCATATTAATACCTTAGAATTTATGGCTTATATAAAAGTAAAAGGAAATTTTGCTAAGAAGTTTGAGGCAGATAACCTGCCTCAAAGAAGAACACTAAGAATTAGTGAGCGCCACCACATTTACCTTCGCCACACTTACCTTCTTTTTTAGCTTTGCCGCCGCATTTACCTTCGCCGCACTTGCCTTCTTTTTTAGCTTTGCCGCCACATTTACCTTCGCCGCACTTGCCTTCTTTTTTAGCTTTGCCGCCACATTTACCTTCGCCACACTTGCCTTCGTTTTTAGCTTTGCCGCCACATTTACCTTCGCCGCACTTGCCTTCTTTTTTAGCCTTGCCGCCACATTTACCTTCGCCGCACTTGCCTTCTTTCTTAGCTTTGCCACCACATTTACCTTCGCCGCACTTGCCTTCTTTCTTAGCTTTGCCGCCACATTTACCTTCGCCGCACTTACCTTCTGCAGCATCTAATTGGTAACCTGAAGACATAGTAGTAAATGTAAATGGGTTAGCGTTCACTTCTGCGGAAGCCGTTAAACTTGCAGTACCAACAACTACAGCACCTAACGTAGCAGCGATTGATTTAGTTTTTAAATTTTTCATACTCGACCCTTTGGGATATTTCGTTCAATTCACTTAGTAGACCCTACTACAAAAAAGAATATTTCAGAAAATCTAAAAAAATTCAATTTTAACTTAGCAACACTCTTCCTCTCGTTTAAAATAAGCGCCCTTTAAGTAGTATAGAGCAAGTTATGAAATTGATTTTGGCACCAATGGAAGGCGTTGTAGATTTTAAAATGCGCCAACTTTTAACCAACCTTGGTGGCTTTGATTTATGTGTAACTGAGTTTATTCGCGTTGTCGATCTCACTTTTCCACGCAGAGTGTTTATCAAAACTTGCCCTGAACTATTAAATAATGGCTATACCGAGTCTGGTACCCCTGTTCGCATTCAACTTCTGGGTCAAGTTCCTCATGCGCTTGCTGCAAATGCACGTAAAGCCGTCATGCTTGGCTCACATGGTATCGACCTTAACTTTGGCTGCCCTGCTAAAACGGTTAATAAAAGTAAAGGTGGTGCGGTTCTGTTAAAAGAACCTGAACTCATGTACCAAATTATAAAAGCGGTAAGAGAAGCCGTTCCAGCCGAGCATGAAGTCAGCGCTAAGATACGTTTGGGCTTTGATGATGACAGTAATACTGCCGAAATTGTCGATGCAGTTCAAAGTGCGGGGGCTTCAAGCTTGGCTATTCATGCGAGAACCAAGCGAGATGGCTACAAGCCACCTGCTTACTGGGAGAAAATAAAACCTCTACTTGAGCGAGTAACCATGCCCATTGTTGCAAACGGCGAGATTTGGCAAGTCGAAGATGCTTACCGCTGTCAAGAACGCAGTGGTTGCTCAGATCTCATGCTCGGACGTGGAGCATTAGCTACACCAGACTTAGCTGCAAAAATTAAAGCTCACAGAAATAACGAGCGTTACACGCCTTTATCTTGGGAAAATGTGATTTACCATATTTTACACTCATCCATGCACCAAGATCCTTCTTTAAGTGAAAAATACTTTTCATCAAGAACCAAACAATGGCTCGGCTATCTTAAGCTTCAGTATCCACAAGCCAATGATCTTTTTGATGAAATTAGAAAGCTGAAGAATAAAGACGAGGTTGTCTCTGTGCTAGAGAAATATGCAAAATGTCCTAGCATTGATTCAAATCATAACGAATTCGCCTAGAAGTACCATAATGATTGCTCATAGGAGAGCGATCATGAATGCAAATCAAACTAAAGACTTTCAAAGCAAGCTAAAAATTGAATTAGACTCTGTTCGATGTGAGTTTTTAAATGAGCTTAAAGACGCACGACATGAGTTTACTGGCGAATTGGCTTCAATGTTAGAAAACTCAACACCAGGAGAGTGGATTGACTTAGCGGTCACTAAAATTAACCCAAATCAGTTTCCCCGCTTTCAGCGGCTTATGGAGCTAGAAGCTGCTTTATGCCAAATAGATATTGGCCAATTTGGTTATTGCTGTGATTGTGAGACAAAACTTGATCTTCTGGAGCTTTCAAAAGATCCGGCTAAACAACGTTGCCCGGGTTGTGAAGAGAAAAAGCGAAAAAAAACACATAACTGATTGAAAAGGCCTTAGTAAGAAAAGGCCTTTTTATTATCTATCACTCACAGCTGCACTTTAAAAATAAATCCTAGCTAAAGATAAAACAGCCGCGGGTTTCATGACGATATAATCTAAGAAATCCAATGCTTGTTCTGGTTGAAGTGATAACTTTTGATTTAATACCACCATGGCTTGTTGCTCTGACCAAGCCTGAAAGTGAATGCCCAAATCTATCTCAGCTAACACTAATATTAACTGTTCATAGGCTATTAGCTTCTGTTTTTCACACTGATCAAAAGTCGCGTGTAAATTAACAAATTTATGTTCCCAGTTTAAACCATCGACGATAGAGCAATGCTTTTTTGCAATCTCAACTAAGCTTAGTGTTTCTAAATCGTTTTCATGATTATCATACTCATTTGTTAAAGCTTGAATATTGGCTAAAACAACCTGAGGGTTTTCTACACTGCCTAAATAGTGGTTCACTTTGCTTTGGTACCACTCTTTACCGTTAGGTAACTGATAAATGCCTAGACGACTTCTTGGCTTATAAGTCTTAAAATAGTCATTTAACTCTGTTAATGATTCAGATTTAGAATACATTTTTAACTTTTTCAATTCATTCCGGTTATAAAGTATCTTGCTTTGCTTAGCATCTTCTAATCTTTTGAGTACTAGTTTTTGCCACTCTTTTTTTTGCTCTTCACTAAGATTCATCGCAACATTGATAGCTGCAGGCCAAGGTAAATACCTCTCAGGGTAACGTTCTTGAATTATCAAATATTTAAGTTCATTAACTTGATACTTAGTGAGTAACTGAAGATCTGCAGAGTTTAAAGCTATGTGCCTTTGCTTTAAATAAGCTTCACTGAATGGTAGTAGTTCTGACTGTTTATTTTTACTATTAGCCGATAAAACAACATTGATATTTTTGAGCTGTGACTGCACTTCTTCAAAAGAACTAAGTTGTTGCTGCTCTGTACAGGCGGATAACAAAATCAGAATGGGGAGTATTATTAAATAAAATTTATTTTTCACCTTCACTTCCAACTATAAAAAAAGCCCCTTTCGGGGCTTTTTATTTATAAGCTTATGCCTTTACGTTGTGCTTTGTCCTTAATGAACGTTGCCCAACCTCTAGCAAACTTACGAGTACGAGGATCTTCTTGTGCTTTGACAATCGCTTTATAAGCTTGCTTATACTTTTCTTGGTATAAGTAAGCTTCAGCTAAGTCAGAATAAGTAGTCCCTTTTTTGTCAGTATCTAGCTCAAGCGCTTTGTTCAAACGCTCTACCGCAGCACTGTACTTTTGCTCAGTCAGTAATAAGCTACCTGCTTTTCGATACAGTTCTGCATCATTATCAAACTTAGCAGCTTCTTCATAGTACTTAGCAGCAGTTTGCAAGTTTTTTGCCTGGTGGAAATAACTCGCTACCGCAGTTACATTTTGCTTAGTACGCTTAACTTTTTCTTCATTCAAAGCTTTTTCCATAACAATGGCAGCTTTGTAAGGAATGTCGTTAAGTGAATAATAACTACTTAAAATTTTATAATGGTTTTCTTTATCGAAATAACCTTTGTCATAAGCTACTTCCATTACAGTCTGACCTTTTGCAAAGTCTTCAGTCTGCATATAGAAAGAACCTAATTGAGTCCAATTCTTACCATCTTCTGGGAACAATTTAACTAATGTTTCAGCAACTTTTACAGCATTTTTAAATTGCTTCAACTCGAAATAAGCACCAATTTTAAGCATATAAAATGATTTACTTGGCTCTTTTTCAAGTGCAATTGCCTTATCTGCAGGCTCAAGGACCTTAGAATACTGTTTTAACTCCCAGTTTGCTTGAGCTATACGGGCATATACCTTACCGTCTTGCTCACCTGTGAAGTCCATCCAGTCATTATAGGTCTTAAGTGCATCAGCATACTTTTGCTGGCCCATGTATAGGTCACCCAAAAGCTTGTAAAGATCACCCTGATCTTTAAAGTTTAAAACGTCAGGCTCAAGTGCCTTAACGATAAAACCAACCGCCTTAGAGTATTCCTCTTTCTGAGCATACAGATTGCCTAGATAACGATTTACTGTCGCTTTATCGAAATCATTAGACGGGTCTAACTCTTCTAACAAAGCAATCGCTTCACCAATCTGGTCGTTGTTGTAAAGCTCAAATGCTTTGGCAACTTTCTTACCAGTACGCTCACCCATGATCTTTGTCTTAGCTTTTTTACGAGCTTCGATTTCAGCTTGGTTAGGTGCTGCAACAGCATAGCTGCTGCATACACCTGATAGCGAAATAAGTAGCGCAAGAGCTGTTGCTTTATGTAATTGCTTCATATCTTTGCTCCTTATTAATCCTGGTTAAGTTTAAAGTCTAGTTGAACCGTAAGACCTGGTTGCTTCTGAGGCTTACCATCAATGATCTTCGGACGGTACTTCCATTTACGTAATGCTCTTATTGCTTCACGGTTGAAAATACGCCTAGGTTCAGCATCAATAACTTTAACATCTTCAACACCACCTAACTCATTAATAGTAAACGAAAGTTGAACCCAACCTTCTTTACCATCACGAGCCGCTTGAGTCGGATATTTCGGCTCAATACGTACGATAGGTGTTGCATCACCATCACGACCAAAATCGCCTGGACCACTTAGGCCACCTGCTGTACCACCAATATCGATGCTAGGCATGTTAAAACCAACAGCACCCGGATTAGGGTTAGCATTATCAGGCTGCGGCGGCTGCGGTTTAGGCGGCTGCTGCGGCGGAGGCGGAGGTGGAGGCGGAACACGTCTGCGCTCTTGAACCTCTGATTCAGGTGGATTCGTCAAAATTTCGACTACAATTTCCTCTTTTTTATCTTCAGCTCTATCTGCTCCGCCAGAGATCAGAAATGCCATAAAATAAAATAAGCCGAAAGTAACTGCCCCACCTGCTACAAGTGAAAACAGAAAACGAATCATTACTTAGCTCCAGCGATTGAGATTTTTAATTGATCGTCAGTCGCCTTGATTTGGTCCATAACTTTCACAACCACACCGTGTTTCGCGCCTTTATCAGCTTGAATGATTACGGTCTCTGTTGGTTGCTCAGCTAGGATGCTCTCAAGGTTTGCACTAACACGCTCAACATCAACTGCGCGCTTATCCATCCAGATTTCACCGTTTTCACGGATCGCGATGAATACGTTCGCATTCTTCTTAGTTTGAGCTTGTGCAGCCTTTGGCTTTTGTACTTCAATACCAGCTTCTTTCACGAAAGAAGTTGTTACGATGAAGAAGATAAGCATGATGAATACGATGTCAAGCATCGGTGTCATATCTACTGCTGCTTCTTCTTCCTCACGAAAACGTTGTTTACGTGCCATATTAATATCTCTCTTTAGTGATGAGGCAAACTATCTACTAGCTTTTCTTTAGCAACTTTCGCTCTAGCTTCTAAGCGAGTGCTAAAGAATACACCTGATAGTGCCGCAACCATTCCTGCCATTGTTGGTATCGTTGCCATTGAAATACCCGATGCCATTAGACGAGCGTTACCAGTACCTTGAGTAGCCATCGTTTCGAAAACGCTGATCATACCCGTTACAGTACCTAGTAGGCCGATTAATGGACACATGGCTACCAATGTTTTGATAATCAACATGCGCGCTTCTAATTTTTCAGACGCTTCAGAAATCCATGCATCGCGGATTCTGTGTGCGTACCAAGACGTAGTGTCTTGGCGGGCGTCCCACTTCGCTACGATATCCGCTTTCATTTTCGGATACTCGGCGAGTAGGAACCAATAGCGCTCAATCATTAATACCCACATTAGAAAGAGTGCTATCGCGACCACGTATAAAACCTGGCCGCCTGTGCCAACAAAATCCCTGATAGATTCCCAAATCTCCATCAGGACTAGCATTAGGCTTTCTCCTTCTCCGCATGTGCAGCAACAATACCTGCACTCTGCTCGTCTAGGATATGTAGAACTGCTTTACTACGACCTGAAACGATTGCGTGTAATAGGATTAGTGGTAGTGCAGCAATCAGACCTAGAGCTGTAGTTACAAGCGCTAGAGAGATGTTACCTGCCATGATCTTCGGATCACCAGTACCGAATAGTGTGATTGATTCGAATGTTAAGATCATACCAACAACAGTACCAAGTAGACCTAGTAGTGGTGCGATAGCAGCTAGGATCTTGATGATGTTGATACCAGCTTCAATACGAGGCGTTTCACGTAGGATTGCTTCGTCTAACTTAAGCTCAAGGTTTTCAACGTCTTGGTTTTTGTTGTCGTGGTAAACTTTAAGAATACGACCAAGTGGGTTGTTTTCGTTAGGCGTGTTAATGTTCTTAACCTGTGCTTTGATTTTAGCACTAACCATAAGTAGGTCTAGGAAACGAACTAACGCTAGTAACGCACCAACTGCAAGTAATGCAGTGATGATGTAACCAACTGTGTCACCTTGGTGCCAACGCTCTTCAACTGTTGCACGCTGTGTGTTTAGACGTAAGATTGCACCACGCGCAGGGTCAACATAGAACTTAGCGTAAGAACCAGCTTGTGTGTTTAATAGATCTGCAACTGTATCTAAAACGAATGAATCAGGCTGTTTACCTAGTGGAACGATAGCTTTGTTAGCTGCATCGTAAACTACGTAACCGTCTTTTGTTACTAAGTTAAAGTTACCAACACGAGTAACTTGCTTAGTTGTGATTTCACCACTTAGCTCAGCAACTTGAGCTTCGAAAGTAGTTGTTTTAGCTGACTCTGTCATTTCAGTTTGGAAAGCAATCCAAAGCTCTTCAAGCTCACGCGTAGTTGGTAGTTCTTTAGCTGCTGCTAGTGAACGAAGAACTTCTGCGCGTCCTGGTTTTTCAGCACTTACTAGTGAAGCTTCGATAGAACCGATTGCTTCAGAAGCTGAACGACGAACAACACCGAACATCTCACCTAACGTACCTGTAGCGTTTTGAAGTTCAAGTTCCTTTTCAGCAAGTGTAATTTCGTTTTGCTTGAATTGGTTATTTAAACGTTCACCACGAGCTTTCTCAGCCGCTAGTTCTCTTTTTGCTTTATTTAGTAAAGCTTGCTTGTCAGCACGAGCTGAAAGGAACTCTTGCTCACGTTGCTTGTTGATTTTACCTTCAGAGATACGGTTTTGTTTAACTTCTTGAAGGATTTTGTCTAACGCTTCTGTACTAGCATGTGCATTTAATGCAGCACCCGCAGAAACAGTTAACGCAGCCGCGACTGCAAAACCTTTAAATAATTTTTTCATTATTTATTACTCCGCGCCAAAGATTGGTAGTGCTAGTAGTTCAGGAGCAGCCTGACCACGTGCGATACGAATGAACGTTTTAACAGGCTTAAGGTATTCTTCACCTAGTTCATCCCACTGCTTAGTTGTGTTATTCCAAACCCAAGCGTGCTTAAGGTCGAACGACTGAGCAACGTAAGCAACACGACCTAGACGTGCGAAGTCTACGTTGATGTTTTTGCCGTTGATTTCAAGTGAACCTTGAGAAGCAGTTTGCGTTGAGCTGTAATCAGTCTCAATCGTGTAAGCTTCAAGTACTTGACGGAATTTTTCTGAAGTCGTTACTTTAGCGTTTGAAAGAAGATCACGTAGTTTTTCTACACGACCTAAACGCGTTTCAGTTTCAAACGGAACGTCCGCTTTGATGAATTGCTCAAGCGTATCGATCATGCGATACATCAGAGGCACAACGTCCTGTTTTGTTTTTTCAATCGTACCAATCTGACGATTAAGTGACTCAATGTTAGCGTTTTGGTCTGCTACCAAGCGCGCTACGTGGTCGTTATAAACTTTTAGTAATTCTGTTTCATCAACAACACTGCGGTACTCGCCGATCATCTCTTGAGTTTGACCATAAATGTTATCAATTTTTTCTTGTGATTTTTTTGCAGCCGTTTGAGTTTGCTGACCTACTTTTTGTATGTCATTCAAAGGATCTGCAATCACGTTGCTGCTTGCGAAAGCTGTTGCACCTAGAAGTGCTGTAGCTACAAGACTCTTTCTGATTTTAACAGACATAGTTCCCAACCAATTAAGTAATGTTACTTTTATAATTTTTTGCTCTTTATAGTAGAGCTACCCTGATATCTTTCTACAGATATCAACTTTCCAATAATGCTAAATGCAAGGCCATGTGTCAACTTCACAGGCAAAACTTATTTTAGGAAAATAACTTAATATTTTTTATATAAAACATAATATTAACATTCAAAATCACTTAACAATGCTTTTTACAGGCGTAAAACAGGATAAACAAACATAGTTTTTACATTTGGTTACAGAGTAAAAACATCCTGTAACTGAAGTTTTAATATGTAAAGAAAAACCAATAAAGCACTGAAATTAAATGATTTAATTACATTTCTATTTTTTTAGATTTTTTTTTCTTTTTGCAAAATAAATATGCAAATTTTGCTCAATTCTTTGCACTGATTTCTGCGATGACTTGAATAAAAACATCGATGAACTGCGAAATATGTAAGCCATCCATTAATGCATGATGTACTTCAATAGAAATTGGCATTGTACCCTGCTCTTTTTGATATTTTCCAAATACTATTTTTGGAATACCAGACTGTATTGGCGTGTGCTCAGCGTGTTTGAAGCCTGTAAATTTAAACCAAGGTAAAATTGATATATACACCTGCTCTACTCGCTCAGCTGTCTCTAAAAATAGCGGGTTAATAAGTGTTTTATTTAAATGTAATTGCTTTTGTTTGTCGTAATGTTGATTAAACGCCTTTATACCATCTTGATTTTTCAGAGGTACAAACCTGAAGCTTTCATCTTCCTTAAGGAATACTGTACTTAAAACAACATTCTCAACTTCAACAGGGTGTTCATCAACAATTCGGTAACGGATAGGTGCATATCTTGCGATGGCTTCATGAAGACAATATAAATAACAAGCAGTAAAACTAATTTGTTCACTTTTTGCGTACTCGAATAGTGATTTAACCTCTACATCAAGTACAACATTAAAATAAGGCTGGTTAAAAGGAAGGAAAAACTTAAAGTGTTCGGCCCTTGGCCAAACTGAAAGGTCAATTTTTTTCATAAAAAAAAGGGATGTAAAATTACATCCCTCTATTAGAACAATTGCTCGCTATAATGCAAATAGATTATAGACCGTTAGCAATAATTTCTTGTGCTAGCTCATCTGCAATAATATGCGTCGACTTTTGCTCTTCTTCTGAACGCTTAAAGATTTCTGCTAGCGTGTCATAAATGCCTTCAACGTGTTTAGTTGCGTCAGCCTCGTTATAACCAGCAGGCTTTGTTTCGTAGTAAACATTAATAATACCACCAGCGTTGATAACATAATCCGGTGCATACAAAACACCCTTTTCACGTAAAATTTCACCGTGACGAGATTCTGCTAATTGGTTATTTGCACAACCCGCGATGATCTGCGCTTTTAGACGAGGAATTGTATCATCGTTTACTGTTGCACCAAGTGCACATGGCGCATACACATCAACATCTAGATCGTAAATTTCATCAATATTTACAGCAGTCGCACCAAAGTCATTTACAACTCTGTCTACTGACTCTTGATTAATATCTGTTACGAATAGTTGCGCACCCGCTTCATGTAAATATTTACATAAAGTGTAAGCTACAGCACCTAAACCTTGAACTGATACTTTCACACCATTTAGGTCTTCATGACCGTGTTTATGTTTAAAGGCAGCTTTAATACCTAAGAATGTACCTAACGCAGTAAATGGAGATGGGTTACCACTTTTGCCTTCTAGGCCCATCACATAGTTGGTTTCTTTGTGCATTGTCATCACATCACCGGTAGTGATGTTTACATCCTCAGCTGAGTAGTAAGTGCCACCTAAACGTTCAAGCTGTTTACCGAAAGCTCTAAATAACGCTTCAGATTTAATTGTTTTAGCATCACCAATGATCACTGATTTGCCACCACCAAAAGGCAAACGCGCTACTGCGTTCTTATATGTCATACCTTTTGATAGACGAAGAACGTCATATACAGCGTCTTCATCTTTTGCGTAATCCCACATACGGCAACCGCCAACTGCAGGACCTAACTTAGTGCTATGAACAGCAATAATTGCTTTTAAACCAGATTCTTTATCTGAGCAAAATACAACTTGTTCATGGTTATCAAATTCAACTTGGTTAAATACAGCCACTTTTTGTTCTCCGAATTTTTTACCCTTTTGAATGGGCATAGCGCTGAAACTGCATCGACTCTATCACTATATTTATAAATTCTCTATAAATTGAGGCAATCATCCCCTCCAAATCTACAACAGCGCAAATTAAATTCAACAAACAGCCGAGTTACAGAAAAATTATCCAATTAACATCGGTAAAATATTTCCTTAAGTTAAAAATAGCTATTACCTGAGAAGAAAAAGCTTACGTTAACGTAAAGGTTATGTTCACTGTAAAAATATTAATACAAAAAACCGCCTTTCGGCGGTCTTTAAAATATCCAGTTAGGGAAGCGCTTGTCCTCGGGCACTGACAAACAAGCTATACCATTCATCTCTGGTAAGCTCAAAATCGAGTGCCATGGTCGCACCTTTTATTCTATCTAAATTAGTTGTGCCAATAACAGGTTGTATATTACTCGGGTGCTTTAATAGGAATGCCAGTAAAATCGCTTCTGGTGTTGCATGGTGTGATTCTGCCAATTCAAAGATAAGTTTAGTAGTTTGTCTCGTCACATGACACTCTGACTGCAAACCTTGCTCTGAGAACCGACCTTTAGCTAAACATCCCCAAGCTTGGAGTTGTATCCGCTCATTTTGGCAATACTCTAAAGTACCACTTACAAAGTCCACCTGATGGTTACCCGCACTGCCCACCATGACACCGTCATTGAGCCAATCCAGCTTCCCTAAACTCATTTCGATTTGGTTTGCGATTATCGGCAGTTCTAGATGTTTCTGTATATATGAAATCTGATGATGACTCATATTAGAAACCGCAAAATGGTTGACCTTGCCTGCTGATTTTAATTCTAATAATGTCTCAGCCAACTCTTCAACTTGCATTAAAGGGTCTGGTCTGTGCAGCATTAAAATGTCTAAGTACTCTGTATTTAAACGTCTTAAACTGCCTTCAACTGAGTGTTTGATCCACTTCTCAGAAAAGTCATACCGGCCAGGTAAAACCCCTTCTTTAAAACGGATCCCGCATTTAGATTGCAGTATCATGTTTTCTCTCAGTTCAGGCTTTTTCTTTAACACTTCACCAAAAACTTGCTCAGCTTTACCATTTCGATAGATATCAGCATGGTCGAAGAAATTAATACCATAAGCCATAGCCGCTTCTATCACAGAATGCGCTTGTGAGATATCTTTATTCATAATCGAAGAATTATCCCACTCACCGCCTAACCCCATGCACCCGTATGCAATGCGACTAGATTGAGGGTAATATTTTTGAAGTGGTAAAGTCTGTTTCGTCATCAAGTTACCTTAATTTGTTTTTAGTCTCTTTAGTTTATTGTTCTGTGCTATGAATAAAAGGGTATAATTAAGAAAACATTGTTTTATATAGCAAACAATAATATCTATGAACGAACATAAACGTGTTGAGTTGCTGATGCTATTTTTAACACTAGCAGAACAACTTAGCTTTACAAAAGCCGCTGAGCAGTTAGGGATCTCTAAAGGTTATCTTTCTGAAAAAATAAAACAGCTTGAAACCCATTTAAAAACGCCTTTAGTTATAAGAACAACGCGTAGTGTCAAACTCACCGCCCAAGGCGTTCATGTTTATGAACAAGCATTGCGAATAAGAACCCAGTTGTTTGATATAGAAAAAACCACTGACTCGCAACAAGTTGCTGGGGTTATAAGACTCACTGCGCCAAAAATGTTTGCGAGCACCTTTCTTTTCGACATTTGCCATAAGTTTAAACAACAGCACCCGAATATTGAGTTTATGATTAACTCAAGTTACCGAACGTTTAATTTAAACCAACAAGATTTTGATTTGGCCTTTCGTGCCACCTCATCACCGCCAGATAACATGGTTGCCAATAAACTGTTCGACTATGAGCATATCATTGTTGCCTCACCGAGATATCTGAAATCAAGTGGCCCAATAGACTCGGTTGTTGATTTAGAAAACCACCATTGCCTGACAGTGACTGAGCAAACCATCTGGCCTTTTGCTTCCCAGCAAGTAAACATCAATGGTTGGCTATCTAGTAACGACAATCACATGTTAAAGCGCTCAGCTCAACAAGGCGGTGGGCTTTTCAGGATCGCGAATTATTTCGTTAAAGATGAACTAGATTCAGGTCAGCTCGTTGAAGTGTTACAACAAGAGAAAATAAAAAACAGTGGCGGGCTTTATATGCTCTACCCTCAGCTCATTTACCCGCCTTACAAACTGAGAGTATTTATCGATTTTGTGAAAGCTTATTTTCAATAAGCTTTTTAAGTAAGCTTTTTAAGTAAGCTTAACAACCGGTCGCTTGGTGCAGGTTTGATTCAAAAGGCATTGTAACGTGTCTTTAACGCTTTCGACGTTAAACTCAATCAACTCTATTTCTGGTGCTTGTATGGCACCACTCTCAATGTCTTTTAAAAGCGTCTCGCCCATAAAACATAAATGCTGCTGCGCGCATAAACTATTTGCCAACCAAGCTCCTGCAATCGACACCACGCCAATATTAGGCGCTTTTTCGAATAGTAACTCTTCGGGGATCGCAGAAAACCCATTTAAACAAGCTATACGCCCACAGAACCTTAGTTTTTGAATATCTTGAACGACGCTTTCTTTGCCAATTGTATTGATCACACAATCAAAGCCGTCAGGACCAATTTCATGTTTTATTTGTGCACAGATTGCATCGTCTTTTTTACTGCAATCAAACACAAAATCAGCGCCAAGTTTTTTCAAACGTTTATGGTGTGGCTTTTGAGCAAACGCAAATACTTGTGCTCCTTGTTTTTTTGCATACTGAATCGCAAAATGAGCCACTGCACCTTGTGCGCTGTTTATTGCGAGTGTGTCCCCTTCTTGCAACTTAATTTTTTCAAGTGCAAGCAATGCCGCCATACCCGAGTTTGGCAATGCAACAGCTAATTCGCTTTCGATTTGCTCTGGTAACTCAGAAACCGCATGATTTGGCATAACAGTAAATTGCTTTAGCATGCCTTGCTCTGCAAGGTTCGCATGAAATAAAACCCGTGCGCCTTTGGCCGGAAATACCCCTTTTGGGGCTTCAACAACCGTACCCACAGCATCTGAGCCCAAAATATGCGGATATTGCCACTGGCTAAAGCCTTTTACAGCAAAGCTGGCATCTAAATGATTTAACGCGACATACTCTACTTTTATCAATAGCTCATTGCTTCTAGGAATAGGTAAATCGAGCTGGGTCATTTTTAAATCGAAGTCAGCCCCATGTTGGCGTAACTCCAATGCATTCATTTTGTTGTTATCCTTGTACATGAGGCCTCCTCTTTTAAAGGTTAGATACTAATTGTGATGACCAGCCACCGCTCAATTGGCTATACGCTGCAACAGAAGCACTTAACCATTGGTTGCGGATCAACACTTGGCTGCGCTCAGCACTGAGTACATCTTGTCTTGCTGCAAGTAAATCAAGGTAGGCTAATTGCCCTTCTTGATATCCCGCTTCAGCTTGTTGATAGGCTGCACGCGCGGCTTTTACAGTTTGTGAAGAGAGTGCAAACTGCTGCTGAGCATGTTGCAGCGCACGCAAAGACAATTCGGTTTGCGACAATACATCGGTCAAAGTTTGCTTATAACTGTGATAGCTTGCTTCTGATAATGCAGTTTGAGCGTCAAGTTGAGCTAATAACTGCGGGTAACTGAATAAAGACCAATTGATGCTTGGCGAAACCTGCCAATTCGATTGGGTATTATTGAAGTTCATACCTGGTATATTTAACACGCCAGCAAAGGCCGATAGGCTAATATCAGGATAAAGCGCACGCTCTGCACTTTGTGCCAAATAACCTCGTTGATGTACCTTGGCCATCGCTGAACGAATATCACCGCGCTGCATGAGTGCGTCATCTGCCGATTGCACATTCACCGTTAAATTAAGCGCATCGTAGTCTGTTTGACTCAACACAGTGAAACTAAGTTCATCGGCACGTTTATCGGTTAGTGCACTTAGAATTTGCTCAACTTGGGCAAGCTCAACACCAATTTGAGGTAATCGTTGCTTAAGCTCAAAGTACTGCACACGTGTTCTGTTTAACTCAAGCTCAGTCGCTATGCCCTCTTCAATACGCACTTGAATGATCTCCATCGAGTCTTCGAGTGCTTTTAATTGGTTAAGGGTTAATGCCTGTTGCTGTTGTAAATTCTGCCATTGTAAAAAGCTACGAATAGACGTGCTAACTAGCTCAGTCAGTAACTGCTGATATTGCGCTTGGCTATCAACTGCAACCGCTTCTGCCGCTGAAGTAAGTGCTGCAATGCGACCCGATAAGTCCAGTTGCCAATTTACGTTACCACCCGCGGTTGCTGAACTCACAACATCTGCATTTGGATTTGTGCTACTAGGCGAATTAGAGCGGTTACCAGATACCGCTAAGCCACCTTGCGGCAGGTTTGCGCGTTGCTGCACTGATAATCCAGCAAGGGCGGCGCGCAAACGCGCCATTGAAGCTTTTAAATTTTGGTTTTTGTCCAATACATCAACCACAAGTTGGTCTAACTCAGCGATGTTCAGTTGCTGCCACCAGTTTTGTTCGCTTTGTTTCGCCACTTCAGATAACAACACATGTGTGCTTAACGCATTGCTGAAAGATTGCGACGTTTGCTGTGCTTGGTCAATATTTGGGGCACTTGCACATCCTGCCAACACAGCCAGAGCAATGCCCGATAACGTCATTTTAAATACGCGCATTTTATTGCTCCTTAGCCGTTACTAGACGATAGAATACAGGCGTGAATAACAAGCCAAATAACGTTACTCCAATCATGCCGAAGAATACGGCATTACCCATTGCTTGACGCATCTCAGCCCCTGCGCCTGACGCCAGTACCAGAGGGACTACGCCTGCGGTGAAGGCAATTGATGTCATCAGTATTGGACGAAGACGTAAACGACACGCTTCAATAATCGCCTCTAGATGCGTTGCACCTTGTAAGTGCTTATCTCTGGCAAATTCGACCATTAAGATTGCATTCTTAGAAGCCAGCGCAACCAGTACAATCAAAGCAATTTGCGTAAAGATATTATTATCGCCACCGAGCATGTAAACACCTGCCAGCGCTGAGAAAATCGTCATTGGCACAATTAAAATAATCGACAGTGGTAAACGTAAGCTTTCATATTGCGCTGCCAATACCATGAAGACCAATACAACCACCAGTGGGAATACATACACCATGGTATTACCCGCTAAGATCTGTTGATACGTCACCTCAGTCCACTCATAGGTGATCCCTTCTGGCAATGTTTTAGCCAGTACCGCTTCAATGGCTTGTTGCGCTTGGTCTGAGCTATAACCCGGTGCAGGGCTGCCGTTCAATTCAGCGGTAACATAACCGTTATAGTGCATCACACGATCTGGACCTGTGGTTTCTTCTACAGTCACTACTGAACCTAGAGGAACCATGAGACCAGCAGCATTGCGCACTTTTAAGTTGTTGATCTGCTCTTTCTTCGACCTAAACTTCGCTTCAGCTTGCGCTTTTACTTGATAAGTACGGCCAAACATATTGAAGTCATTCACGTATGCAGAACCTAAATAGACTTGCAGTGCGTTGAATACTTCGTCTAACGGAATGCCTTGAATTAGCGATTGCTCACGGTCAATGTTAATGTCCATTTGCGGTACTTGAATTCTAAAGCTTGAATATAAGCCCATGAGTGCTGGATCTTTTTGTGCAGCGCCAATGGTTGCTTGCAGTGCAGCAAACAGTGCTTCAAACCCTTGGTTACTTCTATCTTCAATTTGAAGCTTAAAGCCACCCGTTGTGCCTAAACCCAGAATTGGCGGTGGTGGGAATACAGCCACAAACGCTTCATCAATTGCAGCAAAACGTTGGTTTAATTGCATTGCTATGGCAAAGGCAGACAAGCTAGGGTCATTACGTTCGCTAAAATCATCCAGTGGCGTGAACACAATGCCGCTATTGGTACTATTGGTGAAGCCATTTACCGATAAACCAGGGAAAGCAACAGTATGCGCAACGCCCGGTACTTCAAGCGCAATCTCTTGCATTTGCTTAATTACTTCTTCAGTTCTATCAAGGCTTGCCGCATCTGGTAGTTGTGCCACTGCAACTAAATATTGCTTGTCTTGCTGAGGAATAAAGCCACCCGGAACAGAGTTGAATAAGCCAATTGTTGAGCCAACTAAGGCAAGATAAACCACACCGACAACCACACTCATACGGATCAGCTTTTTCACGACTTTTTCGTAGCCTTGTGCGCCTTTATCAAATAAGCGATTGAATGGTTTGAATAACCAAGTACCGAATAACGCGTTTAGTAGTTTTGTCAGCTTATCTTGTGGTGCATCATGTGGCTTTAATAAAATTGCCGATAATGCAGGTGATAAAGTTAATGAGTTAAACGCAGAAATAAGTGTTGAGATAGTAATGGTTAATGCAAACTGCTTATAAAATTGTCCTGAAAGACCGGTAATAAACGCCGTAGGGATGAATACCGCACACAGTACAAACGCAATCGCAATAATTGGGCCAGTTACTTCGCTCATAGCGATTTTAGTTGCTTCAAATGGGCTATGACCATCGGCAATATTACGCTCAACATTTTCAACCACAACAATGGCATCATCCACAACAATACCGATTGCCAACACGAGACCAAACAGCGACAAGGTATTAATAGACACACCTAGTAATTGCATGATGGCAAAAGTACCAATCAGTGAAACTGGCACAGCAATTAAAGGAATAATAGAGGCGCGCCAAGTTTGTAAGAACAACACCACGACCACAACAACCAGCAGGATCGCTTCTGCTAGGGTTGCAATCACGGCATCAATTGAGCCACGTACGAAAACCGTTGGGTCATAAGCAATTTCATACGTCATACCTGCAGGGAAATCTTGCTGCAAACGCGCCATAGTTTCACGCACATCATCCGATAGCTGAATTGCATTTGAGCCAGGACGCTGGAACACAGGCATAGCAAGTGCTGGTTGATTATCTAGCATGGCACGCAGTGCGTAGTTCTCTTGACCCAGTTCAATTTTTGCGATGTCTTTAAGACGCGTAAGCTGACCGTTTTCACCCACTTTGATGATCACTTGCTCAAATTCTTCGATGCTTTCTAAACGCCCTTTTACGTTTAACAGAATTTGAAATTGGTTTTCTTCAGGCGAAGGTTGTGCACCTAAAGAGCCTGCTGCCACTTGTTGGTTTTGCGTACGCAAAGCGTCCATTACATCTGTCGCAGTAAGGTTACGTGCTGCTAATGCATCTGGGTTTAACCACACACGCATTGAATATTTTGAGCCACCGAATAGCTGTAAGTCACCCACACCTGGTAAGCGCTTAAGCTCATCTTTGATATAAATGTCAGCATAGTTCGCCATATAAGCGGTATCTTGAGCGCCATCAGGTGAAACCAAGTGCACCACCATAGCCAAGTTCGGCGAAGATTTTTGTGCCGTTACACCTAAACGTTGTACTTCTTGTGGTAAACGCGGCAAAGCGTTATTCACTCGGTTTTGCACTTGTACTTGCGCTTGGTCAAGATCCGTCCCCAATGCAAATGTCACCGTTAAGGTTAAACGGCCATCACTGGTAGCTTGAGACGAGTGATAAAGCATGTTCTCTAAGCCGTTTAGCTCTTGCTCAAGTGGCGTTGCAACCGTTTGTGAAATAACTTTCGGGTTAGCACCCGGATACGTTGCGTTTACCACAACCGTGGGTGGTACCACTTCTGGATACTCACTTACTGGTAGCTGAAACAATGAAATTGCTCCGGTGATCACGAAGATCAAAGAGAGCATGGCCGCGAATATGGGCCTTGAGATAAAAAAGTGTGAAAAGTTCATAATACTCTCTACTTCGCTGCGCTAACTAATAAATCACTTGAGGTATTTGTAGACTTAAGAACAAACTGAGTATTCTCAAAATTAAATGCCACCTTATTCGGTGTAATTGGCATACCCGGACCAACGCGCGCAGGACCATTTACTGCAATGCGGTCGCCACGGACTAAACCGCTTTTGATGGCACGATACGCACCATAGCGCTCACCGAGTTCGACCAAGCGATATTGCAAGGTGTTATTTTCATCTACGGTTAAAACAAAGCGGTTTTTGAGATCGGTACCAATTGCGCGCTCCGGTACAATTGCCAAGGTTTTTGGCGTTTGTGCAGCCATTGAAATGCGTGCAAAGGCACCCGGCTTTAAGTTATTAGCTTGCGCGTCAAACACTGCGCGAACACGCAACGTACCAGTTGTTGGGTTGATTTCGTTATCAATAAAGTCGACTTTACCTGCAATTGGCTGTTGGCTATTGATACGTTGTAACTGCACCATCACGCCAGTATCTGCATTCATGCCAGCGAACTGTTTGCTCCAAGTGCGTTCGTCTACGTCAAAATACGCATAAACCAAATCATCAGAAACAATGGTTGTAAGGGCAGTATCACCGGCACTCACATAGTTACCTTGCGTGACATCGGCACGAGAAATAACACCGCTAATTGGCGCTGTTACTTGGCTAAACTCTAGGTCTAATTGCGCTTTTTCAAGCTGAGCAGCTATGGCATTTTTGTTTGCAATGGCACGGCGCAAAGTCACGTCACGTTGATCTGCTTGCTCTGTCGACATGGCATTTTTAGCAACCAAACGTTGTGCACGTTCTGCCTCGCCTTGCGCTTGGCTTAATGCTGCTTCTGCACTTACAAGTTGTGCTTTCAAGCTTTCAACCTGAGTTGCAAATGGACGAGGGTCAATGCTAAAAAGTAATTGACCCTTTTCTACTCGCTCACCTTCTTTGAATGCCATGCTTTTAAGTTGACCAGATACGCGTGGTTTAAGCACAACACGTTCAGGTGCTTCTAAGCGAGTCGTGAACGTATGCCAAGACTGAACTTCTTCTAATTGAACGTTAGCCACATCAATGGTTATTGGCGGCGGTTGTTGGCCTTGTTGTGCATTCGATTGACCACAGCCACTCAGCACTAAGGCTAAAGCGACTGCACTAAGTGTATAGCTAAGTTTGTTCATGACATTCTCCGATAAAAGTGATTAGTGTGATCGTACGGAGAATATCTGTGCAGAAAAACACGCAATTCTTAAAAACATTAGTGCCATATTAGCACCAATGTTTTATTCGCGTCTTAATAAGCCATGAGACACCTGCATTAATCGGATTTCATGACAAAGTTATGCTTTTTTGCTTGCTGAGAAATAAAGTCAAAGACTGCCTCTTCATCTATCTCGAATTCGCGAGCTTCAAAAGAGCATGAATGTTGACTGTTATCTGCTTCAAAGAAATAAGCCTGATGAGACTTATTCACAGAACAAATTACGCTGCGAACATTTGACCAAAGTAGAAAGTGCTCATTTTTAGCAAGTTTAAGTTTGACACCTTGTTTATCTAGTCGTAAATAATCGTCTTTGTGTCGATGATACTTACGTCTTTGCTGTAAATAGGTGAAAGGCGTTGCGACTAATATAAAAGGCGCAAGAAAAAGTTTAGCTTTATCTATTCCTTCAGTGAACAGCAACCATGTGAAATATGCCATGGAGATGAATATGGCAACGCTCCCTATCAGATTGTTATTTGGCCGCTTTGCTGTAAGAACCGTTTCTTCAGACCAAGTTTTAAGTCGTAACTCCAATGTTTTAACCCGCTCTGGGTACGCTTCTTTATCAATGCCTTCTAAGGCCTCAAGTAACTCCCTGTAAGAGTAATGCGTATAGTCTGGTTCCATATATCGCCCCAAAAATTGAATTCAATATACAATAATTGAAGTGTCATTCATTTTCATCTGCTTATTTATCAATTAACCGCTATTGGAACTGTTTGCTTTTGAGGTTGTTGAGCCCATTTCATTCTATGCAGACATAAACTGACTGTATTTAACTGCAAAATCTTGCTGGAAAACACATTTGAATATATGATTTTTCATATATTCAATTTTCGCTCAAATAAAAGCGCACTTTGTTTTAGTAAGCTTTTTATACCAATCCTCTTAATTAAGCGAACGAGTTAAAGCTTGCTATCCAAGGCTTAGGAAAATTATGGAACCTGTACAATTTTATAAATGTCTTGCCGATGAAACTCGCTTGAAAAGCTTGCTTCTTATAGAGAAAGAGCAAGAGCTGTGTGTCTGTGAATTAATGGCAGCACTTGAAGAAAGCCAACCCAAAATATCGCGTCACTTAGCGCAGCTCAGAAAGTGCGGATTACTTACCGACAAGCGTCAAGGTCAATGGGTCTTTTACAGCATTAACAGCGAACTCCCAAAGTGGGCTAAAACTGTGTTGAGCAGCACCACGGAGAATAACCCTGAATTTTTAGCAAATGACTTGGCGCGCTTAAATGAAATGGGTGACAGACCAGCCCGTGTTTCAGCTTGTTGCCCATAACTCTAGATAGGAAAGATTATGTCTTTACATCCATTTGATAAATTAACCGTAAAAAACGACATTAGTTTATTGTTCACGCCTTGCCCAGGAATAAAAGACGCGAACTTAGTCGACTCTGTAACGCAATTAAAAGCGGCTGGTGCCAGTGCCATTGTGACGCTAATGTCTGATGAAGAGCTTGCTGAAAATAGTGCCTCAACGCTCGGTGAAGTCTGTGCTAAGCAAGACATCACTTGGTTTCAATTACCTATTTCTGATGATAAAGGGCCTGATGAACGATTTTTTGATGCTTGGCAAAAGCAAAAATCAGCGCTGCTGACTTTACTGAATACACCGGCAACTGTCGCTGTACATTGTAAGGGTGGCTCTGGTCGCACAGGCTTAATGATTGCCATATTGCTCGTTGAGCTGGGCTACAGCAAAGCTGAAGCAAAAGAAAAAGTACAGGCAATGCGCCCTAAGGCGCTGAGTAAGCCCGATCAAGTTGCATTTTTTGAACGTTATTAACCTAAATCAAACTCTTTTTGACGTATTTGATTAATCCTAATAAACAATTCAGCGGTTGCCATCGCATCATTTAATGCGCGGTGGTGACCGACAAGGCTAATGTCCAGATCTTTGCAGATATTGCCTAAAGAGTATGATTTATGCCCCGGAATGAATTTACGGCCGAGTGACACGGTACATAACTTAGCGCGCTTGTAATACATACCGCAACGCGCAAACTCAGCGCGAATAAACCCCATATCAAAATTCACGTTATGGGCAACAAAAATACACCCCTTTGTGAATGATGCTATGTACTCAGCAATCTCAACAAACTCAGGAGCATCGCGAACCATCTGATTATCAATGCCTGTTAATTCAGTAATGTATTTAGGTATGTGCTTGTTCGGATTAACTAATGAGCTCCAATGCTCAACAATCTCTTCACCAATGACTTTAACCATCGCCACTTCGGTAATTCGTTCATATTCTTTTTTACCCCCCGTGGTTTCTACGTCGATGATCACATAAGGCTGGGCGGGGTCAATTTGCCATTCGACTTTTTTAATCGAGACATCAAAACCAGCTTTTAATAACTGGTTCATGGTCACCAGTTGATTGCGCCTTAAACTGTCACCCGGCGCTTTGACTTCGACACAAAACAACTCTGTGTCTTTAACACAAATAAGATCTGGGTAGCCGTCTTTTAGCCCTTTGTAGTTTTTTGCCATGGCTCGAAGATGCGCACAAAGCGCCTCAATGGGTGCATGCTTTACCAATAGTGAAAGCTCATCAAACAGACTCTCACACCAAGCAATAAAGCCATTAGGCTTGCCATAATGTGCCGTGGTTTGTTTTAGCAACCAAGTGTATAAGTCATGATTACTCGTGAAACTAGTTAAACGTTTTTCAATATGTGCTTCAAATACGTCATAAAAGATATTTTCTTTTATGGGTTTAGGTAGCCGAGAAAATTCATTACTCAATCCACTGAGTTCATGTTCATAAAGTTCGGGCCAAAATGTTAAACAAAATAGTGCACGCCAAATAACATTCTCGCAGTGGATCGCTGTGATCCCTTGCCGAGCAAAGTTATCTATCAGCCCCTGCTCCGGAGAGCCTACAAATGCTTCATCTAACGGGACAGCCTCCCCTGCGTTTCTAAGCATATTTGTTAAAATTGAAGTGCGTTCAGAACCAAACTTTCTTCTTGAAAAGTCTTCGGCAAAAATTAATAACCCCTCATCCGCTGAGTGTTCAATAATATCGTCAAGCTTTTGCTTACAAGCCTCTATGTCACCTTGAGTATATAAAGTTCTTACTAACTTTTCTTGCGCACTGACATGACCGCTAAGCATCATTAACAGTGTGGCAAGCTGACTATGCTCAGGTAGACAAAACACAGCGAGTTTATAAGTCAGCGTGTTGTATTTAGATTCCGCTTGGAAACCTGTTGGTTGGGGAAAATCAGAGCTTGCAAGGGTGTGCGCTAATGTCAGTTTTTCATCGTCACTTAATGTCTTTAAAGATTGTAGTAATTTAGAGAAATAAAAAGCAGTTTGTGCTTCTTCTAGCTCGTCAAAATGGGCGTTTATTTGTGTATTCGCTTTTTCATGTACATTCAAGACCCCCAGGTCGCGCATGGAAAACTGCGAAAGCGTACCACCCAATTTGCCAAAATAAACAAATAAGCAAAGCTCAAAAATGGGCTTAAAATCAGAATACACATAACGATTAAACACCGAGCAGTGTTGCACATTAATATGCTGTACTTGCTGCAAGACCGCCTCTACCCAAGCTTGTTTCTTAGCTGATTTAACCGGCGTGTTCTCGAGATTTGAATTAATACATACTTGCTGAAGGTCTTGCTTTTTCAGCTCTTTAATTAACTCATGAGGTGGTTTATGAATTGCAAACTTAACTAGCTCAGCGTCAAGTAGCTCTCTGAGAGCCTGCTCAATATCTGTTATTTCGTCATAGTTTAAGTGCGCTTTAAAAACAAACTCACTTTTTCTATTTACGATGCGTAATAATAAACACAGCGCTGATTCATTTAATAAAGATAATTTTTCTAATTGCTGCCGTTGATTATCAGTGAATAGATGCATGCTTGTCGATCGCAAGAAATTCATTAATTCATTGAAATGTGACAAGTAATACTTTTCAGGTAGGGCTTTCATAACAAACAACAACTGTATATCAATACAGCAATCATATTTCAGATGCTCTGAGCTGTCCAGTTACTGTCTACTTACCGTTCACTCAAGAAAAATTTTTAAGAAATAACTGGACTTACTCAATCATTGCCTATAAAGTGCGCATCAGCTAGAAAGAAAGTCTAAATTTAAAATCTACATTTCGTTGTACTACTCGTAATACTCGTCCTGAAGCTTTAAGTTCAAGTTTTATTTTCCAAGCAATACCGCCTTCGGGCACATTTTTACAATATATTTTTTAGGATATGATTATGTCTAAAGTAACTGGTACAGTTAAGTGGTTCAACGAATCTAAAGGTTTTGGTTTCATCGCTCAAGAGTCTGGCGCAGACGTATTCGCACACTTCAGTGCAATTTCTGGCGACGGTTTCAAAACTCTAGTTGAAGGCCAAAAAGTTGAGTTCACTGTAACTCAAGGTCAAAAAGGTCCTCAAGCTGAGAACATCGTAGTACTTTAATTTTTAATTAAAATACTCTGAAAAAAAGCAGACATTGTCTGCTTTTTTTGTGTCTGAATTTATGGCAATTATACCAATTGCATTAACCTTAGGAGCTATTATAGCGACAGAAAAAACCTGAAATGACCAATAACAAGGATAAAGTTTTGGTATATCGTTGTTCTACGTTAGAAATTCCTGAAGAAGTTAATAGGCTTTTTAGCTCTCAAAAATGAGTAGTCAGGAAATAAAATTGGTATTAAATAATCCCTTCATTAATTGCTTTAATCACAGCTTGCGTCCTGTCTGCAACACCTAACTTTTCTAAAATCTGTGACACATGATTGCGGATCGTCCCATCAGAGTTGTTTAATGTGCTAGCAATGGTTTTATTGGCCATACCCAATGCCAAACATTTCAAAACTTCATGCTCTTTTTTCGTTAAAGCATCAAATTTCGAGTGTTGTTTTTGCAGTAGAAATTGAGTTAAAGCTGGCTGCAAAACTTGATGACCTTGATATACCGATTTAATCGCTGTTATTAAAGTTTCAAGCTCGGCATTTTTTAGAATATAACCCATGGCGCCTAATTGCATGGCTTTTGCTAATACATCGCAATCTTCAAACGTCGTTATTATCAACACAGGTAGCTTTATACCTTGCTTATTAAGGTAAGTGAGTACACCCAAACCATCTAAATTTGGCATTCTCATATCAAGCAAAATAACATCAAAAGATTGCTTGTTAAGATAGGAAATGCACACCTCTCCATCTTCAGCCATAGCGCTTATCGTGATTGTCTTATCGAGCTCTAATAGACTCTTTAAACCTAACCTTACTAATGTTTGATCTTCTACTAATAAGCACTTAATCATCACAACATTCCTGTACTTTGAAAGGGAGCCGTATTTGGTTTACCAAAATGCCATCTTCAATTTCTTGAAAAAATGCCCCACCCACTGCATCGAGCCTTTCTGACAAGCCTTTAAGACCATTTTTCTTAATTGGTAAAACATGTTCGGGCTGATTATGTGAGGCTTCTGCTTCAATCACTGAAACAGACTCATTACTCAGCCTAATAGAAAAACTAAGCTCAGAGGCCTGAGTATGCTTCAAGGTGTTATTGATCATTTCTTGGCAAAAGCGAACTATACATAAAGCAGGTGTACCGTTTAAGTTCTCTAATTCTTTTACCAAATGAACAGAACACTTTAAGTTAGGTGTTTGAGAAATAAGGTTTTCTAGACTGAGTTTTAGCGTCCCTCTACCTGTCCGTTGTGATGAAACAATTTCTCGAACTTCCTCAAGTATTTCTTGGCTGATTTGATGACAAGACGATAGCATTTCTTTAGAGCTTTCGTCTGCGGTGCGTTTTAGATAGTCTAAATTGATAGAAAGCGCTGTGAGTTTATGACCCAACACATCGTGTAATTCGTGGGAGATATGCAACCGCTCCTGCTCTGCACTCATCGCCTGCAGCATGCCTTGCGTCGCTTTCAACTCCTCATAATTTTGTTTAGATTGGTAATGCATATTTAAACTTTCAACAATCTTTTTGCTAATTATCCCATTCATTAACGCAAACCCAGCCCAAATAGCGACTGTACTCCAAACAAAACTACCTGATAACCACCAATAATATGCTAAATATTCGCCCAATATTGCCCCAGTTAACCCCGACATAATTGGCCAAGAAAAATGAACACTAAATAAAGCGGTAAACATCACCATATGTATCAATACTAAACTGGTATTCGTTAAGGGAATAAGGGCCACTAGCGAAAGCCAATATACCGCCGCAATAACCCTAACTTGCTCATTTGGTTTTCTGATCGAGTGACTAAGTAAAACAAGTATTAATGCGTGTATCGGCAACTGCCAATATATGGATATACCTCCGGCTGGGTATATTAAGCAAAGTGCTGTAACGATACCCCAAGAGATTAAGGTCGATGCCGACCAATCGGTTGTGTGGTGAATAACCTGTGACATGAATAATTTTTTCTTTAATTATGACAAACATATAGCTTTAGTAACAGTGTCAAATGTCATAGTTAAGCTGGTATTATTGTCACTGTTTTGTTGTTTAGCAATCGGGTAAGCTAAATATAATAATTCAAATAGGAATAAGCTATGGCAACCGCACTTACAAGCTCTGCAACTATTCAAATTGGCGCGATGCGCTCTGATGGCCAACTGTCTTTAAATGAGCATGGATTAAGCTTTAAACCAGCAAGCAAGTCTTTGTCTTTAGGGGCTTTAAAGATTGCTTTATCTGAAGTGAGTCAAGTTGAGCAATGCCTAGCCAAAGGCGCGGGATTTTTGCCGATTTCAGAGCAGGCGATGCGAGTCACTTTAAACACAGGCAAACAGTATGAATTTGTTTTAGCAGAACAAGAGAATTGGGTAAGTGCAATAAACGAGCTACTTAATTAATGCGATTACCCACACTTTTGTAATAACTGTTGTGTTAGCCACGCTTGAGCTTGCTCATGGGTTTCGAAAAACGCAATGTTTTGCTCAAGCAAAGCGGGTGAACGCTGTAGTATGATGTGTTTCGTCATTCTATCATTGACGATAAATGCTTTAGCAATAATAAGCTGAGTATTAAGCCAAACATTGTAGGCTTGTAAAGTACGATAAGCCTCAGGCGTGCCACCTTCCAGCTCTAAATCATCAATCAGCATGGCAAAAGGCTCACCATTTATAGTTTTAACGATGTTTTTGACCGATTCAGTATAATTAAAACATCCAGTTTCATTGAAGCTGCCACATAGCTTTGCACTGATAATATTATTTTCTAATAGCGTTGTTGAAAAACGCCCATGTCCACGTTTAGAAGTAATTGCCATAGTACGAAATAAAACCGAAAGAACTGGCCGCATTATAACCAATCTTAATGTGCTATTGTTGAACTTTATCAACTTTAGTGCAAAAAAAGTGAACAAATATCATTGATTAAAGTCTTAGCATAAAATAATAAAATGGTATGCAAATGAAAAACTGGTTAATATCAACGCTCTTACTTACAAGCTTATCGGTAACGGCAAGCAATCGTGATATAAGTAGAGCTGCACTTATTGTTGAACTCCAGAAACAAATAACAAAGAACTATGTTGATGTTAATAAAGTCGAGGTTATCAACGACAGCTTAACCATGCTTTCCCCTGAGGTGTATTCGCCTCTTTCAGATGAAAAATTTATCGCACTAATAACAAAGACGTTAGAGAAGCATGATGCGCATTTTTCTTTTCAAGAAAAGCCTGACCAAACGAGCAAACAACCTGCGAAAGAAAGCTGGTTTAGCCGTTTATCAAGGAGCAACTCTGGCTTTAACTCTGTTGAAAACCTAAAAGGTGGTGTTGGCTATATCGATTTTTGGGGATTCGACTCAGTCAATGATAAATCACGAAAACGAGTTACTGCGGTTATGCAACTGGTATCTGATAGCCAAGCCATCATCATAGATTTAAGAAATAACGGTGGCGGTAGCGCAGAAATGGTGCAGCTATTAAGTAGCTATTTTCTTGAAGGAAAAGTGCATTTAAATAGCTTCTATTCAAGACCCTCTGACTCTAGCACTGAGTTTTGGACATTTGCTGACATACCTGCCATTTTTAAACAAGACATTCCCATTTATATTCTAACCAGTAAAAAGACTTTTTCTGCTGCAGAAGAGTTTGCCTATAACTTTAAACACTTAAAGCGTGCAACCTTAATCGGTGAAAAAACCAAAGGCGGTGCAAACCCTTGGCAATGGTTTGAAGTAGGTGCATTTCATCGAGTAGCCGTTCCGACATCAATGGCAATTAACCCTATCACGCAAACAAATTGGGAAGGTGTAGGTGTTCAACCTGATATGTACACAATTGCAGACAGCGCCTTTGATATAGCCTATCAAAAAGCACTTTTAGACATTAAATCTAAAACAAAAAATAGATTTTTAACTGATGAAATCAATATTGAGTTATCCAAGTTAGAAAAGAAGCAACAACAGCTTTAAGTAATCTAAAACGGAATTAAAACCGTAAAGTTACGTAGGCACAGAAAGGAAAACTTATGAAAAAGCATTGTTTAATCTTATTACTCATACTGTTAACAGGCTGCTCGACTAAATTCGCTTATAAGAACGCAGATTGGTTAGTTTATTGGTATGTGGATGATTATGTATCATTAAACGATGCACAAGAAAACCTTCTCGATGAGCACCTCAAAACTTGGCTTGATTGGCATAAAAAAATTGAATTACCTGCTTATATCGCCCATTTAAAACAAATCAAATCAGACATAGAACAAGGAAACATCACCCCAAAGCGTATTGCCTACCATAACGATAAAGTCATTGCTCACTGGCACTCTGTGCGTGCAGAAATTGTGCCCGACCTAGTCGCTTTAGCACCTAATTTGACTGAAAAACAAGTAAACAATCTGTTCAAAGAACTCTCAGAGCAAGAAAAAGAAAAGCAAGAGAAACGTGCAAAACTCAGTGATGAAAAACGCCAAAAACGTTGGTTTGCTCGCACGGAGAATTCACTAGAAAACTGGTTGGGTGACATTACCTCGTCTCAACACAAAATGATCAAATCACTTTACCTTGCTCAGTCGCCTACATCTCATTTGTGGTCAGATTATCGAGCACGTTATCAGGCTTCACTCAAAACAGTGTTATTAAATATTGCTTCTGAGAATAAAGAACAAGACAAACTTAAATCGCTGTTACTAAACCCTGAATCATTTCGAAGCGACGAGCTAAACAAATTGAACAACCAAAACCGTCAAAGCTACCACGATTTTTTATATGGGGTTTTTCTTAGTTTAACCGACAAACAAAAACAGCACCTGATAAGCGAAGTTGATGATTTAATTAATGATATTTCTGAGTTATCACAATAAGTTTGTCTTTTAATCTCTAATAAATTGTTTAGTGATTTTTATAACCAAACTTAGTTTAAAGATTATTTTTATGTTTTTTTGAAATAAAAAACGCACTTCCTCTCTCTACTAGAGCAATTAATCAGTCTTTTAGAGAGAGCAACATGAAGTATATTTTCACCAGTCTTATTAGCTTATTTATGGCATTTTCTGCCTCTGCGTTTGAAAAACAACCTTTTAGTGAAGCACTGTTTTCAGAACTACAAACACAAAATGCAGTCATCATGATTGATGTATACGCCCCTTGGTGCCCTACTTGTAAAAAACAACAAAAGCTTTTCCAACAATACCATGAGCAAAATCCAGATAAACCGTTTCATGTACTTGTTGTTGATTATGACAACGATAAACAGTGGGTAAAGAAATTTAGAACACCTAGACAATCAACGCTACTTTTATACAAGGGTGACAAGCAGTTTTGGTATTCGGTTGCCGAAACCCGTTTCAATGTTATTGAAGAAAAACTAAATAGCGCATTTAAGTTTTAATCATGGGTATTGAATTTGTCTCTTTGCCATTAGCATTAATGGCTGGTGTGCTAAGCATTCTCTCACCGTGCGTGTGGCCCCTTGTGCCCATAGTGATGGCTTCATCATCAAATAGCGGAAAAAAAGGTCAATTTACATTAGCACTGGGGTTGAGTGTGGCATTTGCACTTGCAGGTGGTGCTTTAACCTTTATTTTATTTAGCCTTGGTCTATCGCCAGAAGTCTTACGTTGGTTTGGCGCTGTCATGCTCGTGCTAATGGGTATCAGTTTACTGATCCCTAAAGTCGCCAATTGGTTATCGCTAGCATTAACAAAACTGACACCAGAGCAACAAACACAGCAGGGCGAGCAAGACGGTGCTTTCAATCAATTTATGATTGGCATGATGCTAGGTTTAGTATGGCTGCCTTGTGTTGGTCCAACACTTGGCGCGGCTATTGCTCTGGCATCGCTTGGTCAAGACTTACTGATGGCAAGCTCTGTGCTATTTTTATTTGGCTTAGGTACAGCGAGCGCATTAATCATTACCAGTATAATCTCGACCAGCGTTTTAAAGAAATTCCGGCCAAACGTGTTCAGTAATGTTGAGAAACTAAAAAAGTTGCTAGGAATACTGTTACTCATTTTGGCTATCATGGTCATAACTGGACTTGATAAAACACTTGAAACAATCGCACTTAATTATTTACCTTCATGGGTGACTGGTGTTTAAATAATCCATTCTCAATTAAAGAAAGCCAATCAAATTTGGCTTTCTTTTTCTTTAATCAAAGGTAGCGTATTTATGATCTATTTAGATAACCTGAACTTTGGTTAAGAAGTTTACAAATACATTTTTATTAGGTGAAACATACTGTTGTAGTCTTCAGCCGGAAACTTTTAGGGATAACAAGGCGAATTTGCGCGTCAATAGCAAGCCTATTGCAAGTGAATTCAACGTAGTTAGCGTTAAAAGTGGCCGTTGAAGATAAATTTATTAGTCATAGTTCAGGTTAATTATCAAAAACTCGTTTTCTCGTTCTTCATGGCATTATTGATGTCATGCATTATGTCTTTTGTCATTACACTTTTTAATGTTGGTTTTATTGAAAATATCCTGTTTGTTTGGTTAAAAGCATGGGCTTTTGCGTTTGTTGTCGCGTTTCCAACCATCAATCTTGTCACCCCCATCGTCAACAAACTGGTAAGCTTAGTTATTATTCAATCAACACCACATGAGGAGCAATCATGAAAATTTACTTATCTGGCGAAATTCACACAGATTGGCGCGAACAAATTATTGCTGGGTGTAAAGCGAAAAGCTTACCTGTAACATTTATTTCTGCAAATACCGACCATGAGAGTAGTGACGCAGCAGGCGATTGCTTAGGAGAAGAAGAAAAACAGTTTTGGCGTGATCACAAATCAGCTAAGGTTAATGCCATCAGAATTCAAAATGCCATTAAAAGCTGTGACCTTGCGGTGATCCGCTTTGGCGATAAATATAAACAATGGAATGCCGCGTTTGATGCTGGTTTCTGTGCTGCACTAGCAAAGCCTTATATTACTTTACATGACGAGTCTATTATCCACCCACTCAAAGAAGTTGATGGCTCTGCGCATGCTTGGGCGACCACAACAGAGCAAGTTATTCAATTAATCGAATATTCAGTGGCTTAAAGGCTTATAAAGCCATCTTGCCAGTCGCGCGTTCTATGCCGCGCAAAAAGCGAATTTGAGTACGTATTATTTCTAGAGTCGGGTGATTTAAGCCGTCTTTTCAACCTGCTGTTTCACTGGCAATTGAATTGTAAATACAGTGCCTTGATTGTCCGAATCTACGCTCAACTTGCCATTATGTTCTTGGCATATAATACGGTAGCAAATAGCTAAACCCAGTCCTGTGCCCTCTCCCACCGGTTTGGTAGTGTAAAAAGGCGTGAAAATATCTTTTAAGTGGGATTTAGGGATCCCACAACCTGTGTCGCTGACTTTTATTTCTATCCAATCACCAAAATACCGGGTGCTAATCGCAATTTTTCCTCGCTCAGAAATCGCTTGTTTCGCATTCATAATGAGATTCATAAATACTTGGTTGAGCTTTCCAATATTGACCGACACCTCTGGTAAGGGCTGTAAATCGAGGGTGACTTCACAATCTGTTTTTAGCTCATTGCGTAGAATATTAAGTGTAGATTCAATCCCTTTATTGATATCCGAGAGAATAAAAATATCAGAGTCCTCTCGTGAGAAGCGCTTTAAATCTAACATTATCTGCTTAGCTGATTTAAGGCCATTTAAGGTTTCTTGCGTCAGCGCAGATAAATCGTCTAACACATAATTAAACTCTTCATCATAAAGCAAGGACCTACTCGAAGCAGGCAAGTCTGGATCTGATTTTACTCGCTGAATAACCTGAGTAAGTTCGGGTAAAAAGTCTTCTAAGACTGTATTTAAATTACTGATTGAAAAGCCCAAAGGAGTATTAATTTCATGGGCAATACCAGCAGATAAAACACCCACAGAGGCCATTTTTTCAGATTGGATCAACGCAGCTTGATTCTTAGCGAGTTCATTTAAGCTATGTTTTAACTCTTCGTTACTTCGCTCTAGACGAACTTGTGTTTGCTTCAATTTCAATTGATATTGCGCTGATGCAATACGTGGTGAGGCAATGTTAGCGATCACCTGTAATAAGGCTTGCTCAAATTCAGAATAGTCGTTTGGCTTATTTGATTCAGAGTCAATTACTGCTATGGTTTCTCCTTCATAGACGACAGGTACCGCAAGCTCTGACAAACCTTCATATTGGTCGTTTATGTAGCGTGGATCAATTCGAGTATCACAAACAATTTCAGCTTCACCAGTTAAAGCAACAGTGCCGACAATACCCTCTCCTACAGGTATTTCTATACGCTCAAAAATTTCTCTATCTTTGGGGTTTTTGATACCAAATGCAGCCATTTGCACGAGTTTATCGCCATTACGTAAATAAATAACGCAATCATCAAACTCCATGATTTCGCCGACACCTTGTGCAATTGACCACAGCAAATCGTCCAACTCAGCTTGATTCAACATAGCGAGAGCAAAGGCGTTGATTTTGTCGACACCATACATCATAAAGAGTACCCGCAACTGGGAGCATTTATAAAGTTTAGTACAAATACCAATTGATGAAAGAATTACAGCATCAACTATGGTAATTTTCGGTACAGCCAATAAAGAATAGTCTAAATCAACGAACTTTAAATTGTTTGACTATCTTATCGAGATCCGAGGCTAAGCCTGATAAATCATTAGCAATTTTAGAAGCTTTATCTGCTCCATCCATTGTATCGAATGCTTTTTCGTTCACACTCTGCACACTTTCACTTATTTGCTGACTCACTACATTCTGTTCTTCAGAAGCACTCGCTATTTGCGCATTCATATCTTTTATAGTACTGACTGAATCAGAAATGGTTTCAAGAACTTGCTCTGTTTGCGCTGTTTTCTCTGCAGTCTGCTCTACACCTTGCATATTTGCACGCATCGAGTCTACTGAGCGTTTTGCTTCATTCTGCAATTTTGAAATCATAGCTTGAATCTCTTCTGTGCTTTGCTGAGTGCGACTCGCTAATGAACGTACTTCATCAGCGACTACCGCAAAGCCTCGTCCTTGTTCACCCGCTCTCGCAGCCTCAATTGCGGCATTTAACGCGAGCAAGTTAGTTTGATCTGCAATTCCTCTTATTACATCCAAGATAGACCCTACCGATTCCGTTTCTGACTCTAAATTTTCGATTGCTTGACTAACATTCATCATAGCTTCCACTAGCTCTGACATAGTTCTTTGAGTCTCTTTCACTACAACTTTACCTGCAATAGCATCATTATCTGCATTCATTGCAGAATCAGCGGCCATTTGAGCACTTTGTGTAATTTCATTTACCGTTGCGGACATCTCATGCATAGCTGTTGCTGTTTGAGTCAATTGGTCTGATTGCTGCTCAGCCCCCATTTTTGATTGAACCGTGATCTGATTTAATTGTTTTGATGTGTTTGTCACTTGCGAAGTAGATTCTATTACTTGTGCAATCATTACATTTAATCTATCAACCATCTCACGCATCGCCAAATAGATACCTGTTTCATTTCCGGTATTTTTGAATTGGTATGTTAAGTCCCCCTGTGATACCGCTTTAACAATTCTAGCCATTTCTATTGGCTCACCACCGATTGGCTTCTTGATAAGATGGGATATGATGTAACTCAAAAAGATACCAACAGTGATAACAATGAGTGAAAATATGATAATCGTGACAATTGCAGATTCACTATCAGCTTGTAGCTCAGGACCAATCTCATCCTGACGGCTTTTACTGGCTAGCTTAATTCTCTCGATTTGCTCAGCAATTTCAGGTCCTATCTTATTTAATGAACTCTCTATAATGCTGTTGCGTGAAATGATGATATCTTGGACCTTATTGATGCCTTCAACATATACCTCCGAGCGACGCTTAAAATCATTAAATGCAGCAATATCACTGCTATTACTTAATACCGCTTTTAATTTATCCGCTTCTCGCGCTACTTCATCGAACTCATCTAAAGCGCGCTGATATTCTTTTACAGAGTTATTCATAAGGAATTTACTGACGTATAAACGACCAAGTAACAATGCTTCTTGCAATTTTGAGGACTTATGAAGTAAATCAGTGTCTCTGATTGACGCACTTCTATCGATGATCTTGGTGATACTTTTACGCATCTCTGCGCCGTTGCCATCTAAATCATTTCGTACAACTTGATTTCGCTGCTCAAATAGCTGAACGACTTGATTAAAAGACGCTTTGTATTGAACTGCTTTTGATTCAATATCATTAATTTCTCTAATTTTATTTGGGTCCTTAAACTGAGATTTTCCCTGAGAAATAAAGCCACTTAGTAAACTGAAGCGTTCATTAAATTGATTGATGCTCTGTTTATCTTGTTCTTTTAGAAATTTTAGAGCATTTAGACGTACTTTGAGCAAGTTAGCTTGGATCCGACCCGACAAATTACTATCTCTGGCGTTTATTCGATACTCAACGAAATTGTCATGTCCAGAACTTAAAGCAAAATAAGAAACCAGACTTACTACCGAAATGAGTACAACCATTATCCCAAAAGATAAATTTAATTGATCATTAAGTTTTAGATTTTTAAACATTGGACTCGGCTCTTTGCGATTTCGCTATACTGCGAAATGAACATCCATTAGAAATACTTAATTATCAGTATAGAAAGGTAAATTACATTTTGTGGGAAAATATAAATTTATGTAAAGTTTTGAGCAAAGCTGGCAATGCCAGCTTTATAAATTATGCAAGGTGCCACAGGGCTATTTGATGGTAAACACCAATACCTATCACCACATTTAACGGAAAGGTCAAACCCAACGAGCTTAACATTGCCAACCCAATATCAGCTTCTTTAATAGATGCTTTGATTGCCGCTGGTGCTGCAATATACGAGGCACTGGCCATAATACTCGCAAGCACAACGATAGAGCCTAAGGTTAAACCTAGCGCAGCCCCAACAAACACACCTAGGGTACCCAAGATAAATGGTACGGTTAAGGCAAATATTGCCAACTTCCAATACTTAAATGGCATAGGCCTTAAAGTTTGCGCCGCTGTAATACCCATTTCTAGTAAAAATAGTGCCAATACCACTTTAAAGCTCGAAGTTAATAGGCCTGTTACTTGTGCCCCTTGCTGTTCGCCATACATCAAACCGATAAACACACCACCAACGAGCAAAATAACACTTTTGTTTGTTAACGCTTCATGCCATAAGGCCTTCATTGATACTTGTGAACTGGTTTCTTGAGAGAGCCTTCTAAATAGCAGCAAACCAACAATAATTGCTGGCAGCTCTAGCAATACAAGATACAGAGTAACTTCTGCACCGACGGTTAATTGATTTGTTTCTGCATAAGCCAGCGCTACAGCAAAAGTACCGGCGCTTACCGAGCCATAGTGGGCTGCAATACTTGCACTATTTGCAATTGATAAACCAATGAGCTTTCTTAAAATCGGGAATAAACTCAATGGAATAAGTGCCCCTAACGACACTACCGCCAACATTTGCGGTAATAAAGACCAGCTCACATTACCATGTAAAGCTATCCCCCCTTTTAGACCTATAGTCAACATGAGAAGCAGGCTTAACGTGTCATAGGTGGCTTTGGGTATAGCAAGATCAGATCTTAATAAACCCGCAACGAGTCCAAGAATAAAAAACATTACGATGATATCTGGCATAAGCACTCCTTAATTTCGACGAGCGGCATTGTAAAAGACTCTTAATATTGATAAAAATTAAACTTAAAGAATACACCTATAGATAAATATCAATATGATTGAGCGATATCTCACTTTTCGGCTATTGAGAGTCTATGTGACTTTAGTACAAACAGGTTCAATTAGTGAAACTGCAAGACGCCTTCACCTCACTCAGCCAACCGTCTCGATACAATTAAAAAAACTGCAAGAATCAGTGGGACAAACACTTTATGTTTTTAAACAACAAAAGTTTGTTTTAACTGAAGCTGGTAACGCATTGTATTTATCGTGTCAGCGTATTTTTGCTTGTTTAGATGAATTTAATGCGCAGCTTACTGATATTAAGGCCGGACATTCTGGTCACTTGAAAATTGCTATGGTTAACACTGCGCAATACATCTTGCCTAGGCTAATTGGGCCATTTCAGGCGCTATATCCTGAAATAGAAATTACCCTTGAAATCGGTAACCGAGAACAAGTGTTACAACGTTTCGAACGTGGGCTAGACGACCTGTATGTATTTAGTCACCCGCCCTCTCTTGAACATGCGATAGCTGAACCATTTTTGGCAAACCCGCTGGTTTTAGTTGCTGATAAAAGCCATCCTTTAAGTTCACGCAGCAGCATCAAGGCAAATGAGCTGGTAGCGCATCGTTTTTTAATGCGTGAACAAGGCTCAGCCACCAGAATGATGTTTGACGGCTTTTTACAAAGTAACAGTCTTGCGCCCGCCCATATGCAGCAGCTTTCAAGTAATGAAGCAATCAAAGTGGGAATTTCATCTGGCATGGGCATTGGCATGCTTTCACAACATGTTTTAGATCTTCACAACGCAAATTTAACCGTATTACCCGTTGAAGGGCTGCCCTTAGTTAATCATTGGTACTTTATTGCAAGAAATGACCGTTATATGCCAAAAACAGCTTTAAAGTTTTTATCGTATTGCCAGTCATCGGTCGAAGACGTGCTTGGTAGTCCTTGGCAAGGCGAGCTAGAAGGGAAAATCGTCGCGTTTTTTGAGACTTAAGAAAGTAATCCCCAGCTCGTTAACGCCTAACAGAATAGATTTGCAAAATGCCACGCAGAACAAAAATAAATGCACATTTATTTAGTAATATCAATTTTAAAACAATCACTTAAATATTGGACTTAATCATGCATCTAATTGTAAAACTCTAAAACCCTAGGTGCTAACATGATTAAAAGATGCTTAATCGCGGCTGCATTAACGCCATTACTGGCCAGTGCCGCACCTTTTGAAAACTGCCCCAGCCAAGCATTCTTAATGCAAGACAATAATGCCAAAATGTATGGTATCGATTTAGCATCAGGGCGAGCCAATCTTATCGCTGGCACCCTAAGATTAAATGGTTCTGAAGACACAGCCAGCGTTAATGCCATTGGCTTTAACTTCAAAGACCAATATTTATATGGCTTTAGAAAAGAGAGTAAACAAGTTGTTCGAATTGAACAAACCGTTGAAGGCGAGACAATTCATTACGATTCAACAGCGCTGAACGTTAGCGGTTTACCTGAGGGCATTCACTTCTTTGTTGGCGATGTAAAAGTCAGTGGTGATGCCCCTGCTGAAGGTGAAATCGATAACCGTACATCGAGCTACTTTATTTACAACAAAGGCAGAGGTCTATTCGAAATTCCGCTTTCTGATGACTTAAATGCACCACTTACAGCGATTAAACTGCCGGGCAGTGAGAGTTGGTCTACAACAATTTATGATTTCGCATTTCACCCTATCACTAACAAACTCTATGCGATGGAATCAGATGGTGATCTGTTTGAGATTTCTCTTGAACCAAACAGCACCCCGGAGCTGGTTACCCGCCTAGATATTGGCACAGATACCGGTGCTTTTGGTGCGGCTTATTTTGGCGTGCAAGATGTTTATGACGAAGCGACTGGCGAAACAACCGAAAACATTATCTTTTATGTTAGCAATAATAACTCTGGCAATATTTTTAAAGTCGACTTAACCAATGTGCCTGACGACAAATCAGGCTATAACCCAACCACAGAAATTTTCACGCTTGGCCCTAAATCGGGGCAAAACGACGGCGCGCGTTGCGCTATCGCAAAAGTTGAAGTAACAGACGAATCTATGGATTTCGGTGACGCACCACTCCCTTATCGCAGTGCACTTGATAACAATGGTGCACGCCACGTGTTCGATCCCAATCAAGACAGCCAAGACCTTATTTTTTTGGGTGACTCTGTAGACGGAGAAAACATCAACACCAGCAGTGATATGAACATTGATTATTCAGACAGCTCTGATGATGGCGTGATTTTAGCTACAGACTTCGCAGCCGGTTTAACCGCACAAGTCATCGTCACAGCATCTCAAGCAAGTACCTTATATGCCTGGTTTGATTGGAACCAAGATGGTACCTTCTCAGAAGACGAAAAAGCCATTGATAAAGTTAATCTTGCTCAAGGCGCTAACAGCATTTTAATTGATGTACCTGAGGACGCAGCTAATGGCAACTCATGGGCTAGATTCAGAGTCACTGACGGACAAGAGGTAACTTTAACAGCCTATGGTGCGGTACAAGGTGGCGAGGTTGAAGACTATGAATTCGAAACATATGGTTCTGAGAGTTACCCAGGCCAAAACGATTGGGTAACTCTGGCCTATGAGGATCGCTGGCCATACCTTGGTGATTCTGATTTTAATGATTTAGTCCTTCATTATCGCACCACTAAATATTTCTCATCTGAAGGGGTAACAAGCTACCGCATTGAAGGTGATATTCTTGGTGTAGGGGCAAGTTTCCATAATGGCTTTGCTGTCAGACTCTATGAAAAAGATATCGATTCTGGCTTGGCTAAAGTACTTACAGCTGAGCAAATCGACAGCTCAAACTCAAGTTTATTTATTAATGGTCAAGCAATCTCGCAAACGGTTATTGAACCTAATAGAACTGAAGCCATAGCCATTGTCGCACCTGATATTTGGGATCATATTAATGTACAAAACGGTTGCGAATATTTTAGAACAGAGGTTAATTGCGATGTGAACGTAAAAGTCACTTTCTCCATGACCTTACCTCTCAAAACAGCGCTTTCGCCAGAAAATGTACCGGGTAGTATGCTCGATCCGTTTATTTTTGCGAGTAGCGACCATTACCGTGGTGATGCCATCACAGATGGTAACTACAGAGGCTTAGAGGTTCATTTAAAGAACCAAGCACCCACAGAAGCATTTAACACTGCTCTCTTTTCTGTTGCAGCGGATGATGCGAGTAACCAAAATGAATCATTATATTTTCAAACCGAGAACGGCATTCCATTCGCTTTAGCCATTGGTGCACCATGGCGCCACCCTCACGAGCGTATTGATATAAATCGTGCTTACGACAAGTTTGCAGACTTTGCCACCAGCAACGGTGAATCAGAACCGCTTTGGTACAACACAGTGAACACAAACATCACTATTCAATTTGGAGCAGAGCAATGAACAAATATCTTATTTTATTAACTAGTATACTTGCCCTGAGTGCCTGTGGCGGTGGTGGCAGCGAAAGTGATAGTAGCGTATCAAACACATCGGCGAGCTCGTCTGCTTCAGGGCAAACCAATAACACTTCGAACTCAGATAACTCATCACAAACTGATAACTCAGATAGTTCGAGTGATGATGCAAATAATGAAGACAATGCTAGCTCAAACTCTGAAGTCATTATGACAAACCTAACAATTGATCAATCGTTTGACTTGAAAACAGATTTTGATTTATTGATAGATGCCAAAATATCTACAGGCAATGTAAGGGCATATTTAAATGTCTGTCAAAGTAAAGTTGACTCTAACAAAGCTGATTATCAAAACTGTATTTTAAGAAAACCGATTAAGAATGGTGAGCTGTCGCAGCAAGTAACTTTAAGTCGCCAAGACATCGCCCTTGTCGCGGAAATCTGGCTTTACGATAACAATCCTGAACCACTTAGATATCAATGGCAGTTCGACGAAAACGCAAATCAGCAACAATTTGAAATAAGATATTAATATTAAATAAAGCCGTTTTGTTGAGCAAAACGGCTTTACATTGAAATGTGATTAATACTGAGCAGTGAAAGAAAGCTGGTAAACTTCGCCACTATCAAAGTCGATGATACTTCCGCCTAAATGAAACTTATCATTGAAGAAATATTTCGCTTGGATGCCTAAGTCTGAATCATAAGAGCCTGCACCAAAGGACAAGTTACGGCTAAGATAATAATTTGCTATCAAATTCGTTCCATCAAAACCGTCATAATCAGAATGCTGAAGATCAACACTTATAAAACTATCACCTTCAATATGCATGAAGTAACGACTCGATAAAGACCACGTATCAAAGTCAGATTTAGTTTCGAATGTTACACCTAAATAATCTGTTTCATTAATTTGATGACTATATTCAGCAGTTAGCATAGTACGATTATTTGTGCCGTTATGCTTTTCATAGCGCGCGCTTACTTTTAATTTATCTTCAAATAAATAACCGAAGCCAACAAATGCATCATCACTGATGTGTCCCACATCAGCGCTTCCAGCAGACACAAACCACTTTGGTGTTGCAAACCACTCACCTGCGATTGATAAATCTCTTGTGTTATCGTAATTGAAGTAGGCGACGCCAATATTACTGTCTGTATTTAGATACCCAAAGTCATCCCATACGCCTGAATGTTCTTGCTTTTCGAAAAAATAATGGCTCGATAATTGGTAAGCATTAGTTGTCCTGCCAAAATCTCCACCATCCAAATGCATATAGCTTAGATTGTTGAATAATTGTTTAGACTCATCAGCTACTGAAGAAAAAGAAGAAAGCGCTGCAATTACGGCAACAGAAAGAAGTTTTTTCATGGTATTCCTTTAATTTCCATTGAAAACATTATCAATTGAGGCGGCATTCTAATCGAAACTGCCTTAACCGAAAATGATTATTTGTTACAAAAGATTCAATTCTCCTAATTTAATTATCTTTATAGTTCAGTAAATTAAAGGCACACTTAACGTACTTACGATGAATGTTCAATCAACTTAAAACTTGGAGGCTATGTTGAGCGCTAACGACAAAAAGCAGCAGTCTGCTTTTAAAAGCCTGTTACCTATTTTTGGTTTTGTAAAACCTTATAAGCTAGTCGCACTTTCAGCCTTGCTAGTACTTTTATTTACTTCTGGCTTGAACCTATTATTAGGTCAAGGCGTGAAATATGTCATCGACCATGGGTTTATAGCAGGCTCTGTAGAACAGCTTACCAATGCAGTCTTTGTCATGATTGCACTGATTGTTTTATTCGCAGGCGGCACATTTACTCGATTTTATTTAATGAGTTGGATTGGCGAGCGGGTTTGTAATGACATTCGAAAAGCGGTGTTTAATAAAATTATTCACCTACACCCGAGTTATTTTGAAGAAAATCGCAGCGGCGAGCTGATGTCACGCTTAACCACGGATACAACACTGTTACAATCCATCGTGGGTTCATCATTTTCTATGGCGCTGCGCAGTGCTTTAATGATGATTGGCGGTTTAGTTATGTTATTCATTCTGAACTTTAAACTAACTTTGCTGGTGATGCTTTGCGTGCCTTTGACCCTGCTCCCTCTTTTCTTTTTTGGAAAAAAAGTACGTAAGCTTTCAGAAAGCAGCCAAAGTGCTATTGCTGATATCAGTACCTATGCCGGTGAAATCATTCAGAACATAAAAGTAGTGCAAAGCTATACACATGAAACAAAAGAAAAAGCCGCATTTGCTGGAGAAGTAGAAAAAGCGTTTACAGTCGCAAAACACCGCATCACCCAGCGTGCAATCTTAATTGCAGCTGTAATAGGCTTAACGTTTAGCGCCATAACCGTGATGCTCTGGGTTGGTGGTATGGATGTGATCGCTGGACGTATGTCAGGCGGTGAGCTTGCAGCCTTCGTTTTTTATGCGGTGATTGTTGCCTCGAGTGTGGCAACTGTCTCTGAAGTATACGGCGAGCTTCAACGTGCTGCGGGTGCTGCAACCCGATTATTAGATTTATTGAATGTCAAAAGTGATATTACCAACAAAGATAATGCCTCCATGCTTACTTGGCATGAAGACGCCCATTTAAAGTTTGACAATGTCACCTTTAATTACCCTTCAAGGCCTGAAGTTGCGGCGCTTGATAAAGTTAATCTGACAGTCGAAAAAGGCAAAATTGTTGCCATTGTTGGCCCTTCAGGTGCTGGCAAAACCACCCTATTTGAGTTACTACAGCGCTTTTACGACCCGCAAACTGGAAACATTTGTATAGGCGAGCAATCTATTGATTCTCTGACTTTAGATTCACTTAGACACACAATGGGCATGGTGCCGCAAAACCCCGTGCTATTTAGCTCCGATGTCTGGCACAACATACGATACGGCAACCCGTATGCAAAGAATGAACAAGTAATGGAGGCCGCAAAACGTGCCCATGCTCATGACTTTATTACCAGTTTACCCGAAGGCTATGGCAGCTTTTTAGGCGAGCAAGGCGTTCGTTTATCAGGAGGACAAAAACAGCGTATCGCGATTGCTCGAGCTATTTTAAAAGACCCATCAATTTTATTGCTTGATGAAGCCACTAGCGCCTTAGACGCTGAAAGTGAATTTCATGTTCAAGCTGCTTTGAATGAGCTCATGCAAGATAGAACAACGTTAATTATTGCCCACCGCCTAGCAACAGTGATGCACGCTGACACTATAGTAGTGATGGATAAAGGGCAAATTGTTGCGCAAGGCAATCATCAAACACTACTCAAAGGATCAAAGCTATATCAAAGACTTTGTGAGTTACAGTTTGAACATTCAGGTAAATTAGATTAGTCATTTTCTATATTTTTATTTAACTAAAGGTATTGCTTACCCCTAGCTTGGTTGTACTCAATCAAGCTAGGTAACCTACTCTGAAACAAACTATTCAAAATATTTGAACACACCCATCAATTTCCTCCACTTATTTACCTCAACCAAACTTGCTAAATTTATCTCATCAAAACGTTAGAGATTAAACAACATGAAAATTATTCGTACCAACAAAGCACACGCCACCCAAGATGGTGCTGGCGTCAACATTAGCCGTATTGCGGGTTTTGACGGTAGAAGCCTTGATCCTTTTTTGATGATCGATGAACTAAAATCAGACAACAAAAATGACTTTATGGCAGGCTTTCCTGCTCACCCTCACCGTGGAATTGAAACTTTTACTTATATTCGTAAAGGCGGCTTTGAACACCAAGATCAAATGGGGAATAAAAAAGCCATACGTGCTGGTGACGTGCAGTGGATGAGCACTGGCCGCGGCGTAATACACTCTGAAATGCCACTCGCTGATGCCCTGCATGGCATGCACGGCTTTCAGATTTGGTTAAATATGCCAGCAAAAGACAAGATGCGCCCACCTCGTTATCAAGATACAACTGAGCAAAAAGTCCCTGTGTTACAAAATGACGCAGGAATAGAGCTAAGAGCACTGGCAGGAAGTTGGCAACTAGATAAACAAAGCGCGACATCATCAATTGATGAGTTAGCAGGTAATGGCGCGATTGCCGATGTAATATTACCAGCGAACACTGAGACAACTTTAGACATTTCGGCTCACAGTAAAGCCCTTGTTTATATTCACTCAGGGTCTATTGCTAACACTGAATACGTCGAAACCTACCAGTTTGAAGTTGACCCCAAAGCACCACTGACCTTAAAAGCGGGTGAGAGAGGATTAGGTGTCTTAGTATTAGTCGGCGAGCCTATTCGAGAGAAAATCGCGCACATGGGGCCTTTTGTAATGAACACCCAAGAAGAGCTTCATCAAGCTGTTCGCGATTATCAAATGGGCCGCTTTGGTGACATTGTGTAATTTTAGATTGATAGCGCTCTCATAGTAATTTACTTAAGCTACTTTGAGAGCATCCGCTGATGAACACATACTTTGTTGCAAGTTTATGCTTTCACTTATTCAAATCGATTCGGTAGACTAAGCAAAACCACTGAGCAACAAGGAATTACAGTGATAAGCGTAACTGATCTATGTTTCTCTCGCGCTGATGGCGACCAAGTTCAAACCCTACTCAATGGCTTTAGTTTTCAAGTCGGAGCACAAGAGCAAGTGGCTTTGCTTGGCGACAGTGGCTCAGGAAAAACCACCCTTTTGCACCTACTAGCAGGATTACTCACACCCGATAGCGGCCAAATCAGCATTAATGGCGAGGTTATCTCTGCGTATAACGACAAGCAACTCGCTCATTACCGTCGAAAAATAGGCCTTATATTCCAGCATTACCAATTGCTCGATTGCCTGACTGTTAAGCAAAACATCTTGTTTCAGCACCAGCTCAACTATCCAAATCAAAGCGCTACAGAATTTGATATTTTGATTGAGCAACTTGGTTTGAATGACAAACTAAATAAATTACCAAGCCAATTGTCTGGTGGTGAACAACAAAGAGTCGGTATAGCCAGAGCTTTATTAAACCAGCCTAAGCTTATACTTGCCGATGAACCTACCGGCAACTTAGATCAAGCACGTTCCCACCAAGTGGTTGAAATGCTTACAAGCTTATGTAAAGAAAGACAAATCAACTTAATTATGGTCACTCACTCGCAGCAACTGACACAGTATTTTGATACGGTGAAAGTGCTCGCTAACGGGCAATTCAACGAGTAAACCATGGCCGAAATTAAACTGATATTGACGACGCATATTGCTTATTTCAGGCGTCACCCATGGCTGTTATTGCTTTTCATTGTGGGCTTGAGTTTAGGCAGTGCCCTACTCACCGCCATTGCCGGACTTAACCAAGAAGCAAAAAATCGCCACAGTAAATCATCAGCCCTAATAGACTCTGCAGTTAGCCACATCGTAAAGCCCCCTATAGGGCAAGACTATCTCGATGGCAAGCTATGGTTGAAGTTACGCGAAAATGGTTTCACCAACGCGCAACCTGTATTGAGAGGAAAGCTGACACTTGATTCAGGTAAAACTCTTTACCTGCAGGGCATAAATAGTTTGCTCTGGATGACTCAGCCTATTCCCGCATTCTCTGCGCAAACTGGAGAGCACGAGAACACAGCCTTTGCATTTGACGCCATTATGATTGACAGCAATCGGGCACAAAGATATCAGCTCAATAAAGACGACGAGAAGCTTACGCTACAAAACAATCCGCATACGCCAAAATTTGTTTTAGTTGATGAAATAGGCGTTTGGTCGCTCACCGATATTGCTTATGCAGACATGCTACTCAACGCACAAGGTAAACTCAGTTTTATCGAATTCACAGGCCTTACAACAGCGCAAGTTTCGCAGGTTGAAGACTTTTTGGGCCATGAAGCAAGATTAATTGCCTCACAAGAGCAAGACTTTGATGCGCTTTCCGAAGCCTTCTTTTTTAACCTCGCAGCCCTCGCGCTACTTGGCTATATTGTCGCTGCGTTTTTAAGCTTCAATGCCATTAAGCTTTCTATTGCAGGGCGTAAAAAGCTGCTCACTCAATTTAACCTGTTAGGGTGCTCAAAACAGGCGATTACGACGGCCATTGTCATAGAGTTTACCCTCATGAGCTTTATCACCGCACTACTTGGCAGCGTGGCAGGATTTTTAATTGCCAATGCACTGGTGCTCGATATAAACCGCACCTTGATGGGCTTATATCAGTTAGATAAAGCACTCACTATCGGTTGGCAGTGGCAAACTTTAGCATTGGGGTTTATTGTCAACTTAGCGACATTGGCACTCATGGTTGTTACTCAGAAAAACACGCTGAAGAACCAAAGCAATATGCTTTTCGGGATATCGCTACTTGGTATTCTTGCCGCACTGAGTTATTTGTATTTAAATGCCAGCACTGAATTTGAAGCACTGTTATTGTGCTTTTTCATCTTAGCCTTGTTTGTGCTGCTCACACCAACTTGCCTACAAGGTTTGCTGAGTTTCAACAACCCATTTAAGCAACCTCTTTGGCAATGGTTATATGCCGACAGTAAATCTCAATTAACTGAATTACGTATTGCCATTGTGGCTATCTTAGTTGCGCTTGGTAGCGCTATTGGTATGCAAATTATGGTAAAAAGTTTCAGTAACACCCTCAATGCACACCTTGAGAAACAACTTAGTGCCGACATGTACATTCATGTTGATAAATACCAATCAGAACTAAGAGTACACTTAAATAGTGACTCAGATGTTCAGCGCGTGGGTATTTACATGGCAGCTAACGGTTACATCGACGCTATGCCTGCTAAACTTGCCAGCTTTGGCAATAGCGTTGATGCTTTCTCACATATCAACTTAACATCGGGCGAGCGTGTAAATCAGGCACATTTTACTAATAGCGGCTGCATAGCCAATGAACAAGCACTAATAAGACATGGCATTCAACTTGGCGATACTGTGATGTTCAAACAGAACCAGCACAGCTTCTTATGTCGTATTTCAGCCTTTGCTTATGACTATGGCAACACCGCATTAGGCCTCATTACCCTTGAAGACAATATCAAGCAAAGCCCATTACATTGGCAGGTGTATGGCCTTTCTCTGACCTTAAACGAACAAGTATCAACCTCTCAAATTACCGAAAAGCTTATTAATAGCTATGGCATAGATAGCGCCGCTATTTCAGAAAATAAACGCTTTAAAGAAATCGCAAACAAACTATTTAACGACACCTTTAAAGTCACGAAAGTGCTCAATGGTTTTATTCTCGCCATCGCACTGATCAGTTTATGTATAAGCTTATTAAGCCTCAGTGCCCAGCACGCAAAACAACTTGCTGTGCTTAACAGTCTAGGGGTCGACCCCACTCAATTACATAAGTTAAAACTCATACAAACCATTGCTTTAGTTGGTTTTACATGTCTATTTGCCATTCCGCTAGGGTTGGCTTTAGGTTTAGCACTGCTGAAATACGTTATGCCCATTGCATTTGGCTGGACCATACATTTCTATCTAGATATACCTGCTCTGCTCAGCATCTGTTTATTCTTGCTTTTATCTGCTGTTATATGCGCTTATCTACCAGTGAAAAAACTCACTGCCAGCTTACATCGTAAGGAAGGTTAATTGTGAAATCTGTTTATGTCTTATTATTCACTCTATTGACACTGCTGGGTTGTGAAAAAGCGCAACAGCCGCAAGAAAAGCAGCTTTTACATACCATGCGCGGCGAACCTGTCGATGCTAAACGTGGTGTGAAGTTTCCTGAAGATCATGGCGCTCATGTAGCACAAGGCATTGAATGGTGGTACATCACAGCCACTTTGACTGCTGAGACAGGTGAAACCTTTGGTGCTCAATGGACGCTATTTAGAACCCAAGTACCACTGCCATTCGAATCAACATGGTGGGACGACCAGCTCTACTTCGCGCACTTCGCCCTGCAACATGAGCAAAAACATGTTGCCTTTGAGCGCTATGCTCGTGCAGGCCAAGCACAAATAACAGCACAACCCTTTACAGCTTTTTTAGATGATTGGTCACTTAAAAGTACAGCGCAAAACTTTTTACCTTTGCAAATGAAAGCAAAACAAGGCGACTATGCCATTGATGTTTCGCTAACTAATAGTCCACTTACGCTTCATGGTGATAACGGCTACAGCCAAAAAACTCAAAGCGGCCATGCCTCTTATTACTTTAGTTACCCGTTTCTTGAAACTGCAGGCACCCTCACCTTCGAAGGAAAAGAGCATAAAGTCACGGGGAATGCGTGGTACGACCGAGAATGGTCAGCAAGCTTGATCGACAAAAATCAAATGGGCTGGGATTGGTTTAGCCTAGTAAGTGACACTGATAAAAGTCAAAAAATAGGCCTGATGTTATTCTGCATTCGTGATGCACAACAAAACTATGATTACTGTAGCGGCACACATATTGATGAAAAAGGCCAAACACAGCAAATTAACAAACAAGATATTCTGCTAGAAAAACTTGAACACATTAGCATTGATAACAAACGCTACCCAAGTAAATGGCGTGTTATTTTGCCTAATATTGAACCTATCGTAATTGAAACCATCACCAAAGATTCTGTTAATAAGCTTTCGATTCAATACTGGGAAGGCAGAGTTAAAGCCAGCGGCGGCTTTAATGGTGCTGGATACGCAGAGTTATTTGGGTACTAACTAACTGGGTGCTGGCAATTTGAGTACTGGTTATATAGGTTTTAGTTTTTTGATAGTGCAAGCGGTTAGTTAGACGATTTATAAACGAGCCCTCGCCACTAATCAACTTAACTTTTCTGGCTGTAGGCGTGGCTTTATGCCACGCTCAAAATTTATAATTTAAGCCCTAACAGCTTGAGCTTTAACTTCTGACTTGTTCAGCTTTAAGAAACACAAAACAGCCATTATCACACCGATAAGATTAATCACCACATAACTCTCAGGCGTAATATTAAAATGTAAACTAATTGCCAACGCAAAAGAAAAGCCGAGTTTAGTGCCACTCCAACCAACAACGAAAGTTTGGCATAACCAAAAAATCTTCACCAAATTTTGACCTAAACCATTTCCTCCTAAACCATTTCCTCTAAACAAAGAAACACTCGCAAATAAGCCGAAAATATAAAGTAACGCTGACAATGGCTCTGAGACATCGTGCGATACATAACTATAAACGTTCACAATTAAGCCAAGAATTGTAGAAACTGCGGTAATAAATGTGATGAATATGATGGAGTTATTGACTTTGAACACTCAGGTTTACTCTTACTTCTAACAGCATTGAATAATAAATACTTTCAATCACTTAAACAACATTCAAAGAGAAAAAAGCCCCAATCAATGTTGGGGCAAAAAGTAGCTCAAGCTTGGCAGGGAGATAAGCTCTAACCTTGTGAAAACACTCATTCAGATAGCTCTTTCAGCGTTTGCCTTAACTAATCTGAATGAGCTCACAGTCTATTACTTTATTTGCACTAATTGATGTCAATTTTGCTCTTAAATGTAAGCGGTTATGTATTCTGTGAAAACTGTCATATTTGGCAAATGGGTAAGTCAATTGTTGCAATAGTGCCTCCCCCATCACGAGAGCTCAAATCTAGAGCGCCACCATGCAACTCAATTACCTTTCTGCTGAAATATAACCCGATACCTTGTCCATCAGGTTTAGTAGAATAAAAAGGCACAAACAAATTCTCAGTCTGTTCAATACCCGTTCCTCTATCAGAAACCTGAAATGTTAAATGCCTTTTTGGGGAGACCCCTTCTTTAATTTGCAAAATAACTCGCTCAGAACTTCCCATCTCTTCAGTTGCTTCCACTGCATTCTTGATTAAATTTATTAAAACTTGCTCAAGTAATGTGCTATCAGCAAACACTTCGATATCATCATCCAAATTGCTTATTTCCAGGTCGTCGTACAACTTTGACAAGCGGTTTGTTAATACTGCAACTTTAAAGCATGTTGGTTTAAGTTGAATTGACTTTGTCACCACCGAATAACTGTCGATTAAGCGATGCAATGAGTTACTTCTCTGGTTAATAACCGTTAATGCGCGTTTATTATTCTCATTAATATCATCTTTGTTGAGTAAGGCTTGTGTTAATGATTTTATTGGCGTGAGGGAGTTTTTTATTTCATGACTTATTACTCTAACCATGCGTTGCCAAGCATTGTCTTGTGACACTTTTAATTGCTTTTCGATATTAGTTAAAACAATAAGCGAGAAGACTCTGCCAGAGTCTTTAAATTCACTTGAGTCAATTTGCCATATTTGATTGATCTCTTCGTTTTCAAATTGCCATGAATCTCGATGTTTTATTAAACCTAACGTTTGTGCTTTTTGCTTTTCAATCTCTTGCCAAGCCTGTCCAAAACATAGCTCGAATGCGTCGTTAGCAAATATTAATGAATCATTTTCATCAAAAATTAAAATAGGAGCTTGTAAGTTTTTTATTAATTGGTGTAATAAAAATAACTGCGTACTTTGCTCATCTTTCTTTTCTCCCCAAGCTTGATTAAGTGTTTGCAGTGCCTTAAAAAGATCTTGATAAACACCTACAGGATAGGCTTGCTCAAGCGTTGTTGTATAGTGCTCTTTACCTAAAGCTTCAAAGCCCGTTGATAAATGTCTAAGTGGTGTAATTACTTTCTCCCATAAGCGACGAGCAAGTAATAATAAAGCAACAATGCCTATAACCCCGAGCGTGATCGTGAGTAAAGTATGCTCAAATAAGCTTTGCACCGCAGTTAAAAGTGCAATTAACAGCACTAAACTCATTAGGAGCTGATTGGTAATCAAAGTTCTTTCTAAGGATTTAGACATAAAGCTTGTTTCCAACAGTCAAGCTGCCCATATTAATTGTTGCCTAGCTCAAACTTATTAATATTGAACTTTTCCATTTTCCGATATAGTGAACTGGCACTCACACCAAGTAACTTTGCAGACTCATTTATGTTTCCCATCGTTTTAATTAGCGCGGTTTTAATTAACTGACACTCTCCTTGCTCTAGAGTCATAACCTCTTCACCAAACTCTTCATCTCGTGCTTGTGATGAAAGCCCTAACATCGCAGTACTTTGCTTAATGAGAATATCATCATCACTAATTTCTTTGTCTTCAGCCAGTAATACACTTCGCTCTATCACGTGACTGAGCTCTCGAACATTACCAGGCCATAGATAGCATTTAAGTTTAGATTTAGCTTTGGCCGATAAGAAAAGTCCTTCTCGTGCATATTTTGCAGCGTGTTTTTGTAAAAAGTGCTCGCATAGAGGCAAAATGTCTTCAGCTCTATTTTTCAAGCTGGGAATAATCATTTCAATAGTATTGAGCCTAAAATAAAGATCGGCTCTAAATGTACCAGCTTGGATCATGGCTTCTAGATCGGCATTCGTTGCACACACTAAGCGTACATTCGCTTGCTGAGTTTTGCTCGAACCTACTCGCTCAAACTCTCCACTTTCTAGCACCCTCAGTAATTTTGCTTGTTGTTCTAAGGGGATATTTGCGATTTCATCTAAAAACAAAGTGCCGCCGTTAGCTAATTCAAAGCGACCTTCTCGTTGAGACTTGGCATCAGTGAATGCGCCTTTAGTATGACCAAATAGCTCGCTTTCAAATAAGTTAGCCGGAATTGCTCCCATATTTACAGAGACAAAAGCCTGCTCATTCCTTGTCGACATATCGTGAATAAACTTTGCAACACTACTCTTGCCCGTACCATTTTCTCCAGTCAGTAAAATAGTGGCATCAGATTGAGCTAATCTAGAGAGTTTACGCATAAGCTCGTTCATTGCTTGAGATTTAACGACGAGTTCGTCACTGGTATTATGTATTTTGTTTAATGCTTTTAAAGCGCGATTTTCCGTTTCCAGCAAACGTAATTTGGCTTGTTGTTCAAGTACATGAAGTAATCGCTGGTTTTCCCAAGGCTTTTCAATAAAGTCTTTAGCACCTTTTTGCATTGCTCTAACCGCCAGCTCTATGCTTGACCAAGCCGTCATGACAATCACACTGGCTGAGACTTGTGCTTGCTCTAGCCAATCTAAAAATGCCAAGCCTTCACTGCCAGAGGTGGTATCTTTTGTAAAATTCATATCGAGCAGAATAAAGTCAAACTGCCTATTTTTCAGGCTCATTTGTGCTTGAGCTGGCGATTCTGCTTCTATGACCTCATAGCCATGATCTGACAATAAAAAATGCGCGGTCATTCTCACATCTGCATTGTCATCAACCACTAGCACAGAATTCATGTTTCTCTTAAAAGTCATGCGCTTACTCACTTTTCAAAATATCGGATGGATTCTGTGTTAATACTTGCTTTACCGGTCCTACCGCGCTTATAAACACACATAGTAAAATTGCTAACGAAACAGTCAGCATAGTATTAAAAAAACCAAGGTAGACTGCCCAAGTGGGTAACATTAAGCCTATCAACCACCAACTAACCAACATAGCAAATAGAATGGCAAAAACACTTGCATTAATAAAAGGCTTTAGAATATACCAAGCCAGCTTTTTATTTCTCATCCCTAATGACATTCTTATTGCCAGCTCAAAACGCTTCGACTGAATCTTCAATCGTACGACATTAAATATCCCCATAATTGCGAGTAAAACCGTAATACCTATGAGCGCAAAACTAACTAAAATACTGATCCGCTCGTTTGATAAATATTGTGATCTAAATTGCGATACGCTCATAAATACATCTATTCTAATATCTGCATTTAGTTCATTCAGCACTGCTTGTAACCGTAGCTCGTTAAATGCTTCACCTTTATCAAAGTCTATCAGTAGACGCGTATTCCAAGCCTGATAAGGGAAATAGATGTTGTAACCTTGCTCTGTAAATAATGAAGCGAACAAAGGCGATGTCTCATTTTCAACGATACCTATGATTTCAAACTCAGTTCGACCTGCGATGCGATATTTACTTCCCAACACCTGCTCGGCACCGCCCATCATTTGAGCCAGGCTTTCGCTAATTATTGCTACTTTGCTTTGCTTAGAAATTTCACTTTCACTAAATACTCGACCTGAGATCAAAGGCAAACTAATAAAATCAAAATAGCCTTCGGTAACAAAGTTTAGTGGAAAGAACCCCAGTTTTTTGCCAGCGTCATTCTCGACAAAGACCTTCATTGAAGACCATGCTGGTGGATCGTAAACAACTTTTGTTCGCGCCGACGCATTTATCCTCGCAACAGCGTTTTTAACGATACTCAGCGTTTCAGTATTTGCTGCATGTGTGTTTGTGGTATTCAAGTTTTTCACACTTACAAACGTGAGTTCATCGTTTGTAAAGCCATACGGCTGCCAAAGGGTAGTCAAACTGCTTGAAATAACAGTCATAGCAACAATAGACACTATGGTTGCAAGAATAAGCTGCAGCATTAATACAGCATAAACAAAGCGCCCAACTTTGACCCGCTTGAGCGCACGATTGCTCTTATTAATGACCTGTCGTATATCAATATGCGCCAAAACTCGATAGGTGATTAATGCAAATAAAATACTCAAGACAAAACTCATGAGCATCATAAAAATAAGTGCAGGAAAACCAAGTGCAAGCTCATCTATTCGAGCAAAATACCCTCCTGCGAAAACGCTTAAAGTTTCATTCAGCCAAGCGCTACAAAGTAAACCTAATAAGCTAGATGCAACTAAGTTCAATAATGACTCCATAAACATCTGCTTAAAAACTTTATGCTTTCTGGCCCCCAAAGCAATTAAAGTCGCAAAGTGCTGTCGGTTACCTGTAGCATAAACCCACATGGTCAGAGCCACATTAAAAAACGCGATGCCTGCAACCCCGAGGGTGGCAATAAGTAAAACCGCCGCACTTTCTTTGCTACTGCGGATCAATCTTGCTCGGAGTGTCAGTAATTGAACTTCATAAGATGACTGGGTTTCGAGCTCCCCGAGCGTTGCTAAATAATCTTGGTAATGCGTGTCTATTAGTGAAGATAACTTTGCTGAAATACTTGATTTATTTGCACCTTCCTTAGCTAAAACCAATGTCGTGAGCTCTGATTTAGTTAAAAACCAATTTGGCTCTTGCGCTGAATTAAAATGTTCCAATTGCCAAGGTAACCAAATATCTGTCGAGCCAAAAAATACATCTGGCTCTTTAAATTGCGCATCGAGTACAGCGACAATTTCAAATTCAACTCCTGAAATATTAATCGCTTGTGTTAGTACATCCTCTTTACCTGAAAAGTGTTTTTGCCAAAAAGCATGCGAAATAACAGCCTCATTTTGCTCTGCTTTCGCAGCAAATTTTTCTGGGTTTATCTCTCCCAATACAAGCGGTGCATCCAGCATGTCAAAATATTCAGGTGTGACAAATAAAGAGGTAACTTTTTCATGCTGTAAGTCTTTAGAAATAAAAAAAGCGCGATCTCGTTTCAACAGCGCCATGCTGGCGAGTTCTTGCACATGGGTTTGATAATTTGTATATGCAGATAGCATTGCAGCGAGGTTTGATCCTAAGCCATCTGTTTGAGCCGACCGATCTTTTATCACATGATTAAACACGTACAAGTTGTCAGCTTCAGGATAGGTTAAAGGTTTAAAGCGCAACAAATAATTTAAATTAAAGGCCGTTGTTAGTGCACCAAGTGTTATGCTCAAGGTAACTAAAACAAGTAAATAATGCTTTGGCTTTTGCAGAAACCTTAAACATGCAAACTGTAGGCTTTGCAACCAAGCTCCACTCATATTGCAGCCTTGGTGCTAGGTTCAAACAGAACCCCATCTCGCATCATGAGTTGTCGTTTAGCTCGCTGCGCGTAAGCTTGATCATGTGTCACCATACAAATGGTGACTTTGTTAGCATTCAACTCATCGAGAATATTCATAATCTTTAGACCATTCGCTGTATCTAAGTTACCAGTAGGCTCATCTAGAAACAGTGTTTTCGGCTGGTTAATTAATGCCCGCGCAATTGCAACCCTCTGTTGTTGACCACCCGATAATTGTTGAGGCTTCAAAAAACGACTATGGGGCAAATCAACGAGTTCTAAGCATTTCATTACCTGCGCTTTTACAAGTGGATCAGCAATTTTTTTAACACCTATTCTTAAAGGCAAAGCAACATTATCAAAAATATTTAGCTCATCAATTAAATTAAACGATTGAAAAACAAAGCCGAGCTGTTGGTTGCGAATATCTGCCTTTTGATCTGCATTGAGCGCAGAAACCGCTTGTGACGATATCAATACGCTACCACTACTCGCTTCGTCAAGCAGTCCCATGACTGACAGTAAGGTAGATTTCCCAGCACCTGAAGGGCCAATAATAGAAATATAGTCACCTTCAAACACGCTCAAATTAATATTTCTCAAAGCATGTGTTTGCGACTCTCCTGATTGCAGTGTTTTAGACACCTCTTGCAACTCTATAACTGCAGCCATACTTTTACTTCCACTTTCTTAGTAGCTCTATAAAATATTGTTTATACACTAAGTTGATGTTTTATTCTCAAGTTATAATTTCAGTTAATTCAAGGGGGATCCCCCCCTTTTGTTAATTTTTAGCTATCTCAATCAACTCTTGGGCATGCATATCGCTTAGTTCAACAATCGATTTATTCGTTTTATGCTGTACTTGATGGATTAAATAACGTCCTAAACGGTAGCCAATTGCAGTTCGACCGTCAGGGTGCATACCACCAACCCAATGTCCATAGTTCGCATTTTTAGGTAAAGCTAATACTTCTTCAAACCATTCATGCACATCTTCTGGGTAGTCCGCTGCTTTTGGAAAGTATTGATCTGTGTAGGTTTCAGAGAATACTTGAGCTAATCCTTCGTTAATTGAAGCAATTGGAATACCTGAAGGGTTGCCATACCTATTTTCAACCATAGTCCAACCTACATGTAAATGGTGCAGCTCATGGAAAACACTCGACTCTAATGCACCTCTGGCAGATGCAATCACCCCACCTTTTGTTGCTGTTGAAAGATAAAAAACCACTTCTCCCGGCGCTTCTGCGCGGCCAAACACCCCGCCAACAATATCTAAGTTTCTATCTATGGTACGAACAGCGATATTCAGTTTATCAAGTCCTGTTGGAAGTAAACTTCTCACTCTTTTACTGGCATTGAGAAGAATGCTTTTTACGACCACTATCTCTTCTTCAGTAAAAACATGCTTTGAATTGTCAAATGTGATAGTAATTTGTTCTACTTGATGTGTGATCACAGTTGGCTCAGCGTGTTTTTCTTGTGTCGCATTTACGCTTGTTGTGAAGCCGAGTGCTAAAGCTAAAAATAAAGGCGTTAATTTCATAAATGTTATCTCATTAGTAATGTTGGTTTAAGCTTCTATAGCGAATACAATGCCAACATTTAAAAGAATTAAAAATCAAACACTTAATGAAAAAATCAGCAATTTAGATACTGAATTGTTTTCTTAGATATGAGAAAGATTTCACGAAATTGCAGAAATTGTGAGGCAGGCAATAAGACAAAATAAAAAGGGGCTTATATCAATAAGCCCCTTTCAATACTTTTTATTCTCGAAGCCGAAACTAGCTTTGTGTTAAACGTGCTCGTGCAGCGTGTAGCTTTTTATAGCTTTCTATTAAGCGTAAATGCTTATCTAGACCTTCAAGGTTCATGCTGGTTTCCGTTAAACCATAGAAAGTCACATCGCCATTGATTGAGCCGACAACCGCATCCATCACATCTTGACCGAACATACGTGTGAAGCTGTGAATATAATCTTCAATTTCAAGCTCTTCATCAAGTGCTACTTCTAACGTTGCATCCATTGCTTGGTAGAATAAACCACGCTCAACAATAGTGTTGTCATTGTATTGTAAGAAGGCTTCAACCAGCTCTTTAGTCGCTTCTAAATCACCTAACGCTAAATAAATTAATAGCTTAAGCTCAAGAATTGTCAGCTGACCCCACACTGTGTTTTCGTCAAACTCAATACCTATTAATGTAATGATGTCGATGTAATTGTCGAGTTCAGACTCTTCTAAACGCTCAACTAAATCAGCCAGTTCATCTTCACTTAAACGGTGAAGGTTTAAGATGTCTTCACGATATTGCAAGGCTTTATTGGTGTTATCCCAAATTAAGTCCTCAACCGGATACACTTCTGAATAGTCTGGTACAAGAATACGACATGCATTACCAATGTGTGTAAATTCAGCCACATAAGCTTCTTTACCCATTGATTCTAAAATACCAAATAACTTGTCTGACTCTTCTTCAGTTGTGCCTGAGAAGTCCCATTCAACAAACTCATAATCGTGCTTAGCACTGAAGAAACGCCAAGAAATTTTACCTGTTGAATCAATAAAATGTTCAACAAAGTTCTCAGGCTCTTGTACTGCCATGCTGTTAAATGTTGGCTTAGGTACATCGTTTAAACCCTCGAAGCTACGACCTTGCAGAAGCTCGGTTAAGCTTCGCTCGAGGGCCACTTCAAAGCCCGGGTGGGCACCGAATGACGCAAATACACCGCCCGTTTTAGGGTTCATCAGCGTCACACACATAACAGGGAATTGACCGCCAAGTGATGCATCTTTAACAACAACAGGGAAGCCCTGCTCTTCAAGACCTTGAATACCTTCAACAATACCTGGGAACTTGTCTAATACGGCTTGTGGTACATCTGGTAATACAATTTCTTGTTCAATGATCTGTCGCTTAACCGCACGCTCAAAAATCTCAGATAAACACTGCACTTTCGCTTCAGCTAGGTTGTTCCCAGCACTCATACCATTACTTAAGAATAAGTTTTCGATTAAGTTGGTTGGGAAGTAAACCGTTTCACCGTCTGAGTGACGTGTGTAAGGAATTGAACAAATACCACGTTCAACATTGCCTGAGTTAGTATCAATTAGGTGTGAACCACACAATTCGCCTTCAGGGTCGTAAATCTCGCGCGTATATTCGTCTAAGATCTCAGTTGGTAATTCATCTTCTTCGTTTGGCTTGAACCATTTTTCATTTGGATAATGCACAAATTCAGCATTGGCGATTTCAGTACCAAAGAACTGGTCATTATAGAAGAAGTTACAGCTTAAACGCTCGATGAATTCACCTAGTGCCGAGCATAAAGCGCTCTCTTTGGTTGCACCTTTACCATTGGTAAAGCACATTTCAGACGCCGCATCACGGATATGTAATGACCAAACATTCGGTACAATATTGCGCCATGAAGAAATTTCGATCTTCATGCCTAAGTCTTCCATTACCGATGTCATATTGGCAATGGTCTGCTCAAGCGGTAAATCTTTACCTAAAATATATGTCTCAGTGCCGCCTTCTGGCGTTGTCATCAACATCGCTTGCGCGTCAGCGTCTAGGTTTTCAACGGTTTCAAGTTGGAAATCAGGGCCAGTTTGGATCACCTTTTTCACTGTACAACGGTCGACTGCACGCAACATACCTTCGCGATCTCTCTCAGAGATATGCTCTGGGATCTCTACCTGAATTTTAAAAATCTGGTTATAGCGATTTTCAGGATCAACAATGTTGTTTTGCGCGACACGGATGCCATCGGTCGGAATATCACGGGCGTTACAGTACACCTTAATAAAGTAAGCCGCACACATTGCTGATGAAGCTAAGAAGTAATCAAATGGGCTTGGTGCTGAGCCATCACCTTTATAACGAATTGGTTGATCGGCAATAATTGAGAAATCATCGAATTTCGCTTCAATTCGAAGATTATCAAGAAAATTAACTTTGATTTCCATAGAGCGGTTTCCACGGTCGCGCGCTTACTATGCTTTGTAAGCGCTTTTCTAAAAATACCGCTAATTATCCGCTTTTTCTGCTCAACTGTCTTGGGTTAATTATAAAAAAACCCCAACGGCAGACTAAAATGCCTTTTGCAGAAAAATATCGTACCGATACTCGTTCGATTTACTGGTTTTTTTAGCCGTCATCATTTTCTGTTCTTGCTTAGATTTACGTTTAAACAAGCCATCTTTGTCGTTTAAAGGCTGATCGGGAAAATACAGCTGCGTCAGTAAAGACTCATATCCGTACTTACTGATTTTTATATGAATATGAGGTGTACGCTGCTGCGGTGCATTTAATGGATATGCTCCCGGCATCACGGTTTTAAATTTAAAGCGCCCTTGTTTACCACTTTGCAAAATCGCCCAGCCTTGAAAATGCGGGTCAATTGGCGCTTCACTGTTATCGTGAGGGTGATGATATTTACCATAACTATTAGCCTGCCATAGATCTATGGTGACATCTTCAATGGCATTACCATCTTGATCAAACACTTGTCCAAAGATATCTATAATAGTGCCTTTGGCACGCCCTACTTTACCTTCGACTTGGGTTAAATCTGCATCCATGTCTTTTTGCACAGTTATGGGGTAAAACGGCCCTTCGACTTCTCTAGGGGTTAACATTTTACCGCCTGCTTGTGCACCGAACGTTTGGCTTATAAGTAAACCGCCCATCGAGCCTAAGGCTGCACTTCTAATAAATTCTCTGCGCTTCATTGTATTCTCCTCACCTACTTAACATAGCTATTTGTCATTGCATGGTTTTCACTGTAAAGCGCAGCGGTTTATTCGTCTTATTAATCTTCTATTATTTTTCTATCTCAAAATTTATTTAATTAAATTATAAAGTTGAAAAAAAAGCCCGCTTAACAAAGCGGGCTTCTTACTTAAAAATACCTTAGTTAATCTTAATCGACCAAGCGTTTAATGTGCCTACGTCTTGGTTATAGTGATCTTGCACTCTTAATTGCCAAGTGCCTTTTACACTATCCGACAAATTCACCGTGTAAGACTCAACGACATTATCAGCACTGTCACTGCCATTGTAATTCTTAAGCTGATATTGAGCACCCGTCGGCGACGTTAACACAAGACTAATATCACCACGGTAAGTGTGGCTAATATTCACATTTACCGTTGCTGTGCCAGAAGTTGTTGAGTTATCAACATCAAGCGTTGAGCTCATTGCGCTGTTATCAGGAATAGCTGAAACGCTATTCACTTCAAAGAATGTTTCTTCAACTACAGGTTCAGTAACCGGTGTACCGCCATTAAAGCTTTGACCTGCATTCACTTTATTGTACGTTGAAGCAGTTACTTGCCAAGTGAAGTCACTGTACTTTGAACCTGAGCCTGTAAGCTGTAGCGCATGACCTATTGCAGTAGACGATGTTTCAGACACAGGAATTGATGTTGAAGCTGTGCCCTGCGCTGCACCATCAGTTGCAGTAAAGGTACCTTCATAACTTAAGAATTGAACTAGCTTGCCAGAATTATCGACTAATGCGATACCGTCAGGGCCACCATTTTGTAGGCCACTCATGGCAAAAAACTTAGTACCAAAACCAGATTGCTGATCAGCTAAAGTACCTGATAGTGAGATAGTTTTATAAGCAGCACCACCGTTGCCGTTATAAGCAACAAGTTGCCAGCCACTTAGATCTGTTCCAGCAGCACCTGCAATTTCAACCCCTTCGTTCACATCCGAACCATTGTTATCATAATGAAGTTCGTTTATCCAAGGTGTTGCATCGCTACTACCTGTATCGCCACCGCCAGTACCACCGGTGCCAGTGCCTGTACCAGAACAATCACTTTCGAAGATACACGCTGCAAATTCAGGATGATCGATAAATGGGTTACGGTTGCCTTGATATTGGAAAATAGCATCGTTACGACGACGCTCAAAATCATCAACTGGATCGTCTTTGTGCCATTGAATAAGCACTGTTTTTAGACCCATATAAGCAACTGCTTCGTTTCCGCCGGTCTTAGAAGCTTCAATTTTGCTGCGATCATCTGTCAGAATTAAATCAGGCTCAACGAAACCATTGGCATTTGTGCCACCTTCATAACGCACAGCTAAATACATCAATGCACGAGCAACATCACCACGACGGCCAGGCCAAGTTTGCCAGATACCATCTAAAGGGCCTGACCCCATAGTTAAGTTAACTTCAGAAGACGAACCACCACGATTGTTGTTTACATCAGTCGCCTTTGTTGAGCAAGATGCATTAGTACAGTTTGCATAAGGTTTGTTATTTCTACTCGAATTGTAGCTACTATTTGCTATAAATAGGTGGTGTAAGTCTGTATACGGCAAGTTTTGACTGCCATCATTGGGAAAACCATAAGACTTCGGCCATGAGTGCTCTCGGTTGTAGTTAGTATTACCACCACCGACTTTGCTATAAACCGCATTTTTATATACATCAACAACTTGAGACGAATTATCTGGGTTTTCATCGGCTTTCTCAAGTACGTCCCAAGTATCTGTACTTGATGATGTATAAGGAATTTTTGTGTGACCTTTGATAATTGTATGCAAGCTTTGTTTCAGCGTTGTTGCATTTGCATTATCAATGTTTTGGTAATAGTTTTGTGGCGCAGCGGCCAAGGATACACCTGATAACGAGCTCATTAGCATCGCCATCGATGTCAATCTAAGTGAGAATTTCATATTTAACCGTGTGTTTTAATTAAAATTTATTTTTATATACACCCTCCTTTGCAAACTACTTCCAAAAGCCGACCCTATGTCAGCGCGCAGAAGTATACACTCTAATTTGTTACATAAAGATAACAAAAGAATAAATTATCTAACGTATCAACGCTGTCAAAATTTCAATAATAAAAATAATTTATATTAAACAAGCAGTTATTTCATTTACATTTCTTTACTTAAAAAGGATCGTGCGCGGACTAAAGACATTGAGATTATGGGATATGGATGGTAGGTGTTTTTAGTTAATAAATTGAATGTGGCTGGTAAATTCAAATTTTAGAAAATCACTCAAATCAGTGGGTTTCGTTTTCTCTTCTTTTGAACCGCCCAGAATACTTTAAGTTTTATGAGCCAGGTTAAATAGGCGAGCAATTAGATGTGTGCTTTTAGATGCAATGATAAAGACGTTACGGGGCAGGTGATAAGAAAATGTATTTTGGTAAAAACTAAGGTATTTAAGCCAACCTCACACTCGAGTAAACCCAATTCTGAATTTTTACGCCATGAAAATCGAACGTTAATTGTCCGATATTAGTAAGTCCTAGGTTCTTATAAAAACCATTAGCGTCATTTTCAACCCAAGTATAAAGCCAGAACTTAGGGCCTAATTCATTTTGGCATCTTTGCAGTAGTGCTTTTCCGATACCACGCCCTTTAAATTGTGCATCAACATAAAGGCGCTCAACCTCATAACCAAACTCAGGCTGACCTTGATAGTAGCTCTTTTTATTTGCAAGTAAATAGCCTTGCAGCACACCCGCTTGCTCAGCAACTAAAATGATTTTTTCGGGGTTATTGATGTCGTTTAGAATTGAACTGGTATTGAATGTATTTATCACAAAGTCAGCATATTCAGTTTTTACACCTTCTTTTGCATAGGTTGTGAGCCAAACTTGAATACTTAAAACCGCTAATGTCGTAGCATCGTGATGCGTTGCATCCCTTATGTTTATACTTACTTTCATTTCGTCCTTGACTCAATTGAATTATTACGTTTTTAAAATACAGATCGTAGCTAAAGACAATGTCCAGTTTAAAAACTCACTAAGCCAATGCCACAACAAAAAATACCGAATAAAGAAAACCACTGAGGTAATTTGGAATTTACGATAGACGGAAACGCTTCTCCTTTGAAGACTTCCTCAAATGGCGAAAAGAACATTTTGGGAGTTAGCCCTGCACTCAGTAAAAGTAAAAACACCCCAAATGACAAAATTAACTCCCTTATTGCAGTATCAACGATTAGGAAGTCGTAAAGCCCCGAACATAAAATGACGAAAGAAAAAATTACACACAAAACTGAAGCTATTTTTTCTTTAAAAGATAAATGACTCACAACTAACCTCTCCTTGTTGCATGTAACCATTGAAACTGGTTAAAAATAGTTTAGGTTTATTCGACAAAGTAAAAGTAAATTCGCCATATCGTGCCTTTTCACAGTAAAGATAAAGCAACTTAAATTGCATACTTTTAAATATCTGATTTTAAGGGTGTATAAAAAGCGAATTGAGAAACGCAGCTCTCAATTCACTTTTTATTTATTAACTTTAGCTATTCGGCTTTTCTGAAGTCTTCCAGCCTTTTTCTTGCAAACAGCTATCTAAAGCAAGGGTATGCACTCGGATTTTTTTAATATTATTTTTCATTTCAGCATTATCAAAAATGTTAGCGTCTTTTGGCTTACCAATATACCTATTCACTAAAAACTGAACATAATCTAAAGAGATCATTATAAGTACTTTTGGATCACTCACCGTCTTGTCACCGAATGTGTAACTTGCACCATTAAAAGCATCTTTCGCACATAAATCATAATCAGCTTTTAAAGGCTGTTCTGTTGTCAAAAACGTCCCTACTTCTGGTTTACTGTAATGTAGCATTAACTGCTCTGTTTCTTTCTCGACAACGTAGTCGCTTGTTGTTTTACAACCTGCGAAACCTAACACACAGAAAAGTACAATTAACTTTTTCATTATTTTCCTTAAATATAGAAATATGAGGCAACTTAAAACTGTATTATTTCAGCCGCTTCAATTAAACGGCACTTTATTTTTTGCTAAAAATACATTGTTTCATTATTAGGTTCAATTTCTATGGAGCTTAATATAGGCGTTGGATATCGGGTTAAATTTTTTACGGCTTGAAAAACACTTCTCATTCTGCGTTTCTAATTCCAAAATAACCCTTGATAAAAACCAATCCGCCCTTATTATGCTTTCACGCTTTTAATTTGAACTTGTTGCTTTGACCCGAATTTTAAAAATTATTGCAGTGCTGTTTTTACTGTTTGCCGATGCCCCGTCATCTGCCGAACAGTTTTCGCATGCGCAAAATAATGTTCAAAGCCAGACTAGTTATCAAAGTCTGTTTGAAGTTGGTGATGAGTTTTCATCGCAGCAGCAGTCACAAAAGCACCATATTACTGCCGATGATTCTGGATTGTTTTCGATTATTGAGCGCCCTTCTCAACAGCAAGCCATTCGTTTTTTACACCCAAAACAGCAAAGCGAATTTATTTTAGTTTTTGAGCTGATGACAGATACTTTCATTAGCGAAAATCGTTTGCGCCCTGATAAGCTCGAACAACCTTGGTATCAATGCAATACGCGGCCAAACCACGGCTTTATTGATGCCTGTAAACCTGCCAATTTAGTTTATAAAGCTAGGCTTACCTACCACGCTTAATTTCACTCTATCGCAAAAAAATCTTTTTAATTTTTTCGGCAAAACTTTGTTTTGCTGCCCTAGATGAGTGAATTATGAAAAATCAATTAAACCCTAAGTCGAACAACCGTTTGACCCCATGGGCGTTGCTGTTAGTCATTGTATTTTTGGCAATTAGCGCGCTACCAAACCTTTATCCAAACAACACGGTATTAAAGGTCAGCAGTCATAACAATACGTTATCGGCGACTCAAATTAGCCAATATCTTGAAGACGCACAATTGCCTGTGCGTGAAGCGACGGTAAATCATCAAACCGGTGAAATTCGTGTGTTACTCGAACATCCAAATGCGAGTGTCACTGCGCAAGCTGTATTACAAAAAAAGTTACAAACACAATTGCAAAACGCAGCAAACATTAGCGTGCAAAGTGAAGCAACTACGCCTGCATGGCTGCAAAGTTTTAATTTATCGCCTTTAAAATTGGGCTTAGATTTAAACGGCGGTGTGCTATTTGTATTAAAAGTCGATACTGACAAAGCCCTTGAAGAGCGACTCGAAAAACTGCGTTTAGTCGCAAAAGATTATCGCATTGAGCACAAATTGCGTGGCATCAAGATAGAAGCTGCCCGTGATAATAACGTGGTCATAAAAGCCAATAATAACCAAGCAGATAAGCTCGCGACCTTAGTGAAGCTTTTAAAAGCAGACTACCCAAGCCTTACTAGTATTGAACAAAACACGGCAAGCCAAGCCATTTGGCAACTTGGTTTTGACGAAGCCAGCCAAAAGCAGATAGCTGAACAAGCAATTAGCCAAGCCATTAGTACTTTGCGTTCGCGTATCGAGCAATTAGGGATCACAGAAGCAGTTACACAGCGTCAAGGTAAGCAGCATATTCGAATTGAGTTACCGGGTGTACAAGATCCAGCTGCTGCAAAACGCTTAATTGGTGCAACTGCTGAGTTGTCTTTTCACGCATTGAAAGACATTGGAGGTCACACTTACAAGTATAAAGACGGTGGCACCACGAACCTAAACCCTCTGCCTATTTTTACCGGCTCAGATATTGAATCTGCGCAGGCCGGGCGTGATGAGTCTGGTCAGCCTTTGGTGCAGTTAATGCTCTCGCCTGCGGGTGGCGACAAGATGAGTCGATTCTCACGCCAAAACATTGGTAAGCCAATGGCCACTCTCTATGGCGAATACCACCAAAATCAAAAAGGCGAAGTGGTAAAGCAACAAGAAGTGATTTCGGTCGCCACCATTCAACAAGCCCTTAATCGCCAATTTAGCATTACGAATTTAGGCACCATGCAGCGTGCACAAGAGCTGGCTATGGTATTGCGTGCTGGGTCACTTCAAGCACCTATCACCATTGTTGAAGAGCAAACGATTGGCCCAAGCCTAGGCGAGCAAAACATTGAAAATGGGTTTAATGCCCTCAAACTGGGCTTAGCCATCACCCTACTATTCATGTTGGCCTGCTACGGGCGACTCGGTGTAGTCGCCATCATTGCATTGGTGGTGAATCTGGTCTGTTTACTTGGGTTAATGTCGTTATTACCTGGCGCGGTGTTAACCCTACCTGGGATCGCGGGTTTAGTACTCACCATAGGTATGGCGGTCGATACCAATGTGATTATTTTTGAACGTATTCGTGATGAAATCAAACAAGGAGCCAGCACACTTGGCGCTTTAAAACGCGGCTATCAACATGCTATGTCGAGCATTATCGATGCGAACCTAACGACGATGATCACCGCACTGGTTTTACTTGGTGTAGGTTATGGCCCAATCAAAGGTTTTGCTATTACGTTAGCCCTTGGGATCTTAACCAGTTTGTTCTCGGGCGTATTGGTGTCGTCTTACCTTTCGCCGCTCTTTCTTAAACATGAGAGAAAAAAAGAGCATCAAAAAAATAAAAACAAGGCTCAACTAAAACCTGCAACGACAAAGAAAGAAGGAGCGCATCATGCATAATATTTGGCAGTCTGCCCGTAAAATGGGCTTTATATTTAGTCTACTTGCTATTGTTGTTAGCCTTGGCGCTTTAGCCCTTAACCCCATTGTATTTGGTTTAGATTTTACGGGGGGTACAGTTTTAGACTTCACGCTAATGTCGCTAACCAGTATGAGTGACCTACAAGCCACATTAACTACCTTAACATCAGACGCATTTAGCTTATCGCAAAGCCAAGACGGCCATTGGCGTGTGTTGTTTTTACCCGACGTGGCTTCAGATTCAATCGCTGCTTTTCAAACTGCGATTGAGTCACAATTAAATGCCCATATCCTAGAAAGTAAGTTTTTAGGCGCTCAAGTAGGTGAAGAGCTCAAAACCAGTGGTGCACTGGCGGCTGTGTTTGCAGTGGTATCTGTGTTGATTTATTTAATGGTGCGTTTTGAGTGGCGACTCGCAGTGGCTGCAACTGTCGCGCTGTTCCACGATGTATTAATCACCATCGCTTTATTCACAGTGCTTGGTTTAACCTTCGATTTAACGGTATTAGCAGCACTTTTAGCGATTATCGGTTACTCTCTCAACGACAGTATTATCATTGGCGACCGCATTCGGGAACTTATTCGCGCAAAACCCGAGCAATCCATTGGTCATTCAATTAATGAAGCTTTGCAAAGCACTTTACGCCGCACGCTTATTACTTCGTTTACCACCCTTGCCACGGTTTTCGCAATTTGGTTACTCGGCGGCGATGCTTTAAATGGCTTTGCCAGCGCCCTGTTAATTGGCCTAACTGCAGGCACCTTGTCGTCGATTTTTATTAGCGCGACCTTGCCTGAGTTTATGGGTTTAAGTTTTACGAATTATCAAAACCAAGACAGTGAAGAAGTGAAAAAGTTATTGGCCGAGCCATAAGCTTTGGCTGTTTAAAGCGCATTATGTCAGTAATGCGCTTTTACTTTTAAGGTTTTAATCACTTCAACGAAAAAACATCGATGGTTTGATCTCGCCCTTTTAAACGCACATTGGCAACTTTGTTCAACGAGTCTAGCTGTGACTGCTCAGCCGTTGATTGGCTTATCAATAAGTGATAACCAAGTGCTTTGGTTTGGCTTTCAATGCGCGCTGCAACATTGACCGTATCGCCAATCACGGTGTAATCCATACAACTGATGCTCCCCACATTACCAGCAATGGCTTCGCCGCTATGAATGCCAATACCGATTTCTAACTGCGGCAAGCCTTCTTTAGCAAATTCGCTGTTTAAGATGGCCAACTGAGCCAGCATTTCTTGAGCGGCTAAGATCGCGTTATCGGCATTCTGATTTTTCTCTTGGGGTGCACCAAATACCGCCATAATGGCATCGCCAATGAATTTATCTATCATGCCATCGTGCTTGAAAATCGGCACACTCATGGCTGAAAAGTATCGGTTTAGCATGCCCGTCACCACTTCAGGGTCGTTATGCTCACACAGACCTGTAAAGCTGCGAATATCAGCCATTAAAATTGTCACGTTACGACGCTCACCGCCGGGCTCAATGTCTACCGCTCCTGTTTCGACCGCACTGACCAGCTTTTCAGGCAGATAGCGTAATAACCGCTCGCGATGTCGTAAACGTGTGTAAGTATTAGTAATGTAATGAGACAGTGACCAAGCGAGGAGCCCTGAAAACAGCACTATAATTTGCTCATGTATTTCAATGGTACGAGCCGTATGACTGTGCTCTAAAATCAATGTTGTTGCGCCCAAACAACATAAGGTAGAGAAATAGATGATCACCCTGCCTTGCCTGAATGCACTCATGACATTAAATAAAATCAGAGCGCTGATAAGCATTAATTCAAACTGGGTTTTGTGTAAGTCTCTTAAGAAGTGACCGACTTCGGTGAGGTATTCCATTTCTAAAGTAATGGCTAAAATAATCACGTAATCGAATAAAATCGACACATATTTAAGCCAAGGTTTGTAGCTGCCCGTGGTTGCTAAATACATCACCAACCAACACCAGCCGGCGGTAATAAGCATCGACACCAGATCGACACTGATCAAAATAAGATCAAACCCTTGATTTAAAACACCAACCAGCAACTCCAATAAAAACAGTGCCATCAAACCAAAAAAACGAATTTTGTTGATGTGGTTTTCCATTTCCATTTCGCGCTGCTGATAGCAATCGGTCAGAAGCGAGTCAAAACTGTCATCTATGTGTTTTAGCCATTTCATTGCAATTCATGCTCAAAAGGTTTTACTAAACATAGACTCTCATAACAATGAGTACGAAAAATGAATATATAGAATAGTCACAAGACAAGAAAAAAGGCAGTTTAGTTACCTAAATTGCCTTTAATAACCAAAGTATTGGGAATTTATTCGCTCTTAATTACTTATAAAAGCATTGATTAAAGACGATTAATTACACGCGCCTTTATTTGCCCATACGTCCCAACGACCTGAGAATTGCTCAGGATTTTGGTCACGGTTCCACCATTTTGCTTCGTACAAGTTGCCATTTAGCGATACTTGATCTTTCGATAGGTAAACTTTGCTTGCCGACCAAGCTGCAACGCCATTACAACCGCCAGTGTTACCATCAGTTACTTTGACAACCTGAGATTTGCTCGCTGTTTGACCTATGGTGTCTGTGACTGTCAGTTTTACCGTGAAGTCGCCTGCAGTTGAATAAGTATGACTTGGGTTTTGGCTTGAACTCGTTGCACCGTCGCCAAACTCCCACGCATATGCGGCTACGCCATTGTCATCAAACGAACCATCTTTAAGTTGAATGGTTTTACCATTGATTGTCACGCTGAAACTTGCCACTGGTTTTGCATCACCACCCGCGCCACACTGGCCACCAGCAAGGTAATCATACGCCGCTTTTGCTTGCACAATACCGTAACCGTATGACGTATCTCGCCCTGCTGCGCCTTTATCTTTGGCTGTCGCATTAAGTGCATCACGAATTTGCTGGTTCGTACAATTAGGGAAATGACTCCACACTAACGCTGCAACACCCGACACATGAGGCGTTGCCATCGACGTCCCGCTGATGCTCTTGTAGCCGTTGTTATTCCAAGTTGAGTTAACAGCAACGCCCGGCGCAGCAATTTCAACTTGGCTGTTATATTGCGAGAAAGACGCTTTATTTTCACGACTATCAACTGCCGCAACCGACACAACCGCATCATATGATGCAGGGTAACTCATTGAGCTATTGCCGCCATTACCTGCTGCTGCAATGTGTAGCATGCCTTGCGCGTAACTATTAGCAAATGCTTGACGCTCAGCCGCTGACTGACCCGAGCCACCTAAACTCATGCTGGTGACATTTGCGCCTGCTTGCTGACATTGCTCAATGGCTTTAACTAGGTCCGAGCCATAAGCCCAGCGGCCTGAGTCATTAAATACCTTTACAATATGCAACCCAAGCTGACCCGATGGGTTTACCCCCACCACACCTTGACCATTGCCACCAATCGCAGCAATCGTACCTGCTACGTGCGTGCCGTGACCGTTGCCATCGTTATACCAGTTACCTGTGTTGTTGCTGCCGTAGCCGTCATCACCTGTGATCCCAGTTGAAGGTAAATCTGGATGATTAAGCGTGTAACCGGTATCCATAATACACACCTTGCGATTGCCCGACATGGTGTCTGCTAGTTGGTTCGCTTGCACCATATTGATACCGTATGGCGTGCTTTCAGCCATCAGATAACGTTTAGGGTCAACTTCAATCGATAACACATCAGAGCGTGCTTCGAGTTGTGCTTTTTGCTCTGCGGTTAGCGACATCGACACCGCATTGATTGAAGGTAAAACCTGTTTAGCCTGCGCAGCAACGCCCACCGCCAGCGACTCAAGACGGTTTATTTGTAACTGCATTGTCTGTTGCGGACTTAGCTCAAACGGCAAAGCCACCGCTTGTTTGTCACTTTTTAATGTCACGATATAACGCTGTGCTTGGTCTAGCTCAACGTTAAAGTCAAAATCATTCGGTAGCACTGACGCAGCGTGCACGGTTGGAATTAAAGCACCGCAAAAAATAAGTGCTTGTGTGGTTTTGTTTAGCTTGGTTTTCATTCTGATTCCTTGATCTTGTTGTTAGAGCGCAAATGATTAACAAACCATTTACACTAAACAGAAAAGAATAAATGTCCAGCGCTGTCAATTTGTTTTTAAACTAGGTGCAAACACTCTAATTTACGTTGTTTTTACTGTACATTTTTTAATACAAAGATGTTTGAACGTATAAACGTCTAAATACAAAACCTTAGCCAAAACCAGTTCCCAATAAAATATAAATGTATATTAAATGTTACATATTTATATAACTAAAAGGCCTTAAAAAGACTTTTATAGATCTAAACGATATAGTTATGAAGTCTATCTTTTGAAGAATGAACAGTTACCGAAAACTAATCTCGGCGTAATTCGAATTGAAAGTCGTCTACTGATTTACCCTTGATCACTACACTATCTTTAAGCAATTTAGTTTGCTCAAAACCTGATTTTTCGAGCAGCTTTATGGAGCTTAAGTTTTGCGTCGAACAAAATGCAACGAGCTTATTAAGGTGTAGCACCTGAAAAGCAAATTCGTGTATGCGTTTTAGCGCTTCAAACGCAAAGCCTTTACCCTGTTTTCGCGGACTTAATAAAAAACCGACTTCGCCGATTCGGTCAGTATGATTGAGGATCTTTACCGAAATATTACCCCGTTTTTCATTGCTGCTGGTTTCGGTTATACCAAAACACAACCAATCATGACTGGTTTCATCCCATGGCTGGGAAAATGCTTTAAAGCTCGCTTCGGCTACTTCAAGGGTACAGGGATCATAACAATGCTCCATCACCTCAGGATCCATACATAACGCTATAAAAAGAGGCTTATCGCTTTCATTTAAAGGAGCTAAGGTGAGCCTTTCTGTAATTAATGTTGTTTCTTTCATTTATTTTTCTTATTTATTTGGTGCTTTAATCACAAAGCCCTTTTCAATATCTGCTTTAAAGCCTACCGACTCATACACCCGATGCGCGCCAGTAAGGTTTTCACCTGAAAGCAACATGACTTTGTAGCAATTTAGCTCCCATGCTTTTTGAATGCCAAATTCGAGTACTTGTTGACTTAATCCACGACGACGAAATTTCTCTGCAGTGATCACATGCTCAATAATGGCAAAAGGTCGACCGCCATTCGCAATGCTTTTATTTAAACCCAGTGCACAGGTTGCGGCTAATTCGCCTTCGATATCTGCCACCACAATGTGTGTTTCTGGGCAATTCATCATCTCTGCCCATATCTGCTCAGAGAAAACTTTTTCAAGCTCAGGGTCATGCGGACGAAGCTCTCGGTATAAATTGATCACTTGAGGCAGATCTTCTTGGTTTGCTAGACGTATCATGGGGTTAGTCCTTTAAACTTCAACAAGCACCTATAATGAATACAAACTTACAATAAGTAAACTTCTGCCTTGAGCAAAAGCGAGACGCTCCATAGCAGTTAAACATAAAGTTCACTAGGTCACTTTATGTTTAAGGCAGCACTAAAGATGCACAGCTGCTCCACCAAATGCCTGTGCCAAATAATTGATTATCTCTTCAGGCTTAGTGATGATACTTTTATCTTCTAAAATAAGTACGGGTAACCATTGGTTTTCTTCACCCAAGAGCGCAACCACTTCTTGACGTGGCTTTTCAAAACCAATTCTACGAACTTCAACATGCTCATACCAATCCCTGTTCACAACCAAAGCGCCTTCAATCATGGCGCAATGAGAACAAATCCACATTTTGCCTGGCCCATCTTCAAAAGGCATAGAAAGTACAAATAAAATGGGTTTCACAAGATATTACTCCAAGAAATTTTAAAGACTATTAGTCTAAACCTGTCTCTTTTATATCTAATGATAAATTAAAACAATGTAACCAGTATTAACCTTACTGGTTTCTAAATACTTTTCGCCAAGCTTGTGGTGTGGTGTCGAAACGTTTTTTAAAGTGTTTACGAAAAACTTGCTCAGAGCTAAAACCCGTTTGTTCACTGATCAACAGAATACTTTTATCTGAAGACTCAAGTAACTCAAGGCTCGCATTGAGTTTTGCCAAAATTGACCACTGCGTAAAGCTACTGCCGTAAATCGCTTTAAAGTGCCTAGTAAAACTTCTTATACTCATAGAGCAATAGCTAGCTGCTTCTTCAACGCTTATTGATTGGGCTAAATCACCAAGCACAAAATCGATTAATTTAGCGAGGCGTTCATCGCTTGCACGATTTGCAACAGGGTGGGCAATATATTGATTTTGACCACCTGTTCTGCTGGGTGACGACACCATCACTCTAGCGACTTGGTTTGCTGCTTTCACCCCATAAAAGCGCTTAAAGATATGCAAACAACAATCTATCGCCGCCGCACTGCCTGCCGATGTAACCAAATTATTTTCTACCAAGAATAACGGGTTCGTATCAAAGTCAACTTTTGGAAAGCGCGTTAAAAAATCTGCGCTATTTCGCCAATGTGAAGTTGCCCTTTTACCGTTCAGTAAACCTGAATAGGCAAGTAAGTAGGAGCCTAAACATAATCCCACAATCCATTTACCCTGTTTGTGTGCATTGCGCACTATATCAATTAACTCTTTACTGGGGGTTTGCTCTGGAAGCCAACTTGGGAAGATTAAGATATCGGCCTGAGCTAACACGTCGATACCATTCTCAACCCAAATATTCAGTCCACCAGAGAGCATTAACTTTCCGAAGCGTTCTGAACAGACTTGTACTGAAAAATAAGGATTCTCCTGTCCAATCGCATCAGAAAAAATAGCTTGTGGTACTGAAAGATGAAACAGGCTCATTCCTTCAAATACATAAATAGCAACTCGTTTTACAATATTGGCCAAAAAGTATAGTTAACTGTCATTTTAGCCATTATTAGAAAGTCTGTAGGTTAATACAATAGCCTCATCATCAATATGCAGGTTATTACAATGCAAGTTAGAACTAGTTACCCATATACGGACGACATATTGTCACAATACAAAGAAATTATTGGTAAAGACTTCCAAGATTACCGGAATCATGTCACTCGAATGCTTAACTTTTGTCATTATCTACTCCCTGATATTTCAGAGCAGGAGAGTATGAAGTTACAAATAGCCGCAGCTTTTCATGATATCGCTTTGTGGACCCATGACAGAGTTGATTACTTAGTACCGTCATATCAAGAATGTCAGCGCTACCTTGAACGAAATGGCCTTAAAGAACTCAATGAGGAAATACAAATAATCATTGATATGCACCACCTCCTTAGTGAATATCAAGGCCCCTTTGCAAAGCTCACTGAAACTTTTCGTAAAGCGGACCTTGTCGATTTTTCTTTAGGCCTAATAAAAAATGGAGTCGACCCTAAATTTATTAGTGACGTCAAAACACATCTACCTAATGCAGGCTTTCATCTTACCCTGATGCGCTTTTCACTCATTCAGTTAACTCGAAAACCTTGGGACCCAATGCCGATGCTACGTACAAAGAACATCTATAAAAAATAAGCTGCAGTTTACTTTTACTATTTTTTGTATATGTTCATTTACCTTTTAAGTGCCAGTTTACTTCGTTCAATTGGCACTCCATTAAGAATAACCGTATCTATATGATTATATGCTTCAATACTTTGTAAAGGGCTGACATTCAGCAATAACAAATTAGCCACTTTGCCGGTCTCGACCGTGCCGTACTGTTTATCTAACGAAAATGCCTTGGCATTATTCAAAGTTGCCGCAGCAAGAATACTTGCCAAACTCATCCCTGCGTCATGCATATCTTTTAATTCCCAATAAGTTGCTAACCCCGGTTGTGATGCATAGGTTGGCGCAGGCGGTGTGTCGGTTGCCAATGAAATCAGCCCACCATTTTGGTAGATGTAATTTAAAACACGTTTACCAAGCTGTTGGTTAAATTCAAAGCGCGCTATTTTTTGTGCATCACTCATGTTGCCCCAGCCTGTTTTCATTTCTCGCGCAAACCATTGTCCTGCCTCAGTTTGATACCAAGCAATTTGTGCTTTACTCAATACTGTTTTGTACTCCGGTTTAGTAATATGGCCTTCACGCATCACATCTGTCAGCGCGCGCATAACATTGAGTGTTGGTTGATAAGCAACACCTGAACGAATAATGTCATCGGCGACAGCTTTTACTTTAGCTGGTAGTTCATCAATTACACCTTTTCTGCTTTCTTTACTTTCGTCGAGCCAATTCCAATTACCATGTGCCATCACATCCACTTGATGATTCAACCCAAAACGCTGCATGTCGGTGGCATTGGCATGAGCCATCATTTTTAAACCATGTTGCTCACTGGCAGATATGAGTTCTTCTAGCGTTTTAGAAGCGATTAGCGGAATATCTGAACGCTCACCAAAACCATCCTCTAGATACACTTTGGTGCATATAGCGCCATCATCGGCCATACGTTTTACCAATTGTTTTGGTGAATGACTTTCTAATATGTGTTTTTCATGCAGATGACTTGGATCGCCATGTTGATGCGCATAATAAGGGCGCTTTTCATGTAGGTGTTCATAATTTATGCCTTGTGCGTTATATCCTTGATAAATTGGCACAGCACCACAAAAGTAACTTGTTGGTGCCACACCATTACTTTGAAATAACGACATACTTTCTTTACTCGCACCCGGCTCAAGCACTTGAGTTACACCATAATATAAGTAATTCTTGCCCTGCCTTTGCAGGTATTGCTGCTGTAAACTTTCAAGCTCTGCAATCTCCTTTTCATTAAACTTGCTAAGCTCAAAGGGTAACCCTGGCATGCGATTTAGATGCACATGGGCGTCCATCAAACCGGGAATTAAAAACTTACCGGTGCCATCAATCACATTAGCGTCAGCGTCGTTCAAGGCTTTTGTCGATATGGTTTTAATTTTGTCATCTTGAATGCCAACCCAACGTTTATCTGCAACGCTGGCTTGGTATGGGTTAAGCGGCGAAATAACGGTAACGTTTTTGATGATGACATCAAATTCTTTCGCATTTAAAACGAAAGGTAATAGTAAGCTAGTTAGCATAAGTGTTTTCATGGCGACTCCTTTTTTGAAACTGACGCCACCTTAAAAAAACACTGGGTTAATTACCTAAAAAGCATATAATTTTACTCTGAATTTTGTCTCAAAATAAAAATAAGCATAATAATCATAAAGATGGAAAAGACAGAGGCCCCTTTTATACTCGCCAATTGGTATGTAGAGCCGCATTTAAATAAGCTCACTTTAGCCGAACAATCGTTAGAGTGCTCGCTGCCGCCTAAAGTTATGGCTTTATTGGTCTTGCTAACTCATCATCAAAACACACCGCTGAGTTTAAATTTTATCGCCAAAGAAATTTGGCCCGATCGCGTGGTTACTGATAGCTCTATTTATCAGGCCGTTGCGCAACTAAGAAAAACACTTCATCAAGATAAAACCATTACTGAAGCCATTGAACAGATTTCAGGAAAAGGTTATAGGCTCTCCCCTCATATTGCGCTGAGGTTTGAACGTGAAGAACAAAATTCATTGCCGCAAAACAGCTCAACAACACAAGCGTTACAACAAGCGCCGACAGAAAAAATAACGAAAAAGCATAAGTTAACAGCTTTCGCTTTATGTGTTCTTGTGGTTGCGGTTATCTCTTTTTGGTTTATGAACAACGGCTCAATCAAAAAAGAGTTAAAAGCGCAGGTAAAAAACCAGCCAAATGAACAAGCTTATTTTGAAGATTTAACCCTTGCAGATCATTTGGTCAAACAGCGTGAGGTTAGCGCAATTAACCAAGCGAGCAAACTCTATAAAACCATTTTGAATGAGAGCCCCAACAACGCCAATGCCCTGTTTGGTTTATGCAACAGCGATTACCAATTGCTTGTTTACGGTCAGCACAGCCAAACGAAAACCTACGCAAGCTGTTTACCCTTGCTGAAAAAAGCCATAGAAATTGATACTCATCATATTAATGCCATTGCACTACTTGGAGCGCTCCACCAGCAAAATGGTGACTTTGAAACAGCAAAAATCTATTTCGAACAAGGACGCTCTCTAGAGCAGAAAAGTAGTTTATTTCATCTTTTTTATGGTGATTTCTTACTGTCGCAACAACAAACAACAGAGGCACTCACCTCACTGCAAACTGCGTTCAAGCTAAGTCCAAATGACCCAGAGGTGTTAATAAAATTAGCCTATGCCTATTTAGTGAAACGCGATCGCAAAAAAGCTCGGCAATACTTTGAACGTGCCCGCTTAATTGCGCCAAACTTACGAAATGCCCCGCTTTATGCGCTCGATTTCTATCCGCTCACTAAGCCTATTGCTGCGGAATACGAAGCTTGGTATGAACAATACAGTTATGACAATGAGAATAGTGAGTACAACAATAAATTTGCCCACTTTCAATTACAGCATGTGCTGTTCTTACTCAGTACAAACCAATTAAAGAATGCAGAAACTTTATTTAAGCAAACAAATAAACAATATATTCATAGCGATTTTGTTTGGTATGTTGAAGCGGCGCTTGCAGCTAAAGATGGACGCTTAACTTCAGCACTCGAAAAGCTTGAGCAAAGGTATCAACTCGCTCCAGCATTAAATCGCTATGTAATCCCTTACATTCATGGCCTGATGGCCAATAACAACTTTCAAATGGCGTTTAGTTTATTTACTAAACACTTTGCTGAGTTTGCAAGTTTAACAACACCTGTTGAACAGAACCTTGGGTTGTATCTGACTTATGCGCAAATTTTGCAAGGTTTAGAAAACAAAAATACAGAACATGAAAATTCAGAAAAAAGCCAAACACTTGCAAAGCTCACACAGGACTTAGCACTATGGCGTGAACTCAACGGTGAGTTTAGTGGCTTCAATGAAGTTAAGTGGCATGTCATTAAACAAGATGATGAAAACGTAAAATTAGCCGCGACCAAATTGCTCAATAGCGACTGGTTACCTGACTATAACGACAATATGTTTACTGAAGCTCTCTTAAACAGATATTTAAAAGAACATAAGCAAACACTCAAGTAATCTTACCTTGTTCATTCATCGCGAATATTTGTATTTACTTATGGAACGTTCCAGACTCATTTCAATTTTTACAACAGGCCTATAAAAATGAAAAAGTTATTATTGGCAGCCTTGGTGTTTAGCGCCAATGTGTTTGCTGCCGACACCTTTGATGCACAAACCATTAAAGTCACTGAGCAATTAAAAGAAAAGTCGCTCAATAGCGAATTGGCTTACGATATTGTGGCAAGACTGACTACTGAAGTTGGGCCGCGTATGGCGGGCACGCCTAAAGATCTTGAAGCCGTAGACTGGGCGATGAAAGAGCTTAAGCGTTTAGGCTTCGACAAAGTTTGGAAAGAGCCTGCAAAATTCCCGGCTTGGCTACGCTATTCTGAATCTGCCGAAATTATTCTGCCGTCAAAGCAACCTATCCACATTACTGCCCTTGGCAACAGTGTCAGCACGCCAAAAGATGGGACGCGCGCACCTATTGTCATCTTTGAAACGCTTGAAGAGCTAGAAGCGGCGCCAAAAAATGCCGCCAAAGGTAAAATTGTCTTTATCAATTACCGTATGGACCGCAGCCTAGACGGCAACAGTTATGGCCCTGCTGTACAAGCCCGTAACCGAGGTGCTGTTGTTGCCAGTCAAAAAGGCGCGGTGGCATTTATGATGCGCTCGGTCAGTACTGCAAAACACCGTTTTGCACACACTGGCGGTAACCATTATAAAGATGGCATTAAAGCCATTCCTGCCGTAGCACTGGCAAACCCAGATGCCGACCAAATTGAACGTTTATTGCAACTGGGTCATAAAGTTGAAGTTAATTTAAACGTACAAGCTGAATCAAAAGGCATGGGGACTTCTTACAATGTCATTGGTGAATTTACCGGCACAGAAAAACCTAACGAATACGTGCTGTTAGGTGCACATTTAGATTCGTGGGACTTAGGCACAGGTGCACTTGATGATGGTGCGGGTGTGGCAATTATCACGGCTGCGGCAAAACACATTAGCGAGCTAACAAAGACCAAACGCAGTGTACGCGTGGTGTTATTCGCCGCTGAAGAGCAAGGTCTTTGGGGTGCAAAAGCTTACGTGAAGAAACATAAAAACGAGCTTAGTAATATTGTTGCTGCGGCGGAGTCTGACTTTGGTGCCGACCTTATCTACGCGGTTGAATCTCGCGTTGCTTCAAACTCATTACCGACTGTGCGTGCGATTGCTAAGCATTTAAAAGACTTAGGGGTTAAATACGATGCGCGTAATAACGCCTTCGGAGGTCCTGATCTAATTCCATTTAAAGACTCAAAAGTCGTGCCTATTTTCTCTTTGCATCAAGATGGTACTGACTATTTTGACTACCACCACACTGCTGATGACACGTTAGATAAAATCGATCCAGCAAAATTAAACCAAAACGTAGCGGTTTATGCTGTATTTGCCTACCTTGCAGCGCAAAGTCCGACTAAAATGATGGGCAAGTAAGTTTGCATTATTAACCTAAACTCAGGTTTACTAGGAGAAGCCCCCTGCTTCTCCTTTTCTTCACCCATCTTCGCCAGATTTAAAAACCATACGCCCCACTTTCCCCGCTGATAAGGCGAAAATAGTGACAAATTTATACAACTCACCGTATAATAGCGCCCCTTTTTAAAGCCTGTTTTTATCAAAGCTCTGGGCTTTTGTTATTTTAATCTCGTATCGGTAATTGAGTTGTTTTGAGGTCGTATCATTAATGAACCAAGCTGTACTTATCACTAAACATGATAAAGCCAAGTGCATCGCTCATGCGCTCGCGCCGCTTGGTTTTAATGTGATTGAAAGCCATGTGTTTGACACTGATAGCTTAGGCACGTTTGTAGGCGACATTGAACGTACGCTCAGCCCTAAAGAAGCGGCTTTAAAAAAAGCAAAAATGGCGTGTGAGTTGCTCGATGCTGAATTTGGTTTGGGCAGCGAAGGCAGTTTTGGCAATGGTCCTTACCCAGGCATAGTGAACTGGAATGACGAGATTTTATGTTTTTATGAACGTGCAACAGGGCAAGCAATTTACGCGAGTGCCTCAGGGCCTTTTGCAATCTCGAGTATTCAAGTAAACAGTGAGACTTGCCGCGATACCTTATTAAAAAAGCTCAATCACTTTCAGGATCAGCGTTGGTTATTGAAATTTGAAGAGCAAGTATTAAAAGGGTTAAGCAGCGAAGCATTGATTGAAACTTTAGCTGACAAGCAATTAACCGAGGCGTTAATTGAGCCAGATTTACGCGCTATGCACTGCCCGCTTCGCCAGCAAATGATCAGTAAAGCTGCCGACGATTTAGCAAACAGGCTCAGTGCCATTTGCCCTAAGTGCAATGCCAAAAACTTTGTTGTAAAAGAAGCCATAGCAGGTCTGCCTTGTGAACAATGCGGGCTTGCAACACAACAAATAAAGCAGCATAAATATCACTGTGAATGCTGCGACCATACTGAATTAAAAAATACCGAACAAGCTGCTGCCGATCCCTATTATTGTCAGCTCTGTAATCCTTAAGGTTTACCTATGAATAAATTTGAAACACTCGAGCTTCTCACCGGAGACGAAGGGATCGCCCAAGCCGTTAAGCTACTACAACAAGGTGAATGTGTCGCCCTACCGACTGAAACCGTGTACGGCCTTGCCGCGGATGCAACGCAGCCTGATGCCGTGGCAAAAATATTTGCCGCAAAAGGTCGCCCATCAAATCATCCGTTAATCGTGCATATTCCCGATGAAACGCATATTGCACGCTGGGCAGAGTCCGTTCCTGCTGATCTTAAAAAGCTTGCTGATGCATTCTGGCCAGGGCCATTAACGGTTATTTTAAACACCAAAGCTGGGCTGAATAACCCTGTTACCGGTGGTAAAGACACTATTGCACTTCGCGTGCCTTCTCACCCGCTGTTTTTAAAGGTGTTAATTGATTTAGACACAGGGTTAGCCGCACCTTCTGCAAACCGTTATAAGCAATTAAGCCCAACGGTACCTGAACAAGTGGTTGAGCAATTAACGGGTCGTATTCCTGCAGTTCTAGAAGGTGGCGCATGCGAACATGGTCTTGAATCGACTATTTTAGATTTAACATCAGATGAGCTAAGAGTTTTACGTGCAGGTCCAATTTCAGCTGCTGAAATTGAGCAATGTTTAGGTAAACCGGTAACCACGCCGATGGAGCATAACGAAGCTGTGCCGGGCAACGTAAAAGCCCACTACCAACCAAATGCACCAGTGACTTTAGTAAAAACCACTGAGCTCACTCAGGCTATTGAAAATGAAAGCAACAAAAACATTGCGGTGCTTGCCTACTCAGAGCAGGTTCTAGCTGAGCTGAATGCACTAAATTTGCAACCAGAGCTTATCAAGCAAATCGCCAGTGATGCTGCAGGTTACGGTAAAGGTCTATACTACGACTTATACTGCCTAGATAAACTAACACCGACCAAAATCTTTGTAGAAACACCACCTGTGAACAACGATTGGTTGGCAGTTAACAACCGCCTTTCTCGCGCCGCATCTTTTGAGTTTATTCCTGAGTAATCTTATCTGACAAAAAGCCATTCAATCGATGAATGGCTTTTTACCCTCCAAAATGTATCTTTCGTTTTGTCGCTATCCCAAGTCAAACTAAGCACTAATAATCACATTTCCAAATTTATATTTTAAAATGAGTATGTATTTAGAGTTTTTTTCAATCTTTTATTGAAAATAAATCGCGTTCATTTAAGGTCTAATACCATCTAATGATCCATAACTCACTTTTTGGAAACGTTGTGAATATTGAACATGTAAAGCTATTTATCAGAGTGGCTGCCTGCCACAACATTAGTCTGGCGGGCAAGGAGATGGGCCTTTCAGCAGCTGTTGCAAGTAGTCATATAAACAAACTAGAAGAAAGCTTAGGTGTGCGCTTAATACATCGCACAACCCGCAAAGTGTCTTTGACCGAAGATGGCGTGGCATTTTTGCCCCATGCACAAGAAGTATTAAGTAGTGTTGATGTGGCATTTGCTTCTGTTGGCTCTGGTAATATGTCTCCTTCAGGTAGGCTACGTATTACTGCACCCGCTTCTTTTGGCCGAATGCACCTGATCCCTGCTTTGAATGGCTTTATGGCTCAATATCCCGATTTGAATTTAGATTTGCGGCTAAGTGACAGTATTGTAGATATGGTCGAAGGTGGGTTTGATGTGGCTATTCGTAATGCCGCTTTAAATGACTCAAGTCTGATCGCTCGTAAAATTGCAAAAGATACGAGACTTGTCTGCGCATCTCCGGACTATTTAAATAAACATGGTACCCCTAGCCAACCGAGCGACTTACTTAATCATCAATGTATCGATCTCATGGGACTAGATACTTGGACATTTCAAACTAACGAAGGGAATCAGTCGATTAAAATCAAACATTTTTTGCGTGCAGATAACGGTGAAGCGATCCGTGATGCGGCAATAAATGGGTTAGGCCTGACTATTTGTTCGCAGTGGTGCGCTTACAAGGCTATTCAAGCCAAACAGCTTATCCCTGTGCTCACCGATACGCCGCTTGTGAGCAATACCTCTATTTGGGCTGTTTACCCTAGCTCTAGATTACTCGCCCCCAAAGTACGTGTATTTATCGACTATTTGAAAACACACTTTGGAGAAACACCATACTGGGAATTAAGCTAATGAAATTTGAAGATCTTTCATTGGAAATATTGTGATTCTTTTTCTAAGCTAGGGACTAGTTTATTTTATAAGCATGCAAGGATGTGTTCATGCCCTCAACAAAGAGGTGGCGTTTTTCAATTAGATTGACGCTCTTTTCAATTTTTGTCATTGCCACTACTTTAACTGCAGGTATTGCTATTTTACTGCAGTATCACTTCTCTACTCAGCAAGCTAAACAAAGTGCTTTTGAGCAGTTTCAGATGTCATCTGAATATACACGAGATTACTTAGCAGCAATTGATCACCAATCCAGTGAATTGACCGAGCTACTTTCTACTAATAATAGCTTTAACCAAGTCGAAAGCTTATCGAAAGAGCAATTACAATTGTTTGCCAAAGCGATGGAAAAAAACCCGCTTTATTATTCTATTTTTATTGGCCACCCTTCTGGTCATTTCGCGCAGCTTATTAACCTGAATTCGCAAGAGATTAAAATTCAATTAAATGCGTTAGCTTCCGATAGATGGTTAAAAATTGAAATAGCACCGAATGCAGATATACCGTCTCGGACCGTCACTTTTTTAGATAAAAACTTAACGCCTCGCATCAGTTACAGTGAATCCCATGAATTCGACCCGACATCACGCCCTTGGTTTAAAGGCGCAAGTCATGAGCAGGTTTATAAATCAGCGCCATATCAATTTAAGTCTCTTGAAGCACCAGGATTAACCTACTCTAAAAACATGTTAGCATCAGAGGCTGTATTAGGTGTTGATATTGCACTTTCTAGTTTATCTAAGTATTTAAAGAAACATAGTCTGGCCATAGAAAGTAACTTATTTATTTACCAGGCCTCTGGTGAGGTTATTGCAACCAATCAGAAACAAGTATCAGAAGATGCTAGCTTCGAATATAGCTCTTTTTCACTCACCGAAAGTGAAAAAGAGCTCGTTCGCAACGCGCCTACATTGCAAATCTCTAATTCAAAAGACTGGAGTCCAATCGACTTTGCTATTTCTGGTCAACCAAGGGGCTATTCAGTTGATAAATTGAACCTTATCGCTCAAATGACAGGATTAGAAATAGAGTTTGTTAATGGCTTTACTTGGCCTGAGCTCATTAGCAAATATAAAAATAATGAATTAGATGGGCTACAGGCAATCTATAGAACGCCTGAAAATGAAAGTATGGGTTTCATGTCTGCACCTTACCTCAATTTACCCTATGCGACAGTCACTCGAGCTAACGCCTCTAAAATTAATGTTATTACTGATCTTAATGGTAAAACCTTAGCAATTGCGAAAGGTTGGTCAATCATCCAGCCACTAAAACAACAGTTTCCCGCAATCAATCTTTTAGAAGTAAACACCATTAGAGACGTCTTTTTCGCAGTACAAAGTGGCCAAGCAGACGCTGGGCTTGATAGCCATTTATCACTTTTACAAACACAGTCCCAGTTTTTTATAGATGATGTCGTAGTCAATGAGCCTCTATCAATTTCACATTATGATTTTCCGTCTAATTTACATTTACTTCTCAAACCAGAGTTTGAGAACCTAATTCCAATTATAAATCGTGCAATGGCAAGTATTTCTGATATTCAAGAGGCAAACCTACGGAATAAATGGTTAACGAAATCTGATCCTCACCAATCTAGCGCCCATGCTTTTGCTGTTCCTCACAAAATCTTATTAGAAGCGATCAGTAAAAGTAATCTGCAAAATACTCTGCTCACTGTCAGCATCGAAAATCAAGAAACATATGTTTATATCAGCCCTGTTAAAGTAAATGACAGACAAGAAACCTTTTTCGCTATTGTCACCCCAAGTAACCAGCTGTATAAAAAAAGCTTAGACCAAGTAAAAGTATCTATTTTCCTCACTGCAGCATGCCTTGTTTGTTTGCTTCCTCTGTCTTATTTGTTTTCAGCCCCCATAGTGCAGCCCATCCACAAACTGATGGCACAGAACAGAAAAATCAAACGTAGGCAGTACGATGACGTTGCTATTGAGCACAGCAACATCAAAGAGCTTGATCAGCTTGGCGCGTCTTTAGCTGAGATGTCGGCCTCAATTAAACAACATGAAAAACAGCAAGCTGAATTATTAGAGTCGTTTGTAGAGCTAATAGCACAAGCCATCGATGACAAATCTCCTTATACTGCTGGACACTGTAAACGCGTGCCAGATATAGGCATTAGGCTAGCGGAAGCTGCCTCATCGGCCAATTACGGCATGTTTAGTGGTTTCAATTTGAAAACGGCTGAACAAAAACGTGAATTTAAAATGGCTGCGTGGTTACACGACTGTGGCAAAATCACCACACCTGAATATATCGTAGACAAAGCAACCAAATTAGAAACCATTTATAACCGTATTCATGAAGTTCGCATGCGATTTGAAGTTTTATATCGAGATGCTGTCATTGACTACCACCAAAACACACAACTTCACCCAGAATCTCAAGCGTTTTACAAAACCGAACTTGAGCGAAAGTTCAAACAATTACAAGACAACTTTGCATTTATTGCTAAGTGTAATCAAGGTGGTGAATATCTCAGTGAGGAAGCTGTTGCCCGTCTTGAAAATTTATCTGTTATCACTTGGGAGCGCCACTTTGACGATACGCTTGGTTTATCGCAATTGGAACAGGAAGCCAAACACGGGTTAAAAACCCCATTGCCTTGTGTTGAAATGCTGCTCAGTGATAAAACTGAACATCTTCAACTCAGAACAATCAAGCCTGAGTATGCCGAAAAATATGGGATCAAAATGGACATCCCAGATCTACTTAGTAATAAAGGCGAGCTGTATAACCTAACCGTCTCTCGCGGCACACTTACGCATGAAGACCGATTTAGAATTAATGAGCACATGATAAGCACGATCAAAATGCTCGACAGCCTGCCATTTCCTGATGATTTAGCCAATGTACCTCGTTGGGCATCAACCCATCACGAAACCCTCATAGGCACAGGCTACCCAAGAAGACTGAAAAAAGAAGACTTATCAATCCCTGAGCGCATCCTTGTGGTGGCTGATATTTTTGAAGCCTTGACCGCTGCAGATAGACCTTACAAGAAAGCGAAAACCTTATCAGAATCACTGAAAATTATGCAGTTTATGGTGAAAGACCAGCACATAGACTCAGACGTTTTTGAGCTATTTTTAACTTCAGGTGTGTACTTGGACTATGCCAAGCAACATCTCGCCCCTTCACAAATTGACGAGGTTGATATTGAATCATTGCTAGATAATGTAAAAGTGGCTTAAAGTAACTTAAAGAAAAATAACGATAAACCATTTTAACTATGAATTTTTTTCTGATCCTCGCAGGTTCTTTAAGTGCCCTAGCCGCAACTATGCATATTGGTTGCATTTATTTTGGCGCACCTTGGTATCGCTTTTTTGGTGCTGGTGAGCAAATGGCAAAACTTGCAGAGCAAGGCAGTAATAAACCCGCTGTTATTACCAGTGGTATCGTGCTCATGCTTTGTATTTGGTCTGCCTGTGCGTTTTCTGCTGCTGGCCTTATTACAAAATTGCCGCTTTTAAAAACCGCTTTAATTTTAATTACCTTAATTTACACTGCCCGCGGTGTCGCTGGATTTTTCTTTATTAACAACCCCATGGGTCGTTCAAGCGAGTTTTGGATTTGGAGTTCATTTATACCAGCCCTCAATAATACTCGATCATTTAGAGGGACTAAAACTGACGCTAACTTCGTTTAAAATTTCTCATTTAGAACAACTAAATAGCAAAATTTTCGCCTCGTTATCGCCAAATTTTCTTCGCCTCAAAATAGCTCGCTTAATTAAGAGGACTGGTATTATTTACTTGTCGTTTGGGATAGTGCATTTTATCGGCTTAAAGCAACAGTGGGCTAATTTATGAACAAAGAAGAAATTTTACTGGTTTACGATAAAGACTGTCCTGCTTGTAATAACTACTGCCAAGTCGTTCGTATTCGAGAAAGCATTGGTGAACTTAAAATTATCAATGCCAGAGAAAACAGTGAAGTATTAGAAGAAATTACTCAACTTGGTCTAGACATTGATCAAGGTATGGTATTAAAGATGGGCGGCATGATTTATTACGGTGCGGATGCCATTCACATTCTCGCGCTAATAAGTTCTCGTTCTGGTGTTTTTAATAGAATGAATTACTGGCTGTTTAAATCTAAGCGGGTGTCAGCCGTCTTATACCCCCTGCTACGCAGCTTTAGAAACCTACTTTTGAAGATGCTGGGAAAAACAAAAATCAATAACTTAAATAGCACGGGAAATGATCGTTTTTGATCATTTCACCAGCGGTAACACTTGTTTGAATACAGGGTCATTCGCGTCTTTTATCAGCTCATACAAACACATTTCAAAACTTGTAAGTTGAATACCTGCTTGATTTAACTTTGTTAACGCAAGCTCCTTGTTTTCTAGTGTTCTAGAAGAAGCACAGTCTTGCACAAGCTCAACACCAAACTCTCTTTGTTTTAAGCTCATCGCCGTTTGATATACGCAAATATGGGCTTCGATACCACAAACCAGCCAATTATCGACACTGGCAGCATCTATGGCTTGTAAAAACTCTTCACTGCCACAGCCATCAAATGTACTTTTTACTATGACAGGAATATCACCCAAATGCGCTTGCAGTTCAGGAATAGTTGGCCCAAGTTTTTCTGGTAACTGCTCTAAAAATACGATAGGTAAATCAAGTATTTTTGCCGCTTGTACCAACTTTACTGTTTGCGCAATCATCACTTCACTTTCATGCACAAGTGTTGCTAACTTACCCTGAATATCTACAATCACTAAACCTGTGTTATATCTATTTAGCATTTAACGCTCCTTGCTATAAACTTTAACAGCCGCCATCTGCACCACTACCGCTATCGAAACTACTAGATGAACTCGACGAATCATTTGAAAGGTTGTGAGCTGTTATACTTGCACCAGCTATGATTGTGGCATTGGTGTTATCAGTGCCTTTACCTACTTTTGTTGCTTTTCGAGTTGGTTTTTCAGGCTTTTTCAAAGTCACAATAAACAGCAATGTACTTAATGCCGCAGTAGCAATCGCATACTTCCAAGTGCCTGAAATAACACCTATAGTGATAGCCAGTACAAAACCTGCTAACGCTAAAACTCGCAGAAATAGTTGCATAATTAACTCCTTCAAAAACTTTGCGTTACTTATTAATCACTAGATTTCTTTTTCCACGTTGCGACACTTTTCGATTAATGTAAAGTTTTTGGGTCATTTTATTCGCTTAATAAAAAAGCGCTCACAAAATGTGAGCGCTTTTTGTCTATGTTAAGATCTAACTGTTACTTAACAATGTTCATTTCTTTTAGTAGGTTTTGTGCATTATCTACTTTATCCATTACCCAAAGCATATAACGTGAGTCTACGTGGATAGAGCGATTTAGGTTTGCGTCATAATCCCAGTCACCTATGATACTTTCGTACACACCGTCGAATAATAAACCAACTAGTTCAGCTTTACCGTTCAGTGTTGGTGAACCTGAGTTACCGCCCGTTGTATCTACATTCGATAAGAAGTTAACCGGTACTGTGTTCATACCACCAGTATAGTCACCATAGAGTTTTTGCTTGATCAATTCATTTTGTTTCTCAGGTGAATTGAATGGTTCAACACCGGTGTTTTTAGCCAATAAGCCTTCAAGAGAGGTAAATGGTGTCGCCACTAGACCATCTTGAGGTGAGTAACCGCCAACGGTACCGTAAGTAACACGTAATGTGCTGTTTGCATCGGCATAAACTGGCTTATTTAAAGACTTGTTGTAAGCAATGATAGCTTCCATTAGCGCTGGACGAGCCGCTTGTTGTTTACCTGCAATCTCTTTGTCTTGATCTTCAATTTGCTTCATCACTGTGAAAATGGCTTTAGCATATTGAATAAATGGATCTGCACTTGCGTTAATTTGCGAGAACTCTAGATCTGCCATCCATAGACGGGCTTTTTCATCAGCCAGTTTAGAGTTTGCATACATGTCATCTAACAATGCTTTTTGTTTCGCTTTATTAAAGCCATTAGTTAGATTAAATGCCTTATCAACTTCAACTAATCGCTCAGACTGTGGCAGTGCTGCGTAAAGCTCTAAGAAGTGAAGTAAAATCGCCTTGTCTACCGTCTCGTCATAACGGCGGCTCATGCGGTTTAAGCGAGCTTTAATTTTTGGTAGGTCACGTTCTTGGTAACCACGCTCACGCTCTGCATCTGGCTTTTGTTTCTCAACAGCTAGACGGTAAAGCATGCGTGCCGTTGAAATCATTTGTGAACGATGTACATAACCTAACATGCGATCACGTTGATTATGCGCTTGTGATTCTGCAACTAATTTACTTAGATCTGATAACACCGAACCATATTTAGCTTTACGCTCTCTGTCTGCGTTGATCCAAGCCGCTAAATCTTTCTCAAACTGTTGCTTACGCGTATACATAGAACCTTTTTGGAAGCTCTCAATCATTGAGCCATAGTTCTTGATGTAGTTGTTGTAACCCGCAATGGTACTTTCATAAGCAATGCGTGCCTGAGAGCCTTCAGGGGCATTTTCTTCAATTAACTCAACATACTTAGAGTTATGCTTTCGTGCTAACGGGTAAGCCGTATTGAAAACATAGTCAACTTCAGTGGCGATACGATAACGGTTGGTACGGCCCGGGTAGCCGGTTACCATCACAAAGTCACCTTCTTGTACGCCCTTGGCGCTCACACTTAAGAATGAGTCAGATGCAAATGGCACATTGTCTTTTGAATACTCAGCGGGTTTACCATCTTTACCAACATAAGCACGGTAGAAAGCAAAGTCACCTGTGTGACGTGGCCACATCCAGTTATCGATATCACCACCGTATTTACCAACACCCATTGCTGGCGTATAAGCTAAACGTACATCTTTGATTTCAAGAGATTTAATTAGGTAGTACTCAAGGCCACCGTGGAAGGTATAGACATTACAACGGTAGCTGCCATCAGCTTCACACTCTGCGACCAGCGCTTTGCGGTTTTTATCAATTGCTTCGTAACGTGCTTTACCCGATAAACCGTCTGTACCTTGGTTTACTTGAGCTGTCACATCAGTCACTTCTTCAGTCACATAAACGCGTGAGCCCGGTGCCGCAGGTAAATCTTCTGATGGATTTTTTGCCAAAAAGCCATTTTCTAGAATATTGTTATCAGTTGTTGAGTTGTACTGAATTGAACCATAAGCACAGTGGTGGTTTGTCACCACTAGGCCTTTTGGTGACACAAACGATGCTGTACAACCACCTAGGCTGATCACGGCATTCATTGGGAATTCGGTTAGTTTAGAAATTGATTTAACATCAATTTCTAACCCTTTTTGTTTTAATACAGACTCTAATTCAGGTAGTTGGTGTGGTTGCCACATACCTTCATCGGCGATGGCAAAGTTGCTCGCAGCAAGCACTACAGCCGCTGTTAATGCTTTAATACGCATAATTTTCCCTTATGTTTTGTGTTTTATTTATTATTGAGTGTTTTCACTTTCGGGAAGCACCTTACTCCCCCATCTTCAAATAGCAATTTTTTGCGTTCAGAATTTTGTTAAAAAATATAACAGGCGAACCCGTTATTAAACCCACTTTCAGGTTACTGAACGCAAATCACCTTGAAGACAAAAATGATATAACATAACATTACCAATTATACGCCCATATACCAATTTTGATGTCTCCCACCTCACTAAACTGCTATTACTCTGCCGTTTTAACTGCTGTGTGCGATTGCATTATGCAGACATTAGAAGTGACGCATGTATTCAGGGCTGTAAATTAACAAGTTGAAATAAGAGACAAAAAAATGAAAACATTAATTGCTACAGCTATTAGCTCAGCACTTTTGCTAAGCGCGTGTTCTGAGCCGAGTACCTCTGCAACCAAAGCAAACACTCAACAAACATCAAAAGTAACTGCTACAGTTGAAACTACCAACCCGCTATTTGTAAGAAGCACATTGCAATATCAAACACCTGATTTTAATGCCATCAAAGATGAGCATTTCATTCCCGCATTTGAAAGAGGTATGCAAGAGCAGCTTGCAGAGATTGAAGCAATCGCTAACAACAGCGCAGCGCCTACATTCGAAAACACCATTGTGGCAATGGAAAAAAGCGGCGAGCTTTTAACACGTACTAGCCGTATTTTCTTCAATTTAAATGGCACAGATTCAAACGAGACGCGTCGTGCAATTCAGTCTGAAATGGCACCAAAGCTTGCCGCGCACGGTGACAATATCAATCTAAACGCGACTTTGTTTTCACGTATTGGAACAATTTATAACCAACGCGCAACCCTAAACCTAACGGGTGAAGAAACACGCCTTGTAGAAGTTATTTACAAAGGTTTTGTGCGTGCGGGTGCAAAATTAAACGAAGAGCAAAAAACGCGTATTCGTGAGATCAACAAAGAGCTATCAACACTCGGTACACAATTTGGTCAAAACCTCATGGCACTGACTAAAAGCAATGTGATAATTGTTGAAGACAAGGCACAACTTGCTGGTTTATCTGATGCGCATATCACCTCTTTAGCTAATGCAGCTAAAGAAGCAGGCCACGACGGTAAGTATTTAATTAAGATCACCAACACGACTCGCCAACCAATTTTAGCATCACTTGAAAACCGTGAGCTACGTGAAAAAGTCTGGCGCGCCTCTGCTGAGCGTGCGCTTACTGGCGAAAACAGCAACGCAGATATCGTGCCCACCATCACCAAACTACGTGCTGAGCGTGCTGCACTACTCGGCTACGACAGCTACGCGCACTTTGGTCTTGAGTCACAAATGGCAAAAGAACCACAAGCGGTGCTAGATATGCTTTCAAGCATGGTGCCTTCACTGTTACAAAACGTAGACGCTGAAGCGGCCGCTATTCAAGCTAAAATTGATGCCTCTGGTGCAAACTTTAAACTTGCACCTTGGGACTGGTTTTTCTACGCAGAGCAAGTACGTAAAGACAAATACAATCTAGACGAGAACGCAGTAAAAGAATATTTCGAATTTAACCGTGTTTTAAAAGACGGTGTGTTCTTCACGATGAACCGTTTATACGGTGTGACGTTTAAGCCGCGTCCAGATCTACCGGTTTACCATGAAAACGTTGAAGCCTATGAGCTATTTGATGAAGACGGTACAAGCCTAGCGATTTTCTACGCTGACTACTTTGCCCGTGAAGGCAAACGTGGTGGTGCTTGGAAAAGTGCGTTCGTTAAACAATCGGGCTTAGACAATCAACGCCCTGTGATTGTGAATGTTATGAATATTCAAAAAGCACCTGAAGGCGAACCGACGCTTATCAGCTACTCAGAAGCAACGACTATTTTCCACGAGTTAGGTCACGGTTTGCATGGTATGTTGTCACAAGTTAAATACCCAACTTTATCGGGTACTTCAACATCACGTGACTTCGTAGAGTTCCCTTCTACTTTTGAAGAAGATTGGGCGATGCACCCAGAAGTAATTGCAAACTATGCAAAACACTACAAAACGGGCGAACCAATTCCAAAAGATTTATTAGGTAAGGTTATTGAGTCTCGTAGCTTCAACCAAGGTTTCGACACCTTTGAATATGTTGCTGCAGCACTACTTGATATGGAATGGCACTCACTACCCGCTTCTGCGCCAAAACAAGATATTGTTAAGTTTGAGCAAGCTGCACTTAAAAAACATAATGTAGACGTTAGCTACATTCCTCCACGTTATAAGTCAGCCTACTTCAATCACTCAATGGGTGGCTATGCTGCAGGTTACTATGCGTATATGTGGAGTGAAATTTTAGCGGCAGATGCATATGCGTATGTGCAAACGCAAGGTGGTTTAAACCGTAAGATTGGCCAGAAGTATCGTGAGAATATCCTTGAAGTAGGCAACACACGTGACCTTATGGAGTCTTACAAAGCATTCCGTGGTCAAGAGCCGACGACTGAAGCGCTACTGAAGCGCCGTGGTTTAACGGTAACGGTTAACTAAGTCATTACAAATTTAATGGAGCAATGGCATGTAGCTATTGCTCCAATTTAACTTCTAATGCAACAAGTAACCGGCTTTACCATTTGAGAAAGCAATTTTTCTTTGCTTTTCTAAAAAGGTTGTTTTGAAATTTGATAGGTTATTGTCACCAACAAACATCGTGGTTACTGTTTTTCCTGTTATTGGAGATATCTCATAAACGCTTTCTTTATGTTGCATATAAACTGTTTTATTTGATTTATTTACACCCAGGTAGTGCCATTCACTCACATCACCTTCAACTTCTAAAACCGAACTTCCTTTTACATTTAATAATGCATCTAATAATCGAAATGAGATATAACTTCCATCCTCAAGGACTTTCGCTGTTCTCATTATACAAACCACAGACTCCCCACTAAAATCTATAAATCCGATTGATGTATCACAACTTGCAGGATGCTCTATTCCACTTTCAACGCTGATCAAATTACCGCCTGTATATGCGTAAGTATTGATCGAGTTAGCGTCCGCTTTTTCGTAAAGATAGCCCTGTTGGCCGAGGTTAAAGAAACCTCTTTGCCCCTTTTCTTGAATACTAGGAGTAACCTGCTGCAATACCCCACTAGAAAAATCTATAACATTTATAAAATTATCTAGGTCGGTATAAATAATTTCCTCAAACCCATCTTGGTTTAGGTCAAAACTTTCGATGCGCTGTGCAAGAATGTTTAAATCAATCGTGTGCAAAGGTTGATAAGTTTCTAAGTCCAAAATATGAAGTGTATTTCTGCCAAAATGTTCGGAAACATATGCCAAGTTAAACACGCCATCTGATTTTGTATCAATCAATGCAAACCAAAAAATATATCCCTGCGCGAGCTTTATCATTTTCTCGTCTTCATTCTCAATGTTTCTGACCGTTAACAGATTCTTATTTTCAGATACTGAATAAGGTTTTCCTTTTGATATAAATAATGCTTGTGATTGATTTAAGGCGCTTGTTCTAAAACCAATGGATGAAGTAGAGCCTGTAAACGTCTTTTCAATCGGAGTTTTTGTGAATTCCTTATGCAAATCTACGAGCTCAAAAGATTCCATAAGACCTATTCGCAAAAGTTGTTTAGTCTCATTAGATGTAAAGTTGCCGATTGCCAACACTGACAGAATATTATCTGTAGCACCTTTGCTCACTGTACTAATTTCTTTTAATTCACCATTTTGATAATTATACAAGCCAACACTTCCAGTCTCTGTGGTTAAAGCCATTAATGCCTTGTCACCATCAGATTGAACAAATTGCAATCTCTTTTGGTCTCCAGCTAGATTAAAAGCATTAACTCTTAAAATGGCTTCACTGCCACCAATTGCCGACCTAACTTCATTCCCGCTGATAAACTCTGAAACTCCGTCATTATTGATATCAACAATCTGATGAACATCAGATAACGAATAACCCAATTGCTCAATTTGCAATGACTTTTCATCAATAGCGAGCATCTCCTCAAAACTATTACTGATTATTTCAAGCTGGGGGTCTTCATCTATATTGGTAAAAATTAGAGGCTTGGTATTTACTATTGGGGGTAAGTTTGTTGGTAACAGCCTTTTCTCAATCAGGGCGCCTGATTGAGAAAAGTAGTGAATAGTTTGATCCGATTCGTCGGCAGTGATAAACACAAGTTCTTTTTCAGAATTCCCAGTTACATCACCTAAACCAAAAGCATTAATGTTGTCTAATTCAATTAACTTGCTAGGCGGCAAAGTTAAATCAGTGACTAATTTGACTCCTTGCTCATCAACAAAAAACATTTGTTTAGTCTCATTGATTAAGAACTGATTCGTCACTGTATAAGGGTAACTAATTTTAGAACTTAATTTACCTTCAGAGAGAGTTAATATTGATAAGGATTGCTCATAAATTGAGATTAGCTCACTTTTTGCGTCACCAAATACATCATGTGCATGTACTGTTTCACTCTGCATAATGGGTAAATACGACACGCTTTTTAATTGCTGTTTAGAGGCTAGTACTTTAACTTCCTTGCTATAACGCAATGCTGCATCTGCAGACTCAAAAGTAAATGTATGTTGAGACTTATTTGCAAGGCCTTGCGGAGTTGCTAACCAATTTACTCGTGAGCCGTCAAACTCAGCCCCCTCAGGAGCAGAGGTCATAACAACTTTTGCTGAACTTTCATACTCTCTATCAACTTCAAAAATAAATATTTCGCCAAAAGCAATTTCTGTTTGAGTATCTGTGAAAGTTAACTCATTCTCATCTCTTATTGTAAATACCACCTCACCGTTTTCAGGCAGGTCCCACATAGTGACTTTTTCTTCAGAAAATGACACATAAAGTTCACCAGTAAGTCCAGAGATATCTTCATAATCTCCGTAACAATCAGGCTCTAAATTTTGATTTTTAAAATTTAAAGTTAATTTATGTCTCTTTCCCTCATCAACTGTACTAATGAATTCAAAAGTACCCTCGCCCATGTATGAGGCTGAATGCACTCTAAACTCATTATCATCATTGAATACAAAAGCTGAGCGACAATTTTCTGAGCTGCTGTTCCATATGCCCAGAATTGAATTAGTAACAGAGGGTGTTGGTTGTGGTGAACTTACTTCTGGGGTATTAGCCTTTTCAGAACCTGAGCCACCACCTCCACAACCTACAAGAGACAATAGTAACCCGCTTAAAATTATTTTTTTCATTGTTTGTCCTTATTTTTACACCATGATATCCATTTAATTACATATTCTTCAATAATAAGTTTTAGCATTAAATAGTATTTACTCTTTTCCTGAGTTAAAGCAGCATAGAGCCAAAACAAATATTAAAAACTATCTAATGTCGCTTGCTATCCAACTTTTCCCACTTTGGGCAATAATTTGCTCTGCTATCGCTTACTTTAACCCGAGCCTATTCGCTAGTTTTAAATCAGGTATTGTGCCGCTGTTGATGTTTATTATGCTGGCTATGGGATTAACCCTCAAACCAGCGGACTTTAAACGCGTCATTGAGAATAAAAAAGCCGTGGGGCTTGGGCTAATTTTGCAATTTACTGTCATGCCCGTCACCGCTTTTTTGCTCAGCCAGCTATTTTCATTAGACACTCAAATGCTCATTGGCATGGTACTAGTCGGTGCTGTTGCTGGTGGTACAGCAAGTAATGTGTTGTGTTATTTGGCAAAAGGCGATGTTGCTTTGTCTGTGACAATGACAGCAGTCAGTACATTAGTTGGGGTGATCATGACACCGCTTTTAACAAACCTTTTGATTGGTCAGAATATTGATATTCCTGTGCTTTCGATGCTGAGTAGTTTGGCAAAAATTGTCTTATTACCACTTTTAGCTGGCATTACGCTTAACTACACCTTTTCAAATATTATTGCGAAAATACACAACAAATTGCCAATAATTGCCATGTTGGCAATTATTTTTATCATCAGCATTATCGTCGCCTTGAACCAGCAAAAGCTGCAAAGCTTGAGTCTATTGATTGTGGCTGCAGTTATGCTTCATAACCTTATCGGGCTAACACTAGGTTACTGGGCACCGAAAAAATTAGGTTTTAATGAACAGGTATGTCGCACAGTGGCATTTGAGGTGGGTATGCAAAATTCTGGCTTGGCGGTAGCGCTTGCTATTAAGTTATTTACCCCTGCAGCTGCCATTGCAGGCACACTATTTTCAATTTGGCACAATATCAGCGGGTCAATCTTAGCGGGATACTGGCAAAGAAAACGCGCCGATTAAGGCGCGCTAATTAGACTTTAAATATTACTTTTCTTGAAAATCTTCAGTTTCATAATAAAGCGGTTTTAACGTACCGCAATTTACAAATTTGTAAGTAAGCTCGCTTTCTTTTGGCACACGCTTTGATGTTCTGAATTTTTGTAAACAAGCCCCTGTCATATCAATATGAATTAGATGGCTAAAGCTTGGGGGTTTTTGAATTTTATGAATATATAAACGCTCATTGCCTTTTATATCCACATAATCATATTCTTGCCACTGAGAAGAATCTTGCAACTCTTTAAACTCTCTCGCATAAAGCTTTTCCGTAAACTCTATAGTGCGGTTTGCATAAAAAAGACTACCTCCCCTATCAAAATGCCCCATATAGACATCGGCAGTGACCGTGATCTCTTCACCTCGAAGCAAACGTTGGATGTTAAATGCTTGCGGTTTAATCGTAACCAATTCCGCATCTTTGACTAGGTTTAAAAAAGCAACATCAGGGTTTTTAATTTCATACACAACTTGTAAGTCATGGGGCATACGATAACCAGACATATTCATAGCATAAATATTTGAGCCTTTATTAACGAGCACCATAGGATGTTCAGCATGATATGAAGGGTCTAACGGTTCAGGCTCTGGCTTTTTTTCTTCTTCAGCAATTACCGCGCATGTAAAAAGTAACCCCAGTAACAAAAAAACTAATCTCATATTACTTCTCTTTAACCTTATGATTAAAAAGCAGTATAGCAGTTGAACCGACAAAACATGATTACTTAACAAGATTATTTATATAAACCTATTAAGACATAAAATTTTTATTACTTAAACTAGACGTTGAAAAGAGGTTGGTCATATTTTGATAATGAAGTGATGTAAGTATTTTTAAGTCTGAAGCCTGAAATTTTTTAGATTAACAAGTCAGTTTTACACGGCAATAACTACTCTACTACCACTAAATTCAAAGTCGTTAACATTGTAAACTAGCAACTGGAGATAATTCTATTATCATACCTCAGGTTACTAAGCCCAAGTAATTGTAAAAATTTAACTATTCGATAACGAAATAAAAAATTGAATACAATATACTTTACGCAATAATGATGTTTTGATAGTTTTATTTCGACATTTATTCATAAGGAGATAAAAATGAAATTGTCAGTAAATAAAAAATTAATGAAAAACCTTCTTGATAAGAACGGGATTAGTAAAGATTTAACGAATAAAATTAATGGTGCAGGCTTACCAGATCCCCACTCAAAACATGAAGGTGACTGTCAACCACATACTAAGTGCGGTGCAGCAGCATGCGCTAATGATGGTGGAAAGAAAGGAGCTAATTAAGACAACCCTTCATAATTAATCATTATTTTTAAAGGGTTAGCACTCAAACACTGCAAACCCTTTTATAAAGATGATATGAAGTACTATTTTAAAACGTCAAACTCCCTTTACACCATTCAGTGTCGATTAAGCCTTTATAAATGCATCTTGCCGCCAATTTCTATATGATGCGCGCGAAAAATTATTCTTATTAATTTCTAGGACAACAAGTATGAGTAACTCCCCAGAAGCCATGACGCTAGATATGTCTTCAGCCAGTAGGGGTGGCTGGACTCAGCACGACACACAGTGGGTGCTAAGCCTATTCGGTACAGCGGTCGGTGCTGGTATTTTATTTCTACCAATCAATATCGGTATTGGTGGTTTTTGGCCACTGCTGATTATGGCCTTACTAGCCTTCCCTATGACGTTTTTAGCACACCGAGGTCTTGCCCGTTTTGTGCTGTCTTCAAAACAAGAGAATGCCGACTTCACCGATGTGGTTGAAGAGCACTTTGGTGCTGGTGCAGGTCGCTTAATCTCTCTACTCTATTTCTTCTCTATTTACCCTATTCTACTTATCTACGGTGTAGGTTTAACCAATACAGTAGACAGCTTTATGGTGAACCAATTAGGCATGGAGTCTATCCCTCGTGTGGCCCTATCTGGCGTGCTGGTTGCGTTTATGGTGAGTTTAATGCTGGGCGGTGAAAAGCTGCTCATGCGAGCCTTCTCTGCTTTGGTTTATCCTTTAGTGGCAATTTTATTATTCTTATCACTATACCTTATTCCAAACTGGCAAATGCCAGCGGTGTCAGCACCGGATATCGGTGAGCTAAGCAGCACATTATGGCTATCAGTACCTGTGATTGTGTTCTCATTCAGTCACGCTGCGGCTATTTCTAGCTTTGCCAATGTTCAGCGCCGTCATTATCGTGCTGAAGCCGTATCGAAGAGTGAAAGAATACTAAAATACACCTCATTAATGCTGATCTTATTCGTATTATTATTTGTGTTTTCTTGCATTTTCTCTTTGACACCTGAGCAAATGGCACAAGCAAAACAACAAAATGTATCGGTACTGTCGTTCTTAGCGAACGTGTATGACAACCCATATATTGCACTGCTTGGCCCATTCGTGGCGTTTGTTGCCATTACCTCTTCTTTCTTAGGCCATTTCTTAGGTGCACGTGAAAGCTTTAATGGCTTGGTAACTAAGCAAACTAAATTAGGCAGTGCCACTGCGGATAAAATTGGCGTTGCAGTGATGTTTGTCACTATTTGGATTTGTGCGGTAATTAACCCAAGTATTCTGGGCATGATGGAAGCCATTTCTGGCCCTATCATTGCGATGATCTTATTCGTGATGCCAACTATCGCAATCTACAAAGTACCAAGCCTGAATAAATACAAAGGCCGTTTAAGCACCTACTTTGTATTAGTGGTTGGTTTACTTGCGGTATCTGCGTTGTTATTTAGCTGGTAAGCAAGCTCGATTACCAAAATGCGTATTAGCAAAGTAACGACGAGTTGTTTTGTTAATACGCTCACCTCCCATCCAACATCCATTTTTCAATTCATCTACTCTCCAACATATTAATATTTATAAATATTTTTTTGATAAGAAAAAAATAGAAATTTATTAAGAAAGATTTTCTTTGTTTCATTAGTTTGCTGGCTAACCACCTAAAAACAAAGAGAACAAAATGAATAAACAAACGCGTTTGCTCTGCGTAAGCCTTTTCGCAATACCTTTTGTGTCATTTGCAGAACCGATTGAACCTGAAATGATCACCATTCCCGCAGGTAGCTTTGAAATGGGTTCAGCAAAATATAAAACTAGCCAGCCTGTTCATACTGTTACATTGCCCGAGTTTAGTTTGGGAAAATACGAAGTGACAGTGAGCGAATTTAGACAATTTATAACCGCAACAAATTATCCTGCACCACAAGAGTGCCGCCATGAAATGGATGGCTGGTTTTTACTTTGGACAAAAGGTGACTGGGAAACTAACGCGCTCAATACCAGTGAATACCAGCCCGTTGTGTGTATTAATTGGGAAACAGCAAACGCCTATGCAAACTGGCTAGCAAAAGAAACAGGTAAACCTTATCGTTTACCAACTGAAGCAGAGTGGGAATATGCCGCTCGCGCGGGGACTGCAACCGATTATTTTTTTGGTGATGACCCAGACCGAACTCTTGTCTGTGAGTATGCCAACACAGGAGACATCGGTGGCGAAAATATACTTCAGCGCGATAGCAATACCAGCTATTACAACTGGAGTGGCAAGCTGGCGAACTGTAACGATCATGCCGCTTATGCCAGTATAGTTGGCATGTATAAGCCCAATCAATTTGGCTTACACGATATGCTCAGTAATGTACTCGAATTTTTAGCTGATTGTTATGAAAACGACTACAGCAATACACCAAGAGATGGCTCTGCACATCAGAGCGAAGACTGCAATCGACATGCAACTCGAGGCGGCAGTTGGCACTGGAGTCATTGGCCCTTAACTATGCGCAGTTCACAGAGTAAAACATTTTCCGGTGGCGTTGATGGCTTTAGACTGGCACTTGATGGCGCAGCCCCTAAGCTATCAAAAACCACCAAAACGCATATCGCACAACTTCAATTTGCACAAAACCAAGAAAGAAAACGCCGTGACATGCAGCGCCCAATTCCCGATCCTGTGAGTAATTTGCAGCTGTTTAACAATACCGACTCAGTCACGTTAACTTGGGATTATCCCGAGCATAATTTTTTAGTCAGTTATCGCGTTTATAGAAACAGTTTAACGGGCAAGATGTTTAAACTCATTGCGACAAATATCAAAAATAAGCAGTTTACCGACGCTAATATCTCCCCGAATAAGTACGAGTATACGGTAGTTGCCGTTAAGCATCACATGCAAAGCTATTATGCAGAGCCTGTAGAAACAACTTCTAGAGTGATAAACCTGCCTGGCACTTTCGAAGCCGAGTGGGCAAATAAAATGAGCCAGAGTAATGTCAGTTTTGCCGAATACGATAACCGCAATGGACTGAGTGTTGCTGGCGCTCAACACAGTCAAGATAAAGCAACGCTCGAGTACCAAATAAATGTGCCTAGCGACGGGCAATATCGTATCGACTACCATGTCAGCGCGCCTGACAGCATAGAGGCGTTCGAGATATATAGTGAAGATAAACTGATTGGCACTAGCAAAATGGAAAAAACAGGTGATGCGAAAGTATGGCGTACACAATTTGCAAGCAATCTAGAACTCAAAAAAGGCTTACAAACTTTAAAGTTTAAAGCACTGAATAATGACTGGAAAATAGATTGGTTTAATGTGCAAAAATTATAAACTTAAACTTTAGCAATAATTAAAAACTTAAACTTTAGCAATAATTAAAAAAGCGCCCATCAAAGGGCGCTATTCACGATTAGCGTCTTCTGAGGAATAAGCCCACACCTAGCATTATCAATAAACTAAATAAGCTGCCCGAACTGCTATCAGTGTTGTTATTATCACCATTTCCAGTATCTGGTGTTGTTGGCTTTAACAACGTATTTTTTACTGGCATTAAATCCGCCGCTGTATTGTCGCTATCATCAATGATAGTCACAGTGTTAATGGTAATAAAATTACTTGCATCAGGATTTATTTGATCATCAGCACATTTTTCTTGCGAGAAATCAACTAATGGCGTCGACCCACAGCGCTCTAATTTAGCAATTTTATCAACAATTTCCATACCATCGCCGATCACTTGACCGAATACAGTAAAACCACCGTTTTGAACGTCAAGATTCGAGCTGTTATCTTTTAAATTGAAAAACCATTGGTTCGAGGCGCTATTTGCATCGCCCGCTTGTTTTGCCATTGCAATAGTGCCGCGCACATTTGAATACACTGGCTCGTTTTCGACATTTCCAAATGACTCAACGGCACTCAGTGGAATACTGCCTTCGTAAAAAAAACCACCCCCTTGCAACACAAAGCCTGGCTCTAATCGATGAAAAATTACTTCATTATATCGGTCTGCATTCACGTATTTCATGAAATTTTCAACCGTTTTTGGCGTAGATTGATCAAACAAATTTACTTGAAAACTACCTTGTGACGTTTGGAATTCAACGATTGTTGCCATCGCCGAGCTGCTGCTTACTAAAAGCGCTGCTGAAATTAAATGCTTAATCAAAATTTTTGCCTCAAAAATAAATTTGCATGCAGACTACTGGTTAATTGTTTGAATGAAAAGCTAATGAGTGCTTTGCGTAACAATTAATAACAATTACAAACACAAAGCACGAATACGAAGGTTAAGCGACTGCTTTCGCTGCACGCTCTTCTTGCCAGCCATAAAAAAGCAGCAAACCAGCACCGGCTAAAATAAACATATCGGCAATATTAAATACACCCGTTCTGAGGCTGCCAATACCGATATTTAAAAAATCAATCACTCCCCCATCGTTTAACACACGATCAAGCCAATTACTTGCGCCACCTGACACTATCAATGCCCAAGCTATCGCCATTTTGTTATTTAATTTCTTATCTCTGAATACATAGATAATGATGCCTGTTAAAAACACCCCAACCACACCAATAAATACCATAGTGCGCATAGACTCAGACATTGCCCCGCCTAAGCTTAAAAACGCACCGTGATTTTCGGTGTAACCAATACGAAAAAGGTCATTGAGATAACTGGTCATCTGCCATGGTGTTAAGACAGCCGCAGCCCAAATTTTAGAAAGTTGATCAAATAGAAGTGTGACGAGAGTAAAAACGACAAAAGTCATTTTTGGGGAAAGCTTTGTAAACATAAAAACAGTACTGCCGTGGATAATTCATAAAATCAAGATGCCAAACTACCCAATCGACTATCAATACGCAATGTAAAAATAACAGGAACAAGTTATAAAGCGATTAGCAACAGGTTGCCAATCGCTTGTATCTTCTTTTAACACATATTCGATGTTGCGCAGCCCGCACCCACACTTGGCGTACATAGATCAGTGCAGTAGTAAGTCATAGGTTGAGTGTTGCAATTATCGTAGTAGCTGTAAGGTTTTCCGGCACCTGCGATATCAGCGGTTAGCTCTACTGGTAGTTTTGATTTGTCAAAAGATAAAGATTTCATGTTTTTCTTTTTTAATTTAATCATTTTAATTTTTCCTTATTAAAAATAATGATTTAAGTTTCGCTTTTACTAGCCCTCTTAGAGTAACAACTCCACCTACATATGAAAACACAAAATAGTTACAAAATATTTACCTAACCTGAGCCTTGCTTGAAACACTCACTAAATCATTGGTATTTGGTGATAAATACTTTATCAAAAAAAGCATCCGACGACTTTTAGTGATAACACCGCTCACGTGTCCTGCTATCGCCAAGGTATCTACATCCGTGTAGGCAAGGTGAATTTACGACTCAATAGCTGGCCTATTGCAAGCAAACTTAAGGCAGTTAACGTTAAAAGTAGCCGCTGGAGATAGATTTATTATCCAGAGCTCAGGTTCCTTAGTTATATCGCCACTCATGGCGAGGTCCTTGCACTTTTCACTTTTTGGCAAGTCAAAAGTATTTTTTGACACTTAAAGACCAAACAATGTTAACAGGACGATAATCAGTCTAGTGTAATTATTTGTAATCACTATTCACTAGGTTTCCCCGATTTAACAGCCGTCTTTTCCAGTACTTTGCCAATTACACACTACTTTCACCACAAAAATGCTGATAAAGGATTTTGTTTGCACGTAGAAATTATTGCAATTTAATAAACAAAATAGAAGCAAGCGTGGTGACTAACTAACCGGAGAAATACAATGGAAATTCGCTCACAAGTGAAAAGGAACACTTTCGATGTAGCGCTTTTGTTTAAAAACTCAATTGAACAGCTACTAGACAACAAGTTTAACCATTTAACACGATGTGACTTTGTTGTTGAATACCTTACCTCAAACGCGCTGTCACACTTTTGGCCAAAGTACGATCTATTTGAGAAACCCATCTCAAGTATTGCCATCACTTACCAAAGAAAACCCCTTGGTACATTACATTTACTAGTAGAAGTTAAACCAGGTTCAAGCGAAGAGCTGGCATTTAAACAATTTGCAAGTCAGCTCGGATTGATGTTTGCCCGCCTTAATATTGCCCAAATGAGCGAGGAAAAGTTCGGTCAGAACTATGCTTTACAAGGTTTTAGTCCTGAAATTAATAAGCTTGAACGGCTGATCGAAAAAAGTGCTAATACTTTATTCCCACTTGTTTTAAATACGCCTGCAGGCAGCGAAACTTTAGCGACTGCGATCAGTATTCATCTTTTAAGTGACAAACAAGCCGGCCCATTTATTGAATTAGACTGTACCTGCATTGACGCACATAACTTTGAAAGCAAGTTAAAACAAGCGTTCGAACAAGCGCAAAATGGCTCTCTACTCATCGCCAATGTCAGTCATTTAACTATGTCTCAGCAAACTCAGCTCAATACGTTACTGACCAATCAATATAGTTTAAGACAAAACACCTCACAGCCGCGCCTGCTATCTAGTACCGAACACAATTTATATGCTCGAGTAAACCAAGGCCTATTCTCTCGAAGTTTGTTTGAAAAATTAAGCTTTCTGGAGTTGCCTATTCCGGCTTTAAATGAGCGAAAATCCGACTTGCCTTATCTTATCAATGTGCTCTTTAAGCGTCATAAAATTAATCCTCGACAGCTCTTGAGCAAAGACTGTTTCGATACTCTGGCGCAATATGAGTGGCCTGGCAATATGATGCAGCTAGAGCAGACGTTAGTGAAGCTTATTACTTTATCTCATCAAGATGAGATCAGTGTACAGGTACTCACGCAAACGCTGCCAGAATTTGCGCAACAACTGCAGAGCAGTGTAAACCATACACATGGACTTCACGGCAAAAACATCGTCAGTATCTTGTTCAACAAGCACGTTGCAGAGCTGAAGTCGCTGCATCCGAGCTTAATGAAAGCACTCATGTTTATGCAAAATAACTGGCAACAAGAGATCACATTAACAGGCCTCGCTAATCAGGCATTTGTGAGCCCCTCTCACCTGTCTTACTTATTTAAAAACACATTAAACAAAAGCTTTAAGCAAATTTTGGCTGAACTAAGAATAGAACACGCCAAAGCCATGATAGCCCAAGACCCTAACATTCGTATTACTGATTTATGTTTAGAGGTTGGCTTTGGCGACTTAAGTCACTTCGAAAAAATCTTCCGACGTTATACCGGTATGTCACCCCGCGACTATAAAAAACAGTACAAACCATACCGAATTTAAACAAGCCGATATTCGCGGCAATTGTTAGCGCAATTGCCCGATTAACAAAACGCTGCACCCCCTAATATGACCTTATCGAAACAAGCACGGATAACTGTGATGGAAGACTTAAGCGCACAAATAGAAGACTTAGTTAACCAACAGTCGCCGCAAGTTTCTCGTGCCATGTTAGTGCAAGCAACAGCACAAGCACTGGGTAATGCAGCACACAATGCCACTTACTCTCAACAGCAACACAATGTGCTGATCAAAACGAATACCGCCATTGGAGCGAATTTAATTCTCTCTCTTGGCGCCAAGTATGCGAAAGCATAAAAGCTCAAACCGCTTGGAACGAGCAAAATATCAACATGAAGAAGGAAACAAACTATGGCAGCAGCAGCTGGTGGTGCAGCAACACCACTTCAAGTAAATAGCCAAGTCACTGACTCAGTAACGCAAGTGAACACCAGTGTCGTTGGTGAAACACCTGCGATGGCAATGGGTAACGTGCATATGGCAACCAGTCAAGCATTAGGCACAGCAGCGCTCAATGCAACAACAGGTAACCAACAGGCTTCAATCACAATGCAGGCAGCGACAGTACAAGGCGTGAATTCACTGATGTCGATTGGTAGCTCAGTGATCGGCCGCGGTACCTCAGAGATTTTATCTTAATTGAGCGGTTTTGCTTGGCAAAACTTCTCTCTTAACTTTACGACTTAACAGTCAAAATTAACTTAAAGAAAGGAAATTATCATGACAGCAACAGTTAATGGTGCAATCACTGATTCAGTAACTCAAGTAAACACTAAAGTTGTAGGCGAAACGCCAGCCATGGCGATGGGCAACCTATTAATGTCAACAAGCCAAGCATTAAGTAATGCTGCGCACAATGCAACATCAGCACAGCAACAAGCGCAAATTACGATGCAAGCAGCAACTGTGCAAGGTGTTAACTCACTAATGTCAATTGGTGGCTCTGTAGTAGGTCGAAGCGCTGAAGGCATCATCGAAAAAGGCTAATCGGGCTCAGCGCCATACAATGTGTATGGCGCTTTTTAATTCTTAATTTTATTTATTCTTAACAAGGACCGATTCGGTCACAGGAGAAAATCATGGCAGATGCACTAACAGTAAACCCGCAAGTTACTGATTCAGTTACGCAGGTAAACACTAAAGTTGTAGGTGAAACACCAGCAATGGCAATGGGTAACCTACTCATGTCAACAAGCCAAGCATTAGGTAACGCTGCACACAATGCAACAGCGGCACAACAACAAGCTGCAATCACAATGCAAGCTGCAACTGTGCAAGGGGTTAATTCACTGATGTCGATTGGTAGCTCAGTGATTGGCCGCAGTGCTGAAAGCATTATTGAGCCAGGCGCTTAATCACTTTTTATGATGCCTTCAGGCCCTTACTTGCCTTGCAACTAAGGGCTTTTTTTGCAGGAGTTAAATATGAGTAATCTAAACCAAGCCCCTGAGGCAGGTGAGTCTGCAGTTAATAGCGCACAGCAATCTATCGCCCAATCTACTGCCCTGGCGATGGCAGATGCAACTGACAATTTACGTAACCTCAATACCTTAAGTACCACTGCAATTGGTGTCGCGTTATCACAATTTTTAGAAACGGGTGATAGCAAGTATGTTGAAGCTATTTCAACGGCACAATCTATTGTCTCTCAAGGTGCTGAAAACTTCAGTGTGGTGGGCGAAAAAATTGCCACTGTATTACACGAGACCGCCGAATAATCACTTTGGGGATGAATCTTACTGTCTTAATCATCCCCGTATTTTCAGTAAAAAGCCCCGATTTTGTTCAAGCGATAGGCGATAAGCTGTATTTAATTTCTAACTAATACCAATACGCTTAACTAAGTGGTCTATTTTGAGGCAAGAAAACCTTGTTGGTAGCAAGGCAAATATTTCGTTATTTAGTTATTCTAAATGAGAAATCTTTAACGTAGCTATCATCAGGTTTAATCCCTCAAAATGATTAAGTGTTATTGCGGATTGGTATAATCTACGCAGTTTTTGCGTGCTTAAAGCAAGGACAAAGCAATGAGTGACGAACAAAATACCACAAACCAAGTACCTGAAGACAACCACCCATTTTCACAGCAGCCAACCAGTATGGTTGAAGCTACCCTTGCTGAGACATTGGGTTTGTCGATGCATAATGCGATCACCAACCAACAAAGTGCACAAATGACGACTTCTGCGTCGATCACCAATGCCTGTGCTCGATTATTGCAAACACCGACTCATTTACCAGCGTCGACTCAACAAACTCATACTGCGCCACAAGCTCCACCAGCTCCCTTACAGCTTGAGCAAGATGCAGATATTGAAGATGTAGAGCCTGAAGAGGAAGTAACGCCCCCGCCTCCACAAAAAAAGCGCTTCAACTTGTTTAACTTTTTAGGCAAAAAACCCAAAGAGTCAACTGACGATGAATAGTACCGAAACAATTCAAGCTCATTGTGCTGAGCAATTAGCACAAATCACTGCGCTCACAAAAAGCAAGCAGCAAGAGGTTAATGCACTCCTGCAAGGCAATAAAAAAGTGTTAAACGAGCATCAACCTTTTGAAGAAGCGAGCAAAATTTCTAAACACGTTGACGCCATGCTGAATGACGTTGACAAAACACTCACTCAAGCCATGTCAGCACTCAGTGAACAACTTGGTGTGCCGGCAACGCAAGAAGACAATCAAACGGAATAAGGACTCATTATGGCCGACAAACAACTCAATAAAGTCAATGAACAGATCACAGACTCTATTACTCAAGTAAATACCAAAGTACTGGCAGATACCCCTGCGATGGCAATGGGTAATTTCTACACCGCGCTCGGTTTATCACTGTCAAACGCAGGGAATAATGCCACCAGCGCACAGCAGAATGCCAATATCATGGCCCAAGCTGCAACCGTTCAAGGTGTTAATGCATTGGGTGCAATTGGCAGTGCGGTACTGGGCAGAACGACCGAAGAGTTAATTGAGAAAGGCTAACTCAATTTTATAGCATGTTTGGGGGCTAGATTAGCTCCCATTGTTATCTAGGAGTAAGCATGTCTGATAGCAACGAAAAAACCATTTCTGACATCATCACACAGCTGTCTGACTCAAGCCTCGCAGACACCGTGGGCTTAATGATGCAAAATGCCGTGACCATTCAGCAAAGTTCGCAAACTGTGAGTACGGCTTCTGTCAGTACTTCATGCGCCATGATTTTATCGCAAGGTTAATCTCGCACTATCATGTCGGATGTCAATGCGCGCAAAAAAGCTGAACAAGCCGTAGCTCAGTCTACGGCTATTGCCGTGCAAGACGCCACCGATAATTTAAGAAACCTCAGCACCATTACTACTACTGCCATTGGTGTGGCGTTATCACAGCTTCTGGCTACGGGCGATCCTAAGTATTCAAAGGTCATTGAAGAGGCGCAAAAAGTGCTCGAAAAAGGCACCGAGCAATTTGCCAACGTAGGTAAAGAATCGGCAAAAATCCTAGAGCAGTTTAAGCCTTAGCTTTTAGCTTTTAGCTTTTAGCTTTTAGCTTTTAGCTTTTAGCTTTTAGCTTTTAGCTTTTAGCTTTTAGCTTTTAGCTTTAATAATCACTTAATTTGTAAATAAATCAAATACATTACCTAGTGTGCTCGTACTACTTTTATAAAACTCTGTATAAGTACAGTGCACACAAGTCACTGCTGTAAACTTACGATTTTGCATATCGAAGATTTTTGACCAGCCACTGCCCGTTGTTGCAATGGTATCTGTTTCATAATCTCGGCAATCACATTTAGGGCATTTCCAACCGTTTGACATAATCGCTCCTTTTTAAAATTACTTAACCTGAACTTTGGTTAAGAGATTTACTTACATATTGATATTAAAATAATAAGTGATTTTTCAAGTCTGCAGCCGGAGACTTTTAGCGATAACAAGGCGAATTTGCGCGTCAATAGCTGGTCTATTGCAAGTAAATTCAACGAAGTTAACGTTGAAAGTAGCCGCTGGAGATAGATTTATTATCCAGAGCTCAGGTTACTTAAATATACACATCATTTTGTGCGGTCAGTTCACCGCCTGCTTCACCCGTATTTACAACGCCTTTTGGCTCAACAATCATCACTTTACATTCATGTTCAGCAAATGGCTTATGCTCCTCGCCCTTGGCTACAACACACATTTCACCCGTTTTCAAATGAACACTTCGGTCTCGAAACTCAATACCCATCTCGCCTTCGATGACAATAAATACCTCATCTGTGTCTTTGTGGTCGTGCCAGGTAAACTCGCCCTGAATTTTAACCAGTTTAAACTGGTAGTCGTTCATTTCTGCAATCACTCGAGGTGACCCGGTAACCGGAAAAATGCTCATTGAATTTAGCAAATTTGTCTGCAAAATTGATCTGATCTTGTTTCATCTACCAATCCACTTAACTAAGTAGTCTATTTTGAGGCAAGAAAACCTTGTTGGTAGCAAGGCAAATATTTCGTTATTTAGTTGTTCTAAATGAGAAATCTTTAACGCAGCTATCATCAGGTTTAATCCCTCAAAATGATTAAGTGTTATTGAGGATTGGTATCAACCCCTACTATTCTCAACTTCTGCCTACTAAGCTAAAACATTTTTATTTAACACCCAAAGATTTAAACTGAATATCACCAATAAAATTGTAATGAATTATTTTGCTATTTTGTCAGTAAGCCCTAATAGTGATTTCTGATAGGCCAATGGTGTTATGCCAAACCATTTTTTACATGCATGGGTAAATGAAGATTGCTCCACAAAACCAAGTTCATAGGCGGTTTGCGCAATGGTATTGTGTTTAAGTAAGTTATCTATACGTGATTTACGTTCAATCTCTAACATGGCCGAAAAACTCGTTTGCTCCGCTTTTAGCTTTCTTTGTAATGTACGTGCACTCATAAAAAGGGCTTCGGCAATACGTTTTTGATCGCAACCCTGTAAGTTGCTTGTAGCACTGAGTAAAGTGGCAACTTGCTGTTTGACATTACTGTTTCGGATAGATTGAGAAAGCTCAGATTGAGAGAGCTCAGTTTCAGAAAGTTTAACTAGAGCCAGAAACATGGCTTTATTTTCAGAGGTAAATGGCAGTGCCAGCAGTGTTTTATCAAAGCTGATGCGGTTTTCATTAGTGTTTGTTATTACCTCACAATTAAACCACGTTTTTAACTGTTCAATTTCTTGTGCTGACAAAGCAAAGCTGAATGTCACTTGATGAGGAGAAAGCGTTTCACCAAGGATCTTTCTCACCGTCGCAACCCAAGCTGTGGTATTTCGAAGTACCATCTGTTTGCAGTCGGTGGTGAGCGGTTGCCAATCTAAGTGCGCAAATGTGTCAGTCACATTTAGCTGAGTTTGACCTATATCAGCCACCAGCGCATCAAATCGCCTGAGTACGTCTATGGCCTGTGCGAGATTCTCACAGCTTTCGACCAAGTAGCCCAATACACCGTAATCTCTTGCTTGAATGTGTTTGCCCAATTCAAACCCAAACAAGCTAAGCTCTGTGCGCTCTGCACCAAAGTTAAGCAAATCAACATAGGTTTGCATGGCAATGCGCTCAGATGAGAGCTGTGCGATATCACATTTTATCTCTGTTGTAGCAATGCCCTGCTCATTCAAAAAAGCCAAGACACTGTGCAAATATGCATTTGAAACTGACGCCATACCTACCCTGTCGCAAAATAACAAAACCTTGTCGTATTAGCGCAAGAACCTCACTTATTGTCAAATTATGCTGTTAAAAAAGCCAAACGTGATTCGATTATGCTAGTCGTTGAATACCAAAAACAGATTGCATGTAGCGCAGATACTTTGCTGAATACCTTGCTCGACCACAGCAATCTTGACCGCTTTTTTGATGCCAGATTCAAAGTACTGAAGCCTGCCGACAAAGATGAAATAACAGGTGGCAAGGGGTGTATTCGGCAGGTATCAATATTGGGTATGAGTTTTGAGGAGCAAATTACCCAAGCAGACCAAACTGGAATTTGTTATCAAGTGCTCAATGACTTTCCTGTTCGCCAGCACCGTGGTGAAATTCGATTTCATAAAACCGATGAACACACCCAAGTTTCGTATCGAATTCAATGCCAAAGCCCATGGTATATTCCCAAATTTGTTCTAAAAGCCATCCTTCAAAAAGACATACAACAATGCCTAAATAGACTTGGAGATATGTATGATCCCCGTTGAACTGATTTTACTTGCTCTCAGCCCTGTTTTCTTATTATGTGTCGCGATTGAGTTCTATAAAGCAAGGCAGTATTACAAAATAAAAGACAGCTTAAACAACGCTGTGCTCGCGTTGTTGCATCAAGGCAGTGATGCCATCGCGCTCATATTATTGATGCCATTTTTTAATTGGTTACATCAATTTGCCGTGTTTGATATGGCATTTTCACTTGGCAGTTTATTTGTCGGCTTCTTACTCCAAGATTTTTTGTATTATTGGTTTCATCGTGCATCTCATAATATCCACTGGTTTTGGCTTGCCCATGTGGTCCATCACAGCTCAAAACAAATGAACTTCACAACCGCTTTTAGGCAGAGCCTTTTATATCCTCTAGTTGGCATGTGGCTGTTTTGGCTGCCCATGATTTTACTGGGCTTTACGCCTGCTATTGTGTTTGCCATTGTCGCCCTCAACCTCGCCTTTCAGTTTTTTGTGCATACGCAAACCATAGGCAACTTAGGTTGGCTCGAAAAGGTATTCAACACACCGACACACCATAGAATTCACCACGCTACTAATACCCCTTATATTGATAAGAACTATGCCGGCGTTTTGATCATTTGGGACAAGTTATTCGGTACGTTTGTAGAAGAAGATAAGAGCCTCACAATCCGCTATGGCATTGTGGGCCCAGAGCCCAATAACACGCCATGGAGTGCTAACTTTATGCAAGTTAAAATCCTCTATAGGCAAGTGGTAATGGCCAAAGGTGTAAGCAGAAAGCTTAAGGCACTATTTGGCTACCCATCCCATGAATGAAATTTCAGTTCAGCGTTTTTTGCATCACTGCCACATCAACGCCTCGGTAGTTAACCTGTGTTTCAATCTCCCAGCCAAGTTTGGTATAAAGACCCCCATTCAAAGATTCTGTCTGCAAGTGTAGGTGGTTTATATTGAGTGCAATGGCACGTTTCTCTGCATACTGAACCAATTGGGATGCGATGTGCTGTCCTCTGTAGTCTGGGTTAACATACACACCACCCAGCCAATACTCTTTGTCGGGGAAAATGGTCATTTCACGGTACTTAATTTGTACCGCGCCCACTAAGGTTTGCCCTTCAACAGCCAAAATAATGAATGGCACTCGGTCCGTGTTTAAATAATCTTGCAGCTTGTCTTGAAACGATTCAATCGAACCGTCTTCAACATAAGTGCCCCATTCATCAAAATACCATTTTGCCAACAGGAGAAGATGCTGAGGGTGATGGGCTAAATAAGTAAATTCTATCGCCATGCTAATCTCCTTATTAAGCAAAGCCTCTAAGGCTCAATAACCTGAGATCAGGTTAAATAATTATTTATAATTGAAAACTACAATAACGCGTTAAAGCTGTTTATACCATTTACTATTGGCATATTTGAAGTGATTCAATAACTTACTGCGTATTCCCACTTCTTTTAAGCAAAAATATAAATGATCAACACAGTTATAATGCTCAATGCTGTAATTTGGTGCATAGCGACTGGTGAGATGCTGATAGAGCTCGTCAATTTTAGTTTCATTTTTTGATAGTAGCAGTGGCTGCTTATAGATAACTTTCCCTTTGCGCGGAATAGACTCTCGAATATAACCGTTAAACCCAAAACCATGCGCTGCAGCGGTTTTATGGGTTAAGTCACTTACTACCAAACACGCATGTTTACGATACAGCGGATGCTGCTCAGGCAGCCTGAGCAGATCAGTCGCATAAGAGTGGCGAATATAAGCGGTTATCAGAAACTGGCTCATCAAACATAGTCTTAAAATTTCAAAAACAACCGTAAGCCTGAGTGTCTCGCTTGCACTCTATTACTTTGCTTATCTGGCCACTGCCATTGATTGAACACGGATACAGAGGCCATGTCATGCAAGGTATATTTGAGCCAGGCTTCTCCTTGATGTATTTCATCATCTTGCTCTGCTTGTTGCCTTTCAGTCGCAACACCTAAACCAAACTGCCAGTTACTTTGCGTCCATGTTGAAGCCACACTCAGAGTAGAATGGGTGAGTGTTTGCTCAAATTCATGAGAAGTAATATCCGTTTGTGCTTCAACGTCACTTTGCTGTTGCTTGGTAAAGCCCATTCTCACCAACAAAGCAAATTCGCCTGTGATCATTGGTTGGTGATATTGCAAGGCAGAGTACATACCCTTTGCCGCTTCGGCCTGATTTTTCCAAGCGCCAAAATGTATTTCTGAGTTGTTCACGCGCCATTTCACTTCACTGGCGATAAATAGTTGGCTGTTGCCTTGTGTGAGTACATCAGCATAATTACCTTGTTTATCCGCCACCCCCTCGCTGCGACTCACTAATAAGGTGTATCCCAGCTCATTTTCACTGGGTTGTTTTAGATAGCGTATGCCCAAGGTGTAATCTGGCGTGTAGATGCTGGTGTTATTCACCAAAGCTGGCAGTAAAAACTGGGTGTTTTCGTCATTGGCAATGCCATTGGTATCGACACCGCCTTCGATATCTAACAAACCAATGGTGAGTTCGGTGTCTGTATTGCTATTTAGCTGTTGAAATGCACTTGAGTCTTGCCAATAAAACGAAGAAATTTGAGCTCTGCCTGCTTCATTAGCATCTTGTGTGGTCAGCACGTCGGCACTACTTTCGAATAATGCGAACATTGCTTGTCCTTGCTCATTGGGCGTTTGGCTGTACTCAATACCAAGCTGAATGAATTGTTGCGTGTTCAATTGCAAACCAAGATCAATATTTGCCGAAAATAACGAGCTAGAAAGCCCTTGCTTAGTGTTTTGCTGCGTGGTCCAAAGCGCTGATGCATCAATCGTGAGAGCTTGCTCATCTGTTTGTGCATAAGCTTGGCCGTGAACGAGCAACAAGGCGCCAGTAATAAATAGTTTAAGGGTTATAAGTAATTGAACTACTTTACCAATAACATGCCATCTAGCACTGATTTTTAAAGAAAAAAGGGATTGCCTCATAGTGTGACTCTTCTGCTGAAAAATCACACTTTAAGTAAGATTGAAATCAATAAATTGGGGAAACCCTCTGACTAATCAGGCTTTTTTATCACCTAGTCGACTCGCAATGTTATCCATTAATGCAAACATGATTTCGACGTTGTAACCAAGCACAAACGCGAACAGCATAGGCGAATAACTACCTTGTGGTACCCCTGTTCCCTCTCCCATCAACATGCTGCTAGACACACCAGCAACACCACCGAGCAAAATACGTAAGTTGTAATCTAAACAAAGTTTTTTTGAAAACGTACCGCGTTTGAAGTCAAGGTGTAGGTTCCTCAACACCAAAGTTAAAGCGCCTAATAGCCCATACAACAGAGGTAAAATATAATTCGCCAATAAGTTAACCACATATTCGGCCGAAAGCCGTGAGTCAAAAAAGGCTTGGCGTGCTTGATGAAGCACAAACTCTCTGTCTAACTCCAAGATCTTATCTTTTAGCTGTGTAATTTGCTGAGCACTTTCATGGCTTCGTGGCTGCTCAGTAATGAAGTCTAATTGCGCCGTTAACTTGGCTTTATTCTGCTGATATTTAAATTTATCAAACTCCGAAATCGTCACTTCATGGCTAAAACCCAATCGCCAATATGTGTTCCATCTGAGTAACAAGGTACGATTTGCATCAAACTCCTGATCAAGCTCTTGCTCTTTGCGCTTTATGGCTAGCCACTCTGAGCTTGCTTTATGTGAGGGATTTAAACTCAGTACCTGTAGCTTTTCTCGAAACTCATTGCGTTCTGCGAACAACGCATGGGTTTTATGAATTACCCCAATACCAACCATATAATAAGTTTGCAAGCTCACTGTCAGTACAATAATGGCACATACTAATAACCCATAATATAAAGGAATGCGGTGTACTTGTTTGAATTGCTTAGGAAAGCGTGCCTGCCAAGAATGACTAGGATTACTGTCACGAATACTCACCACACTGGCCGGCGCAACTTGTTTGACTAGTGCATTAAAGTATTGCCAAAACGCCGCTTCATCTTCTTCTGAGAGTGTTTTTTGTTCGTAAAACTCAGTTTTAATTCTAAGTACGTCTTTGAGTAACTTGCCGTCAAGCTGTAAGCCTTGACGACAAATGTAAGCCACCAGCAATTCCAGCTCTGCCATTGCTTCCTCGAGCTCTGTCATAACTGTCAGCCCTATTTATTTAAAGCTGTGTCGGAGACACAATCAAGCCGCCAACTTTCATCGGCTCTCCTTGGCTATTAAAAATATGCAGGGCATCTTCTAAGAAGTTAATGGGTAGGCTGGTGATTTCATCAGGTTTTCGCATCAAGTTTATGGCAATATCAGGTGCTTTTACTAAACCTACGGGTAACTCACCAGGTTTGCCTTTGTGCATTAGAATACGTTTCGCATAGTTTGCCGCCAAACGGGCGTTACTTTCAAAGCTAACACCTATAGCCATAAAGACACTACGCTCACCACCTTCAACATGACTCGGCGTGACACTCAGCACAGGCACATTTTGCGCATAAACGTTAATCAGATCGACATTCTCATAAAGCTCAGAGCTACCTGTCACTAAAAAGGCTTTGGCTTGGTTTGATTTCTCAAGCTCAACAAACTCTTGCATTTTGCGCTCAAGGTTATGATTTGGATCTTTTAAATCCACCCCAATTTCGCTCACCTTTACTTTATATGCTTCTTGGAGGCTTAGAAATGGTTTCACCTGTGTCACCACTGAACTGGTGTTATTGGTATCATAAATAATTGCCAGGTCGGTGAGATCTGATAAAAACTTAGACTTAATATAGGCCAGTTGTGTATCTACATTAATGTTCAAAGATGTATAAGCAATGTTTGTTTGGCTTTTCATCAACACGGGATCGACATAACCCATGGCGATTGGATCTTTACTACAAGCGCTGACAACTGGAATGGCGCCATTTTTGTAATTTCGACTTACAAAATCGGTTGCCTTCGAGCCCATTGAAAAAATGAGGTCGAACTGTTTTAACTGCGCCCATGCAACCATGGCTTCGGCTTCCACTTCATTGCCTTCATAATTGAATAAAGTGAAGTTGGTTTTTATGCCTGAATTTCTAAAATCACGGGCAATCTCTGCCGTAGAAATATCATAGGCAGTGGACCATTTGGGTGATAAAACCAAAATCTTAAATTGCGGATCGGGGTAGCGATTTAACTCCGCTTGCTCTTTCAATCGCCCTGTTTTGGCGCTTTTTACAAAACGCTTTTTACAAGTTAAACCATTGTGCTCTGGCGCAACCTTTTGATAAGCGATAAACATTCTATCGCAGAAACCCACTTCAAAAGCCTGAGCTTTGAACACACATAAAAAAACTGTGAAAAACAGCGTCAATATTACTTGTCCTTTTGACATGTTAACCTCATAAAAATATAAAAAACAAATCCCATAGCAATGAAAATACAGCCCACCAAAGATAAGTTAGTATTTACTTTGCTATTACTATCTTGTACCAAAATTACTGCAGTCAGCATGGGGCCCAATACCGCCCCCATGCGTTCCAAAAATCGATAATTAGCCGCGGTAATGTCACTGCCAAATTGTTTAGCATAGTGACTACTCAGCATCACCCCGACCAATGGGCTGCCCAGTGTGCCCTGAAAAAAGCCCACCATTAGTACCGCAATCACAATAACGCTCACCGACAGCAGTTCTTGATAGCTTTGCAGTGACCCATAGTTACTTAGGGTATGCGCCATCCACTCAAAACTGGCTATGAGCATAATGCTTAACCCTGCGCCCAAAACACTTAAACTAATGGCTCGTAATTGGTTATTGGCTTTAGGTTTAGCAAAATGTGTTGCTATCAGGATCGCGAAGAAATACAAGGCGATGATTTGCCCCGCAATATTAGGATCTGCAAACTGCTGGTTGATAAGCACTGGGATATAAATCAAGATCACCCCGGTATGTATTGCTTTGATTGGGATAGCGATAAGTAATAAGCACTGCTGCAATTGCCTATCTTTAAACATCATAAATAAGTCTGTTAATAGGCCCTTGCTCGCAGAAGGTTTCACTTCGTCGTCACCGCTTGTTTCGACTGCCAGCTCTATAGATTGATTCAAGCTATAAAGAAATGTCAGGCCGCCAATGACAGCTGCACTCATAAATACCCCTGAAACGCCTAAAATTGGCACCACGACCGCCCCCACAGACACCCCTGCGATGGCACCGATATAAAAACCAATTAATAATTGATTACTCGCTGAAAACTGAGGGTGAGATTGAGCGATCCGTAAAAACTGACTTTGCACACAAATAACCAATAGTCCTTGCGACATACCCGATAATAATCGCGCAATTGCAAGTAACTCAGCTTCAACAAAATAGGCAAGCACAAGTAACGACACACTATTCACCACTAAGGCCAAGCGCAGCATGGTTTGCACCCCAAAGCGTCTAACCCACACCGCTGCAGGCACCATGACACAAGCAAACCCTAAGAAGTACAAACTGAATATCAACTGTAATTCGCCGCTACTAAGCGCCAGTGTTTGCCTTAAGTAAGCAGGGAAAAAAGATAAGGTGATCGACTCAAGTAAGACACCCAACACAAAAATGGCTCGAATTGCACGATAGCTACTCGGTAAAGCTGACTTGCTCACTTTACTGCTTCGCTGACTGCTGACTACCGCTTCAACTAAGACATTCAAAATCAATAATAAAGCAGCTAACAAAATGAAAATATTGCGAACTGCCTTCCACAATTTCTGATAAATGTCGTTACTTAACACCTCACTACACACTTGATAATCAGACAATCCAATTTGTCGGCAGTTTGTTATGACCCCCTCTTTGTTATCTCGTCCTGATGCTTCACCCAGCTTAAACACATTCAAACTGTGCAAAATACTGTTATTAACCCGATAAGGCTCTAATAACTCATCAACACCGCGTACCTGATGGTCTAAATCAAACCCCATATCGGTCACTTCGCTTAAACGCTGCGACAATAAATCAAGCACAGCATCACTTTGACCAATAATTTTAGTTTGATATAGAGAAAAAGAGGTCATCACCAATTGCACGGTAAGTAAGCTAAATACACAATAAAACGCCCACTTTAAGGTACTGGCCTTAGCTTGTTTTTGGAAAAGCCCTGCCACAAAAAAGGTAAAAATAATGAAAACCCAAGGTATTGAATCGATAATTTTGCCAAATGCTTGGTGGATTTCTTGATTGAAAATGCCCGCCGTCAGGGCGATTGAAAGCACGCCAACATCTGCAGTATTGGTTGCCAATGGCAGCTGCAAAACATATTGCTGTGAGGCTGCTTTAGGCAGCACTAAACCAAGTATATCAATGTCAATTTGCTCAACGAGTTGTCCTGGAGCTGCTGAGCAAGATAAGGGAATGAGACCACTGTTTTGCGTGTCAGCTTGCGCATAAATGGGTTTTATTTCAGCCCGTTCGACCCCTTGGGTTTGCAATGCAAAGGTATGTACTTGCGGTGCAAACCCCTTGTATTCAATCGGCATACCTAAACTGAGCGACTGATTAATTTGCTGACGCAAGATATGTGATTGATTACAAATGTTTTTAAGCACCAACTCTGGGGCTACCCGATATGCTTCACCCGCAGCAATAAACACTATCACAGCAACACACAATAATAAGGTGACTTGCAATTGCACAGTTTGCTTTAGCAAATACATTAGCCCAGTGCGATTTACTGCCTTATGTTGATCTTCAAGGTTATTCATAACCTTTGGCCCTACTGACATGGCGCACCTATACGTGCTAACAGCGCATGATATTTAGGTGTTCGATGCAAAGATAAATGGCTCAAACTGACTTGGACTAAATAGTCTAAAAACTGGGTATACGAGACTTTAAGTTCTTGCAAACCCATTGCAACTAAGCTGCCTGTGCCATTATGTACAGCCCCTAGATCAGGTTTGGGGTTTGCTTCAAGAACACATAACTGTCCTTTTGCATCCATTCTCAAATCGAGCCTAAACAAGCCATATAAGTTCAATACGGAAAAGAGCTTTCTACAATAAGCTGTCACCGTCTCATTAAGGTGCGCTTGCTGTTCATCGGATAATGTAATGATGGAGTCCGTACCGATTGGCTTGATATCCATTGACGTAAATATGCGATTGCCTGGCCCTAAATTGCGCTGATAAATACCAAAACAAGTAGGGGAAGCCAGCTCACCCATAGTTGGGATCACCGAAGCACAATATTCATCTCCTGATAAAAACTGCTCAATTAAAACGGCACTTTGCGTGTGTGAATATACCTGCTGACAAACTTCATTTAATTCGCGCAAAGAGCTAACCACATGCACATGATTAGAGGCCCGCCCCGATACAGGTTTAACAATGAGTTTAGCATCGCCAAAGAAGTGAAGTTTGTTATGCCTGAGCACCAATTCTTCAGCCGTATTTAGCTTCTCAGGATGCCAAAGCACATACTCTGCGGTAGGAATAGCAAGTTGCTGTAACAGCTTTTTAAACAGAAATTTATTATCCATAAGCGCGGCATTAAGCGGCGTATGGCCAACATAAGGGATCCCCAAGCTTTCTAACAGCGCTGCGCCATGACAACAAGGATCTGCGCCTTGCATCCCCCCCGTATTTAGCCATGCAAAGTCGATTTTATTTTCAGCTAACTGCCTAGCTAAATGCTGATCATCAGCCAAGCAAATAACATGGCTAAATCCTGCTTGCTCTAGACCTTCCTTGATATCATTAGCCACCTTTTGATAGCTTTTCCAACTACGAGTGTTATAACTTCGATAGATCACTGAACCTACTTGTGCAGGATCAGCAGAATAAATCACCGCAATACGCCCATTTAACTTCAATGTATTCAGTGCCGTATTTACTGACATCACCTTCACTCCTTAAAACTGCCAAGCCAAACCCAATACATGACTGTATTCTCCGGTTTTACTTTTTCGTCTTAACAAGTAGCTGACTTGCGCGCCCATCAAGACATCTTTCAAAGTGAAAGCAAAAGGCACAAGACGGTATTCAGTAAGCTGATAGTCTTCATCTAAAATCCATTCTTGGCGAATGTGAAAGAGCTTAATATGAGCGAATGATGCATCTTTATCTGCACTTACTCTAATGCGATAACGACCATTGGTTTCGCTGTCTTTTTCGATATATTCAACGCGATTGCGTAAACCAAAGCGCCAGCCACTGGCGAGTTTTCCCGATGAAAACGACGCTTCTAATTCTAAACGTTGTAACTGGTCATCACCTGAGGTGTTATACAAGCGAATAAACTTACCTGCTGTAGCGACTTTGACATGTTCGTTAAGCTTGTAACTCAACTTGGGTCCGGCAAAAAAACCGCTCAAATCATCTACTCCATTTTGGGTTCTCAACTCGGTGTAAAATGAACTTGAAACCGCCCCTTTTTTAAAAAGTTTTTTATTTGCCGACACCCATAATTGCTGATCTTCTGCATTTATCTTTGCTGCGAACAACCCGCATGTCACAAACAACAACGACCATAAAACCTGTTTCATAAATATCCTCTTTAATCTCATTTATGTGTTTTGAAACAGCCTCAGTATGTTGTTTTAAGTAAGTGTTTAATCGGTGGAATGGTCTGTAAAATCAGGGGATTATATTTACTTGATGGTATTGATAAGACGCGAAGTAAATTCGCTGCTACCGAGATTTATTTTTGTTTGGGACTAAATAAACATATGTAACACCGACTTATCTCGGGTTATGGTTGAATTTCAAAATGAGCTTACAGCTACCGACATATACTCGGTAGCATAGATATTAAGCCAAACTTGGTGTGTTACCTGCATCTTGCAATGACGCAGTCACATGTTGATAGTTTTGATACGCTTTTAAACCACGTGCAAACACATTCGCGCTTTGTGGTTTTAAAGAGAGCTCACTCTTACAGCAGCTACATGTAAAAGATTTACCCTGAAGCAATAAATTAGGCTCAATCACAATAGGGCTTTTACGCCCTTCTGATTCACAATATGGACAATCAATTATTGTACTCATTAGTTGTTTTTACCTCCTGAGGCATCGGCTTTAGTCCCGTCACCACTGATGATCACAGGCGCAATGTTGTCGGTATACGCTTTAATGATCACCCCCACTCCTTCGGGTAGAGGCAACTGACCTGCATGTACTTTGACATCGTAAGTGGCTTTGTTGCTCTTATTATACTTTTCAGTCTCACTATTCTTACTTTCATTCGAATATGACACTGAGCCTGATACTTCCGTAGAGCCTAAGCCGTAATTCAGCTTCTGAGTGAACGATGCCTCAGCGCCGACCGACTGGCTTTGCTCATTGCTTTTCTCATGAGAAAAGCTCGATTTAACTTCCATATTAAAATGAATGTTCACGTCATCAACCGCGAGCGCATTCAAAGGAAGTAAGGTCAGTAATGGCAAATGAATTTCTGACTCAACCGATGATTGAGTTGTGGTGATTTCACCGTCTTTATTGCTGGTTGTAAGCACTGGGCGTTTTAATGTTAGCGCCACCATAATGGGCTCAAGCATTTCACCTTTAAATTCAGAGTCTTTTGACTTGCTCTCAGTCTTATTGAAGCAGGTATCTAACATAAACTGTACTTGCGTCATCGCCATTTTATGGTTGGCCTGTGCAGCCGCCATTAATGGCCCGCCAATTAAGTCTTTCATTGGCAAACCGCTGAATTGTTGCGCCATCGACAGCAGCGCAGGCCCTTGATTTACACTCATGGTATTTTCCTTTCGTTGTGTATGAGCATATAAGGTTAAAGACTTTTAAAATTTAACAATCGTGTAAAACAGGTTTCTACTCAGGCAATTTTACGCCTTGAGATCCCAGTTCTGCCCGAGTTTTAAAAAGGTTAAAACGCTATTGTGTAAAAAATTTTAACTGGACCTGCATATGATCAACCTACAAGAATTTGTTCAAACGATACACACTGCCACTGCTGCTGCGGGCGAAGCATTAATACAAAAAAACCTCGGCCTCATTGACCAATTTTTTGAGCCTGTAGAAGATGAGCCTGAACAATCACCATCAGGTAATGCCCGAAAAGCTGCGATTAATTCACGCACTGAAACACAAACACCTAATGAAGAGCCTCCGATGCAGGTAATGAAACCTCGTATGGTCGCGGTCCAATATCCAAAAACCACCAAAGATGGCGCCAGTATTCAAACGGTCAATGTGCCTTTGATCACTCTAGTGCCCCTTTCTCAAGTTGAGCTCAAAGAGATGGAATTTGCCACTGAACTGGAACTCAGCGTAAACGGTGAAGACTTACAAGTGTCATTCCCAAAGCGCACAGCCAAGAGCCAAGATTTAGCAGCTGAAGGGGCTAACTTAGGCAATGGCGGCAAGGCGAAACTAGAAGTCAAAATCGCCGCCATGGAAACTCCAGATGGCTTACGCTATTTGGTTGATGGATATGAACGTGCGCTACGTTCTCAGATCCCAGGGTAATTGTTTTGGCCACTTCTCAAGATAGTTCAAAAGTAAAAATCAGTGATGCAGATCCACTCTTAAACAAGCTTGTCGCTGCGCTCTATCATGCACAACAAATGACAGAAGTAGACAAATACCATGCATTACTGAACCGCTTAAATATTAATTCAAAAGAGGAATTAGAGGCCAAAACAGTTCGCATAAGCATGCCAGTTTACAATGATGATAAAACGCTCTCACATACCCTGATTGAGACGCCTTTGTTAAGCTTATTCCCGCTATCATTTTTGCAAATTGAGCATATTAAACTCGACGTAGACCTATTTCTTGAACACGCAGAAAAAACCAAGCCAAACCTCTCTTTTAAAGCTAAATCAGGTTTGTTTTCGAAAAACCAGCCTTGCCGGTTAAGTGTGAAATTAGATAGAAAAAACGGTCTGTCTTCAAATCTCGTGGTAGACAATCAGTAGGCGCTCTTATCTCCTAGCGCAAACTTTTTGAGCGCCAGCCGATAAGTGACTAACCCAGAGCAAAATGCTATTGTCGATTACGGTAGGTTTATATGTGATTCAAGGAAAATAAGATTTGAGTAGTTCTGACAACAAGCAGGAAAAATTAAAACAACTCTCTGAAATGTATTTATTCGAAGAACTCTTCAAATTGATAAGAGTATCTTCAGGATTAAGTATTACCTTTTGTTATCTAGTGTTATTGCTTACAAGTATGGCCTATTTACATCTTTACTATAGTGAATTCGATATCAGTATAGTTAAGTATGTCTCGCTCGAAGATATGCTCGCCACACCAATAAAAAACCCAAATATCGTCTTTATTTGTATCGCTGTACTTTTTGTATTGATTATTGCCGACATAGGTAATCGCTTTAGAGCTAGAAAAAAACTAGAGTATGGCGATACGCCAATGCCAAAACTTATGCGATTTATAAGCGCCTTGCTTTGGGCTCCTAACAACCCTAAGACTAACTTACGGTTTACCATTATAACGGTCGCTGTATGCGTTATTGCTTATGTTTTCGCATTTGCAGATATTGAAGCGAGCATAGTTAAGTCTGGTAAAGGTACAAAGGTATCGATTGTTTTAAGCGACCAAGAAAAGCCTATTCATACCTCTCTGTTAGGCACGAGTGTGAACTATGTGTTCACTTATGATCACAAGACAAAAGAGGCCACTATTTTTTATGTTGAAGCAATAAAATCAATTAAAAGCTTCAAACAAGATGCTGAAAAGATAAATACCATTGAGGATCAAAAATCAGCCCCGTCAAAGAGTGAGCCCGAAAGTGACCCTAAAGGTACGTAATCCAATATTTAATCAGACTAATTTGTGAGCTACTCTTTCTTTTCAAACTGAAGCGAAAAACTTATAAAAACTCCAGCGATAATGCCTATCAATACACTTGAGAGCATGCCAAATTGTGATACAAGCGGATTTAAGGCAAATATGAAGAAAAAAATTAATGGGATAATACCTATTACTAGGGATTTCAAGTTAATGGCCACTTCTATTTTAGTAGAAATTACCGAACGATTTTTATATGATTTGTGATTCGTTTGTACACCAATTTTACAACATCTTTTTTAAATGTGGCAGTTTGCTTTGGTTTAAGAAGATATAGTTGACAGTCTCGTAAACAGATGTTATTACTCAAGTTCTGCCAAGCCGATATTTTGACATTTAATTTCAGCACAATTATCTTTTAGAGTTCATTCATTTATTTCTCAGTATCAAACTGAATCGAATTTATCTAAAATACACGGAGCTTCATTATTATTTAGTTAATGCATTCTGAGCTAAGTTAACCTCTGCCATCATTTTTATATTGAAGTTATAAATCCTTCCTGCCAATGCCTCAATTAATAATTCAATATCCCTCTCTTTAGAAGGTGAGTTATCTTCTCTACCTCGATTTTCACATGCTTTTCCTAATTCTCTAAATTTTGCTCCAATGCCGCCATCAATTTCCTCCCTAAGCTCTTTTGAGAAGTTTAGCTCCAAATAAGCTAATACTTTGTTAATATTAAAATTCCATTCATCAACCGTTTGATTGTATTCGCTTCTAATCTTTTTCACCTCATCATCTGTATAAACACTCGTCTTAAATACAGCATTGTACAACTGCCTCAATCTATAAATCCTTTTGTCCATTAGAGTGCTTACTAGTTCAAAGCATACCAATTGCTGTTCAATCTTTTTATTTAAATATGTCTTTTTATATTGAACTCTCCACAAAAAGTGTTGGAAGAGACGCCCAAAAATGACTGTCAATATACAACCAATTAACATCAATACTATTTCATTACACACATATCTTCCTTTTTATGTTTACTATTGATTTAACTGAAAACTATTTTTAGTTTGAAAACGCATTGTTTCATTAAACCAACCTGATAAATCCCTATACTTTCCGGCACATACCCAGTCTTTTCCAGCCAACTTAGAGCCCACATATTTAAAATCATATCGTCCTGTAGCGTCATTCGCACTCCAGCTAAAGGTAGTTCCTGGCGGCATACCATTAGCCCCAGAACTATTGTATTTTGAGCTTTTTTCAATTTCTATTTTTGCATAAATTCTTTCTTGGCATTTATTTTTAAACGTTAAACTTAACTTTCTTTTGTTTCCTGTTCCCCATTTTTCAGTTAACAGAACCATGCAAGCTTGTGCTTGTTCGTTCCTTCCAGACCAACACCCATCTTCAGTTTCGTCAGTATTAGTACTTGAGCTTGATAACTGCGGAGTCTGTGACGAAGACTGTTTATTCGTTTTAACTATATTACCTGAGCTGTCAGTTTGAATTGGTGAAGAACCATAATTTACCTGACCGTAATCTTGGCTAAATGTTACCTTAGGTTGCGTCGTTTCGACTTTGCCATTGGACATACTTTGATTTTTTGTAGTGCTAACATCATTTTCAGAATGTACGGATTTAAAAGATTGACTGTTTCTAGAAAAATTATTTGAAACCGCATTTCTATAATTTGTTTGAGAAACTTCTTCATTTCTTTTATTTACATCGTCAAAGTTTAGATTGTTATTAAATGAGCTGGTAACTATTGCTCCCCAGTTGACATCTTGCTCGAATTGCTTCGCCCAATTTCTGTTATCGTAATATGCGTCGGTATAATTTCTCATATCTGCGAGTTCGTATTTTTTTGATATTTCTAATTGATTTAAAAATTCTCTTCGTATAGCTTTCAGATCCTTGTTATCCCAGTCCATTATGTTTACTGATATAGTGCGTTCGGGGCCGTTAGGTTCATCCCGGATTATTTGGCCTGCATAATAAGGATCAATATAAAAAAGATTGTAACTTGCATAATTTCGAGGGACTCTCCTATCATTGAAGATCCCATTAGGGTATTTTAGAAAAGGCTGAAATACTGAAACAATAAGCCGATTATTATTGATGTTATCCCCTTTTTGTATATAAAAAGAGTAAGAATATAAACTTCTTAGATAATCGCTGTTATCATTAAATCGATGAGAAAAGTAGTCTAGACCATTTAAGTTATACCAATCTGCATAATAAGGAATAGGAAACACTAGCGCCCCCCCAGGGCAAGATCATGAACTTTACCTTGACATAATTTTATGATCTTATACTGCTTTTCAGATTAAGCAGCCTAATTATGTCAGCCAATACGTTGTTCGAACACTTTTCCTCCATTGATGACCCACG